>Ga0114962_10000004_pt1 | contig 179510 bp, 168 predicted proteins | sample C_130820_MF_Meta_FD_87017 | JGI IMG/M metagenome (GOLD analysis project Ga0114962, IMG submission 87017) | Freshwater microbial communities from Lake Croche, Canada to study carbon cycling - C_130820_MF_MetaG | ecosystem: Environmental > Aquatic > Freshwater > Lake | place: Lake Croche... | reverse complement strand
TGTGGAACTATTTAATACACACGTCATAATACTTGTTAGACTTGTCAGCACAGTAGGAACAGTGAACGTCAAGAACGTGGCGTTATACGGATACGGTTCTACAATATGGGCACTCTGATTTGAGCTAAGAGGAAGAGGAAGAGTTGCAGTAACAGAATTCGCAGTAATTACGGTGGCCGGATCATCCGCAACAAGTGTAAATAGTGCTGGACCATATGTACCCGTATCGCCCGTGGCTCCTGTGTAACCTGTGAATCCAGTGTCACCTGTTGCTCCTGTTTGAGTTGCGGATCCATCTATGCCTTGCGCACCTTGTGCTCCCGTGTCACCTGTGTCACCCTGCGCACCCGTTGCGCCTGTATCCGTTGCGAATCCATCAATGCCTTGCGCACCTTGCGCACCCGTGTCACCTGTGTCACCCTGCGCACCCGTTGCGCCTGTATCCGTTGCGAATCCATCAATGCCTTGCGCACCTTGCGCGCCCGTGTAACCCGTGTCACCTTGCGCACCTCGCGTACCCGTGTCGCCTTTTCCTGCGAATGCGCCTGGAGTACCCTGTGCGCCAGTAGTTCCTCTTGGCCCTGTTGCGCCCGTATTTGACGCGGATGCACCTTGCGATATCAATTTCCACGAGGATACTTTGCCCGCAAAAGGATTCACTGAAGACCATACAACATTATCTTCTCCATCGGCAACAACTGACATAGCACTTATGCCTCTATCGTCCGTTATAATGTTGGATGTAGTCAAGAATGCGAATGAAGCATTAAAAACAGTCCCAGGAGGAGCACTTGGATTTCTAGCTGGAATTGCTATTGCAGATTTGTATATAATAAAATTGGTAAGATAGCAGTTGTATCCTGGACTACGGATTTCAAGATGATACCTATGCCCGCCAACATCGCCAAGATCATCCGTGTATAACCCACCAGGGAATGTACCTATATATGATGTACAATCAATGTATAATTTTATAACACCAAGCTTTCTCTGTAAAATGAAATATTGCCATTGTCCAAGTTTAATTTTAATTCCAGAACCGGCAAAAGAATGAGATACTCCTGAATTCAGTCCAAGATTTACATTGTTATCCCCATCAAGATATACTATCATTTGTCCCCCAGTATCATCTGGTATATTGAATATAATACCACCGATAGCGTTTGACAGCTGGAACCATTGAAACGTAAAATCGCCAGATATATCAGGATTATGAACAGCAAAATCAAATGGCGATGGATTCGTAAACGTAAACGGTGTATACTTTAACCATCTTGAGCCGTTATATAATGTTATAGGAAATACACCGTCAACCGGTAGAAGATGGTTCGAATCATCGATTATTGCATTAAATTTTGCGGTAAACGCAAAATCGTATAATGTAGGATTAAGTGGCTCCGTTGGATTTACAGAAGGGAAAGATGCTGAGCCATTTTTAACACCGAAATCTGTTATAAAAGCATACATAAAGGGGAAAGTTGTTCCGAATGGATCGCCGCCGATGATCAAAGGCTGCTTCGTCGTTGTTCCGACAATACCCTCAACCCAAGGATATGCTTGTCCACTTGGATATGTATTACCATTTGGATCAGGAGATAAACCACTTTGTTCGGTCAATTCCACTGAGTTAAGATAAAAGTGGATATCATTGTTGTCATCACGCGTAAATACATAATAGTTCCACGATAAAGGATCGAACACGACTCCAGGGTCATCCGTTCTATATTCTAAACCTGTTCCATTTGGTCCATTCAGATGAATTAATATTTTGTAATATGTTGGGATGATGCCTTCTGGATCGACAACCGCCCCCATAAAACATCCTACATCAGCTGGACGAGGCGGGCCATAATAATTGTCATAGTCAGTTATTTCAAAAAACGTAGAAGGAGCTGTCCAATCCTGCGAGATATAATCCGTCTTAAACCACCAATTAATTGTGAAGGCACCTGGAAACTCGAACACATTCGATCCATCTCCCAATGCCGGATTAACTGATATATAGTCATATATTCCATTAATAACAACTGCGCCGTAAGCGTGATCTGCTTGCACGTAATCTAATCCCGAATACGCAGGATCCATAATTTTCGCTGATCCACCAAATCCAAGAGTAGTGTATTCTGTTTTAACATAGAGCGCCCCCGAACTAGAGTCGACATACAGTGTACCATCCTGACCAATTGTATTGAGAGGGGCGCCTGGGTCGACTATTACCGGTGGATTGGGTGTACCGCCTGTATACGGTAAATTTCGACGACTCGCGACTGCGTTTACCTGTATATCAAACTGCGGACCCTCTACACCATACCAGTTCACACCGTCCGCACTTGTGATAAATGATATCGAATAATCCGGATTCGTTTGGGAAAATGCGTTTAGATTAGTACCACCTGCTACATACTGACTGCCGTTCCAAGAAATCGAGTAAAGTGATACTACTTCTGATCCAGTTACAGGGGTCCACGTATTTCCGTTATCGTAGCTGTAATAAATATTGCTTATAGTACTGCCATAGCCGATGAGAACCCACGCTACACCGTTGAACGTAATATCTTGGAGAACAAACTGATCAGTCGCAGCCGGTACGAAAATCGGCGCCCACGTTTTGCCATCGTTACTGCGATAGGCACCATACGCGTTACATACTGCGATCCACGTTTTACCGGAAAATGTACATTGATTCGCACCAGGAATTCCAACACCTTTTGTGTCCAAACAATAATGCCAGCTCAAGAATCCATCGGTAATGGATGAATACATCAATGTGGAGTTTGTTGGACTAACATCTCCCGTTATATCACCGCAGATGACAATGATACCGTTCTGAATACCACCGTCCGATGTTAGTCCGCGAATATTGTTCGTACTGAAAAACGGTGATGATGCGTTCACGGCGGTCTCCCAATAATTACCGATAGTATCTCTACTGCGCAGCAGAAAATACTGATTTGTATAAGAATCCTCTGTGGGAACACCATCTGGATTATCCGCATTGGCCGGTCCAGTTATATACGGATTCGGGTTTGTACCGCCCATATACCATACATTATCTGTCACATTGAAGCATATCGCTTGTATGCGTGTAAAAGGATCGTTGATATATGCGCTTGCGTAAAAATCGTTTGTCTGAATGCTAGATGAAGTAGATGTAGCTGCCGCTGGTATGCGCCAATTGATACCGTCATTACTCAGAAGTATGGGGGACCTGCCATTTAACTGAGCACCGCCGGCGATCCAGTTGGGCGAATTCCATCCAATCGCGTAACCCGCGGATAAATCGAACGTGGTCACTCCGTCGGGTGTGATATCGTTCCACGTAGTTCCGTTCATCGAATATTTGATGGTTGTACCTGTAGTGTCTTGACCGACCGCGACAACGACGTTTTCGGATGTCTGTGAACCAGGTAGCGATGTTGGTAGACCATTCGCATCCGACGTGGTTAAATTTCCTTGTATATCGGTGGACTGCGTAGCCAGACCAATCGTGACGGAGTTTGGTCCGAAATAAGCGTGCTTGAAGGGATTGTTGGGCGTACCGATGGAATACGCGTTTTTTTTACTCGGAATGAGATTGCCGCTGATGACGATGGTTTCGCCGCTGATACCGAATCTGTTGTTGCTGGGATCCGCATAAGGTGATCCAGATATATCAGGTATCAATGTCAGCATTTTTGAATAATACGGATTCCCAGATGGGTCTCTGATGATTATATCACCCCTGTTTCGTTGGGTAAGACCTGATAGACCGGGGCCGGGCTGTCCCTGTGGCCCCGTTGGCCCCTGTGCTCCAGCGGCTGCGCCTGCGCCGCCGCCGCCGCCTTGGCTGCAGGCCTTCAGCTGATCAATTCTACTGGAGCTCATTTCCTATTACCAGACACGTATTATAAAGATATCAAAATAATACGTAAGATGACGACGCAACAAGAACCGCAATAGTTACGCTTGTACTCGGCGCAATTGCGAGAGGCGTTGTAAGACCTCCTAGACCGCCAGAGCCAGAGAGCGCGATACTCAGATAGGTGCTTGTATTGTTGCGGAGCACCCAGAATCCACCGGCCGTGGATGGCACCGGTGTCGGTAGAAAGATCGTATTGAATCCGCTGTTCGTGATATTGAAATATGTTCCAAATTGGTTTGATGTCAGAGAAAGAATTGTCACCGTGATAGTTATGACTGATAATGATTGTGACATTCCTGGACCTTGCGCACCGGTGCTGCCGGTTGAACCCTGTGCTCCTGTGAAGCCTGTTGATCCCGTGTCTCCTGTTGACCCGATTTCTCCTTGTATGCCTTGGGCACCTGTGGTTCCTAGATTTCCTATCACACCTCGGACACCCTGTGCGCCTATAGGTCCCGTTGATCCTTGGGGCCCTGGTATCTGCTCTGGTTGTGTACACGCAACGACACACTGTTGTGTTTGCCCTCGCCTGAACATCCTTACTTATTGTTTGGTTTTATTGGTTTTAAATTCAAGGCAATGTTGGAGTATACGCAATACCCCATTTTTGGGTAAGGTATTGCTCGACTTGACGCTGCTGATACGTAGTTAACGATGAGAATAACAACACCTCGTATATATTTCCAATAAATGTGTTCGACGATTCTGATGAGGAGAGAGAAAAACGGGTTGATCCAGTTGTGTTAAACTGTCCATATATTAAATTTATTCCTGGTAATATACTTATGCGATTATCTGTAGGAATCCCATAGGTCCCATTTACATAATAGGCACCTGGAGTATATCCTATATCTGCAGATGAACCGCTATATAGAGATGCTGAATCTGGGTTACTCGTAGTAGAATAGAATCGTATTTCACGAGTTATATCTGGGCAGGCGACTACATAATTCGTTGGTGCCCCTACAGAGGTCATTGCCGTATTCTGACAAACTACGAAGACACCGGTACTGAGACCAACATTTATAGAAGTTGTTGTTTGTAGGACTCCACCTTGGAACTCTAAATACGGTTTTGCGATATTTCTATTGTATGTTACACTACCAGAGCTATATATATAATATGACATATTATTACTTGATCCGGACTTGTCGTACCAGGTTATACCTGTAATTGTTGAATTAACCGATATAGGATCGGCTGCATCTAGCCAAAGTTGTAGTGTATTGATTGATTTTGGTATAAATGATGTGCTAATGGCTGGTAGTGATTTGCCAGGATGCGGCGGAGGCAATAATCCAACTAGGTTCCATTTTTTAGCCAGATATGCTTCTACTTGAAGACGTTGCGACGTTGTGAGAGACTCATACACAATGACTTCTTGAATTGTTCCAATAAAGAAGCTAGCAAAAGATGATAGAGAAAAACGGGTTGATCCGGCGCTGCCAAACCTGCCACCTATTATATTTGTTCCTTCTGGTAGGCCTATTAAACCGCCTCCAAGTGGTAACCCAGTGACACCATTTACATAATAGGCGCCTGGAAAATATCCAATATCGGCGCTAGTAGCAGAATATAGCGATCCAACAATTAATTGTCCATACCCAGACATTGATAGACCAGACTCAATCGCTGCGAATCGTATTTGGCTATTTATATCTGGACAGGCGACTACATAATTCGTTGGTATAATATTTTCAGGTGGAAAGAGAGGCGATGTTCTAGAATAACTAGTATTCTGACAAACTACGAATACAAAGCTGTTTGTAGTAACAGGTATAGACTTCGCTGTTTGCATAACTCCGCCACTTGCAAATGTTACTGCAGTGCCAGCAGTGTATGATATCGTACCGGCCAAACTGGACATATCATTCTTGTTAATTGATTTATCGGACCAAATTGATACAATTGATTCAGATAGCACGACTGTAGCTGGATCAGCGGCATCTAGCCATAACTGACATCCGTAAATATCTGTTGGTTTGAAAGGGAGATTGTAGGGTATCACGGGTAAATATCTATTTGCTGTTTTGTTATACGGATGAAGCGCAGGCAGTGAAGACGCGAGTACCCATTTATTCGCCAAATAGCCTTCTACCTGTTGTTGCTGTACCGTTGTTAAAACACCATCGAATATCAGGACTTCACCTATTCTACACGAACCACCAATTGTTCCACCAATGCGTTGCGATGTCGTTGTTCCTGAGATAAATGAATTGGCTGATGATGATACTGTCTGAGAAGCTCCGGTAAGATATATTCCATTATTTGTTGCCGCGCAACAAATATTCAGCGTATTGAAAAATGGTGATGGCGAACTAGCAACATAAATGTTGTTGTCATTTACGCGGAGTTGTAAATTTGTACCCGTAGTTTGGAACTGTACATCGATCATATTGACACCGACCGAAGACAGTAGCTGAATTGTATAACCGCCCGCGACATTGCTTACTATAAACACTGTACGATCTGTTTGTGTAAATGCCAGAGACGGCGCTGTTATATAGGCGTTTGTTCCGAAAACGAACATATTTGATGACGGTGTGATTGTGCCACTGACAGTGGTAGTAGTGCCACCTGCGAAACCTTTATTCTTCCACTGAGTGATATTTCCGGTCGTCAATGTATAAGAAGAAGAATCCGCAGCATCCAACCATAATAGACAGTTTGGCAGAGACTGTGGCGAAAATGGCCATTCTCTCTTCGATAGCCCCTGTATAAAATCCATCTCCTATAGATCTGATCTATAATAGTATATATGTACCAGGAGTAGAATTAGATACTACAATCGCTACACTTGTACTCGGGGCGATTGCTAACGGCGTTGTTAGAGTTCCCAGGGTGCCGGTGAGACTAACACTTAGATACGTGCTCGTATTGTTTCGGATCACCCAAAATGTTCCACTGATGGATGGGACCACGGTCGGTAATATTATAGAATTAAATCCACTATTTGTTATGTTGTAGTATAATCCAGATGGATACGAAGAATTTGTCAGATCTAGAGATATTCCGGTGATTGTCTGATTCGGGACTTTCAACGGTGGACTAGGACCTGTTGCTCCTGTAAAACCTGTGAATCCAGTTGCTCCTGTAAAACCCGTGAATCCTGTTGCTCCTGTAAAACCAGTAAAACCAGTGAAACCAGTGAATCCTGTTGCTCCAGTGAATCCTGTGAATCCAGTGAATCCTGTGAAACCAGTGAATCCAGTGAATCCTGTTGCTCCTGTAAAACCAGTAAAACCAGTGAAACCTGTGAAACCAGTGGATCCAGTGGCTCCTGTATCCTCTGCTGAACCATCGATGCCCTGTGCACCGGTCACACCGGTCGCACCTGTTCGACCGGTTGATCCTTGTATTCCAGTTGCTCCTGTATCATGTGCTGATCCATCAATGCCCTGTGCACCAGTATAACCTGTTACTCCTAGCGGCCCGCGTACTCCTTGTGGTCCTATTTGACCAACCGGGCCCTGTGGGCCTGGTGGGACACAGCTTATTACATATGGCTGGAGACGACAACTCATATTCCTCTAATAGTATGAGTTAGAATTCAAACCTATATTAAACCGAATCGGTTTGAATAATTAAGAAGAAATGCGTTGACTGCTGCTTCTGAAGATGATGGGTATATTTTCCAGATATTGTTTGATGTTACAGCATTGCCTGTGCTACTAAATATTGTTGTCCCAGAAGTGGCTGCTGCAGCATTCCAGGTTATACCATCATCTGAATATAAAATTTTAGATGTGCCGCTTCCAACAGCGACCCATCTATATCCATTCCACGTAACCGCAGTGCCGGCGCCGGTAAATCCAGTAACACCGAACCAGTTTTTACCATTATCTGAATATAAAATAGTAGATGTGCCGCTTCCAACAGCAACCCACCTTATTCCATTCCACGTAACCGCATAGCCGGCTGTAGTAAATACAGTATCTGCTGCGGTCCAGGTTTTACCATCATCTGACCATATAATAGTAGCTGTGCCTCCACCTAATCCAACAGCTACCCATATATATCCATTCGACGTAACGGCATTACCTCCTCCATTAAATATTAGCGCAGAAATGGATACAGCGGTCCAGGTTTTACCATCATCCGACCATGCAATCCTATCCGAGCCGCTTCCAACAGCAACCCACCTTATTCCATTCCACGCAACGGCGTTGCCTTGGAGCATAGATGTTGCTCCAGTAGCAGCTGTCCACGTCGCACCATTGGTCGACCATAAAATAGTAGATGTGCCTTTTCCAACAGCAACCCATATAGATCCATTCCACGCTACTGCTCGGCCTTCGGTAGTAAATGTTGCTCCAGTAGCAGCGGTCCAGATTTTACCATCTACTGACCATACAATAGTAGATGTGCCTTTTCCAACAGCAACCCATATAGATCCATTCCACGCTACTGCTCGGCCTTCGGTAGTAAATGTTGCTCCAGTAGCAGCGGTCCAGTTTTTACCATCATCTGACCATAAAATAGTAGATGTGCCGCTTCCAACAGCAACCCACCTTTTTCCATTCCACGTAACCGCATAGCCGACTGTAGTAAATACACCAGTAGCTGCTGCGGTCCAGTTTATACCATTATCTGACCATAAAATAGTATTTGTCCCTTGTCCAATAGCGACCATTAACATAGGTACCATCGCATTACTGCTCGACGCGCCGGTTGCTCCTTGAAATCCCTGTGCTCCTGTTGCTCCTGTTCCGCCACCACCACTTCCTTGTGGTCCAGTAGATCCTTGATTTCCTCGAGGTCCAATTGCTCCTTGAACTCCCTGTGCTCCTGTTTCTCCTGTTCCGCCACCACCACTTCCTGGTGGTCCGGTAGATCCTTGATTTCCTCGAGGTCCAATTGCTCCTTGAACTCCCTGTTCTCCTGTTTCTCCTGTTCCGCCGCCACCACTTCCTAGAGCACCAGTAGCTCCTTGAAATCCCTGGGCGCCAGTTGTTCCTGTGGATCCAGGATCACCTACATCTCCGGTGAATCCTAGATTTCCTTGTGGACCAGTCAGTCCAGTAGACCCCGTCGCTCCACATGTACCTGTTGCCCCTTGAAATCCTCGAGCACCTGTTGCTCCTGTTCCGCCATCACCTCCTGGTGCTCCTGGTGCTCCTCCTCCCCCTCTTGCTCCATCAATTCCTGTAGTCCCTTGTGTTCCATTTGATCCAACCGGTCCATACGTCCCAATAATAAGACCTCTTATTGATCCCGATGTGAACGCAGTATCTAAATATAACGCCGTTGTTGTTTGTACTACACTGTACTGCGTCGCGCCATTCTGATAAAAAATCGCCTTTGTCCCATCATATGTTATCATAAACATATCTCCGATATTATATACTAAACCACTGATAACCGGCGCACCGTTCACAATTACGCTTGCAAAACCAGAATTTATTAAATTAAAACCGAAACGAAATGTACCTGGTCCCGAAGGAGGATACGTTGACGGCGATTGATTGTTTAGTCCAACCACAACATTTGCTGCTGTGTTAATAATGAAACTAATATATACTGTAGGATAGCTCTGTGCCGATCGTACCGCGGCATCAGGAGATGACGAGGATCCTATTTTTGTAAACGTATTCCCCGTTGTCAGGGCAATGTATGCGGAGGAGGTACTAAAGTAAACAGGTGTCCATTGACCGTATCCAATACTTCCCGTTTCTCCTTGGTTCCCTTGATTTCCGCGCGGACCTGTTCGTCCCTGAGATCCATTTAATCCTTGAGTACCCGTTTCACCCTGACTTCCCGCAATTCCCATTGGTCCAAAAACAAGATTCGTCACTGTATAATTCAGATTGTAAAACGACGTATCTAGATATAGTCCCGTAGAAATAGGTCGAGCAACTTTATATATGAGAGAGGTTGTCTGATAATTAATCGCCGTCGTTGTTTCCTGATAGTACCATACAGCCACACCATCATAGAGAATTGAAAACGAATCGTTGGCCAAATAAGGTCTTGTGGCAACTACGACATTTCCAACCCAAAAAGACGCAACACCTATATTAATCCCTGAAGTATCGAGCGTAACATAATAGCCCATTCTGGATAATGTCGCATTTGTTGGAGTATAATTAGACGGCTTATAATCACTTAGTCCTGCCGCGTATTTTCCCAGTGTTGGAACCGTGAAACTAACAAAGCAACCCATCATATATTCCTGGGCGGATCGAACAGTGGAATCCCAGCTACCATTTGTCCCCGCCACTTTCGTAAATGTTCCCGGAGTAGTCGCCGAGGCTACTACATTTCCAGCGGGATAATACAGCGGTGTCCACATACCTTGACCGGCCTGACCCGCGGCACCAGGCAATCCATTAGGTCCATCAGGACCCTGTACGCCTTGTGAACCAACACTACCCGCTCCACCTGGGATACCTGTTGGTCCCTGAATACCCCCACCTGCTCTACCGGTGGCTCCTTGTGGGCCAACTGGACCAGTATCACCAGAATTTCCATCTTTTCCTGATCGCCCCACGGGTCCAACCGGTCCTATCTGACCCTGTGCGCCAGGACCGACGCGTCCTATACTACCTTGATTTCCTCGTGATCCAAAAGGACCGGTAGATCCCTGCGGACCACGACCTCCTGTAAATCCTGTAGAACCCGTGGAGCCTGTTTTACCTGTGGATCCTTTTACTCCTGTGTCTCCAGTGGCACCTCTGTTTCCTTGAGCGCCCCGTGCGCCTGTATCGCCTTTGTTAACGATAGTTCCAGGTTGACCTTGTGCGCCCTGCTGTCCAGTAGGACCTTCTGGCCCTGGTGGAGTACACCCTAGTAAATATTGCGGGATCCTACACGCTCTACCGCTCATCCTCTATTACCTCCAGTATAATTCCGGGATTATATTTGTACTCAAACGTTGTTTAGAGTATGAATCAAGACTAAATTATGTGTGATTATACTGGGCCAAACCTTGCGTAATAACTATTCTGTAATGTTGTTAATGCTGCTTGTGAACTTGCGGGAGTTGTTTTCCAGACGTTGGTTGACGCAACAGCTTTGCCGATGCTACCAAATCCACTAGAAGCAGCGGTCCAGGATGTCCCATCATCCGACCATAAAATAGTATTTGCGCTGCTGCCTTGTCCAACAGCAACCCATCTAATTCCATTCCACGCAACTGCTTGGCCGGCGATACTAAATTTAATATTAGTCACAAAATTCCAGATTTTACCATCATCCGACCAAAAAATATTATTTGTCCCGTCTCCAACAGCAATCCATTTAGATCCATTCGACGCAATCGCATAGACGGGGTTACTAAACTGGACGGATCCAGATCTAGTAGCAACGGTCCAGGTTTTACCATCATCCGACCATACAATTGTATTTGCGCTGCTGCCTTGTCCAACAGCAACCCACCTAGATCCGTTCCACGCAACTGCCCACCCTTGGGTAGTAAGTGATGAAGCTGGTAAAGTAACATTGGTCCAGGTTTTACCATCATCCGACCATAAAATTTTTTCGAATGTACCTTGTCCAACAGCAACCCACCTAATTCCATTATACGCAACTGCCCACCCTTTGACACCAAATGTTGTTCCAGTAGCAGCGGTCCAGTTTTTACCATTATTAGACCATAAAATAGTAGATGTGCCTTTTCCAACAGCGACACAAATAGATCCATTCCATTTAACTGCCCACCCATGGGGAGTGACGCCACCGCTAAATGTTGTTCCATCCGCATTGTACCAGTAATCACCTTCGTAAGACCATAAAATAGTACTTGTCCCTTCCCCAACAGCGACCCATATAGATCCATTCCACGTAACCGACGTACCATAACTACTAAATCCATTTTGAGCAGCGGTCCAGGTTGTCCCATTATTTGACCGTACAATAGTAGGTGTGCCGCTTCCAACAGCGACCCACATAGATCCGTTCCACGCAACTGCAAATCCTGTCATACTATTAATATTTCCACCACCACCATTAGTAACAGTGTTCCAGATTGTTCCATCATCTGACCGTAAAATAAGAGGTGTGCTTCCAACAGCCATCATTGATAAAGGAGTTAGTGGTAATACTCCGCTTACTCCACCGGTTGACCCTTTAAATCCCTGTGCTCCTGTTGATCCTGTTCCGCCATAAGAACTGTTTGCTCCATTAAATCCTCTATATCCCTGGGGACCGGTTGATCCCTGAAATCCCTGTAGACCTGTATATCCAGTCACACCATAAGCGTCTGCCCCATTAAATCCTTTATATCCCTGGGGACCGGTTAATCCCTGAAACCCCTGTGGGCCAGTGAAGCCGGTTCCGCCATAATCTGCTGCGGCTCCAATAGATCCTTGATATCCCTGGGCGCCAGTTCTTCCAGTATCTCCTGTATATCCTGTATTTCCAGTATCACCAGGCTTTCCTTGTGGACCAGTCTGTCCTTGAGGGCCAAATAATCCTTGTATACCTGTTGCTCCTTGAAATCCTTGAGCACCTGTTGTTCCAGTCACTCCATCACTCCCTGCTCCCCCTGCTGTTCCCTGTGAGCCTGTTGCTCCATCCACTCCAGGTGTTCCCTGTGCACCTGTTGCTCCAGCTGGTCCATATGTTCCAATACTGAGACCTCTTATTCCTCCTGTTGTAAATGCTGTATCCAAATATAACGGCGCCGTTATTGTTTGTACTACACTGTACTGCTTTGCGCCATTCTTATAATAAATCGCAGTAATTCCATCGTATGTTATCATAAACACATCTCCCGAAATATATGTCAGACTGCTGCCAATCGCACTACCGTTCACAATTATACTTGCGGAACCAGAACTTACTAAATTATAACCGAAACGAAATGTACCTGGTCCTGAAGGGGGATAGGATGCTGGAGATTGATCGTTTAGACCAACAACAACATTTGCGACTGTACCAATGATGAAACTAATATATACGATCGCATAGCTCTGTGCCGATCGTACTGCGGCATCCGCATTCGGTGTGAGCCCGATTTTCGTAAATGTATTCCCTGATCCCTGAGCAATATACGCAGAGGACGTACTATAATATACAGGTGTCCATTGACCAACTCCGAAATCTCCTGTTGCTCCCGTGTTTCCTTGATATCCTCGCGGACCGGTCGATCCCTGAGATCCATTGTTTCCTTGATTCCCTCTGTCGCCTTGAGTTCCTCCAGATCCCATTGGACCAAACACGAGATTCGTTATCGAATAATTCTGGTTATAAAACGATGTATCCAGATACAGAGCAGTTGAAACAGGACGAACAATATTATAAATAAGAGATGTGGCCTGACAAATAATCGCCGTCGTTGTTTCCTGATAGTACCATACAGCCACACCATCGTAAATAATCGCAAAAGAATCATTGGCCAAATACGAACTCGTGGCAACTTTGACATTTCTAACCCAAAATGACGCAACTCCCAATATATCAAGTGTAACATAGTAGCCTATTCTGGATAATGTCGCATTTGTTGGAATATAATTGGTCTCGCTGACATCACTGAGACCTACTGTGTAGGCTCCCAATGTTGGAACTGTGAAACTAACAAAACAGCCTAACGTATATTCCTGGGCAGATCGAACAGCGGAATCCCAACTACCATTTGTCCCCGCCACTTTCGTAAATGTTCCCGGAGTAGTCGCCGAGGCGGAGACATTACCGGCGGGATAATATACGGGAGTCCACATTCCTTGACCGACCTGACCCACGGCACCAGGCAAACCGTTAGGTCCGACAGGGCCCTGTCCTCCCTGCGTACCGGCAATACCCGCTGGACCTGGTGCGCCAGCCGGTCCCTGAATACCCACACCTGCTCTACCGTTGGCTCCTTGTGGACCTGTTGGCCCACCATCACCTTGCGCTCCATCAGTTCCTGGTAGTCCCACTGGTCCAACCGGTCCGATAGAACCCTGTGCTCCAACGCCGGCGCGTCCTATACTGCCCTGGAATCCTCTTGGTCCCTCAGGACCGGTAGATCCCTGTCTCCCCTGTGCTCCTGTATATCCCGTAAAACCCGTGGTGCCTGTTCTACCAATTGTACCTTGTGATCCTGTGGATCCAGTGACACCTCTGATACCTTGAACGCCCTGCGCACCAGTATCGCCTTTATTAGCAGCGGATCCTGGCGGACCTTGTGCGCCCTGCGGTCCAGGAGGGCCTTGCGGCCCCAGTGGAATACACTCTGTTATAGATTGTTGGAGCCTATACGCTCTGGCGCTCATCCTCTATTACCTCTAGTATAATTCCGGGATTACATTTGTACTCGGATCCTGAGTGAATCCGATACTTTATTTATATTAGACCGTACCTTCTATAATAATCTAGAAATATGGCCTGCAACGCAGCTTGTGATGTTACGAATTTTGATGCGACTGCATTGCCTTGGGTACTAAATGGTGCTCCAGTAGCAGCGATCCAGATTATACCATCGGCAGACCATACAATTTTATTTGTCCCAGCTCCAACAGCGACCCATATAGAACCATTCCACGTAACCGACATACCAAAACTACTAAATCCACCAGTAGTGGTGCCCCAGTTTATCCCATCATCTGAGTATACAATTTTATTTGTGCTGCTATATCCAACAGCGACCCACCTAGATCCATTCCACGCAACGGCAATGCCATAACCCAAATCACCAGGATTACCAAATGTGGCTCCATTAGTGGCGCTCCAGTTTTTTCCATCATCTGAGTATACAATTCTATTTTGGCCGCCGCTGACGTAGCTAGATCCAACAGCGACCCACCTAGATCCATTCCACACAACTGCTTTTCCATAGTTTGCGCTGCCATTAGTAAATCCACCATTAGCAGCGCTCCAGTTTATCCCATTATCTGAGTATACAATAGTATTTACGATGCTTCCAACAGCGACCCATAGAGATCCATTCCACGCTACTGCGCTGCCACTAGAAAATAATGATCCTTGACCATTTGACCAGGTTATCCCATCATCTGAGTATGCAATAATAGGTACGCCGCTTCCAACAGCGACCCACCTAGATCCATTCCACGCTACTGCTTCGCAACTATTAGTAAAAGTAAATCCACCATTAGCAGCGCTCCAGTTTATCCCATTATCTGAGTATACAATACTAGGTACGCCGCTTCCAACAGCGACCCACCTAGATCCACTCCACGCAACCGCTTTGCCGATGTTGCCAAGCCCACCAGTAGCAGCGGTCCATATTTTACCATCGGCCGACCATAAAATAGTAGGTGTCGCGCTTCCAACAGCGACCCATATAGATCCATTATACGCTACTGCTCGACCATCGGTACTAAATCCACCAGTACCAGCAGTCCATATTTTACCATCGGTTGAATATGAGATATTGTTAGTGCTATCTCCAACAGCGACCATTAAAGAGGATACTGATCCACTGGATCCTGTATCTCCTGTTACTCCGGTGGTTCCTCTCGCTCCTGTTTGTGGCGTCCCGCTACTAGTTCCTTGATTCCCTATATTTCCAGTAGATCCTATTGCCCCGTTGTATCCTTGATATCCTGTTGCGCCTGTTTGTGATATTCCACTACTAGCTCCTGGATCCCCTATATCTCCAGTAGATCCTATTGCCCCGTCGTATCCTGGATAACCTGTTGCGCCTGTTTGTGACGTTCCGCTACTAGCTCCTGGATCTCCCTGAAACCCCGTTGCCCCTGTCGCTCCTATTCCCCCTTGATATCCAGTTGTGCCCTTGTCGCCTTGTTTATTATTTGCCCCTTTAGTTCCTTGATTCCCAATATCTCCTGTCCCTCCTGTCGCTCCTTGAAATCCCGTTGCTCCTGTTGGTCCAGTTCCTCCAGATCTACCCCCACCTCCTGCTGACCCCGTCGGTCCTGTTGCGCCTGTTACTCCATTTACTCCTGGATTTCCCGTTGCTCCCATCGGTCCAAAAGGTCCAATATCAAGACTTGTTACTGCTCCTGATGAAAATACCGTATCCAAATATAACGCTGGATATAATTGCTGCGCTCTGTTGTCACTATATACAATATTGCCGTTCCTATAGAATCTAGCAGTATATCCATCATATGTTAACATAAATACGTCTCCACCATTACATGAAATATCATTTAATAGATTACCATTCACGAGAAACTGTGCGCGTCCAACACCTCCAATAGTTGTAATGTAAAAACCAAGCAGAAATTGTATTGGCTCTAAAGGAGGAATCGTTGATGAAGGATAATCATTTAGACCAATAAGAACATTTAGCGGGCTGCTCATTATGGATACAAAACTAACATATGCCGTCGGATATTGCTCTAGTGACCTAACAGTGGCATCCGCATTCGGTGTGAGCCCGATTTTTGTAAATGTATATCCAGCTGAACGGGCGACATACGACGACGACGTCGTTGTATAGTAAACGGGTGTCCAATGACCGATTCCAAAATCACCTATTGGCCCCTGAGCGCCCTGATTTCCCTGCGCTCCCAGATCCCCCTGCTGTCCAGTGGCTCCTTGAAATCCAACATCACCCATATTTCCCACATATGCGATTGGGCCAAATACAAGATTCGTCACTGTGTAATTAAGATAATAAAACGACGTATCCAGATATAGAGGAGATGAAACAGGTCGTGCTATCGAACATATAAGTTGTGTATTGTGGTAATAAAATACAGAAACACCGTTATAGATAATCGTGAACGCATCGCACGCGACATACGGGCTAGTTGCGAGCCTGACACTTCTTGTCCAATATGACGCAAGTCCTGATGTATCTAACAACACATAATAGCCCATATTGGATAGCGTGGAATTTGTCGGAATATAATCCACCGGATTATAATCACTGAGACCTACTGCGTACGGTCCCACTGTTGGCACATTGAAACTTACAAAACAGCCCAATATATATTTCTGGATGGATCGAACCGCGGAATCCCAGCTACCATTTGTACCGCCTGTTTTCGTATACGCACCTGGCGTAGTCAGTGAGACCGATACACCCGACGTATTCACGGATACTCCGCCGGAAGTAGTCGACGAGGTCGATACATTCCCTACGGGATAATACGCTGGGGTCCAAATACTTTGACCAGCCCGACCCGCGGCGCCAGGTAATCCGTTCGGTCCAAGAGAACCTTGTATGCCTTGTGAACCGACGAGACCCGCAGCGCCTTGTGGGCCCACCGATCCTTGTGTACCCACTACCGTTGGACCATCTGCTCCTTGTGGGCCCGTTGGGCCAATGGCGCCTTGTAGCCCATCCAGGCCTGCTATACCCACAGCTCCTGAGAGTCCTTGTGCTCCTTGTGGTCCATAACCTAAGGGTCCTACAATACCCTGGAATCCTACCGGTCCAGAAAGACCGAATGATCCCTGATATCCTCGTCTTCCTGTAAATCCCGTAAAACCCGTGCCGCCTGTTCTACCATTTGAACCCTGTGCTCCAGTGGATCCTGTTACTCCAGTGGATCCTAGTAGGCCCTGCGCGCCCGTGTCGCCCTTTCTGAAAATAGATCCAGAAAGACCCTGTGCGCCCTGTGATCCAGGAGGGCCTTGCTGTCCTATCGGAATACATTCTGTCACATATTGCTGGAGCCGACACGATCTGGCGCTCATTCTCCTCTATTATCTGGAATCGTATATAATAATCGAAACTGACCATACGCTAGTTTGGATGGATCGGAGATTCATCCAAACTATATTGTTTGTAGTTTACGTATGTGCATCCAACAACATAATATATACCCTAATTTGTTCGGTCCTCTCACTCGATGATACAGCTACAGCAGGCAGCATAATATAACTAACAGGATTGCTTAATTCACTAACAGATCCAGTTGCCGCTGCTTGACTCTGTATTGTTGGAACCGGTGTATTCGCACTTATATCTATACACGTTGTTCGCTTATTCGGTGCGTCGCATATCTTTAGTTTTTGCGTTATGATCTGGCTAGACATCCCTATATCTAGTGACACGATAAATATGGATCGTATACTTCTAGAGTATAAAGCGATAGGCCCCATATATGGATAATGCCTGTGTCACGCAATCTCCGTGGCGGTAAAGCCTTCAAGAAAGGAAAGAAACCCGCCGCCGGCACCGCCGATAAAGTCGACAAATTCTTCGGGCGAGATGCCGATCAGGACTACGCCCGCGCCGTCGCGATGCTCGGGAACCGTCGTGTGCTCTGCTTCTGCAACGATGGCAAGGAGCGCAAATGTAAGATCCGTGGCTCTCTGTGTAAGGGTCCGAAGAAGCAGAAAATAGAAGTCGGTGATATTGTTCTCATTTCGTATCGGAGTTTTACGGATTCGGACTCTGATTCTGATTCTGATGTGTCAGGAAACCTGGTCGAAACCAAAGAGAAAAAAGAGGCAAATGAAGTGGCCGATATTATCAGTAAATACAATCGGGCACATTGGCGCAGCATCCGCAAAGAATCCGACATTCATCCACGTCTCTTTCTTGCTGAAGAAGGAGAAGAGGGCCTCGATGAAATGTTCGATCCCGAAGCCAAAGAAGAGACAGGAGAAGCAGGAGAAGCTGAGGATGATGAAGACGTTGATATCGATGCTGTTTAGAAAGATCGCGTGGTTCAAACCATCTAAACCTTCTAGCAGAAGGAGAGAAGAGAGAAGATGGATCGTCCCTTGGCCCCTACCGGTTGGGAAGAACAAGATGCCGGATCCGGTCCTGTCCACGCGTCGCCCAGTCTTGGCCCAATGACCGGCGCTATACATAATATCAGCACGCGCCACCTCCACGATATCGGTGTCGGTGTTCCCGATGACCGTCAATTCCTCCGGTCTTGGCGCCGCAATCTCCAGGATTGTCTAACACATCACAACGGACGCATCATTCAATTTCTGTTAGCCGATGTGTCGTCGGGCACCGCTGAAATCACCCGTCGTTGTACCGATGTTCTCAATAAATATACCAAATCCACGTGGAGTTTCACGTCGTCGACACGGGATCTTGCGCTACCAACATCGATGACCGACACAACCGCGTGGGTGGAATCCGAAATCGGTGTCGCACCTGCCGTGCTCCGCGAGCACCTGAGAAAGGCCGTGCGACTCTATGCGAATACGGCACAGGGACTCGCGGCGGCCGAAGGCCGTCTCGAAGAGAAACTCAAGCGTCTCGAGACCATTGTTGGACGCGTAAATGATCTGATGTTTATGGAGCCCACTGCCGCCCTCGAAGTGATGACGGAACCGACGCGGGTCTACTTGGACAGTATTCTCGGCAAAATCAGCATCGAAGACGATTACCGAGAACTCGTGGAACAGTACAAGCGATTCACGACGTTGAAGGGAGTCGTTTCTCTGGCGAATTTTCAACGGCCGGCGAATCCGACGTGTACCATCTGTATGACGAAGGAGGTCAGTCAGGCCGTCACGCCCTGCGGACACACATTTTGCGATGAATGCTGTCGGACCCAGATGACCGCGTGCTACATCTGCCGCGTCCAGATTCGGGACAAGATCCGACTGTTTTTTTCTTAGATGGCATATTTTAAATTATGATTAATTTATAGATATGGCAGGTAACGGTAATTATCAGACAACCCTCCACATAGCGGCTATAAGGGATATTCCGGAAGAAGTGGATATTCTGCTCGCAAAGGGTGCCGATATAAATGCAAGAGACACGGAGGGTAATACCCCTCTTCATTTAGCAGTTATAAAAAACCACGGGAGAGTCGTGAAGAAGCTTCTCGCGAAGAGTGCCGATGTAAACGCAAGAGATACGAATGGCTCTACCCCTCTTCACTTAACAGCTGCATATGGCAAAGGCCTTGCGGACATTGCGGCACTGCTGCTCGCTAACGGTGCTGATGTGCGCGCAAAAGACAAGAATGGCTATACCCCTCTTCACATAGCAGCTATGGTGGGTTCCACGAATGTCGTGACACTGCTGCTTGAGAAGGGTGCTGAAGTGAATGCGACAAATACGAAAGGTACTACCCCTCTTCACTTAACAGCTGAATATGGTAGCTCAGACATTACGAAGAAGCTTCTTGAGATGGGTGCTGATGCGAAAGCTAAGGAAAATGACGGTACTACGCCCCTTCACTTAGCGGGTAATGCAGTAGTCGCGGACCTGCTGTTTAATAAAAGTGCCTCTGTACACGCAAAAGATACGAAGGATGATACCCCTCTTCACTCAGCAGCTGCCAGAGGTAAAACAGATGTCGTGGAGCTGTTGCTCGATAAGGGCGCTAAGATAAATGTGAGGAACATAGACAGACAAACACCTCTTGATCTTGCGAGGATGGGGGGTCGCAGCGGCGTCGTGGCGCTGTTGCTCGAACGAGGCGCTACAGAGAAGAACATCCTTAACACTGCTAACGCGAAAGCGATTAGAAACGCAGAAACAGCTAGAGTAGCTAGAGCGAATGCGAATCGAAATGCTAACAGAGAAATGTGGACTGGAATTGCTACAAGAACAATGAGTAACTCAAGCGGAAATGCCGGACAAGCCAAACAACAATACAATGCGCTTAACGCAGCGCGACGCCTCTCACTAAACAGAAGCAGAAAGGGTGGGCGACGAAGCCGTAGACAAAGAAGGGCAACGCGAAAATGTAGACGTTAGATAGAAAATGTCGTTTGACACAGAGATATTCAAACTGGTCGCACTGGGAATGATGTCATCCATTATATTCGGCCTCGTGGATGCGTTCAACTTCTTATTAGTAGAGGATCTACTTGAATCTCTATGGAATCTATTCGGACTAACTGACGCACAGTCCATTAATCTCCTGAATAACGGCCTATCTACTGCTCTTTCCATATTAATCGCACTGTCGATCGATAAATACTTCCTCAGCCAGTTCAAAACGTTTAAACACCCGGCGCTAGAATCGGCCGGTGTTGTTATCGGAACTATTCTCGTGCTCGCCGCCCTTAAATTTTATCACTGGATTTCCGGATCAGAAACGAAGATGAAGGCATTCATCGTTACTCTTTATAACAAGGTGGCACAAATATAGGCACACAATCACCCGGCTTAATAAATCGGGTCTCGTATTCCGCAAGAGTTTCAGGACTCCATCCGTAGTGTTCGGATAGAGTCTTGAGATAACGTTTGGCGCGGATAACAAACAGCGTTGTAAGAAGTCGGCGGACCTGGGCCTCTGCTTCTTCAGCAGGAGTCTCCATCTCAGTGTTAGTTTGTCAATGGGGATTGTAATGTGTTGCGTCACGTTTTGACGGCCCTAACAAGATGTCAACGCCATTTCGGCGGGGCCCATCTTATGAAGTGCCCGTGGATCACCCCGCGCGATCTTCGGCACCTGGAGCGCATACGGATTGTCATCCAGCATATCCAGAATCGATTCGTAGTTTCGATCCTGTGCCACATTGATCTGTAGCAACTGTTTGGGCCGCTGGAGACCAATCGCATCGACACCGGCTCCCACGCCACTGACACGACTAACAACATTGTCACGATCATTGCGGAAATCCGAATCGATCTTACGGTACGTCAGATTCACGTTGTCCTCGCCATTAAAGAGCGGCAAGTTGCCCGCGCCCGCAACGGGCCTGCGGCCCTTGGCCACTAACTCCTTGTTTGCGCTCTGGCGCATCGCGTATGCTGTATCGTAGACTTGTTCGCCCGTTGCCCGTGCCCGACCCGCGGATCCCGTGTGGGCCGATGCAGCGGAAATCTGCTCCTTCGTGGTGGCGCGCATTCCATCAGGGAACGCGAGTTTCTGCATGCTACCGACACCTGCCCGCGTGACGTTGAGCGCCGTGTCGACCTCCGCATTCGTGTTACGCAGCGTCGGACGCATAATATCCGTGGGATCATACACCGTGAGCTTCGTGGCCTCCACACCCATCGCCCCACCGATCCAGTCGTTCGCACCCGTCGTCTCACGCACCGTCGTCCGCGCCACGTCATTCGGATCATAGACTGTCAGTGCCTGGGGCGAACCCGCCGTCACCAGATTGAGTGCCTGACCGCGCTCCGACGTCATATTGCGCTGATTCACCGGCAGTTCATACGCCTTGGCGCCGAAATCATTGTTCGGCGCATCAGTGTTCGGCGTACCGTAGTTCGAACCATCCGCGTGACGGAAACCGTAGCCATCCTGTTGCCGAGCAAACGGCGCACGGAACGACGGCACATTGTAGGTCGCCTTGGATTCTGCCATTACAGCCGGACCCTGGAATTCCTCCGACGTTTCCTGACGGGTCTGGAACTTCATCACCACATCGGAGCGGACCACGGGTTTCAGATTCTCCGTGTTGCCGGCTACGAAGTTGCGCTCACCGTGTTCGTTCAAGAAGAAAGCATCGGGACGATACTTGCGGACCTCGCCGATGTCTCCGCGCTGGGTTCCGATGGCGTGACCCGGAATCACGACGCCCTCAAATGTGAGCTTCGGATTCGATGTCGCACGGAGCTCATCTACCGAAAGACCGCGACGGGCGACTTCGAGCACCTCAAGCTGCTGGAAACCGCCGATGGGCAGCGAAGAGAAACCTTGATTGACACCCGGGCCAACACGGATCTGTTCAATAGGCGTCTCATTTGCACGATTCGTACTGACAACGACGCGATCCTGGAAGAAATTAGAAATATTCTCAAGGCCGGTAATATTGCCGGTGGGTTCACGGACGGGATCGAACAACGGTGCCTGTTCGCGTTTCTCGATCTGGGTGCGCCCCGCGCCCACCATATTGTCGAGTGCCGCCGTATTCGCATCACCGCGAATATTCTGTTTGACCGATCCGCGGAAGAAAGGAACCATATTGTTGTGCGTGAAGTCGGTCGCGGCCATCGGAAGACCGGTCAGAGCCGATACATAGGGTTGGCCATTGTTATAGGTCGGCGGGGCTTCTAAACCTGATGTGTTCATCTTCACAGAACTGACATTGTAGGATTGAGGTTGGGGTCCCACCGATGAAAATGCGACATTTGGCGGATAGAGATCCGGTTGTGTGATCGGATTCGCAGGCAGAGAGCCACCAGAGGGCAGCTGATAGAATTGATCAAGTTGTCCCTCTGGTGCCCGACTGGGCTGACGGGGTGAGCCCGGAATAGTAGCCTGACCGGGAGGCGTTCGCTCTTCTTCGTATAGGGGCGGCGGCTGTCCACCATTAGGGAACTCGATATTCTGGCTGATGGAGTCAAAGCCTTCAGCAGTGGCATCGCTCGATTTTTTGGTTAACATATATCCCAGGCCGACCAATGCAGCCACAGCGGCAAGTTCCATTTCCTCTAACGTTCGGTACCAATTTTAATCAGAGAGGTTCAGCGCCCCTTTGATTTAAATTGTTGGTTATGGAGATACGGGGTTCAAATAGACAACGGGGTTCAAATAGACAACGGGGTTCAAAGGGGCAGAGCCCCTTAATGAGGATTGTGAAGCACTTTAGTGCGTCTAGCGACTAATGAGGAGCAATAAAGGCACTGAACGGCGGCGGAGGAGCTAACACACCTGTCTCAGCACGTTCGCGTTCACCCACCGTCGGCGGCCCGCGGGGCGGAGCACCTAGTGCTCCCGAGTAACTAGAACCTTGTTTCGGTGCTCCCGTGGCGTTGTAGCGCGCCGGCGGAGGTGTCTGTACTTGTTTCTGTGGGGCACCGGGTACGGTGTCCGAGAAATTCTGCGGATCCTTGGGTCCACGTGGTCTCGGTACTGGCACCGCCGGCTCCATAAAGACTTCGCCACAGCGGAACTGGCGTTCCCGTACGGCCTTCGAGTTCTCCAGAGGCTTGTCCATCGCATTGTAGACGGTATCCTTCGCCGCGTGTCGGGAATCCACGAGATACTCGAACGGTACCATCACATTCTCCTGCGGATTCTCACACAGCCATTGCCACCGATTGATGCCCGTGCCACGGAGAGTACACGGCGGATCCACAAGATGACTCGCAGTCTGAGGGAAATCCGCCTCGGGCATAGCAGTCAGGCGGGAAGCGACAGCCGCGCCTTGTTCCGGCTGATACTGTCCACACGTGGTCCGGACAGTCGGACGCCCTAGATTCTTGAGATCGCTCTCCACATCCGTCTTGGTGCTCGTCATATCGTGGGCCGCGCCCCAGCGCTGATTAATGGTTGTTGGTGTTGCCACGAAGGCCGCGTTGCCGTAGGCATTGGGAACACCGAGTGCCCACCGACCGGGTCCTGTGGAAATCTCATTGTTTTCGATCATCTTGCCATTATCGTGGCGGTAGCGCGTCATCGACCGATCGGCGCCGTGTTGGCCCCGCATTGCGTAGTCATTCATAAATGACGCCATTTCCACCAGCCCTGCCATTTGTCCTCTATCGTCTAGAGACGAAATTATTTGCTTTTGTGCGTGTTAAGTACAAAATACTTAAAACCGCCAAGGGGCACCATAGACATCTTGTACGAGAGGCGCAGGCGCCGGAACACCTGGATAGCTGAACATCTGTTTGGTGGGAAGATGACGGGGAGCAGTGTCCACCGTACGTGCTCTGCCAGTGCTGCGTTCTACGTAGACTATCGGTCGGGGTGCGACGTCATTCGGACCCATAGTCTTCTGAAATTTGCGACTCGGTACATTGGATAGATCACGGGTCGTACCCAGAAGATCGGACTCTATGTCGACGAGATTGCCACTGGCGACACTGACATCGTTGCCACCGATGAGACCTAGAGCGTGTCGGGCACCATTGGGATGATAGTATTTCTGGGGAATCTGTGTGTATCCGCCGGCCACCGTATCGAGAACTCGGGTGGCGGGTTTGATGTTGACGTCTGCCATGTCAAGCGCGAACATATCCTCTGATTCTAGTGTGGGAATTCTTTATCACACTAGAGTTAGTTATTTGATGTGTTTGTTTTTCTAGGTCGCATTTTTTGACGCTTCCTCTCTACAACTGGGCCCAGTCGCATTTTTTGGCGTCATAGACTGGTCAAAATAGTCGCTTCGCGACAAGTCGCATTTTTTGGCGTCATAGACTGGTTAAAATAGTCGCTTCGCGACAGTCGGTCATCGTGCCGTTTACGTTCGCTGCGCTCTCTACAACCGGGCCGATTCCCTTAACAATTCATATCGCGTACCCATTGGCGGCTCGGTACGCCAGCCCGTACCCATCCATTGGCCGCCACCTCAGGGATCAGATGCACCGGGTTCTGGACATTCTTCGACACATACGGAATGAGCGGCGTGAACTGGTTCTCATAGAACGTGTCCGAAATGGTGCCGCAGTCCTTGCCCAGGCGACCATAGGCCGACTGTTGAAGACGCGACTCGAGCTCCGCCTCGCCCTTGCCGCGACCCATATACGGCACCGATACGAATGGCCGGGCCTGCGTCCTAGCACGGAGAGGGCAGTGCGGCGAATTTGTCTGTACCGCGTGGTTTCTGAGAACCGAATCCACCTGGATCGCCGCCGACGACCAGCCATAGCCTGGCGCAGCGGGAACCGCCGGCTGCTGGTAGGCAATATCATAAGACTCCGACTGTGCCGGGACCAGATTCGTCACCTGATACGAACCGGGGCCCGCGGCCTCCTTGTTCTGGACAGCCTGGTCGCAGGGATCATCGTGGACCCGCGTGAATTGCTGAATCTGAAATGACGACATCTCTGATTCAGCCAAGTAATTTATTGTGGGGCTCAAAAGACAGGGTTCCACTCTAAGGGAGCAGAGCCCCCTTTAAGTCAATTTACGACCCTGACTAAGTCAGTTTACGACCCTGACTAAGTCAGTTTACGCATCTCGCGCCACGGCAGCGCCTCCGCTCCCGTGTTGAAGTTACACACTGCCATATTGCCCTCCTTACACGTCTGACCCGGAACTCTGTAGAGCCAGTTGGCAAAAGATGCCTGATCATTTGGAATCGTCGAACTCGGCATTGTTACCCAATTCCGCTGACTCGAGGTGTGGTTAAACACATCACCGGGATCATCGGCGAACAGAGTCTGAAAATACGAATCCAGCTCCGCTCTTACCTCCTGAGAACCCGTATTCTGAGCCGGAGGACGATACGGATTATCACCAATGTCCGTCAAAAGAACATTCATAAAGGGATTCGTCGGTGTAGGATGACTCCGCGCCCGTTCACCGATCACATCGGGAACATACTCGTTGATGACATCCCGCGGATCCAGAATCGGTGCGGCCGTATCGAAGTGCTGTCCGTCGATAAAGCCTTCGCGTACAGCGCCTTTGCCCTCCATAAACTTCCAGGCACCAACAGCGAAACCGGCGAAGAGGACTCCTACCACAAGCCACGTCACCTCCATTCTGACCAGTGTAAGAAGCACAGCCAGATAGATACCGAACCGTGTAAACGAATTGAGCGCCGACGCCGTGCAGCGTTTATCGTGCTCTGTAAAGGGAAAGAACTCCGTGGCCTCTAACCAAAGAATAGAGGGATCATCCAGCCAAAATCGTGGACACGATGACATACTCCTTACTTACTCTTTCTACTTCTTATTGTTGCGAGCCGCCAGCTTCTTGCGGAGACGTTCCTGGACGGCACGGCGACGCTCTGATGGAGCACCACCTGAGCCACCAAAGCCAGGAAGACCAGAACCGCCTAACAAGTCGGCAAGTCCACCCGGACCCATAAGTCCCTCGACCTTACCCAGAATCTCCTTGAACATCGGATGATCCTTGAAGATCGCGATGAACTCCTGTGCCTCCGCGACGAGGTCGTCGCGATTAAGAGAGCCGCCGAGAATCTGCTTCTTGATCTTCTCGGCGATACGCTGGGCACCCGCCATCAGTTTCGACGGATCCCGCTGATATATCTCGGCGAGCCCAGTGAGAACTTTTTCCACATTGTCACCGGCGAACAGAGCGGGATCGATGCCGAAATCAGCGGGATCAAATTGTTTGGACATCTCCTCTGCGAGCTTCGCGATGCGACCATTACGCAGACGTTCCGGGATTTCAGGGAATGACATTCCTGACAAATCGGCAAAACCAGCAAAGGCGGAGGACAGATCCATAAAACCAGGAATACCAGGAATACCAGAGAAACCAGAAAAACCAGAGCCAATGATCCCCTTCATCCGCTCCAGCAGAGGTTTGAGATGATCCATTGTCTCCTCCAGTACACTTGCAGGATCACCGCGCTCTGCATTCATAATGTCGATGAGTTTCTGCATCTCGGCCGTCTCGATATTCTCCAGATTGTTCTCCAACGCGGCCTCCAGAATCAGTGTTCGCAGATATCGCCAAATGGCTTCCTGGGTCTTTTCAGAAATTTCGGACCACAGAGCCGGTGTTAGCTGAACAACACCGATCACGAGACCCTTGCGCTCACTGAAGAGCGCCGCTGCATCGCAGTCCACTAGGATATCGAGATGAGAGCGCCACATCTTCCAGAACTGAGCAGGAGTTGCCGAGGCCACCCGGGCTATCGGTGTCGCGAGCTCGGGGAATGTCTGTCGGAGCTCATCACAAAAGGAGGCCAGTGTCGATGAAAACGTAGAAGGAGAAGAAGAGGACATACTTGCTCAGATCCGGTGATTTAGTAGTGTTAAAATCACCGCATTCATCAGAGGAAGAATGGAAACACGTAAACAACACGGCGAATCCAAGCGTCGGACACGGAGGCGCCGTCGCAAACAGGTTGGCGGAGGAATGCGTATTGAAAAATGGGTCGAAACTCTACGGACCCATCCTGCATACAAACAGAACAAGGATGCCGAATTTGAATCACTCGACTACAGCTTCAAAGATCTGAAGAGCAGTATGGATGGGCGTGGTCTAACAATAGATCCTCACGATGTTCAGTCTGGAACCGACGATGACGATCTTAGCCGTTTGAATCCTAACAGTGGATTTGAGACACCATCGTATCTCTATGATGTCGGGGCAACTCTGGCGTTCTTGATGACCGAAACGCTGAGCGAACAGGGCGCAACTCCTGCTAAATTTGCGGCGCTCATCAACGCAATGAAACAGGCAGGAGGAAATTTTGTTGGCTCTATTGAATATATGACGGACGCTGAGAATATTCTGCGACGGGTTGTTGGCCAAATAGAGGATCCTAACATATTAACAGCGACGGATAAATATCCACTGTTTATCTGGGCGGTCGTTATGAATCTGAAACCGGATGAGAATAATAACAATAAAGCTCCGGAACCGAAGGTACCGGCTCTAATAACCAAACAAAATGAAGAAGAACTATTGAAGGAATCAGGAGCAGAGGGAAATCCAGACGCTAGACCCGCCCCGACAGTATAACCATCGCCTTTATGTATTTCCAGACCAGCTGTTTATTCGTCTCCGACATTGTGGACCAGTGTTTGTCAAATATCCAGAGGGCCGTTTTGGTATCGCCCTTGTCAAGAATCTCCTTCGCCTTCTTAATAATAAATTCCTCATCTTCATCGAGTATCCGTTGGCGGAGATCCGTAGTCATCGCTTTCACAAACTGGGTGTGAATAAGACGCGGATTGGTTTTCTTCAAGAATTTTAGGGCAGAAGCTGCCATAGCAATATCTTTTTCATCAGGATATTGCTCCGAAATATCTTCAAAGAATTCGACGACAAGAGTACAAAAGGCTGCGAGGGCTGACATATCTTACTCTATAATTCTGGCTCATTGGTTTAGATTCTGGTTCTTTTGGTTCTTTTGTTACTTGCGGACGACGGGACGCATATCACGGTCGCGCATCTGTTGGTAGGCCATTAGAGCATCATCGAGCGCCTTGGCCTTCTCAGATTGGCGGGGAACACCAATGTTCGCACCGGCGGATGCCGATCTATCGGCCGCAGCGCGGCCTGCAGGAGTACCGAGACCCGCAAGATCATCCACAGAAGCCATTGTTCCCACCATTCGGACCATTGCGCCTTTGGTCACGGGAGCATCTTCACCGATGAAGGCGTAGCCCTCATCTCCACTGATGGCCATCTCATCGCTGAAGGCAAGGAGACCGTCATTTCCTGCTCCTGCTCCTGCTCCTCCAGAAGAGCCAGGACCAGAAGAAGAGCCAGAAGAGCCAGAAGAACCAGATCCAAGTGATCCGCCAGCGCGTAGTCGCCGTTCGCTCAACCAGTTCATAACCTGTGCGTCCGTGCGGGGCTTATCTTCTCCATCAATCATTAACGTCGGCACCGCCTTCACGTACGACGGAAGCTGCGGGCGCTGACCATTCGGCTGCGGATCAACCGAAATGAAGCGGAATTCCCTGGCATACGGTGAATCCTTGAGAGCCTCGAGGAAATTCTGGCTATGGCGGCACCGGGCACTGAAGAAACACAGGTTCTTCGGCAGAGAAGAACCAGATCCACTCATTGTCGGGGTGGCCGGATTTTTTGCTGGAGCAAAAACGCAAAGGTCGTCTGGATACAAAATAGGCACTTTGCGAATCAGCCTGTTAGGGTTGATTCATAAAAAGGATATTTAGATCACATATGACCGACTTTGTCAAAAGACGACCGACTTTGTGAAAAGGTGACCCGCAAAGTTTATCCAGAAACAAATAGTACGATGTTTCGCGGATATACTGAATTCGGCCCCCCGCTTCTCACTGAGGAGTCCATTCCCAACTCAGCCTCCTTCACCCTCGACAAGACATCCACCACCGTCGCCAACACTCTCCGTCGCTGTATTCTATCGGAGACGAGGTCCGTAGGATTCCGCGCGGATCTAACAAATGCCGCTGATCCCGGCATCGTCATTCGCAAGAACACTTCCGTCATCTTCAATGAAATGTTGGCCCATCGTCTGACTCTGCTGCCCCTCGGCGTAGTCCGCATCGACGACTTCGATCCCTCCCGTTACGAATGTGTTCTCCGAGTAAAAAACGAAGGTTCCGAAGGGATCCGCCACGTCACCGCCACCGATTTTCGGATCCTCGAACGGCAACCCGAGGGCGCAATGGCGGATATTGGTGACGTCGCCGCCGCCGCAATGTTTCCACCCGATCCCATCACAAAACAGACATCGCTCATCGTGAGTCTCCGTCCCAACTGGAGCACCGAACAGCCGCCCGAAGAGATCGATCTAACGGCGATTCCCGTGATTGGCACGGGTCGCGATCATATGGGATTCTGTCCCGTCGGCCAATGTTCGTTCGAGAATACTCTGGATACGGATCCCGTACGCCAAGAGCAGTTCTTTACGGAGTGGCTCGCCTCTTTCAAGAAGATCACCGATATCACTACGGTGCCCCCGGAGGTCATCGCGGGCCATCGCAAGGAGTGGAGCACGATGGCGATTCAGCGGTGCTTCATCGTCAATGAGCGGGGTGAGCCGAGCTCCTTCCGGTTTACGGTGGAGTCGGTGGGTATCCGTCCCGTTAAGGACATCGTTGCGGAAGGTATCCGGGCCGTCGTTGATCTTGTAACGCCGTATGCCTCCGCCGATAAGTCGATGGTAGAACTCGGTCTGACCGCGCAGCCGTCCGACAGCCGAATGAACGGCATCGACATCCTGTTTGACGGACAGGAACACACTCTGGGTAATCTGCTCCAGACACTTATTACGGAACTCTATCTGGACAGCGGCTCTACTGCTGTAGGTGACGCACCGATCACCTTCGTAGGTTACAAGGTGCGTCATCCGCTCCACCGTGTGATGACCCTGCGATTCGGCTTTGCGAAGGAGGGTGACTCCGAACAGAAGATCGCCATTGCCCGTCAGCTGATTGCGGCGGCGGCCGCGAAGGCGGTATCGGTATTCAACGCACTCAGCAGTGGATGGGCTGCCGTAGGTGGATCCGGTTCTTCTGGCTCTTCAGAGGGAGTCGCGCCGGAACTCGAGGGATAAAGACGCAACTCCCATAAAAAGAATAGATGGATATCTCTAGCTCTGACCCCTCTCCTGTAAAACCCGTTCTTTTGATCTGCGGCTGCCGCAAGTATGAACGGTATCTCCACGCGGCCATAAAACGGATGTCCCGACCCGAATGGGAGGTTATCGGAATCCGCGGAGGTGCCATACGAAATGCGAATCTCGATGAAGAGACCCACATCCTTGCTCTTCCCTGTATCGATACATACGAAGCATTGCCGGCGAAGCTTCACGCGGCCTTTGTATGGATTACGGAGAATCGACCCGGCCTACCAGGAATCTTCAAAACGGACGAGGATATTCTGTTCGATATGCCGGCATTGGTCACCACTTTCCAACAGAACATTGCTCTCCCATACTGGGGCCTCACCAAATCGATTTGTAAGACAGGAGAGGTTCCACTTGATCGGATAAAGACCCGCTTCGACGATAAGAGTCTGCGCCCGACATTTCAGTCAGCGATCTACAGTTTTGGAGCGGGCTATTGGCTGGGCGCCGAAGTCCTGCCAACGATCTGTGCCGCTGGCGAAGAATATGCGAAATCGGCATTGGAGGATGTTTGTACCGGCTATGTTCTGAACAAAGGTGGATGGGGACCGAAGAAATACAAGGTTCAGTTTACAGAAGTACCACGCGATAAAAAATTACTAATGTAGAGGATGTCAATGTGGCTTGCAGCGGGTTTTTTGGCTATTGTCGCTGTACTCATTCATTATCGGCCGACTGATTCCGATTCAGGTCCAGAGCCTATAGGCGTAGAAGGCTTCACGACGACGGCGGTTCATCCGACACGTATGCCCGAATGCGTGGCGCGCTCCACCGATGCCCAGGCGCTGTTAGCCCGTGTAGCCAACTTCGGTGGCGACGAGGCCGATGAGCTCCGACTTCTTGTTAGCAAGCTCTGCTGTATGGAGGCTGATATCGCTACGCCTTCGGCTGCCGCGGGGCCGCGGACTATGAAGATACAGTTCCGCACTAGCCACGATATGGAGCCGCCGTCGTCGATCGTGGGACGATGCCTCCGGAACGCGGTTAATCAGCGGGACATTGATCTCATAATTGAGAAATTCCGGGCGCGCGGACACATTCTTGTTGGGACACTCTGTACGGATCCGATGGCTATGAAGGAGTTCGATGGCGTTGTAGCACGACTCCAGCTGGCGATGACGTCGTTCTGTTTGCGGGAGTCGCCGATGATGGACCGACCGGCGGGGCCACGGGATGTTGGCTTCTGGGAGTCGGAGGAGACGGATCTGCCCCAGTACCACGGCATCTCGGCCCAACCACGCTAAAATCTAGGCGGTCGAAGTGTTCTCAGTGACTAACATTTAGTGTGTATCAATAATAGACACTAAATGGTAGAGATGGAGTATTCAAAATGTCTCAACGCAACTGCGCCGCTCGGACACGAGACCGCCAAAATAATATGCAACGAAGCGGTTTACAAAAGTCGGGGACTCCACACAAGATCTATGAGTCATAGGAGCAAGAGAAGCTACAGAAGCCACAGAAGCGAACAAACCAAATCAAGACGCAATTCCAGTGGACGATTTGTTAGTCGTTCCAGGAAAACCAGAGAAACCAGATCAGAAACCAGAAAAGGCAGGTCAAAAACCAGATCCAGGGAAAAGCATCGCAACTAACACAAGCAGGCCCAGAGTATACAGGAGCGAAGGAAGCGGCTTCGCAACCGACAGAACGCGGACAAGAACCGTGTTCCACAGAAACTTCACGACGAACAGTTGGATCACGACCACCGCAACAATCGCCAACATCGCTAAGAAAACAGAGCCAGAAGAACCAGGAGAGGAGACAAAGCTATCCGAACCGTTGACGATCGCCGAATAGACCGCACCGTACATTGTTTCTACTTAGATCGGAGAAGAAGAAACCGGATCAAGATCCAGATTCTCCACCACCTTCATCGGCCGTCGATCGTGTAAGAAAGCCGCACACGCCTCCGCCTGCTCTTTATTTCCCTTAAAAAAATCGGTGAGCGTCTCCACAATATATTTTTTCGTCAACGGTGCTTTCGATTGTTTTGTTCGTGCCGTGACGGCTCCCGCCGAAATATTGAGTTTACCAATCTTTCCTGTTTTCATTATCGTCATAATCATTGTTTTCACCGTCTTTACACGCTTCCGTTTTTCCCGGACCTCTGCCGATAGAGTCCGGAGTTCATCTTCGGTTGTTATCCATTCCTTAATGAGACCCGGTAGACTCGCTTGATCTTCACCCATTACTTCTACTTACCACGGGGTTCTTTTAGCCTGCGACCTAAACCGTTATATCAAGAATATCAAAAGAGAAGATGGATACGACCGAACACGATCTGCATAGGCCACGTTCTGTAAGTGATATGGCCGGAGCAACGGACTGGTCCCGTCTTCAGACACTCGTGGCTCGTAAAGATCCGCCACATATTGTTCTTGTTGGACCAGCGGGAACTGGCAAGAGTTGTGCCCTGCGTCTGTGTCTTGGCGCCTCCGTATCAGTCTGGCTGCGCTGCTCACAGGATCCAACACTCCGTGATAATCGGGATCGGATCAAGACAGCGGCACGGCGCCGCGTTGAAGAAGGTCAGACCAGTTGGATTGTGCTCGAACACGCGGATGCGCTCCATACAGATGCCCAGGCGTTTCTGCGTCGGATCATCGAGACATCGACGGGATCATCGCGGTTCGTGTTGGAAGTGCGGGATGCCGCTGCCGTGGCCGAACCGTTGTTGTCGCGTTGCGTCCTCTTCAATGGTCCGCGGCTTCTGGAATACGAGATTCGCGCGGAGGTGATGCGACGGGTTCCTGGTCTCTCGGTGGAGGATGCTTCCCGATTCGCCGCTCAGTGCGATGGAAATGTTAGGTGGAGCGTCCTACAGGCATTAGGCCACCAAAACCAAAACACCGGATTCATCGGCTGTGCCTACGAAGCACCAACAACCTGGTCCGCTCTGTTAGCCAAGATGGAAGAAGTCCAACAGACCGGTACAAGTCCTCGGGCATTCTCTAAGTGGGAAAGCACCGTGTGGGATCGACCCGGCGGAATTGATCCTTGGTCCGTCCTAGCACTCGAACTTTCGGCTACTATTTTAATCTGAGTAAGGCCAAGTTTAAAACCACGCCACAATCTCCGGCTCTGTTTCAGAGAATGGAGAATGTCGCGACCTATTCGGAGGCGCGCTCCGAATATACGAAGCAGCTCGCCACTTTCATTGTACCGTCCATAGTTGGTTGGTTCCAGACACTATGGTCCCGGAATGCCTCGGATCGGCAACGGTGTCTGTCCGCCTTCCAGAACGAATGTGAGGAGATCGCCCGGTGGAATCAGGACCGTATTAACGACGAGGTCCGTGTTCTTATGGAACGCTCTGGCTGCGACTATATGGAGGAGTTGATGACGGCGGTGTTCGTCGCGCACACCAAGGTGTTGACCGCTGTTCGCCTGTCGGCCAAACAAAAGAAACTGTCGATAACGGTTCCGAAACTCGATCATTTCATTCACCGGATTTTTAAAGAATGTGCCCGGTGTTTCTGGAAATCGCCGTTCCTCTTTATGTCTGATGGCGGTGTCGTCGAGCGTCAGAAGAATGTCTTACAAGTGGAGGCGCTGGCCACTGAGGCGATTACCACGGCGATTCGTGGTCTGTTGCCCGTCAAACAGATCCTCCAGGACTATCTCGGCGATGATGCCGATGAGGTCGTTGAGGAGACTAAAGAAGAGGAAGAGAAACCAGAGAAACCAGAGAAACCAGAGAAACCAGAGGTTAAAGAGGAAGTTGTCCCGGCTCCCCCTGCTCTTGTAGTCAAGGAGGTAAAGGAAGTCAAAGAAGAAGTAAAGGAGGCCGTGAAAGAAGAGGTCAAGGAGGCTGTGAAAGAAGAGGTCAAGGAGGCCGTGAAAGAAGTGGTCAAAGAAGAAGAGAAAGAGTCAAGCCCCTCTGTCATCAAGATTGACACCGAGCCGGCAGTACATTTCTCCGATTACGATGCCGTATTCGATGAGACAAAAGGTGCCCCGGAAATGCTTTTTAATCCCAAAGACGGAGACGAAGATGATGTGTCCTCCGATGCACTAACAATTCACGATGGTCCCGATACTCCATTGACTGCCGACGATGCTGAGGATCTTGATGCGCCTGTTGTTCCTACTCCCGTGGTCAAAAAAGATACAATCGATGATTCTGACGTTGTTGTTCTGGAGTAAACCAGAAGAACAAAAAAGCCAGAAAAAGCCAAAATGCGTTAACCCCTCATTAATTATCCGCGTATAGCGCAAAGATGGAAATCCAGAATATTCTCATCTTCGTGTTAGTTGGCGCAGTATGTATGGTTATTGTCACCGGTGGCGCGCTATCAATGTCATCCGATGAGACGCCATCGCCCACGCAGCTTGCCGGCGGTGCAGCCGTAGGTGGCGCTCTTGGTGCGGCGTTTAGTGCTCTGGGTTCTCTGGGTTCCTTGGGTTCTCTGGGCTCTCTGGATTCGCTGACATCTTCTGATCTTATGTCAGGTGGTGGGTTTCCTAGCTTCTCTGCAAGCACGCCAGAGATGAAAGTCGGTCTTCCTTCCTTTTAATCAACACAATTTAGTAGAGATTGAATGAATACTCCTATTATTGTGGGAAACAATGATTTGAATAAAATTAAGATACCGAATAATTCAACAAAAATACCTACTTCTTATTCAAATATAGATATCAACAAAATAGGTTCTATAAAATCAGTTGAAACTAACATCCGGCCATCGTTACGTCTAGATAAATCAATTGGCAATTCTTTTCAATCCTATGTTAGCACTCCTTATCCCAAAAAATCAAATATCACCACCCATAATCGAAATTATACTCCTTTGGCCAGAGCCAAAGCTATAGGTGGATCCCGAAAACGGAAATTATCTAGACGTCGCTCTACCCGACGAAGACGTTAAATATATCCCCGAATATTAGAGGAGGATGGGTAAATGTGTTCGGATCACACAGAAAAAATACGCAAACAGACCATCGCCGCCGTATCACGCCGGTGATTGTCCGTGGCAAACAATGGAAGGAAATGATGGTCGCCAGTATAAATCCATCAAGACCAAGAAAGGTTCACACGTTTGGATTCCATCTGGACCTGGTTCTGGTTCTGGTTCTTCTGGCACCAGGAAAAATGGGAAGGGGAAACCAAACAAGAAAGGCAAAATCTACAATATCCACGATAATGGCAATGTTTCCTATATGGTTGAAGACCGCCCTAAAGAGAAACGCGCCATTGTCTATAATACGATCGGTGATGATGATACAGGAACTTACACAATCGGTCCCCAAATACACGATATTAAATATATGACCATCTGGCTCGGCGACAGTGCTTCATCCAAATTCTACGGCGATTTTGAACAGGGCAATACCATTCTTTTACAAACGGAGGCTAACAAATATGTGGCCATCTGTCGGCAGAATATTTTCAGTTTCAGCCTCGAGGCCGGCGAAGCCGTCTCCAAATTCGTGGCTCCCATCGGAGGCAATGATGTACCTTATCCGTACCTTGTAGGTACAAAAAACGTATATCTACTGTTGGAACTAGTGAAGATACCCGTTGAACTAATGGATATGAATGCCGAACCGTACATACAATTTTATGGAATCAACGAATTCAGTGGTAAAGGTCTGAAAAAGAAGGCGGTACCTATGAAATACAAGATGCTTTAGAATGGATGCCGACTGTCTAACAATACAGATGCGCGATGCTGTCATTCAGATGTGTCTTCTTCTTGAGGAAGAGATCCACGTGATCTTTCTTGAGTGTGAACGGCAGCGCAAAGTCCTTGATCGCGAATGGAACCTTTGCCGGATCATTGTAGAATCGCAGCAGATTGATTTTGCTGATAACCGTCTGGATGCAGCGCTTCAGCTCACGGACACCTTTCTCATCACCCGTGAAATTCTCAATGATATGCGTGACAATTTCCTTACTGAAGCCAAGTTTCTCAAAGAGATTGACTTCACGAAGAGCCGACGCAACGAGGTACGTCTCCGCGATTACGATCTTCTCCTTGAGGCCGAATCCATCGACCTGGATATTGTACATACGGTCCCGAAGAATCGGATTCACCTTCTCGTGATTGTTGTGGCTGAAGATGAACAGACAGCGGCTCAGATTTAGGTCGATGCCCGTGAAATATTTATCCTGGAAACGGTCATTCTGGCTTCCGTCCGTCAAGTGGATGAGCAGATTGTTGATCTCCTCGCCCTTCGGTGTCTCGGAGACCTTGTCGAGCTCATCGAAGTAGATAACGGGATTCATACACTTCGACTTGATCAGAACATCTACGATGCGGCCCCACGTGGAGCCCTCATACGTGTACGAATGGCCGTCCAGGAAGGAGGCGTCCGTAGCTCCGCCGAGCGTGATGAAGTGGAAAGGACGACCCAGCGCCTTCGCCACACCGTCCTTCACCAGCGTGGTCTTGCCCACACCGGGAGGCCCGTGGATGCTCAGCACGTTACCGGCCGACTGCGGATTTGCGATCCAGCTGCTGACGAACTGGAGAATCTGGAGTTTCGCCTCCTCGTGTCCGTAAATCGCGGTCTCCATATGTTTTCGCACAGAGCTGACAAATTCCTGGCATTTCTCTTGTCCGTCCTCGAGCTTGACAGGAAGATCCTTGTAGACGCCAAGCGGCAGCTGCGTGTAGCCGTGGAGCCACTGGCTCGCCTTGTAGTACTCCGTTGTGGAGGGATCGATGTTGATTAGAGCGTTGTATTTGGCGAGAGCCACGCGCTCCATCTCGGGCGGCACTTCCTTGGCCATAATCTGGAACTTCAGAGGAACCGCGGGCTCGGCGGGCTCCACCTTCGTCTTGAGCTTGGTTAGCAACTTTTCCTGAGCGCCAGGTGTTAGTCCCTTGAAGTAGCCGATGTCGCGATCAATGTCCTCTTCGTCCTCGTCGACCTCGGTCTGCACGAGCTTCACGAAACGGCGAACATTTTCGGGCTCTTTGCTGAGTTTGTACTTCTTGGGCTTCTGAGGACGATAGTCACCGCCGATATCGGAAATGAGGAGCTCGATTCCAGATGGCAACCTACGACCACCATCGTCATCGTCATCGTCATCATCCTCATCGTCTTCCTCATCGTCGTCCTCATCGTCATCCTCATCATCGAACTCATCCTCCTCGTCATAGTCGTCATCCTCATCTTCATCCTCATCCTCCTCCTCTACCGTCTCAGGGGATGGTGTTTTTACTTTCTTGACTTTTTTCTTCTCCTTGACTTTTTCTTTCTTAGGACTTGGCTTTGGCTTTGCATCTTTCTTGGAAAGACGCGTCTTAACAATGATGGGGGTATCATCATCGTCCTCTTCCTCTGCCTCTGCTTCTGCCTCTTTCCGCCTACGCTCTTTCTCTTTTTCTTTCTCTTTTAATTTTCTTGCCCGCTCCTTTTCCAGTTTATCGTGGATTTTCTTCTCAGCAGCAGCGGCCGCCTTGCGCTTTACACGATCCTTCTTCGGCGGCGTAGTCTTTTTACTGCTGGACCCGCTGTCGATGTAGGAAGAAGACATATCCTCGGATTCGTCCGTCTCATACTCGATCAGATCACGAACATTCCCACGGCTGTCGACAGAACTGTCGTCGTCATCGTCGTGGTCGGGACGACTCTTGCGAACACGAGGTTGGGGAGTCGCGGGCTTCTTCTTTCCATCATCTTTCCTCTTGATGACCGGCATATATCTATTGTCTTATAGCTAATCCTGCCAGGCGGTTGACCGCGTCACCTTTGGTTTGGTTTGGTTTTTGGTTTTTGGTTTTTGGTTTTTGGTTTTTGGTTTTTCATTAAATTTGACTGGGGTTGACCATTGCCAACTTATTTCAACGACGATGAATAAGAGGATGTTCCGAACTCTGTTAGCGCTTCTTTTCTCTACTGCGGCTCTTGGTCAAAATGGTGTTGGCTGTGGTCCATCTGGTTCCACTGGTGGGGCCACTGGTGGAATAGCGTGTTCTCCTGCTCCTTCTCCTTCTCCTACTTGCTGCGACTACACACTTCTATCGTGCCAGACCGCTGTTAGGAACTGTGCAAGCACACCTGGAGTTCCAACGGCAAATTGTGCCGCCCTGATCTGTCTGTCTACAAGTGCTTTGCCTTCTATACCTGTTCGTCCATCTCAGCAACTTACAAATCCTCCGGCTACGACATCAGCTATTCCTTCTAGGTCAATTGCTTCTACAATGTCTGCATATCCGGCTAGGTCGGTAAATCCTTCGATTTCGCCTTCTGCATATCCTGCCCGATCATCAAATCCTTCACTGTCTTCTGTTCCTTCAAATTCTGCATATCCTTCTAGGTCTTATTTGCCCTCTGCATCAGCATCTGCTACTGCATCCGGAACAGTCAAACAGATCTATCCTTCATTTACAGCTACAGCTACGGCCACAGCTACAGCTACGGCCACAGCTACAGCTACAGCTACAGCTACAGCTACAGCTACAGCTACAGCCACAGCCACAAATACAAACAAACAGGTGGATCCAAGCCCATCCACAACATCAACGCCCCGACAAGCGGATGTATCTGCCTCTGCTACAAACAAACAGGTGGATCCTAGTGCCTCTGCTACGCCAAAGCAGGTGGATCCAAGCCCATCCACAACATCAACGCCCCGACAAGCGGATGTAACTGCCTCTGCTACAAACAAACAGGTGGATCCTAGTGCCTCTGCTACGCCAAAGCAGGTAGATCCTAGTGCCTCTGCTACGCCAAAGCAGGTAGATCCTAGTGCCTCTGCTACGCCAAAGCAGGTAGATCCAAAGCCAAGCCCCTCGGCTAAACCATCAGTCTATCCCCGTCAGACATTTAGCCTCTTATTCCAAAATGCCAACAACACTCTTATTCGGAGCTCCCCAAAACTTCAGCAGCTCCAAACAGCGCTTGCCTGTGTTGTTCTAACACCTCTGGAAAACATCGACATAACGACAGTCGCCCTAGGATCCACGAGTGTTCCATTCACGAAGCCGCAGGGCGCCGGTGCGCCCAACTGTACCGCTACTGCTGCTAGAATATTGTATAGTCAGCGCCGTCTCCAGGCGACTGCCGTCGATACGACCGTATCCTTCGATCTCCTGAATGCGCCATATGTTAGTCAAACCACGTTCCAGACAGATCCGATGATTCTATTCTTTGGTTCTTCTGTCAGTTCTAGTGGACAGATAGTGGCTGGCTCTGGATCTGGCTCTAGTCCTGCACCTACAAACATAGGGAATGCCGGTGCGATCGTCGGCGGTTTTCTGGGGGCAATATGTGCTGTCGGCATCGTCGGTTTCGGCATAATGTATGTTCGTTCGCAAAGGATACGTCGACCTGTAAGTCGCACGGAATCTCTACCAAAAACGCAGGCACGTATCAATCCGCTTGTTTCTTCAAACAATAAGATTTCCTATTCTCCCGCGGTTGTTAAAATGTCGCGAAGCAATAGCGTCTAGGAATTCAAAGTAACTCGGCAACATCCATCAGAGCAAAGCGTGCTTTATTTGTAAGACTCGGTGATCCCGTACGATTCATAGCGGCCTTCACGCGCTCGACCAGAGGAGCAGAGGTCGCTTTCAGAAGTGTTCCACAGCTCTTGACGAGCGCCGTCAAACAATCCGCGTATTCTTCGCAGAGCATATTTTTGTCGGCGACCACTTTGGCTGACATAAGACCATCCAAGATAACTCCGCACGTGCGCGTGACATCCTCGACGCTGAGAACCTTGAGTTTGGCGACATCGCCGACGAAGGCGGCGTAGCCGCGACGATAGCGCCGCCGCTCACGAAGAGCAATAAACGCCTTGTACTCCACCGAGTCCGCTGTTGGTTCTACCGCGGCCTCGACGAAGATATCCATAAACTCGCCGAAGATGCGACGCACCTCGGAATCAAGATGCGGAAAGCCCTCACGGAGTTCCGTAATGAGACGCGCATAGAGAGCACAGAAGGTCTGTTCCGATGCGGCCTTTTCAAACACCAGGGTAATGAAATCCGTCAAGAACTCCGTTTCGCCGGAATCCAAGAGCTGGGATAGCCAGGTCTTGGTCGCCTCATAGGTGATGGCGCTGAATTTGTTCATCTTATCGCGGATGCGATCCATCATCCGCTCTTCGGTTGTTACGTCGACCCGCGCCTTGTTTCCAAAGCGGGGAGCCAAAGCACGATCGGGCCGGGGACCTACGTGACGTGACTGATATCCGCCACGACCTCTGTGAGAACCAGGAGAACCAGGAGAACCAGAACCAGGAGAACCAGAACCCCACGTCCTCGAAGAACCAGAAGAGCTATGAAATCCAGAAGAGCCAGGTCCAGAGGAGCCAGGTCCAGAAAAACCAGGTCCAGATCTCCAATTGGTGCTCATCCGCGTGCCAGTCACTTCATCGGCTGGCACACGCAGAGCGGCTATCCGCGCCTTAACCTCATCAGGACACGCAAACGGACGTTGCATGAACCCAAGGGCCTCGGCCAGTACGGGCGGAAGCATCATACTTTTCATTGCGTGAGAAACGTTTAGGTCGGTCATTTCCTCCCTGTGGAGCCCGAACACGCGGGCAAAAACACCGTCAACTTTTGTGCGTGTACGCCAGATGGTTGAGTTAGGCACATCCGTATTACGCGATCTCGACATTGATGGACTCGTTGATTCTCTGCCAACGTTCACCAAAGTCGGCGCCGACGCTCTCAGAGAACGATTATCGCATCCGATTGCGGATGATGTGGAACTAACAAATCGGCAGTCGGTGCTCCGCTCAATTAAGGCCAAGACAGCGGCGGCGACTTCTGAGATCAAGACCCTCCGGACCCAACTCCGCGATCACGAGGACAATGTTCGCTCTGTTGCCGAGGCCGCAGCCGATACCCGTCACACGGAATACTACACCCAGATTCTATGGGCCGCCGATTCCCGCTTCGCCTGGCTCAACAAACTCGGATGGCTCAACGAACTCATCGTGGGATTTCGGACTCTGTTTCTGCCGGCGCTCTCCGTACTCTTGCCGCTCCTCATTTTGCTGGCGCCCCTCTTGTTCTTCACAGTGATAGCAAAGGAACCGCTGACCATCGAAGGCTATTTTGGTCTCTTACAGAAATCTCTGAAAACGGCGATGCCGTCTATTCTGGGGAAGCCACGGTTCGCGGGCACCGGTGGAATGGCTGAACTCGGCGAACAATTCGTCCATATTGGCGCAGCAGTCGCAATGTTCGCCGCCTCGATTTGGAATCAGGTGGCCGCAGCGATCTCGATGCGGGCCGTTGTGGCGGATATGCGGGTCAGGGCCGCCGCCGTCACTACGTTTACGGAGGCCACGCGGTCTCTCGCGAACCAGATGGGAGTACCGCTTTGTCCCGCTCTTCAGGAACCGTGGTCCGACGGTGAACTCGGCGTCTTCGGACACGCGTGGAATGTACCGGATCGTGTTCGTGAGGTTCTGGCATTCGCGGGTCATTTGGATATGTTAGCCTGTCTTGCCACTGCGAAGCGGACGTGCTTTGTCAAGGAGGCGTCTGTATTGGAACTAACAGATCTGTATCATCCCGGCGTACCGATGAAAGAGCGCGTTTATAATTCGGTCACAATGACTGATGTTTCTGGTCAGAACAATGTGCTTCTCACGGGACCGAATCGGGGTGGCAAATCCACGCTGCTCAAGGCCATCGGCGTCGCCGTTCTGATGTCGCATACGGTGGGCATCGTGTTCGCCCGGGAGGCACGGATTCCCCGATTCGCCAACATTATCACGGCTCTTGCGCCGGCGGATATTGTGGGAAAGCTCAGTCTGTTCGAGGCGGAGATCGAATTCGCGAAGGGCGTGAAGGAACGTATTCAGGAGGGGGGACTAACATTCCTGATGATGGACGAAATCTTCCACGGTACGAATGCGCACGACGGTGTGGAGGCCTCACAGGTATTCTTGGATCAGCTGTATGATCCGAAGGTGCGGGGATTGTTCAGCATTGTGAGTACGCATTATATGAATCTGCCGGAACGCTATGGTCAGGTCCAACATCTGTGTATGGATGCAGCGGTGAATCCGACCGACCCGGATCGCCTCGTTTACACGTACAAGGTTCGTGGAGGAGTGAATCGGTTCAGCAGTGTGCGGGAGATTCTGAGGGAGAGGGGGCTCTTAACCTCATCGGTCCGCGATTCAAGGCCCCGCGGTTCGGCGGATTAAAAAAAGGCAGAGGTAGGCAGTAAAGCAATGAACGCCCTGTCGATGGAATCGATCTTTTTGATTCTCAGTGGAGCGGTGCTCGCGGCGGGGATTCTGTACTGGTTCTGGAGCCACATTCAGCTGACGCAGAAGAAGGTCCAGCTTCTGGAGAACGCTGTATTTGAACTCAGAGGACTCCAAGGTCTTGGTTCTTCTGGCTCTTCTGGTTCTCTTGGCCCTGGTTCTTCTGGTTCTCTTGGCTCTTCTGTTCCTGTCCCGGAATACAAGGATGAGGATGAAGGTGTGGTAGAGACAGAGTCAGGGGAAGAGGTAGGAGAACAAGATGAGAGTGACTGGCCCACGTCTTCTTCCACTCCTCTATCGGCATTAGAAACGGCTCCTGTAGATCTTCAACCCGGTGGTCGCATTGGTGTTGCGCAGGATGATATCAAGGAAGTCTCCACTGATAAAGATGCGCAGTTCCGTGAGCTCTTTATCCAGCACGAGAGCCGTGTACCCACTCCCCAGAGCCAGAGCCAGAACCAGAACCAGAACCAGAACCAGAACCAGAGTCAGGAGTCTTTGGAATCGATGCCCGTGAAGGATCTCCGTCGCCTTGCCGAGCAGCGTGGAATAACCGGTGTAAGTGAGCTCCGCAAGAAAGAGCTCCTGGCTGCTCTTCGTAATCAGATTACACCGGCACCCGTGTCTACGGCTGTCCCTGTAGTACAACAAGAGGTTCTTGTAGAGCGAACACTCGATCTTACAGATGATGCCGTCATCCTAGAATAATTTCGTGGCGCACGATAAGGGAATGTTTGTTCGCATACCGAATCCGCGCTACGCCGGTTCACCCGCACGGATGGCCGATGGTCGTCTGTTTACGGATTATCGTGGCAACTGTTTGATCGCGCGGGGCACCAACACCTTCGAACGCAAACAACAGATGCAGCAGACGGGCCAGTACGCAATGAGAGCGGATCGTGCGACCACTGTAAGAGTGGGCGGATCTACAGGCTGTGTGGATACGATGGTTCCTGAAATATCGAAGCGGGTGTGTGAATGGAACGGCTGCCGAACAGTTCCTAGTGAAGCTGTCGGAATAGGACAGGGACGGCTGTATTGGCCGAGCGAAGAAGTCTACGGCACGGATCCCGATGATATGGCGGCGATGACCCGGATCCCGAACAGTTATCCGGTTCATTCGGATTTGTATGTGCCCGCACCGGCTCCGTATGTGCAGATGATGCCCGTTGTTCCGGCCAAGCCGAATCGCTATTCGGCGCCGTATTATGGTTAGGCATTGGCTCTGGCTTTTCTCTGGCTTTTCTCTGGCTTTTGTTACGTATTTCGGGATATGTTATTATCTGTGAAATAGTAGAGGATGCCACCTAAGGAAAAACCAGCAGCAAAAGCAGCACCAGCAGCACCAGGATCAGCAAAAGCATCAGCAGCAGCACCTGGATCAGCAAAACCAGTACCAGCAAAAGCACCAGGATCAGCAAAAGCAGCAGCAGCACCTGGAGGAGCAGGATCAGCAGCAGTAGCAGCACCAGGATCAGCAGCATCAGCAAAACCAGCACCAGCACCAGCACCAGCACCAGCACCAGCAAAAGCAGCAGCAGCAGCACCTGGAGGAGCAGGATCAGCAGCAGTAGCAAAACCAGCATCAGCAAAAGCAGCAGCAGCAGCACCAGGATCAGCAAAAGCAGCAGCAGCACCAGCACCAGCACCAGCACCAGCACCAGCACCAGTACCAGCACCAGCACCAGCATCAGCAGCATCAGCAGCAGGAGTGATTTGGAATCGTAAACAGATATTAGAAAGAGAACAATATCTTATCGATTTACGCACAACATTTTCTGAATGGATACACGACTGGTGGAACGGATATAGAAATCGTAACGGCGGTGACGAAATTAATGAGGTAATATTACATCATTTAGTGAAATACATACAAGACACACCTGAATTTATGCGTAATCTACCCCCTTTAGGAGGGAGATCGGTAAATGATGATGTAAATATGTGTATGTCAGCATTATATTTCCCCTATAGTATTGTTACATCTCAGATAGAAGCAAAGACTATTTACGCACTAGAAAACGATATTCATCCTTGGCTGTCTCCCCAAAGCCCACTTGCACGAATTACATTTGATGATGTGATAAATACACCAACCGACGATGAATTATTTAACAAAATGCTCGATCTTCGCAATAAGTATTATACAATAACATTTGATCCAGGAAATAGGAATGTCAGGACTATGGGATTTGCCGATTGTCAGAAAGTTCTTTTTGCTTTTCGAGTATTTATATCTGGCCTAAACAACCGAAACATTTTACTTGTCCCAAAGCCCGATGCTGGATTAGGCGATTACGGTAAATTATGTAAAAAAGATGAAAATATTCGACAGGCCCACACACCGGCAGTTGCGGCAGATTCGGCATCCACATCACTCATAAAGATTGGAATTCAACCAAATCTATATATATCACCACGTGATAGGATTGATTTACAAAATGTATTTGCACGCGACATATATGGATTACAACTAAATCCTATAAAGTTTAGTGAACTAAATCCTTTTGGTATATCATACAATATTATAAGAAATGGAAGAATAATGTCAGCTTCTTCATTTGGAAAGGGTGTAGCTACACAAGGGCCTTCATTAGACTATCTAATGGAGCTGTATTTGCTTGCTAATAGAGATCCCGCTGGTGTACGCTTTGCGGAATTCAAACATATATTACCATATGGCTGCTTAAATATATCCAAGGACTTTACTGAAGAAGCCTATAAACAGGTATGTGCAGATATTCGCAATAAAGTCCCATTATTCCCAGCTCTTAAACAAGAGGGTGATGGCAGACAGTTTAGTGAAATGGGTGATGTAGCGGATGCACTAGAAGATTTAGGAATACCTGGTTATTTAATGTTTGTTAGTCAGGATCGTCAGGCAGTGGCCTTAGCTATAGCGGAGATATTCAAAGAAGAAAATAAAGATAAAAAATTGGTTGTAGTTCAACACCAACCTGGAGGCGCTTTAACAGTGACGCGAAACGATGCGGGTATGGATCCTGAGGCTCTAAGAAAATACAACGCAGAAAGGATAATAAATTATATAAAAGATAATGTTCAGTTGCTTGAAGGATTTATACCTCTTGCTAAAAAAATTATGAAGTTTATGTCTAGTATAAAAATACTTCCTACTATTAAAGACCGAGCAATTCATCTTCTAAATATAGAAAAAATAACAGATATACGCGAACAGTTAAACACTATAATTGGTATTTTAAAACAAGTTAGGGGTGAAGCATCAGGACTAGTAAGTCACAATCGCACACTACTACTCGAAAATCCAGATCTCCCTAAATTAAAAGAAATAGAACAAAATATAAAAGGCATTTATTCCAGATTTGAATCAGGAAATATTAGTGTATCTCTTCTCAGTTCCTTACACGCGTTGGAGCCTAATACATTATTTAATCCAGAAATAAACTATCCTTACTTGGGCTATTCACCTGATATGTTTAAAGAAGTTGATAAAATTTTAGTATATGAAAAGATGACGACCGCCCGTGCGGTTGGTAAACATCCGCGTGTGCCGTTTGATCCACTTGATATTCTATACCGCAAAAATGGGCTGTTTGAAATGATCAATACTATAATTACTTCATTGTTTAATCAGGGAAGAATGAACCATTTAAAAGGTTTGTTTAAATTTGATACCTATTATTCTCCAGGTGAAATAATGTTTCATCGGCAACAAATTGCCAACTATGCAACTATGGAAATAGAATATAACGAAATGTTTGAAGCCGAACGGATACTTATTAGAGATCATAAAGCTAAAATATTTGAAAACGCAAAAATCTCTACTAGAACATTATATACTATGATTCACAATTATTTTGGAAGAATTTCTGCCGCAGAACCAGCACCAGCAGAACCAGCATCAGCAGAACCAGCACCAGCAGCAGAACCAGCACCAGCAGCAGCAGCAGAACCAGCAGCAGAACCAGCACCAGCAGCAGCAGCACCAGCACCAGCAGAACCAGCAGCAGCAGCACCAGCAGAACCAGCAGCAGCAGCACCAGCACCAGCAGAACCAGCAGCAGAAGGCGATAAGTCTTCTGCGAAAGGCGGGGCATATACGCAACGTGGCGGTGCTATAGGTGAACCTCAGTTTGAAGCATTAGAAGAGATTGCTGCGGAGGCTGCAATCTTTATTAACTCATATTTTATTGATTTTTCTGATGATTTTATAGATGATACAACAACATGCTCCATACATAGTTATAGTATAAAAGCTGGTCCATCTAGTAAAAAAAAAAAGTACATATTCCAAAAAGTGCTAGATAAAATCCCACAATCTGCCGCTGTAAGTAAGGCGAATGAATTACTAGAAAAATTATCTGTATCCATTAATAGTATAGACCTATCTGATACTGATAGTCATGTGATTGATAAAATGAAAATGTTACTAGATCCTTTTGAAGCAGATGACCCAGAGAAAATTAAAACATCTCATATAATAAATCTATTGCCTGCTCTTACAGATGAGGATAAGGCCGGTAAGGAAAATAAGATAGTAATATGGGGGCTGATGGTATTCGCATATCTGGGTGAGATAGTTACTGCTAGAATTACAGAAGAAGGACAATCAAAATCGTTATTCGGCGCAATCTTAGATTATCCTCCTGTATCTGCTATCAGAAATTTTACTTTAGAAACAAAATGGGATACTATGGTTATGCCATTTACTGGTAGAGCACGAAAACAAAGCCCTGAAGGTGCTGCTGCTGGATTACCATCATCGGCGCCATCTGATATGACTACCGTTAGTGGTCTATTAATAGATTTATTTATAGCAATGGTTAAAGGGGCATATCCCGCAGCGGATCTATTGGGCGGATCACGTAAAACCCGTCGCAGACATCATCGTAAACGCACGGTACGCAGAAACAAACACTATCGTAAACGAACACGTAAACACCGACGCTAAGATATCGTTCTGATACTACATTCACATCTGTACAGTCAAAGACTAGATAGATATGAACGAATACATTTTGTTAGTTACTTACACTCTGTTTAGAGGCGGTCGCTCCGCTCACAAGCGAGGGAACCCAGTTGCTGCGCAACTGTCTACCCGTCGACTCTAAGCTGCGCTTAGAGTCTAGGGAACCCCACAAGGTTGGCGCCGAGACCGAAGCCCGCGCCCTGGCGCGCCGTGAGGCCAATGCTCGGGGCAAGGAGGTCAAGAAGCGCGAACGTCACCGCCGCAACAATCGCCACCGCGAGGATCTCCTCAACGTTGAGCTTCTTCTGCGGGATGATGAACGTCGCAAGGGCGACCGCGAGGCCCTCGAGGAAGTATTTGATCGCACGTGTTACGAGCTCTGTAACTGTGAAGCCGTCCATACTTATAATCTGGGTCCCGAAATTATTTGGGTTCCTTCGTTCAGACTGTTAATGTTCCTTCGTTCAGACTACGAGTTAAAGCCCGGGACCCATCAATAGAATACGAATGGCTTCCGCGGGTGAAGGTGAGAAAACCCAGGTGTTCCTCGAGGGCGACGATGAGGTCCGTGGTCAGAAATACGTCTGCCTGAGTTTCCTCACCCCTAACCGGGGAATTCTCCGCAACAAGGATCTTTTCTTCTTCAGCAAGTTCCTCGAATTTTACGAGATGAATCACCGGATCGCCGCCACCGAGTCCTTTATGATGAAGACCTTCAACACGATGCAGAATATGCTCTCTGACATCGAAATGGATCTCCGGAATGCCAATTTCTCTGATGTCAGTGGCTGCGCGGCTCTGTCCATTGCTCTCTCCGACAAGGTGAAGAAGCAGCGTGCCGACATTAGCCGGAAGACCACCGGTGACCTCGAGGCACACGTCAAGGAGAATCTGTCCGACTTCCGGGAGTCGGCCATCGTCGACAGCTATGAGAAGTATATGCTCAAGAACCGCCAGCGTCTCGAGGACGAATTCCACAAGCAGAAGAACTTCCAGACGACGATGCACGGCCTCAAAGTCCGGGGTGTCTATTCGACCCAGGAACAGGCCAATGCCCGTGCGAAGGCGCTGAACAAGAAGGATCCGTATTTCAATGTGTATGTCGCCGATGTCGGAGAGTGGCTGCCGTGGGATCCCGATCCGGATGATGTCAAGGATCAGGAGTATCAGAGCGATGACCTCAACAAGCTGATGAAGTCGTATCGCGAGAATGCCGAGAAGCGCGATGAGTTCTTCGAGGAGGATAAGCGCCAGAAAGTGGCGGCAGCGGCGGCCGCTGTCAAGGAGGCCAAGGCGGCAGGTGCGGTTCCCACACTGGCTGACGTCAAAGAGAAGAAAGAGAAGGAAGCAAAAGAGAAAGTGGCATTCGGTGTTCAAGACGCACCAGCGCAACCTGCAGATATGTTCAGCTCGGAGGGCCATCCTGATCTTGCAATGGCACGGAAGCAGGAGACGATTGAGTATGCGTAAAGCATTCGTTATGCTTTTGCGAAATCCAACAAAAATGAATTGAATAAAGTAGAAGATAATGGCCAAAACACGAAAGAACAAACAGTCGGGTGCCTGGGGTTACCACTTAATTGTAAATGCCGGAAACTGCGAACCCAAAGCACTTAGGTCCAAAGCTATAATAACCGCATTCGCCAAACAACTCGTAAAAGATATTGATATGGTCGCATATGGACCACCGCGTATCGTTATGTTTGGCGAAGGCAACAAGAAAGGATATACACTCGTACAACTAATCAGCACAAGTAACATTACCGCTCATTTTGTTGAAGAAACAAATGATATATATCTCGATATATTTTCGTGTAAGCCCTTCGATAAGTTTGTAGCATTAGATCTGTTTCATAAAACATTCCATCCGAAAATATTAGATTATTCGCTAATAATCCGCCAGGCAAAACACGCCTGATCAGCAAAAACAGAAAGACTCTATTAGAGGAATGAAACGACTTCTAATAGAACCTTCAACATTCAAAGTGTTACCGATACAGGACAAACAAAATCGGTATATTGATATTCATCACGTGTTTGATAGTAAGAAAGTGGCTGTGCAACACAAGGCGCTGATGGCGGCAATTAAGAAAGACACCGGTATTGTGTACCAGTTGCCTACGTCAAAGGCGCCTTTGCCAGATATAGTGTTCGTAGCCAATGGTGGATTGTCTTTGCCACGCTTACCAAAGCCCTTGATTCTATTACCGCAGATGAAATGGCCTCAGCGACAAGCGGAACTTCCTTTCCTTCGTGAGATGTTCCGAACACTTGGGATCGACACTATTCCGTTTCCAACACAGGAGCCGTTTGAGGGCCAGGCAGAACTTAAATGGTTCGATGGAGGTCGCAAGGCAGTAGGTGCCTATGGATTTCGGTCTACACGCCAGGCGTTTCGTGACCTCGAAGTGTTGTTTAAGAAACTGTATGCTGAACCACCCGTTATGTTAGTTCTGCCTCTGCAGAGTGCGGATTACTATCATCTGGATGTAGCAATGTTGGAATACGGTCACGACCACAGAGTCGTTAATAAATGTATTATCCATCGCAGAGCTTTTTCACCGGCTTCCATCAATAAACTCAAGGAGTTCCTGGGTGCCGATAACGTGACCGTGATTGATACTACGGATTCGTTTTGTTTGAACGCATTTGTGGACGGCGCACATCTCATAACTCACAAGATAACCGATCCACAAGTGAAGACTTTTCTTGAGAAGAAAACGGGGCGACGTGTTATTGAAGTAGATACTTCTGAGTTCGAGAAATCAGGCGGATCTGTGCGATGTATGACGCTAGATGTACTTTTGTAAAAAACATCACTTGGCATTGTGATGTCTATCTGAATTACACCCCCCGTCAGGCAAAACACTCGGACTATACAGAAACCCATTAAGCAAGCATTTATTGCTTCTATTCTGGGGTGGCGATTCAACCACTAAAGCGGATGCGCCATTCTACTGTAAAGGTGCGCCATCGCCGGAAATTATTAAGACCGCCGGATGCAATTGTGCCGGTCTTATTAATCTACTCGCTCACAAGGCTGGTTTCAAGATTCCCGATTTAACTGAGGGCGACTGGTACGCAGGAGGAACCTATGCCTGGACCGTATTTCTTAGAGATACAGGGGTTCTACAACCATTTGATCCATCAAAAGTGTATGCCCCCCCCGGTTCACTTCTCCTCAGAGAGAATCGTGATCCAAAAGATCAGGGGGGGCATTTGGCTGTTCTGTTGGATAAACAGCGTCTATTACATTGCTATCCTGAAGCGGGAATCGTCATCGAAGATACGATCGCAATGGACTATTATGGATTTGTCGTACCTGGATATTTTGAATCCAACTGTGGTTGAATTGATATGTAAATATATCGTACGCTAGTATAAATGCATCCCACTTCATTACAATCTGGAAAGGCATTTGCAGAATCATATAAAGTTGAAAATGGTATAGTTGTTGATGTTGGCGGACGCGATGTGAACGGTTCATTACGTTCTTTTTTTGAAGAAAAGGGTATGAAAGTTATATGCGTTGATATGGAAAAAGATCCTTCAGTTGATATAGTTGTACCCCCTGGCGATAAACTACCATTTGAAGATAGTTCTGTTGATTTAATAGTATCAACATCTTGTTTCGAACACGACCCTTGTTTTTGGTTAACATTTAGAGAGATGACAAGAATTATAAAACCATCTGGTTATATATATATAAATGCTCCTACAGCAGGGCCGTATCACGGCTATCCAGGTGATAACTGGCGTTTTTATTCTGATGCCGGTCAAGCATTGGCATACTGGTCTGGTAAACAAATATCAACCGAAACTGTTTATCCGGTAAAAGTTGTAGAAACATTTAATGTAGTTGGTAATATTTGGAATGACTTTGTATGTGTGTGGAAAAGGGTAAATAATGAAAATATTGATACAAGTATAATTGTTAATACTGACATCATAAATACCATAGGTATTTTAGAACAAACAATAAATAATTATGGATTAACAACAAGGAAAAGATGCTGAACACATTAACAACCAAATACGAAAACTACGTGGTGCGTTTCAACACTGTCAGTCCATTGTTATGTGTGAATCGCTGTTCTATCGACCATTCGGGATGCTCCTTGAGGAACTCGTCGATCGCCGGCCACAGCCCTTTCGTAATTTCTTCAACCGGATACCCACTTTGAGCACTCTGTTTCTGTGCGTCTCCGTCACTCCTTATAGTTTCTCCAAACCATTCATCTACCGTCGTATCGTGCATAATAATCCATTTTGTGACACTGGAATGCCAGCGAGCAAGTTCACGCTTGAGATGACCATAGATATGCCATGTATCTATAAACAGCAGTTCTGTCTGTTCAATAGGGCACGTTAAGTCATTCTCTTGATAAAATACAACATTAATACCATTCTCTCGTACAAGAGAACCAAAATTCACGACATTTTGATTCGTATCCAGATCGACTTGAACAAGACGTGCCGGAGTTTTATTAAGAAGACCAGCAGCAAATGCCCACGAGCTTGTTACTCCGCGAACACCGCATTCTGTAATATGATTACACTGTTCAGCATACGATTTCAGCGTTGGGAGATGTTCGTTAATATCGGAAGGAGAAGATGCATGTTGATCGTACATTTCCAGAATCAGATGTTTCTGATCGTAATTTTCCAGAATGCTCATTATATTATTCTTCCGAGTATTAAATAAGAGTTTTTTAACTAGCATCTATTATATAGATTATATAAGAAATAATAAGGTATAAAACTTGACTGGTGTCAACCCTGATACTCCAACCAAGTACGATGCTCCGCCTCTTTATTGAACCCGTCTCTATGGAATTTGCCGCTCTCTACAAGACCGCTGCAGATGCCTACAATCGCACTCCGCCTTCGGAGCGTAACAGTGGGTTCGATCTTCACTGTGATCTCGCCGATGTGAACAACAAGTATTCGTCGTATGCCGCTCTCGTCGGACAGGGATGCCGTGCCGTCGCCCTTGATAAGGATGGAGTGCCCCGTGCCTTCTGGTTGTCGCCGCGTTCCAGTATCAGCAAGACTCCGCTCCGTCTTGCGAATTCTCTTGGTCTCATTGATGGGACGTATCGGGGTATTCTGAAGGCGGCATTCGTCGGCACGGATGATTACACCATCACGCCTCACGAGCGGCTCGTACAACTCGCCGCGGGTGACTTGAGACCTTGGCTGGAAGTCGTCGTCGTGGATGCCCTGCCGGGACCAACGACCGAAAGGGGCGCAGGTGGGTTCGGCTCCACTGGATGAGCGGTAGCGGATGTAACGACAGTGGCCTGAGCACCAGTAGATGGAAAGTAATGGGCATCCTGGGCTGCCCTAGCCGCCAGCAGGACCTGTATATCTGAGGCAAGTCCAAGTCCAAGTGAATTGTTAGTAGTCAAAGATTTAGTGTAACCGGAACCTTTGATTTTTTTGCCTTGGCATCTCATCCCTATTTATTAGTCTAAAGATATTGCTAAAACCAAGAAAAGGTATGGAAGCAATAATGGATATGCGTTTAACAATTCATCCAGATACAGATGAAGCCTGTCTATTTACAAATATCGATGACCTGAGTTTATGTTCGGTCTACAGAATATCTGAAGATGCCGTCCTCTTTACACGGGTCATATTCTCAAAAACAGTTGACTATGCGGAAAACTATGAAGAAGAAGATGAAATATTCTTGCCATTTGTAAGGGCCCGTCTCCGCTGTGCACACGTACTGTTCAGATATTCCATTGTTGATTCTGAGTTGGAAGAAGAGTCTAATTATCTTCAACAATATTGCATATGGGATTCGGCCGATGATTCCGACGGAGAAACCGGTTCAAAATATCTGAAATTCACAGAAGCGTCTCCTATCGTGTACACTTGGACAAAGGAACTTGCTCACTATGTCCAAAAGTTCATAGTTCATATATTGTTTACAAAAGAGTGTGAGGATTCGTCGTATTTCAACGCACCTGAACTATCGTGTTCGCTATATACGTTATCTGACGATGCCGTGTTATTTTCGTGGATTACGCATTTCTAGATTAGCCAAACAGATCATATTCATCTGGCTCTTTTGACCAATCAATCGCCTTCATTCCTACATCCAGATTGGATAGTTCCAGTATCGTTGACCACGGCACGACGAGGCCCGCGAATTTATCGTCGATGAACTGTTTGTGTTTGTAAAGTTCATTCCGTATTTGTTCTTTGACGCGTGGCTCCACATCTTTATCGATTTCGAGTTTCGTGTCATTTATTTCTAGTATGACGTTCTCATTCGCTTCATAGAACACGTGAAGCTTCAATCGCGCGTTGTACACGATGGTGAACTTTTTCTTATCATAAACAAGAAGTTCAACATTAAATTGCCGGTATGGTCGTAAAACATTGGTAGTCGGATAGGATCGCCGAATAACTGTTAGTTTTTTACATACTTCGATGGACGGCACATCGTGGATAATCATTATTCTGAACGGTAAGGATTCCTTCTCCTCAAGCGTAAAGTCGACTTTCTTTTGCATTTATTGGCACCAAAAGAGGTTGGAGACGGTGTCACGTTTTGACCTGGTCGTTCTTATAGAACTTCATCCACAGCCGTGAAATCGAATGTTCCATATTTATGGAATTCATGGTTCCACTGAGGCACGGAGCCGAATCGCTCAATCATTGCTGACAGACGATCAGGATGCCATGCGCATGCCATCAGAGCCTCTTTAATTGCGGTACAACGAGTGACCGTGCGTTTCTTTGAAATGCGATTAACTCTGTATGGAAGAAATTCGCGAGTAATGTAGCATTCATCTATAAACCTATGTCTACGTGCATTGTATTCTTCTACTTCAGAATTATCTGCCTCAAGATTCAATGGAGTTTCATCAAATGAGAAATATATAAGTCCTTCAGGAAGAGTATCTGAAATAGTATGAAGCCTATAATTATAAGAACAATTCAGATACTCAAGGCCATTAGGGAGTGTTTCAGGAAATTTGGATAAATTATTATTAGAGCAATCTAAGTGCCTGAGCCACGAGGGAAGTATTGTCGGCAAACATGTCAATCTATTATAATTGCATCTCAGATCTTCAAGGCGGGTAGGAAGGCTTTTAGGTAAGAACTTTAGTTCATTATCAGAGCAATATAAAGCCTCAAGGCGTGCAGGGAGTTGGGGTGGCAAAGATATTAAACGATTATTTCTGCAGTCCAAATACACAAGACTGACGGGAAGGGGAGTATCTAATAAAGAAGTCAAGTAATTATCAGAACAATTGAGAGATCTAAGTCTGGAAGGAAGATCAGGGAGTTCTGTAAGTCCAAGATTAGATAAATCAAGCTGCGTTTTGTCATCCCCCATTATATACCATTCCTGAATCCTTTCAAGGGCTTCTTCCATCGTCCTTTCTTTTGGATAATGTACTGCGGCATGGCTTTGCCTAGCTCAGCCCTCGTCACGTTTGTGTCAAGCCCTGGATCTGCATCCTCATCTTATACAAACACCCCGATATAAAATCCTGCTAATATTATAGATGACAACAATTTTTCAAGCGATCTTAAATGGAAATACTGCGATCGTCGCTCAGCTGATCGCCGCAAACCCAAATGTTGTTAACTCTCTGGACAACGACGGTGCGTCACCTCTTCACTACGCTGCAACGTTAGGTAATATGGACATAGCACGGATGCTATTTCAAGCGGGAGCCAATGTGAACATAAAGAAGAAGGATGGAATGACACCTCTTGGTTCAGCAGTATTGTCGGGTCACACCGAAATGGTGACGTTGCTTCTTGAGAAGGGTGCCGATGTGAACGCAGGTGACGATGATAATACTACACCACTTCATTTTGCAGCTCACGGCGGTTATACGGGAATAGCTGCGCTTTTACTTGAGAATGGAGCAGATGTGAATGCGACTACGACTAAACTATGGACACCACTTCACTATGCAGCTTACGGGGGTAACAAAGAAATGGTTGCTATGCTTATTGAGAAGGGTGCGGATGTGAATGCCAACGACAATCTTGGTGGGAAACCCATTCATATAGCGGTTCATGGTGGGAATGCGTCTATCGTATCATTGCTAATTGAGAAAGGTGCCGATGTGAACGCATCCGAAAGCATTGGGTTGACTCCTCTTCACATAGCATCTATGTTTGGACACGGGGATGTCGCGTCAATGCTACTTGCAGAGGGTGTCGATGTGAATGCGAAGGACAATACTAATTCTACACCCCTGCACTATGCGACTAAGCGGGGTCACAGGAGCATTGCTTCCATTCTGATAGAAAATGGCGCCGATGAGAACGCAGAGGATAATCAAGGGAAAAAACCAGCAGACCTACACCGTGGTGGGAGAAGGATGAAAAAGAGAACAGGTAAAGCTCCGAAACATAGTAAGAGAAAGTCGAAGAAGTCGAGGAAGTAACCTAAGCGTGATGGACGTTCAAATGATTACTAATAATATTAGTATTTTCATAATTGAACGAAGATAATATCGTGAATAATCATTATCTTGAACGGTAAGGATTCCTTCTCCTCAAGCGTAAAGTCGACTTTTTTTGCATTTGTTGTGGCCCAAAAGAGGTGGTGCCGCGGTCACTTTTTAAAGCTTCTTTGACCTAGATCTGGATTTTGACTTTCTGTTTCGACGACGACGTGTTCGGCGTCCACCTCCTAATTCAGGAACATTTTGAGTATATCGCGATAAAGATTTCATATACTGTATCTCTCCATCATTGGGTTGCTCATCTTCTGGTATGTCTGGTAGATTATTTATAACTAGCCCCCGTAGTTGATCAAAATACCGACTATCCCTACCTTGCACGAGATCTTTTAGATACTGTTTTCTAGCAGGATTTGCATTTAATGCGGCTCTTTCAGCAGTAAACCGTTGAATTTGTTGTTCAGAAAATCGCGGTAAAGTTTTCATATACTGTATCTCTCCATCATTGGGTTTCTTTTCATCTGGTATTTCTGGTAGATCTTTTCTAACTAATCCTACACCGTGTAGTTGCTCATAATACCGACCATTTCTACTACGTTGCACAAGCTCTGTCAAATACTTTATTCTTTCAGGGTTCGTAAGTAATTCGGCTAATTCAGCAGCAACTCGTTGTTTTACCTGTTGCGTTTTACTTACAGGAGGTGGTGGTGCTGCTGCCCCTCCTCCTCCTCCTGCTCCTGCTGCTGCCCCTCCTCCTGCTCCTGCTGCTGCCCCTCCTCCTTCTCTTGGCCCTGATCCTCTTTCTCTCATAGAAGGAGGAAATAGATCTAATATTTCTGGACCACCAAATGTTACGGGGCTATCTTTGTCAGGAGGTATGGGTCTTTGTTTCAATATTTCTAGTGATTTTTTCATTTCTAGAATTGTATTATTGAAAGCAGGGTCTGTTTTCACATCTATATATGCTTGCACTAGATCTTTATCTGTTTGTAAACGTAAAACACTCGCTGGTGGCATTTCTACCCTGTCTTTAAATCGTATAAATTTTTGCATTAGTGGATTTTTAAATGTCTGTAATAATACATTGAATCCACCTATTTCTATCTTTGCACACTTAACGCGCAATAATGTAATAATAGGAATTAAACCAGTTGATTGGTTAGCATATATATCAATTACAGAATAGAATTCACCAAACATATAATTCAGCAGTGTATCAGCCACACTTAGATCTGCAAAATCGGAAATTGATGCCTTTTTAATATGCTCAAGAACCACGAGTAAACCACGTAATGGTTCTTGTAACTCCTTCAACTTAGTCTCATAACGTTTAATTAACGCATCACAATCATCCATTCTACATTATTTGTATCTTTTATTTACGTTCAAGCCCTATGCACGTTCAACTGGACTACTGAGCAGCAGCCAGTCTCACGCGCGATGCACGTTCAACTGGTACCGGCGGCTCCGTCCACCCGCAGTCGGATCAAAGTCTTCATCCGCGCCCTCATCGTCCTTTGCATAGGCCGCCGAATGCGACCAGAATTCCGGCGAACAGATCCGGAAGTCATTGTGCGGGGCCGCCTTGTACCAGAACACCTGGTCCTCCAACTTGTTCGATTTTGCGTTGTTGTCAATCACGAGGCACTCAAAGTTCTCCGTGCACTGGTTCATAACCTGACAGAACGAATCGAAATCCGGAAACATACCTGCATACTGGTCATACAGCTTCCGCCGATTGTTGATAATGTTCTCACGCAGAATGAATACGTAGTCAATGTTCGTACGCAGATTCGGCGGAATACCCATCGCATACTGCATCGTAATGATGAACATTGTATGGACGTGCCGACCGTTCATAAACAGATAACGAACATTCTTGTCACGAATCCACGTCTGGTCATACAGACAGTCATCCAGGATCAGGAAATTCCGCGGATCTACGACGGTGGTGCCCCGCTCCGCCAGATCCTTGGAAATCTTCTTGGCGACGAGCTTCTGGCGCTTGAGCACATTCGCGATGATCATCGGATTGTACTCTTCGTGGATGAACATCTGGGGCACGAGCTTGCCGTAGAACTGATTCGCACCCTCCGTGCCGGAAATCACGGATCCGCAAGGCAGCGACTGGTTGTGCCAAAGGAGGTCCTTGACCAAGAAAGATTTGCCGGTTTCGCGCTTTCCAATCAGGACGACGACCTTGTCGTGCTTGATTTTGGTCATATCGAATTTCTTGAGCTTGAGATTGAGCCGCTTACCACCTGCCTGTGACATCGTCTTGTAGCAGGGACCGTGTTTTTTTGTAGGGATTTTACTTTGGCCAGCGCCAGAGCCAGCTTCGGAAAGATTTTATGCTTTTAGCCTATAAAATCGAACACTTCGTTTCTATCCAGCCCGACGAATCACCGGCCACCTCAGTAATGCGACCTCTCCCGGCTGAACTCCGACTCTACTATCTTCAGCGTCAGCCACCCACCGTCGATGTTATGCCGAAGCCCACCACGTATTTTCCGAGTATGGAGAATCTCTTTCCGTCACTCGTAGGTCTCAGTGCGGGCACACCGACTCTTGCCGCGAAGGAGCTCATCGTGGATGTCAGTGGCTCCGACTCCGTAGTGGAGGATCTCCAGACAAACAAGAGGCGCACTGTCCAGACCTGGAATCGACTAACACATCTGGTCGAGCCCGTCAAGGCAATGTCGGGAGAATACGTGTTGCCCGACGATGGTGCCCTCCCCAATTTCCGTGCCGCCTGGCAAACCGCTCTTCGTAAGATCAATGATCCTTTCAATGAGGCATACACGGATGCCGTGTTCGCGTGTATGGCTTCGCGTCTCGTGGAGACGGGTCGGTCACCCCATTTCTGCCGTTTCTTTGGTACGGTGAACGGTCGCGTGCCGATGTACACATACAATATCACGGATGATATGGGTGACATAGAGGGTGAGGGCTGGTACGCCGATGGACTGAAGTCGGGCGCTTTCCGTATTGTCGCAGTGGATGCCTACGATCCGGACGTGACGGCGGAAGTGAGGGAGCCGTGGGACGATGTTCGTCCTCGTCTGCTGGGTGGAGATGTCGCCACGGTTTCATCTGACTCTGGCTCTTCTTCTTCTGGAGGCGACGCAGACGATGAAGGAGACTCAGAATCAGAAGAGTCAGAGTCAGTAGAGCTCGAAGAGACAGACATAGAAGTATCGGGATCCGCAGTTGTTCGTCGCGCGGCCGTAGAACTCCGTCGTCTGGGTCCAGGCGGAGACCATAGTGTAAGCAACAGTAGCGGCTCCAGTGAAGACGATATCGAATACCGAGCGCTCCTTCCCAATTTTCCCGTCCAGCTCACGGTGCTCGAGCGGTGCGACGGCACTCTCGACGATCTGATGGAGGACGAAGTAGCGGATGACGCCACGCCCGATATGCAGGAGACCAAAGAACAGCGATGGACCGCGTGGATGTTCCAGGTCATCGCCGGACTCGCCGTTGCCCAACAGACCTACGATTTCATCCACAATGACTTACATACGAACAATGTGATGTGGTGCGGAACGGGTGAGACACATTTATTCTATCATTTGACGGGGGCCGTGGGCGGTGACCGATTCTACCGCGTACCAACGTTCGGTCGGATTATGAAGATCATCGATTTCGGCCGTGCCACGTTCCGTCCACCATCGGCATCTGGGGACAATCGTGTTTGGTTCCCTGATGCCTTCGCACCGGATGCGGATGCCGGTCACCAGTACAACTGCGGTCCCTATTTTGTCCAGGGCGAGCCCAAGGTGTTGCCGAACAAATCCTTCGACCTCTGTCGTCTGGCGGTGGCGATGCTCGAGACACTGTGGCCGGAGCCCGTGCCTCTCGTGGAGCCCCGTAAAGTGCTGACGAAGGAACCGGGGCGGACCCAACACGAGACGCAGAGTTCGCTTTGGAACCTAATGTGGCTCTGGCTGACGGACAAACACGGCAAAAATATGCTTCTTGATCCGGCCGGCAAAGAGCGTTATCCGCAGTTCGATCTGTATTGTGCGATCGCCCGTGATGTCCAAAATGCGGTGCCGGCCCAGCAGCTCACGTTACCGTTGTTCGACGAGGCTTTCCGTTGCCGGCGCAAGGATATTCCGGCGGATGCGCCCATCTGGAAGCTCCAGGCGGTTCCGCTGTCATCAGTCAAAGGCAAATAGTGGATATCTATGTTCATAGTTGGAAAGAGTCCGTTTTATCCAGGTACGGTCGCACAAGATCTTTCAAAGTAGAACGGAGCATACTGAGAGAGCCACCGTTTTGAATTTCGATATCCATCGGTTCGCTGTCTAGATCGTGTTCACTAGGATCCGGTGATTGGACAACCCCTGGACGGCTTACACGGATACGAACAACCTTGTCAAAGAATGTCTGGAGCACCGTGTATTCATTGCGATAGCGCCAGTCGGAGATGACCACTCTCTTGGATCCCACATTTTGAATAGTATCGGCGATCATATTCGCATAGATGTTCGGATATTTGGCCCGTGCATTAGCCGCCGCTTCTATTAGAAGTGCTCTGGGAGTAATCATCTCACCATCGAACTCTATCGGGCTATCTTTGAGATGCGTGGAGTAGAAATGTTCCAGTGAGATCCCCGTTTCGCGGGCCACATCGTGTTTGAGAGGATCGGCGAACGCGAATCGCTGGAAGCCGAGTTCATCCATAAGAATAGAGGCAGCGGCGTCTTTGCCGGATCCCGCCCAGCCGGACAGCATTATAATGATTGTCATCGTACTAGGTCCCCATTGGGCCAAGTGTGATGACTCAAGTTTTTGTTAGCCTTACAATAGAGGATGTGGATGAAGAAAGTGCATATGCTGGCCGTGGCTCTGTTGGTAATCGGCGGCCTCCTTGGACTCTGGTGCTGGCGCAAGCGGAGCCTCTGGGGCAATGTTCTGGCGGTCCTCATTGCGTTGGCGGCGATTTGGGTGGGGTCACAGCGCGATAGTTATCTGCCATTCTTGGGAGAGTCGGTTATACCGTGTTCGGTCCTCAGCGACAAGATACCGGATCACGCGGATGTCGAGGTCACCGTGGATCATCTGAAGCCCGGCGCGAAGGTGATTTTCTGGGCGGCGGAGCCGGCTACGGAGGGTCTCGCCAAAAATCAGAACCGGCAAAGGGCCTATCTGGAACTCGCAAATGCGGGCGTCGCGACCGCAACAGCAGCCGGAACGGCGACCCTCCGTATTCGTAAACCGCAGCCGTATACTGTTCCGCTAATGGGTCGGTTGGAATCGCACGTACATTGGCGTTCGTGCCAGGACGGTGGTGGTCTAGGACCCGTACAGACAACGGCAGTGAGCCACTAAAGCAGATTTTTTATATTCTTGATTCTATATCTATGGAGATATACAATCTAGAAATTATTGGCATCACTTTAGAAACTGTCTTCGACCTGCTTCTACGAAGCAAGCGGAGCTAGATGTAGAGTAGACGGTTTAGCTAGAAACCGTCTTCGAACCGTTTGTGCTCTCGCACAAACAGTATCTCGGACGGCTTCCTTCAGAAGCCGTCCTCGTGCTTGCGGTTGCCGCCACGCGTGTTAATAAAGTCGCGCTGCTCCGGCGTCGTGCAGATGCAGCCACCATCGCACGAAAGCGTCGCACCGCAGCAGTCGGGGCTCACAACGTTGTTCGTGAACGGCAACAGATGCTCATTGTCGAGCACAAACGGCGGGCCAGTCGGACGAATGTTCGCCCGCTTCGCCGGAATGAAGCCCTGCGACGACGCATTCTGGAGATTCGCCGCCATATTTACACCATCGTACGAGCCGATCGACGCCGTGCCGAAGCCACCGTCCACCAAATAATTCATAAAGCCCTCCCGCGTGCGCTGGGGCCAGTTCGTCATACCCATCAACATCGCGATGTTCGCCAAAAACAGAAGAACCAGCATTCCAATCAGATACATTCCACGGTTCGACATCGTTCTACACTGGATGCGGAGTTTTGTCAGGCAACACGACAGTATCCACCAATTCCTTGAGACCCTCGAGTCCAACATCGGACGCATCTCGCATCAGCCAACCACCCTCTAACAAGAAAGTCCCCGACTTCGTATACAGATTATACCAACGCACCGGATGTTCGTCCACTGCAGGAAACGTGGTCGCGGCCATCTCCCAAACGGGATTATTAAAGATCCACGTTCCCGCACGTACACGACCGCGCAAACCCGGAAGTATAATTGTATCCGATTCGATATCGCCCATTGCCGTGACTACTCCAACAACGGTTGTTGCTCCCTCTGAAGAACAAACACGATCGCCGATCCGGATATCTGCAATCCGTTTATAGATCTGTCTGCCGAGCCAATCCTGACAAGCCACCAGCGTATCCGCTGTTAGACCGGATTCATCATCGTTCGCCTCTTTTGGCGAAGGGATGCCTGGATTGAGTTTCCGCCAGACCGCCGAATGCCAAGCGATGAGAGCCGCTTCATCATCCTCCGGAATCTCTTCCCAATCCGCGAACGTAGCCGCCACATTACACGGAATGCGCCGCGTCGACGTTGTCAGACACCATAGACGCTGACCGGGCCACCAAGAGTCCGGACGCCGGACAGCATTTCGATGTTCACTCACCGGAATAAGCCGATCGCAATCCACAATCAAATGATCTCCCGTTACACCGATACCGTGTACATCGTACACAGGATCATTGCTCCAGAATTCGTGGAACGCGGTCACCACCCCTCCATCACGGAGAATATCGCCGACCCGTACTTCCTCTATCGGTTTCGTGATACCGGTCTGCATAAGCACCGGTGTACCGGTCACAAAACAGGTGTTGGATCCGAACATTTCATTGACGAAGATCGCCGCGATCGTCGCTATTACAGTAACCACTGTGGTCGCTACTATGGCCGTGATCGTCAGAATAAGCGACGAAATCGGTATAAATAAGAAAAACAACAGGATTTGGAGAATCAATATAATACCGATGACAATGATCGTAACGATGAGCGTGACTTGGATACTGTTCACAATAGTCAGAATGAGCGAAATCAGTCCGTAGACCATTGCGAGGACTGCGGCGTTCATTTTCTCGACAATTGAATGGAGATTGACGATAAAATTCCGGAAGAGCTGCGCCACACCCTTCATTCGGTCCATAAAGGACGCATACATCTGATAGCAGACCTTCCAGAGATCATAGAAAACGTCGGCCACTACACCGACTATGCCTCCGACGGTACCCACGCTTCCTTCCGCAACGGCGGCCACCTGTTTCGGCACTTCCGCCGCCACGGCGATGGCCCGTTGAACATATTCTTTCTGACAGAAATTCCAATTATCGCTGGCAAATTGCGATGGTGTCCGCGGATCCGTAGACGGTTTTAAAAATCCCGCCATTGCGACCACGTAGGGATCACAGCGTTTTTCATCCCAGTTCTCGGCTAGATTGACGCGATACGCTGCGGCCACGGCTCCGCCGAGACCAATGCTGAGAACCAGTGTCACGATGATCAATTGTGTAAGTGTTCCGAGTTTCATTGTCCCCCTGACGGCTGCAGCGGTTTAGCTCTGGCTTTTGGACCTTCTGATCCTCTGAATTTTAAATTTTAGCAAGTGAGGATAGATATGGCCAAGACACGTAAACAGCGTCGCAGCAATAAGACAGGGCGTTTTATTGGTCCCTACAGTAACCCGGATGTACTAGGGAAAAAACCAAGTCCCGGTATCGGCCCTCTACGCAAGGGAGAGCTGGCGGCCTTCGGATACGTCAACGTATCGACTCTCTCAGAGGCCAAGCGGCATCTTGCTCTTAATAAGGCCGTGCGTGCCTATGGTGCTCTCTCCGTCTTTCGCAAGCTCAATGCCGTCTATGTATATACACGCTACACGGCTCCCGTATCATCTGCCATTTTCAAGGTCGATCGCGACTGGGTCAAAGAATACTATGGAGTTTAGATGCCCAACATAGATGGAACCTTCGATTCTAGACCCTACAAACCAGATTCCGCAACCGCTCTTACAGGAATTAGTTCGCAACCTCACCGAAGCCAACGCCGCCGTCACTTCCCACAATAATCCCGCTGTCCTACAATCATTCGTCAAACCTCCATCTATAATGATACTCGTCCTGATCACTATCGGACTTCTGTTGGTCTCGATGATCGCTGCCCAGATCTCTAATTACCGTGAAATCAGGGCCAATTGGAGCCATTATCGCTGCGATCCATCCATCGCGCCTTTCGCCGAATTCTACGGCTACAATCTGTCGGAGAATCTCAACTTCTGTACATCGGAGGCGGTCCGTGAACACGCCGGTGGTGTCATTAATCCGATTTACACCGGCATCGACAAGATCACCGGTGTCGTCGACGGTGTCTACAATCAGGTCGAGAGCATTGCCAGCGGAGTCGGAACTCTTCTCAAAGGTCTGCGCGACTTTATCACGAATTTCATCAATTCGATGGGACTCATCGGAACACGGATCCGAATGGCATTCATCCGAATGAAGGATATTTTCGCCCGTGTCTACGGTCTGTTCATCGCCTTCGCCTACGCGGCCGTATCCGCCATCACCTTCGGAGAGAATCTTGTCTGTAATCCGCTGGTCGTCTTCCTCGGAACTATCACCGGCGTCGATGTCTGCTGTTTCGCGCCGGAGACCGCGATCGTAATGGCGGATGGCTCCACGAAGCCGATTACCCACGTGCGCATCGGCGACCACCTCCGCGACGGTGCTGTGGTTGAATCGACCTATATGTTCAGCGGCTCCGATACCAAAATGTGTCGCCTCTCAGGTGTTCACGTAAGTGCGAATCATTATGTTCTTGCCGGCGGCCGAATGATCCAAGTCGGCGATCATCCTGCAGCGACCGCGGCAGAGCAGCTGCCCCGTCTCTGGTGTCTCGGAACATCCACACATCGGATTCCTGTTAGTCCTACACTCATCTTCGCGGATTACGAAGAGAGTTCGGATCCGGCTGTGATTGCCGAAGCCCAACGTATAGCGGAGATGGAACTCAACCTGACCCAAGGAGCGGGCCCGACAGTTCCCGATTATGGACTCGGACTGGATCCCTCGTTTCAAGTGAATCTCGCCAATGGAACGTGGCGCCCAATCACCCAGATCCACATTGACGATGAATTAATGGGTGGCGGCATCGTAAAAGGCGTCATTCGTGAACTGTGTGAGACCCAGGTTAAGACACCGGGTGGTCACTGGATTTCTGCTGCGCAACTTATTCTGTACGAGGGCAAGTGGCAGCGCGCGGCGAACATCTGGCCACTTAATGTCAAGGAGCGTGAGACCGTAATGTGTCATCTGATGGTCACGTCGAATGCGTCTATCACCGTCAAAGCCGAAGATGAAGTGTTTCTGGTGCGGGACTACGCCGAGGTAACCTCTTTGGCCGTACAGACACCGTATGACCTAGCTTTGACCAGTGTACGTTAATAGCAGGACTTAATAAATTTAATGACTAAAGTAGTAAATGTCGTCGGTTTTTGCAAATGTATTTTCGTATGAAGACGTACACTATTTAAATAATCTTCCCGAAGTTCGCGCGGCTAAAGATTCGTTGGATGCTCGGTCCTCTGGAACGGTTAAATTCACGATAGTTTCGACCGATGAATTACGGACCACTTTGGAAGCACGATTTGGCCTGCGTCTGCCGACGGGTGCTTCCATTCCGATGCGATGGATCAAGGGTGATACCGCGCCCCACGTGGATGTTGGTGCTTCCAAGTTTGATAATACATATTTGGTATATCTCAATGACTCTCCCGGTGAACTGGTTGTCGATTCGCAAACATATCCGATTGAAGCCAATACGGGATTTGTTTTCAGTGAAGGACTTCGCCACGAAACACAGCACACGGGCAGTCTCCCGCGTCTATTACTGGGTCCGATGAATGAATTTGCTCAGCCGGTTGGTGGTGGTCCAGGTGTATACTATTTTAGCACAGAGGCAGCAGCTATCGCTGCAAATACAGGTGCTGTAGATTACTTGGGATGGGGTGGTAACAGTGGCCCTCCTGATAATACACCGTTGTATACAGTTGGTTCTTTTGGCGGATATACAAGCTGGAGAATTGCTAGCAGTAGTGTAGGATTATCTCCACAAAATGTTGTGTATACAAACGGAAGTGGATTAGATCCTTCTGCTAATTCTATTTCGTCAAATTTTGCTTTCTATTTTTTATATCCGGCCGCTCCCTGTTTCTTAGAAGGTTCCACGATCCTCTGCCAGGTGGACGGTACCGATAAATATGTTTCCGTTGAACAGCTCAAGAAAGGAACACTTGTCAAAACCAGTTTGAACGGATACAAGCCCGTTGTCTTAATTGGAAAGGGGCAGATCTACAATCCTGGAAACAATGAACGCATAGAAACCCGCCTCTACAAATGTTCGCCGTCGAAATATCCCGAACTCACCAAAGATCTTTTTATCACCGGCTGCCATTCCATTCTTGCGTATCCTATAACAGACAAACAGAAGGAAGATACTATCAAACATCTTGGTCGCCTGTTTGTAACGGATAAGAAATACAGACTAATGGCCTGTGTAGATGATCGTGCCGAACCGTGGAACTCTAAAGGCACGTATACGATTTGGCATTTCGCTCTTGAAAACTCCAATGAGGGAATGAATTACGGTGTCTATGCGAACGGCGGATTACTCGTGGAAACCTGCTGCATTAAGACCTTGAAGAATAAATCGAATATGACTCTCTATTAATTATTATTCAGGCGAAATAAAGTTGACAACATACACGGCCTCTATAACGAACAATCACGATGAACGCACTAATTCGTAAGAACGCACCGGCAACAACCCCTGGAACCAAGACACACCACGGACTCATCCAGCCGAATCACAAAGAGTCAATGTCGAGCCTCCATAATCCGGCGTGGTGGACCTACGTGAAACTAACATCCGCCTATCACACGGATGATCAATTTCTTGTTCGTCTTCTCAAGACCGGTGGGGACGTCGCCTTCGACAACAAGTCGTGTATCTGGACCCAGAATTCGGGAAAGATCCATCATTTGCCGTGGGCGATTCCCGCAAAGCTCGCAGATGCGATGGGTCTCTACCTAGAAATCACGTGCCTCGAAACGGATCTGCCTACCTTTGTCTCACGGGTCATCGGATTTCACGAGATGCCGCATCTGTCACCGTATGACCGGTATCTGTTCGTTGATGGATCCGGTCATATTAAGATGGCGTGGGCTGGACAATTCCGTGTCTGGCCAGAGCCGGCCTGGGGCGAGTCCCATCGGATTGTCACACCGTTGGCCTATAGTGATCCTACATCAACGCATTACTATCCTACGGGTTGGCTGGAACGCCTTGATTTATAAGCAACGGGCTCAAAAACTTGACACCTGCGACCCTCTATTTTTGGCCCAAGTACGATGCTTACAGCGTACCAGAACTCCGAATATCTTGCCGTGCGAATCCGTGCCGAGTCCAATGGGACGAAGCCTATCCGAATTGCGTTCCTCGTTGATGTTAGTGACAGTATGAACGGAGAACGCCTTGACTGCGTGAAGAAGACTTTGCGTGCAGCCCGTGGGCTATTTGAAGAGGGTGATCGAATCTCGATGGTGACGTTCGGTTCAAGGGCCTCTGTTGTGGCTAACAATATCGGATTTGATGGTCTGGATGATTTCTATCGGTCGGTGGAGGCTCTGACAACGGCGGGTGGAACGAATCTGTCAGAGGGAATCCAGAAACTCTTGGGGCTTTTCCTCAGTGGGTTGGATGCTGTTGTACTTCTGACGGATGGCCATATTAATCAGGGAATGACTTCGACCGTTGCTCTGTGCGCAATGATGCAGAGCCTTGGATCTGGTTCTTCTGGATCTCCCGTGCCAATTACGGCGCTTGGCTACGGACCGGATCATAATCAGCACATGATGCGCGATCTCGGACTTCGTAGTCGGGGATCCTACATATTTGTGGATTCGGAGTCAATGATGCCTGCAGCGATGGGTGATCTTATCACTGGTCTTCGCACAGAGGTTCTTAAGGGAGCTACTCTGCGTGTGCCCGTTGGTCTGGAGCCGTGTGAATATGGCTCTGCAAGCGCAATTATCGGTGCGTCCTATTATGTTGGAAGCATTGTGCCGGAGCGCGATTATTGGACCGTGTTCCGCAAACGTGTTGGCGTCTCGGAGGTCACTCCGATCGAGTTGATTGCACCTGGTTTTTCTGGTCACCGTGAGACACTCACCTGGTGTGCTGTTTCTGATTGCTATGATCTGAAGGAGCAAGTGCTGCGTTGCCGTGTGGCTGCCGCGATGCTCGCCGTCGACAAGAATCAGGTTGAGGCTCTTATGGGAGAGATTCGCGCGATGCCAGCGGAATTCCAAGCGCGTCCACTGATTCTTGATATGATCGGTCGTCTTGCGGATGCCGTCAATATCTGTAATGGACCACCGGCTCCCGCTGCACTTGCCAGAATGATGTCTGGCGGAGCGTATCTGAGTGTACAGAGGGGCGTGACTTCGAACGCAGACAACGCATTCTCATCGCCGAGTCAGCGTCACTCTTCCCAACATACACAGGCGGTCTACGATGAGATCTAGGTCTAAACCAGGACAAAAACAACATACAACAGTTAGAATGCCGTCTTTAAAAGAACCGAAATCCCAGGAAAAACGCATCAGTGAATGTCTGGCTATTCTAAAGCGACTAACAGAAGAAGTCGGTATCCCCGCAACAAATCCCACGATCCGAACACTCAAAAAACGTATGTCCGTCTACTGGCGGGACGGGAAACTTCAGGAGGATTCCCTCCCACTTTTTGGCTACAATCGCTCCGTGATGTTCAAGTTGCCAAAATGGGAGCATCAGGAAGTGGAGGTCACCTTGCGTGTCAACAACTTCACCGTGCGGAAGCATCCCGAGGACTTACAGATGGAAATAGAGATTTATAAAATGGAACAGAATATATCGGAAGCTGAATTGTATGTTACGAAACGCCTGGAAGCACTTGGTCCTACGCATCCACAACCTACTTTGTCTTCGCCTGTCGATGCCTCTAGGCATCAACAACCCCTTTCAGATCCTTCGGCAGCGTCTGAGGGACAAATGAATAGTGCGTCGCAATCTGGTCCATCACATCCTTCTCTGCCGGCGTGAGCAGTGAGATCGCCGTGCCCTTGCGACCGTACCGGCCACAGCGACCGATCCGATGGATGTAATTCTCCTTGTCCTCAAACGAGGGCATATCGAAGTTAAAGACGACCGACACCGCTTGAACATCAATGCCGCGCGCCAGCAAGTTCGTGGCAATGAGAACACGGGTCGCACCCGTACGGAACTCACGCATCCGCTGCTGACGCACCGCCTGCGTCATCGGCTCTCCGTAGATCACTGAGACAGGAAAACCGCGATCCGTCAAGGCTGTGTGGAGGCGCTCCGCGCGCTCCTTCGTGTTACAGAACACGATCGACGAAGAAATCGTGAGCGACTCGAAGATATCACTGAAGCAGTCCATCTTCCACGCTTCATCGTCCAGCGTCACGAAGTACTGCTTAATACCGTCCAGCTTGACCTCCGCCGTCTTGAGCGTGACGCGCACGGGATCACGGAGGATCTTCTCCGCGAGCTCCTTGACCTCGGCCGGCATCGTGGCAGAGAAGAAGGCCACGCGGCAACTGTCGGGAAGGCCGATCTTCACGATCTCGTCGACCTGGTCGGCGAAGCGGTCGCGGAGCATCTCATCCGCCTCGTCGAGAACGAACATACGGAGACCGGTGAATTTGAGATCACCGCTGTGAGCAAGATCGAAGACGCGGCCGGGCGTGCCGACGACGACCTGTGCGCCCGCGCGGATCTCACGGGCGTTGGAATGGCGGGGAATGCCGCCGACTGCGAGCACCACATTGATCTTCATATGCTGTGAGAGCGCACGGATGACCGTGGTGATCTGTTCGGCGAGCTCGTGGGTGTGGGCCATTACAAGAGCCTGCGTGGCCTTCTGGCTGGGATCAATGCGGCTCAGGAGGCCGATGCCGAAGGTGCCGGTCTTGCCGGTACCGGATTGGGCCTGACCGAGTACATCACGGCCCTTGACGAGGGGCATGATGGCAACGGATTGGATGGCGGAGGGCTTCTCGAAGCCGTGGGCGTAGACTCCGCGAAGGAGATTGTCGGATAGCCCCATATCATCAAAGCTGGTGCAGGGAGGGAACTCGGACTCGTTGGAAGTTTCAACTACAAATTGCGTAGACATCGTACTTTGGTGACTAGGCGATATGTTTAGGTGTCAACTTTGGCTTTGGGCTTTGTTTGGTTTTTGTTTGGCTTTTATCTGGTTTTATCTACGGCTCTTTCTTGTTTGCTGATTTTTCCGAGACTTTTTGATTTTTCTGGACTTCTTCACTTTCTTAACTCTGAATTTCCTTGATTTGGATTTCCTAGATCCACCTTTTGCATTAGGTGAGCCCATAACCTTGAATGGTACGGCAGTTGCTCCAAGAGGAACAATCTGTTTTGGTTTCAATGGTGTCATTTCTACAGCTTTTTCTTCTGGCGCAGCTGCATTAACAGAAGCTGTTTGTTTTTTCCCTTGGAACATACTCGTTATTCCACCCCTTAATCTATTTAATAAACTAATTGGACCCGTTCCTTGTGTATGCCTTTCGCCTGTCCACCCCTCTGTCTCCATACGCTTTGCACCAGTACCTGGTGGAGAACTACCTCCCTTTTCAACTCCAACTGGAGTTGGAGGAGCAGAAGTCTTAGGAGGGGGGGTCCAACCATCTGCAGCAGCAGCAGGAGTTTTGGGAGGGGGGGATGGAGACCATCCATAAGCACCAGCACCAGCACGAGGTGCTTTAGGAGTTGCGGGTGGAGCAGCTACACTAGAATTATTCGTACCTTTCGCATCTTCATCATCAGACCACTCTTCATCTCCGCCACTCATCTACTATACGGTGTCATTAAACATCAGAGAGCCGCGTCCATCCACGATTCGCAACCGATTGTACCGTGTAATCCACGCCAGAATATTGAAGTTCGGATTCACCAGAGTCCGGATCACCGGTGTCAGAGTAGCGGATACTTCGACCTGCGTCGTGTTCACACCAGACCCCACCTCAGATATATAGCAACTTACATAGGATCCACCACCACCTCCGCCCTGGGAACCACTGCCCCCTCCGTAATAGCCGTCGCCTCCGTAGAACCGGGCCACTTTTCCACCCGTCTGCAGATGCGACATCACGAACGCGCGATCCGTGGTCATCTGTGAGCCATCGGGTAGTCCTACACCGGCCGCCTCATAACGTCCACCGCCTCCACCGCCACCAACAGGCAGCGTAGAACATTCAATACCGGATTGTACCGATGGATCGTGTGTCAGAATACCGGTGACACCCTGTCCACCTATGTCGGCCGGCGAAGATCCACATCCCGCATTTCCTTGACCGCGGGCACCGGCCACCGCAATCCAAATGAAGTCGTTCAACGTTTCTACAAAGAGCGCGGCGGATCCATCGGGATTGAGTCGGACATACAGATTCCTAAATCCGGTGATCTGTTGGATCTTATTACAATCCACGATGCCGTAGACGGCGCGTCCACCGGCGCCCACGAGACGAACACGGAAGGCCGCGACGCGTTGAATCACATCAGGGGAGATCCGTGTGAGAGTGCGACCGGTGAACACGATCACGTCAGGATTTGCCGGATCGGCAATCCAGACAGGACGATTCGGCTGATTCATTGTCAGAACAAGTTCGCGATTCGGAATCTTGTCCCAATTCGCCGCTCCGCGGATCTCATCGGTGGGATAATCGAGGGCATCGGCGAGTCCACCCGTGGACCAATATCCGAAATCATAGCGGTAGATGTAGCGGTCAATGAGCGGAGCACGGCGGCAATTGAGAGCCGGAATCAGGCTGCGGAATACCGCTGCGCCTTCGTGTTCGAACCGCGTCCGTCCACGATACAGAAGTTTGGCGGCGACGATGGGATCGGAATATCGGTTGGCGAAGGCGGGAACAATGACACCGTCGCCGTAATCCCAATTGGGAATCTGCGCATTCGGCCACCACGGTATATCTGATGCCGGTGCCTTTAGTTCCGCGAGGTCGCGACTGAACAGGAAATACGCATTGTAGGACGGTGCCTCAACACGCTGGGCGACCCACATCAGATCGCGTACGAGACCGGCGGCTTCCAGATTTATACGGACAGAACCGGCTTTGTTCGTCGTGAAAGGCGGAATAGCCACGTGTTGTTGGATAGAGAACTCCTGATCGGCGAGACGGAAAGCGGCGGCTTCGCGGTCTTCGAGACTTACATATTCCACGATCCAGTAGGCATCTTGGAAGTGGTACTCCGTGGGCATCGCTTTCCCACGAACGACCTTACCATTGAAGGGATTCTGGAGGCCTTTTGCATCAAGAGTCGCAGTGTAAGCCGCATCGTAAATCGGGACACCGCCTTGTGACACATCTGTGAAGAATCCGCAACCGGCGATATTGGGGAGAGGACCGGCACCTTGATTGTCGGACAAGGGTGGATTCAGCGGATTGATTCGCGCTGAGGTGTAGACACACTGCTGCGCTGTTCTAAATGTGGTGCGGAGCTGGACTTTATCTTTCCACAGAGCCTGGATGGGAAGCGCGTTGGGACCGGGGCCGCGATTCCACCAGAAGGGGAACACCACTTCGAGGGTCTGGGGATTCTTTTGCCTTCCTAACAGGGTCGCTTGATCGCTGAAAGCGGAGGGATCACGGGCGATCAAAGTGTTCGTCGAATCAAAATGTTCTACAGGGCGCTCTTGTTCGTCAATGACTTCGAGGAGTTGGCTGTCGAATTCATCGATGATCTGTTCGTCGATGAGGAACTGTACGTTGCTGCAGATGGCGTGACCGAGTCCGTTGGTCCAGGACCACGCGGGACCGATGCCGATCGGTGATCCGTTGGCATCCAGTTGTGGAGTCAGGATATCAGGAAGTACAACGACCAGCGTGGCGCGCGTGATAAGCTCTCCGCGAATAGGGAGCGTAGTTGTCGTGGTCCGGCCAAAATCGGCGAGTCCATCGAACTCCACGCGGACCCACTGGGACGCCCATCGGGTCCGTTTGTTAAAGACTTTTTGGTAGAAAGCGACGGAGGGCTTGCCCTGTGGGGCATTCAGACGTTCCCGGTCCTGGAGACCGGTTGCCACGATCTGGAGCATTGAAGCCGGTGTGGCTGACATCTACTGTGTGTGGGGAATGGGGGTTTAGACAGCGGCCGTATATTTGTGCGGGTTCAATAGAGGGTGCGATGGCGTCAGTTCCAGTGATGGCGTCAGTTCCAAATAAACATTTGTATACAACAGCAAAAGAAGAAGCATTAAAAGGGGTATATAAAAAAAGAGATGGTCGTCGTGAATCGTTTATATCAATATTTGCTAATCAGAAAGATAAAATTGAAAAACGAATAGGTACTGAACACGTAAAAGAAACAAATACTGAAGAGTTAGCCATACTTAATGGATTAATTCCTCTTCTTGAGAATCAGCGTCCAAAGCCAGCACCAGCAGCAGCACCAAACGTACTTCCAGAGCCAGCACCAGCACCAGCAGCAGCACCAAACGTACTTCCAGAGCCAGCACCAGCAGCAGCACCAAACGTACTTCCAGGGCCGGCAGCAGCGCCAGCTGAAGTGGAAAAAGAAGCAAATTCCTCTAAACCATCAATACCACAATCAGGTAGTTCTTCAAACTCATCTAGTTCTTCAAACTCATCTAATTCTTCAAACTCATCTGAAGCTTCAGATGAGACATCTGCCATAGTAGCGCCAGCAGCAAACGTTCGTTCAAACTCCAATTCCTCACGTGAAAATATTGAAGAACCGCCTATTGATCCATTGGTAGAACTTGAAGCAAAGATACTGGCGTGTAATAAAGAATGTGCAGCACTGGCACTAGAGAAAAAAGCCATTGAAGAATTCAGATTGCGCGAATCAATTGAAGGAATATCAATGCCCAAAGAAAGCAAATTATTTGATTTGTTACGCGATCGTATTTTAGATCCTTCTCCAGATTGGAGCACCTATTTACAGACACTTATTGATATCCCTCATTCATTAAAGGGTACTGCTTATCTCCGCGGAGGTGACTATTTTGAAGCATTCTTTCAAATCGCCATAGCCATTAAAGAGTTACCTCAATTTAGAGATAAATATATTCATTTTTATGATATTAGCAATTATAAAAAATTAGATGAACTAAAGAATTATCTTTACACAAAAACAGTTCAAAATTCTGGCGGCGGCGAACACGGTATTTCGGATATAACATTTAAATGTTCAGATACAAAAAACCCAGATGAATTTACACCATCCTCCTCATATAAATGTGGAATGCCTGTGAAGGAAAATACTTTAACAGGCAATCCGATGTATTTTATTAGCGTTAAAGGATATAAAAAAGAGAAAAGTCCAACCAAAGATTATGATATTCCTCTTCTTAATATGCAATTAAGTATTTTTCCTGATATAAAAGAAAGAAATATTATGGTCTGTGTCCGTAATAAAGAAAAATTCCTTGATAAACTGGGGAGATCATCAGATATGTTAAAACATATCCTGGGCGATAAAGTCGTTGGCTTCAGCGAATTGATAACTGCATTTACAAATTTTCGCGTCAAAATATTTTCAAAACTCGGCCCATCACCTTCGAAAGAACAGATTGATACGTTGCTTCGTGAATTATTTCCTGAAAACGTTGTCCATAAACCAATGTTGTCTCTGTACTTTCACCAGGAGCTTGTAGTTGATTCTGTAATGCGGCGTATAAGAGCAGAAAGAGATAGAGAAGGAGCAGAACCGCATTACATGTGTGTCGGCGTACTGCCTCGTGGTGGTAAATCCTTTATTGCTGGCGGGATTATTAACCAACATAAAGCTCTAAAAGAAGGCCGCGGATACAATGTGCTATTCTTGACATCGGCTGTCAATGAAACTCGAACACAATTTAAAGAGGATCTTATCACTAAATTTTCGGATTTTAACGATTTTGCGTTTATTGATCTGGTTGACGAACGGCGATCAGAAGAAAGAATAAATAATTTCTATTTTATCAGTCGTCAGTTGTCGACTTTACCATCAGCGTTAGTCGCCGCAGAAGAGGGGCCAGAAGTTTCTTTAATAAATGATAAAAAACCAGGTGAAGCAAATATACTGGAAACGCTGAAGGGTAAACTTGGAGGTGACCGGCAGTTCGATATTGTTTTTTTCGATGAGGCTCATATAGGTATAACGGCTGGTTCTGTGCGTAAAAATTTTGATTCAATATTCAAAGCGCTCCCAGGTATTCCTATCGTACTAATGACTGCCACCTACAAACGTCCCTCCGCAGTACTACGTTCGAATGAGGATCTATTTGTATGGGACCTCCAGGATATCAAGGATATGAAATCACTACCAACACTTGGATTAGAAGAATTTATTCGGATACAGCCTGATATCCTAGTACGTTATCCCCACGCACAAGAACTTCTACAAAAGCGGGTTGATTTGGGTGAATCTCTTGAAGCCTTGGCAAAACCGTATGTCCAGTTTGCGAGTCCCAATTTTATCTCTCTGACATTTGCACCTGATGAAATACAAAGAATGATTGGAAGTGGTGCGGGATATGATTATATGGAGTCATTTGAAATAAATCAAGATCCCGCGTTGCTTCGTGATCATACACGATCCAGAGAATGGATGTCATTGTTACAAAATCGCGATCACGCACAACGGATATTAGAGTTCTTAACACCAGAGGTAGAAAGTGCGGGTGGACGTGATGAAATATTAATCGGAGAAAACCGGCGATTTAGAGCACTGAATCAAATATTCCGAATTGCTCAGAAGAACGGATCACGACCAATGCAAGGGCGTCCATTTTCAATTCTAATGTTTATGCCATATAGAACAGCCGTTCGTGGTTCGGATAAGAGGTCGATACGCATTGGAGAGTTGTGTCGTGTATGGGCCTCGTGGATGATGAGCAAACGTTATTGGAGAAATAACTTCGTATTTCTAACATTGAGCGCATACGGTAATCACGGTGCTACGGGATTAACTATACAACAGGCAGTAGAGAAAGGACTTGTTCATCGTGAAGACTATAATATAGATCTGAAATCGTTGATTCGTAGCGTTGAACGAGAAGCGCTCAAGAATGACAAGGGGCTTGTCATACTATCTGGCGATGTTGCCAAAATGGGTATATCTCTGCCGTGTGTGGATGTTGTGTTTATGATGGGCGATAACCCTGATCCTGACGATATTATCCAAAAAATGTATCGTGCGCTAACAGATGATCCGCCACAGAAGAAGGATGGATTCATTGTAGATCTGAATCTGAAACGTGTTGTTGAGGCGATGTTTGAATATGATATGCAAAAAGATAAATTGCGCACGAAGTCCATTAAACTTCCTTCAGTAGAAGACCGTGCTATTCGTCTGTTTAATTTATGCGATTGGGGACAAGATCAGTATATTGAAGATAACACAGGAGGGACATTTGATGATGTTATGAAACTGATTAAAGATCGTGTCGTTACTTCTTTACGAACAAAAGTTTTTAAAGATAATAGTACTACAAAAATTCAGGATAAACAGACCAAGCTATTAATGGAAGATCGTGCAGCGTTCGCAAATGTTAAAGAAACGTTGAAGGGCACTGTGAAATCAAAGAGTAAGAAAGGAAAGACAGAAAAACTAATAGAGCGTGGGACTGAAATTCCTGTGTCAGCAGGTGCGGGGGTACCCGCAACAGAAGGAGAAAGGGAAGAAGGTAGAACTGAAACCGCTGCTTCAACTACAGAAAAGCCTGCGGCCGAACTAACAGAAGATGAGATTAAGAAACTATGGTTTAATATTCTTCAAACATTTGTTAATACGCTTGTGGTGAAATCAGCAGAGTCGTGGTCTGAAAGTATGAATCTTTCGGCATTGCTAAGTAAATATAAAACCGATAAAGAAACATTGGGACGTGAACCTTCGTGTGAATGCTCTTCAAACAGTAATTGTAAACAAATTCACGATAATTTGTATGAAGTTGTATATTGCGAACTTCGATCATTTGCTTACGTTATTAAACCAGGCTCAACTAAAATAATACTAGATATAATTAAATTAAAACAGATTATTGAACTTATTGATGCAGCGTTTGAAACGCCTCTAGTAGAATGGAATATCTATATTGAATCATTTCTAGATGAACTACGTTCCAAGAAAGGTGGTCGCAGAATAACACGTAGGAAGAAAACCGCCAGACTAAGTAAGGGGAATGGCGTCAGAAAAACGCTACAACAACGTACTCGCAATTATTGACGATCGTTTAATCCCGAATGAAGAGGCTAAAAAAGCACGTGGTGAGGTGTTCACACCTCTCCCACTTGTTCGTGAAATGCTGTTTGGATTGCGCAAATCGGCAACAAAAGGAGGCCCAATTGAAGTATGGGGTGTTGATGCAACGGGTCGTTGTATTGAAGATGATCCGGCAAACCGTATTGGAGGAATTCCTCTTGAAATATGGAGAGATCCATCTACAACATGGCTTGACCCTGCGAATGGTATCGGAAACTTCCCGGTGGCTGCGTTCTATATGTTGGATTACCAACTTGGAGATCATGGTCCAGTTGATTTCAGAGGAGATGCCAATAAGAGAAAACGAAGGAAACATATTATTGAGAATATGTTATTTATGATGGAACTTAATAAAGGTAATGTAAATACAGCACGCAAGATATTCGAACAGCTGGTACCTGGTGTTGTAGCAAATATTTGTTGTACTAATTCACTAGCTATGACAGATGAAAAACTTATGGCGTCATTTGGAGTAAATCGGTTTGATGTTATAATGGGAAATCCACCATATCAGCCGTCCCAATTATGGGAAGATTTTATGTTAAAATCATTGGAAATTAGTAAAGAAACAGGATTTATAACTTTGCTAGTCCCAACATCTTGGACTTCCCCTACATCGAAGGCCTGGAAGGAACTCAGTAAAAAACAGTTAATACTTATTAATAATGCCAACTATCTCAAACAAGATTATTTTCCAAAGGTAGGTAGTACATTTAGTTACTTCCTTGTTCAAAATTCACCAATGGATTTAGCAATCAATATTTATTATGATAAAAATACATATTTTAAGAGCAAGTTAGGTGCTTCCAAATTTTTACCCAAAAAATTAACACCCGAAACATTATCTATCAATGAAAAAGTATTAATAAATAAATTACCTGGACGATTTATAAGAAAAGATAGAGATGGTATGAGAAAAGAAAAGGGTGGCTTGTATATACACCCGTATATAACGTTTATGAAAGCGAATGGTGATATTGATATCCAATATTTTAACGAGGAAGATCCTAGGCAAGGTGAGAAAAAAGTATTATTATTTAGAAGTGGATATATAAATCCACTATATGATGACGGTGAAAATGGCGTAGGTAGTAATATACACGCTCTAACAGTTAGTTCAAAGGAGGAAGGACAGGATATTGTAAAGTTGTTTAATTCAACATTGTATAGCTATATTTTTAAGGTAAACCAGCATACTCAATATAACCATGGCGGGTTAATGGATATGGTGTTTCGTGATGTATCAAAATTGGAACATTTAGACGATAATGATATTTTTACTTTTTTTAATATAACACCAAAAGAAAAAGAAACAATTACCGAATTTCTTGGAAAGAAACGAGGTGCTAAAACAGAAAGAGCAAAGAAACCGACTTCATCTGAAAGAAGAACTGCGAAATCTGTTAAGAATGCAGCTAAAGCAGAAAGAGCGGCTACAAAGGCATCTGAAAAAACGGCAAGGGCAGCTACAAAGGCATCTGAAAAAGCGGCTAAGGCCGCTACAAAAGCATCTGAGAAAGCGGCAAAGGCAGCTTCACGCAAAGCTAAATCGGCATCTAAGAAAGGCGGATCACGGAAATACGGCCGCACACGCAAGAACCGTCAGTTTTGGTAGCAAAAAAGATATATCTACCTTTATATCAGACGGCGGGTAAGTCCTCATTTTCATCTTCTATTATAAGGCGCACACCTTTAAACACCTTTCCAGCTGCATCTATCAGTGCCCCATATATCTTCGCCATATTCTGAATAATAACTGATTTTTGCAGGATCTTGTGTCCTGGGTTTTGTTTCACCCACTGTTTGTACATAACGATAACATCGCGAACCTTAACTTCTGCCCCCACTTCACGAACTAGACATTCCTTACTGAATTCAGTAAGTTCCTCTTTTTTTTGTTCTGGGTCATTATTATTTATGTAGTTAACGGTTGCTTCAGTCACACTTGCAGGCTCTCTCAACCCATACTTCAAATAACTTGTCTCATAATAATGAACTAATAATGAGGCAAAGTATGGTCGCCACTTGTGAAGAGTTGATGTATCAGGACGAATAGGTACAGTTGGCGTTGTATTAGGTATAACAACTATGCGATCTAATATAGATCGTTCAGGTGCAGTAACAGTAGGCAACTTTTCAACATCCAGAAAGCAGCGAACTACGCCTTCTGTAAGAAATTTTATTACTGCGCTATTTAATTTAGTGCTTGTTTCGGTTACTGCGATCCCTACATGTTTCCCTGTAAGTTCTTTACTCTGACTTTCTTCAAACATATCTGTAAGAGATTTGGTTGGTACCTTCATTAGATACTCTCCAAATGTGATTGATATTAGGGTAGTTAGTGATGATACTAAGCTTGGTTTTTTGCTACGTAATATATAGAACTTTTGTTCTACATTACAACCATACAAACACGAAGATAATAGGGTCAACATATAATGTCTCATATCATCATCAGGATATATATCTGTAAAGAACTTTTTAAGAGTTATTTGTTCTGTTGAAGCCGAATCATATGGGATATATTCTATGGGTTTTGAAGAACCATACTTGCCCATTAATCGAGGCGACATATCTTCACCGCTATAAAACCCTGGGCTATTTTCTTCTGAAACATATGTACCGTTAGAGAACGTGATATACCAAGGACAGTCTGGATCAGCATAAACACGTTCAACTACTGGTACCCTGTATTCTCCTTCAATAGAATCAAATGCGGCATTAAGTTGTTCGCGTGAAATTTTAAACTTTTCACGATTTTTTTTTATACGAAATTCATTTAACAATAAATGAACTTCTTTCTCTATTTTGCTTGGATTCGTAACCCTTTTCGCAAGCACAACTGTCCACGGTGTTATATGTCCAAATGTTTCGCCGTTTGCATCTTTAAGTCTTTTTTCTATAGACTGTGTTTTACCAATCTTATAAGATTCTGGTTCACCGACGTTAGCAAACGCGTATATCCAGCCTCCTGTTACCACTTCTTGAGGTTCAGTCATTGCGGATAAATATATCCACAATACATTGAATTGTCAACTTTACCCATAAAACGTGACGTGTCCATTGTAACCCATACACCCAAAGCAACGATGAACCGAGGACGCGACGCCTGTGTTAGTCTCCGCAAGACATACAATGCCTTTCTGAGACTCATTATTACCTGGAACTGGCTGGCCTGTATTGTGGCCGGCACACCTATGATATATCTGCTGGGATTTATGATTTATAATTCGGTGTACACTTCACTGATCGCGAATATGCTGTCGACCTCCGGTTATTCCGTATTCGGAGTTCTGTTAGTCACGTGGATCATCGCGGTCATCTCTATTCTGCGGAATATGCCGAATCTTCTGACAATCGCCATCTTCGTCTACACCTGTCTGGGCCATTGGTCGCTGATATCCTTGACAATTCTCATCTTCTACGGATTCGGTAATCATCTGCCTGGAACTATTCTTCTGTATCTGTGCGCAATTCTGCTGCCGTCCATTATGCTTCTGCTGATTAGCGGAGACCTGATGCGGGCGAAGCGGGCGTTGATGTTCCAGGCTCTGGCTTCTTTGGAACAGGCGGTTCTGGAACCAAAAGGACCAGAACCGGTTCTTGAATCTGTTGTCTCAACCTAGGTTGTTCAATGTGGCGGATGTTTGCCACGAAGTAACAGTATATGGTGTTCTTCCAGCCATAAATGGATTAAGAAGTCCCTTTTGTTGTATTTCTAGTCGCTCTATCCTAGCACGCTCTTCAGATTTGAAATCCGCAGAACCGTAACGTTTTACTGTATTTTCCAACATTTCGGTGCGGCTCATCAGCTGTGTCAAGGCTGTTGTCAGTGCTGCGATCTCCTCATTTTGTATCTGTATCTTGTTATCTACAATCTCGGTCATTCCGTAGTTACTTGATATCATCGGGGCAGGAGGCTATCAACTTTTGCCCTTAACAATAAAAGTGACAGGCGGTTTGTCTTGGTCACGAATAACCAAGACTAACACAGAATGGTATTTAAGAGTTTCCTTTATTGCGTTGGAAGCCCCCACACAGATAGTAAGGGCTTCAAGAAGTTAGGGTTCACTATTCACCCGGCGCATCGTATGAAGGTATATAATACAGGAGACTGTCCTAACACTGGAATGGATAAGCGATATGACGGCATATGGCAGCTGACAGCCACCACAAAGATAGAAGGCCTCTGTTCGGAAAAAGTTCTTCAAACACAGTTTCTACCGATGCGTCAAAAGCGGGCTAACGGGAACTATAGCGAATGGTTTGCCGTTTCCTTTGAAGAAGTGCGTTTGTTTCTGATCGCGCAGGGCTTCGTTGTTCGCGAGTTATCCCTTGAGGAGATTGAGGTGATTCATAAGAAATCAGAGTGTGAAACGCCAAAGGAGGAACTATCTCAGTTTGATGAAGAGAAATGCCTGATTGGAGAGCAACAGGCTGTTATTCAGAAGTCAGAGTTAATACCAGTGCCGAGCCTTAAAGACGAATTCTTCACAACATTCCTGGAAAAGGGATGTGCTCCACGCCGGATACAACTTGAGTTATGGGACAAGTTTGAGGAAATCTGTCGCACAGACAATAAATATAAGGGAATCGTTCAATGGGCTACCGGCACAGGTAAGACGATCGCTCTTCTTATGCTGATTGTTCTCACTGCAGAAAAATGTAAGAGAGAGGGTCGCATCTTTCGTGGCCTTCTCATTGCTCCAAAGAACGATATCTTTGATACAATCATTCATCACATCCGTAAACTATCCAAGTGGGGAATTGTAGTGTGCGAAGGGCATAATGCTCGGCTCTCATCCCTACATATCCCTCACGACAAACCAGTGCTCGTTACTGGAACTCACGCATCTCTAACAGAACCAGAGATATGGGATAAGCTTCCTGGAATGGATATCGTCCATTACGATGAAGTTCATCGTATAACCGGTGAGGAGTTCTACCGTATCCTAAATGAGAAACTTATTGAGTGGGATACACAGTATCTCACAGGAACTTCGGCAACGCCTAAGACATGTAATTCAACGCAGCACAAGAAGATCGCCGAGTTGTTTGGGGCCCCCCTACAGATTCTTCATAAGTGCGATGTAGATGAGGCTATTGCAGAGGGATGGATTGCTCAGCCACGCTTTGGTGTCCACGTTATGCCGAATACCGTAGATAGAAACTCGATAATCCAGGGCTTCTTACATATTGTCCAGATCTCTATCCAAGCAAAGAGAAACAAGGGGCTATGGCAAGGTGGCAAGGTTATTGCGTATCTTCCATTTCGAAAGGAAGTCGTAGAAGCAGTGACGATGATGAAAACGATCATGTCTGAAGCCGCAATATATACCGCAGTAGAAGATGCAGGTACATCAGCGGATGATTTGTTCGTATCAGATAAAGCCGATGGAACACCGCGTATCCTATTTGCGTGCGAGCGTTATCGTGAAGGCTCGGATATTAAGGGTCTTGAGATGACGCTTATTCTTATGGGAAACACCATTGGTGCGAATATTGTCTTACAGGTTGCCGGTCGTGCTCTACGCAATGACTACGAAGGAAAGGAGGGTTGGTGTGTGATTGTACGACCCAGTGATGAAGGAACGACGGAAGATGATGTGTTTGATTCTATCGTTTTACAGATTATGGAGTTGATTGGTAAGGAAACAGCTTCTGTACCGAGCAGCCCAAAGATTCGCCAAGTCGTTGAGAAGTTCTTCGGACACGTAGCGATTAGCGGTAAGGTGTATGACGTGGAGGAAACCGTGAAACGCATACAGTCTCTGTATGTGCGACAAGCGTTCGAACGTTCACCCCCGAAGGAAAAATACGATGTCGTGCGAAATCTCAATAAGGAGATGGGGATTAGGAGCAAGAATCAATATAAGGAGCATGAGTCAGAACATCTCCGATATATTGCCGATCCGAAAACATATTTCAGAGAGTCTTGGGTTTCGTGGTATCATTACTTGGGAATTGATACGGCCGCCTTTCCACAAACGAAAACAGAATGGATTCGTGTATGCAAAGAGATGGGTTTGAACTCGTGGGATGCATATACATCCAAAAATAGTGTTGTGCTACCAGCAAATCCTGGTGAGATGTATGATGATTACGATAACTGGGATAAGGAGTTTGGCGTTGAGACAGAAGACCATGTGTGGTAATCTAAAATGGCCATCTACGCGAATCATTTAGCATTTGAGCAAATTTCTTTTCTCGTTCATCAAGCATAGCTTTCATTTTTTGTTCTTGTATTTGGTTGTTCAACATCATTAACTTATCTGTTTGAAATTGACTATAGGCTCCAAATGTCATAGCACCTAGCGCACCAGTACAAAATGTTGAAAGGGCATCACGCGTTACTGTAATGGGAAGTGCTGATGCCACAGACATATTCTATTATGATATTAGAAGATATTTAGACCGGATAGCACGCGGTTGCCTTATGCACCAGGGATAAGACGCTGAATCGCCTCCTGTGCTTTCGCCTTGTAGGTGGCGATTTTTTGATGCTTGTGTCGGATTTCATCAAAGTCAGATTGGAGCGCCTGTTGATCGGTGAGTGGGGGAAGTTGTAGTTCAACTCCACGAAGTACATCACGATTCATATTCTTTTGAACTGTCCCTTCTGGCAGAGTCTTTATGTACTCTTCATCATTTTTTATTGCGAAGTATAGGTAATCAGGAAGGACTTTATCGCTCTTTGTAAGGCATACGAAAGCGAAACTGCCAGCGGAAGCCTTTGTTGGATACCTACTTATATGACCGGCACTACCACTACGAGATATAATTGGTGTATATGCTTCAATATTCCAGTTCGGAACATAAGATGATGGTGCTACACCTCCTCCTATACCAGGATACAATTCGGTAGTCTCGTGAGATGGATTTTTATCCCCATATTTAATATCACAAACCTCCCCCAACTTCACCCGCTCCTTCCCACGTCCCATCTCCTTCACCTGAAACATCATCTGCTTCTCAAGGATACCAAGCGTAACCTCCTCTTGGTGTGCGAGACTCGTCCAACCGTCAATCGCTTCTACGATTTGCTGTTGGCGTTCGAGGGAGGGAAGGGGAACTTGGATCTCAATAAGAGAAGCCCGTGTGATACCTGGAATAGTAGTAACATTTGCCAAATTCTCCATAACCTTTTTGTTGGAAATCATCCAATAATAGAGGTATTTCAAGCGGCATTTCTCATTTGCTCTTAATGTGAACATATGGTCTGAAGGATAGGACTTACCATTGATTAGGAAAGTATTTCCAATAGTGCCATTTCGTGCAGTCAGAATATATTCACCATCCTCCAGGAAATGGTCAGTACGACCAGTCACACCCGATGTCCCATAATAAGGATAGAGTGACCCCTTCTTATCATCAGGCGTTTTATTCTTACCAGTCGTGATAGTTACCAAATCTCCCAACTTCACCATCTCAAATCCCTCCACCTCTACCGCACTCTGTGGTAGATACTGTTTGAAGTTCAGAGAATAACGTTTCGCACGTAGTTCTTCCAGAGTTATCTCCACAAGAGGCTTCTCATCAAGGCCAATAAACGCGACTTTCTCAGTAGCACCCATGCCCTTCTGAAAGATCATCATAGACGTTTTCGTCCCCGTGTTCGCAAATGCACCAGATGCAATGTCAACCACACAGTGAATCCTATACTCCTCCGCAATCTTCTTGCGAAGTTCTACACATTTCTTGGACGCACCGAAGAAGAATCCCTGAGGAAGCACAATAGCACAGATACCTCCATCAGCGGAAAGCGTCGCCATAGCCAACTGAACTCCAGCGGAAACTTTGTCGTCGTCCTCAATACCAATACTCTGAATCTCGGGATTTACAAAGTATTTCTTGCTAGTAGTTCCATCTTCGCCTTTGACTTTCTTCGCATAAGCGAACTTATGCTCCTTGCCTTTGGTCTTATCGCCACCGTAGGGCGGATTCATAAAGCAGTAGTCCACGACGAGCCCTGGAAATGGTGGTGTAGCTCCTGTTATAATCGCATCCGAGAAAGAGTTAGATCCACGGATCTTCTCACTGCTGAACGGTATACCCGTAAGGATAAGCATATTCAGAAGCGTCGTCGTAACGCTGCTCAAGTTCATGTCCTGACAGAACACAGACCCCGCATCCTTTTTCCAATCCACATCCTTGAGGTTCGCATTTACGCCCTTGACATATTCTGCTGGAAACCCACCCGTCCCACAGAACCAGTCGGCAAAGGTACAGAGAGAACCATCGGATCGGCGTAGATCCTTCTTTATTCCATACGCCAACTTGAACGCTAACTTACAGATGGTACGATTCGTGAAATACTGTCCCTCGTCTGGCATAGTGCTCATACCGCGTCCCAACATATACTCAAAGATATCACCGAGAGTATCGGTTTCCTGCAAGGTTGTGAGAGAGATGCGATTGATTTGCTGGACGATTTCGTAGACAATATATGCCTTCTGAATTTCGTGAGGCTTGAAGAAGGGCTTCGTTTTGGGCCTTGACCTGAAGGAAGACACGCCTTTCTTAATCGTCTCAAATAGGGTGTTCTCATCCTTGAGACTTGCAATATACGACCACCGACATTCCTGTGGAAGAGACAGAGCGTCGGCTTGTTGCTCTATGAGGCGGTATGCAAAGAAGAATATCATATGCGATAACGCTGCTTCAGGACTGAGACCAGCTTTGCTCCACAATAGATTGTGGAGATCCTCAAAGAAAGAAGGTAGCGTCTCCTTAGTGATTTCTGCTTTTGGTATGGCAGCACGTATTGCTTCCTTTACTTTTTCTTCTACCTTAGTATCGATTACAGATGTCAGCATCGTGTTCGTCGCACAATCTATCTTCTTCGCCTTGTGGTCTTCAAATCCGCTCTTTTGCTTGAATACACGGGCACACTTCTCACAGGTGTAGGTTGGCATCGTTGTTATACTTTGGGATGCGAAAAAATCCGGTCAAGTTTACCGAATTTCGGTAAAAAGTCGTAACACCGGGGTTTCTTAGTCGGTCCAATCAACCCCGTGTAAAGTTGAAGCCACCGCCAAACAAAACAAAAAACAGTCGGTGATGACAGATATGACTGACAGACCAATTCTCTTCTATGGCGAACAAGCGAGCTCTAACAAGATCACCCACGTATATATAATTCAGGTCGCCGTTGGACCACCAGAAGAGCCGTTCCCTGGTGCACCTGTTGCCATCTTCTACGACTATCGCGAAGCACGTGCGGCCCTCGATACCTACGAACATCCTCTGAGCAGCTGTATCCGCGATACCGTGATCGTCGCCTTTCTGACAACGAGCCAGGTGAGTCCCTACGGAATCCTGTCAAACACACAGATATGCGCACACAAAACGAACAAGGATGTGTCGCCGATGCCTGTTTCGATTTGGGGTTGACGCTGGCTCATTTTATTATCTAAAACCGAAATCCATCCGCCACAACCTTGAAGACGATTCCCACTTTTTCAGCAAGAGTGAATTTGTATTGGATGTAGCGATAGTGCGGTCGGCCGTAGTGATCGATAAAGAGTTTGAGTTTAAATTCGCGGCCTTGAGAGTCACGGACATATTTCGGGAGATGCGGCATTTTTGGTATCTTCTTACTTAGTTCAAACAAAGTAAGAAGATGTTTCAACTTTAACCTCTGTCCATAATATAAATGGCCGGTTTACCTAATGACACTGTCAGAAGCCTTCAACCCATTGTTAGCCCCGCGGTTGCTGCTCCAACAACAAAAGGAGGTAAACGGCGAAGAAGCCAGAGAAGCTGAAAGAACCAGAGCCGCCGTCATCGCCAGAGCCGAAAGAGCCGTCGCTAAACCATGAGCCCACGTAAATGAACTATCGATATATTATATTGATACTTCTTGTACTCGTCGGATAACTAGAATATGCTATTCTTATTTGGTGCTGTGGATTTCTTCGGACCAAGAGCACCGGCGAATCCGGCTGCTAGCGCATGGCGTCCAAAACCAGGTCCAAGCCCACCTCCAATACACGTAGCCATATCTATTTTAGACATAATGACAGAAAGAAAACTGTCTTGTTTGACTTCTTCTGCCGAAACATCCACCACTCCATTAGACAAATCCATTTATTAAGGATCTAGAAAATACCACCGATCTTTTTCAGTATCTGGGACGCAAGTGACATAGGTCGGCCGATTTTTATAACACCAGGAGTAAATCCAGATGATATGACATTTGCTTGGGGTTTAGGTTTTACAGGCGCAGGAGCAGGAGCAGGAGCAGGTGCCGGTGCGCCAGACATCTTATAATAAGGTCTAAGGATTTTCGAGTATATGTTAGCAGATTTAAAATGCCAACAGAGACAGATATATCGGATATTCGCATCGATATTATTTCTTTAGATGTATCTGGATCTGTACCTCAAGATGTTTCAGGGTCTCAACAAGAAGTAGAAGCACAAGAGACAAAAGAACCAGATCCCCTCGTAGCCCAATCCTTCAAATTCAGCGAGATCCGAACGCAGTTCGAAGATACTTACAACGCCGAATCTGAAACATTTAGCGGAATCCTCGATTTAATCGCAGTCTATCTCAAAGGCCAAAAAATCCTGTATACCGAGGCCAAGACACTCTGCGAACTCCGTCTCAACTATCTGATGTTGCCCGCCATTATGATAACGGCACTCTGCAGCATTCTAAGCCTTGTTCTCAAGGACTACGGATTCGGAGCCACCATCGTGAGTTGTCTGAACGGCGGCAACGCATTCATTCTAGCTCTTGTAAGTTACTTGAAGCTCGATGCCCGTTCGGAATCTCATCGTTCCAGTGCCTACAAATTCGACAAGATCCAGTCGTCCATCGTGTTCAGTTCAGGACGTGCTCTCTTCGGCACTCTGAAAAAGAAGGAGGTCATCGCCCTCATTGAGAAAGTGGAAAAAGACGTGACCGAAATCAAAGAGAGTAACCAATTTGTTCTACCCGAACTCATCAGGATATCGTTTCCACATGTCTACGGAACCAATGTGTTCGCCGAAGCCAAGACCATAATGAACGAAGCCACCGTGAATATAGAGCGACTCCGTAATGTCGCGAATGATCGCGAACTAGCTCGTGTCGCCTTTTTATCAGCGACGCCAGAACAAAAGGAGATCACAAAGCTCACATTCGATAAGGTCACGGATGAATACAGACGGCAGGTGCGAATCTGTATTCAGCAGCGCGAAAAATATAAAAATTTAGATACAGACTTGGAAAGAGAACTCAGTGAACGTGTGCAAGCACAGCGGCGATGGTCTTTTAATGTGTGTGGATGTCTCAAGAATTAGGTTGAGTACAACATATTATTTGAGCTGTACTTTGTAAGTGATGAAATTATTTAATATGGATCTCCATATTTCTGTGATTGCAGACTTTAAGAATATATTCCCCGATATTGATATAACAGATTGGTCATTGAGTGGTCATACTTGGGTATTTAATAAACACAAACATAATCACAAGCATATCAACGAACGTACGTGGGTAAACATAGACACTAAAATGATTAAAGCTTTTCAAGATGAATATGACGAGTTTCTACAATCTTTTGATGGATTCATTTGTGGGCATCCAAATGGATTTATCCCAATTTATGAAAAATATAATAAACCGATTATTATGATTAATACATGTCGGTATGATTTACCGTATTGTATTTCAAAGAATTATGAAATGTTAAAATTCTATAATGATTGCGTTAAGCGTATACAAGAAAAAGGGCTATTAATTGCGGTGTCCAATAATAAAGCCGATCAAAAATATACACTTCTTGGATGTAACATTCTAACAACCCACATACCTTCGTTATGTGCATATACAGGTATACGCTATGAGCCTACGCGCACCACATTTTTATGCTACACTGGTAACTTACCAAATCATCCCTTGATAACAAAAAGATCTGAACTAGAGACACCATTCCGGTGGTCTGATATAGGAAAATTCAAAGGTATTATTCATATCCCTTATGAAATTAGTACTATGAGTATGTTTGAACATTATTCAGCTGGAATACCATTATTTTTCCCTTCAAAACAGTTAATGCTAGAAAAATATAATATAACCAGTATTAGCAATTATTGGGGGAATCATTTACCATCTGAATATAATCAAATGTCAACACCATCAGCTTGGATAGATATGGCTGATTACTACAATGTGTTTAATACACCGAATATCCATTATTTTGATTCTTTTGAGCATTTGATTACTATTCTTGAAACGTTCGTATGGAAAGATGATACAATATTATTAACAGAGTATACTGAAAATATTCGTACATCCTGGTCATTACTTTTGAAATCATATTTCTCTAAAGAGACTAGTATGATTACTAAAGAAGATATTATAACGACGGATAAATATCTATCGCTTGAGTCGCCCACGATTGCGTACATTAAAACAGATGTCGTGTATAATGGTGGCCGTCCTATACGTTGGAGAGGCAAGAATAACGGAATAAGAGATGCTCCTATATGGATTACTGGTCACGCCGATTACGGAATAACTCAGGCTATGCACGAAAAATATTCCAAACATACGACACATTGGTTCACATTAAATAAGGAATTCGATCATCCAAATCTTCATTCTCTTCCTTTGGGAATAACAAATGATTGTAATGATACACACCTTCACCCTATTCTGGGTAATCTAGATGTTATGATCGAAGTTATGAATATGCCGCGCGAAATTACAAATACGGCATATATGAATTTTTCTATAGACACATATCCCGCCGAACGTAGATCGGTATTTAACCTGTTTAAAGATAAATCCTGGGTTACCCAAGAGCCGTTTGTACCAACATACGAAGGACGTAAGAAGTTCTTACAGAATATACGAAACCATCGATTCGTTCTTTGTCCACGTGGAAACGGAGTAGATACCCATCGTTTTTGGGAGGCGCTATATATGGGAAGTATACCGATCACTGTTCGACATATCGCAATGGAGGAATTTCAAGATCTTCCGGTTTGCTGGATCAATAATTGGAACGAAGTGACGGAGCCTTTTTTAGAGGCGGAATTCAAGCGTATTTCAGAGGGATCGTGGAATATGGAAAAACTAAAATTCAGTTATTGGCGCGATAGAATCCACGACAAAATAAGTTGTGGTACATAACTTTACGCAGTCTTCGTCGTCACCTGGGCACAGAGGATTTCTTTACCTGCTTCGTTGGTCCACGTAATCTTGACCACAATCTTACCTGACGTTGTAGCCGCCGATACAGACTCCTGGTGATGGTGGCCCGCGGCTAGAGGACACGGATCACCTGACTTCGCGACCTCGTCACAAAGCGGTGCATCGCTCGTGTAAGGAAAACCATTCAGAGTGGCGGCATAATGTGCCGTTCCACCGGTGACCGGTGCGTCCAGCGTAAAATCGAACGTGGTCGTCACGTTCTCACCCTTGGTCGGTGTATCCGTGGATACAGAGACCGTAAAGTCGTGGGCCAGAGCATCGGCCGACGAACAGACCGCCGTGCCAGTCAGGGCCTCCTTGTATAGAGCAACACTGTTATTGGTGGCACTTACAATAGAAAAAGCCATCAGAGAAAACACAAACGTTAGGATGGCCGACATACTAATGTTAGTTGTTACAGGATTCGTTTAGATCCGTTTACGGGTTTGACGCTTATAGCAGTTTTTATACGGACGGCACGATGCCTTCTGTGTAAACCCCATTCGGCGACACGGTACCCGCTTGCAGTAGGCTCTGGAAAACCGACGCGGGAATTTGTACGCCATCCTAATGAATGCCTTTACTTGCAGCAAGAAAGAGAGGACAAATAGGCAAAGCAGCGATTGAGTCCCTCCTTCACTTTGGGCTGTAGCATCAGCAGACGCAGCGAAGAATCAACCATACGCTCAAAATCGGCTTTCTTATCTTCGGGCACAAGATTGTATCTATCAATGATGAAGTTGTACAACATCTTAATGAGCACGGGGACCATCTCATTCGTTAGTTGGAACGATGGCAGAGAATTTACGGTGTCCGAAATGACGAACACGATTTCGGGAATATCGTATTGATCCACTTTTCCGTCGTGCATGATTTTGTCAACCGAAATTTTTACACGTGCTAAAAAGCCACTGTCTGTTGTAATAGCCTTGAACAAGGCATCGACATCCTTATCGAGTGTCGACACTACATGAGCCACTTCAGCTACAACTTCAGCTACAACAGGAGCAGGAGCAACTTCAACAACAACATCAGAGACGTCGGATACTATAACATTGGCAGAAGGATCCATATAATCTGACGACTGAAAATAAATTATTCTAACCGACGAATTGCTGTCTTAAGAGCAGCTTCGTTTTCGGGTTCTAAAGCAGCGTGCCCTGCGTGCGTCAAATGGAGTTCGGAGTGTTTAACGGTCTTTGCCAGAGCAACAGCGGACACCGGTGGACAAACAAGATCATACTGACCTTGAACTATGCTGACAGGAATAGATCGCGGGATCTGTTTGGCCTTGCGCAGAAGATATCCTGGGCGGAGCCAGCAACCGTGGCTGAAATAGTAGTTCTCCAGAATCGCCAGAGCCTCCTTTTCACGGGGTGTCGACAGATCTTTGTATGGCTCCAACTTTGAAATTGAGGATTCCCAGTTAGACCAAGCTGTCGCAGCGGCTTTTCGAGTCCGACGATTCTGGAGAAGTCTTTTGTAAGTCGGAATGAGGCTTTTTCGGGTTGTTGATCCAAGTCCAAGTCCAAGTCCAGAAGCGCGAACAAAACGCGACCATTCCATAGGACGGAGTTCCGACGCACCACCCGCACGGTAGAGCCAATCATTTTCTGAAGGCGCTCCCAGATAGATTCCGCGGAGCACCAGAGCTGACACGTGATTCAGATGTTTGGATGCGTAGGCCAATGCTAACGTCGAACCCCAGGATCCACCGAATACTGTCCACTTCTCAACACCAAGATGAGACCGAAGCCGTTCGATGTCAGCGACTAGATCCCACGTTGTATTCCGCTCGAGACTCAAGAAAGGCTTGGATTTGCCGCAGCCCCTCTGATCAAACAAGAGGACACGCCATTTGGTGAGATCGAACAGTCGCAGCAAAGACCGATGGAGTCCACCACCGGGTCCGCCGTGTAAAACTACCACCGGTTTGCCTTTCGGTGATCCGTGAACCTCATAATAGAGTGTATGACCGTGGTCTACATCTAGATACATTACGGGTCCCTTACTTTTAGCGGCGATTATTACTTCTACGTCTAGTGGATCTGTTCGAAGAGCCAGATCCAGATCGAGAATGAGAATGAGAGCCAGATCCAGATCCAGATCCAGATCGAGAGCCAGATCCAGATCGAATCCTACGGGTCATTGCTCTTACAGGGCCCGCCTGTACTAGAAGATTCTGTCGGACATATTCCAAAATACTTATATCATACGGCGCATCCGCTGTAACTAACGCCGCGCAAGTCCTAGATTCAGGTCTTCGGACAGCCAGGCACCACCACGGGCTTCCACCTTTGCCACCATAACTGTCTGAGAATGTTACGCCGATGTGGCCAGTTGTCTGATTCAAATTAAAGGCTACCATAGCATCAACATCCGTAGAATATATAGCAAAACGACTCGGAGACATATCAAGTTCGCTTATGTTTATATTTTCTAATCTTTCCAACGCAGTCCGGCTAACTAGACCACCCGTATTTTTACGAATCGTAGCATCTATTTTAGCGACAATCCACTTCTGGATCCTGGTTTGATTCGCTCTATCGCCATACATAAACTGATAATGCGGCATCTCTACTATAAGATGATAAAGTTGACTAGCCCCTGCTAAAACGAACAGATCAGAGTACGATGATCGTTCTATCTATATTCTTACTTCTAACGCAGTTTGCTGCTGCTTCCTTTACGAACTGCGCAAGCAATCGATACGCACTCCCTGTTCACGAACTCTACATTGATCCGCCGGCGATCGTAGCGGCGAATCAACCGGTCCATATGCGGATCGCATTCCAAATCCCCTATTACAACTATGTACCCCACGGCCATGTGGAGATCGCCACCAGCTGGAACGGACTCATCCTGACAACGGAACGCCAAGATCTAGGACTCTATGTGAAGACCCCTCTGTTTGCCGGGCACCGAGTCTTTGAGCGGTCCACGGTCTTTCCTGCCGATGTGTTCGGACGCATATCATCCACCATCAGTGTCTATAATTCCAGTGGCGTCCAGTTGCTCTGTGCTCAATGGATCGTGTTTGCCACGGGGACTGACAAAAACGAGACATCGTGGCCGTGGTCGGCGCTTTATACATGAGAGATCGCATTCTCTGCTAAGAATGCTTTTACAGCGTCCATATCGGCTTCACTGATTTGGAGTGAAACTAGAGTAGGAGTGGCTTCTCTGGTTTCTTTGACTTCTTCTTTGGCTTCTTCTGTTTCTACTATAACTTCTTTTGACTCTTTGACTTCTTCTGTTTCTACTATGACTTTTTCTGGCACTCTAACTTTTTCTGGCTCTTTGACTTCTTTTGTCTTTTTCGGTTCTGTCACTACTCTGACTTCTTTTGCCTCGGATTTCAAATCTGTCGGCTTGAGTAGTTTTTTAAGTTGGACTCCTGTCGGAGTAGCCTCTGCTTTCTTAACAACCTTGTCGTGCACCGAAGTTACAACCGACGTAAGCTGTGCCTTCTGTTCATCACTGATCGGCAGCGATGAAATCGCCTTAGCTTCATACTCTTTCGCGTGTTGGACAACCTCAATCGCTTTTTGGGCCTGTTCCGGTAGCAGCGATGTCGGATCATTGACAGCAGCGTTCACTTTCGCTTTCTGTTCCTCCGTGAGCGGCAGCATACTTGCCGCCTTCGTGATAAGACCTTTGTTCGCCTTGATCTTTTCTGCTAGACCCGCAACAGAGCCGCCTTTTTTGAAATAGATAACCGCACCTACGACGAGTGCGACACCCAGAACACCAACGGCAACCGCACTCAAAATCGTGGCTGTCTGAGAACCAGGCGTGATTCCGAGGGATTCGGCTAGGCTACCTCCACCGGCAGAAACATTTGCCGTAATCGACGGATAGGCCGAATACATAAACAACGGCGAACTCGTCGCCGAAACATTGACCGGACTCACAGTTGGCCACGCCGTAATCATATACAACGGCGTCAATGTCACCGGAATACTCGGACTCGTTGTCCGTGATGGATATAGTGTAATTGCGAACAGCGGAGTGGTCGTGCTTGTTCCCGTCATAGTTACAGAACCCGTTCCCGATATACTGGATGTAATCGTGTTTGTGCCGGTTACCGTCGTAGTTGCTGAACCCGTCCCCGTTATACTGGATGTAATCGTGTTCGTGGGAATCAAAGAAGCGGTCAATGATCCTGACAATGTCGCCGGTACAGAAGGCGTGACCGAATCGGAAAGCGTTATGGAAACCGTGGGATCATTACTGGAAGTAACCGACACAGTCCTAGTCACCGTAGAAGAGGCGGTCACAGTTCGCGTTATCGACAGGCTCGCAGGAATTGACGGAGTAATTGTGCTACTGACCGATGCCGCCTCGAACCCCACTCTCATATCAATACCGCAGGCCTGGGGCAGCGTCAACGTCGCCGAATAGACGCACGTGGGATTCTCGTTGACGCCGCTCATAGACAGCGTGGAACCGCACGCCAGCGTCAAGTAGAAGGTACGGCTACACGACGGAGACACCGGGGCTTCGGGACCGTAACGCTGATATGTGTAGACACCGTTGGAAGACTCAAAGGTCGTAAATGAACCGCAGGGATTTCCCGCGTTCTGATTCTGCATACACGATTGGTACATGACAATTGTGTATCCGGGAGGATTAAATGTTTGACCATTGAGAAGATTATAGAGAGCCTGGGGGCCAATTCCCCCCAGGACGCCGGTCGCTGCAATCGCAATGACCGAAAACAACCGCGCAAACATTGGATCCTATTTAGTATACGCAAAATTGACGATGGGGTCTGTCAGTCTTACAATACATTAATGGGTGCCTGTACCTCACGTCAACACGATGAACACCGCAATGAATCACGATATGAAGGATGGCCAGGAGTTATTCTGGCCGGTACCACTGTTGAAGACAGCATTGCCGAATCCGATGTCAAAGATAAATGCTGTGGTCGGAAGATGATGCAGTTTGAGACCGCGGGTCACTCTGGTATCTTGTATTATAAGCTCTACTGTACCGTATGCGGAACTACGAAGCCTGATACAATGAGAGTGTTCGCGCAGAAGGATCCGTGGCCGCCACAAAGCGCGGCATCCACATCGCCGGAGCAACCGCCGCCGAGGCGGAGATCGGATAGCTCTGATGGAATAATTCGCGATACCAAAATGCCTCGGCTGTTGGTGGAGGATTTACCTCGTAGAATGACGCCTTGGTCTTCCAATCCAGAGACGAGTCCGATCCGACAACTTCTTCGCCCTTTGCCGCTGCGCTCACAAACCACGACTTCTCCGCGCGGCTAATTCCATCGCTGAACGCCTCTTTTCGCCGCCACAGCACCGATTCTGGTAGGAGCCCATCCTCCGAAAAAGCGGATCGCAGAATCGACTTTTCTATCATAGTGGCCGATGGTCTCAATGCGTCCGTAGGTAGAGCCCGCGCAACTGACACAAATTGCCGGTCCAGAAACGGTGAACGCGATTCGAGCCCGTGTGCCGCCATCGACCGCTCTGATCGAAGCACATCGTAGCGGTGGATCTCCGCCAGAAGCCGATCCGTCTCGGTCTCAAAGGCGGCATCATCGGGAGCGGCGCGCATATACAGGTAGCCGCCGAGCACCTCATCGGCTCCGTCTCCATTCAACACGACCTTGACATCCGGTGTCTCGGCGGCAACAAGGCGACCAACAAAGTAATTGCCAACGGAGGCGCGAACCGTCGTGATATCAAAGGATTCAATGGCCTTGACTACCTCAGGAATGATAGCCAAACACTCTTCCGCGGTAAGGATCCGTTCGTGATGGACCGATTTGATATGTTTGGCCACCAGACGCGCAGCCACGAGATCCGGACTGCCTTCCATACCGACAGTGTATGTGTGGAGCCGAACTCCTTTTTTGGCGAGCTGTTTGGCGGCAATAGCCGCAACCAGAGACGAATCGAGTCCGCCAGACAAACAGGCGCCCACCGCACGTACCGTAGTCAGCCGCTTTCGGACCGCCTCCTCAAGAGCGTGTTTGAGGGCCTGTCCACCAGCGGTGAGTCCCTCAAGCGAAGAACGCCAATACGGTGTCTTGAGCCACGGAGCCTGATGCCACACGGTCTCTTTTTTGGCGACCGTTGGATCCAAGGAATAGACTACGGCCGTGCCCGGTTCTACGGCTTCGACCTGTTCAGAACCAACAGGGAGTCCTTTAAGTTCACTGGCTAGACCTGTCCACTTTGATCCTCTAGCGTAAAACATCGGTCGAACACCATATGGATCCCGAGCCACGGTGGCCGTCCCCGCCTTGAGATCCACAACAACAATGGCAAAATCACCGTCCAGTTGTCGCGCCACTTCTGTGAGCGGAAGGCCGCGTTCCAGTAGTGCAGGAATAACGGCGCAATCACTGGAGCCCGCGGGTACCACAAGTCCCAGTTGCCGAATCAAAATATCCGAATTGAAGATCTCACCGTTGCAGAGCACGAGACGTCCATCGGTCATTCGAAACGGTTGTTCGGCTCCTGATGTGCTACCTTGAATGTGAAGACGGGAGAAGCCAATCGCGACATCCAGACCTGTAGCGGTGTGTTTAACAATTTCAGACTGAGTTATATCGGGGCCGCGAGGGCCGAGCGCATCCAGACACGTCTGATGGGTCGCCGGGTCTATTTGTTCGCCCCACAGAATACAGATTCCGCACATTTTGGTCTCTCTAGAATTAGGCGGGCGTTTCTACCTGCGTCGTGACCGAGGCATCCGCCTCATCCTTTTTTGAGAAGCGCTCCTCGAAGTTGATGACCCACAACTTCCGCGGAGTCTCCTGTTTGTTCATAAAGGCTCGCGCATTAGGGAAATATGCTCCGCCGCCTGCCTGGTGGAGATCCCACAGCAGCTTCCGGTACTTCTGCGGAGCCTGACCCAGAGGCATCGTCTTCTGACGATACACCTGGAGATACAGTGAGTGGAGCTCCTGGGTGGCGTCCTTGAACCGATTGACGATCGTCTCAGCATCGCACGCCTCCTCAGGATACAGGCGCAGATAGTGGCCCAGACGTCCCTCTGACCAGCGCTCGAGCCACAGATAGGACCGCTTCGCCTGATTGCCACGCAGATGGCGGGCCTCGTCGTACTCATTGGTGCGGAGCTTGTACCTGCGACCATCGGCCATCTTCAGACAGACACCCTGGAACTGTGCGCCCAGACGCCGGCCCTGAGAGGCCACGAACTCCTTGACATCCTCCAGCGACTTGAGTGCGGGATAGACCGCTGGACGGAAGGGCTGAAGCCGGGCTCCGATGTCACCAGTGGAACGGATCAGGAACAGACGCGGAATACCATACGGCGCAGCCGCCACAATCCGCTCTTCCGGATGCTGGAGCACCCACGAATAGGCTGCGGACTGATCGAGATCCGCCTCCGTAAGACCGCAGCCGCGGAAAGCCTCCCAGAAGAGCTCCGCGAAGGGCCGCGTACCGAAGAAGTGGCCGCCGGCACCGATCTGCGTGCGCGTAAACGGAATCCAGGTCGAGGTCGCGGGATCCCACACAATGTTAATCATCGTGCCGTCCACGAACTCCTCCGCCACGAAGTCCTTTGCGCCATCGGCGATGGCATCGTTGAATGATCGGCCGCGCTGCGGTGCCACAGGGACACCCGTGTTCGTCACCTTGTTCCAGATCATACTCCGGTACTGACCGGCCTCTGGCCGCGTCATATCGGTTCGCTTCTTGTCATAGTAAATCACGGCAAATGTGCTGTCCTCCTGGTCGCGCACCAAGAAACGCCCGCCGGCCTCCGAACGCAGGGAATCGAACTTCTCTTGACTCTGACTCATTTTGTCTTGTTTGTTGGGCAGAGGGTTTAGGTGGGGTGTCAACTTTTGTTTTGCCGTTGCAAAACAACACTAGTAACGAAAGAATCGGAGATTCTTGGTGGTTTCAAGTTTTGTAAACGTGAAGCATAGGTCAATGCCAGCTGCGTCTATGTACGATGGCTGATCTTATCGAACACGTGGCTGAAGGAACACTAATTACTCTCTCAAGAGCACTCTTTACAGAACTTAATGCGATGCCCTACTTCCGTAACTCCGCAGCAGCATCTGGTGCTCCGCATAATTATAGCAAGCACGAGGAGGCTGTTGAAGCGATCTTAAAGAAGCACGGTCTAACAAGTTGGAAACCTACAGCCGGTGACAAAATCTTGAAGGATACTTACAAGAGCTGGATTGATACACCATCATTGGCAACTAAGATGCCCTCGATGTCATATGTCTCCCAGCCGTGTGGAACACACGATAGTCCTGACTTTATTGTTAAGTTCACAGAGAATGTTGTGCTGGGCATCGAATGTAAGTCTTCAGAAGGCACCACACCGCTCTATAACAGTGGTGGTATAAAGGAGAATTATATCTACATTTTCTGCTCTAAGTGTGCGAATGATACAACAATATACGTTGGAGGAGATGTAATGAGTCGTGAGCAGCAGGCACTTATCGATGAACTCTTCGAAAAGCAGAAAGCGCTGGAGGAAGAATATAACAAGAAACTACAAGCCTGTGATGTTCATAAGAGAGGAGTTAACTACTATACCCGCCCTATGATTGGTCAGGCAGGTGGCGGTGCCCTTACAAACTACTTCATTCATCCTGATAAAGAGCAGTGTGAGAATAATGTCCATCTCTTTGTTGAGGCTTTGATCGAGGCGTCTTCCATTTAGACCCCGGACGCTGCACCCGGCATCCCCTTAATTTACGCCAAACTTGACTGCAACGCCCCTCCCTTTTTGACCCACCTTTATAAAGAATGTCCATAATTGCGTGTGCCACGTGTGGTCGAACATTTGATCGTGCCGACACACTCAAGACACACCGCAATAAGAAAAATGCGTGTAAACCGCCTGTCTTGACTCCACTGCAGAAACCGGATGATTTCCGTCCAGCGTCGGTCAAATTCAACAAGGAACTATCCAAAGAGACGCGGCAGGCGACCGGCATCTTCTTCACTCCGAAGAAAGCCCGTGATCTCTTGTTTGACAAGCTGGCAGAACTCGGTGTCCCTGCTCCTGCGACTATCCTGGAACCGTCCTTTGGCACCGGTGAGATCCTGTTAGATGCCGCTGTTCGTTATCCTAAAGCACAGTTCCAGGGTGTCGAACTCAATGAAGATATGTTTAAATCAACACTGTCCTACATCCGACGTAATTCAGTCCTCGGAAAATGGATTCTGCGCAATGATGATTTTCTTAACTGGACGCGCAAAGCAGATCTCATCATTGGCAATCCACCGTATTTCGTCACACCTGGTTCTCCTGGTTCTCTTGACTCTAATCAAGGAATCGCAGCAGGTCGCCCCAATATCTACATCACGTTCTTACACAAGTGTCTGGACAAACATCTGAATCCAGACGGTCATCTGGCGTTCATAATACCAACGTCGTTATACAATTGTTCGTACTATCAACGAATGCGCGACTACATTGCGGCCAACACGACAATACGCCACGTGGAGACCTTGAATAGACCGGGTTTCTACGAAACGGGACAGGAAACGATGCTCATTATCTTACAGAAGAGAGTCTCAACGGCAGGAGAGTTTCTCTTCAAGGCGCCCAATGGCCACACATATATTTCACCGGCCTACAAGGAGCTCTATGAGCTTACGACAGGCGCCACAACGGTCGGTGCTCTCGGTCTCGGCGCCAAGACCGGCAATGTTGTCTGGAATCAGGTAAAGGAACATCTCACCGATGATGCCACGAAAGGCACGCTCTTGATCTACGCGAGTAACATCAAGGGCTCCGAACTCTGTCTCAACAACTTGTTAGGCAAAGAGAAAAAGCAGTATGTCAAAGGCCTGACGAAACCGACACAGGATGGTCCCGTCATACTCGTAGAACGGGGCTACGGTAACGCATTCAGTTTCAACACTGTTTTCGTGGACCGTAAGGGTTTCTATGCCGAGAATCATCTGAATGTGATTTATCCGAAGTCTGATGCCGCAAAACCGGCTCTGGCCCGTATTATCGCGAGTTTCAAGGATCCGCGCACCAAGCGCTTCGTAGCGCTCTTCAATGGCAACGGAACCATATCCGCCTCCGATCTGGAGAACCTGATTCCGGTTTTCTAGACCTGTAAAAACAATAACAAAAGTAGCGGATGTCACAAGAAGTTGAGGATAAGCCTGTTGATCTAGAAGAAGAAGTAGAGGCAGAAAAAGCAGAAACAGAGAAAGCAGAAACAGGAAATCCAGATCCTCTACACATCGGCAATCTAATCGGCATACACAGCCAGGCCCACGGCTATACAAAAGGACGGATCGTCTATCGTGATCTCGAAATGATCAGGATTATGCCGGATGAAGCCAGTGATCGCGCAGTCGAATTCCCTATGGAGGAAGAGGGCACGGCCTTTGCCCCGGCACTCGGCGTCACTGAGATCGAAGTGTTCGACCGTCAATCATCCCCTTTTTACGTCGACTTTCTAGGTGCGAGACCCGGTGAGCTCCTCGAATTTTTCACGACCAGCGGCGAATCGGCAGGTGAGCCGGGTGAAGTCGCCGAGATTCTCAAAAACGAGACCGAAGGCGCCGAGGAAGATGCGATTCGTCTTACAGATGGCCGCCTCCTTGATTTCAGTGGTATCGGTCCCGCCGCACCGATCGCCGTGATTCGTGTGCGAACAGCGGTCAATGTGCCCGCCGCCGTGGAGGCAGGTGCTCCTGTCGACGATGATGGCGCAGCAGTAGCCGCCGCCAGACGCCAACAGAGTATCGCCGCCCTTCTTCGTTCGGTGCTTCCATCAGCCGCAGTCGAAATCATTCCTACGGCCGAGCGCACATATCCGGACTCAATGCAGCGCGAAGGACTCTTTCAGGATCTGATGGCCGATGTCAAGAAACCATCGGTCCGCAAAACCCGTGCGATTGAACGCGAAGTGGATCTCGCCGTTGCTCTCAAGAACAAATCTATCCAGCGCGATCGCACGGATCGCATCATTGGCGCCGCGCCCTATCTGATTGCGACGGTGGGCGACGCGGTCGCCACTGGCCGAACACCTTCAGCAATCCCTGTAGTCGAAGGTGCCCGTGTTCTCAATCTCGACGACGCAACGACTGTCGCGCAAACATACAAAGAATCTGACGTGATACCCCGATCATTCGGAGCGATCGAACTCGAACTCGAAGAGGCCGCAACACGGTATTTGGACGGTACCTCGACGAACACCTTCTATGCCTACACATACGATCTGCTGGGACGCGGACTCGCCACACTCCAGGCTCCCGAAACCACGCACAGTTGGTCCGAGGATCAGGATGTGATTCGCACGGCCGCGCTCGAAAAACCCGTACAGGGTCTCATCCGTAATCTGCCGCGTTCGGACGATGAAGAGGCCCCGCCTGTATCTCTGGCTTTTTTGATGAGCGATGTCGTGGATCGTGGGATCCGTGTCCTGACTGCAGACAGACACGTACATCGTAAAACGGGAGTTATAAGCATTGTTGCTCCCGATGATCCGGCACACGTGACGGGTTATGTGATGTTACCTCCGAAGGCGGCACTCAAGCTCCGTCCTCCAACACGGCCGGGTCATCTTCCCACGGCACTTCTGTATTCGACGGCTCTGGAGGCGGACAATCTGCCGACGATCGCGGAAACATTGGCGGCCTTGTTTACACGGGAGGCCGGTTCGCCCCTCAATGCGTGGACTCTACCCGCTGATGCGGCGTCCATTCACCAGGTGGCAGATTGGCTTCAGTCGGTGCTCCGATACACGGTACATCCGGTTGACAGTCTGGGACCACGTGGACCGTATCTGCTATCGCTCCTCGACACTCTCGGACTCGGTACAACGGATCTCGCACCGGCGGTGACCGCCGTCGTCAATAAATGGGTCTCACAATCTCAGCGGACGTGGATTTCGCTGATGAAGGCGCAACGCAAGGAGATTCAGGCCGCCCTCGACACGGAGCAGCCACGAACATTCCAATCGGTGACCGGTGCCGATGCTCCACTGTGGGCGGCACTGCGATCCGCCGAATCGCTCCACGATCTCCTCGAAGATATCGGACGCCGGAATCCCACTATTGTAGGCGCTCCCACGCTGATGACGGCTGCGCTGCTTGTAGAGGCACAGGGCGACGCCACCCCGATTGTTTGGACAGAGATCGCCAAACTCGATTCACGGGAGCTCGCCGGCATCGATGTCGTATCCGCTGCTGCTTCTCTTGCGGCCAGCCGTGCGTACACGCTCAGAAGGGCGGCGCTCCGATCCCGTGACCTCGTGGCTCTCCACGCGGAGCCCGAAGTCAATACGTGTGCTCACGCAAAGCGGCTCGAATCTGTTCGCAATGTCGGTGATGTTATGGAGCGGGCTCGGCTTCTCCGTGGATTCATCGAGGAATTCCAAGGTCCGGCCCAAGGTGATTGGATGTCCTGTGTGCTCTGTAAGAAGAACTGTGTCTGTTATCACGAACTGATGGAACTCGAGGCCCTCGCGCAGCCTCAGCGTCTCGACGCCATCCAGAAACAGATGCTCATCCGTTTCGGCGGCGACCGGTACGAGGGCAAGATCGTCTGTAAGAACTGCGGACAGGCACTCCAGGACATTGACTACGACGAACACGTGGAATTCGACGACAACGGAAAACCGGTTCAACAGTCATCGGTTCTGACCGCCGAACAGATGGACGATGATGAGGCGGGACCTATGTTAGCCGAATCAGTCGATCCGGGTTCATCAATCAAGTTCGACTCTCAGAGCCACCGTGATATCGCCGAAGCGCTCACCGATCTTTTGATCCACGCGCGTCTGACGATGCCGCCCGACGTGTTCCGTCGCATCGTGAACTACACCGATATCTATGTGGGTCGCCGTGCGCCAGATGAGAAGAAATACACGGCGATGACGGAGAAAAAGGCGCAATCGGCCTCCACGAAATTCAAGAAGACCACGGGGGTCGCCGGTGTGACAGCGGATCTGCCGACCTACGCCGAGACCATCGATCAACTTCGTGTAAGTGCCCTTATTGCTCTGACGACCATAGCCATCCAGACAGAAGCCGTGGCGGCGGGAACACCGCTGCCGCGATGCACCTTCAGCCGCGGTGGATTCCCGCTAGAACCGTCCGCAAAACCGGATGGACCAGGTGCGCTTCTGTATATGGCGTGTGCGGCGGCGGATATTGTGACAGAATCGAAATACAGGCGGAAACCGTGGACCTCCCAGCTTTGGGTCGGTGAGGTCAAGGCAGAGACGCGACAGCGAAAGGCACTCGCGATTGGATACGCGGCAATGACCGTTATTCTGGGACTTGACGCGAAAGCAGGGACCGCCCTCTCATTTACACCGGAGATCCGTATGTTACTAACAAAGGTTCAGACCGATACGGTCGCTGCGAAAGAAAGAGCTCTGGTGAGTCTCGGCGACGAATTGCCGGTGGGATTCCGTCCAGAGCCGCGTCCGCCGGCCTCGATTATGAAACCCGCGGTCGAAAAGGCACCTGATGGATCTGGCTTTAATCTTGGATCAAGCGAAGAGCTCAGTGTTGCCGTACGCAAACAGGCCATTGTCAGTATAGTGGAGCTTCATAATGCAGCGGCCGCTAGTCATAAAGGCGATATGTGCTGTCCACAGGAGTCCGCAGTGGTCGAACAACACGTGTCCAAAGATCCGCTGCTGAAGACGGCCCAGCGTGTACGTGACACGAATTCTACAGCTGCGAATGCGGGGACGCATCTTTGGCCCACGTTGGAGACACCGCACGTCGAACCGGTTGAACAGACCGTAGACGAAGGTGTATTATTCAAACTGTTCCTCAAATTCTGTTACACGGGTCCGGTCGTAGGTGCCCCTCACGAATTCAGCGTGGGTAACATCTGTCGGCAGTGTGGCCTGGCACTCGGTACTCCGATAGATCTCGTCGATTTCAGCAAGGATGGCGCGGGGATTCTGGCGGCGCAACAGGGGCCGCTGCGGATTGAAGTGACGCGACCCGCGTTCGACGCGCTGTCGGATGCCGCCCGTCGCCGAAAACTCATTCAGACCGGCGCGGCAGTGGCTACGGAGGACAAATCGGGACTCACAAAGCTCTTGGATCTCTGTAGCCGTATGCCTGCGATGGCGACATTCGCAACGACGCTCGGTGGTATTCTGGAGGCACCACCTGCCAAGGATGAACTAGGTCGATTGGAACAATGGGCACCGTTATCGTTCTTTTCGGATGAACGGATCGCTGAGGCGGGAATAGAGACTGCTATGCTCGACACGATGACGGAGGATCCGTTTATTGAGGGGCCACGGGCGCTCCAAGAATACTGGTGCGCGAAGGCGTATGCTGCGTCCACCGGTTACGAGGTCACGAAGGTCACGGGAGCGCGCTGGTTCGCAATATCGAAGGAGCACAATGAGATTATTAACGGTATCTTGGCAGATAATGCCCAGTGGTATTCGCAGGGTACTTCCGAATGGATGAGGGCTATCTTATCTCGGATCGCGCAGACGTTGGGGCCTATTCTTAGCGTATGGATGAAATATGTTCGTCCTGATGCGGTGCGTTGGTCTCTCCAGGAGGCACAGATGGTGCTTCGGGCCATTGTTCTCCAGGTATGGCGGGATGCACTGACACCGACTTCGTGGATGTACGAGGAGGGAGTGCCTCCCACTGTGCGGGAGTCGATCGTTGGACAAGTCCGTTCGTGGACCGTTGAATTAATGGATTTCAAACGGAGCTCGACCGATAAGACCCACAAGCGCGGACACGTACAGAAGCAGTATCTCAGATACTCGAAGGAGGAGGTCCGACAGATTCTTCAACAGCGTGCGGAGCTCGAACGCACAAGCGTCGTTGAGGAGTTCCAGAATATCAAGGATGAGGATCTGAGGGCGGCGGAGCTCATCAAGAAGCAATTCCGCATTGGCCGCTGGGGTGTCGGCAAGAACTTACAGAAATATGATGCTGATCTGTTCGAATTCGAGAACGAACAGCGAAAGCGAATGGGTATACTAGATGATCCGGTCCAAGCGGATTTGGCTTTGGTTCCTGGTGGTGCTCAGGCTCCTGGTGCAGAGGTAGTTGTCCAAGAGGAGGGATACGCAGTGGATCAGGGAGCAGATGGCGATGATTATTAGGCGTCTGTATTAGAAGTAATGGAGATTCTCTGGTTGGCAATTATTCTGTATAGTGCGGGTCTGGCACTTGTTCTACATTTCCGGCCTGCTCTCATGTTCAATGATGATGGAACGTGGAAGGAGTTCGGATATCAGCGATCATCCCGGCATACGTTGCTGCCGTTCTGGTTATTTGTGGTGGCGTGGGCCTTTGTTAGCTACGCTGCCGCGGCGGCATTGTCTTGGACCTGGTTTTCCTGGTTTTCTTGGTTTTCCTGGTCTGATCGGAGTGTAGCATTGGCTTCTGCTTCTGCTTCGGCTTCTGCCTCTGCACTTCCATCGTATTGGTCTGCCGAGTCGGATGAAGAAGACGAAGATGATGATGAACTGACACCGGTTTCATCATCAGCGCCCCAGCCACTAACATCATCTGATGGCGTCATAATGCCACCAAGACGGGGACCCGGTCGGCCACGCAAAGATGGCACAGAAGTCAGGTCCAGAGAAACCAAAGAAACCAAAGAAACCAGAGAAACCAGACCCGGGTACTACATTCGCGAAGACACTCCCACGGAAGGAGGGCTCTACCGCTACATCTATTACGGCCCCGACGCACCAGCGACTGCAGGACAGGATGCCGCCATTAGACTTCCGAATGCCACGCCATAGGCTCCAGCGAATGCTCCCCAATAGCTCGATCCCGCCGAAATCTCATACAATGTCTGTTCTTCATAGTTCTCTTCATTTATAGCGCCGCCTCCTCCGACCATTGGCATAGAACCAGAACCAGAGCCAGTTTTCTCTATTTCTGCTCCCGCCTTAGCAACAATATCGTGAATCACTCTGAGTTCCGGAGTGAGAAGTACCTGATGTTCGAAAAACAATTGACTCACCATATGACGCATCGGCTCAATAAATACCGGTATCGCCACGAGGACACCCGTGATGATAGCGGCAACAAAAGCTCCGTATGCGATTCCGCCAAAGTTCTTGACACCACTACACGCGTTGGCCTGTAGTACAGTCAGAAAGGCCATCTGTACTAAAAAGGAAACGCTCACACATAATCCGAGGAATACCAGAGCCGTCTGCTTCGGAAAAAAGTCACGGAGTGACTGTATAATGAGAATCGCACCAAAGGGAATGGCAATATGCATAATTGCGGAGCCGATCATTTCACCATACAGAAGTCCAGTGTCCAACGGCATTCCTCTCTTTCGTCCCGTGCGAAATTAAGACGGGAACCCTGAACAGAGGGATGTCACAAAAACAGGTGCAACGAACAGTTGATCCGAAAGAAATAAAGACACTTGCGGATTGGGTCTCGCGCTTACCGAAGGTCACAAATCTCGGATTCGATCCCGAGACCCGGGAACCTACGGTGTACGATAGAACCAAGGAGCGCGCGAAGGTGTCGACGATTCCCTGGAAGCGCGAGGTCGATACGATTACGGTTCTGACCAAGCCATCGGGATTCAGCGCTGCGACCGTCGCAGCTGCGACGGCGCGTTATGCGAAGCTACAGGAACAACGTGCCCAAATGCGTCAAGCAGGTGAAGAACAACTGCGTCTGGCGGAGAAGGCTCTGCTGGATGCGTGGCAGACCTATGCAGCGGCTCCTGCTGCTGTACGGAGTACGTTGCGTCACGATATTCTTGCGGCGGAGGGTACTGTTCGTGAAATCGAGGCCGCGATGGCTGACAAGAGTCGTATCATAGTCGGATTACCGCAAGGAGTTGCGGCCTACGTGCCGCCGATGCAGGTGAAACGCCGTGGTCTTACTGTAGAGGATACGAAGTGATCCGCCCTTCGTTCTTATCACAGTCCACAGTATCTGCGTGATACTTGAAGCAGACTCCATTGCGATCCTGATAGACGACCTTGCCCGCGTTATCCATTGTGGGATACTTGTAGACGACAACGGGCATCGGCTTCAGAACGTAGACGAAAAACATACCGAAAAATAGTCCAACCAAGAATGGAAGCAACTGTAAGTGGTTGAAGAATTTCATTTTCCCTACTTATAGCAGGGGAAATGAATTATTGGCTCTATATGGAGAATCCTTGGCTAGCGGGATTCCTGAGTTTCTTAATCGGCTTCGGCATTGCGGCAATGTTTCGTCCTATGTGTAAAGGTGCGGACTGTCTGGTGCTACACGGACCACCGGTCCGTGATGTGATAAACAAAGTCTATCAGATGGGCGAACGTTGTGTCGAGTTTACGACGGAAGTCACGCAGTGCCCGGCTGATGGAAAAGATCTAGTAAAGACGGTCCAGATGATTGCGTCCTAGCGTGTAAGAAAAAACCTGAACGACGAACAACATGTCTCAGAGCACTCCGTTGGATTCGTTATCTTCCGATGTTGGAGGCCCGCCGGCGGATGAGGAGCGTGTCCGTCGAATTCTGGCCGAGATGAACGCGGATGCCGTGGTTCAACAACCTCCGGTCGGACAGAATGCTCTTCCCCGTGTGATTACGGAGCCGCCGATTTCTACGAGCACGGGTGAGCTTCGGATGGATTCCCAGGCGGCGCGGGCTAACATAATCGGTGGATCGACGCCGACGATGGCCGATTTTCACGCGATGCTCCAGCAGACTCCCTCCGGAATGGCGCCGTTTCTTGGAGGACGCCCGGATACGGGTGCCGTTGTTCCTCAGCCGGCGGCTTCAGTGAACTGGAAGACAATGATTATGAATCAGCTGCGGGGCCCGATAGCTGTGGCGATCATTGTATTCTTTTTGAATATGCCGGTGGTCACGAGCATTCTTTCCCGATATGCTTCGTGGATGTATCTGGGTAGCGGGGAGATCAGCATTGGTGGACTCATTGTGAAGGCGTTGTTAGCCGCGCTCCTGTTTGCGGTCTACCAGGGCGTTACGGCATTTGTCTAACATTTTATGCTTTAGCCTATAAAATGTTGGCGGTTTTATGCTTTAGCCTATAAAATGTTGGCGGTTTTATGCTTCAGCCAATAAGACGACTTATGCTTTAGCCTATAAAATGTTGGCGGTCTTATGCTCCAGCCAATAAGACGATGATAAAATGGTACGCTAAAGAGTAGAGAATGGAAGTTCTGCGCGAACTAATGAAACGTCCAGGACCCACAGAGAAACTCGCTATCGGTGCCTTCGTAGTCGCGGTGCTCTACACAGTGTACGCAGGAGCGGCGCATACGGCGCTCCTGGGAGTCGGATTCACGCTAATTGTTCTGGGAGCACTTCCCCGACAGGTGGCACTGGCTTTCTTGGTGGGAGCCAGCGCGATTCTTCTAGTTCAGAAAACGATGGCGCCGCTTTTAACCGGCGTCGAGGGTTTTGCAACTGCCGAGTCCACAAAAGAAAAGGAAAAAGAAGAAGCCAAGGACGCAATTACCAACGGAGTCGCGACTCCTGAACCAGAACCTATCGAAAAGGCCAAAGTCAAAGAGGAGTTCACGCACGGTCAGAAAGGAGGCAAACCGATGTTACCCGACAATGCTGATCGCAAGGAGCCTCTAGAGCTCGGTAAGCCTTACAAGCTCCCTAATGAGCACGACGACAAGGGATTTCATCTGGATTCTGGTACGACATTCTTGAATGCCTACAAGGCACTCAAGCCCGACCAGATTGCGGCGATGACGAAGGATACACAGGATCTGTTAGCCACACAGAAGTCCCTCGTAGGAATGCTTGAGTCATTCGGCCCATTGATGAAGGATATGAACAAGATTACGGGATTCTTCGGCCCCCAATAGAAGGATGCGTGTGTGGATAGTGATTGTAGCGCTCTTAATTGTATTAGTCTGGGTAACACAATTGAGAGAGGGATTTATAAGCGAGAACCGGATTTCAACTGTGAATGACAATGAACAGTTGTATCACGGTCGAGCGACGCCAAGCGAAGGTCCGATGGAACAAACAATACTAACCGGAAAGTTAGGAGAAGGTCTACCAGATCCATCAGCTTTGGCCAACCAACTCCGTGGTCTAATGAAACGTGTTAATCCCAGTGGCGATGGCACCGTCGATGTTATGGGCAATGATATGTCACCTATTCTGAATAAAATGCAGGGGCTCCTCGGTAAATACGATAATCCCGAAAATATGGGACACGTCCTCAGCATTAAAGATAAAGACCCGGGCGAACTAGCACGGATGTATTTGAATATCAACAACTGATGGGGATTATTAATATCTAGTAGGGAGAATGAAGAAATGTCCACCGGGTTTTATCTGCACTGACAGATCCACCATATGGCTCGCGGTCGTCGTTGCCGTGTTCGTCGGTGCCACTGCCTTCTATTTTGCTCCAGCACGAGCACCAGTACCAGTACCAGTACCAGTACCAGTGAAACAACAGCAGCAGCCCATCTATATTATGCAGCCACCCGTACAACACGTTCAACAGATACAACGGATCCAGGATCCTCCACCCATCCGTCGCTACAACACCGGCGCAGTCCAACAGGTCGGCATTCTAACGGCCCAAGGTGGTTCCTCTTCTTCTGCAGCGCCAGATCGCACTATTCTACCGCTCTTCGGTCGCGAACTCGATGTCCGACGTGGCCGCTGGAACTACTACACCCGCACAGATGGTTCCAATCCTGTCCAAGTCCCTGTTCGTTTCGGCAATCGCCAGTGTGACGACACATACAACGGTTGTAATGAAGTGTATGATGACGACGCTGTCCACGTACCGGCCCTCGGTCGCAGTTTCAAGGCGTCCATTTACAAGGTGGCTTTTTAGACCCGGATAGTTAGAGGATGTCGAGCATCACACTTACTTGTGCAGAAACCCCGTTGGCCTGGCCATCGTCAGTTCCCCTCAGCGGACTCGACACCTGCGGAACCTGTGGCATCCGCATCATCGCGCCCCACGCCGGCTCTCTACAGCTATCGACGCGTAGACCGATCGGTGACGGAGTCAATGTAGACGAACATAATCAGATCGGTGCCGAATATCGTGGTCAGCAATACACGTACGAAGGAGCCGTATTCCATACACCGGGTCTCCACGTGTTTCCGGGCCAATCGGCGGTCTATCCCGCCGAGTACCACATCCATATGCGAGCATTATCCGCCCCCGTTCGTTATATTACCGTCGTAATTCCGGTGAGTCACTTGGTAGCCGAAGATCCCGTCACGAAGGCCTATTTCTCTGTGATGCGGCGGGTACCACGGGCCGCCGAGACACGACCGAATCTGGAATCTCTGATGGCGGTACTGGACAGTTCGATCCTACAGTACCAGGGCCCGGATATCCGCAGACGTGTCTCTGACACGAGTGGTTCGCCGGTCTGTGCTTCGACCGATGAACGCCAGTTTCTCCTGGTACTCAAGCCGGCCTATATCCGCGCCTCGGATCTCGAACGCATTCCGCGCGAAGGTTCAAACAATTCCATTGATCCGCGTAATCTCCCTGCACCCGGCGCCGAGCCCAAGATCAGGGCATTGACACTCGATCGTCTCAGAAGGGCAGCGGTCATTGCGAATCCGGGTATCCTATACGCAAAGAAAGCCGTAGCAACATCATCGGGTCCGCAACTCCGTCTCTTGAATGGTAGCGATCTCGTCGATATCTGTGGAACACCTATGTCTCTCGACGAGTTACTCGGAAAAAAACCGACATCAATCACCCCAACAGGATCCGCAAATGTATCCGTACTCACGATCGCAATCATAATTGTGTCTATGTTCGCCCGACTCATTGGACTTCTGTTGGCCGACTGGGTCTTCACAAAATGGTGCTGGCCCTATTTCTTTAAAGACACACCGCTTCTTGGAGAATGGAACTTTTATAAACGAAATCTCATCATATTTGTGTGTTTCGGCCCCATTGTGTACAATTATTTAATGGGAATTGTTCTTCTCTAAATCGTTGGTCCTTAAGTAGGGAGAATGAGAGATATACTCATAATAGGATTGATCATTGTGGTTGTTATTGTCCTTATCCGAGTAATGTATGGAACACCGCTGGTCCGCCGTGTTATGGAGACATTTACTACGGTGTCAATGATGAATGCCACAACGGAATGCCCTATGGAATCGCAGATGTATATGTATGGGGGAGAGGCGTTCTGCTGTTCGGGTCGGATAAATCCCGATGCGAACTCACTGGCGGATTCGTGTCCGAAATCGGGAACCAGTGCTGTGAATTTCTGTGCTCTCGGACCGAGCCAGAAGGGAGTGCCGAATTGTCTGGAGACGGCGAATTCTTTATATGACAAGGAGGGACTGAGCTTCTGCCCGCCAACGATGCCGAACTACGTGAAGACGACAACCGGTCAAGGACGTTGCTGCGCTTCGGGAACGAATCCTGGCAGGACAGAATGTTCAGTCCCGACAGCCGGTACGTGCGATGTCGCTGCGACGGACAATATATTCCGAACAACATCGAAGACGAATCCCAGCTGTCAGTTTCAGAAGGCGCAGGCGGATGATGGAGCCTGCCCTCCCACATATAGTCCGATGGTATTCCACATTGATCAGGGCACATTTGCGGGACTGAGTTTGTATGGATGTATTAATCCGATGAAAGGTGGATGTTTGGCGGCGGCCACCTTAGACCGTATGAAGCGGCTGAAGTATGATGTTACTGGGATCCCCGTATGTAGCTAGGGATCCCCGTATGTAGCTAGGGATCCCCGTATGTACTTGATTTCTGATCCTTAGATATCCAGATTCACGGTTTGTAAGCCCTGCGGACAGCTCACCGATGTTCCACATTGGAACTTGGCATCTCTGAGAAAAGGCGGCGGCGACTCAGGTGCCATCGGCCGGTAAAGACCCAGAACCTGCGTGGCGGGCCACAACGGACGCGCATCATTGAGCGGATACTGGCCGGGTGGAACACTGGCCCTAGCGATCAGTGTAGGCCACAGAAGCGAGACCGCAAAACAGACAACTACGACGAACAAAAGAGTCCAAATCAAACGCATTCTCTAACTAAGTATCATTATTTAGAAAATGGATATATGAAATCGCAGTTGTTAGGGAGCAGCATACTTATAAGGATGCGCTAAAGGAAGCTGCTCCTGGAGTCCCCATTTCCAGGCAAGATAGCCTTCAATCTGCTGTCTCTGTGCCGCAGTAATAGATACATTGAAGACTATAACTTCACATATAGAACCATTAAGAGGCGCAGCTGCGTCACCCATCTGTGTATTATTCCCCAAAGCAAAGCTGCTTATCTCGAAATTTCCACTCGACTCTGATGAAATCGGTGTGTTGGCATTAATTGCTATATTTGATGTTGCGCCATCAACCCAACTGGTGGACATCTGAATCGTGTCGAATTTAATATTATTTCTGACCCACGCACTATTACGAGCATTTACAAAAGTATTATCGTCACCCAAACGTAGAATGGATATATACGAATTATTATTGTAATCGACGGTGTTAGGCGCGGCAAGAGCTAATACACGTGCGTATGACGGAGAGGTTGAACTCATATTGAACACGCAAAATGCAGTAAGACTCGTACCAGTAATGTTCACATTACCAATTAATCCCTTGGTATTTCGAAATAATACGGCTGGTAAATTATTACTGACTTCTTTAGGTTTCCAAGTGATACCTGCCATCGCTGTTGCATTATTTCCATTACCGGATTTATCATTCCACTGTGTCACAGATGATCCTTCTATTGTTATGGATTCCATATCCATAGCATCAAACCACAACGTCAGCCCTCTAATAGATTTTGGTCCGAATTTCTGAGGTGGAGCAGGACGTATTGGTTGTGGTTGTGGTTGTGGTTGTGGTGAACAGAATGGCTTACAAACATCGGCGTTGGGTTTCTTAATGAACGGCGCGCAGGTTTCTTCGGTCGGTGGTGCATTCTCCGTAGGATAAAGAACGCCACATTGATATTTTGTTGGCACAGGATTCAATCCGCGACAATCTAAACTAAAACTACCCTTGCCGTCGGCTTTCGCACATTTACCATCGGGTGAAAATTTGCCACGTAACCCAGAGCATTCATTCGCGTTGTATAGACGTATCAAATTATCGCCACTTGGAAATCCCATTACCCTTCCTTGGGGAGTACAAGCAGGAGGTATTGGTCCGCCAACTGGATTTTCGGGGATAGCATCGAACGCGGGATTATCTCCTTTTTTGCGTGTCGATGTTACAACGGGTTCCCTTTTAAGAGCTGCTTCGACACGATCTTTTTCAGCATCGTAAAAGCGTTCGTATATCTTGACACGCTTGTAAGCGAAAAACGCCACCACGATCAATACGATCACGATTATCATCCCAACCGCGTAGGTACGCATCCTCTATTTGTAGTACATATAAACATGACACCGGGATAGTACCAATGACGGGTGTTAATAATGGACGATTCACGCATCCTCAGTCACCGCGGATACGCGATTCGCAAAGACTCTCTCACTGCCGAACAAACCGCCCATCTCCGCCGGTCACTGACGGTGAAGCCGCGTATTCCTGCGGGTTGTCCAGTGAAAGCGGAGGCATTCCCGATTTTCTACGAGAGTCCGACACGATGGTATGTGCCGCGATTCTGGGGAATCGAGAACTATGGAGAACCGCAGGATGCGCGAAGTGATGGGCGACCTCTACGAGCCGAACTCCAATTCAACAAGACTCTGCGGGTCGAACAATTGCCGATAGTCAAGGCGTTTACAGATAACGGATCAAATGGTCTGATCTGTGTGCCCTGCGGCTACGGAAAAACATTTATGGCGATCTGGTTGGCCTGTCAACTCCGGCGGCGATTCCTGGTCGTCGTCCACCAGGAATTCTTGATGGAACAGTGGCGGAAGGAGCTGGAGGGTTCCGTGCCAGGAATCCGCGTCGGTGTGATCCAACAGAGCAAGGTAGAAACCGGGGTCGTGGCGGCCGTGGAGCCGAAGATCGCCGAACTCAAGGAGCGGCTCAGGGCGCGTGGGCTCAAAGTAGGCGGTACTCGACCGGAGCTCTTGGCACGGTTGCGCGCAGTAGAGCCAGCACCGGAACCCGTTGAATACGATTGTACGATCTGTATGATCCAGACGGTGGCTAGCCGCGATTGGCCTCTGGACACGTTTAGCGGATTCGGATTCACTATCTTTGATGAGTGTCATCATCTGGGCGCCGAACATTTCTCGAAAGCGCTGATGTCAATTCAGACCAAACATATGCTCGGACTCTCGGCCACACCGGAACGCATCGATGGGCTCGACAATGTGTTCTTATGGTATCTGGGTCCGGTGCGTTATCAGATCAAGGTGCGGGAAGCCGATGATTCGGTGGAGGTCCGGGTTCTCAAATTCACATCGGCGGATCCCGTGTATGCCGATGAGCCCACGGATTGCCGCGGAGAGGTTTCACGGGCGCGTCTCTGTAATCAGTTGGCGGAGTACACACCGAGGACTCTGGCAATCTGTGATGAACTCGAGCCGGCTCTCAAGGAAGGACGGAAACTCCTTGTTCTGTCGGATCGGAGGGAACATCTGAAGGCGTTCGAGACCGAATTCCGCCGGCGGGGATTTACATCGGTAGGAATGTATGTAGGAGGAATGAGCACTGAAGGGCGTGATGAGTCAGCAGAAAAGCAGATTATTCTTGCCACCTTCGCACTAGCGGCAGAGGGAATGAATGTTCGTGATCTGAACACGGTGGCGCTAGTCACGCCGAAAAGCCGAATTGAGCAGGCCGTGGGTCGGATCTTCCGTCTCAAAAAAGAGGAGCGTGTCTTCGCGCCGATCATATACGACATACAAGATACCCACGATGTTCTGCGGGGACAATATGCGAAGCGGATCAAATTCTACAAACAGTGTGCGTATCGTATTCTCGTGAAAGAGCCTGGAGGGACCTATCAGGAGAAAGGAAAACCGGCGGCGGAACCGACACTAGCGGGCCCGATGTTCTCGAGTTAAATGTTGTTATAGACCAACACATATCCCCGGCGCGGTCAGTATAAAGTATATTTTGTATCATACATTATTAAATGTCTACGTACAACACATATATAAACTGTATAGATTCTTTCATTAATGAAGATATAACAAAATGGAATTTTAAATCGAATCCGGCATATTGCTATGTGCTAGAACACGTATCTGAATATGACGGTAGTAAATATTATCAAGAAATAATTAACAGATTTAATTTATTATTTAACAATAATAAATCATATATAATTGACCTGTGTAAAAAGAATGATTTGTATGGAAATCCACACACCTGCAATTTCAACGATTTTACTAAATGTTCACCGACAAACTTGAGATATATATTACATAGTTTATTGATATTAACACATATAAAAGAATGTTCATTGACGGGCGTCGATATTATTGAGATTGGGGGTGGTTATGGGGGGCTATGTTTTTATATGTATAATCTATCACACCTATTCGGTATTACAATTAATTCATATAGTATGTTCGATTTGAAGCAACCACTGCTATTGCAGGAAAAATATCTAAAACAATTAAATATCAATGGTGTTAATTTCGTTGAATTAGATAATATTAAAAACCTTAAAAACGATAGTTTCCTTATCAGTAACTACGCATTTAGTGAGATAGATATGGAATTACAAAAAAAATACAAAGATAATGTATTAAATCCATTTGTATCTCACGGATTTTTAGCGTGGAATTTTATTGATGTGTATAATTTTATTGATAATAAAGATATTAAAAAAGAAGTCGAATACCCACTAACAAATCATAACAACTATTATGTTAGATTTTAGACCTAGCGTCTGATATTGATGAGGAAAATTTAATACTAAGAGGGCGCTGGCCGATGTTCTCAAGTTAGTTGGCGGTTCCTATGCCCAGCTCTGCCCAGGTGCGAACCTCACAGACAAACAACGGATCAATCGCTTTGTATTTTTCCAGCACAGTTCGGAAAAGCGCCGTCATATCCTTTGATCTACATACAAGTCGCCCTTGTATTTTGAGTCCGGCAAACTCGGGGACATCTCGCGCAAGCGCAAGATTCTGCCATATCTGACCTGCCGCGTGCGGGTCAAGAGCGTGTTTTTTAGCCTCTGTAATAGTCAACGTGTTGCCTTTCTTTTCAATGATATCGAACGGTGGCGTATTCTCACCATTTCCCATCCGATAGGTTTTGTTTTCTTCGATGCTGCAGCCCGGAATATCGTGCAGAATGGCCTCTGTGCGATTTACGTATTCGCGGACCAGTTCTGCCTCTGATCTATCGCGTCCATCAATCTTGGGATCCCGCGCATTCGCGTGGGGTACTTGCTCCCGTATGAACTCCAAGAGCCCCTGCGTCAATGGACTCGTCTCAATAAGACCGTTCTTTGTCGTAATCGTAGGTGGAATTCCCACAGGATCACCAGTGATATTGACTAAGCAGATAAACGGGTTATAATCGTTGTGACTAATGACATTGAGTCCATAGAGTACACCTGGCGGGATACGAGTGATCATTCGACCGTGGAAGAACAGATAGACACCACTAGAAGACATATTGCGTTTGTAGTATTCCTGTGCGCCTGTGTTCGGGGCATCAAGGCGAAGATGTGTCAGCGTAACAGATATAACGGGTGCTCCTTCCGCCAATGCGATCTCCTTGCGTATAGGTCCCAATGCGATCCGCACAGTCTCTGGCTTCTCCGGTCGAACAAGCACATCGTTAATGGTGAATCGGATCTGCCTCGTAGGATGTGTCATCAGTGGATGAAAGGCGTATGTTACGCCCATACAGTGACAGAGATATTTGACCAATTTGTCGATTTTCGGCTTGCCCGTTGTGCAGCCGGGGTAGCATCGGAGCACGTCGACCGTTGTTCGCATCCGAATTGTTAGGCCAGAACTGTAAGGATGTTGACTGGCATCGACTTCCTCGTAGTTCATTGGTGATGTCCACGGTCCGCTCACCTTGTAAGCAACCGGTGATCCTTCAGGGAGTGTAATGATCTCAAACTGACCGGGTGTATTTGCGCGGCAACAGAATGCGAGAACATTCTTAAGACCATAGCCGTGCTCATTTATTCCGGAGCGTTTTGCGTGTCCGATAGCCAGTACGGAGGGCAACTGTTCTGGAGTGATTCCTTGACCCGAATCGGATATTATTATCAGATACATATCACCTTCTTCGACGAGCTTGATAGAGAGGATCAAGTCACCGGTGGTGCTTGCCGCGAATGTATTGTCCGTAAGCTCCTTGAGAGCAAATGGAAGTTTCTGCATAGTGTTGTTTGTCAGTCCAGTCCATTGTTGTTCTGGACTGGTGACTAGATTAAACGATGGCATTTACAGGGTTGGAGACACGAATCGCGGGCCGTTCAACTTTGCGTTTAACGGTGTCTACGATTACGGTTCTTCGTCTTGCGATTGTTGCGCCTGCCGCCGCCCATACACTGGCGTCCGTAGGCCTCATAATCGAGGAAGTTCGCGTTATTCGAGTTGTAAGGATTGATCATACCGTGACCTGCCGGGTAGCTCTGGATGAGCTGCTTGGGGTCACCGCCTTTTTGGGGATCACCACCGACTTGCCCGTGAGGGGGAGGGCAAGCTCCGCGCATAATACCGTCGAACATTTTGCCGTTCTCATTGCTGAGGACCATCGAATAACCACCGTTACCACTGGAACCACCGCGCTGCAAGGCCGCTGCAGATCCTACAGAAGCGACGGGGGAACCCATACATCCGCAGCCACCACCTATCATAGGCGCAGGGCGGAGTGTAGAGGCCGCAGTGCAGTGCGGATCACTGTGCGACCACGCCTCAAGAGGCGCACCGGAACCGGTTTTTATAATCTCGCCGCCATAACCATAGTTGGGGCTTCCACCCCGCTGTTTACGGCTATGGTTACGACGGCTATACCTCTTGCTACGACGTGTATGTTTTTTGACCATCCTCTACAGTTATGCATGTAAAAAAGAAGGACTGGATCGGGCTGGCAAATCAGTAATTCCGTAAATCTCCCATTTTTTAAACGATGGAACCCATTCAACTTGGACGCGTACGGTGTTCGCCTTTGCCGAACGCATCGCGGTGCTGACCGCCAGACGCCGAATGAGCGCCCTTCCCAGACTAACATTGTCGGAGGTGGTCAGAGTCCATTGTTCGGGGCCGGTATCCCGCGTCGCCACGGCGACTAATGGACCATTCTCAAGAACGGGGGCTTTGATTTGTCTCTGGTTTTCTTGGTTTTTCTGGTTTTCTTGTCCTTGGTTTCCCTGTTCAGAGATCGCCGTAGCAACAACAGAACTAACATTGGCCCGAGGTGGACTCGGAATAAGTTCCTTATGGTGAACCGACCATATGAGAGGTGTACGTCCAACATCATCTGCCTGAAGTAGCCAGGATCCCGTAGGCCGGAGGGCCGCGAGTGGCTCCCAGGTCGCCGCGCGAACATCGAGTCCACCCAGGAGTCGGGTATCCAAAATACAATAATGCTCTATCCATCGTACAACGAGCTGCCAGCGTTTCGTAAATGTCTCTTCAGAAATAATTGCGCGTCCTTTCCATATAAGCGTATCTTCTATTGTTAGAGACCGGGTCTCTGCAGACAAGGTGGCGGCGAACACTGTTAGTCCCGTTCCTTCCGCAAAAAAGGTCGGATCAATGCGGATCCGGAGGAGCGCAACACGAAGTCCCTGGCGCTTACCGGGTGCGTCACCGGATATATAGATACAGCACTGCCGTTCGGGCCAGATAACAACGAGGCCGCGTCGATCACGGCCACGTTTCAAGACAAACCATTTATTCCGTTTCAGAGCAGGTAAATGCTTACTCTGAAATGGCGGGGGCGGTTTACGCAGAGTCTCGAGCTCGGCGGTCAGGGCTGCCGTGTCGGCCGGATCTACAAGACAAGGAAGACGGAGATCATCGCGCCAAGTCTGAACCTTCGTTTCCATTATCCTGTCTTGTGTAGCCATTATTCTATAAATAGAGCATCCCGTTTAGCCCTAGGCGAAAGAATTATTATCGATAACGCTTTTTTTGCCATACTCACAGTATACGTTATGACTCTTAGTGTCAAAGCACTCTTTTAGTATTTGTATTTTCATAGTATTGGCATCATAAACACCATCCGATGGCGAATAGTTTTCAAGTATCAGGACCTCAGTAAAAGCTCTTGTCATATTCCAACCCAAATACGAGTATGGCGTGTTTGCCTTGTAACGTTGAACATACCAATCTAGACAGTTCTTTAGTATCGGACTCTCTTTCTGCGAAGCGATAAATGATGGATTAAAATTGAATTTCATATCACCCCAGTATGAATTCAAAGTATTTAAATACGAATTACACGTAACAAAATCAACATCAGATTCGATAAACTGTTCTAGCGATACAAGTGGCACATTACCTATATCTGAATAGAAACCACCGTAAGCGAACAATATACATATGCCCATAAATTTAGATTGTATATCCTCATCCGGAATGAGTCGGAAAATATCGCGATGTAGAACACCGAATTCTTCTAATAAGAATTGTTCTGTTTCTGTATTATTGTACACTTGGATTTTAAACGCAGGATTAAGTTTCGCCCACGTTTTAACAGTTTCAGATGCTGATTTGTATAAATACAGTGTTTTTGGAAAGGATGATCGACTAACAGAAGACAGTGTAATTGGAGGAGACGGTGTCACCGGTGTAATTGGAGGAGATGGTGTCTGCGGAGAACGATTGCCGCGTGACATAAATTTCATAGCCGCGGTCATATGATTCCTAATCTCTGTCAACGTACATAGATAATCACATTTGGAATAAATTTATTTCAAATATTATTAATTCGAAAGCGGTAAAGCCCTTAGAAAGCGGTAAAGCCCTTAGAAAGCGGTAAAGCCCGTGGGCTCCATCCCATCATAAGCAAACACGGAATTTCCCAGAAGCGCGCCACCATTCTGTGCCATCTCGGGACTAAACTGCTGTTGATTTCCACCCATAGGTGCGGTCTGATGACCTGCGCGTCCTGCGTTCATCTCCGAAATGAGCATCTGGGGATTCGACTGGACGGCTACCTGGCCAAAGACCTGCTCCGGGTGTCGGAGATGTTCGTCGAACTGGGCGGGAGCAGATCCGTCATTCATAGCCGGCTCCTGTTGGCTAGAGGGTACACGACGCTGCAGAGGCTCCTTTGTCAGCGCCTCCTGCTGCGTCTGTCCATTAATCTCCGGATACTGTTCCTGTTTGACTACGGGTTCCTTCATTGGAGTCGCCTCAGGTGCCGGCATCGATGCAGGAGCACGTCTTACAGGCGCCGGACGTTTCGAGATCCACTGGTAGGCGAAAAAACCAACAACCAAGACTACTATGATTCCGATTACCAAGGTGTAGTCCATAGTTCTAATCAGGCGGGGGCAATTTACGTTTCTGGTAACGCGCTTTGTATTTTTTGGCTTTTGTCTTTTTGTCTTTTTTGTTAGCCAATCCGTCTCCACAATGAAGGACCCAGAGCCAACCACCTAACCTGCTCTTTAGAAGTCCATCGCCAAGCCGGAGTAGTATCCACACCGATACACGAATACGGCGGCGCCATAATATTCGGATGAAGAATCCATCGGGAAGGTCCCACGAGCTCCCAGGCCATAAATTCCGATGTTGCGTGGTCGAACTCACCCAGAAATCCCGGCCACAAGTACGTCGTGATTTCTGTCTGTTTTACGTCGGGCGGAATCGCTATCGGTATTTCTCCATATGTGACGTCCATTACTCGGAATTTAGCACGGGGACTTTAGCCCAGGAACTAACATAGGACTCCAGAGTCCGATGAGAGAGAACCGCGGATTGGAGCTCCGCCGCTGTAAATGCGCGGTCGGGAAATTCCATCTCATCGGGCACAGCGATTCCGTAGTAATTTTCTAGAAACCGGCGCACAGAGTTGGCGCTCATCTTCCTCCACGACAGAATACGATCGACGCGCCCCGGTCGAATAAGTGCCGGATCCAACGTGGCCAGATGATTTGTATCCATCACCAGAATATGTCCGTGTCTTTCGGGTACACCGTCAAGGACATTGAGGATTTCACCGAGTGTGGGACGGTTATCTTCAACAGGAGCAATAAATCCAAGTCCATCTGCCTTTGTGGCCGCAGGAGCAGGAGCAGGAGCAGGAGCAGGAGAAGGAGAAAGCGCAGCAGGTTTCCGTGCCTTGAGAATATCGTTCATCTGTATGTCGACTTCCGGGATATAATAGAGTCGCCTGTCGTGGGGAACAGTTTCCCCCGCCAACGTCGTCAAATGAAACGCCTCATACAACATCTGCGCGGACTTGATATGATTGAGATTGATCACGATGAGTGTAAATCCCGTGAGTGCCGCGATGGCCTTGACGAGTTTCGTCTTACCGACACCGGGTGGTCCTTCGTTCAACACGGTGTAAGTCCAGGGGCGTCCCGTCCTCAGATATGTCGCCTTATCCTCGAGGAACTGGCGGAGATCCGCACGCACGGTTTCAGCCTCTTCGCAGAAGAAATTCGCGAACGACGACGTGGTGTGGAATTCGTAGGCCATTAGTGTAGGTCCTTTTTTATTGCTGTTCTCTTCATCCATTGCGTCGGTACTCACCAGAACACGTTGGATACGTTTCTGTTCTGCCTTTATACGTTTGGCCTCGGTCGTGATGTGGTCGATATGAGCAATGAGTGTGTTCGGACTCGCACCGGCCTCCGTCATTTCTATGCGGAGGAATACCTCTGATTGACTGATACCGTCATTGTCAGTAATACGATCCACCCACATTGAATACTGTATGCTGGGCCGGTCGACGCACCAGAATCTCTGATTCGCATCGTCTACGAAGAAAGGTGGCGTGGTATCTTTGAGTGTCTCATCAAAGTAGTGATGGATACCTTCTTCCATCAGATGTTTGCAGTTCACGGTTTTGCTGAGACGATTCCATTCCCAGAGAACGGTAGAAAAGCTCCGAATCAGCGAATTCGGCTCATCGTGCCAGAGGCGGAGTTTCAGACGCGCCGTGAAACTCATAGCGGGAGACTTAATGAACCAGATGCAGTTATCGGAGACGAGTTTCTTGATCCGTATCCAGGATGGTATCTGACTGATGAATGGAATCAACATCGGTAGCATATATGGAATACAGGTGATCCAGGAGAAACTGGGTCCCTGTGATAAAAAAACAATTGTGTTTATCACCGGAATCAGTGTCATCAATATAGATGAGTCCATTGACTTAGATACGTATGCGGCTATTTAGACTAAAGCCAAAATTTGACCAGGGCCTAACACCCCCGCACAGAAGAACTAACAAATGGTACAAGTGGTAGTTCTATCCGCCAATGGTGAATCGCGCACGTTGAAGACGACCGCGTTTGGCGCCGGTGGTGCTACTGGCACTGGTGTAGCAAAGGCGCTGCGTAAGAAGAATCCGGCAGAGCTTGTGGGAACTTACACGACGAAGACGGGGCAGAAACTGGGTGTCTGGGGATGGCGAACAGGGAAGGCGGGTACGGAGAACAAACACGAGCTGCCGCCGCTTCCTGATGGTGCGGATGAGGGACTTCTGTTCGGCGATGCGATCGTTGTTGCTGCTGAAGGAGACTATACCGTGGAACAATGGGAGACGTTCTATGATGAGGCGTTTGGGGGATTTGAGAGTCTTGATTCAGATGAAGAGGCAGAAGGCGAAGACTTAGAAGAGGAAGAAGCAGAGGAAGCAGAGGAGGATGAGGAGGATGAGGAGGATGATGAAGAGGAAGAAGATGAAGAGAAGGAGGAAGAGGACGATGATGACGGTGATGCTGAAGAGGAAGAAGAGGAGGAAGAGGAAGAGGATATGGAAGACGATGATTGTTACGACGAGGGTGACGAGAACGGCGGTGGAGCAAAGCGGAGGGCACCGAGGCGACGAACAATTGCGTCACCGGAATGTCGTCGGATCGATATGGGTCTGCGCTCCAGGATCCGGTTGCCGGCGCCTCTGGGAAAGCGGGCGCCGCGTTGGCAGACCGCTCCTGAACTCGAGGCGGAGGCGTATGCCTAAACACGGCGTTTTCTAGTTTGACGATTTTTCTTAATTAACCGATGTTTTCTCCTTCCGCCTGTAGGTAACTTTGGAGGAGGTAACCACTTATCTTGCTCAGCAACCCAAGTATCAGGATTAGTTGAAAATTTTTTAAGTAGAATGTTATCTATTATTGTTATTTTAAAGTTAAAATTACCCCCTTTGTATCCTTTAATGGATCCAATTCGAACATCATATTTGTTACCAGATACGATACCATCCGTGTTATCCGGGCCTAGCACGTCAACAGTCGACATGTAATCGTCTGGAATATAAAAAGCCCCATCGGAGTTTTGAAATAAAAACGCTTTTCCATCTATACGGTCATATTCTTGTACTTTAGCTGGTGTCTGTGCTTTATTACCCATCTTAATAAATAATGATATTTTACTTTATGAACAAAATAAAGGTGACCCGGGTTAAACGGAACATACGGTCCAATAACAATGTCACTACGCACACGTATTGGCACGATTCTTGCGTCTCATTTTACGGATCTGTTAGACGAGTCACAGCGTGTTGACTTAGAACGGGGTATTTACAATGCGAGCCTCCAGGAGGCGGCGAAGAAGGGCGTGCGGAAACACTGGGAGAATCCGGATTTCGCGGAGATTTACAAGGTGGTGGCGCGGCGCACGGTGGCGAATCTGGATCCGAAGGCGTATATTGGCAATGCGCGTCTAATTCAGCGGCTCAAGGAGGGCGAGTTTCCGCCACACAAGGTGGCCTTTATGGGACCGCGGGAACTGTATCCTGAGTTCTGGCAGCCGTTGGCGGACGAACAATTGAAACGTGAGAATACGATGTTGGAGGGTGACAAGGAGGGTGGATGCGATATGTTCAAGTGTAAGCGGTGTGGGAAGTCGAAGACGCGGTACTGGGAGATGCAGACAAGGTCTGCGGATGAACCGATGACCATCTTTATTCGGTGCCTGAATTGTGGTAAGGAGTGGAGACAATAAGTTAGCGTTTGAGTGTTGAGGAAAGTGACGCGATAGCGTCCTACTTTCCGAAATACGAATAGCTAACTTATGTCATCCACGACGATGAGGAATGGCGACACAGAGTCAAACATCTCTATTTAAGCATCTATCTGTAATAAGCAAGTAATGGACATTAGACTAACATCGTGTAATGTCAATTGCTTTCCCTGGTCTTTTACTCCAATACGACAAAAAGTCGCTGAACTGATTGGCCGAAGTGAAATCGTCGCGCTCCAAGGAGTCTGGTGCCGTCATCCAGAATGGACCGCCGCGTTCGCCGAACACGGATGGACCCTTGTTCGTCCCGCCCGTGAATCCCAATTTGTCGCAATTTTTGGATCCGGCCTTGCTGTCGCTTTCTCTGGTCGATGGCGCCTCTTAGATTCACGTCTCTATCCTTTTTTGTCTGGCGTCGATTTCCCCGGAATCAAAGGATGGTTTCGTGTAGATCTCGAAAATGTGGCCCGCGGCTATCCTCTACGTCTGCTAAATGCAAGCTGTCAGATCCAGATGACACTGTTAGGAGGAGAAGAGATCCGAATGGCCCAGGGGCGCCAACTCACCGAAACGGAAACAGAGCGCGATCTACCAACCCTTCTGACAGGAGAATTAAACACGGACGAAAACTGGTTCCGCGGATTCCGTCGTCAAGGCAACTGTCTCTATCCTGCCCGTCAGGCGTGGACAATATACACCGATACAGATTTGGATTCTTCTTGGTTATGTCAATTGAATGTGTATTCTTAATATTACATTCCTAATAATTTAGACATCGACCTAGTTTCAAACAATATTGGCGGATCATATTCACCCGCATTGTGTAAAATTGTAATGATTTTACTACCAGTTTGTTCTATTTTAGTTAATATATCTTTATCGACTGTTATCTTACCTCCTGAGAAATAAGGAGTAATATAAAGTAGCATCGCTTTGAATTTTAAAGCGGAAAATTCACCCATCAATTTGGTCGAAATAGCTCCACCGTGTTGCATTCGTTTTCTGCGTGATTTATTTGTCGGATTTCGTACTTTAAAACTACGTATTTTCCTATGTTTACTTTTGCGTATGCTTTTGCTTTTGTGTCTGCGTCTGCTTTTGCTTTTGTGTCTACTTCCACCTGCTGTACCACAATTACAATTGGCCGCTATCGATTTTACCATTGCCTTTATTGCACCTGAGAATAATGTGGAGGAATCAAACACGCTCCAATCTCTATAATTATCTGTCGATGCTCTTATCCAACACATAAAACCACAGAATAATTGATTAATAAAATCAATTACATCGCCAAACACTGCATATATTAAAGACATTACTAAATGTATCAATAATGAATGAATAAACACTTCAGCTGAAGCAAGATCTACTAGTTGTCTACGGAATTCTGGCAGTGCTAACGTTCTCCTTATTCCATTCATACCAGTTACCACCAATTCTCCCGTAATATATCTTGCCATTGTTAATACAAATAGGACTGTATCATCCGCCGCAAGTGGGTTTCGTTGAATAGTTCCTGTACGAACAGTATTACACAATATTAATATTCTTCTACGTGCTCCAGATGACATTCCTTCTAGCATGGCGGTTAACCTGGCCGCCCACTCACGGGCTGTGGTGGGTGTGGATGGCGGCGGCGCAGGTGCTCGCACTGGTGGGGTAGGACTTGGTGCGAATGCTAGAGGTGGATACAGTGGGTCAGAACTTGGCGGTGCGAACGCTAGTGGGACAGGGCTCGGTGGGGCAGGGAACGCTAGATTTTCATACCGTGGGACACGACTTGTTGGTAGTGGGGCAGGGCTTGTTGGTGCTCGCCTTAGATTTTCATACCGTGGGACAGAGCTCATCGGATTTGGATTGCGTCTGATACGTATACTATTTAGATTACTAGCATTAGATCTTCTGCCGAAACTGCGCAGCGTGGTAATAAGATATTCCAACCCACTTCTCACAATATATTCAAGTAATGGCTCAATGCTTGTCGCGTGATATGGGTCGGGTGCCCCTGTTCTTGCTGCTTCGATATGTTCTCCCCTCCAATGTTGCAAAAGGAAAAATAATATTGCTAGTGCATGACCAGGGTTTGTATATATATTTAGCGCCCAATTTGCTGGATGAGCATCAGTAATAATAAATGCCCTACCTTGGGACAGTAGTCTCGTCCCGCGTCCTATTAGATTATATGATTGTACTACTAAAAGTACAAAACCAACATGTTCTGCTGTGACTGGGATATATGGATGAGATAAAAATATTACAATAAGCATAAACCATTCGTTTAATATCAAATCTTTAAATATGGCTGGATCGCCGCTAGTCACACGTCTATAAACAGATTGAATACTTTGTCCTAAACCTCTAAGTCGTACTTGCGCATTTAGCGCCAGAGCATGAGTTCTTCGACCTAGAGCCAAACCTTCGTTGATCCCAGCCATTACACCCCCAAATCCTTGTGTGATATTGGTCATTAGGGTACCAAGTCTGCCAAGGACCTCTGCTCCAAGCGTATGTAAATATGTCTGTATCGCTCTTAGAGTTATTCCCTGATCCTGCTGTGCTGCACGAATTTCTTCGAGTCTTGCATGTATATCGGCTATTTGTTGGACTGCTACGGCCAGTACTTCTAGTTGCTGTGCTTGTCCTTGAGGATTAGGGATAAGAGCAAGAGCGTCAGCATTAGCTCCAGCTCCAGCATTAGCACCAACAACAGCACCATTAGCTCCAGCATTAGCAGCAGCAGCACCATTAGCTCCAGCGTTAGCTCCAGCGTTAGCAGCAGCAGCACCATTAGCTCCAGCAGCAGCAGCGTTAGCACCAACAACAGCACCATTAGCTCCAGCGTTAGCTCCAGCGTTAGCTCCAGCAGCACCAGCGTTAGCAGCAGCAGCAGCGTTAGCACCAACAACAGCACCATTAGCTCCAGCGTTAGCTCCAGCGTTAGCAGCAGCAGCAGCAGCGTTAGCACCAACAACAGCACCATTAGCTCCAGCAGCAACGTTAGCTCCAGCATTAGCAGCTGGAGGAGGAGCATTAGCTCCAGCAGCACCAACAACAGCAGCAAGTGCTGCTCCAGCGTTAGCACCAGCAGCAAGTGCTGCTCTAGCTCCAGCATTAGCAGCGTTAGCACCAGCTCCAGCTCGCAATGCAATTAATCTCTGTTGAATTGCATTTAATCCCCCTTGAATTGGTATTCTTCCTGTTAATGCTTCGTATCGTTGTGCTAGTGTTAGTCCTTGTGCACCAGCACCAGCACCAGCAGCAGCTTGATTTCCAGGAACAGCTGGCTCCATAACCTCTATTTATTACCAAACATTAAAGCAGAAAGAACAATAGAGGGAATGATACAATCAGTACTAATAATGGCTATAATCGGACTCATTGTCAGTTATGTATGGATCCGATACACACCTCGCACAGAGGGCTTCGCCATCTTCGGTCTCAGTGAAAAAGACCAAATCAACACAAAAGAACTCGCGCATCCCCATCCTTATAGACCCTCACGTGAAACCAAAAACGCTCCTTACAGCGACCGCCCATATACCGCCTATATGGATTTCCGCGCCGGTGAAGGCAATGAAAAGAATATGCTCGAAGACGATCCCCGGGATCTTTCCTGGATCGCATCGTGGTCACCCGCCGACAAATTCGCCCGTCGGGGACATAACTGTACACCCATCTTCACCACAGCCGGGCCCGATGGAACAATCATTGAAACAGTTTCTAAATCCTGTGAGTCCGGAATGCCCCACACCCGTGCCGGTGAACGCATCATTATTCCCGACTCAATACCAGAGCCTCTCAAAGCCGAAATCATCGGACACGAAATGATCCACATATATCAACGCCGTTTTCCCGATGCCTGGCGCGATTTCTATCGCCGGAGCTGGTCCTTCGAACTCCACGCGGCACCACCTCACGATATGCCAGATTCCGTCATCCAGGCCCGTCGCGCAAATCCAGATACCCGTCTCGCCGGACCCTGGTCCGCCTGGATGGGACGCTTCTGGCCCGTTCCCGTCTATACGGATCCGAAAGCGCCTTCCTTACGTGAAGCCGTCACAGTCTGGTGGGACACTCACAAACAAAAAATTTTAACGGAAGCACCGACTGAATGGACCTCCTTTTTTGGCCGGCCAACACAAGACGAACATCCCCACGAAATCTCTGCCGTTCTTCTGGTAACCGACGATTACAGCACGGAAGCCGGACGGCGTCTTATGTCCTGGTGGAACACAACCGGTGAGATCCTGAAGGCCAAACACAGAAGTCAAAACCAAACCAAAAACTAAACCAAAAACCAAAACTAAATCTCTCTGTCCAAATCAGAGAAGGGGGTATGTCCGCACTCACTATCCAATTATTTGATACGAGCCGCGTCGTTCTCACAACCGCAATTGAAAGTCCGTCGGAAGAAGAGCGGAACATCCCTTTCACCAATTCGCCGCTTGATAATTTCCGCGGAAGTAATCAAAACCTCGTCGTCCTAGTAGGGGATGGTTCGCCGAACACGAAAGCGGAACAACAAACAAAAGGGGAAAAGCAGTAGTTGTAAGCGCGTCCGCAATTATTATAACACGATAAATAAGGCCTGGGTCACTGATCTCACACTTCCGGAAACGGAGGCGCGTACGACGCAGGCCTATTTTATTCAGGAGAAAATCGACAAAGAGATCCGGGGCATTATTGATACAGAGTGCCGAAAACCGGGACTGATTCGCGATTTCTCTAGGAGCTGGGACCTGGTTTCTTCGGTTTCTTCGGTTGCTTCGATTTCTTCGGTTTCTTCCGGAAAAACAACTCCAGAAGGTCTGAGTCCTCTGTTTCATCTGATGACGTCGATGCAGAACACGACCGACATTGCGAGTCGCATCGGTTTCCTAAATCGCTACGGCTTTAGCGCACCGATCGCGGTCTACGTACAGGGCGATCCCCGCGGACACAAGGTGTGCCGAATCTTCATCGAAGAGGGCAGTCCCAACATCGGCATTCCCGAATATTGGCTCTATCCCGAATATGCGGGACACCGCGCGGCCTACAAACGCTATGTCCATTCGATATCAAAGACCCTGGGTCTTCCCATTATTCTCCAGGGCCTCGAAACAGAGCGCGAATTTTCCAAGGTGTATCCCTCTGTGATAGAACGGAAAACCCGCATCAATATGTCGGACTGGTCAGAGCTCAATCGCGATTACAAGTCCATTGACTGGCGTATCCTGCTCACGGCTCTCGGCCTCGAAGAGGATGTTCTGCCGCGTCTCCAGTACAATGTGACGAGTCCCGCGTTCTTACATCATCTACAACGACGCATAGTCCGATGGGACATTGACCGCTGGCAAGGCTGGTTCTGTATGCTCGTAGCCCAGTGGATCGCCAAGCGAACACCTCACGGGCCGCTCCGGGCCGCCTGGTTCGACTATTCGCACCGCTACCTTCAGGGACGTAAGGCCGATGTTAGTCCCGAAGAGCTTCGCTACCGGATGATCAAAATCCATATGCCGAACACGATCGGCAAACTCTGGGTGCGAAAACACTGCGATCTAGAGCTCCGCCGTGACCTCACGAAGATGACTGAAAATATCCGGGCCGCCGCCATCGCAATGTTGGCAAAAACGAGTTGGATGTCGGCTTCTACGAGAGCCGCTGCCGTCCGCAAAGCCCGCGCCATCGATATCCAGGTCTGTTGGCCCGATTTCAAGAAATGGACAACGAACGAGACCATATGTGGACTTACAGATAGTTGGATCGATAATCTGTTGGCACTTGCGAAACTCTCAGCCGATCAAAATCAGAAACAGATCCGGGAGCACGATTGTCGGCATCCGGCGGGTGAAGCGTGGTCGCGTCCCGTATTCGAGGTGAACGCCTATTATTATCCGGATGAGAACCGATTCTTGTTGCCGGCGGCCATTCTCCGACCGCCATTCTATGATCCGCGGCGGTCCATTGTCTGGAACTACGGAGGTATCGGAGCCACGATTGGGCACGAGATCTGCCACGCATTTGATTCAGACGGACGCAAATACAACGAACACGGAGATCAACGTGATTGGTGGACCGAACACGACGACCGTGAATATCGCCGGAAAGCGGGACAGGTGCGGCGGCTCTATGAGACGCGGCCGTACCGTGATCTCGACGTCGATGGAGAACTAACACTTGTAGAGAATATTGCGGATATGGGCGGGCTCGAATTCGCGATGGCGGGACTCAGGAAGGCTCTGGGTCGTGATCTTACGAAACTCGAACTCCGGGATTTTTTCCGGTCGTTCGCGGTGAGCTGGCGTTCCAAGGACCGTCTGAAACGGGCGGCACAACTTCTGGTGACGGATGTTCACGCTCCGCCGAAGCTCCGCGTCAATCACGTGGTCCGTCAGCTGGATGAATGGTATCTCGCATATGATATCGATCCGGAATGCCCCGATTATATCAAACCGGAGCATCGCATACACTTTTTTAGCTAAGGTTTTTTATAAGGTTTTGTGCTTTAGCCAACAAAACCGAACGGTAGCCAACAAAACCGAACTGCAGGAGCAAAAATGACGGATACTTCACATCTGATTATAAATCATAGCAAAAGAAATGCGGTGCGTCTATTACGTCCTCTATTATGTTACGTGTCTATACATATTGTACCACCTCCTCATAATCAAAGAACCATCAGGTCAGCCAGACGCCAATATTCATAATTACCATCCGGCAAGGGGCGCTTTAAGATATACGGAAGGCGTTTAGCCTCCAGCTCTGCCTTCGCAACTTCATAGACATCCGTGAGATACTCGGGAACGTCGATGAAGGGCTGAGCTCCCCGCGCCAACTGAGATGCGCGCAACGACAACACCTTTGTTCGCTCATACAAGGTCAGAAAGGGATACGTGGCGTGAGCCGTATCTTTTACAGGCGGATAGGCATCCCGAATCACGAGTTTCTCAAGAACGGCCTCTTCATAGTCGGGCCAGATTTCCGGATGTTGGTCAAGGAGACCCTGAGTTTTTGCACTGGGTGCCTCCGTTATTCCAATGGCGGCGGCCACGTCTTTTGGCCCGCCCTCATCGACCTCTGCCTCTGCCTCCTCCTCCGGGCCGTCTTCGACACCGGCCATGCGATCCAGTGCGTCGTTGTATTCATCCATTCCTTGTTCGTCGGCCATTGTTAGTTCTCTTAATCAAGGCAGTGGATTCTCCTTAGGTCGGTCAACTTTGCTCCTAGAATCGCAGAGCATTGTAGGGGAATGACTTTTGAATTGAGGCAACGGCACCGAAAATCAAAGTCGAAGCGGCAAACAATGAAACGGGGTCAGGTCGGTGGTGCAAAATTCGGAATGTTAGCAGGAAATTCAGATGATGCCGCAAAACGTAAAGAGGTTATAGTCGGAAAAATAAAAACACAATTTAAGGATTCTGGTTCTGTGCTGACAAATCTGTTAAATATTGCGAATACAGATATTAATGAAAGAGGAAGTAAAGGTACATTTGTGGCACTTGAAGCGTGGTTTACCACAATTGAACATCAAGATGAATTATTTGATCTCGCATTAGAAATAATAAAAGAAAAGGTTAGTTTCAAACAAACCGATATATATAATACAGACCGTATTAATAGCATAAATAACGACCGTTCATCATCGTGGAACTATATAGAAAGTATATTGACACTAATTCGTTTGGAAAATAGCAGTAAAGATATATCAGTCGGAACAAAGATGGAATATCTTAAGAGAAAGGAACTAATTACATTGTTACAGTTTCCCAAGCGGTTAAATAATATTTTCGTCCAGTCACTTGCTAATGTATTTATATTGCTGAAATACGACAAGGTGTTGTTAGAAAAAATCAAAGATACACAAATACGAGCAATTGCTCTGGATGAATATCGTGCGAACATTTATGCGAATACATATGCACTAACATCTCAAGATCCAATGGATGGATATTATCTAGATCAGTCACTAGGTGAGGTTCAAGGGATACAAGCGAATGGCGCATTTTGGAAAGGTTTGTTTGATGAAATCGCAACACCACAACCTGGTAAGTTAAAACTTACAGATGAAAAAACTGGCTGGACGACTGTAGCCGCTGCCGTTTTTAAATGGTACAAAAGTGTATCAGATATGAAGGATTATAAGACCACCTTGTTTAAATATTTTAATGAGCAAGCAGAAAAGGGCGGTGTTCCAGTAGATGCGCGCCTAGATAGCCCTGAAAAAAAATACGACACAGTAGATGTATATGGAGTACCGTTTATAGAAATAATGAAGGCGATGGATGTACCAACACTCGAATTCATCTTACATTTGGCCTACACGATCAGTAAGAACGAGGCTTCCACAATTGCCGAGATCGCTGCTGCATCAAGCGCTTAGTGCGGGCCAACTGACTGGAAACCGCGGAGCCAACAGCGTGGATAGACCACCGGCGTATCCGCGGATTTCGACCTGTGCGTCTGTTCCAAGACGGAGTCCGCATAGCCGGGCGTAGGCGGCCAGCGAACCCGTTTCAATAAATTCCGTATACATAGACTGGGGCAGGATGGTCCGAGCAATCTCGGGAGCAACGCCCTCCCCCAGCAGTTTCTGATATAGAAAAATTGCGCCATCATTGAATTCACGAATACTCTCGTGGAGTGCCGGCGACGAATCCACGGCGCCTGGCTTCGATCCCTGTTTGGCCCGCGGATCACGCTCCCGTAGTTCAGACGGTGCCGGTGTCCAGCACTCGGGCACAGTGTCCACATAGCGCCGCGACACCTCATTGCGGGCGAATCCGATCTGGTGCCTGTACCATTCACGGGCCACGAAAATCGGCATCTTGATGCGGAAACGCGCCTGCGGATGGAAAAACGGACTTACGTGATCGTGCTCCGCCAGATATTTGACGAGCTTCTCATCACCCGTTTTCATTTCGGTAACCTCCTTGGCAAAAGAGACGCGCGCGGCGTTCACGACAGTTATATCCGTTCCGAAGGTATCTAACAGTTCGATAAAACCTACGCCATCGGGAGCCATCCACTTTGATTGTTTTTCTTGTTCCCCACTCATTCTGTCTGTTTGTCCAGTTATTAGGAGCCCTATTTAGATGGGCAACACACAGATAAAGAAAATCAAACAACAACAGCCAGTAGTGGAAGGGCATTATGTAAATGATAGCAAAACCGGCTATCGCTGGGCAACGGCACCCATTGTATCGGATTCATCCGTCCAAAAGATTCCACAACCGGTTTCATTGCCTGGACTACCGGGTGAAATATGGGGCCCCTATCCGAAAAAGTTCACGCGATCAATGTTCGGCCAAAACCTGTTTACACCACCCGAATCCGTCGATGGTGTTCCGATCCTATGTCGTTGTCGCGATATAAACGACTATGTTCGTTCCACAGATGGTTCACGGATTTTGAATGCGATGATTGCGCTAGGAGCCGGGGCATCTCCACCAGCGTGTTGGGAAGATGATGGATCTATTATGAATCCTTACGGCGGTATGACGTTTCGTGTGCATACCCGGCATCCGGCATTTTACGAATATATGATGAATCGTGATGGTCGTTTTGGAATAATAAAAAACCTGATAGTCGGTGGCCGTCGTACAAAAAGGCAACTCCGAAAAACCAGGAATACTAGGAATACTAGAAAAATCAAGAAGTCAAAGCGCTGAGCAGTTCCTGACTTTTCCGGAAAATGGAAGAAGGAGAACACGCAGTCGGATCCACATCGGGTCGTCGCAGAAATTCATAAATACCGGTGTGATACTCGGGTGAGCCCTTGCTTCCTTCACGACGGGGTCGACCCTCTTTCGTAAATCCGTGCAGCGCATCCGCCAAGCCTCCTGTCCACGGAATCCGCATCCATTCACGGACAGCAGCGGCGACCTCCGCCGTCAAGAACTCATCCACCGGAAAATAACAATGGATACAATAAATGAGCTGGGCGAGATCCCGTCCTGCCTTACAGCAGAGTTCTCCCATCGGAAACCACGAACCCGCCTGGAATACGGTCAGAGGTTCCTTGGGTGGCGGGCATCCCACACACGCAAATCCAAAGTCGATGAGTGTTAGTTCATATGAGGTATTCAATGCGGTTCCTTCTAGTTCGATGGCGAAGGGTTCAACGCGCCGCCGGATCAAAATGTTATTGACCTTGACATCGCGATGATTGAGTCGGAGCCGATTCTGTAAGTGATGAAGGATGAACGCGGTCTGTGCGACGATTTCGAGAAAGCTCTTGGAGTTCTCGGCCTTGGTAGCCGGCGTCCAGAATTTCTGCATAAACGTGTACAGAGTCCGTCCGTTCACGTAAGACATACATAGAGACATATTCTTCCAACCGGATCCATTGTAGTCGCCGAACACCTCGAAAGGACGCGGAATAGCCCACGGAGTAGAGGTGGTCTGCATTATCTGCCAGGCCAGGATATGAAGAAGCGCTTCCGATGTATGTGCGGTAATATCTTCGGTGGGCAAGACGGAGGAACCCGCCGGTGGTGTTGTGCGTTTGATGATCACTTCGGTAGGAACTACGGTCACGTCGAACAGTTTATCTTTGCGACGTGTGACGACCATCCGGTGTGCCTTGTAGATTTTTCCGTAGGTGCCTTCACGATACAAAGAACCGACGTGCCAGCCGACGTAGACATCATTCTGAGTGAGACTGCGATCTAGGAACCGCCAGGGCTCACCGTTGATTGTCTGTTCGGGGCCCAGGCGTGCAATCTCTTGGGCTTTTGGCAGAATCTCACATATATTACTCATTGTGTCGGTCACTTGTATATCAAGGAAACCGTGTGCTGCGAGAGTTTTCATTCCCTCTCCCTTATTTTCGGTTGAGATAATAAGAGATGGCGATGCCGAATTCAAAACTAGAGTCATTTATGAAACGGAATCCTGAGTTCAAGTGGGGAAATCTCAATAGTCTTAGTGAAGGAGCGATAGAGGAACTGGGGGTGGTTGGTGCGATTCAAGAGGCCAGACGTGTTTCTGCGAGACGCCCATCTTCTGGACTCACGAGTTCCATACAACGGAAGGAAGGACGAAAAGGTCGTCAGGCGCATTATACACGGAAAGCTGTGTTAGAACGCGAGAAGGAAGCGGAACGCCGTGGAGCCTGGATGCGCCGGCATCCCGCTGCCAATGAAAGTAATTGGACCCGCCGTGAAGAGAAGCGGAAGACGCGGAAAGCACAGGAAAGAGAATTACGCAAAGCCCGTAAGGCAAAGAAGGAGAATGCTTAACGTCGTATTTTGTTAGGCCTCTCCGTTCGTTCCTATTGACATTTCCGCTACGCTACAATTGATCAAAACAGTCGCATTTTTTGACGTCTTTACTCAACTTCGTTTCGTACCGACTGGTCCCACTGGGCGGGTAGCCAAAAATGCTTAAAGTCGTAGGGTTTGACGCCATCGTTACACTCTGGCAGGTCAAACCTACTTCAAAGTCGTATTTTGTTGACATAGTCACTCTCTCCGTTCGTTCCTATTGTCACAAAATGCTTAAAGTCGTAGGTTTTGACGCCATCGTTACACTCTGGCAGGTCAAACCTACTTCAAAGTCGTATTTTGTTGACATAGTCACTCTCTCCGTTCGTTCCTATTGTCACAAAATACTTCAAAACTTGACACGCCAAACCCACCCATAGACAAACATCAAAAGCAAGATGCTCGTCTATGGTATTCGCTGTGCCGCCTCCGAACTTCTCAATCTGCCAGCCGAAGTGACGGCCGACTATCATGTCGAACACAAACTCCTTGTATTTCCTTCGTATACCAAACCCACTGTTCTATCGGCAAACGGTCTGATCACGCAGAAGTTCATAGATGAGCTCCAGGCCGTTGTTCGTGGCAAAGCCTGGATGGTTGAACGCGAACATCCCTATATTACGGAGGAGGAACACCAAGTTGTCCTCGCACTCAAGGAGGCCAATCCCCTGATCACCACGGACTGGTTCTATATGCCAGCCTAAGAAGCAGGAACCACAGCAGCCTTAGCCCCTTTCTTTTTTTCACAATCCGATAGAATCCCCGCCTTCACATCTGCCTCCTTTTTTTGGATCGGAACAAGCAGAGTCGATGTCTGTTTGTCCACCAACCGGTTAATCGCCTGGAGCCTGGCGGCATACGCTCCCTTCTGAGATTCGAAACCCTCTGAAGAACAAGGCACAGATTTATCGTATGTCTTTTTGAGTTGCGGACCCGTGTAGTTCGTCAGAGCATTTTCCATCCGGGATATGCGCGATTCCAATTCGGTCGGATTCATTTCGCATACAGGAACTGGTGCGGAGCCTCTGGCTGCAGTCAGAGCCGCGTTCAAGACAGCAGGATCATCCTGGCCGGGCTGACCCACATCACTGGCAATCGCTTTGTCAGACGCCGTCATCAGCACACACACCTTCTTCTCTAGCGCAGCAAGATCTTCAGTAGTTCCAGATCCATCTTCAAACAGTTCCCGCACCTGAATAGACGCACACGTCATTGTCACAAACAACAGAACCGCAATCACAATGAGCCATATAGTTCCGGCACTGAGCAAAAGTTCTACGAGTACTTCTGACGGCATCTGAAAAGCAACGAACAGAACACCCAACACTGCTAAAGCGCCACCCACAACAATAAATGGAATGTAACCCACAATATCATACCAACGAAATGCCATCCCTTACTTTATTAGCGTATTTTTTATTGTCAATACAGTAAGGGGCTATGGTCACGTATAGGGTAACGATGGTCACAGATGGTACGGCAGGTACGACAGCAAAAATCAGATATAACGGTATTCTCGATACAAGCGCAAATGTCCCCGATGGTTTATATACAATAGTTGCAACTTTCCCGTCAACAAATACATTCTTTGGCTGGAGTATTAGAGAAGGATCTGGATATATTACGAATATTCATTCGGTGATAACAACTCTACAAGTATCAGGCAGTCCTGTAACAGTGAAAGCGTGCTTTGTGGATCCAGCGATTTGTCCTACGATACCGGTATTCAAGCCAGTAGCGTGTGGAATAGCGCAGAGTCGTGAATATCCGAATCCCACAAGTCGTGCTGCGCTAAAAGCTAGTAAAAGCGCCAATATTTTTTCGGGACAGGCACAGAGTACACGAATCGGTTCTCTCAAACGATGCATAGCGCAAGTGAACACAAGCGAAATCGGTTTTAATCGGGTGACGCGTGTAAATGAGACTGTCTGCGATACAATTACATACCAAGCTGCAGTTGAAAAAACCATTGACAGGCAGTTGGTTCCTCCTGCGTTTAACAAAGTCTATACGAACCGGCTTCAACCAGATCTGAATATTACGACGGTTGATCCCGATGGAAATATCTACACTCTGACGAATTATATTTCGGGCGGTCAGAATCGACTCACAGTCACTCGATTCATTGCGTCTACTGGATCTTTAGATATAGATATATCTGGTTCTACATTGATTCTACCAGACGAACTTGTCTCCGCGAATCTATTCTGGAGAAACGACGTACTCGTGTTCGTCGGCATATTTTACGGCACACGTACCTATATACGAATCTACACGTACAACGCAGCGCTAACCGCTACAATAACGCCCACACAATTCCCGCAAATATTAAATTCCAAGCGCTATACTGGACAGAGCACGTATAACAGTGCGGGATATATTTATATTGTACTTGCTTCTCCACCCTCTGGCGGATACGAATCATCACCACTGTATTATATTTCACCCAATTTCGCACTTACGCTGAAGCCCACGAACATTCAGGCCAACTTTAGTCCGATTCAACAGACTATTGGCGATACTTATGGTGGAGCATTTATAACAGCGGCTGCTTCGAATCAAATGTATCTTGTATATGTTAACAAAGGCGTCTATTTCTGGCGTCAGCTTCTATTCAATGGTTCAGTCTGCGGAGTGGCTATCAAGGATACAAGTGTACTAACATTGGGATACGATGGTACGAACGTAGTTGCTACAAATATATCTTATGTGCCGAACTCTGCGTCGTATACGATCAAAACAAATGTCGCTGTACAGATACCGTTTCCCAATAATACGCCTTATATAATCAGATCGATTACGCTATGTACTTCGCCGACCACTGATCGTGTTTTCTATACTATGGAGTTGTATAACCCTACATACACGAACTTCCAGTATTATGTGCAGATCGGCGAAATCACATTTGACGGTGATATTGTCGGAACTCCATCGAATATCCAAATAGGTTCCGCCTACAATATTGCGCCAACGAACACGATTCAGGCAAGTGCCAATTATCTAGTTATTGCGAGTGGCCTTGATCTGACTACATACGCAATAACATATGCGGAACCGTATACGGCACTCGTTACACTTACACGAGATCGTAAATATTGTATTACACGGACGATTAATCCTGGTACGTGCCCGCCGCCACCGCCAGTGAATAATAATACACCGCTGGATGGACTAACACGTACGCTGAATATTGCGATCTGTAAGCCGATCCGGTTCGAGAATCCAGGAGCATCCGATGGATGCGGACCTGTCTACACGGCACCTACCCAGTATTTGACGGATGCTTCTGGAGCGGAGCCAGCGCAGGGTCCGTCTGTAAAAACGATTATCCGCAAATACGATCGCATCAACGGGATTGATGAGATATGTAAGCCCATCCCGGGTCGTTATGGTAGTTCACGGACTGCGCGGATTCGTTCCAATATTGAGGCGGCGTCGGACACACGTTATGTGGCCACGGTCCTTCCAGTGGTACAGTATCCGTTCCCGTGCCCAGTGTATGGGAATCAGACAGGAATTCCGAGGGCATCACTCTGTCAGCCGTCGATTGATGGGCGGCCGACGAACGGTATACCTTCGTAGCTAAAATCGCCGTATATAGTAATGAGCAAGAGCCACCAAGAATATCTGCGCGACAAAAAGCGGGCACTTCCAAAGATTATTAGTCCGACGCGGATAGATACGTCGGGACTCTTCACTCAGATGCAGCGATACAAGGCATCCGTACCGCAGGGAACTACTGAGAGTGCCGGTATTTCTATTGAACATAGCAGTGGCTCAAATGTGTTAGCCACTGTGGGTAATGCTTCCCTCTGTTGTGGACCGGCTCAGGCTACGACTACGGTGCCAGGATGCTGTACATTGAAATACACACCGTATCCACGGAGCGGATATGCCGCTAAGAGACCGGATCCACCGTCGGTTAATTATCCACCGGTGGATCCTACTATATGCCACTGTCCTTAGGAACGCTTCCGCGTGGTCTTTTTTGACCCACAAGGTTTTACGCGCCCCCAGATGGCACAGGCAATACGGGCGCCACTGTGTCCGGTTGTTTTACTGTCTTCGTGATCACCGAGACCGAGATCATCTTCATCGGCGTGAACAATTAGAGAGCGTCCCCAGAGATCGGCGACCTTGACACCGGCCAGGAAATAGCGTTTCTTTGTTCTGGATTTGTCTTCTGTAAGTTCCACATTGCCGAGATCACCTGTGTGACCGGATATCGAATCTGGACCGTGATCGCGATGAAGTCCAGCGTGCCAATGGCTACAGGCGCCGGCACATCCTTCGCCGCGGAGATCACCGGCATTATGAATATGGAATCCGTGTTTGCCTGGTGGGAGCTTGGTAAATGTTGCGATAATTTCCATTCCTCCAGCTACGTTAAGAGCAACGGACTCACCGACCACATCGGATGTGGCAAATACAGCAACGGCCATTCTTACTATGAACAGAGGATAATAGACATCTTTTGTTCATACTGTTTTGGTTCTTTGGTCTTTTCTAGCAGGCTTAGAAATCAACACCGAGGGGCTCAGGAGACTCGCCGATCATATTCAGCGACTTGCAGCCGCCGCAGAAGCCGCGCGCTCCGCACGTGCAGCCGGGTCCCTGGGGAACACCCGCACTCGCAGCGCAGTCACCATCATTCGCACAGGCAACCGCGAACTTCTCAACCTTAGAGGGGCTGAGGGCCGAGCGGCAGATCCAGAACTGCATCATCACCAGGACCGACGACACCAGGCCGGACAGGATGAGCGCAATAATAATGGAGACGACGGGCACACCCTTCTTGGCGGCGGCCGGAAGCATCAGGAGGCTAACAATCGAATACAAGCTGTAGACGACAACGACGGCGGCAGCCGCGAGATAGTAGTAGCAAAAATCATAGGCCCACGACGGAACACGGACTATGGCATTGAACGCGTCCATTCTACTTGGGCGGACCAAAATAAATGATTTGAATTTTCTTTGTTTTCTGATTTTTATGTTAGTTTTTCAACGGTTTGGTTCTTCCGGCTTAACTCTTTCCAGCGGTCGGAGTTAGCTTTTCAACGGTTTGGCTTAACTCTTTCCAGCGGTCGGCTTAACTCTTTCCAGCGAGTTAAGCCTTGGCCGCAACCTTGGTCACCGTCTTCTTGATGATCTTCTTTGGAACGGGGACGGGCTCGGCGACTGCCTCCTCCTCAAACGCGGGAGCAGGGGCAGGGGCAGGGGCAGGGGCAGGGGCAGCCTTGACAGGCGCCTTTACAGGTGCGGCGACGACCTCCTCCTCCGCATCATCTTGCTCATCATCCTCATCCTCACCGCCATAACCAGAGCCAGAGCCAGAGCCAGAGCCAGAGGCAGATGCCTTCGCAGGCAGAGCCTTGCTCACGAAGGCGCGGATGTCAGGCGCATCGCTCTTGAAAGCCGGGCCACGGATCTGCTCCGGCTGCGTGTCAACGCGCGCCTGAACGGCCTTCCACGTCGTGCCGAACTTGCCGCCCGCAAACCAGACACCCGTACACTGGATGATCGTCGTAACCATCGAGCGCTTCGCGAGCACCTGCTCAATCGGCATATCACCCGGGAACTGGCTGATCGTACCCTTCGCATCCTTCTCAGCCGGATTGTAGAATGCCGTCTCGAAGCAGCTCGCCGTCGCAGCCGTAGCATCCTTCTTGCGACGGAGGTTGACCTTGACCGTGGGCGGATACGGCTTGAGATTGCCCTGCGGATCGCGGCTGTACTTGAGGAGCGGCGTGTAGAACGCCTTGATCACCTCGCGATTCGGATTGGACATCTTGAACCACTTGCCGGCATTCTCGACACCGGCGTCGAGCATACGCTCGTCGAACTCCTCCAGAAACGTCTGAAGCGCCTTGACCTTATCGTTATCCTCTACGCCGCGGAGCGACAAGTCTACCGAATACTTCGGCGGACCCGTCTTGTCAAAGACATTTACACCGTACGGCACATTGAGACTCGGCGTCTCGAGCATTAGGTTGCGACCCTCATAGCGAAGGTTCACGGTCTTGCCGCCGCTGTCAAGCATCTTGACAGGGCCGAACTCAATCTTGGAAACAGTAACATCGGAGGGAGAGCTGATCATACTGGACATCGTACTTGCTGCCTACCTGGGTTTACCCCCCGTCAACTTTGTTGCCTGGGGGGCGAAACTTTTTATGGGAGTAAATCAGGAATGATCAGGAGTAGGAACTCGGATAATTCGGGGGCCACAAGAGCCCAAAGGATGCGCTGGATGTCAGCGGCCGGTGGTCCGAAAGTACGAACAAATATCGGATCAATGGCTCTAGACGCCATATTGTGGAGAGAAGGTGTACATCCGCAAGATGGAACAATCGGACCAGTTGATACAGGGCCAGGGCCAGACCCAGGAACAGTACCCGATGCGCCAACCGATGTGTCTGCAGTAGGAGGCAGGTCACAGGCAATAGTTAGTTTCACACCGCCTGAAAATAACGGAGGTTCAGCTATTCTTTTATACACTGTGACATCCTCACCAGGCGGATTTACAGCATCTGGAACATCTTCACCGATTATTGTACCGTACTTATCAAACAATACTTCTTACACCTTCACAGTTGTCGCAACAAATATTGTTGGAGATTCGGTGTCTTCTTCTGCTTCAAACAGCATTACGACAACGACGCCGACATCTTCTTCACCAACAATCACCGGAATAAACGCATTGACTACGTCTTTCATCGTCACATTCACCGCACCATCTTCGTTCGGCACAATTACGAATTACGAATACTCGACGGACGGAGGGGTTACATTCACTGCTCTTTCACCTACAGACGCTGTATCACCAATTACTATACCATCTCTTACTCCAACGACCACATATTCGGTCGCTATTCGTGCTATTAATAATGTGCCGGCAACGGGTGACCCCTCAAATATAGTGCCTGTCGCCACCGCGTCGCAACAAATAACGGTAAATTTCACAACGGTTGGTACAACATCATGGACCCCACCGGCCAATGTCCGCTATGTACAGTATTTGTGCGTGGCCGGTGGCGGTGGTGGTGGTGCTGCGTATTCCAAGATAACTGTCTTACCAGGCATTATCCCCGTTCTGACCACAGTACCCGCAGCCGGAAGCGGTTATTGGATTAGCAAAGCTGCGTATGATGGTAATCGTTCCCCAGGGCGGATGTATAATGGTACTAGCCTCCCCTATTTAACATTTTCCGATCCTGTTCGTTGTACCGCAAGTGAAACTTTAGCTGTAGCTGGGTCAGGTTCTTGGCGGACTTTTGAAGTTGTTTATAACTTAAGTAATGGTTATCCGAATGAGACAAACGTCGGATATCCTTCTTACATTGTTTCATCTACATATAACAATAATGCCAGTGGAGGTGGCGGTGGTGGCGCATACGGTCAAATAAAAGCCACGTTTGGTGCGGCAGATTTCTACTCTGTTACACCTCGTAGCCCTTATACAATTATTGTTGGAGATGGAGGTGAAGGTGGTGTTGGTGGTCCAAATTCTGAAGCAGAAGGTTCTAAGGGCGGCGACTCTACATTTGCTACGATTACATCAACCGGTGGATCTGGTGGAAGAGCATCACGTGATACTAATTTTGGTCCGCCTCAAAATTATATTCAAAATGGTTATTCTATTGGTGGTAGAGGACAAACAACAGCGAGTACTTTGATTGGTGGATATGGAGGACAAGGCTACGGCGGCACTGGCGGACAAGGACTCGCCCGTACAGGTGGAAGTGCAGGCGGCACGGCGAGTGTCGCACCCAATTTCTCAGGATCATATGGTCCTGGTGGTACAGGTGGAGCACCGAATACAGTTGCTACCGGTGTTACGACGCCAAATATTGGCGCGGGCGGATCTGGTACCGGAGCCGCACTTAACAGTTTCGCTTCAGGTATCAAAGGTGGTACTGGTGTAGTTATCCTCAAGTATTATATTTGAAGAAGCCCCGCTAACTCCTGATAAAAAGAACGCGGAGGCGGTGCCGCAGCAGTCCAAGGGACGGACACGAGGCGGGCAAAATACGGTTCCAGAGCGATGGCCTCCTTAATCTCGGTAGAGCGGAGCTCTAGGACCGCTTCATCTGTTAGGGAACCACGACCCTCCCGTTTCTCCCAACACGCAGTCTCGTACCGACCAACATAATTGAACTGAAGACTAGCCAAGACATGGCCGAGGGCCACGAGATCCATCCGCCACGAATACGGAGGCTGTTCGAGTTCACCGCCCATCGCCAGATAATACCATTTCGTGTTCGCATCGTACTCCCGTAGCAGACGCGGTTCTTTCCACGGATACTCGGCGTTTCCGAAGTCACCGACGTGGAATGTATCCATCTTTCGATCGACCAATATGTTCGCCTTCTTGATATCCATATGAGCCATTCCGGTCACATGGTGGAAGTCCTCCAGGAAAGCGAGACATTGTTGACCAATGGGCCGCCAATGACGTCGCCCGTAGACCCCCACTTCGACGTGTCCATCGTAGCGGCGCATCTCGTATCGGTCGGTCGCAGTCGCCAAAATATCCACGCAGGACCGTAGCGGAGGATTCATATCCTGTAGGAGACGAACAACGGTTAATTCGAAACTGCTGAGATCGTGAATGACTTTGACAACGCGACCATCCGATATATCATAAATCACAGATCCATTTCTATCATAAATGCATCTGTAATGCTCCATTCCTCCTAAAAAAATGTCTTTTTAAAATAGATAATGCTCGCGGATCGTAGCCAGACCGAGCGTATTCGCCGCCTCAAAGGCCAGCTCCAGGCGGTTCGCCGTGCGGAGTGCCCGACGTGTCCAGAAGAGGGTCCCCCTCTTGGCGTTGATCAATCGACGCGTCTATCACGTTCATTCGGGCAGATGGAGTACACAAGACTAAATGCGATCGGTTCACAGATTACGACCTGCTGTGGTGGAACAACGACATCACAATCCTCACAACAAATAATAGTAATTTTTACAACTACTGGTACAACATTATGGACCGCACCAGCGACGGTGACATCTATAACATATCTTATTGTTGGAGGCGGCGGCGGAGGAGGTGGCGCTAACGGCAATGCGGGAGGTGGTGGAGCCGGTGGTGGTTTGGCGCGTGTTGGAACATTAACTGTAACACCAGGTCAGACTTACACGGTGATTGTGGGTACCGGCGGAAATGGTGGTACTGCGGCATCGCCGCAGACAAGCGTTGTTACAGGTTTGGCTGGTAACTCGTCCAGTTTTGATAGTATTATTGCCGGTGGAGGTGGTGGTGGTGTGCGAAGCGGGTTAGCCAGTGGCGGGGGTGCCGCTGCTTCAGGAACTACTCCGCCGACGGGTGGCGGTGGCTTTGGTAGTTCTAGCTATGGTGGCAGTGGTGGTGGTGGAAATACTTCAGCGGGCGCTGGCGCGGGATCTTCTACAGGGGGTGCAGGAGGAGCAGGATTAGCAAGTTCAATCACGGGAAGTTCTGTAACATATGGTGCTGGTGGTGCTGGTGGTAATTCAGGTAGTGTCTCTTCTGGCACGGCTGGACAAGATAACACAGGGGATGGTGGAGGGGGTGGCGGTTCGTCGTTTGGTAATTTCATTGGCGGTGCGAATGGTGGATCAGGCATCGTTGTAATTACGTTTAACCAGTAAAAAGCTTCACCAACATTAAAATAATCGCATCTTTAAATAGAACAATGTCAACCGCCGACCGCAGCCAAACAGAACGTATCCGTCGCCAGAAGGCGCAGATCCAAGCCGTCGCGCGTGCCGCGTCCAAAACAACTCTGGAAGAGGGTCCGCAGCCACCCGTTTCGGAGTCAATGCGTCTGTCGCGTTCATTTGGACAGATGACCTACACAAAGCTAAATGCAGTTGGTGCACCGATTACAACGAACTGTTCCGATTGTCAATAAGACATCACTGATCCGTGTAAGACCTGTAGGGTACCGTTGTAGGTACGAGTGACGCCCGGTGAGAACATATCGGTGAGCCACGGATATGCTGTACCGGCGCCCGGCGAAACCAGTGACAAGGCTCCAAGAACATACATAACTCCGAGTTGCTTATCTGAACGCGCAGCCGCCGTTGAGACAAGTGTCTTACACGTTTTAAGGAGGAGTGGACGCAGTGCCTTCTGTTGCATAATGATGGCGGTGCTCACGGGTACAGAGAGAGCTCGACCGCCGGCGGGAACAATTCGCACACGATCCTGAGGTGTGAGAGTGGCCCGATGATTCCAGATATCTGCAAGTTCGATATAAAATCGCTGAAGATCGACGCGATCGAGATCCATAAACCAACCGGGATCTGTGTAGTATCCGAGATCTTCGATAAGACGGAACACATCGGTAACCGCCAGAGACATTGTTTGGGCCTCGGTGACGGGAACGAGGGGTGCCCAGGTGGCCGCGGGTTTCTTAGTCCGGTGGCGATCCACGCGACGGGCAAAGAGGGTGGGGAGGACAGCCCGATTGAACGGATTAGTGGCGGTCTCACCCGATTTGGTGGCGTGATCCAGAAGACTCGTGGCGGATTTGATATCCATCACGTAGCCCTTGCCGGCGTCCACGAAACTTACAAAGTCTCCGATGGCGATTTCACCGACGGGATCACCACTGAAGAAGTCGAACGGATTATTGGATTCGGCGCGGAATCGCAAGAGGGGTCCGGCGCGCCGTGCGATCCAGCGGGCCCAGGCTCTGCGAATCTTGAACGCAGCTGCCTCTTTGGTCATATCGGACCTTAGTGGACTCTGCAGAAGTTTGATTGGTGTCGTCGGTCCTGACGTGTGTTGGATCACATCGACTCCTACTTCAGGAGTAGGGGAGACAAAGCGTATCCGAGTGGTCGTATGTTTGCCGCACCATTCTCCACCTGTGAGAGCCCGGCTCATACACCGTTCTCCCGGAACATTCTTGGCACGGATACTTGCGCATTTGGTCATATTCCCTACTTTGGGCATAGTTTTCAATCGTGAAAGTCGACTTGCCAGGGCCGGTGGGTCGGCAACTTTTATGGTTTGGCGACCAAAGTTGACGGGGGCGTGTCACACTCCCGGTATCAGTACCCGCGTTAGATGTCCGCAATTAGTTCCTCCGACTCTACCAAAATGAGCTCCGCCGTTTCCGCCAAGACCACGACGACGAAGACCACGAAGGAGAACAAAGCGAAGGCCGCCACGGTGACTGTCCCTGTTGTTGCGCCTGTGGAGGCCCCTGCAGTCCCTGTGAAGGCTGCGAAGGTCCCTAAGGCAAAGACGGCCGCCGCGCCTGCGGCTGCGGCTGCGGCTGTTGCGGCTCCTGCGCCCGTCGTTGCCGCCACGCCCTCGGACTCCGTTGTTGAGGAGGACGTCGGTGCCTCGCTCCAGAAGTCGATCACGGAGCTCCACGAGCAGCTCAGCGCGCTCAAGACGGCGGCCTCGGCGGCAGCCGCGGCCCTCAAGGTCATTGAGAAGCAGGCGGCCCGCGTTGTCAAGAAGGCCGATCGCCGCCGCAAGCGCAAGGCGGACGCCGTTGCCGGTGCGGAGCCCAAGCCGTGCATCTTCACGAAGCCCGTCAAGATCAGCGACGAGCTCTGCAGCTTCCTCGCCCAGCCGAAGAACACGGAGGTCAGCCGCTCGGCGGTCACGAAGGGTGTGATGGCGTATGCGCGCGCGCACAACCTGATGGACAAGCAGACGATCAAGGCCGACGCCGCCCTCCGCAAGCTCCTTACGCTCAACGAGGGTGACTCGCTCACGATCCTGAACCTCCAGAAGTTCCTCCGCCGCCACTACATCAAGGCGCCTGTTGCGTAAAGACCATCCCTTCGGTAACCGCTGTAAAGTGAAAGTCGACAATGGGCGACTGCTGAAAAGCCAAATCCGACTAGGCCGAACTAAAACTCCACAAAACCAAATAAAAAATAAATAAAAGACAAAACTTATTTTGCCCCTGATCCTTTAGCTCAGCGGCAGAGCGTCTGGCTGTTACAAGGTCCGCCTTTAAGCTAACCGGAAAGTCATAGGTTCAATCCCTATAAGGATCGTATTTTGTTCTGTTTAAACATAATACGATTATCTAGGAACAAATGCAATGTCTTGTCTGTAAAGGAAACGGAACAACCTTTCCGCTGGTCAAAGTCGAATGCTCTTGTCAAACACCTAAGTCCTGTATGGACTGTGGCGGTGCCAAATATAAGTACGAAATCGTACCGACCCGATGTGAGTCTTGCAGAGGAGCGGGTTCAAAAAATAACGTCTATGCTGGCTGTAATTGAATACATAGACCGTGAACGCCCTGTCCGCCATTTTTCCAATACAAATTAATCTTAATTGCGATTGAATAGGATAGAAATGGCGGACGAACCATCTTACAATCATATAAAAGTTTAGTAGCCTTCTTTTCTTTTTTAATTTCGCGTAACGAAGCACTTTCGCACGTCGGCCCCTGTATGAGATATGCTCCATTAGATCCAATATTAATCCACGATGTTTTTTTGCCCAATGTCTCCTTAACTAGTTTAAACACCGATTCATCTGAAAACCGGTGACTGGACATCCATTTACTTGTAAATTCGTGCCACAAATTTTCTCTATATGTTTTATCCGTTTTACTACGGTTACCATAAAAATGCTGAAACAATTTTATGGCGCCGACAGTCATCCCTTCTTTTTCGAATAGTCTTTTATCTGCTAAAACCTTTTGTATATAGGGCTTAGCCTTTTCTTCGGATTTTAATGTAGCCAAACGATAATAACTGGGGAAATCAATCGGTTCTGTAATACCGTAATCAACCATAAATGTTGGCTTAATGACTGTATCAAACCAAGACCTCCATAGCCCGCGTATATCGAACGAATTAAAAAGACCCTTATATTTTTCATCCTTTACATCTACGTATACTTGAATTAATTGACACGCATTTTTCCAAGGAACTAACTCTAATTCTTCTTTATTAATAACGGTTTTGGTACTTTTAAGTTCAATTTTATGTTCGACCCCCGCGGAATCTCTAAACATATAATCATAATTTTTGTCTTGTCCACCTATATGTTCAACGGTTGCCTCAAAAGTAGGATATGTTTCTTTCAGGCTAGTTACAAGACTCCGAATGTGAACAGGCGCACACGCAAAAGAGGCAGCTAATTCTTCATCTGTAACAGAGTGTCCTTTAAAATAACGAAATAGGAGTTTTTCGCGAATGTCATTATCTTTAGTGGCTGTGGTGCGACCATCACACGTGCCATCTTCGTCACATTCCTCTTCACAAGCAGGGCGAGGCTTTGAAGAATTCGAAGAGGGTGTGTTCGCTAGATTTGCCGGATGTTCTGTCATAAATCTAATAAGATTTGATCGCCGCTTTCTAGTTGAAAAGCCTCTCATACCCGATGATTTAGCAATAGACTTGAGCTGTTTAACACTCTTATTACGAAGACGCGCATTTCTATTTACTGCAGTACGGGCTGCTGTTTTTGAGGTGGATGACTTATTTAATGGTGAAGGTGAAGAGTCACTTGAAGAATTTGAGGCGGATGACTTATTTAATGGTGAAGGTGAAGGGTCACTTGAAGAATTTGAGGTGGATGAATTACTTGAAGAATTGGAGGTAGACGAATTACTGTTTTTACCAATTACAGCTGGCCGCTGACTCTCAAGAAGAGTAATCAATCCATCAAGTCTAGGTAAGTGAACCACATTCCGATCCATAGCTTTTTCAGTACCTTTGCGTCCCTCAATTGTAGTTTTCATTTTTTTAAGATAATTTATTTCACTTTCAAGAAGTTTGGCGTTTGATTTATATGTACCGTCTGCCGCTTTTGTTTCCATTGTTTTATAGAATGCTTCAACCGCCGGTAGTAGCATTGGAATCGCCGCCATCGCACCCTCTATTGAACCCGTACAAATCTATCGCAACCGGGAATACCACCGTGTACTTAAAGGCGAGCCGCATTTTACATGTTGTGGATGGCATTGGAGATATAGATCCATATAAACGAGATTTGCAGAGTGGTTAATGCGCTTGATTTAAGCTCAAGTGGAGCAATCCGCGTGGGTTCGATCCCCACATCTCGTAATCCCTTTTTTAATTACTGATATGTAATCAAAAAAGTCCTAGGCAGACAGAAATCAATCAAAGAGGAGAAGAAGAAAGTAAAGGCAACCAAGTCGCCGGCCAACCATTTGCCGCGGCTGCAATCGCCAAGTTCTCAGGTTCGCAAGGCGGAGCGCCCGCCGACCATTTTGCCATCTGCTTTTCACTCAATAAGTCCGTCCAACGAACACCAGAGCCCATCAACATATCGACACCGCGTTCCATTGTAAGACAAACAGATCCACTGATATCCATCGTAGACCAGGACACTCCACGCCTAGCAAGAGTCACCGCTGCCGCCGGTTCCACAGACCGCCAACCGCGTCCCGAATAATCGGATCCCATCAGCATACACGCATCCACAAATTGCGGATATGTTAGTCCCAAACCACTTAGCACGTTATCCAACCGGATTTCTGTAAGTGCCATACAGTCCGGTGTTTCCGGTGTAACGAGAACCGCGACGCCTCGTGGAAGCATATCCGTATCTGTAGAAACCACGGCCTGAATATCATCGGAACGTGCCAAATAAGCCAACAAGTCATCCGCTTCACCGCTAGCGGTCACGAACAAGACACCCGCGGCATACAAGAACTGTTTTAACGCATCTTTGTCAGAACTGGAGACCGTGGGCGCCTTCTTTTGGAGCGCTGCGTGTCGATGTTCCTTCGTAATTTTGTCAGAATCGGTGAGTTCCGGTGAGCTGAGTTCGACCTCGATCTCCGCCATTTCTTTGTGAGCCGCCACGCGCACCGTACGTCTCTGGTCAATAATATCCGATTTGGATGCGGGTGGTCGCCCGTCAAACACAATGATCGGTGTTATTCCCGCTTGGCGTAGCCGTACTATGAGACTGGCGATTACTGTAAGTGGTGACAGACCGACGCCACGTGCTCTGTAAAGCAGACAAGAACAATCTATGCCCCATCGTTGACCTTTATGTGTTGGACCGAATTTCAATGTCTTTTTAGCGTGGGGTACTTTCCATTTTAAAAACCCTCCCAGCCCGCGGATGCCCATTGTTGTAGTAGTGGATGGTTAATTGTTTAGGGTTGTCTATAGGCTGTAAACTTTATACTCACGGCCTATAAACTTGACTCACCAAATACCTGTATCTTGGCCAAGTACGATGACATCCCAGATTGGAACTCCGCTCTGCCTTTTCCGCCCGAATCCTGAGTGGAACCGTGGCCTTCCCGGCATCGACTTTGACCGTGCGGATTCGTACGTTCCGCTGTTCGCGGGTGCTCCGCGGGCCTACGCCGACAATGAGGGTTGGCAGTTCGTGAAGCGCCGCGGCAAGAATCTGAAGAAATACAGGACTCAGAAGCGGAAGGCAACAGAGGCTCAGATCGCGGCGGCCGATAATGTCTAAGAGGAAGAACCAGGAGAACCAGGAGAGCCAGGACAAGTCATTCCCATCGGATAATCTTTTTTGACCTCCACTGGTTTCAGCCGCGCAGCCTGCCACCAATCGAACCAGAGGGCCGCCGAAGCCACGGGAGCATACAGAACCTCACCAACGTGTCCCATAAGAACCCATTTCAGCACATAATAGGCGAACACATTTGTATCCTCAGGTTCTTTGAGTCCACGAATCCGACCCCAGACAACCGCGGCCTGACCCTCCGAACAAGCGCGTTGATAGGTCCATCGTTTGGCAGCATCCGCGAGACTCCGAGCCGCCGCAATTGACCAGAGCCATTCTGCATAGAATTCCGTGAAGGCCTCTCCCAGATGTGGCCACAGGCGTCGACCCAGAGCTCCCTCAAAACGAACACGAATCGGATCCATCACGGCAGTCGGAACATCGAGCCCCAGAGCGTGTACACATTCGTGGATCATAACTTTGTGAGCCTCTTCGCGCCGGTACACATGGACCTCGGGCACCCCTGGAACCGCCCATCCACCGTTCAGATGTTCTTTACCAGGAATGGCGCCCGCCGGTAACACGCGTGTCCAATCCTGATCCCACCAATACCAGACCACGGGTGTCTTCACCGTCATCCAATTCAGAATACGGAGACCCGTGCGAAGATCCGATGTTAGCTTATCGAATCCGCGAGAACTCACACAATGTATGGAATGTCCCGTCCGCGCATCCCGCACCGCGCGCCACGTAGGATTCGCGAGTCCAGACATCCAGGCAGCCGTGCGTCCACCATCGAAGTCACCTACGCGTCCTAACAGTTGAGCCTTATTCACCGGTATGTCTGTCATCATCACAGAGGTCGCGGTCCATCCCGAATAAGCAATATCTCTATAAAGAGATTCCATCCTTCCCTTATTCTATGACGGACATTTCGCGTCCCACGCGCTCAAAGGTCCGTAACAAGACCAGGCGATCGGATCCCTCAACTGTAGACCATTCCTCAATGGCACCGCCCACGCGACACGCCGCCTCCGCCGAAGAAAAAGTTCTGTAAAGCAGTTTTTCTCCTGACGGTTTAATGAGCACATAGATTTTGAATTCCATCTCCTCACGCAACAGAAAGTGCATTATAGACTTCTGACACGATGAGCTCGAGGACCAGCGGAGTCCGGTAACTCGGCACCCATCGCGACCTCGAAAGAACACCGAGAACCGCCTTGGCTTTCGGTGTCGAAAGAGAACCCGACGCCGCAAGTCGCACAGTGGCCCATACAAGTCCTGACACGAGATCACTTCCTGTAATCATCAGGCCGAGCAGATCGTAGATCCGCGCGCGGATCCAGGCCGCCGCGGCCAGCGTCGGTGGTCCTTCTTTGAGAGCTACGACCATCTGTCGTAGCATCTCGGATATATATGTTTGTATACTCGGAATCTCCCCAGAATTTGTAAGAGAAAACTGCTCTTTGAGTTCCGTACGTAGACGCGGTTCCAACGGACCCGGAACCCGTCGATAGACGAAGCCGTCCATAACACCGGCCACGGCGGAATTCACTGTCCGTGCCGTACACCAGATCATAGCCGGTGCGCCGGGCGACCACACGAGTTCCTCGAGACAGACACGAAGACGAATCGCCGCAGGTGGAGAGAGTCCGTGAATCCGCCGAATAATCATTATTTTGCGACCGGAACCTGTCACATCGCGCGTGGACAGCAGTTTATTCAGAATCTCAGGTAGAATCTGTTTGTCCATCATTGACAGATCCATAATGTCGACCTCCATATGAGTCGGAAACTCCCAGTAGCGCGCCGAATATTCGCCGATTTCGAGTGTTTGGAGTCGGGGTGTAGCAGGAGCACCGAGCGCAGCTCGGGCCGCTGTCAATTTACCGGAACCTGCAGGACCAACCCATAGGATTGGAAAGGCCATTGTTTTGATTACGTGTTAGATGCCTTAGGCCTTCGGCTTAAGCAGCCACCTGGATCTCGGCTTAAGCAGCCACCTGCCCAGCAAGCAGATTCCGGGTGTTCTGAATAGTCGTCACGTTCATCGCCGTTGCGCCAATCGTCGCCGGCAGAATAACCCAAAACATCAGATTCGTGTTCAGCCAAATCAGATTCTGGTTATCGGGATACTTGGCATAAAACGTCACTACTACCAGCCACATCAAAATAGATATCGCAAAAGACACACCTATAATAATACTGACTCCCGTCACTGCAGGAACACTATCCAGCGGAATCAATAGCGCAAAAGAGGCGATGGCGACAGCTGCTCCAACCAATGTAATGACTACGTGAAGCGCAATGTTACCAGGGCACATATTTGAAATGATATCAGTTATGGTCGGCATACTCTACTCTATACATTGGAAAACCTAACTCGCCGTCTACCAGATCCAACCATTGCTGCAGCAACAGCAACAGGATTATTCGCAGGCAACGCCTGTAAGATCACCGATTCAGATAACACACCCACCAAGAATACGACAATCACAAACAGACCCCACAGAGGCACCGTCCAGGTCCAGAGCGATCCCAGATCCAGTTCTTTGCTGTTCGACGGTATGAGTGTTACATCGGTGCTCATTTCCCTACATATTAGAGATAAAAACCTCAGTACAAAATAAGGGAATGCAAAAACCAAAAGAACCAAATCAAAAAGACGCCAATCTCTATCAATGTAATCCCTCTACGCTGAACACCACGAAGACCACCTGTCTGCCTCAGGATATGTTAGAACGTCTTCGGGACGAATGGAATACCCGTTATCCCAATCACAAGATCCCGCTCACCATACATCGCAAGGAACGACTCTGGCAAGAGCTACGATTACGTCTCCAAAACAAATACAAATGCGATTCGGAATACTGTGCCGTCCAGGAACTCGGGCCCGACGAAGTGAAGACCACGACAGCCAAATATTTCCGACCCAAGAAGCCGGCGGAATGGCTCAAGAAACCGCGGGAATGGCACGATTCTGTAACGCTGGCCCAGGTGATGGAACAGTATGAGGGGGCGTATCCCAACTTCGAATTCATCGGGCCGACTCCGATGGATTTCGACACACAAACAGGATTCGGCAAATGTGTGATGGATGAACTCTGTAAGCTCGATTTGAAGGCGACAGCTGAAGGTGGCAAGACAGCCATCGGCATCATTTTCAATCTGGATCCCCACGACAAACCCGGATCACACTGGGTCTGCGCCTACATTGATCTTGTTAAGAAAGCGGCCTATTACTACGACTCTTATGGATTCGAACCCTGTCCCGAAATTCGCCGACTCCTCCGACGCTGTAGAGAGCAGGGCTGTAAACAGATTGTCTGGAATGATATCCGACACCAGCGGAAATCGAGTGAATGTGGCACCTATTGTCTGTATGTGATTATCTCATTACTAAAGGGAGCGACGTTCGGAGAGGTCTGTAATAATCGCGTCGACGACGACACGATGAATGCTCTCCGTGATATATTGTATGCGACAGAGAGACCAACACAGATAGCTCTTGCGGCATTGAATAAGATTCTTATCTAGGTCATCGGCCCAGACTTCTTATCGCAGTCCTCAGTAATGGACAGGTTTCAAGAATTGCTGGCCGATCTTCGGTCCACATTTACCAAGAAAATTCCGGGTGGACTCACTGAAACGGCTGACGCACGCCTCCAGAAAACGCTCAAGCATTATGTCGGAGAGGTCGAACGGGTGAAGGGATCCGCTATGGACACACTCAGTCTGACATATGATTCGATGGCGAAATGGTATAAGAAAACTCTGACACCGATGATGGAGAAATTCGAATCGGAGGTCGATCCGGACACATTGTTCGCAAGTCTGAAGACACCAAATACAGGAAAAACAGAGAACACAGAAAGAACAGAAAGAACAGAAAGAACAGAAAGAACAGAAAGAACAAATCCAAAGGCCGCTCCCTTTGAGCTCCCAGAGTTGCAGAAGGTAGCCGATCTCCCCCGAGTCGTTCCCGCTCCCTACGTCCAACAGAAAGACGTGCTCCAACCCCAAGAGAACGTGGTCAAATACCGTGAATCCGAGTACAATCTGGTAATGAATTCCAAGGACCGCGATTGGACCTCCGTAAATACCCAGAACCGTTACAACTTCACGATCCAGTTCAACACGAATTACAAACCCCAGGGCTTCGGCATCAACGCGAACATTCAGACCCGTCTACGTAACATAATCCGTATAGAATTCATCAAGGCGATTCTTCCAGTGGAAAACCTCGATATCACGGTACCACCCACGGGATGTTATTCTGTTCTCGCAATGCCATCTATCAATGTCATTGCCGACGAATTCCAAGGAAACAACTACGGAACGAACAACACTATCGATAAATCCCTGGCCATATGTCAGTACGATTCGACCTGGCGACCTGACCACTATGCCGGTTCCACCGCTAGCCGAGGATTCACCCTGTTCATCCCGAAATTTATGAAAGCCCAGCGCGTCTATACGCCAACACCGCTGGCGAATCTTCAGACATTGACATTTCGGATCCAGGATACGCAGAATAATATTCTATCTACAATTCCCGATTCGGCGGCTCTGTCGACAATTGCGATCGGAAATACTCTGATGAGCTCTGCCGCCTATTCAACCTATATAGATACGTCAGGATCCTATATATTCATACGTACGCAGGCCTGGTTTCCTCACTGGAGTTTTAGTTCACTGGATAAAATTATCATTCAGGGCAACAGTTTCATTTCGGGATCACAGCCGGCGGGTTCCGCAGCATTTGTAACGTGGTTCCAGAATCCAGCGGGTCATTCTGTAGTTGCCTGCGCCTACGATAGTTCAGGAGGCTCAGGATACGTCACAGATGGATACAACGCAGTCGGTTATTCTAATTGGATCATCATACAGAATCGGTATGAGGATCCGCAATCCGGATCAACGGGTCTTGATTATTTCACGGGATCAGCGGCAGATGATTTGGAACTCGGTGCCGACTTGTTATCCTATCCTCAGGAGGGAGCCGTATTAAATCTGAGTCGCCAAGTACAGCTAACCGTCCGGATTGTAACACGTGAATACGACATTGGATCAAATGTACGCCCCGATAATGTGTAAGAGTATGTTAGAGGAATATGAAGTGGGCGTGGTTTGGGCTCCTAGCCCTCGTAGTAATCGTAGTCGCAGGGTTGTGGCAAGGGCAAGGTCAAGGATCAGTCGAACACTTTGCCACAATCGACCTTAATACGGCAAAGGCTCAGCGTCAGCAGCTTCAATGGGAAGGAGAACGGCGTTACAATGATTTAGGTCGAATCCAAACCGCCAAGCTTCCGTCCGATGCAGTGGCGGATGCACTTAACCAAATTATCCCGGTTTCGACCTCTACAGGAGGAGCGTCACGACTAACAACGAAGAATATTGGTTTTTTTGGAGCGACCGATGATGGTTCGGGCAAATCGGGTGATGGTGTAGAACAGACCGGTGTACTCAAAGAGAAAATCGCTTTCTGCGAGAGTGTGACCGATAATTCCTGCGATATTCTATCGGATCCACGCTACAGCGAATGTGGAATCTGTCATACAGAAGGTGTTAATTCAAGAGGCAAAAAACATCGCGGTGGAATGTTTATTTCGGCCGACGATCAAATCCGTGCGAATGAGGTCGCGAAGACCAACGGGACACGCGCAGAGTATAAGCCGACCGTTGGCACGTGTGAACCCGCAAATTTCACCGTTATGAAGGAAACGTGTCTCTGGAAAGGCCGGAGTATGGAATGCGCTGGTGCGGGAGCACCTTCGTCGAACAACGAATGCGGTCAATGTTTCGGCGGATCAGGGAACTTGATTTACACGGGGACCAAACCCACGAAATTCACGGCGGTCTTACACGTCAGCCACCCCGGATTTCAGAATATGGGTGGAAATGGGATCGTGGTAGAAAATCTCACAACGAGAGAACAGGCCAAGCTGCCACCGAGCAAACAGCAGACTGTCCTTGATCCCAAGGAGATGTACTTACAACTCCAAGAGGGCGATAATCTCAAAATCAGTATTTACGGTGTACCGGCGATCTGGTGCGCGTGGCTATCTAGCACAGACGGTAAACGCGTCGTGGGCCTGGATATCGGTGTTCAGTCCATCAGCCCCCAGAATGGTTTTATTATCGCCGGTGACAAGCGCTCACAGAAAATCAACACACCGTTGTCGGCGGTTCCTGGCTGGAATGCATACAAGGCGACCATACCTAGCACGGTGTTGTGGTATATGCGCCGCAATGAAATCATTCCGCCGGCGATCTTATCTGGTCAATATGATGTGACGGTGGTGCGCGGTGCGAATACGTGGGTCTCTCCATCGGATGTGACCGCAATAGTTCAGGATCTCGCCTCCAAGAGTGGTGCGATCTATGTGAATAATCTTCTGAACACCGATGAAAAAACCGAAGTTACCCGCAATACTCTCACAATCAAGTTGGATGATGGTTCCGTGCTTCAGGCGGCTGAAAAAGGTTGGATCCGTAAACTCCAGAGCGGCGTGACCCTCAATGTGACGGTGCCCGCCACGCTTGCCGACCCGTATTATGATTTGGATCTGACAGCCTGTCCTGCAGGTCCTATGGTTCTGACAGAAGTTGGTGCGGGAATGATGGGCGCAAATTCGTGTTACGATGCCAAGGGAGGTTTCAGTCCAACAATCCGTTGTTTGACGCAGCTGTTTGAATCAGCGGGAGGTACATCGGCCGGAACACTCTATCCTGATACGGTGGCCAAGGCCAAGGCACTCGTTGTCAACGGTAGTCTAGATCAAACAGTGGATCGGCTCAACGATCTCGGCAGCATCGCGCTCTACGGCACGGATAACAACGGTGCGCCGGCGGGTTTCGCTGCGCAGAAAGACGCGGCGCTTCAGCTCCTGGGTATCACGATGAGTAATCCGTGCGATGGGCCCACTTCGAAGACGGGCCCCCATTCTAAGGAATGTCTGAATTATCTATGGAAAACAAGTGGGAACGCGGCGGCCCTCGCTCCTAACGTGGATCCGGATACAATTCCGTATACGTACTGTCACGCATCGGGTGCCGCCGCACCGCTTCTCTCTGAGGAGAATCGTAAGTCGGCCAATGATCTCGGCGATATTCAGGCAATTCGGAATTATTACAATGGGATCTTTGTAAGATCACAGGACAGCTCGGACTTCGATGTCCAGGCAGCGGCGATGAAGGCGTGCTACGGTACCCGGCTTAATAAATCGAGTGCGCCTATTTCGTGTCCTGCGAAGCCGGTGTGCGAGTGGATCACCGCAGCAAATTCGGCACAATGGGCTGGGATGGACGGTGGTCTCGTCCAGGCCTCTATTGGTAATGATAATATGATTGTGGGTGTGAATTATAAGAATGAAGTCTACAGACGCGCCGTCACAGGTGCCTGGGCACTCCTCCCTGGAGTACTAACACAGGTCAACACCAACGGCGGAAATATGGTGGGTATTGGCCAGCACAATGGTCCCTATGGAGGATCAATCTGGAAGTGGGTGGGTTCTAACTGGACACAGCTTCCAGGTGCGGCAATCTGGGCTTCTGTAGGTGCCGACGGAGAGATCTGGTGTGTGAACAAAACCGGCAGCATTTATCGCTGGAATGGCTCACCTAATTGGGTACTGATGCCTGGTGAGGCGTTCCAAGTATCTGTAGGTGATGCCCGCAATGTTTGGGTCTGCAACGGTTATGCGATTTACAAATGGGAAGGTTCTAACTGGAAATACGTTCCGACGCCGGTACAAGTAAAGCAGGTTTCCGTTACACCTGGTGGATCAAAGCTGGCGGCATTCGGCCAGAACGGCAACATATACGGATCCGCTAATGACGGTGTTTCGTGGACACAAATAGGTGGCAATTTCAACGGCAGCATCAGTGTGAGCGATAACTATTTGTTGGCCGTGAATAGCTCGAATTGGTCCATTTATACCCGTGCGATCCCTTGTTAGTGTTAGAATCCGAATTACTTTGGCCCTAAATAGAGGATGTCTGATTTCGACACACATCAGAAGAATTATTATACGTCCAACATTAATCGGAGTATCCCGACCCGCGCCAAGGTCGATGATGCCACACTGGATTTGGCTCTTGGAGATGTTGACCCCGAAATGCCTGGTTTCGGCAACAGAAGGACCAAAGAGACCGCGAGTTTTCTGAGTTCTTTCGGTACAACGAACAATCTTGCCCAGCGCGATGCTCTGTGTAGCTCCTATTTATCGCCGAGTACTGCGATGCGCGACGCCGGTGCCCGCACGGGCTGTGGATGGTGGTATATTCCTGACTCACGCGGCCACTCAGTAGGTGCCTATGGAACACGGCACGGCCCTATGAATTCACAGATAGATGCCCAGGTCGGTAACGGCGAATGGATCTGGAATCTGGACGAGGCCGCCCGCCGTGAAGCCACGAAAATCACTAGCAAGATAAAATCCTGTGCCGATATCGATTTCTATAAGAAACAGAATCCGAATCTGGGTTGGTGTGCGTCAATGGGAACAGCCGTTGTGGTGGATCAGTATGGTCGTCCTGCATTCCCGAAGTCTCCCGGCGGATACTGTCCCGATGATGAGCGGATCATTATGAATTCGGCAGACTGTGCTATTCCGGAACCGCCTTCCGCCACCACCGATCCCGGACAAAGGCCCGTAGCAAGCACCGGAATATCGGGAGTCTGTAGTCAGAGTTCCGGTGGCACCCTGTCACCGCAGTGTCTGAAAGGGTTGTCAGAGGTTTATTGTTCGTCGAATGGAACACTATCACAGGCCCTTAGTAATGGATATCCGTCGTCGTCGGTGAATTTCAATAATGCGAACAAGTATTTGACGGAACGGGGATTCGAATTGAATCCGGGGCTCGTGAATGGTGGCGCCACGACCGTGAACGCCGCGCTACAGAGTGTAGCGGCGCTCCGTCAGCTCGCGAATTCGGGTGAACCTACTCTTTCAACGGCCGCCGCCGCCAATATGTGCTACGGATACCGTTTTAATCCGTGCGACATTCGCAGCGATAAGACTCCGCCATATGATCAGAGCTGTCTCCGGACTGTGGCACTGAATATGGGATATGGTCAAAACGGCGAACTTTTGGCAAAGGGTGCTGGATTCTGGGATAAGCTGCCAACGTGGAAAGACGTCATTACAACTCTGGCGCAGTGGAAGCAGCTCGCCGATTCGGGTCCGGATACGACAAAACAAGCCGAGGCGATTCGTCTGGTCTACGGTATCAGTGTGCGATTTCCTGTTAAGACGTGTGTGGTCTCTACGTTGCCGAATCTGCAGATATGGTACGATGGTACGGATCCGAATGGTGATGGAACTACTCCTGCAGATGGCTCCAAAATCAATACGTGGGTCAACAAAGGAGGATACAGCAGCTTCAATGCGATTGCCAAATCGCCGGCCACCTATTCGTCCTCCAAGAAAGCTCTGTATTTTGACCGCAATATCTATTCGACGGGCTATACTGCGAATCCGACAACGGAGACGATTTTCATTGTCTTCAATACTCCGCCGCCGACGAACACGAATTACACTGCGGCACTTATGTCAGGCTACACGGGCGCACGTGGATTCTGGGTGGGTTACACAGATGGTGCGGGAAGTGGACGGGGTGCGGTCGGTATTCTCAGCAGCGATGTTCGCTGGGACGCAACTACACCGGCGGGCTCCTATGCATACGGAAGTACCGCCGTAACTACGGGACAGATTAATGGCGGTAATTCGTGGGTCTCGTTAAATGGTGGGCCAATGGGCCAATACACGGGTCCTACTAATTTCTATCCTGGTACAACTACCTTCATTGGCCAACAATACGGAGCAGGATATACAACCTATAATTTTGTTGGTTACGCAATGGAGATTATAATCTATGGCACGGTCCTGAATGCCGCTCAGATCCAGCAGGTCGAGGGTTATCTGGCGTGGAAGTGGGGAATATCCCAGAATCTTCCCGCGGCGCATCCGTACAAGAAAGCCGCCCCGTAAGTATCCCTTTTGGATAATTTCTTAGTCCGTATTCTTCGATGAGAGTACAGACTAAAAATGTTTACACCTCTCTCTCTTTCTCTCTTTAGGGAGCGGCCTTTGCGGAACGCAGACCCGCAACCGAGTCTTTCCGCCAATCGGGATGGTACATAAACATCGGACGCGCACCCTCCTTGTATTTAAAACATTGGATAATTTCTTTTCCATCGGGTCCTTTAACATCGCCTCCATTCTCGTGTAAGTGGAGCTGGCAGTCGATCGCCGCGCTCTTAATTATAGCGGACAACTCATCGGCAAGCACCTGTTTCCTGGTCGCAATGTCGAAAATCATCTGATCCGTCGTCATCGAATTGTCACTCATCATCAGTTGTTTGGATCCCTCCTCTCTCTGTTTGTCCGAAAAGACCGACAGATATGTGAATACATCCACGACGCGTTCTTCCCAGGGCAGATTCATATGCGAACAAAGACGAATGGCACGTCCGATAACCTGTTGGAGACGAACATTGTTCCAGTACGGTTCCATAATATGGACTTGGCGCGTATTGGACATCGAAATACCTTCGGCACCGGACTGCGTAATCATAAAGACCTTACAGACACGACCATCTCGATTATCTGTTGCAGGACCCAGAAGTTCACGGCACTGGGCCGCGAGTTTCGGTGGAAGTTCCGCCACATCGGCATTATAGAGCTGTAGGAGTAGACGACGCTTTTCGCGCTCCTGTTCACCCGTGTACAGAATATACCGCGGCCGGCCCGGCACCATCAGTTCCACGGGAATCTCCCAGACACCGCCGACTTTTTTGATATCGAGCGGCAGAAACTTTTCATCGGCGGCACGGAGAGCCGCGGCGAAAATACCGAGACCCTCGAGACGCAAGAACTGACTGTATACGAGAACGGGTCCCGGACTCTTACGAATATTCGAGATCATCTCGGCATATTTCGGCGAAAAGACCGCCAACGCCTTATTCAGATATTGATCCGAATTGGCCTCGAGACCCGACATCAATGTGCCGAGGATTCCAGCGAGAACCGCGTCGAGGGCCGTGGGCTCCGCCTTCACGACTTCATCGGCAACAGCCACCGCACCTTCGACTTCTATGGGATGTTCGAGATCAGCATCAACGTCGGCATCTTCCACCATATCGACCGCCACGATCTTCTCTTTCTCAACACCAAGGAGTTTCGCCTGTTGTTTGGTATCCATCTTGGGACGGGGCACCTCTTCAGGAAACACCCAGTTGCACGCAGCGCGGCTCTGGGACAAGAAACCCGTCTGCTTGCTCTTGGTTGCGAAGGCATACAGATCGAAAGGTTTACCGGCCTCTTGTACAGGCTGTACAGGACCCTCTCTGTCGATTTCTTCGAGACGCGCCCGCGAATATTCCTTGAACATATAATCCGACATCGGCACTTTTACTTCTATGTTCATACCCGTGCGCGGCATCAGCTCTTCCGAGGTGCCCCGGAAATAGGAAACGAGTCCCGTAGATCGCGCTTTCAAGATGTTCGTATTCAGAACTTGGAGAGTGGCCTTGTCGATGAATTTGTCGACGAATTCTTTCTCATCGTCGGGCAGCAAGGGAAATGTATGGATGGTCGCCTTCGGATCGGTCAGTACACCGTCTACCTTTACTTGCGTAATGAGACCCGCGCCAAGCATCTCGGTCACAATGGAGGCCGCCCAAGTATCCATATTACGTTCCCGTGATTTGCGAACATCCGAATCTCCCGATCCTGGAGGACCTCTGACAAATCCGCGGGTCGAATAATCGCCGCGAACCACTTTCGAGAAACCGAAGGGCACCGGTGTAATGTTGAGCACTGTGATCCCTGCTCCACCTTCCTCAATCTCTGCGTAATCTACATCGGGCTTTCTCCGGATCAGCGCAAGGATATCCTTAGGTTTGCCGCCGGCACCCAACGGAATAGAGGCCATCCGCTGTTCGCCGCCGATGATATTGAGCAGAATCGCGAGTTCCTGTGCGTAGTTGATCATAGGTGTAGCAGAGAGTACGACGATCTTGGCGCCCACGGCATTCTGGAGTAGTCGATAGAGCGTGTAGGCACGTGGATAGCGATAGCCCTTGGTTGCGCGGGCCAGCGGAGTGGACCAGGTGGCCTCCCGCGGTTCAATCTTGGGATCCGCCATAATCTTGGAGATGGGTTTGCCGCCGATCTGGGTGCCGTTAATCGTCCGCACCAGATTGTGGACTTCGTCAATGACGACGACTGCATCATCGAACATCTGTTTGCCGGTTTCAACACCTTTGGCCGCGAGAGCAGCAAGATCCGCCGGTTTCACACCGTTGTAGTGGATGAATTTGAAGCGGTGTTCCATATGCGCCGCCTGCTGTACTTTGATCGCGGACCGCTGATCCTCTGTGAGAGTGGCCCAGTTACTCGGTTTACCAGGAGTGGCGACCCAGCCACCACCGTTCTTCTCGACATAGTCTGAGGGAAGTCCAAGGATATCTGTTAGCCAAATGTAGGCGTTGTCGCTTTTCATTCCGCGTCCTGGTGTAAGTTTCAAGTGTTGCCAATAATTGTTCTGGCGGAGGGGATAGAAACCGCATTTGGCGATATCCTTGCGATAATTGTTCGACAAAGTGGCGGGTGTCAGGATATAAATCTTTTTGAGTCCACCGTAGTACAGAGCTTCAGCCGCCGCAATGGACGCACAGGTCTTACCGGAACCGAGGCCGTGATAGACAAGGAGACCACGATAAGGTGTTCCACGGCTCAGATAATCGCGGATGATCTTCTGATAGTGGAAGAGTTCACGATTTTCGGGATTGCGGCGCTTACAAGCATCGCGATCGGGTTCCGGTGGTGGCGCTGCGGCGCGGCGCGCTTTGATTTGTTCGCTGTGTTTCTCCACACCGCCGGTGTCGATGGTTCCATCGGCAGTCGCGGCCGCAATGGCCTCATCGAGAATACTCATCAGATAGGGCGAATATTGGCTGTAGGTCTGAACAATAAATTCGGGAAAAGCGGATGATGTGACGGGAGCATATTCGGGTGCCGTGATTTCAATGGGATTGGGACCTTTGAGCATCTTAGCAAACTCGGCTACGGGTACGGCTCCTTTCCATTCGGCGGTGGTGATGGTTCCAGGAGGAGCAGATGCTGGAGCAGATACAGATACAGGTCCAAGTCTGGATACTGCGCTGGTTTCTTTGACTTCACTGACTTTGACTTCTTCTGGCTTCGCAAGAACAGGTGCGGCTGCGGACATAATCATAGCAGCAGCCGCGGATATGGCTCCTTTTCCTTTGATCTCTTTGATTTCTTTGATCTCTTTGACTTCTACTGGCTTCGAAAGAACAGGTGCGGCTACAGGAACAAGGACAGGTGCAGGTGCAGGTGCGACTTTGACTTTTTGGACAATTCGTGGGCCAACATTTTCACTACGCGCAGCTGCTCCTGCTCCAGCACCAGAACCAGCACCGGCAACTACCGTAGGCAGCGCGCCAATGGCAGTCGATTTTTCCTTAACAGGAACCTTCAGCGCCCCTACTTTTACACCAAACGGCATCCTCTAACAATCCCTCCGTATTTTAGCCATCACTGGATCGCACCGAGCTGTACCAGCGCTAGCCGGGAAGCCTCCTGTTCAGCGTCCTTCTTATTACGCGCCGTCGCCGTAGTCAACACGGTTCCGTCCGGCAACAGCACACCCATAGTGAAGATCCGATTATGCAGCGGCCCCTCCGACCCTACCTCCTTGTAGCGCGGCGGCTGATGGAACGTCGCCTGATAGTACCGCAACAACTGATCCTTGTAATTCGTGTTGTTCGCGATAATCTCGCCGAAATCCACATAGGTCTCCAACACATCGATCATCCATTGTTGGACGTGCCAGAACGCCGTCTGGGCATTGGTCGCAGCGTGATCACGATACATCGCCGCAATCCACGCCTCCAACATCGAACCGAGCATTCGATGATTTGTTCGTCCCCCGCAGATCTCCTCCATATGCCGCGACATTATGAGCCACGGAGCCATTCCGAGTTTCATCGCAAGAGTACCCAGATGTTCATTATTCACAAGCTCCGATCGCAGACTCGTCCAGAATCCCTCTCCCTCACCGGGAAATCGTCGTTCCAGGTATTCGCCAACGATGGCGTCCAGAATTCCATCACCCACGTATTCCAGATGTTCGTTATCAGCGGTCTTCAATGGCATACAATCCGCCGGTCGCGGTGCGATCATCTGGCTATCGTGCTGATCCCGTGCCACAAACGATTTGTGAACACACGCCTGACGATACAGATCCACACGTTTCGGCGAATACCGCGCAATCCGAATAATATCCGACACCGGAATGTCACGATTATTCGGATTCCACGGGTTATAAATTTTTGCTGCGTCGGCTGGACCACTACTACTCATTCCTATTCTTAGTTAATGGAATACTTGTTTAGCCCATTTCTCTATTTTTTAGATTTGAAACTCTCTGCGATCACGGGGCCCAGGACACCGAGTTTCTTACCACCCACCTGCAGAGCCGACAACTCAAGAGCCGAAAGAGCCACAAGATCCGCAATCGAATGAGTAGCCAAGAGTGCGTCCACTTTTTTGGAACCGAGACCCGGAATCGCCGATAGCATCGCGTGGGCCGTTCCTGCCGCCGTTTTGTTACCTTTCTTAGCAGTCGAAAGCACCGCCGTCATTCCGGCCATTGCGGCTACTTGGGCGGTCGCGTGATCTCCTTCGGGCACGAACACGGTCGGATCATCTGTAAGTTGCTCCATAAGGAGCTTGGCCCAGCGCGCCGTGTCCAGAATACCTTCCGTTTGTATGACCGGCATTCCGTATCGGAGCACGAGTCTCGTGACGAGACGCTGGAGTTGTTTCTCAGGAGTGCGACCGTACATTTTGAGGGGATCACCGAGAGACCAGGTACCTTCCAGAATATAGACCACCGCGACACCGGATCCGCGAACGGCCATCAGGCGTGCCCGTTGCTCACGGTAGCGACCATCCGCATTACTGGCGGCGAAATCGGCCAGACTCTTACGCTCGGCCACGAGAAGTGGTTCTCCCGCCTCATTCTGAATCAGAAAATCGCCAACATCGAGGCCAGCGGTTTGAAATGGAACACCGAGAGTCTTGAGTCCTTCTGCCAGACGGGTCTCACGTGAGTCTACGACGAGCTGCATACCTTCCCTGTAGATATATGGAGGTGCTTAGATCCTACATAGATCTAAAAAGATCACGCTCAGATAGAATTACGTTATGATAATTTTCTCATTTTCTCTATATGGCGCAAACCCCAAATATACACACGGTACTCTGGCAAACGCCCGTATTATCAAAGAGCGGTTCCCAGATGCGAAGATGTATGTCTACGCGGCCGAATCCGTACCCGCCGATATAAAAGAGCAGCTCGCCGCAATGGCCCACGTTCGTCTTATCCCAGTACCCACGCGGGAAGGTACACGGGGAACATTTGATAGGTTTCTGGCAATAGATAATCCTGAATGCGATATTATGTTTGTCCGCGATGCCGACAGTCGTATTCACGAACGGGATGCTGCGTGTATCGAAGATTTCGTCGCTGATCCATCTAAACTCGTTCAGATTATCCGCGATCACAAGTACCATTACTATCGTGTTCTTGCGGGTACCTTCGCAATTCGTAAAGAGGCACTGACTACGTCAATGGAATCTCTAGTTGCGAAAGCAACGCATTATGGAAACAAATATGGATGCGACCAAAATTTCCTGATTGCCGAATTCTATAGCAAATTCTTGAATCGCGCACAGATTTACGATCGCTACGCTCAGTTTGAACCGCAGGGCGTCCTGACACCGTTCCGCATACCTATCACAGATAATCTGTTTGTCGGGCAGGTTCATCTGTTCCGCGAAGATGGAACGGAGTATACCGAATTCGATGCGTATTAATTACGATAAGTTGCCTTCCTTCGATTTGACTTTGTTCGTGTCTTTCTGCTAGATCTCTTCGACCTCTGACTCTGACTCTGACTCTGACTCTGACTCTGACTCCGACTCCGACTCCTATTCTTCCGCTTACCGCCAATAAGTATAATCTCTTCCGCAAACGCGCTTTCGGGCGCCCTATCTAAGAGGGCTTGTAAGTTGTCGTGTACACCTCTTTTCAAACGCCCTCTTGACTCTAGGGTATTTACCTTTTGTTTGGCTTCTATTTTAGAATACATAGATTTTAGATATCTCACTAATTGTTGGACATCTTCTTGTCCAACTTTGTCAGGTACAACATAATCAAGATCAACAAACGGCGGAAGAGACATATCTTACTAAGGAGGCTTAAAATCATCCTGGCCAGAGCAAGAGCAAAGAGCAAATGACAGTGCTAACAGCGATAACGATTCTATGTTCGTTTGCCGGTGGGTCCGCGATAATGTACGGTGCTCTTACAGGATCAATTCCAGCTATTGTTGGCGGCTCAGTTGCCACAGCTGTGGTCCTTGGTATTAAGATCTATGAATGTTGGCCACGGAAACCGGTTCCGGTGGAATACGAAGAAATCCCTGGATATGTGTATTAATGTGTCCTGGTTCTGGACTTGCGTCTCCGCGGGTCACTATTCCCTCTGGGTTTCGGATCAGATGTCCGTGGACTGGAACGACGGGTGTGATGGGATTTGGCCGATGAATGTCTGCGAACAGAAGAATGGCGGCTTCTGGAAGCTGAACGACTAACACGTTTTGGACCAGAAGAAGAAGAGCCAGAAGAACCAGAAGAGCCAGAACCAGAGATCGAACCAGAAGAAGAAGATGCAGTGCGGCCACTCGAAGTTCTCGCAAATGATATTCCTGCGCGGTCCAACGAATTATGCGTCAGCGATCTTACAGATCCCCAAAAATCGAGCACTTTCTTTACAGCTGACAATGTTCCTTTCTTCTTCTTATCATCGGGATTCGCTCGCACAGCCGGCGTGAGTTCCGCCTTCATAGCGTTTAGTCGCCGGAGTTCCGATGACCACGGAAGAAATCCTAGGCGCGCAGCATCCTCAGCCATTTTGGCTACCGCGCCACCAGGAGCTACCGTGACTTCAAAAAACGTCGGCCCATCTGCCGGCATAGTTCCTTCGCCAGTATCATACAGCGTCGAATCACTCGGGACAGGCAGTAAATAGCCGATTTCGTAGAGTTTAGTAGCTGTTTCAGCGGGTCCAACGCACACGAAGAACATCAGCCTTCGTTTGTTTGTCTTGGAAACGTAATCGTCCAACAGCGTCAGTCGAACCCGTGCTCCCGGATTGAGTTCCGGCTGAAGCTCTCGTTCAAGAGCCTTTTCGAGCAAGACGAAATAACGAAAGAATTGACGATCCATCCTCCTTCTCTAAACTGTAGCTATAAAATAGAAGGAGAATGGACCGTCTCAAGACTATCAATGATTTGGAGACACTGGTTCTCGCTATTCTGGCCGGTTACAAGCCGCATCCAACGAGGGATCCCGAATATCGAGTAACAACGAGCACCAGAATGCTGAGTTGGTCGAAGCACGTCGAAGCGCAACAGGTCGCACCCGATATGTGGCGTATCGGAGCTATAGGAGACGGCAATTGTATGGTTCATTCTATATTGTTTGCCGCGTCGCCATCCTATCGCCAGGAAGCTAGTAAATTTCGCCCAGCCATTGCGGATAAATTCCGAGAAGTTTTGAACGCACGTGTCGAAGAATTGAAGGATATTGCCGATGCTATGTATGCCGAAATGGGTGGCTGGGAATCTCTGGCAGAATCGTTTGATATTATGAAACGTTACAAACGATCGGAAGTGAATATTGAGATTGGACCCGTAATAGCCCGGCTCTACGGATTAAATTTCTTGACTGTCCAGATTGTCGGTGGTAAATTGAAGCCATTTGTTATAACATATAATGATGGACGTTTTGACCCGGCTCTTCCATCTGTCCTCATTAATTATCGCTCCTGGCAGATATTAAATTTAGGTATAAGAAGTTCGTCTTCTTCTTCTGGTTCTGGTTCTTCTAGTTCTTCCAGTGAGGCAGGCCCCGTGGCAAACCATTATGAAGTCATTATTTCGGGGCATCCGACACCAAAACCGGCGGCTTCTTCCAAAAAGAAAAAGACCCGTCGCAAGAAAGATGTGACATACATTTTTCCACCGGGAACAACCTATGTATTTCGACCGGCAGATCCACTACTTGCTCCACTCATGGTTGAATTCGAACGACCAGGAAAGGAAGCTAAGAAAGATGAGGAGGCTCAACGAATTCGCGCCCGCGCCTATGAGGCAATAGTATCTGCAGAAGCGGCCACAGCCGCAGCAGGCGCAGTTGGTTCGTCGCCTCGGAAGCCGAAGTCGAGGTCCAGAACCAGATCCAGATCCGGATCCAGCCCTAGAACACGTAGATCATTCGCATCGAAGTCACCTTCACCTGTCCCTGCTGCTCCTCCTGCCTAATACCATTTCACGTGATCAAATGTAGGTCCAAACATCCGCTCTAAACCTGGCACGTATCCGTTATACGGATCGCTGCTTTTTTTAGGTGTTTTATCTTCTGATCCAGTGTACATCCGGTCGTGTTCCGGAAAGTACGGATCGATTGCGTGATCCACAACCTCTTTCTGACGGTATTCAAATCCGATGTCAACCGCGTCGTTCGCAGTATCTATAATCCGATTATCATCCGGTTCCTGTGTGGCCATCTGAGGAACGATCGGTTTCAGCTCATTGACCTCCCAGTGATGCGGTCCCACTTTCGTAACAACGGGTTCATATTCCGGATCTGATGAATAGGCACTCGCAATCATCGCGGCAACCTCGCGATCTTCGCGGCTCTTGTGTCTACAACGGTCATTTTCCTCCTTTTTTTTGCTGCGTTCTCCGTACCGCGCCGCTGCCTCACGGGCAACATCGTCCATATCGACCGACGTAAACTCACCCGCCGCCGTGAAACCCTCTGAGAGACCAGCGTATTTCTGCCGACGTTCATCCGATGATAGAGGCCGATCGGCCCAGTCGAACGCCCGCTTGTTCAGAAGTATATTGAAATTCTGGCGGGGAACTTCCATCCGGCCGTTGCGTTCATAGCCGTAGACACGCGATAATTCATAGTCATCCACCTTATTGATGGGTGTCTTTGCGTATGTTTGTTCATCCGTAGGTTCTTCGAGTACCTCATATTTTTTCCCGCCCTTCAGGATCGGCAATGTACAGTTGCGATGATTGGCTGCCCACCATTGCTGAAATGCATTCATGTCGGGAAACCAACGCCCCGAAGGCTGAAGTTCCAGTGATCCATCTTCTTTGCGATAGATTATGGCGTCGCACACATGACCCGACATAAATACATAGACCACAATGATTGTGATCACTGCCATTATGATGAGTGCCAGAACGATTTGATCCCGTGACATCTTCTCTCTTTCATACGATGTATTTTCATCTGTAAGAGTAGAGGGATGGATTACTGGACAAGTTCACGGAAGAGTTCACGGAAGAGTTCGCGGAAGAGTTCGCACAAAAGGAGATCTATGTCAAATAGGCGTACAAAAGAGACACGAAGCACAAGTGGACGTGTGATGTCGATGACTCCATCGAATATTGGATCAATGCAAGGAATAATTCGACGTGGTCCGGTAACTATAATTCTTGTATTTTCGACAACGTGCCCGCATTGCCATACATATAAGCCGATCTGGGATAAGCTTTGTAAGACAAAGGGGCGCAAGGCGAATATGATCAGTATGGAGGCATCCACCTATCAGCAGACGCCACTCTCTGAGAAAAAAGCGGTATCGGGAGTACCGACGGTTCTTTATGTGAACAAACAGGGTGAAATAGTGGAGATTGATAAACCGCGGGACACTGCGATAATGACGGAGGTTGTTCGGAATTCACCCCGTCCTGAGTTTACGAAGGTGCTGACAAGCCCTACGCCGATGATTTCTGCACCCAAGCCGATGATTCCTGCTCCCGCAAAGCCGATGATTCCTGCTCCCGCAAAGCCGATGATTCCTGCTCCCGCAAAGCCGATGATTCCTGCTCCCGCAAAGCCGATGATTCCTGCTCCCGCAAAGCCGATGATGCCTCAATCTAGAACAATGGTCCCAGGTACAGAGATCATTAATAGTCCATTGAAGCCGCTACCGGCAACCGGCGGCCGCCGAGGTGGAAGCCGAGGTGGCAACTGGAATGCTCTAATGGCCGCCGCACAACAGGCGGCTCCTGCTGCCGCCCTTTTAGGTGCCTACGCCGCATTCCCCATGCAGCGTTCCTCCGGCCTTGGCCCTGCTACACGCAAAAGAAGGCGATAAACCCTATTACCAAATATAAAGACTATTATTATAGTTATTCATAAAATGACTATAATAACTGGTGAACGGATTCAATCCCTTTGTGATGTATATTGCGGTACGGAATCCGATTTTTCAATATATAATAGATCCCGAACATCGAAAAACATCGATATGAATGCAATTATTCAACCCTGGGATAACCCCGCAAAGATTTATTGCTACGGTGACAGTATAGATAAATTTATAAGCCTGCTTCCTCTAATCAAAAATAAATTTATCTTTATCTCTCATAATTCGGATAAGAATATTACTTCAGAATATCTGGATTTTCTAAATTCACCAAAACTCCTATTCTGGCACGCACAAAATGTAATGTTCAATCATCCTAAACTCGGCGGTCTCCCAATAGGAATTGCGAATAGTACGTGGGATCATGGCAATTTAAATACGTTATCAAACATAATGGCGAACAAATCCCCCAAAAAAAATGATTTTTATTTTTATTTTTCTATAGGCACGAACCGCGCAGAGCGTAAGTCCTGCCACAATCAACTGGTACAAAAAGGGCTTGTTTTCGGCAAAACGCTAAGTTTTGAACCATATCTGGCAACTCTAGCTACGCACAAATACGCCATATGTCCTCCTGGTAATGGTGTAGATTGTCATCGTATGTGGGAATGCTATTATCTGAATGTAATTCCTATTGTTAAAAGGTCGATATTTACGGAGAAACTGTCCGCAATTTTGCCGTGTGTACTACTAGATGACTGGTCCCTGTTTAATAAAAAGATATTACTAGATTCATATATAGAGCCCTGTTTCTCTAGTTCTGATAAATTGACACTTGACTATGTTCGAAATTGTATAGACAAAGGATATGATTATTTTCAGGGAAGCGGTGAAGACAACATGGGTACCAGTACCTTGGAATGAATATGGAGATTATTGATGCGATAACCATTGACAAACGGTATACGTTTCCCATCTTCGATCACCCATGTATACGTATATGGTGTATAATCTATCTCCGCTAATGACCATTTTACTCCCTTTTTTAAAACGCCACCTGAATGGCACAAGTCGATGCCACCCAAAAAAATACCTATGGCCGCCGCGTCAAATATACTACCGCTAAACAGTCCACCGTAACGGTATGTTTCTATATTATAGCGGGCATCCTCCCAGTGTACAGGTAGAAACATCACATCGTCTTTAGCTGACTCCCAGAATAAATAGAGAGCACCCATTTCCTCCAAAAATCCCGTATAGTTTTCAATCCGTTCAATGCATTGCGCAGTAAATCGATCCAGAATATCAGTTGACCGAATATAACAGATTCCAGAGGATGAACGTCCTATATTATCATACAAGAATGCCATATTTTTTGTTTGGAATGATGCGAGCCATTTTGTCGGATTATCGTAAATTAGATTATCGAGTTCAAGAAATAGAACATCTGTAAGCCCCTTTTGTTTCATCAAATTATTCAATACAAAAAAACGCTCGAAGGCGTATATAAAGAGCTTTTCGCGTCCAGGGACCCAGGGTGTAATGACGAATTTTTTGATATTTATATCAAGAACCTTATTGAAGGTGGCGTCCTTAACAGATTCATACGGGATAATTATTACATTGTATTTTTCTTTGAGAACAGTGACATACGGACTTGTAAGCTCTGATATAATAAAAAAAATCGGACCCTCAAAGAATAATCTGGCCTGATGCACTGTTGTAACACTATATTCCGGGAGTGTTCCGATAAATGCGTATACGAGGTTCATTATCTAACAAGCAGGGTATTAATTAAAGTGTTAGATTAAACTTATAAATCTCTGATTCGAGCGATCAAAACTTGACCTAAACCGTCGCCACCAAGAAACATCCAGTAGCAACAATGACTGCTCCTGATCCTGTTCCGTTACAATTTCAAATCCTGGGTTCCTCTGCCGGCGACGTCGCCGGTGAATATCAAATCACCCTCTACGGCTCTACCGCCGAGGGTAAATCTGTGGGTGTCGCAGTGACCGGGTTCGAGCCGTTCTTCTATGTCGAGATTCCCGACACGTGGTCCGAGAAGGACAGGGACGCATACAAAGCCTGTCTAACACAGAGGCTCCGCGATAAAGAGCACGCCCAGGTACGTCTGACTATCGAGAAACATAAGAGCTTCTGGGATTTCAACAACGACGAACTTCTGACATTTGTGAAGGTCCAGGCCAAGTCCAAACGTGTATGGACCAAGATCCGCGATATCTGTCAAGATAGGGAGACGTGTCTGCCAATCCCCTATAAGCTGCGAGGTAAGATGACTAAAGAATATACTCTGCGGGTCTTCGAGGCAAACATTGATCCGATGCTCCGTTTTTTCCATCTCCGCGAGCTCAAACCCGCCGGTTGGGCTGCGATCGCCGAGGACAAGTACAATGATCTCGACGAATGCGAAGAAGACGACGATAACGACGAAGATGAAGATTACGACGAAGATGAAGATTACGACAAAGACGAAGACGAAGATCTTGACAAATCGAACACAACAACGGACTACCAGATCACCGCTAATTGGGAAGCAATTCTTCCAGCTACGCCCGACATACAACTCACAACAGCCCCGCTCAAAGTGCTGTCCTGGGATATCGAGTGTACGAGTAGTCACGGCGACTTTCCACAGGCCATCAAGACCTGGAGAAAGCCGGCGCGGGAGGCCGTCGAGGCCAGTTTATCTGCTGCCGAGGTTGTGGCTGCGGTCGTGACCGCCGTAGAAGGCAGCGACTCCAAACTCAGCCGTATCTATGTTAAGGATTCGGATGCAGTAACCCCTGGCCTTACAACTCTGCAGGCAGAATGGCCCAACATTAATCTTAGCACAGAAGACGCAATTGATCGCGCCGAGGCGCTGATGAACCGGTGTTTCCCACCTCCGGAAGGCGACCCTATCATCCAAATCGGCAGCGTTCTGTATGTTAATGGAAAGGCCGTGCGTAAGGATATCTTTGTCCTCGGTTCCTGTAACCCTGTTCCAGGAGTAAACACGTATCCTTGTGCGACCGAACAGAATGTCATCCGTAAGTGGTGTCAGCTCATTAAGGAGCTCGATCCCGACATTATGGTGGGCTATAATATCTTCGGCTTTGACGACAAGTATCTGTGGGATCGCGCCGTCGTCAACAAATGTACCGATGCGTTCAAGACTCTCGGACGCAAAGGCATAAAGAGAGCCTGGTCGAAGGCCACACGCAAGTGGGAGAAGGTCCCCCCCGTAGAACTTACGGAGAAATTCCTCAGCAGTTCCGCAATGGGCGACAACACGTTCAACGTATTCACTGCGGAGGGTCGTTTACATATAGATCTTCTGGCCTATGTTCGCCGTAATGCGGTTCTGGACTCCTACAGCCTAGACAACGTCACGGCGACGTTTATGAGCGGCTTGGTTTTCTCTGTTCTTTCGGTTCTTTCAGTTTCAGAAGGCACAGACCCAACTCTCTTTACGGTGAAGACAAAATCCACGAAAGGAACCACGGTCGGCCGCTACATTGTCCTAATGGACGAAGAGAACGATGTGATCGGCGACAAGTATCTGGTGACAGCAGTAGAGCCAAAATCCCTTCAAGTGCGGATGCCAGATGGCGGAGAGGCGCTCCGTGAACATTCACTTCCACCAACGCGCTGGGCTCAATCCAAGGACGATGTTAGTCCCAAAGATATCTTTGCGCTCCACGCAGAGGGACCGGCCGAGCGCGCCCGTGTCGCCGCCTACTGTATTCAGGATTGCGATCTTGTGATAGAACTGATGCAGAAGCTCGAGGTGCTCAACAATTCGATTGCGATGGCCAATGTCTGCTGGGTGCCGGTGGATTTCATCTTCACGCGGGGTCAGGGAATCAAGTCGGAGTCTCTTGTCTTCTACGAATGCCGTAAAGAGGACCAGTTGATTCCGGTGTTGCCGGCTCCGCCGCGGCGCAAAGAGGATGGCGTCGCTGATCTGGATTCGGCAATCGCACCTGTACCAGAAGTAGTGATCGCCGATGACAACGAGGGCTACGAAGGCGCCATTGTTCTTGATCCACTCAGCGGTATCTATCTGGATGACGAGCCGGTGGCCGCACTGGATTTCAGTTCGCTGTATCCATCATCTATTATCGGTGATAATCTGAGCCACGATAGTGTGGTCTGGGTCAAGGATTATGATCTCGACGGCACCCTTGTATGTGTCAAAGAGGGCTCTGATAAGTACGATAATCTACCGGGTTTCGACTACCTTAATGTCGAATACGACATTCTCCGTCCGGATCCAGGCGATACTCGTAAGCATCCGCCACTCCAGCCGGCAGGGAAACGGGTGTGTCGGTTCGCGCAACCCTATGATGTTACACAGAAGTCAACGCTTCCTAAGATTCTTCAGAAGCTTCTGAGTCAGCGCAAGGCCACGCGCAAGCAGGCCGAAAAAGAGACCGACGATTTCCGCAAGGCGCTCTTGGATGCCCAACAGCTGGCCTACAAGCTCACAGCGAATTCATTGTATGGTCAACTGGGTTCTAACACATCCAAGATCCGACGGAAGTGTATTGCCGCCTCCACAACGGGTCACGGACGCCAACAGCTCTTATGTAGTAAGAAGTTTATTGAGACGTTCTATGGACCTGAGTCAAGAAACAAGCGATGCTCTGCTATCTGTGTCTATGGAGATACGGATTCGGTGTTCATCTCATTCCGACCAACTGATCCTGTAACAGGTGAACGTCTGACAGGTCGTGCGGCTCAGGAAGCTGCCAAAGCGCTCGCCGAAGAGGCCGGTAAAAAAATTTCGAGATATCTCAAGCCGCCCCACGACTTCGAGTTTGACAAGATGTTCCGGTGTTTCTGTCTGCTGTCCAAGAAGCGCTACTTCGGCGATATGACCGAGGGCGGACTCGAGGATACGGATTACCATCGCAAGTCGATGGGCATAGTGATGAAGCGCCGAGACAATGCCCCTATAGTCAAGTACGTGTACGGCGGTGTGATCGAACGTATTCTGAATCAACGCGATATTGTGGCCGCCTTCGAGTTTGTCCGACAGGCCATTCGCGATCTGTTAGCCGGCAAATTCCCGCTGAAGCGCCTCACAATCACGAAGAGTCTTCGTGCGGAATACAAGCTGGTTCCGGCACACAAGATTCTGGCAGATCGCATCGGCAAGCGGGATCCAGGTAACAAGCCGTCGTCGAATGACCGGATTCCATTTGTCTATACGCTGCAGCCTTCGGGTAAGGCGTGGTCCAAGGATACCAAACAGGGCGACCGGATTGAGACGCCATCGTATCTCCGTGAGAAGGCCCTCAAGCCGGATTACACGTTCTACATTACAAATCAGATTGCGAAGCCGGTAGCACAGGTGTTCGGTCTCGTAGTCGATCGGCTACCAGGGGTCAAGAGCCATCTGGTCAAGGCCGCGAAGACGACCGAAGCCCGTGAGAAACTCGCGGAGGAGCTACTGTTCGGCGACTTGATCCGCGGTGCCTCCGGCCAGAAGGATATTCGGGCCTGGTTCCCAGCATCCTGAATCCCAGCATCCTGAATCTATGACCAGAGTAAGGAGGCAATGTTTGATCAACTCGTATTTTCAGGACGCAATCTTTTGTTGATTTACGCGGCTCTAACAGGAACATTTCTGCGTCCGCTGATACCGTGTAATACTGCGCGGTTCATTAATGATTCTATGATATTCCGGCACGTGATAGCTTTTGTGGGACTCGCCTTTTTCACGGTTGTCGCCGATTCCGAATTCGAAGATTTTGCTGGATTCGTACCTCTATTTGTGAGCGCGGTGTTCGTTTATGCGTGGTTTATGATATCCTCCAAAATGACGGCGAATTGGTGGATTCCGCTGGTTTTATTGTTAGCGATCCTATATTTTATTAATACGTACCGCAATCACGCGAAGAAACTAACAAAAGATATGGACAACTATCTCACCTATGGTGAGATTGCGGCGGTGATTCTTAGTGCGCTGATTACATTCTTTGGATTCATCATCTATGTCGGTGAAAAGAAGATAGATTATCGCGGAAAATTCGATTTTGGCACGTTGATTTTGGGAACGGAGACGTGTAAGAACACTCCGACAAAGACGGCTTACTGGGACTCGCTGAAGGCGGCGTTCTTGGTGGCACCTGGATCTGGTTCTTCTGGTCAGCGCGGTGGTGGATTCGTGTCAGAAGATGGAATCCCTGTTGTGAGCTCCTTTGATACCAAAGAATCCGTGCTTCATTAAGAATCTGTGATTCGGACGCAAAAGCAAAACCAAACAAAAAAGGTGATAGGTTAAGATGATTGGCCCGAGTAGGTACGATGACATCAAGACACGGTCTGGCCAATATCGGAAATACCTGTTATTTGAATTCCGCATTTCAGGCGCTGAGTCGCACAAAGCCATTCGCGGACTACTTTGGCGGAGAAGCCTGGAAAGACCACCGGCATTCAGACCGAAAGGGACACGATCTGGCGCAACATACAGCAGATCTCGTGTCAGCCCTTCAGGGACCAGGGGACAAAATGTTGATCCCTTCAAAATTCGTGCGTGCATTTGTGGAATTCGCACACGAAATCAATGATGAGATCCGTCCAGGTGCCCAGGCCGATGCGGCCGAGGCGGTTCAGATTCTTCTGGATGGACTTCACACCCAACAAGCCCGCGAGGTCCGCATGCAGATCACGGGAAAGGCAACGACTCCCGACCAGGCGGCTCTTATCAAAGCACTCGAGAGTTGGTCCACATTCTTCCACAAAGAGTATTCGCCTCTGGTTGACAAATTCTATGGACAAACACAGACATCTGTGGTCTGCAGAGCCTGTAATGCAACCTCCACCCGCTATGAACCGTGGAGTGTTCTGAAGTTGCCGATTCCGGGCGCGGATGTACAGGGTAGCCCGGCTCCGCCGCTTGATAAATGTCTGGCCGCTGCAGTCGCCACCGAGACACTCGACGATTATTCGTGTAGCGCGTGTAAGACAAAAGGGCCCGCCAAAATCGCCCACGCCATCAGTCGGTATCCGAAGCATTTGATCGTGTCACTCAAACGATTCACAAACACGGGATCCAAAATTCGTGCCCGAATCCCCTATGATCCGAACTGTATCGATTTGAACGCGTATCGTGCCTGGCCAACTATACAAGGCAACACCACATATCGTCTGATGAGCACTGTAGAACATATGGGTGGAAGCCGTGGAGGTCATTATTGTATGCGGACTAGAGAAGACGATGAATGGCTCGTCTACGATGATGCGCGTACTGGACCCAGCCCCTTTGGAGGTGATGCCGGCCCCGACACGTATATGTTGTTCTTGGAGATGATTTAACTGCCTATTCTAGAGATGCAGACAAACCTACCGGCTTCTATGTCTGGACCTGGACCTTCCCCTTCATCGATAGGTTCGGCGGGATTCAATATCAACAGTCTCCTTACAAGCTGGGGAGCAACGATAGCCGTAGTTGTTCTTTTGGTCATTGTGTTTGCCATATATTACCAGACAATCGGTTACTATTTTAATCTGGGTTGGGAGCGACTGTCTTGGAGCAAGGCCCATCACGAGAAGGTGGAGGTTTCCACACCCGATGGCGGCCCTTCGGCTTTGCTAACACCTGCATCTGGCTCTGGCTCTGGCTCTGGTTCTGGCTCTGGCTCTTTAGGTAAGGCAATACACAAACTCGAATCTGATGTGGAATCGGCACTTGGCTCTGGTTTCTCTGGTTCTTCTGGCAAAAATCAGGTCTTCAATGTGGCCCGCAATCTATTTAAATTCTCGGAGGCCGAGCCGCTCTGCCGCGCCTATGGTGCGGAACTCGCG
>Ga0114962_10000001_pt1 | contig 209718 bp, 197 predicted proteins | sample C_130820_MF_Meta_FD_87017 | JGI IMG/M metagenome (GOLD analysis project Ga0114962, IMG submission 87017) | Freshwater microbial communities from Lake Croche, Canada to study carbon cycling - C_130820_MF_MetaG | ecosystem: Environmental > Aquatic > Freshwater > Lake | place: Lake Croche... | reverse complement strand
GTATAGGGTTTGGCATCCTCTGCCTGTGCAACTTGAGCGCCGACGAGCGCTGCGGTAATCAGGGCAGCTGAGATAATCGTAGTGCGGAACATGATACTTCTCCTAATGTAGGTGAGTTTTTGAGCGGGCCGATGCGTCGTCGGTTCCCTAATAGAATGAAATAAAAATCCGATGCGGATAAAAACAGATGGCACCCCGGTTTAACGCCGGGATGCCATCTGAAGTTTACTGCTGTTCACGTTCGGCGCACTATTCTGCGCCGAGCATCTCGGCTAAATTACTTGCCGGGAATCGCGAACACGGTCAAGGAACCACCGAGTTCTGTGAACTTGTTCAGTTCTTTGTAGCCACCCACTGCGCCCAGACCGTCGGTGTCTTTCTCAAGACCAGCTGCCATGCCGATACCGGCCCAGCCACCAATTCCTGAGTACACGCCAACATACTGCTTGCCTTTGTGCTCGTAGGTGAACACGTTGCCGATGATGCCGGAAGGAGTCTTGAACTTCCAGAGCTCTTTACCTGACTTAGCATCAACTGCTTTGATGTAGCCTTCTAGGGTACCGTAGAATGCCAAGCCACCATGGGTGGTCAAAGCACCGGACCATACCGAGAACTTCTCGGGCTTGGACCAAACGATCTTACCTGTGCCGCCATCCCAAGCAATGAAGTTACCCATTGTGCCGTCTTTCTGGTCTTTGCTAGCCGAAGGAGCGGGGAACATCGACAGGGTTGCACCAACATAAGGTGAACCTGCGGTGTACTCAACCTTGAAAGGCTCGTAGTCCATGCAAACGTGGTTGGTAGGAACGTAGAACAACTTGGTGTCTGGGCTGAAAGATGCGGGTTGCTCATCTTTTGAACCTAGAGCTGCTGGGCAGATACCTTTGGAGTTAACGTCAGGACCATTCTTAGCGGTGGAGTACTTAGCCACAACTTGGGGACGGCCAGTCTTCATGTCAACGTGGGTAGCCCAGTTCACAGCGGGATCATACTTCTCTGCAACCAAGAGAGCACCGGTGGTGCGGTCTAGGGTGTAGCCGAAACCGTTACGGTCAAAGTGAGTCAAAGCCTTGGTCTCTTTGCCGTGTACGGGGATCTCGGACAAGATCATTTCGTTGATGCCGTCAAAATCCCACTCGTCGTAGGGGGTCATCTGGTAAACCCAGTTTACTTTACCGGTATCAACATCGCGAGACCAGATAGACATGGACCACTTGTTGTCGCCAGGGCGCTGAGCAGGGTTCCAGGTTGAGGGGTTACCTGTACCGTAGAACATTGCATTCAGGCTAGGATCGTAAGAATACCAACCCCAGGTTGTGCCGCCACCGATCTTCCACTGGTCGCCTTTCCAGGTCTTCAAGGAAGAGTCTTTTCCAACTGGAGCCATTTTGCCATCGGTCCAGGTCATGGTCTTCTCAGGATCCATCAGCATTTCTTCGTCAGGACCAACGCTGTAGCCTTTCCATGCTTGCTTACCGGTGTTGATGTCATAAGCAGCCATGAATCCACGAACGCCCCACTCACCGCCAGAAATACCGGTGAATACTTTGTTCTTGAATACGTGAGGTGCGGATGAATTGACAGCGCCCAACTTAGGATCGCCGTTCTTTACAGACCAAACTACCTTGCCGGACTTCGCATCCAAAGCAACGAGGTTGGTATCAGCTTGTTGCAAGAATACTTTGCCTTCTGCATATGCTAAGCCACGGTTAACCGTGTCGCAGCACATTTGGGGCACAACTGCTGGGTCTTGCTTAGGCTCATACTTCCAAACGATTTGGAGGGTGTTCAAGTCATAGGCCCAAACTTTATTGGGGAAGGGGCTATGGATGTACATCATGTCGCCGATAACCAGGGGTGAACCCTCGTGACCACGCAACACGCCGGTTGAGAACGTCCAAGCAACTTGGAGCTGGTTCACGTTAGCGGTGGTGATTTGGTTCAACTTGCTGTAACGCTGATTTGAGAAATCTCCAGCCTGGGCAGCCCAGTTCTTGGAATCTTTGATTTTTCCAGCCAAGTCGTCGTTGGCTTGTGAAGCAACAGGGGCAACCAAAGCGGCGCCAACCAATAGCATCGTAATGCGATTCAAATTCATACAACCTCCTAGTGTGAATTTCTAGCCGTTATCAGGCCTATCCTGATATACGGCACCCAGCAACATAAACGTCGTTGCAGCAGCGTCTTAAGCACCCATCCGATTTCTGTTCTTATTTGACTGCTTGTGGTGTCGGATGTCGGCATTTGTTACTGGATCTTTTGTCTGATCACTTCCTGGGAGCTTTTATGGGCTATCTGGAAGGATTCCTAAATCTTTGCTTAGTCCTCCTTACAGAGGAGACAGCAGACCCTTAACGACGCTGATAATACACCCCGAAATGGCGTTGTCAACGCACTTAATATAAAAAAACACAAAAAGATTTTGTTGCGCCGCGGCAATAAAAACCCAAGTGGGGCGCGGGCTTTCATGAAATCAGGGGTTCATGAAAACGTAATCAAATCCTTTACATGAATTCAACTAGAGAATTAATCCTTAGCTTCCGGTGACTTATAAATTTGTCTATGACGATCATCAGGGGGCATATGCCGTGCGATCAATCTTTCTTTCTTGTGGCCTCTCAATGAAAACTTAAGGACGAAAACAAGAAAAAATATTTTTATGTCGCGTGGATTTTCTCTATCTTTTTTTAATTATTTACTATCTAGTATCACTTAGACCCCACACTCGGGGTGTATCCCAGCACCGGCATCAGGTCTTGTTCGGCAATATTTAGATCTACTGACCGTCGTTGCGCATAATCTTGAACCTGATCTAATCCAACGGAATTCACCGCAAAGTAGCGGGCATCAGGATGCGCGATATAAAAGCCACATACCGCCGCTGAGGGCCACATTGCCAAGCTGCTGGTGAGCTGCAATCCTGCGTTCTTCTCTGCTTGCAGGAGTTTAAAGAGCGCTCGCTTGCTGCTGTGATCGGGACAGGCGGGGTAACCTGGAGCGGGGCGTATGCCTTGATAACGCTCGGCAATCAAATCTTGCACCGAGAGATTCTCATCAGGCGCATAACCCCAGAATTCACGGCGAATCCGTCCATGTAAGTGCTCTGCAAAGCCTTCTGCCAAGCGATCAGCCAACGCCTTCAACATGATTGCGCTATAGTCGTCATGCGCAGCCTCAAAGGCCTGGGCGCGCTCTTCCACGCCATCGCCAGTATTGACGGCAAACGCCCCAACGTAGTCGATTACCCCACTTTCTTTTGGAGCAATAAAATCGGCCAAGCAAAATTGCGCACGGTCATTGGCCTTCGCATGTTGCTGTCGGATGCCATGCCAAGTTGCCAATACTTCCCCGGGATGGGTCGCAGAAAATAAAGCAATGTCGTCGTCGTTGACCTGTGCGGCAGGGAACAAGCCATATACGGCATGGGCTTTAATCCATTTTTCATCTATTAGCTTTGTGAGCATTGCTTGCGCGTCTGCCCATAGATTGCGGGCGGCTTCGCCCACAATTTTATCTTCTAATATGTCGGGGAATTTTCCTGCCAAGTCCCATACTTGAAAAAAAGGTGCCCAGTCAATATCCGCCACAATCTCTTCCAGTGGATAATCGTGCAGGGTATAGACCCCCAGTTGCTTAGGTTTCAAGGGATGATAAGATTTCCAATCGATTTCAGGCTTACGTGCGCGGGCCTCAGCGATCGGCACCAAGGGGCCAGGGCCCTTCTTTGCAGCATGGAGCTCCCTTACATGCTGATAATCTTTTTCCAGCTCTTCTAGGTAAGTGGTTCTAAGATCGTCTGATAGCAAATTGCTACATACCCCTACCGCACGGGAGGCATCTGGAACATAGATCACGGGCCCACTATAGTTGGGAGCAATTTTGACCGCGGTATGCACACGCGAACAGGTAGCCCCGCCAATCAAGAGTGGGATCTTCATGCCCAAGCGCTCCATTTCACGCGCCACATGAGCCATCTCTTCTAGCGAAGGGGTAATGAGGCCCGACAATCCAATCACATCTACTTTCTCTTTAATAGCACGATCTAGAATCTGATCGCAGGGCACCATCACACCCATATTAATCACTTCAAAGTTATTGCACTGAAGCACCACGGTGACGATATTCTTACCAATATCGTGAACATCGCCCTTCACGGTTGCGATCAGGATGCGACCTTTTGCGCGGGTATCGCCTGATGCTTCTTTTTCTTCTTCTATGAAGGGGATAAGGTGGGCCACGGCTTGTTTCATGACGCGGGCGCTCTTGACCACCTGGGGCAGGAACATCTTGCCTTCGCCAAATAAATCGCCGACCACATTCATGCCGTCCATCAAAGGCCCTTCAATCACTTGAATGGGGCGATCAAATTGCTGTCGCGCTTCTTCGGTATCCTCAGTGACGTATTGGCTGATGCCTTTCACTAAGGCATGCGTGAGCCTTTGCGCCACTGGCGCTTCTCGCCAAGACAAATCTTCGATTTGGGTTCGAGCGCCACCTTTCACTTGGGCGGCAAATTCGACCATACGCTCGGCAGCATCAGGGCGGCGATTCAGAATGATGTCTTCTACATGCTCTAGAAGCTCGGCTGGAATGTCGGCATACACCCCCAATTGCCCGGCATTCACGATACCCATGGTCATGCCAGCACGAATAGCGTGATAAAGGAAGGCCGTATGAATCGCCTCGCGCACAGCATCATTGCCACGGAAGGAGAAGCTGACGTTCGATAACCCTCCACTAATCTTGGCGTGGGGCAGGGATTGCTTTATCGCACGGGTAGCTTCGATGAAATCTACGGCATAGTTATCGTGCTCTGCAATACCCGTAGCAATTGCAAATACATTGGGATCGAACACAATATCTTCAGGCGGATATCCTACCACTTCGGTAAGGATCTTATAGGAGCGGGTGCAGATCTCTACTTTGCGTTTCAGCGTATCGGCCTGACCTTGCTCATCGAATGCCATCACAATCATGGCTGCGCCATAACGCCTGACCAACTTAGCGCGTTCTATAAAAGCGACTTCACCTTCTTTTAGACTAATCGAGTTGACAATGCCTTTACCTTGCATGCATTTCAACCCAGCCTCGATGACTTTCCAGTCAGAAGAATCCAGCATCACCGGAACGCGAGAAATATCTGGCTCGGCAGCAATCAGATTTAGAAAGGTACGCATGGCCACAACCGCATCTAACATGGCTTCATCCATATTGATATCGATCATCTGAGCGCCGTTTTCGACTTGGTTGCGGGCCACGCTAACGGCTTCAGCATAATCGCCGGCCAGAATTAGGCGGGCAAAGGCTTTTGAGCCGGTCACATTAGTACGCTCACCCACGTTCACAAACAGTGAATCGTCTTTGATCGTGAGCGGCTCAAGGCCGGCCAAACGCATATGCGGCTCAATAGTAGGCAAGACCCGGGGGGCATAATCCGCCACCGCATCTGCAATAGCTTTAATGTGGGCCGGCGAAGTACCACAGCAACCCCCAACAATATTTAAAAATCCTGCCTGAGCAAATTCACGCAATAAAGCGGCCGTATCAGCCGGGCCTTCGTCGTAACCCAAGTCTGCAAGCGGATTGGGTAGGCCTGCATTGGGATGGGCGCTCACATAACAGCCGGCAATACGAGAAAGCTCTTCAATATAGGGGCGCATTAAGGTTGCCCCGAGCGCGCAATTCAATCCAATAGAAAGCGGCTGAATATGGCGCACTGAATTCCAAAAAGCTTCGGTAGTTTGGCCGGTTAAGGTTCGTCCACTTTGATCGGTGATCGTACCTGAGATCATGACGGGCATCTTGTGGCCAACGCGGTCAAAATAGGCATCGATCGCAAAGAGCGCAGCCTTAGCATTCAGGGTGTCAAAGACGGTTTCTACGAGCAGAATATGCACACCGCCTTCTACTAAGGCCTCAATCGCTTCAGTGTAATCACGAACCAGGGTATCGAAGTCGATATTCCGGAAGCCTGGGTCATTCACATCGGGTGAGATAGATGCAGTCTTCGTGGTTGGCCCTAATACCCCCGCAACATAACGAGGCTTAGCCGGGTTCTTAGCCGTCCATTCATCCGTCACACTTCGGGCTAATTTAGCGCCTTCACGGTTTAACTCCGCAACCAAATACTCCATGTGGTAGTCGCTCATTGAAGCGCCTGTGGAGTTAAAGGTATTGGTTTCAATGATGTCGGCACCCGCCTCGCAATACTGACTATGAATTTCGCGAATAATGTCGGGGCGCGTGAGAGTAAGTAAATCGTTGTTGCCCTTGAGCGGATGCGCAAAATCTTTGAAGGCTTCGCCACGATAGTCTTCCTCGGTCAACTTGTAGCGCTGAATCATGGTGCCCATGGCACCATCCAGCATCAAAATACGTTGGGCAAGAAGAGCTTCTAGTTGAGAGCGAATAGCTGACATAAGTTTCCGAGTTAAAGGGCGATTGCCCAAAGTACTTAAACCCTCCAATATTATCATGGCCCTGGGCGCACCATCTGCGAAACGACCAAGAAACCGAATACCTTCATGCCACGCTCTGGATAAAAAAAGGGCACCTTCGGAGAAGGTGCCCTTTTAATTTACTAAGCTTCGACGCGAGATCGAAACACAGTGGTTGAGACTTAGCTTACGCTTTCACCGTGCAACGCAACATCAAGACCTTCGCGTTCTTCTTCTTCAGTGACGCGCAATCCGATCACCATATCGATAATCTTCAAGAGAACATAAGAAACCACGAAACCGTAGATGACAGTAACACCGACGCCATACACCTGTTGCATGAAGCTACCGTCAACGCCGCTGATTTCATGGACGTTCAAGGGGCCTGTTAACAAGGCACCCACGATACCGCCGATGCAATGTACACCGAACGCATCTAAGGAGTCGTCGTATCCCAGCATGTGTTTCAGAGAGGTAGCAGACCAGAAGCAGATCACTCCAGCAACCACACCAATGATCAAGCTACCGCCAACACCGACAAAACCCGAAGCAGGGGTAATAGCAACCAGACCTGCAACTGCGCCTGATGCAATACCCAGTACGCTAGGTTTGCCTTTGATGAACCACTCAGCAAACATCCATGCCAAGGCAGCTGCGGCGGTTGCAATCTGAGTCACCGCCATTGCCAATCCAGCACGGCCATCCGCTGCGACTGCAGAACCTGCGTTGAAGCCAAACCAGCCTACCCACAACATGGAAGCGCCAATGAGCGTCAAGGTGAGGTTATGGGGAGCCATGGGCTCTTTGCCATATCCTACGCGTTTGCCCATGACCAAGCAGGCAGCCAGACCAGCAATACCCGCATTGATGTGAACAACGGTACCACCCGCAAAGTCCAACACTCCCAAGCCGTTCAACCATCCTGAAGGCTCCCAAACCCAGTGCGCAACAGGGGAATACACGAACAGGGACCAGAGTGCCATGAAAATCAGCATGGCGCTGAATTTCATACGCTCAGCGAAAGCACCCGCAATCAAAGCTGGGGTGATGATCGCAAAGGTCATCTGGTACATCATGTAAACGGACTCAGGGATATTGGTCGCAGCATGGTGAACCATGACCTTAGCAGCTTCTTTTTGATACAACATACCGTTCAGCAAGAAACGCATTGATCCACCCAAGTAGGGAGATCCAGGCATAAACGCCCAGCTATAACCGATGATTGTCCAAAGAATCGTGACCAAGCAGCAGATCGCGAAGCTTTGCATCAGAGTAGCCAAAACGTTCTTCTTACGGACCATACCGCCGTAGAACAAGGCCAAGCCCGGAATGGTCATAAACAGCACCAAAGCGGTCGAGGTCAACATCCACGCGGTATCACCTGAATTGATTTTGTCTTGACCAATCAATTGAGGTTCGGTGGGTGCAGGCGGTGCAGCGGGTGCAGCAGCATCCGCTGCTGCTGCAGGAGCAGCAGGCGCTTCAGCAGCAGCAGGCGCGGCAGCTGGAGCGGCGGCTGCAGGCGCATCAGCCGGTTTAGCTGCGTCGTCTGCATATGAGCCAGCTGCGAACAACAGGGCAGAACTAAGGGCAATGGCGCCCAGGGCGTGAATGAGTTTCATCGTATAAATCCCCTTATAGCGCGTCCGCGCCGGTTTCACCGGTGCGAATACGGATGACTTGTTCAAGTTCGAAGACGAAGATTTTTCCGTCGCCGATCTTGCCAGTATTAGCGGACTTCTCGATCACTTCCAAAACACGATCAAGCATGTCTGCTTTCACAGCCACTTCGATCTTTACCTTGGGAAGAAAATCAACGACATACTCCGCACCCCGATACAGCTCGGTATGGCCTTTTTGACGACCAAAACCTTTGACTTCAGTAACGGTGATACCCTGCACTCCCATTTCGGAGAGGGCTTGCCGCACTTCGTCAAGCTTGAATGGCTTGATGATTGCTGTGACGAGTTTCATGTGAGCTCCTGATTAAAGAGATAAGGGTAATTAGAACTTGTAAACGGCTTCGATCGAACCAGAAGACGCATTGTTGGTGGTTAGTGATCCGTCAGATTTAGAGTAGAACAAACCACCGGAAAGGGTTCCGGGCAAGTTGGCGCGATCCAAACGAACTTCAGCACGTACTTCTAGCGCTGGATCAACCAGATAACCATAGGTCAAGGTGTAGGATTGAACTTGGATGTATTTGCTTGCAGCAGCTGAACTTAGAGCACTTGCTGTCGCTGATTTAAAGCCGCTTTGGTCAATGAAATCTTCCAAACGTAAAGACCAACGGCTTTTCTCATTGACTTGGTAATTGAAGTACGCAGCCAATGTATACCAGCGGGGTTTTGAATCTGTAAAGGTTCCGTAAGTGGTGTAATTTTTTGGTAGCTGCTGTGTGGCGTAAGTTGCGTCTAGAACCAAGTTGAATTTGTCTGAGAATACTTTGGTTAAGTTAGCATCAATTACATCTCTCTCACCTTGATACGGATCAACAGTAGCTACTAAGCCAGAAAGTTCAGTGTTGTTTCCAAACGTTGAGACTGGCTCTGTACCGCCGTAGAAACTGATATTAAATACAAGAGATTTGTCTGCTTTAGCCCAGTTATATCCCAGTTCAACAGTTTTTTGAGTGTTGGCATCTTTTATTTGATCCCAACCATTGTTTAGACCAATGATGAAGTTGCTGGTGTCACTCAATGCTTTCGTCGCACGCACACCGGTGTGGGTGTAGGGATACAAACCAAAACCCATGGAACGAGAAATGTTGGTGTTTGCAGTTGAATCTGGCACTTCCACACCTACCAAGGTGCCGAACTTACCTAATTGGTAAGTCCAATCACCCACCGCATATTGTGCAAACGCAGCTGTCACATCGAAATTGTCGGAGGGTGCACTGCCCGTGTATGAATGCAAATAGTTGGCATCTTTACCTACCGTTAGGGTAATCAATCCGCCCGCACCCTCTTTGGGTAACTTATCTACGGTGATGCTCAACTGATGAATACCAAGGTTAGATTTTTCGATATTGTTTACAAACAAGAAATTACCTTGTGATGTTCCAAAATTTGAAAGATTTGAACCTTCAGCTACTACATCCACATAACCTTTTACTTCAACACCAGAGTTCGCGAAAATATCGCTTAGGGTTGGGCCTTTGGGAGCGGCGGGAGCAGCAGCAGCCGCGCCATCGGCGGGTTTAGCCGCATCCTCAGCATGGGCCAGGGAAGCACAGGCCAGAAGAGTGGCCATGAATAAAGCATTGCGCGGAAACTTTTGCATCTTGATATCCTCTCATTAACGTAATTGGGGTAATGCCATAACTAGCAGGTCTCTATAAGCAATCAGCGTGCCAGTTTTTATTGCCCATTCAAATCAATGCGTTATATTGTATGATTGCAGCGAAATTTGTTTGTCCGCCCCAAGTTAGGGCGCGCTCTTTTGCTCCCGCGTCACGCTGGTGCATCTCTTTTTGGTACTCAATGGATTAAATAGGAGTCTTGAACATGCAAAAAGCTACGGAAGTCTTAGATGAAATGGCCCGCCGGGTGGGTGAGTTGATGCAAAGCAGCCCTGTTCGCGATTTTGAAAAAAATGCGAAGGCGGTGCTCTCTGCAGGCCTCAGCCGCTTGGATTTGGTTACCCGTGAAGAATTTGATGTTCAGGCTGATGTGCTGATCCGCACACGCGAGCAGTTGGCTCAACTAGAAGCTCGCGTGGCTGCTTTAGAAACGGCAACCAAATCAAACTAAAGGCGTTAAAGTTCGCCTTCGCATTCAGGTGAAGAGGGTGCGCAGCATGCACCCCTTGGCATGCTTTGAGTTTTAACTAGTTTCGATTGATATGCTTCTGAGGTCCTTCTGCGTGATCATATAATTCTCGCGCAACGGCCGCAGTACATTCAATTTCAACGCGATACTCAGAATTAATCAGCTTTGCACCAATCGTAGCTCTTGCTGGGGTATGTCCCTGAGGAACCCAGTCATCCCATATGGAGTTCATCGCCACATAATCGCCCGCTGAAGCCAGATAAATACGTGCCTGCACAATATGTGTTTTGTTGGCGCCTGCGCGTTCTAAGAGCGAGTCGATAAAACGCAAGACTTCCCGGGTTTGGCCAGTAATATCCAGTGAGGTATTTTCTGCAACTTGACCCGCGATGTATATCAAACGCCCAGTACCCATATCGACAACGGTCATTTCACTAAACCGTTCGTTCATGTCATAGCGAGAAATTTCCATGGTCGTTCTCCTAGCTTTTCTTAGAAGGTTCAGTTATGTCAACCCATGAACCACCCAGGGCTTGGCACAATGCCACTGCATCAGAAAGCTGCATGCCCTTAGTTTGCGCTACTGCTAGCTTAGCTTGTAGTAAATTTTGTTCAATGGGCAAAAGCGCTAATACCCCCAAATCGCCAGCCTTGACCTGTCGCTGAGCAATTTCAAGTGATTTTTCTGCAGCTGCGACTGCACGTTGTTGGCGTTTGACTGCCTCAGCATCTGATTCTGCTGCGGCCAGTGCATCCGATACATTCTGGAAGGCATTCAATACAGTCTGGCGATACTGCGCTTTGGCTTGTTCAAAATTAGCCACGGCCTGACGTTGCCGCGCGGACAGTGTGCCGCCATCTAATACCGGAACGGTAATGCCACCAACCAGCGACCAGAAGCTATTCACTGATCTAAATAGGTCACCGAAGGTTAAGCCTGACTGCCCAATAACGTTTGTACCCAATGTGATCTGTGGATAGCGCGCGGCTTCTGCTACCCCAATCGCTGCACTAGCCGAATGTAATACTTCTTCGGCTGCCAAAATATCGGGGCGCTTATCTAAAAGCTTCGAAGGCAAAGTGAGCGGAATATCACTCGGTAAGCTCAGATCCTGCAACTTAAATTTCGCTACCAAGGTATCTGCGCCGTACACCCCTACCAGAGATTTCAACGCATCGCGTTGCAGTTGAATGGCTTTCTGAATCGGGGGAATCATGGCTTCTGTATTTGCCACAGCAAGTTCTTGCGCTGCTAAGTCAGATTGGGCATTAAAGCCCAGCGTTTGTTGTTTTTTTAATGCCTCAAGATAATCTTGTTGCGTCTTTAAAAGTGATTCCGTGATCTTTAACTGTTCGCGCAAGCTGGCTTCTTGAATCGCCGCCAAAGTGACGTTGCCAGCCAAGGTGATATGCGTCGCCGCGAGCAAATGTGCTTGCGCTTTACGTTGTGCTTCTAAGGATTCAACCGATCGCCCATTCAAACCAAATACGTCTGGGGTGTAGTTCACATTCACCTGAGCCGTATGCAAGTTGTAGATGTATTGCGACGCATTTGTGGATAAAGGATTGGCAAACAGGTCTAGGGTTTTGTTTCGCTGAAAACTATAACCCGCGTTGACTTGAGGAGTGAACAAGCCTTCTTGCGCCTTGACGGCCTCTGCAGCAGAAAGCAACGCTGCCTGACCGGCATCAATACTGGGATTTTGCTTGAAAGACTGCGCAACCAATTGGTTCAGATCTTCAGAGCCAAATAGTGTCCACCAATCAGATTTCAATGCCTTATCCGACGCCCCGTCTAGCTTGCTGTCGGTCTCAGAATAGCCCCCAGGCGAGGTGATAGCAGGTCGCTTGTAATCGGGACCCAACATACTGCAAGCGTTGAGCAGCAAGACAGCGGTTACGGTCAGAAGATAGGTTGATCTCATCGAGATTTCCTTCGCAGTTGCTCAAAACCACTCTTGGCAAAGAAGCGTTCAACTGAAAAATAGATTGTTGGCAAAACAAACAAGGTTAAGAAGGTAGACACAATCAATCCTCCCACCACCACTGTTGCCAATCCTCGCTGGACGTCGGTGCCCACACCGGTCGCCATCGCTGCAGGGAGCATGCCGATTGAAGCCACAGTCGCCGTCATCAAGACAGGGCGCAGACGCTCAGTTGCAGCCGTGAGTACAGTTTGATCAAGAGGCAAGCCTTCGCCACTCACACGACGGAAATTAGCCACCATGATAATGGCGTTCTGCACCGATACGCCAAACAAGGCGATGAAGCCTACAGCCGTAGCAACGTTTAATGTTTCTCCGGTCAAATGAATGGCGATCAAGCCTCCCAAGGTTGCGAGAGGAACCACACCCAAAATAAGCAGCGTCTGGCGTACTTTGCCAAATTGCATGAAAAGCAGCATGGCCATGACCAACATCACAATACCCAGTATGACGATGAGGCGGGACTGTGCTCTTTGCTGGTTTTCAAACTGTCCTGCCCATTCCAATCGAAATTTGGCGTGGTCATATTTCACTTCTTTTTCGATACGCTCACGTGCTTCATCTAAATACGACATTAAATCGCGATCACGATTATCTACGCGCACGGTGATCTGTCGTTCATTTAATTCATGAGAGATGGTTGCTTCACCGCTACGCAAACTGATTTTTGCAAGTTGGGCAAGGGGTATGGTTGCACCAGAACTGGATCTTAGTAATAGCTGCCCTAGCGCCTCAGGGCTGCTCTTGGCTTCTTTAGGAAAACGCACCCCTACGTTATAGGTTCGATCTTCAACATACACTGAAATAACCGGGGCACCGCCTACGCCTGTGCCAATCAGATTTGCGATATCCGCCACATTGACACCAAAACGAGCGGCAGCTTCGCGATCAATATCTACCACCAGTTGGGGGATGGGAGGAGCTTGGAACACAGAGGCCGAAGCTGTTCCGCGAACGGTATGCAAGATATCTACAATTTGATCGGCAATATGACGGTCTTCCGCCAAATCGAGGCCATAGACGCGTAACACCAAGGGACTATGGGCACCCCCTACGGCATCGTTTACACCATCAATAATGGGTTGGCTAATCCCCACCGACATACCGGGAAGTTGCTGCAACTTTGCATTCAGTTTACGAACAAATTCGGCCTTAGATTCTTGATCGGGCCAATCCTCATAAGGATGCAAGCCCACAGGTGCTTCAATATGTGACGGCGTCCATTGGTCTGTTCCGCTGTCATTGCGCCCAATTTGAGTCACGATGTGTTTGACTTCAGGAAATTCAAGAACCGTGCTGCGTAATTCTGATGCCAATTCATTTGCCTTATCGATCGAGATCCCGCTGGGTAAATCCACCTGCAACCATAAAGAACCTTCGTCTAAATCAGGCAAAAATTCACGACCTGCCGTTGAACCTAAAATGACCACTGCCACCAAGACTGCTCCGCTAATGACGTAAGCAATCCAGGGCGCTTTCAAAAACTGGGCTAAGGTATCGTGATAGCGGTTAGTCAACCAGACCAAAGGCGCATTATGAAAAATTTTACGAGGTTTACGCAGCGCCACATAGGCAAGGCCTGGGATTAAGGTCAGTGCGCATAACAGTGCGCCGAATAGGGCGTAGCCTACAGTCCAGGCCATGGGTGAAAATAACTTGCCCTCGGCACGCTCAAATGCAAACAAGGGACAGTAAGCAGTCACAATAATCAGAGTAGCAAAAAACATGGGCTGAGCTACATGCCCCGTCATTTCTAAGATGTCTTCGCCCGTGAGCGTGGCTTCCGCATCCTCTTCTCGTCGACGCAAAATGGTCTCCATGACCACAATGGCACCATCCACAATAATTCCAAAATCAATCGCGCCGAGTGATAACAAGTTCGCCGGCATTTTAGTAAAGGTCATCAAAATAAAGACCGATACCAATGCGATAGGAATCGCCACTGCAGCCACCATGGCACTTCGAGGGCTACCCAAAAACAGAATCAAAACCAATGACACCAACCCAATCCCTTCCAACACGGTATGGGTCACTTTATTCACGGTCAGTTTTACCAAATCATCACGGTCAATATAAGGAACAATCTTCACGCCCATAGGTTCTAGACGCTTTTGTAACTGTGCCACCTTGGCGTGTACCCCTTCCAATACTCTGGAAGGATTTTGATACTTCAACATCAATACGATACCCTCGATCGTATCGGGGTTGCGGTTCATGCCCAACACCCCTTCACGCTCTTGATGCCCGATTTGCAACTTTCCTAAATCTCTTACCAATACGGGGCTACCGTCTTTTTGCGTTACCACCACGGTACCTAAATGATCTAGGTTATGAATTTGTCCGATTGCGCGCACCACATAACCCTGCTCGCCTCGAACAATTCGCCCCCCGCCGGCATTCACACTATTACTATTGATAGCACTGACAACGTCATTCAGCGTGAGATTAAATTGCTGCAACTTGAGCGGATCCACTTCAAGCTGAAATTCTTTGGTAAATCCACCAAAATTGTTGACATCAACCACCCCCTGCACTTCTTTAAATCCGGGGATGACAATCCAACGTTGAATCTCAGAGAGTTCCATCAAGTTCTTGGTGTCAGACTCTAGGGTATAGCGCAGAATTTCCCCTCCTGGCCCCGTAAGCGGGCCAATACCAGCCTGAACCCCGGGTGGGAGCGGCACCGAAGCGATACGCTCAAGTACACGCTGATCAGCAAAATAATCATCCACCCCATCCTTAAAAACCAAGGTAATCAAGGAAAGCGCAAAGGTGCTGCTAGATCGAATCGTGACGAGCCCAGGTGTATTGCGTAAACCTCGCTCCAGAGGCGTGGTGATTTGTTGTTCGACTTCTTCTGCAGCTAAGCCAGGAACTTGAGTGGTCACAACAACAGTGACATCCCCTATTTCGGGGTAGGCCTCTACGGTCATGTTGATCCAACACAGATAGCCGTAAACGCACAGCAACCCTGCTACCACCCACATGAGCTGTCGTCGCTTAAAAAACAGCGCAATGAGTTGATTAATCATTCAGTAGAACCCCGCCCCTTACGACAATGCGTTCTCCTGCTTTTAAACCACTTCGCACTCGTACACGGTCTCCTTCGTCGCTACCGAGATCTACTGCGCGGGCTTCGAATTGCCATGGTTTGATTTCAACAAACACGAGGGTGACATCATTCGTCATCACTACCGCTGAATTGGGGATGATGACCTGGCTCGGCTGGACCACATCAAACTGAATGGTCACAAACATATTGGGGCGTAACCATCCACCGCTATTGTTGATGCGCGCGCGAACACGCGTTCTGCGGGTGTCAGGGTCAAGATTGGAAGCGATACTTTTAACTGACGCCCGCAATGGGCGATCAGGAAATGCGGCTGGGGTTGCAATCAGCGTTTGGCCCACGGTAATTTTAGAAAGCACGTATTCGGGGACTTGAGCGGTCAGGAATACCTGATCTAAGTTAGTGATGGTCATCAAAGATGCCGTGGCATCATTAATCACCGAACCTGTTCCAACGTTCAGTGCAGTCACTGTCCCACTAATGGGTGCAATCACCGGTACGCTTAATCTTGAGGCCTCAACATTTTCAGCCACGCCTAAGCCTTTGAGTCGATTGACAGCCCGATCTAATTCCGCTTTTGCTTGAACCAGGGCGCTCTCCGCCGCCTCAACATCTTTTTGTGCATTACCACCCGCCTTATTCACCTCTACAGCCCGGGCTCTGGCTTTTGAAGCTAATTCATAAGCATCACGTGCCTTGCTGGCATCTGACCCAGCTTGAAGTAGGTCTGCCGATTGAATGCGAGCTAAGACCTGCCCAGATTGAACTTGATCACCTAATCGCACAGGGAAATCAATAAATCTCCCAGTTAAAGGCGGCAATACATTTACTGTATTGGCCGGATCTGCTTCCACTACACCAGGCAAGGTGATGCTATGCGCGCCAGATTCTTGTTTGGCCAAATCAATTTGAATACGTTTGCGGTAAGGCGAAGTTTCGGGAACCTTAACAGTTTTACCCTCATGGACCAACATCTCAGGGGGGGGTGATGCTTCAGGTTTTGCTGCAAATGAAACAGACATTGTCAACAAAAAAGCAGCGAAGAATCGCAGGAAAAATGCGATTGAAATGAGCCTGAGCATGGATAAAGGTCCGGTGAATGTGACTTTATAGTGACAAGTCATCGCAGAATAGCAGAACTGTATGACCAGAATTATTACTGGTCTTGTCACAAATCGCCCTCAAAAGGCAGCGCGCCACTGAGCTGCCATAAATAAGTGATCCTTGCTGACCGATTCGGCTGCGCTGAGGTCAGCAAGAGTGCGCGCTACGCGGAGTAATCGATGGGCGCCGCGTGGACTGAGACGATGGGTCCGGGAGATGTCATTCCAAGTAACGTCAGCTTGGGTACTTAAGGCAGCCACTTCTATCAATTTGCGCGCCATTAGCCTTGCGTTCTCACATCCCTGTCGCGCTAACTGACAGTCTCTTGCCCTGATGACTTTTTCCCGCACAGACTTTGAGTCCCACTCCCCGGAATTCGATTTGCCCATCATCGAAGTACTGCTTGTCTCCTTGGGCACCGGAACCCATAAATCAATGCGATCTAAGATAGGCGCGGAAACGCGTGCGCGGTAAGCTTGTATTTTGGCTTCGGAACAACGACAAGGTTTAGGATCATCTTGCCCTCTCCCACAAGGGCAAGGGTTCATCGTAGCCAATAATTGAAATCTAGCCGGTAAAATTTCTGCTCCCGCAACACGTGAAATACATACCTCTCCACTCTCTAGCGGTTCACGAAGCGCCTCTAAGCTTGAACGAGAAAACTCAGGGAGTTCATCTAAGAACAAAACTCCTTGATGGGCCAAACTGATTTCGCCAGGGCGTATGGGATTACCCCCACCTGTAATAGCTAAAGCTGGCGTAGTGTGGTGTGGCCGACGAAAAGGACGAATTTGCCATCTTCTTGCATCTATGGGTAATGCAGCGAGCGAACGATTTACCGCAGAGTCCAAAGCCTCCTGTGGTGTCATGGGCGGAAGAATTCCCGGTAAGCGCTCTGCCAACAAGGTCTTCCCGCACCCCGGTGCCCCATGAAAAAGCAAAGAATGCCCCCCAGCCGCTGCGGCGATCAGCGCTTGGCAGGCTTGCTGCTGACCCCGCACATCAGCCAAATCCGGCAGTAACTCCGAGCCATTTGAAGCGGCGGGGGACAATTCGGATGGTCGAGCGAAGTCGAGTTTTTTCCTGCCTAGAATATGCGTGCACACAGCAGATAAACTGGGGGCTGAGAGGATAGAGGCTTCGGGATGAAGCGAAGCCTCTTTGGCTGAAACGATGGGTAGCACTAAAGTTCGCCCCTCAGCGTGGGCTGCGACGGCCATGGCAAGCGCTCCGCGTATGGGTCTGAGCTGTCCGTCTAGGGCGAGTTCACCTGCAAACTCTAGCTCTTTGGAGGGAGTAGGGAGTTGTTGAGAAGCGATGAGAATACCTAGTGCAATGGGTAAATCAAAGCGACCGGACTCTTTGGGTAAATCCGCCGGAGCCAAGTTCACCGTGATGCGCCGCTGAGGAAAGTCAAAGCCATTCGCCAACAAAGCAACTCTTACACGCTCGCGGCTTTCACGCACTTCGGTATCAGGTAAGCCCACCATATTGAATTGTGGCAAACCATTCCCCAAATGAATCTCAACACTGACGGGAATGACGCGAGCCCCCAAAAGGGCGCGGCTGAGTAGGATGGATAGATGGGTCGTAGTCATCTTTTAAGGATGCCTGCATCTGCTGTAAAACCCCGTCACGAATACGCGCGTTTTTTTTATCTTAGAACCTAAGCTCTGAGAAAATGTCTGTACTCTTAAAATATAGCTTGATAGGCTTGATGGAAAATAAATGCAGCATCTTTACGATCATTGCCAACTCGTTTATCTATTTTGGAAAATCGCCACTTGAACTCATTACACTGGAAAATCTTTGGCCGCCTTTCAATCAGCATTGCGCTGATCTTTTCGGTTTGTGCTTGCGACAAGATAGGTGAGAAGCGTAAAGAAACAAGCTCAAGTAATTCGGATTCCCCGATTGTTGCCAATGGCTTAGCGTTAAATCGTGAACCCATCATCCCACCTGGCACGCAGCTACCCGATTTTACGGTTCTGGTTGATAAAGCTGCGCCCGCAGTCGTCAATATAAGCATCACGCAAAAAGTGACGACACATCGCATGACAGATGACGATCAACCCCCTTTGGGAGATTTCTTTCGTCATTTTGGCCCACCACATGGCTTTCCCCGCGGCGAGGAAGGCCCATCTGATGGAGAAATAAAATCCTTAGGTTCTGGCTTCATCGTGACGCAAGATGGCTACATCATGACAAACGCTCACGTAGTCGCCAATGCTGAAGAAGTGGTCGTGCGCCTTGCAGATAAACGCGAATTCAAAGCCAAAGTGATTGGCTCAGACCGCCGAACAGATGTCGCTTTAATCAAAATTAAAGCCGAGAAACTACCAACGGTCTCTGTAGGCGACCCAAGCACACTCAAAGTGGGTGAGTGGGTGATGGCTATTGGCTCACCTTTTGGTTTTGATAGCACCGTAACCAAAGGCATTGTGAGTGCCATGGGTAGATCCTTACCCGATGAAAACTACACTCCGTTTATTCAAACTGATGCCGCTGTAAACCCCGGAAACTCTGGGGGGCCTCTCTTTAATTTGCGAGGGGAAGTGGTGGGGATTAACTCCCAAATTTATAGTCAAACAGGTGGCTTTATGGGGATCTCTTTCGCCATTCCAATTGATCTCGCAACCAATGTCTCCAATCAACTTAAATTAAACGGAAAAGTGACACGAGGGAGACTAGGTGTTCGCCTTCAAGAAGTGACCAAGGAATTGGCAGAGTCTTTTGGTTTAGATAGACCCAAAGGTGCATTGGTTGCACAAGTTGAACGCGGCTCTCCTGCTGAGCAAGCCGGTATGCAAAGCGGGGATGTCGTTCTTAAGTATGCCGGCCGAGTAGTTGACTCATCACGCGATCTTCCAGGCATGGTGGGAGCTACGCAACCGGGAAAAACCATCACTCTAGAGGTTTGGCGAAAGCGCCATAGTCAAGAAGTAGATGTGAAGGTGGGTCAGTTACAGTAAGGAAATCCTCGCAGCAAGCTCTACCAACGTTCGTCTCGAACTTGAATCACTCCGCCTTCAACACGAACTGCAAACACAGTAAGGGGCTCATAAGCGGGCGCACACAAGGCTTCGCCGTCTTTGAGAGCAAATTTGGCCCCATGATGAGGGCATACCAAAACGCCCTCTTCAAGAAAGCCTCCGTTCAGCTCACTGCCATCATGCGTGCAGCGATTTTCCATAGCAAATAGGCAGCCATCCTGGCGGGCGAGCAAAACCGGAACCCCTTCCATATCAACCGCTAGGGTTTCACCTTCGGCTAGAGCACCCTCTCCTTCTACGCTAATCCAATCACCCATATTTTCTTACATCATTCCCAGTTCTAACATGGCGGCTTCGGTCATTCGATCACGCGTCCAAGTAGGCTCCCACACCAGTTCTACTTTGCAAGTATCGACAAATGGCAGTTCAATGATTCTGCCCTCTACCTCACCCGGAAAAGTTTGTGCCACGGGGCAGCCAGGTGCGGTTAAGGTCATTTCAATATCCACATGCTTTCCGTCTTCAGAAAGTACGACACCGTAGATCAGGCCTAGATCATAAATATTGACTGGAATTTCAGGGTCATACACAGTCTTGAGCTGGTCAATGACTGCATGCTCCATTTCCTCGAGGGATTGGGGGGCTGGCTGCTCGGGTTCTTTTAACCATTCAAACATGGTGATCTGTCCTTATTCCGTAGAAACTTGCTGTTCGCCATGAAGCGCAGCATGCAGCGTGTGCCAAGCCAAAGTGGCGCATTTCACCCGCGCAGGAAATTCCTGCACGCCGGCCAACACCTGTAATTTGCCCAGTAAGGCAGGATCAATATCCGAGGTACCCATGACAAGGGCATGAAACTGATGAAACAATGCTTCGGCTTCGGCTTCCGTTTTACCTTTTAAGGTTTCAGTCATGAGAGATGCGCTGGCGGTGGAAATTGCACAGCCTTGGCCCTCAAATCCGGTATGGCTGATCCGACCATTTTCATCAAAGCCTATATAGAGTGTAAGGCGGTCTCCGCACAAGGGATTAAAGCCCTCGCTCATACGATCTACTTGAGCAGGCTTGATGTTGTTTCGCGGATTACGGTTGTGGTCAAATATGACCTCTTGGTATAGCTCTCTTAAGTCGCTCACCGCTTTATCCTCTGAACATTTTTTGAACTCGCTCTAGCGCTAAGAACAGCGCATCGACTTCTTCAAGCGTGTTGTAGACCGCAAAGGAAGCACGGGCAGTTGCAGGAATCTTATAGCGCTCCATCACGGGCATTGCACAATGGTGTCCGGTACGAATTGCAACACCTTCCATATCAAGAATGGTACCGATATCGTGAGGATGAATTCCTTCCAAGACAAAGGACAAAATACTCACTTTACCTGGCGCTTCACCGACAATGCGCAACCCAGGAAACGCTTTGGCACGCTGAGTGGCGTAATCAAGTAAGACGGCTTCATGCGCTGCAATGATATCTAGGCCGATATCGTTTACATAATCGATGGCGGCTTTGAGTGCCACTCCGCCGGCGATATTGGGGGTTCCCGCTTCAAATTTATACGGCAGATGATTCCACTTACTGCCCGAAAAACGCACTAATGAAATCATGTCACCACCACCCTGCCAGGGGGGCATGCGCTCTAGCAGGGATTGACGGCCATACAGTGCACCAACACCTGTTGGGCCATATAGTTTGTGGGCTGAGAAAACGTAGAAATCACAATCCAGAGCCTGCACATCTACTGAGAGGTGCGAAACTGCTTGCGCACCATCTACCAAGACCAAAGCGCCGACAGCATGTGCTTGTTCAATCATCTGTTTGACGGGATTGACCGTGCCAAGGGCGTTAGAAACGTGAACCACCCCAACCAGTTTGGTCTTAGTGCTCAGCATAGAAGCATAGGCTTCCATATCCAACACCCCCATTTCATCAATCGGGATGGGCCGAAGAATTGCGCCAGTCTCTTCACAAAGCATTTGCCAAGGAACGATATTGGAATGGTGTTCCATATGAGTGACCAAAATTTCATCACCCGGCTTTAAATTGGTTCGCCCCCAAGTTTGCGAAACGAGGTTGATGGCCTCTGTGGTCCCGCGCGTGAAAATAATATCTTCGGTTCTGGGCGCATTGAGCAAAGAACGCACAGATTCGCGCGAAGCCTCATAAGCATCCGTAGCTTGTTGGCTCAGTTGATGCACACCACGATGAATGTTGGAGTTAAGGTATTCGTAATAGTGCTTTTCAGCCTCGATAACGACGTGCGGTTTTTGAGTTGTTGCTGCGTTATCTAGATACACCAAGGGTTGATCGTGCACAGTGCGTGTGAGAATAGGAAATTGTGCGCGAATAGCAGTCAAATCAAGTGTGTGCGTGACTGGGGTAAAAACAGGGTGGTTCATCGTGTTAAATCCTCTAAAACTGAGCCACCAGGTAGATGCGCAAACAGTGCTTTGCGTAAACCAGAATACAACGCCTCGTGGCTTTCCAGGCTAGACAATACCCGCGCCGCAAAAGCAAACGTTACGAGCGCCCGAGCCGCGGTTTCATCAATGCCTCGTGAACGCAAATAGAACAATTCAGCAGGATCAAGTTGGCCTACGGTGGCGCCATGACTGCATTTCACATCGTCAGCAAAAATTTCAAGTTGTGGCTTGGTATCGATTTCTGCGTTATCTGAGAGCAGCAAGTTAGCATTCGATTGCTGCGCATCCGTGTGCTGGGCATCTTTTTCCACTACCACGCGACCATTAAAGACCCCTCGCCCTGCTTCATCCAAAATCCCACGATAACTTTGACGACTGGTGCAGTCTGGACTGATATGGCGAACCGTGGTGTGATGGTCTAGATGCATGCGTTTACGCGGTAAGTAAGCGCCGTCTAAATCCACATGTGCCCCAGGGGCGTTGAGATGAATGCGCAAATCTTCTCGTCCAATCGATCCGCCCAGAGCCAATACCACCGAATGGTATTGCGCTCTCGCTGCCACCTCCACTTCCGTGTCGGCTAAATGGATGGCGCGCTCTCCCTCACTTTGTAATTTAACGTGAGTGAGGTCAGCATCTTGATCCAAAGTCACACGGGTCAATACTTGAGCAAACGTAGCCTCGTTATGAAGGGCAATATGTTGTTCAATCAAGATGGCTTGAGCACCTTCACCCAGATGAATGGCGCTCGCTGGAAAGACACTGTGGCCGGCAGATGCTGAAACAAATAGCACTAAGACGGGCGTATTCAGTGTGAGGCCAGCAGGAATATTGAAATCAAGACCATCTTCACTCAGAGCCAAACCCAATGAGACCAGAGCGCTCGAATGTTGGGAGCGGATCGGAAGTGCATCCTCTGGACGATCTGCCACGCTCGAGGACAATGCACCCGCTCTCACCCCAACAGGTAAACCATGCATTGATAAAGCAGGTGCAAAACGACCATCTACAAAAACTAAGCGATGCTCAGCTTGTGGCAGAACAGCAAGTTCTAAGATTTGTGCCAAGGAAGGATCCGTTTGCTCATTCTCTTTGAGCAAAGGTAATGGTTTTTTTTCTAACGCAGCAAGGCTGGTGTATTTCCAATTTTCTTGACGTGTAGTGGGTAGACCGAGTTCTAAAAACTGCTTTAAGGCTTTTTTGCGCTCAGAATCAAGTTTAAAATTGCCGGCCCCCGGGAGTCCGCTTTCTACGCGCGCAAACTCGTCAGCAAAAAACTGGCTAGCTGAATCGCTCACTGCACTGCTCCTTTGCTAGGAACATCTTTCTGATCACCGGTGAGCCATGCATAACCTTGACGCTCCAGTTCTAATGCCAGTTCAGGTCCCCCCGATTTAATGATGCGGCCCGCTGAAAGTACATGCACATAATCTGGGGTGATGTAATCCAACAAGCGCTGATAATGCGTGACCAAGATCATGGCACGATTGGGACTACGCAAACTATTTACGCCTTTAGACACGACTTTAAGCGCATCAATATCCAAACCGGAGTCTGTCTCGTCTAGCAATGCGAGTGTGGGCTCCAACATAATCATTTGTAGAATTTCATTGCGCTTTTTTTCGCCACCGGAGAAACCTTCATTGACGGCGCGATACAACATTTTTTCGTCCATCTCCATAAAGCGCACTTTTTCTTTAACTAGACTCAAGAAATCCATTGCATCAAGTTCTTGCAAACCTTGATGACGTCTGCGCGCGTTCACGGCAGCTTTAAGCAGATAAATATTGCTGACCCCGGGGATTTCAACAGGATATTGAAAAGCCAAGAAAACCCCGTCGCGCGCGCGGTCTTCAGCAGGCATATCGAGTAAATCTTTTCCTTGATACATCACAGAGCCACCCGTAATTTCATAACCGTCGCGACCGGCAAGAATACTGGCTAGCGTACTTTTTCCTGAACCATTGGGGCCCATTACCGCATGAATTTCTCCCGCATTCACCGTGAGGTGAATGCCTTTGAGGATAGGTTTGCCGTCCACTTCGGCTGTGAGGTCTTTAATGTGCAGCATTGTATTTTCCGGATTCTTTAATTAGTTAATTTTTGATTCGCTAGATTCTTAAAGTTTTTAAGGCTTCGCGCTTAGCCTACCGAACCCTCTAAGCTCACTCCAAGAAGCTTCTGTGCTTCAACCGCAAACTCCATAGGAAGTTCTTTAAAGACTTCCTTACAAAAACCATTCACGATCATGGATACCGCATCCTCAGGCGAAAGACCGCGTTGGCGGCAAAAGAACATTTGGTCTTCGCTGATACGGGAAGTGGAGGCTTCATGTTCAACCGTAGCTGTGGACTGTTTCACTTCAATATACGGAAAGGTATGGGCCTGGCATTGATCGCCGAGCAGCAGTGAGTCGCACTGCGTGTAATTACGTGCGCCCACAGCCGATTTTGCCACCCGTACTAAGCCCCGGTAAGCCTGTTGTCCAAAGCCCGCGGAAATACCTTTTGATACGACCGTGCTTTTGGTATTGCGCCCAATGTGGATCATCTTGGTGCCCGTGTCTGCTTGCTGCCGATGGTTGGTCAGCGCTACTGAATAGAACTCACCCACTGAGTGATCGCCTTTGAGCACCACACTGGGATATTTCCAAGTAATGGCAGAGCCGGTTTCAACTTGGGTCCATGAAATCTTGGCGTGATCGCCTCGACATTCCCCGCGCTTGGTCACAAAGTTATAGATTCCACCTTTGCCGTCTTTATCGCCGGGATACCAGTTTTGTACGGTGGAATATTTAATTTGAGCTTTCTTCATCGCGACCAATTCCACAACTGCTGCGTGCAATTGGTTCTCATCACGCATGGGGGCCGTACAGCCTTCCAAATAACTGACATAAGCGCCTTCGTCAGCAACAATCAATGTCCGCTCAAATTGACCCGTGTTTTTGGCATTAATACGAAAATAGGTAGAAAGCTCCATTGGACAGCGCACACCCGGTGGGATATAGCAAAAAGAGCCATCTGAAAACACCGCAGAATTGAGCGCTGCATAAAAATTATCGCCCACTGGAACCACAGAACCCAGATATTGCTTAATCAGTTCGGGGTGGGTGTGAACCGCCTCAGAAAAACTACAGAACACAATACCCACCTCTGAAAGCTTGTCTTTAAAGGTGGTGGCTACAGATACGCTATCAAATACGGCATCTACGGCAACACCTGCCAAGATTGCACGCTCATGTAAAGGAATACCCAACTTCTCATAGGTTTTGAGGAGTTCGGGATCGACTTCATCAAGGCTTTTAGGGCCATCTTTCTGCGATTTAGGGGCGGCGTAATAAATCATGTCCTGATAATCAATGGCGGGATAATGCACATTCGCCCATTCAGGAGGCGTCAGGGTGAGCCAATGGCGATAAGCGGCAAGGCGCCAATCTAACAACCATTCGGGTTCGTTCTTCTTGGCTGAAATGAGGCGCACCACGTCTTCTGATAATCCTCGAGGGATGACATCCATCTCAAGCAAGGTTTCAAAACCGTGCTCATAATCTTTGCTGATCATTTCGTCTATGGTGCTTTGTGCTTCAGACATCTTAATTCTCCTAGCGGCCGCGAGCTTAAGCGGTGACTGCCGCGTGCGTGAAGTCCGGCGCGGACTTCACAAAATGAATGGGTTGCGATGGAGGGGCGGCCATTTCTGCAAGACTGACTTTTGCCAGTGCCTCTTGTACTGCTTGACTAATACGTTGCCAATTCGTTTTGACCGAGCATTGTGATTCGCGCACACAAGCTCCAGGGCTACTTCCGCACTCAGTTAAACCTATCGGCCCTTCCATGGCCTGCAAGATATCAGCCATCGAGATCTGTTTGGCTGGACGAGTGAGTTGATAACCCCCTTTGGTTCCGCGCTGTGACTGTAATAACCCAGCTCTAGACAAGGTCTTTAACACTTTAAGCGCGGTCTGAGGGCTGATACCCACCACATGAGCGAGCTCGCTCGCTGCATGCACTTCACCTGGGTTTTGCGCCAGGAAGTTCATGATGACTGTTGCGTAATCGGTCAGTTTGCCCATCTTAAGCATGGTAGCCACCGTTCTAAGTATTCAATTTAAATAGTGGACTATTATAGTCCCATATATCGTTCTCTTGCCATAGCTGTCTGCTACACTCCGCTGCATCTTCTTGTTATGGCCTTGTTATGAGTGATGAGGCCCCCACATAGTTCTAAACCGTTGTTAATGGAGTTTTCATCATGGTGCCTCACCTCACCACCGCACTAACCGGACCCCTTCTCACACTAGAAAAGAAGGTTCTAGGGGCCATGCCCGAGATTGAGCATTGGTTCAGGCAACAATGGATAGAGCATGCCGCTCCTTTCTATGCCTCAGTTGATTTGCGTAATAGCGGTTTTAAGTTAGCTCCTGTCGACACCAATTTGTTCCCCGCTGGCTTTAATAATTTGCGCGAGGAGTTTCACCCTCTCGCAGTTCAAGCATTGATGTCTGCGGTTGAAAAACTGTGTCCAGAAACAGAACGACTTTTATTGATTCCTGAGAATCACACCCGGAATCAGTTTTACCTCCAAAATTTGGCTGTATTGCGTAGCCTCATTGCGCGCACTGGAGTGCAAGTAAGGATCGGCTCCCTGCTTCCCGATCTGGAGGGCCCCATGCCGGTCAGCCTGCCCAATGGAGACACCCTCATTCTTGAACCTGTGCAAAGAACGGGTAACCGGCTCCACCTTGGTGACTTTGATCCTTGTGCCATTTTATTAAACAATGATTTGTCTGGCGGAGTGCCTGCCATTCTCGAAGGGTTGCAACAACGCCTGATCCCCCCCACTTGGGCAGGCTGGAACCGTCGCCGCAAATCACGCCACTTTGCAGCTTATGATCGCGTTGCAGAGGACTTTGGGCGATTATTAGATATGGACCCTTGGTTCTTTAATCCTTTATTTTCAACTTGTGGCCGCGTAGATTTTGCTTCACGTACCGGTGAAGATTGCTTAGCGACCAATGTAGAAGAATTATTGGGGCAGATTCGCGAAAAATACCGCGAGCATGCAATCACCCAAGAGCCCTTCTTGATTGTGAAGGCTGATGCCGGGACTTACGGTATGGGCATCATGACCGTAAAAAGCCCTGATGATGTTCGTAATCTCAATCGCAAACAACGCAATAAAATGGCTGTGGTGAAAGAGGGCATGGAAGTTCATGAAGTGCTCATTCAGGAAGGGGTCTATACCTTTGAGCAAATAGATGAAGGGGTGGCTGAACCCGTAGTGTATATGGTGGATCACTATGTAGTAGGCGGTTTCTACCGCGTTCATACAGGCCGTGGGCAAGATGAAAACTTGAACGCTCCTGGAATGCACTTCGTTCCACTCGCTTTTGATGAAACTTGTCAAGCACCCGATCACGCATTAAACCTCAGTTCCCCGAATCGCTTTTATACCTACGGAGTAGTCGCACGCCTTGCCTTGCTGGCTGCTGCCTTAGAATTAGAAGATATGGAAGCTGAAATTGAGCGAGAACTAGATGCATCGGCTCCCGCACCTTTACTGATTTCCTAAAGCCACAACATTTTTAAAGCTGATGATTTAACCGAATGCACCTAGCCCTGATTATTGACCCTTTAGAATCGCTGAAACCAGCCAAAGATTCGAGCATCGCCATCATGCGGGCTGCTGCTGAAAAGGGGCATACCATCAGTACCATTGCTGCCGGTTCTCTGTTGTTACGCGAAGCGGTAGTCTTTGGTACGGCTCAGCAACTGCATATCGCCGCCAGAAACTCTTCTCAATGGTGCACGCCTCAGAACGAAAAGAGAGTGGCCTTAAGGGATTTTGATGCCGTATTGATGCGCCAAGACCCGCCCTTTGATCTTGAGTATTTGTATAGCACTCACTTGCTTGAGTTAGCCCAGAGTAATGGTGCACTGGTTTACAACAGCCCAAGCGCCTTGCGCGATCATAATGAAAAATTAGCCGCAACCCGTTTTTCTCAATTCACCCCGGCTACTTTGGTTGGCAGAGAAGCCCGATCCTTCCGCGAATTTTTAGCAGAACATCAAGACATCATTGTCAAACCTTTAGACGGGATGGGAGGGGCTTCTATTTTCCGGATTCGTGAAGGCGATCCCAATACAAGTGTGATTCTAGAAACGATTACCAAAAACGGTAGCGAAACTGTGATGGCACAGGCTTATCTGCCCGCCATCATAGAGGGCGACAAACGCGTCTTGTTGGTTGATGGGGTGCCGGCCCCTTTTTCCTTAGCCAGAATTCCAGCCGCCGGTGAAACCCGAGGCAACTTAGCTGCAGGGGGTCGCGGTGAAGCGCGGCCTTTGACCGAGAGAGACAGAGAGATTGCTGAAGTAGTTGGTGCTTATGCAAGGAAGCAAGGATTACTGCTAGTAGGCCTAGACATCATCGGTGAGTATCTCACCGAGGTGAATGTCACCTCTCCCACCTGCATGGTGGAGATCCGCGATCAAACGGGTTTCGATGTTGCTGAACAGCTGTTGCAAGCCTTAGAAAAAATACTTGGCGAGAAAAAACCAGGCCTCAAAAATCAGGTCCAGAGCACATCTTGAATAAGTCTTCATTTTCAATATCACGCCGCAACTGGCTTATCCAAGCGAGCTCTTGGATTGGTGCGGCAGGAATTGGTGCAGTCACGGGCTGCAGTAGTGAACCCTTTGCCCATTTTGAAGCAACCGCTTTTTCAGCTCCGGCACAGCTCGCAATATGGGGCTTACAAGACGCCACCCGAGCTAAGCTTGCCAAGAAAATCTGGAAGAAGTTGAATGACATGGACGAAGAGGTATTGCAAGCACACCTTACTCCAGAAGTTGATTTTCAGATGCGTGGGGCGGCTCTTGATGAGGCGGCTTCGATCCTTCAGGGACGCGAACTTGATGGTGCTTTATTAAGTATTGGAGAGCATGTTTTAGCACTAGGAGAGCGCGGATACCGCCCTTGGCATGTGGGCGTACCCAACCCCATCAATCTTAAACCCCTTCTGAGCTTTGACTTGTTCGCGGATGAACGCCTCATCACCCTAGGACAGTACGCGGCTTACCGCCAGAAAGAAGGCGATCAAATCGTCAGCAAAAACATCGAAAGCGAAGTGGGGGATTGTGCAAGTTGCTCGGTCATATTGCGAGGCTCTGGAGGTGCACGCTTAGCAAAAATTGCAACGGAGTTATATGCCAGCAGCAAAGCCGACTGGCCTGTAGTGATGAAGCGTGAAGGCTTAGATACCGTTCTCTGGGTGAGCAAAGAAGGAGGCTTTGAAGCCACTAAAAACTTTGCCAGCCGCACCATCATGGTTGATTCCCACGACTCCCTCACCATTATTTAATCTGGGTTGCACGATTAAGAGCAATGTCGCAAATTCTCTGGCAGAGCTCCGGGAAAGAGATGCCGCTCACAGCAGCGGATTGCGGGAGCAAACTCATAGCCGTCATTCCTGGCAGTGTATTCGCTTCTAAACACCAAAGGCCGCCATTGGCATCGCGCCTAAAATCTACACGACAGTAATCCCGCAACTTCAATGCCTGTGCGACAGTCGCCCCTAATTGTTGAATTTTGGAAGTCTCTGCTTCATCAATTTCAGCAGGAAAAACCTCAATTGCGCCTCCAGGTTGATATTTGGCCTCGTAGTCAAAAATCTCACTGCGCGTCAAAACAATTTCTCCAACAGCCAGCGGCTTGCCATCAAGAATACCCACGGTTAATTCTCGACCAGGAATAAACTGCTCTACCAAAACCTCGTCATCGTGTTGGAAAGCGAGCTCTATCGCTTTGGGTAATTCTGTTGGCGAACGCACTACTGAAAGCCCAACCGTTGATCCCTGTTTGCTTGCCTTAACCACAACAGGCCAGCCAAGCATCAACTCTACAGTTCTGGCATCGACAGGCGCCATCAGCCATTCAGGGGTGGGAACGCCTGCCTGACGCATTAAACGCTTGGCGATATCCTTATCCATCGCACATGCGCTTCCAATCACACCACTAGCAGTATAAGGAAGTCCACGTAACTCTAACAAAGCCTGTAAGCGGCCATCCTCACCCGCCCCACCATGCAGGGCGACGAACACCAGATCAAGGCCATCCATTGCGGGAGCAGCAAAAAAAGCCGCGGGATCCTCCGCAAGTTTCCCTAAGCCCCCCTGACTATGCGGAGCAGTAGCAGAGACTCCTGCCGAAAAGAGTTTGTCTTCCTGCTCGCTCGTCAAAGGGCCCGTAGCGGTATCGATCGAACATACTTTGTGCCCAAGTGAACGTAAGGCTTTGACCACCTGAGCAGCACTCGCTACCGAAACATCTCTTTCTGAACTCGCGCCACCGAAGAGAACGGCAATGTTTAGTTTGCGTTCACTGTTCATTTCGCCCCCATCCAGCAAATACGAGCGCTAAGCGCTGATTGCGCTTCGTGCTACACTCAATATAGATCATTTGAACACGTGTAAAACCATCACCCATCATGTCTGTCCGTTCTCATCTCATCATTGCCACCCGGGAAAGTCGTCTCGCCTTGTGGCAAGCCCACCATATGCGGGACCGTTTAGCAGGATTATATCCAGAGGCTCGTCTCGAAATACTCGGAATGACCACAACTGGCGATCAAATTTTAGATCGCACCTTAGCAGCTGTGGGTGGCAAAGGACTCTTCGTTAAGGAATTAGAAGTGGCAATGCGCGAAGGCCGCGCACATTTTGCAGTACACAGCTTGAAGGATGTACCCATGGTACTGCCAGAAGATTTTGATATGATTTTTACAGGGCCACGTGAAGACCCGCTCGACGCTTTTGTCAGTAACGATTATCCCGATCTACAAAGCTTACCTAAAGGAGCGGTAATCGGTACTTCTAGTTTGCGCCGGGAAAGTCAGCTTAGAGCGCGCTTCCCTCATCTCGAAATTCGTTCTCTACGTGGTAACCTTGATACTCGATTACGGAAACTTGATAGCGGTGAATATCAAGCGATCTTGCTTGCTGCTGCAGGATTAATGCGCTTGGGTTTAGCGGATCGTATACGCACTCGACTTAGCCTAGAGGACAGCATTCCTGCTGTAGGGCAAGGCGCTCTGGGAATAGAATTCTTAAAGGATGATCTCGAGACACGTGCCGCACTAGAGCCTTTAATCGATCACGCTACCGCTCTGCGCGTCTCAGCTGAACGTGCATTCTCTCGTCGTCTGGCAGGTAGTTGCGATGTACCCTTGGGAGCGCATGCGATTCTTCATGGCGAAGAAATGCATATCGAAGGCTTCGTTGCGGCGGTAGACGGCTCAAAGCTTTTGCGCGAATCCGTTCGCGGAAATTCTTCACAAGCCGAAAGCTTAGGCACTCAACTCGCAGAAGTCTTGCTTGCCCAAGGTGCCGCAGAGATTCTAGGTGATCGTGTTCCCCTTGTTTAAGTTTCAGGTATGGCCGCAGGCCCAGACTCACGCCCGCTAGCAGGGCGACAAATTCTAATTTGCAGACCAGCGGGACAAGATCGCCCTCTGGCAGAACACCTCGGGGCTCTTGGTGCTGAAACTTTTTCTTACGCTGGAATTACCATTGCACCTTGCAAGCAATCACCAGAAACTGATCACCATCTAAAACATTTGCTTGACTATCAATGGGCCGTATTTGTAAGTGCGAATGCAGTTGAATTTGGATTGGAGGCTGTCTCAAAGTATGGCCCTTGGCCAGCACAACTTCGTTGCGCTGCAATTGGGAAGGCGACAGCATTAAGACTTGAGCAAGTGGGACGAGGTCCAGTTATTCGCCCCGTGGGAAGCGAGGACAGCGAGGGTTTGCTGCAAACTGGCGCATGGAAAAACCTACAAGGTCAGCGTGTTCTCATTTTTCGTGGTCAGGGTGGGAGGGAAACCCTAGCGAATGGACTCCGTGCAGCGGGCGCTTTAGTCGATTACGCAGAGGTCTACCAAAGACAAGCGCCCAAGGAAGACCCAGGGGAATTGCGTACTCGGGTTCAGTCTCATCAACTATCGGCGATATGCGCCATGAGCAGCGAAACCCTGCACAATGTCATTGAAGCCTTTGGTCTAGAATGTTTTTCTAGCTTATGCTCTATTCCTTGGTTGGTGCCACACTCCAAAATTGCTGCTGTAGCTCGCGAGGCAGGCATTCGTCAGGTAATAGAAGCTCCTGGAAGCGAGCTTCAAGCGGTGAGTGGTGCCCTTATTAACTTTTTTCGATAATTCACTCATGAATGCGTCCGACAAATCTGCGACTCAACCAGACAACCCAGAGATGCCCTTGGCTCAGCGAACGCCTCGTGAGAAAAGGCTGATTCGCGAAGCACGCGCTGCAATAGGGTTAGCTACGCTCGCTTGTATCTTGACCATTCTTGGAAGTATTGAGGCACAACGCGAAATTCTGGAGTCACGCACTGATTTACAGAAACAGTTAGCTGAACTTGATTCCTCTAGTGATCATGCCAGAGCTTTAGCTTCACAAGCACAAAGAACCACGCAGGACATGGAAGCTCGAATGATTGCTCTGGAAGGTAAAATGATCGACACCCAGACGCAACAAACCTCTCTCACTGCTTTATATAAAGACCTGTCGATCAATAAGGACGAAGTAGTGCTTGCCGAGGTCGAGCAGGCAGTTGCTATTGCCAATCAAGAATTGCTGCTTGCGGGTGATGTGCGTTTAGCGATTCGTGCGATGGAGGATGCTGAACGCAGACTGGATCGAATTGACCGCCCTACGCTGCAGGGAATTCACCGAATTGTTGATCAGGATTTACGCCGTTTGCGTTCCATCCCGGTTGCTGATGTTGCTGGCATGAGCCTTCGCTTAGAGAATCTGGCAAATTCTGTTGATCAATTGCCTCTTGCGGCTTCAGCTCGCCCCACCGCCGCACCCAAGGTGAAAGATAAAAAACCTGAAAATTTTTGGACTAGCTTAAGCGACAAGTTTTTGACTGAAATTGGGGGAGCATTGCGTATTCAGCGCAGCGAAGGCGAGGCTTTACCGCCCTTGGCTCCCGATCAAACTTTTTTCCTTCGTCAAAACTTGCGCTTACGTCTGCTCACCGCAAGGCAAGCCTTACTATCCCACGATGATACAAATTATCGTGGAGACCTCAGGCTTGCCAGTCGTTGGTTAGACAGTTGGTATGACAAGCAAGACCGTGGAGTCAGACAAGCCTCTGATTCCTTGCGGCTCATGATTGATGCACCCGTCTCTATCAATCTCCCTGATGTTGCAGCCAGTTTAAATGCCATACGCGATCATCGATCAACCCCCTTGGCGGGCCATGTGAAATGAGCTCCGTCATTTGGATATTGCTGCTGGCAAGCCTTGCAGTCACCACTGCAATACTTACGACAAATGGCGGAGCATTTGTACTTCTCGTATTACCACCTTGGCGCATCGAGCTATCCGTCGCTGCGTTTGTAATTGCTCTTTTGTTGCTTATGGTGCTTGGATTCTTCGTAACCCGCGTGACAGCGGGTACCTTAAACCTCCCTTCCAGCATTCGAGCTCTGCGCATTGGAAGACAGCGGGCCAAAGCCAAAGAAGCCGTATTATTTGCAGTACAAGCCTTTTTTGAAGGAAATTATGCACGTGCTGAACAAGCGGCTGAACGCGCCCTCAGCCAAGGCGAATCCGTAGGTTTATGTGCCGTCATCGCTGCTAGGGCGGCACATCAACAACGTCGCTTCATAGAGCGCGATCAATATTTAGAAAATTTTCATAGCCTCTTACCCGCAGACAGAATATTGCAACTTTCTACTCAAGCAGATTTGCTTCTCGATGAACGCCGCCATCAAGAAGCCAATGAGGTACTTCGTCGGGCCAGGGAAATCGCTCCTCGCAATCCAACCCTTAGACGCCTCAACTTACGAGCCCAGGTATTAATGCGTCAGTGGGACCTTGTTCTGAAATCATTACAAAGCCTCGAGGCTTCTAAAGGAATTGACCGCCCTCATGCTGACGCCATCCGTCGGCAAGCACTGCTAGGCTTATTGGCTCGGCATGGACAGGACACCAAAAGCCTTAGGACTTTTTGGCGTTCGCTTTCCAACCGCGAACGCTCTGATCGTGCCCTAGTCATCTCTGCAGCCAGCCTATTCATCGGCCTAAAATTAATGGACGATGCACGGACCATACTTGAACACGCCTTAGATGAGTCGTGGGATACGGAATTTGCTGCGCTTTACGGAAAGTGCACAAGCTCAAATATATTGGAACAGGTCAAAAAAGCTGAATACTGGCTGAACAAACATCCCCACGATGCGGGTCTACTATTGAGCTTAGGCCGTTTGTGCCTGCATCAATCACTTTGGGGTAAAGCTCAAAATTATTTAGAAGCCAGCCTAGCACTCGAACCCTCTCGTGAGGGCCGAGCGTTACTGGAGGGAATGGGAAGCAACCTGATACCCCGTACCCCAAAGATGCGGCCACTCCCTCCCGACGTGGAGGGGGGTTAAACTTTTTTGTTGGGATCTACCGCAATCGTAAAGGGGTCTGAGTAGAACTCATCCTCGGGAAGTCCACGCGTACTGACAAAGCTTCGCTTGCCGGCGTCTACCATCACTGGTGCACCACAAGCATAGACCTGATAGCCCGATAGATCAGCAAAGTCGGCCAAAATCGCTTCATGAACCAAGCCCGTACGACCCGCCCATTGGTCTTCTGGCAAAGGTTCGGATAAAACTGGAATGAAGGTGAAATTGGGATATTTGGCTTGCCAACTTCCTGCTTCTTGCGCCATATACAGATCTCTCAAGCTGCGCACCCCCCAGTACAGGACCATTTGACGTAAAGAACCTTGTGCCAAAGCATGCTCTATGATCCCTTTAATGGGTGCGAAACCTGTCCCGCCGGCCATGAAAACAACTGGTTTATCAGAATCTTGGCGCAAAAAGAAGGTCCCTAAAGGTCCTTCTATACGAAGAATCGTCTTGGGTTTGAGCTCTTCAAAAACATATTTAGAGAAGTTACCACCCGGATAATGACGAATATGCAACTCAACAAGGGCCCCTTCACCAGGCGTGCTGGCCAATGAAAAGCTTCGCCGCTTGCCATCCTGCATGATGAAATCGATATATTGCCCTGGTAGAAAATTAAATTTTTCAGTGGCAGGTAACTTCAGGCGCAAAACAGCCACATCGTGACTGATTCGATCGATACTCTCAACTCGAACAGGTAATTTGCGCACAGCAATGTCTTTCACGCCCGAAATCATGCGCGCTTCAATGACAAGATCGGTTTTGGCCTTAGCAAGACAGAAAAGTGCTTTACCGGCAGAGATTTCATCTTGACTTAAAGCAGACGATTGAAAGTCACCTAAATCGACTTCGCCTGAAACAATGCGGCCTTTACAGGTTCCACATGCACCGCTTCGGCATCCGTATGGTAAGCCAAACCCTTGGCGTAAAGCCCCCTCGAGCAAAGTCTCGTGGTCTTGTATTTCGAAGGTATGACCCGCTGGCTGAATAGTGACATGCAGTGGCATAAACCGTGATACTCCTAAACTATGAATAAGTTATCAATGCAATCGCAAAGACTATTGATTGTTGGCACAGGCGATGTCGCTTGGCGAGCACTTCCTTGGTTATTAAAACGTTTCCGCGTATTTGCGCTCTGCCGCAATCCTGAAAATGCAATACGTTGGCGGCAAGCAGGCGCTATTCCGTTGATTGCAGATTTAGATGATCCACAATCTTTAAAGCGTCTCAAAGGCCTAGCCGATTGGGTTTTGATCACTGCGCCGCCCAACGGTTCCCAAGCTAACGATCCACGTTTAAAGCGCCTGCTCGCACAGTTAAGCACGGCGCGGATGATACCATGCCGGCTGGTTTATATCGGAACCACGGGGGTCTATGGAGACTGTGGCGGCGCAAAAATAGATGAATCACGTCCCCGACGAGCTGTAAATGCCAGAGCACAGCGTCGTGTGGCAGCTGAAAACCTCCTTCGCAACTGGCTATGTTCTTTTCCTTTATCCCATCGAACTGCAAGTATCTTACGTGCACCAGGAATCTATGCATACGATCGTCTCCCCGTTAGTCGCTTATCCGCGGGCACCCCAGCCATCCGAGCCGAAGAAGACAGCTTTACGAGTCATATCCATGCTGATGATTTGGCAATGGCTGCTTGTTTGGCGCTATTTCGAGCAAAAGCAGGGCGCGCTTATCATGTTTGCGACAACAGTCAGTTAAAAATGGGAGATTGGTTTGATTTAGTTGCGGCACACTTTGATCTTCCCAAACCTAAGCGGATCACGCGGCAAGAAGCTGAGAAACAACTCCCTGAAAATCTTTACAGCTTTATGCGTGAATCCCGTCGTTTAAGCAACCAACGACTCTTAACAGAACTCAAAGTAAGATTGCGCTTTTCATCTGTTCTTGAAGGTTTAGAGGCCATACCTAAGCTAAAGGTATGGCCAGGATGAGCGGGCTATTTATTGTTCTTGCGCTTTGCAACTCTTTCTATCCTACTTAAGAAAATATTCATGTCCCCAGCACCCTCTCAAAATCGACTGATTGTTCTGCTTGCCTGCGCAGCTGCGTTTGGCCTTCTAAGCACTTGGTGGCTTCATCAGGCTCCAGAGGCAAAAGGCCCAACAGCTTTAGATGGCCTGCTTTCCCAGAATAAAGCTTTCAAACCTGCCACCATCTCACAAGGCGCTCTGATGGCCATTAGCTTGCCCGACTCCTTAGGTCACACCCACACCCTTGCAGAATGGCAGGGTCGACCGATAGTCCTAAATTTCTGGGCAACTTGGTGTCTACCATGTGTAGAAGAAATTCCAACCTTAGCCAAATTTGCCGGCCAAAAGCAATTTTCTGATGTGGCGGTCATTGGAATTGCCATGGATTCCCCAAAAGACGTGCAGTCCTTCTTGAAAACCCATCATTTGCCCTACAGCATCTTGCAAGAATCGGGGGGGGTCGCTGAAAATCTGGGAAGTCGACTTGGAAACCCTGCAGGATCTCTTCCGTTCTCTGCAATTATTAACCGTCGAGGGGTTGTCGTAGAGACTCGCTTGGGCCCATGGAAAGAGGGCGAACTTGAGGCACATATCCAGCCGTTGCTGGCTGGAGACTGATTCGCCCACGACCAAAACAAACTGTCAAGTGAATTGATACTCACCGGCGTTCGCCGAAATTGTAGACAAATTGCAGAAAATTGCTCACACTTCGTCCCACATTCACTCTACGGTTGGGCGGCTTTGGTGCCGTACGGCAGTTCTTATGGATCTAAGAAAACTAAAAAAACTCATCGACCTCGTTCAGGAATCTGGCATTGCAGAACTGGAAATTACTGAGGGCGAAGAGAAAGTACGTATCAATCGGGTAGGCTCTGGAGTGGTAGGCGGTGTCGTCATGTCACAAGCCCCCTCGATGATTCATCCTGAATATGCCCTTCAAGCTGCTCCGGTTAGTCCAGCTTCTGCGCCTGCTCCTCAAGCCCCTCCCCCTGCACCATACGAAGGAACGCCAGTAAAGTCACCTATGGTGGGTACTTTTTATCGCGCTCCTTCCCCGGGTGCCGCCGCTTTTATTAATGTTGGAGACTCCGTCACTGTCGGACAGACTTTGTGCATTATCGAAGCGATGAAGCTGATGAACGAAATCGAATCTGATGTGGCAGGTGTCGTTACCAAAATTCTCGTTGAATCCGGTCAACCCGTTGAATACGGTGAGCCGCTATTCCTCGTTTCGCCCAACTGAGTTACTGCGTAATTTATGTTTGAAAAAGTGCTCATTGCCAATCGAGGCGAAATTGCGCTTCGCATCCAGCGCGCATGCCGTGAACTGGGAATCAAGACTGTTGCCGTGCATTCAGAAGCAGACCGTGAAGCCAAATATGTCCGGCTAGCTGATGAATCCGTATGCATTGGTCCAGCTTCTTCCGCCCTGAGTTACTTAAACGTCCCTTCAATTATCAGCGCAGCCGAAGTCACTGGAGCCGAAGCCATCCACCCTGGATATGGTTTTCTCGCTGAAAACGCAGACTTTGCAGAACGTGTAGAAAAGAGCGGGTTTGTTTTTATAGGCCCACGCGCTGAAACTATTCGTTTGATGGGTAGCAAAATTAGCGCTAAAGACGCAATGGAAGCCGCGGGCGTCCCTGTAGTTCCCGGTTCAGGCGGAGCACTGAGCGATGACCCTGAGGCCTTATTCAGCATTGCTGAAAAAATTGGTTTTCCTGTCATCATCAAAGCTTCAGCAGGTGGCGGCGGACGAGGCATGCGGATTGTCCAAACTGCCGATGAACTGGTTGCGGCTGTAGCGATGACCCGTGGCGAGGCTGGCGCAGCCTTCGGGGATGATACGGTTTACATGGAAAAATTCCTCACTCTGCCAAGACACATTGAAATTCAGGTGATGGCAGATGAACACGGTAATGCGATTTACTTGGGAGAACGCGACTGTTCCATGCAGCGCCGTCACCAAAAAGTCATCGAGGAAGCCCCTGCACCAGGGATTTCAGTTGCCCTCCGCAATACAATTGGTGAGCGCTGTGCAGCAGCATGCCGTCAAATTGGTTACCGTGGAGCGGGAACATTCGAATTCTTATATGAAAATGGCGAATTCTTCTTCATTGAGATGAACACCCGGATTCAGGTTGAACATCCTGTGACCGAAGCGATTACGGGAGTAGATTTAGTTCAGGAACAATTACGTGTAGCGGCAGGTGAAAAGCTCAGCGTAGATCAAAAAGATATTGTTATTCGCGGCCATGCTATTGAATGCCGCATTAATGCTGAAGATCCTTTTACCTTTGTGCCCTCTCCTGGCAGAGTGACTCAGTTCCATACCCCGGGTGGCCCAGGTATTCGGGTGGATTCCCACATGTATCAAAACTGTACTGTTCCCCCTTACTACGATTCCCTGATTGCAAAAATCATCGCGCATGGTGATACCCGCGCTCAAGCTTTATCTCGGATGCGTATCGCTCTTTCTGAGATGGTAGTGGAGGGGATCAAGACCAATATTCCCTTGCATCAAGAATTATTGAACGACCCTGGTTTCATCGAAGGGGGTACCTCTATTCACTACCTAGAAGAAAAGCTAGCGCGTGAGCGCGGCAAGGGACACTAAGCAATGCCTTGGCGACGCGTGGTGGTGTCGCTGCAAGCGAACCTTGCCGACGCCTTTGCCGATGCCTTGATGGATTCTGGCGCTTTAGCAGCAAGCATCGAGCAAGATCGAAGTGCGGGTCAAGCTGAACATGCCTTGTTTGGCGAACCTGGGGATAACGATGATATGGGACCCGGACTCTGGCCTGATTGTTTAGTCGACGCACTACTCCCCATAGAATTTGATTCTAAAACACTGGTTGCCTCGGCCAGCGCTTTACTAGATTTTAAAGAAACACCTCACTTTACTGAAGATATTGTTGCCGATCAGGATTGGGTGAGAGCCACGCAAAGTCAGTTTGAACCCATCCATATCTCTTCTGGTTTATGGATTGTTCCAAGCTGGCACCAGCCGCCCGAAGAAGGCGCGATCAATATACGTCTTGATCCTGGCCAAGCTTTTGGTACGGGAAGTCATCCCACCACCCGCTTGTGTTTACAATGGCTCGCAGCCCATCGACCACAAGGAAGAGTTTTAGACTATGGGTGTGGTTCAGGAATTCTAGCCATTGCTGCGCGTCTGTTAGGTGCGCAAAAAGTGATTGGTGTAGACCTAGACCCAACGGCTGTCACTACTGCTGATGCGAATGCTGAAACCAATCAAGTAAACGCCTTGTTTGGTCTGCCAGATTTAATTGAGGCGCAAGGCAAATTTGATGTTGTGATTGCTAATATTTTAACCCGTCCATTAATTGCACTTGCTCCTCTTCTGGTTGCTCGCCTTGCACCCGGTGGTCAACTGGTTCTGTCTGGTATTTTGGATCGGCAAGTTGAAGAAGTAGCGAAGGCCTATGCCTTTGGGCTCCGTGTTGAGCGTTATGGAGAACCGGGTGAGTGGGCCTGTCTCACTGGACGTTTACAGTCGTGACCCTTACCCGCGTGACCACCACCTGCCCTCAATGTGCCACGATTTTTCGGGTAAACCCTGAACAACTGGCTGCTCGGCGAGGACAAGTTCGATGCGGCCGTTGCCGTCATGTTTTCAATGGCTACGAGACGGTCTCTATAGGGCCCATCGACGGTAGTAAAAAGGTCACAGGTACGTTGTACAAAGAGTCCCCAACTAAGACCAGCTGGTGGAGCAGAATTCGCGGATTGCAAGATACTGCGGCGCGATCACTCGGTTCTGAAGCTCGAACTCCAGCCCCTAGTATTTTGAAAGGCTCCTCGCCACGTGATGAGTTTGGTTTTCGTATCCCATTTTGGAAACTTCATCTTGGTAAGCTTTTTTTTGGTTTTGGACTCTGCGCGTTTCTATTTATTTTTATTGGGGCGCGCGTCGCTATCATTCAAGTTGTACCTTCGATGCGCCCCTTGTATTTACAGATGCTGGGGCCTTTTGGTTTGCATACCCCCTATCCTGGAGATGCCGAACTGTGGACTGTTGAAAGTAGCGACTTACGTGAAGATGCGAAAGAGAGTGAAGTTTTTCATCTGAGCGCTACGCTCCGAAATCGCTCCAAAAGCACACAAGCCCTCCCATCTATCGATCTGAATCTGACTGATATGGACGGGTTGAGCATCGAACATCAAACCATCACCCCAGAACAATATGTCAAAGAAAACAGTTCCGTAGAACAAGGTTTACCCGGTAACTCTGAGTTATCACTGAAGTTAGATCTCAAGCATTCAGGAAAAAAGGGGCAAGGGTATAGGATTGTTTTGTTCTTTCCCTAGAAATTTGTTGCTTAAGCTATTTAGTCTATTAATGTTGCGCCGCATGATTTACGATTACCCCGTATAATTCATGTGTTTTAATTTTTAAATTATCTGGGCCCAAGACATGATCACTTCTTCCAGCCTGCGCGCTCAGCGCGGCATGAGCACCGTTGAATCTGCCATCGCAGTTGCTGTTGGCGCTATTGGTATGGTTTTGGGAATCGTACTGATAGTGCAATATGCGACCACTTCATACACCAACCGAGACTCCAGAAATGAGTCTTCTATGTCTCACGATGCCATCATGGCTCGTTTGAAGCCTGTCGGTGAGATCGGCATGTATGACCCCAATGCACCTCAGCCTGTCGCAGCCAAACCCGTTGCAGTTGCAGCGGCGTCACCCTCTGCTAATAAGGGTGAGGCTACATTTAAAGGCGTTTGCTCCGCTTGCCACGGTGCAGGCGTCATGGGCGCACCAAAATTTGGCGACAAGGCTGCTTGGGCACCTCGCGTTGCTAAAGGACTCGATGTACTTTACGTCAGCGCCATCAAAGGCAAAAATGCCATGCCAGCAAAAGGCGGCAATCCCGCCATAGCTGATGACGATATCAAGGCTGCTGTTCAATACATGGTAAACGCAGCCAAGTAAGTTGTGGTGAGTCGCTATGTGATTGGCGACATACAAGGCTGTCTTGAGCCCTTAAAAAGGCTTCTCGACATTCTTTCTGTGGGCTCTGATGATCAACTCTGGTTTACCGGGGACTTGGTGAATCGGGGCCCTCATTCTTTAGAGGTCCTGCGTTTCGTTAAAGGTTTAGGCGCAGGCGCAAGAACCATTCTAGGCAATCACGACTTACATCTGCTGTGTATTGCTGAAGAGTTAGCCCAACCGCAGAAGGGCGACACCCTCGACACAATATTAGAAGCGGCAGATCGCGACGAATTGCTCTCTTGGCTTCGCTCGCAGCCCTTGGCAATTCGAGAAGACGACTATCTCATGGTACATGCAGGAGTTTTTCCGAGCTGGTCGGCCGAACAAACCGTTCGTCTTGCTCAAGAAGCTCAAATCTTTCTTAGCGGCCCTCATTACCGAGACTTTTTGGCGGTGATGTATGGCAATAAGCCTAATGCTTGGGATGAGGCGCTTACAGGTTTAGACCGATTGCGCGGCATCATTAATGCCTTAACCCGAATACGGCTATGCAGCCCAAATGGAATAATGAACTTCTCGCACAAGGGCGAACTCGCAGACGCCCCACCAGGATTGATACCTTGGTTTGAAGTACCCGATCGCATCACTGCAAAGAATACCGTGATCTTTGGTCATTGGTCTGCAATGGGTTTAGTGCTCAGACCCAATTTGATCGGCGTAGATACGGGTTGCTTATGGGGCCGCACGCTCACTGCGGTTCGCCTGGAGGATCGCAAGGTTTTTTCAGTTCCTTGTTCCCCAGATTAGACCTTAGTCGGAGTGGCGCGCCCGAGACGATTCGAACGTCCGACCTTCGCCTTCGGAGGGCGACACTCTATCCAGCTGAGCTACGGGCGCGTAAGGTCGCAGTATAACTTAAGTAGTTTCAAGACATCGGAGGAAGAAAGCGAGCAGGCTTCGGTAGCGCATAACACGCTCGCTCGCCTCCCTACTCTTCGAAAGACAGACGCACAAAGTAGCTATTGAGTAAAAACTAAGCCAAAGCTTTCAGTGCTGCTTCATAGTTGGGCTCATTCGCAATTTCACCCACAAGCTCTGCGTGCAAGACTGTGTTGTGCTCATCAAGAACTAAAACTGCACGAGCAGTCAGCCCCCTCAACACGCCATCTGCAATGTCCACACCATAGGCATGGTGGAAATCGCGTCCGCGGAAGGTAGATAGCGGTACAACGTTCTCCAGTCCCTCTGTGGTGCAAAAACGCCCCATTGCAAAGGGAAGATCTGCTGCCACAACGAGCACTACAGTGTTGTGCATTTTTCCTGCTTGCTCATTGAATTTGCGCGTGGAGGTTGCGCAAGTTGGGGTATCAAGGCTGGGCACGATATTTAGGACTTTACGCTTACCAGCATAGCTACCCAATGAGACCGTAGCCAGTTCCTTATTTGTTAAAGCGAAGTCAGGGGCAACAGTGCCAACTGCAGGAAGCGTCCCGCAAACAGAAATAGGGTTGCCACTCAGTGTAACGGTGCTCATTGTTCACGCTCCTAAGTAAAAAAATTAAATCTATAGAAATGACTACTCACTTAACATTCTAGCGCCCTCAATGGGTTTATGTGCGACTGTCATTTATTATTAACATTTTTGTCATGATGACGCGTGCTTAAACTTGTCAGAATATTAATATGTCCCATGAAGTATCCATTCTTGACCGAACCGCCGCGGCACTCCCGCGCCTGCGGATCTGTGTGGTCACTGAAACCTACCCACCTGAAGTAAACGGGGTAGCATTAACGCTCGAACGTTGTGTAGAGGCCATGCGCGACCGAGGTCACCACGTCGTTGTTGTTCGCCCCAGCCAGCTAGGGGTAGAAGGCAGCGAAGACGAATTGATTACATCGGGTTTACCCATACCTGGCTACCCAGGCTTAAAAATGGGGTTACCTGCAAAAAGTAAGTTGCGTCAGCATTGGCAGAGTTGGCGGCCCGATTTGGTGCATGTCATTACTGAAGGGCCTCTAGGCTGGTCTGCGCTCAGTGTTGCTGAATCCATGCATATCCCCGTGGTTGCAGATTTTCACACCAATTTTCATAGCTATGGCCGTCACTATGGCTGGGGCTGGTTTTCTCAAGTTATTTATAGTTATCTAAGATATTTTCATAATCGTGCTCAGCTCACCCTTGTGCCAACCCGCGGAATGCGGGAACGTCTGATCGCAGACGGATTTAAACGGCTTGAAGTAGTTGCCCGAGGCGTTGATACCGTTCTATTTCACCCAAAACGCAGAGATGCCGAATTTAGACTGAAATGGGGCTTAGGCCCTGATGACTTGGCGATCCTCTATGTAGGGCGCCTCGCTGCTGAGAAAAACCTGCCCGTCGTACTGCTTGCATTTGACGCCATTCAGAAGATTGAACCCCGCGCCAAACTGGTACTCGTAGGCGATGGACCTGCCAGAGCCACATTAGAAACGGAGAAGCCTAACTACATTTTTGCCGGAATTCGACGAGGTGAAGATTTAGCTACTCACTATGCTTCTGCTGATATTTTCCTTTTCCCTAGTCTTACGGAAACATTCGGAAATGTAACTTTGGAGGCCATGGCGAGTGGGCTTGCTGTTGTTGCCTATGACTATGCTGCGGCTGCAGAGCATATTACTGATCGAGAGTCAGGGCTACTCGTCCCTTGCGATGATACTCAAGCTTTTATCCAAGCCGCTCAAGCCTTGGTCCAATCAGTTTCTCTTAGAAATCGTGTGCGTTCAGGTGCGGTTTTGAGCTGTGAACCCTTGGGCTGGGAGCAAGTGTTAGATGATATGGAGCGAGCACTCGTTAAAACTGTTCACGCAGAAACTCAAGCGATTCTTCCTGCTATCGCTACTCCTCGTTCCCTCTAAGCCTCTCTCCTACTCATATCCTGTTCGGGTGAGAGCGGAAGCTCTTGCTATACTCCTCAAATAATTTATCCATTATAAGTGTGATGACATGCAAACATTGATCTGCGGTTCCCTTGCCTACGACACCATTATGGTGTTCCCCGATCGTTTCAAGAACCACATCCTGCCCGAAAAAATTCATATGTTATCTGTTGCGTTTCTTGTTCCAGAAATGCGTCGGGAATGGGGCGGCACTGCGGGAAATATCGCTTACAACCTTAAGCTTTTAGGGGGCGATCCCATGATTATGGCCACCGTCGGAGAGGACTTTGGACCCTATGCTGCTCGTTTAGATCATATGCAGATTTCTCGCCAATGTATTCGTCAAATTCCTGATACCTTTACTGCACAGGCTTTTATCACGACAGATCTTGATGATAACCAAATTACTGCCTTCCATCCTGGTGCGATGAATTTTAGCCATCTCAATCATGTCGCCGATGCAGCTGGAACGCGATATGGAATTATTGCGCCTGATGGCCGTGACGGTATGTTGCAACATGCCCAAGAATTTTTGCAGGCCGGCATTCCTTATTTGTTTGATCCCGGTCAGGGCCTGCCTATGCTCACAGGAGAAGAGATTCTGAGCTTTCTCTCAGGGGCGAGCTATTTTGCTGTAAACGACTATGAAGCCGAACTTCTTGTTGAAAAAACACAGAAGAGTCTTGCTGAGTTAGCGAGTCATGTCGAAGCCGCTATTGTTACCCGAGGTGCTGAGGGTTCCACCATTTATACCGAAGGCACCGAGATTAGTATTCCTCCTGTCACACCTGAAGCCATTGTAGATCCAACGGGTTGTGGTGACGCTTACCGTGCAGGCTTATTATTTGGGCTGTCTCAAGGATGGTCTTGGGCCAAAACGGGCCGCTTGGCCTCACTCATGGGGTCCATCAAAATTGCTTCTCGTGGGGGACAAAATCACGCACCCAGTCCTGCAGACTTAGAACAAAAATTCAAAGCCGCTTTTGGCGAATCTCTGTTCTGATTGATTTAGGGCAAGATGAATACTGCGTTCCCTAAACGACAGTATCGCGAGTATGCGGCGAGCTGGAAGGTGGGCGTTAGGCTGATCCTTATCATGCTTTGGATTGCGGTAGGCCTATGCATGTGCCTTTTTTTATTTCCCTGTCTAAAATCATCTCGCCGCAGCCAGGCCAGTAGTTACTGGGCTCGCTGGTTCATATGGTGCATGGGTATTAAAGTCCTCGTTCAAGGTGCGTGGCCTGGCTCGCCAGGCCGTTATATGTTGGTTTCTAACCACATCACTTGGCTCGATATCTTTATCATCCTAGGAGTTCGTCCCGTGCGCTTTGTTTCAAGGCTGAAGTTAAAAGTTGGCCTGTAGCGGGTTATTTAGCGCGCTGTTCAGGAACCCTGTTCATTAATCGAACCCGCAAACGCGATACGGTTCACATCGGGGCTGAAATGCTTGCTGTGATGGAGGCAGGAGAAGTGATTGGCATTTTCCCTGAAGGGACAACCAGTGATGGGACTGTGCTTTTGCCATTTTTTAGCCCGCTGTTGCAACCGGCCGTTAACAGTGAGGCAAAAATTGTTCCAGCTGCCCTGAGTTACCTGGATGATTCTGGCCAGCGAGACATGGCTATACCGTATATAGGTGAACAAACCTTTTTGGACTCTCTGCGCATCTCTCTGCGCCGCAACGCCCTAAACGTTACAGTAAGTTTTGGTCAGCCTATTCAAACTGATCAGGCTCATCGTCGCGAAATCACGCGTCAGGTTGAGGCGACTGTAGCGCATTTACTTGGAGTCGCTGTTGATGGTTCATGGCGCCCCCCCGGCCAAGAACACGCCGCCATGCCCCACTCCTCGTCCCAAACAACTTAGTCTGCTTCGTCAACTCCGCCCAAAGCAATTTTGGCGTGTTGCCCCATGAGCATGGTTTTATGAAGCTCTACCTCGCACTCAATACGGTAAGCGCAGTGGGGCTCATGGTTCTCTAACAATCCATTGATCACCAAAGTATTCAGCTTGCAAAACTTGCAGCGGTAACTGTGCATTTTCCCATCTTCTTCCTGAGGGTAGTCGATATAGTAAGGATGCATTTTTTATTAATCCCATCAATTTATTTAAATAAAGCTTGACTTTTTCGTTGCACGCATTTAGCTTTCAGACTAATTGAAACAATGCATCAAATTCATGAAGTTAAGAGCTTTTTCGTGAATCTGTATTAAAAAACCATAATTCATCATTGTTGCACATACAATCTTAGCTTTCCCGGGGAGAAAAATGGACGGCCACGATCAAGCGCTTAACGACTCCTACCCATCCGAGGAAACGCTGCAACACTTGCGAATTGCGGCAGGTTTAGACATTCCTACCCTAGCACGCAAAGCCTGCCTTTCCGTGGCTCAAATTCAGCAGTTAGAGTGCGGCCAATCCAGTTCTTTCTATAGTGATGCAATCCGAACGCAAGCATCCCGACGCGTGCTGGCAATATTGAAAGCTGTTGCACAGCCTCACTAAGCACCTTCATTACTTAGACTTCATCACAAAAACGCCTTCCCAGTCTTTAGGAGGATCGAGTTTAAGCTTTTCGCAACGGGCAACATAAGTTCTGCTCAGCGCATCGCCCTCATGGGCCTTTAATGCCTCGTTAAAACATTTGATGGCCCTGTCCCAGTTTCCCTCTCTATACTCGCCTAAGCCGGCACGAAAGGCCGTCAACATATCCATTAACACACTGCCAGGAATATCCTGACGGTGATCAAGGATTTCAAAAATAGTCACTGGCTTAGTTTTACCCTTCACGATCAGCTTGTCAGCTTCGCGAACACGATAAGACCCCTTTAAGCGACTGTAAGTGGATTCTGAAATCAATAGTTTTGCGGAGTATTCCTTACAAGCGCCCTCGAGTCGCGCCGCCAAGTTCACTCCATCACCAATCACGGTGTAATCCATTCGTTTCGGTGACCCGATGTTTCCTGACACTACGTGGTCGGTATTAATACCAATACCCATTTCTACTGACGGCAAACCTTGGCTATTTCTGTGCCCATTCCAAAGGCTCAGCTCGGTAAGCATATTGATAGAAGCACGAACCGCCCGGTCTTCATCATCGCCATGTCCTACCGGCAGGCCGAAGGCCGCCATGATAGCGTCACCAATGAACTTATCGAGCATTCCTCCTTCTTTGGTGATGCAGTCCACCATGAGCGTAAAGTACTCGTTGAGAAGGGCTACGGTGCCATGCGCGCCCAACGCTTCGGTGAGCGTTGTAAAGCTTCGCACATCAGTGAAAACGATGGTAGCCTCGATGCTTTGCCCTCCCAGCGCATCTTGACCACCTGATAGCAATTGATCTGCTAGGCCGGGATCCATGTATCGTGACATAGTGGCACGCATACGTTTTTCACCACTGATGTCTTCCATCATGACCATAGCGCCCATTTTTTTATTTTCCTCGCCCACTAGTGGTGAGACAGAGACGTTGGCTGAGATGGTCTCTCCACGAAACTCTAAAGTGGCATCCATCGCAACTTCTTGATCTCCTGCATTCTCTACACGTTTAATACGTTCGCTTAACCACTCGTTGGGGCCACCAAAAAAATCCTCGAACTTGTGCTTCAGAATATCGTCAGCTTTTCTGAGCTTCATGATGCGTGCCCCGGCAATATTACAGGTGGTGATGAGGCCTTCATCATCTATGGTAATCACGCCATTGCTCATGCTTTCTAATATGCTTTGATTGTAATTACGCATATTCGTGACATCAGCAAAAAGCTTAGCGTTTTCTAAACCGATCGCAATTTGGGCGGTAAAGGCACGTAAGCGCTGTTCATCTTCTTGAGTAAATGGACCACCACGTTTATTCAATACTTGGGTTACCCCAATAATGCGTCCCGTTTTATTCAAAACAGGAACGCACAGAATGGAACGCGTAAAAAACCCTGTTTGACGATCAAAACCTGGATTGAATCGCAGATCAGCATAAGCATGCGGTATGTTGATCGACTTTCCACTGGTAAATACAGCACCTGCGATACCAAGATGGTTAGGAAAGCGAATCACATTAGCGCCGAGTCCCTCCCCAACTTGCGACCACAACTCGTTTCGCTTTTCATCATTTAAAAATAAGGTTGAGCGCTCTGCAGCCAACATCTCCTGCGCCTCACCCATCACCTTTTTGAGCAGTGACGAAAGATCCAGATCAGAGGTCATATCCGAGACGATTTCAAGAAAGTGCCGCTCTAAATCTCTCGCGGCTCTCGCCTGTTCAAGGGAAAGAGCTCCATCTAAAATGGTTGAAGCACATTCGATGAGTTGATTAACAATCTCGATATCGCGCGCATCGAATTCGCCTTCAAGCTTATTCAAGCATTGCACAACACCAACCAACTTGCCGCGAATTGTTCGAAACGGCAATGCCATAATAGATTTAGTGTGATACCCCGTTTGATCATCTATTCGTTGATTAAATCTCGGGTCATCATAGGCATTCTTAATAATTTCAGGTTCGCCTGTGTTAAAAACTGCCCCTGCAATACCCAGGGTATTAAAGCGAATTTCGTTTGTTACGCCCCCCTGAGCGTAGCGTGCAAAAAGCTCATCTGTTGTAGCGTCTTTCATCAGTAGAGTGGAGCGGTCTGCTTTCACCGCGTGACTGACTTCAGCAACAAATATTTCGATCATGGCGTCCAGCGAATCGCAACTGGATAGTCTTTGAATTAAGTGCAGCAACTCCGCAGGGGAAGCCAAATGTGAAGACCTTCTTTTTGCAGACTTTTTAACTTCACTTTTTATAAGATTTTCAGAGGTGACTTTAGCCATTTTTAGCTTTTCCCTTGATTGTTTTGCTGCTCTAATGCAAGTCTTAGCGAATGAATAGTTTCTCTTAGAAGACTTTTTTCATTGTCTTCAGATTGGGTCATGCGCAAGTTATTTTGCTGATGGTGAATTTCTCTTGCTTCTAGCTGTCTTCTAAGCTCATCCAGAGATTTCTGTAATAAGGATGCTTCTCGAAAATGCATAGCATCCGCCGCTTCTCGGTCAGCAATATTCTGAAGTCGCTGTTTCTCTAACGTATCTCGAAGCGTCTGAATAGTTTCTTTGAGCAAACCCTTTTCATTTTCTTCCGTATGCGTCAGTTGTAAACTTTCCTGCTGATGTTGAAGTTCTCTTGTTTCTAATTGCCTTCTAAGCTCATCGAGTGATTTCAGCAATTGGGAGGACTCTCGACTATGCATCGAATCGGCAGTTTCTCTGTCGGCTATGTTATGGAGCCGCTGCTTTTCCATCGCATCCCGAAGTGTCTGAATCGTTTCTTTCAGATGCATGATCTGTGCATCATAAGAGTGGGATAGTTCCAGTATGATCTGGGCGTGTTGTTTATGAGCAGTCTCAAGCGCATCTCTAGCTGCTCGCTGACCATCTTGGAGGGTATCGAGTTCACGATGTAACTGACTCACTATTTCATCGTGGCTTAATGGGGCAGGTTTAGTCATGGTATGGAAGATGAAACTAGAAGCTCCGTTTCGATGTTATTCACCATAGCATTTAATATGGTTACGAGTGCGAGACTATCTAGTCTGCAATATGTAAATAGCTCTTGCTGAATTTGTCCACGCCTTTCAGAGGATGTTTCTGGTTGGATAGCCTCTACATAAGCTAGAACAGCCATATAACCATCTTTAACCCCATCGAGATGATCATGATTGAGTGCCGAAGACAAAGTAGGTAATACGCGCTTTAATTTCCAACTCCCCCTTTGTTCTGGATGGTAATACCGCATTTCTACAATTTTAAGTAAATCAACAATACGATCCTGTATTTGGGTCAATGCAAGCTTTAAATCCTCGAATTGCTTAGCCAAAGCGCCCAAGCGCGCCAATTCAAAACTGGCATTCCAAACAAAAATAGCGCCGGTATCAGGACAAGCCCGCACTAAGGCCTCTGCAAATGCCCTAGATGGCTCAGCGCCCGAAATATCCATGAATTCATGGTGATCAAGCCCCCCATCTGGACGTCGAACATGCAGACTAAATTGGAAAGGAAACATCTGATAGGCATGGGTACCAGGCCAAATGGGTACGGCAAGTTGAACAGCCTCAAAATCTAAAAAAGCATGTGGCTCAGAATAAGACAACACATCGCTTTTTGCTCCGGATCGATCAAAAAAACACGTGTTAGAAAGCGTGCATTTTTTTACCCGCAGTTGGATAGGGGTGAGTATTTCATCAGGCACCTCGCTCAGTTCACGTATTTGATGGGTTTGTATCCAGCGCCGCAGCTCTCCCTGAACCCTTGGCAACAAATCCACTGAATGCGCGACCGGCTCCTCTTGTGTGCGACAGTATTTAATAAAACCGCAAGGATGGGGGCTTCGGCACTGGACTCCGGTGAGAATAAATGGCATGTCCTCAGCTGCGACGATCTCTTGCGCTGAGCGCACCCACCGAGAAATCTCATCATAACGGCTGAGGGCTTCATGAGTGAGATCTACTTCCCTAAGTAGACCGCCATAATGATTTTGCCCTTTATAGATGAAACCCGTATCAATATGCGCCACCTTCACCGCACTCAGATTGAGGTGTGCTTGTTGAGCAACATAAGCTTGAATCGCTACATCATCACGATGATTGCCCTTAAGGCTCGTGGAAGATTTCACCTCAATCAATTCCCAACTACGTTGGCCTGATTTTTTTATAGGGCGAAGAATATCAATAAATGCACGGGCTCCGGCAGCTTGAAACCCTGCCTCAAATATTGGCACTCTTTTATCCAGCAACGCCTCCGTACGAGCTACGCCGGCATCGGGCCCTTCTTCCATTACTTTAACCAGCACCCCATTGTCATCTGGATCATAGAGGTGTCGAGCCAGTTCTCCAACCAAGTCCCCGACGGCAAATTTCGCCTCGGTGGCAGGAGAGTATTCTCTTAAAGCGGGCTGATGTACCTCTAGCCATAATCTGCGAGGGCACTGCCGAAATGCCATGAGTTTTGATTTTGAAAGAGGCCTTACCAACAGTTTTGCCTCTAACTTACTCAACCCACATGAGCCAAATAAGTCTGCGCATCCATCAGTGTGGTGGGTAGGGAAGTATGGTCAGGTTTTATTTTAAGAAACCAACGATCTGACTCTGGCAGGGAGTTAACCAAGGCAGGTTCGTTAACCAATGCAATGTTCACAACCTCTATGCGCCCATCCACGGGCATACGAATATCTCCCGCAGCCTTAACAGATTCAATCACCACCACTTCGTCACCGCTTGAAAAGTGGTGTCCTGTTTCAGGTAATTGGACAAAGACCACATCGCCCAATTGCTCCTGAGCATGATCGGTAATCCCAATGATGAGAAAACCTCCCTCCTCCTCTCTTATCCAAGAGTGATCTTCTGTGTAGTGCATGATGTGCATGATGTGTCCCTTCATCGTCTTCTCTATTAATTGTAACGCCTCTTTGCAACGGATGATTGTTGCTTTGATGGATAATGATACGTTTAAGGTTCATGGCGGGAGGACAGGGAATGAAAGCACGAGCGGTAGTTTTGCTAAGTGGAGGTTTAGATTCCTCCACCACCATGGCGCTTGCACAAGAGGCTGGCTTTGATGTCTATTGCATCAGTTTTCGCTATGGACAACGTCATGCTCAAGAATTGCTCTGTGCAGAAAAAATAGCGCATCAATTAAGCGCTACTCGGCACGTAGTCGTAGATATTGATCTCCGAACCTTTGGAGGGTCGGCGCTTACCGCAGATATTGAAGTGCCAAAAGATCGATTACCTGCTGATCTTGGCTCAGGAATTCCCATCACGTATGTGCCTGCGCGAAATACTGTTTTCCTAAGTTTCGCCTTGGCATGGGCAGAAGTGCTCGAATCTACCGATATTTTTATCGGGGTAAATGCATTAGATTATTCTGGCTACCCAGACTGCCGGCCAGACTATATTGCAGCGTATGAGCAAATGGCGAATTTAGCTACGCGGGCAGGCGTAGAAGGATCAAAGAGATTAAAAATTCATACCCCTTTAATTTCGATGACTAAAGCAGAAATTATTTTAGAGGGCCTGCGCTTGGGTATCGACTATAGTCTAACAATCAGTTGCTATGACCCAAGCTCTTTGGGTGACCCCTGTGGAGCATGTGACGCATGCCAATTGCGTCAAAGAGGTTTTATGCAGGCGGGAGTCATTGATCCTGCATTGAAAAACAGTCGTGGATAATGTCGATTCAGTTTGTTACTTAAATTTCTTCATCAACTATCCTTTCCCTGACCCATCAGCGTTGATGGAGAGACAGGGAGAAGTGTTATAAGCGTACCTCGAGGAAATTCATGGCTTCCCAAATGACGAGCGTCTAATGTCCATGACTTACCAAACATTTCTGCTATCGTGAATTGAACGGGCGCGTTGCGCACGCCTTCCGCTACAACTGACGGCAATCCCAGGTCAGCTAACTCTCCTATTTTCCAGGTATTCTCTGGCGCCACTTGAATTGCAGCTAGGTTAACAAAGGCCACCCGAGAACCTGCATCAATACCAATAACGGGGATGGGCAATTGATCTAAACCGTCCTTAGTGAGGCGCAACACTTTTTCACCCAACATCATCACATTTTTCTGGTCTGCCAAGGCGGTCTGCAAACGTTCGTTTTGACGTTCTAGTTGTTCCTTGGCAGCAAAAAGTTGTTTATTCAGGCGACGATTTTCATCACTCAGCTCTTTGCGCTGGAAAGCCTCGTGAATACTTGCACGCAGCAAACCATCATCCCAGGGCTTAGTCAAAAACTTGTAAATTGCCCCTTCATTGATAGCATCAGTGACTGAGCCCAGCTCGGTATAACCCGAAAGGACGATTCTAACCGTGTCAGGGCAAATCGTTTTTGCTTGTCGCAAAAACTCCACCCCTGTCATTTCCGGCATGCGTTGATCTGAAATCACCACATCCACGATATCGTGCTTCAGTATATCCAGACCTTGCTTGCCGCTGGATGCTGTAAGAAGTCGATATCCATCTCTGCGCAGCAAACGCTTTAATGCCGCCAGAATATTTTCGTCGTCATCGACCATCAAAAGAGTACCGCTTGCGGCGTTAAGCAAGGGCGGTCCTTCCGAACTTATGTCTTCAGCGTTCATTTAAGCTTTTCATAGTGGCACGCTGTTAGCGGCCTCCGATCCTTCAGATTCACCCATCTTGCCATGAAAAATCGGCAATAAGATACGGAAGCACGTTCCCTTTCCGACTTCACTGCGAACGATTAATTCACCTTCATGCTTACGAATGATGTTGTAGCAAACGGATAAACCCAGACCCGTTCCTGTTCCGACAGGCTTAGTCGTAAAAAAGGGCTCAAAGATGCGTTGAAGATTTTCAGGGGGAATACCAATTCCATCGTCTTCCACTTCTATCCAAACGTACATTCCTTCCTCGCCTGTTCGCAAGGTAATTTGGCCACGTTCTGGGAAGGCCTGCGATGCATTGACAACCAGATTCATGAGCACTTGATTGATTTGTCCTGGAACACACTCAACGAGAGGAGGGTGACCATACTCTTTTACAACCGAAGCTTTATAACGGATTTCATTAGAGACAACGTTCAAGGTCGTATCGATACATTTTTCTAGATCTGCGATCTGCCAGCCACTCTGATCGACGCGTGAAAAGTCCTTAAGGTCCGAGACAATGCGTCGCACATGTCCTAAGCCTTCTTTACTTTCGCTAATGAGCGCCGCCAGATCTTCTTTCAAATATTCATAATCAATTTCTTTTTTAATTTTTTTAAGTTGACTTTGTGCCTCCTCAGGAAGTTCTGTTTCTTTACTTTCGAAAACGGCCATCAATTTCATCAAGTCCGTCACGTTACGTTCCAGGGTGCCTAAGTTAGAGTTCACAAAACCAATGGGATTGTTGATCTCATGCGCTACACCAGCGGCCAATTGACCAATCGATGCAAGCTTTTCGGACTGAAAAAGCTGGTTTTTAGCATCCTCTAATTTGACGATTAACTCTTGCTGCTTGCGCCGCTCCTCATCTGAAACTGTGATCGCTTCGGCTAGACGCTGCTGAATCAATGCGTTATCTGTGCAGTCCTGCAAAGTAATCACGACCAATTCCACTTTTCCTTTTGCATCTCGCAACGGTAGGAAAGTGCAATTCTGCAACATCGCATCTACGCCACCGGTAATGGGGCGATTATGTTTAAAACGAAATAAATAGGCGCGCTGCTCCCAAGAGGTAAAGGCATAATTACCAAGGGCAAAAACATGATCAATCTTGCGCTTTAACCATGGCTCTGGAAGTTCGGGAAAAGATGCAAAGAGATTCTTGCCCTTCAGGCTCTCCCAGCTTTTTCCGCTATGCGTGTGCATGAAGTGATTCCAAAGCACAATGTTAAAACTAGAATCAACTGCAAAAACACCCAATTCCAATCGTTCAACAATAAACCCTGAAAGCTGCGCGTTTTTTTGATCATCCATTATGAAAAAACCTGAGGCTCAAAGCGTGCAAAGAAATTGATCCAGCAGCTGTGCTAAAGCGCCTACCTCATTATTCGGTAACAAAATTACTAGGTGTGCTGTCAGGCTTCTGTTTTCTACCTTAAAACACACTTCTAAACTCAGTGCCTTATCAATAGCCAGTTGGTCAGGATGAATGACATCTAACGGATCTATATCCTCTCCTATCAATGAGGGGGCACTAAATCCAATTTCAGCATGCACTTGTTGCGCGATCCCACCAACACATGCACCACCTAAAATATTCACGATATCGAGCAGCACTTCTTCACGCTCGACTGAATCGAGTTGTCCTTCATATCCCATCAAATTCGCTAGTCCATTTCGATCCTTCGCGCTGACCACCACCAAAACTTCGCCGCGAAATCCTCCATGAAAGGCTTGGCGAGAAGCACTTACGGCTGTATCGCCCACAAAACCGTGTATGAGTGCCGGTAATCTACTGGCGTCAACGATTGCTATTTTAGGAATAGATAAGTGGACAAACTCTTTCCAAATTCTGGCAAGGGAATCCCCTGCTTGGCCCATACCGATATTGGCCAATTCTTGCAGTGCATCGGTCTGATCTTCGCTTAAGCCCTTGTTCATACCAGTATCCCGTATTGGCGCAACACTTCTTGCAGGCCTTCCGGATTAACCGGTTTGGGGATAAACGCGATTGCTCCCATCGCTAAAACGCGCTCACGCGCCTGCGGCTGAACATCTGCTGAAACCACAATGACAATGCAATTGAGTCCTTCTGCTTGCAATACTTCAAGTACTCCATAGCCATCAATATTGGGCATAGTTAAATCTAAAAACATCAGCTCAACGCCGCCTTTCCTATATATATCAATGGCTTGTGCGCCATCTACGGCCTCTTGAATAGTAATATCCCAATCCTGCGGGAGGGACCTACGCATCATTTTTCTGGCGATAGGGGAGTCGTCTACTATAAGAACGGAAACGGGCATTTGAAATCTCTAGATTAAACAGTTATGGGTTAAGTTCTTTTTGAATGACTATACGCAGTGGTGAATTATCGTGGTTTTTATACTCCTGCAAGCGTTTGATTGTTTCTTCGTTTGCTAACTTAGTTTGCGCGACAGCGAGCAAAGCACCATCCGAGCTAAATAAGTCCCTACTGAGCACCATACCTACATTCAGTTCCGCTGGGGTAACGAGCTGCTCATTTTTGCCAAGCTCATCACCAAATACCACTCTTTCAAATGCTCGAACGACGACAGGATCGTAACGTTTGCCACTACCCAACTGAATCATTTTCGCCGCCGCTTCTGGTTTTAGTCTCGTTACGGTCAGTGTCCCAGATTGCAAGCCATCATAATCGTTGGCTACACACACAATCCTAGCCGTAAGCGGAATGCGCTCGCCCGAAAGATTATCTGGATAACCACTTCCATCCCACATCTCATGATGCGAACGCACAATCAAGCTGACTTTTTCCATATCACCCAAAGCCTCGAGCGCTTCTTGTCCACTTTTGGTGTGGCTTTGGTGCAATTTGGTTTCTTCGATATTCATCTGTGCCAATGGCTTAGCTAAAATATCATCCGTAAATCCAATTTTACCCACGTCATGCAATAAACTCCCCAACAATAATTCTTGTAATACTGGCCGAGGCAACTTCATTGCAGTACCAATCTTAACGGCCAGTTCACCCACTCGTCGGGAATGGCCAGACAAAGCCCCACCACGTAAGTCAATCAGGTTAGAAAAGACCTTGATAGAGGTGACATAATTATTTTTTAGTCTTTCATTGGCTGCGTTAATTTCTTTAGAACGCTGTTCTACCTTTTGCTCTAAGCTGATATTGAGTTTAGCCAGCTCTTCATTCTGTTGGTTGATCTGATCCTCAAGCCCTCTTTTTTCAAGCTCTAGGTTCCTTCGTTTAAGCCCGTTTTCAACAGCGCCAATAATCTCTTCATCTACCCAAGGCTTAGCAATATATCGCGATATGCGCCCTTGGTTAATGGCCCCTACAGTTGCCGAAATATCTGCATAACCCGTCAATAAAATCCTCTCGGTATCAGGCCAACGCTCGTACACTTTGGAAAGAAACTGCGCTCCATCCATATTGGGCATACGCATATCTGAGACGATCAGATCGATTTTTTCTTCTGATAAGACCTTTAATCCCGCGTCCCCGCTTTCAGCCATTAAAATCTTTAGATCTTTCCCGCGGAACAAGCGCGCCAATGAACGCAAGATGTTCGCCTCATCGTCCACAAAAAGTATATTAGCGCGATAAACGGGTTCCGCTTCCGATCCCTCTTCCGAAGACGTTTTAGCGGCGTCTAAAGGAATCAGTAGCGATTCTGTATCTAAGGTTGGGAGGCTTTCGATGATGGGTTCGTCTTGGGTCATGTTGTTTTCTCCGGCAAGAATACGATTACTCGCTGTCGAGATAACGGTAGATTAGTCTAGTTTATTTACAAACGTTCATTCATCCTTTCCAGATATTCTCATCCCCAACTGCTTTAATTTTCTGTAAAGATGGGTTCGCTCAAGCCCAACTCGCTCTGCTACTCGCGACATATTGCCGGATTCGATGCGAATATGGTGGGCAAAGTAGGCTTGCTCAAACAAATCTCTAGCTTCGCGTAATGGCAGATCAAACTCTAAGGGGGCCATCGATGCATCCTCGGCTTTCGTGAACTGTGAAGCTATTCGGTTTACCTCTTCCACCCCGATTTCTACTTCTAAACTACTTAAGGCCAGTGAGCGAACCGCATTCACCAAGGCAGGAAGATTACCAGGCCAAGTCAAGGATCTTAGGGCATTCAGAGCTCCTGCGGACCATGTTCGAAATGGCACCTCTTTGGCCTCTATTAATTGCATCAAAATCACTGTGGCAATATCAGGAATATCATCCAAATGTTCGCGAAGTGCAGGCATTGGCATAACAATTTGGGTTAGCCTAGCCAAGGTTTCTGCATCAAATAGCTCTTGTTGGAGCAAATCTGAGGGAGACTTGGAGGAAGAAGCTAATAAGCGTACGTTATGGCGATCTAATTTGCCTACAAGTTGATTCAAACCCTTCTGCGCAGCCCGGTCAAGTTTTGAAATATCATTCAGAAACAGCGTCCCATCTTGCGCCTCTGTAAGAACGATGAAGGGGTTCTCAACTAACCAGCCCATCTCTAAAGGCGCTACCCAGGGCGCATTGGCACGGTGAAGATAGCGTGCAGCCAATTCAGCACCTGAACCCTCCTCGCCAACAAATAGAATCGGCGCAGCCCGATTGGCCAGAAGATCCAATCGCTTTCGCATATCTATCATCACAGCAGATTTACCGAGATGAATAAAACTCAGTCCTGGTTGAAAATCTGCTTTGCCCTTAGCGAGGGCTCGCTCTACTGTGTCGAGAAGCTTAGGAAGTGCGATGGGTTTTTGCAAAAAATCAAAAGCACCTAAGCGTGTTGCCTCTGCAGCGGTTTCAACTGTTCCGTGACCAGACATCATGACTACAGGCATAGTCAGCAATCCAGCGCTACCCCACTCTTTAAGTAAAGTAATCCCATCAGTCCCGGGCATCCAAATATCCAACAAGACAAGATCTGGACGAGATTCTCGACGCTCATGCCGCGCCTCTATCGCATCACCTGCCAAGCGAACACGATAGCCCTCGTCGAGCAAGATTTCCGAGAGCAACTCTCGAATACCAACCTCATCATCGACAACTAAAATGTCTTGGCTCAAGCCTTATCCTCTTGTAAGTCAATGCCACTTAAGGGCAGGGTTATCACGAACTGGGCACCATGAGGATCTTGGTTTCTCACTTGAATACGCCCTTGGTGTTCCTCAACGATTTTCTTGACTATAGCCAACCCAAGCCCTGTCCCCTTGGTTTTTCCGGTCACATAGGGCTCAAATACTCTACCTAAAAGATTTTCAGAGACTCCGGGACCATTATCGCTGATGGTCAGGTAAAGCTCACCCAATTCAACTTTAGTGCTGATCATTATTTCAGGGTTAGGTTGATCCTGAAGCACATCGGTTGCGTTTTGCATTAAGTTATGCAAAACCTGTCTGAGAAGCTTTGAGTCCCCCATAAAATGAGGAATCTTAGACATCAGATCAAGTCGAATAGAAACTTGCATGGGTTCGTATAAAGTTGCTACCTCCTCAATCAAGGCATTTAAATCTAGGTTCCTGCGAACCAAGCCTGAAGCACGAGCATAGGCACTAAAGTCATCTACCATTGATTTCATGGCATCCACTTGATTGACTATCGTTGCCGTAGAGCGATTCACAAATGCGACATCCTCTTCATTCAGTCGCGATACGAGTTTTCTTTGTAAATGCTCCGCAGCGAGTTGAATGGGAGTCAGTGGATTCTTAATTTCATGAGCTAGCCGCCTAGCCACTTCACCCCATGCAGCATCTCTTTGCGCCTGAAGTAGCTCCGTAATATCATCAAATACCACCATACGATCTGACGGTATCTTGCCCGGCAATGAAGATCCCCTGAGATGCAAGATGCTTACACCATCTGGCGCCACATACTCTAACTGACTGTCCCAAGACGGTTCTGTTGTTTGCGCAAAATGCTGAAGAATGGCGCCCGCAAAAGCGCGCATTCCTTCTGTAGGTGCATCAGAGCGCATGGTTTCTAATTGAGCCCCAATAACAAAAAAGGCGTCGGCCTTGAGGTGTTGATTTGCAGCAGGGTTAGCTGTTTGAATCCTGTTATCTGGGTTAATTACAATGACCCCCGCACTCAAATGTGCAAGGATTCCTTCAAGATGTGACTTCGCTTCCTCAACTTGTGCTTGATCGCGCGCACGCGTCTCTGCAGCGCTTTGAAGTTGACGAATCATCGTGTTGAAAGCACCCGCCAATAAGCCAAGTTCATCTTTACTAGATACCTTAGCAAAGCGGGTGAAATCTCCTCGTCCCACCGCTAAAGCCGTTTCCGAAAGTTGTCCTAATGCTCGCCCCAAGTATTCTGAAAGAGAGAAAGCAAGGGCCAAAGCCGATAGCAAGGTAAGAAGCAATGTCAACGTAAGCGTTAAGCCGTAAACTCTCTTGAGTCCCACTCTAGCCCGAATTAATTCTTGATAGTTTCGCCAAGCTGAATCAACCCGTTCCGCATTCGCTGACAATTCAGCAGGGACTGGTTGCAGTAGCTCCAACGCTCTCATATCTTCGTTAATGGATAAGAGGTTTACAGGCACCACAACCCTCAGAAAAAAACCCTGCCCTGGAACAGACTCGATGCTTTTATAAGTGCGTTGTAATCGAATTTGGCGAAGTGCAGCTGCATTTGGTAAGCCTGCTCCAGGAAATAATGCCGTGGGGTGCGAACTTGAGAATGCGAGCGTTTTTCCAGACTTGTTGTACAAAGTCACTTCGTCTACACCAGCCTGCTCACGCAAATGGTTAAGCAAAGGGACCTCATCAATAGCCGTGCTTTCGGCCATCGATCCAGCCATGCTTTCCCCTTTCAGCGCTAAATCATCAAGCATGCTATCTAGACTCGTTCTGCCTAGGTTTAGCCCTGCCTCTAGGGCTTGGTCAACATTAACGTTAAACCAAGTTTCTATACTATTTGCCAGAAACTGCACTGAAACAGCATAGACCAAAGTACCGGGAACTAAAGCCGCAACACTAAAAACTATCAGCAATCTTAAGGTCAGGCGAGAACCAAACTCACGTGAACGTAATCTGCGATACAGCATTCTGATCTGATAGCCAATCAGTCCCAATAGACCCAGCGCTAGCGTCGCTCCCAACAACAAGAGCATGGTGTAGTTTTCGGCAAACAATGAGGTATTGGCCGTGGCTTGAAACAATAGATACAGCAAGCCTCCCCCAAGGAGCACGCATACCCCGAGCAAAACCCTCATCCGCCAAGAAGAAAAGAACATTAGTTAGGATTCACTGTAAAGCGATGAACCGGTGAAGAAAGCTGCCAATCACCTGTAGATAGACTCTCTATCTGAAGTGGTTTGGGCAGCAATGACGTATCCAGACCCAGCGAGAGTGAAGCTTCGTAGCGCTGACCTTTCATCAAGGCCTGTTTCTCTGCGGCAGGTACAGCGTGAACATGCGCTAAAGCCTTCAAGGCATCCTTAAGGTTTGTAAAGGTCTCGTATGAAGTGCCTATATTCAGTCGATACATTCGGGTCACTGGAACGAAGCTGAGTCGACGATGCTCCTGAAAATGAATAAGGGTTTCATCAAACCACCATGCACGGGAACGCCATAAATCAAACGCTAATACAAAGTCCAGAGACACGCCATGAGACACCGCATCCAGTAATTTAGGGGTCAGCTCTAAATCAAAATCAGCGTTAAGAAGATATCCTTCTTCCACGGCCTCGACGTCAACAGAACGGACATTAATACCGTCAGCTTTGGCTGCTTGCACTAGACTACAAACTAAAAAACACCCTGTAATTAAAAGATAAAAAATATCCCGGGTGCGGCGCGGGGGGTTAGCGGGTGCGCTCAAGTATTGCGAAGAAAAATCCATCGTGCAGGGCATCGGGAATAATCCAACCTTCTTCAAAATTAGGGGGCGTGATAGGAATCAAACAAGCATCCATCTGTTCTGTTAAAAAGCCTTGAATAACCTTAGGGCCTTCTTCGGCAAATAGTGAACAGGTTACGAACAACAATGTACCACCTGGTTTTAAGGTGCGCCAAAGTGCCCGCAGTATTCGCCCTTGCTGTAAAGCCATCGTTGATGGGTCAGCAGATCGTCTAAGCCAGCGAATGTCAGGGTGGCGTCTTGTGACGCCGGAGCCCGTACAAGGAGCGTCTAATAAAATACGATCAAATGCTATCCCATCCCACCAAGAATCTAAATGAGCCGCATCCGCACATACAGTGGTTGCTTCTAGATTCAACCGATCAAGATTCTGAGTCACTTTTTCTAAACGGTGCGCGTCATGATCTAGGGCGATGAGCTTTACATCCGCTATCTCCAACAAGTGTGCCGTTTTGCCTCCGGGAGCAGCACAAGCGTCTAAGATGTGCTCACCCTCTTTTGGCGCCAAAAGTTCCCCCGCCCATTGCGCAGCTGCATCTTGTACAGAAACCCAACCATTAAAAAAATGAGGAATATGTTCTACCGAAACCGGATGGACAAGATGAATACCTGAAACTCCGATGGCATTTGCTTCTATACCTTGTTGCTGAAGAAGATTGAGATACCCCTCTCGAGAAGTTTTGCGCTTGTTCACTCGCAGCATTAAAGGAGGCGGTGTTTGTGCAGACTCAAGAATCTTTTTCCAGTGCGTGGGGTGGTCCCTTTTCATTCGGCGCACCCACCATTCCGGATGCGAATATCTTCCTTCTGCGGTGCGATCGGCTTCGAGTTCTAAGGTATCTCTTTGGCGGATAAAGTTACGTAAGACTGCATTAATAAAGCCACCTACAGCAGGGTGTGCAAGCGCTCCAGCAGATGAAACGGCATGGTCAACGACTGCATGGGATGCCGTTCGCGTATAGGCAATTTGATATACGGATACTTCGAGTAGGGTCTTGAGTAACTCTTGGGTATTGTTATCTCTCAACAAAGGGGAAAGCAGAGCGCGTATTCGCCCACGATGGCGCAGAACGCCATAACAGATATCTCTGCATACCGATTTCAAATGCGGGCCTAAAGCATCCAGTTTTGTCATAGATTTGAGTGTTGCAGCATCCAGGCTGCTTCCAGCATAAACCTGCTGCAAAAGCTCAACACTCAACATCTGCGCAAGATCTAATCTTTCTCCGCCGCCGTTCACATTTCGGGACTGGGAAGGCGTTTTGGTTTTAATTTCAGTCAAGTTTCGAGCCCACTGGCACGGCACAACCTGCAAGAAAATCTTGAACGGGTAACATCTTTCCTCCAGGCCTTTGCAGTCGAGTTAAGCGTAATACGCCAGAACCTGTCAAAACCTGCAAATCTTCCTGGCTGTTGAGCACATACCCCGGCTGCGCTGATTGCATCATAGGGGGCGGCGGATCTAAGACGAAAGCCTCACCAACCTTGATCATTTCTTGTTTAAAACGAAATCGCGCCCCGGGACTTGGGGTAAATGCGCGGATTTGTCTTTCTAGATCTTTCGCTGGGCGCATCCAGTCTAACCAAGCCTCTTCCTTTTGGATTTTAGCGGCATACAGAACCCCTTCACTTGATTGCTTTCGCGCATTAGGAAGAAGTTCTTCTAGATGATCCAAAGCCTTCAAAATTGTTTGGGCTCCAAGATCCGCTAGACGGTTATGTAAGGTTTCTGTGGTGTCACGCTCCTCTATATTGATTGTCTGCTCAAGTACAATCGGGCCTGTATCCAGACCAACTTCCATTTGCATAATTCCCACTCCCGTTGTTTGGTCACCTGCTTGAATTGCGCGATGAATGGGCGCTGCTCCACGCCAGCGAGGCAAAAGTGAAGCGTGAATATTCAGACATCCGAATAGCGGGGTAGATAATATTTCCTTTGGTAAAAGCAAGCCGTAAGCTGCCACTACCCAAACAAGGGAAGTATCATTTTTAATCCAATCAAGGATCTCAGGGGCTTTCAAACTGGCGGGTTGGAACAACAGCAAACTATGTTTTTGAGCTACTTGTTTAACAGGACCAGGTACGTGTTTTTGTCCTCGACCGGCTGGTCGATCGGGTTGGCAGAATACAGCGCTTACTTCATGGCCTGCAGCCAATATGGATTCTAGTGCCTTGGCAGCAAAAACAGGTGTGCCCGCAAAGACTAAGCGCATCAAACGGCCGTTCGTGAACGCTTGCGCATTTTTGTCTTAATTCGATTCTGTTTGAGTTGCGACAAGTATTCTACGAAGACCTTACCCACTAGGTGGTCCATTTCATGCTGAATGCACGTTGCCAGCAATCCCTGGGCTTCCAGTGTAAAAGCTTTGCCTTCCCTATCAAGAGCTCGAACGGTAATACTGTCAGCCCGAACAACACGATCATAAATGCCTGGGACCGATAAGCAGCCCTCCTCGCGTTCCGCCTCTCCTGATGAAGAAAGAATTTCAGGGTTTATAAAAACCTGAAGCTGATCATTATTTTCGCTTGTGTCAACAATGATAATGCGCTGATGGAAATCTACCTGCGTTGCGGCTAAGCCAATCCCTGGAGCGGCATACATGGTTTCAGCCATGTCATCAATGAATTGACGAATCCTGTCGTCGACTTCTTTCACCGGCGTAGCTATTTTGTGCAATCGCGGGTCAGGATAATGAAGAAGAGGGAGTAATGCCATGATCAGAGCACAATAGAAACAAAAATGAGTTATTCCTTATTATAACCCTTGGCAGTCAATGTTCTGCTCTGAGTAAGCTTCTTGTCACTGAAGTTTTTTGTTGTTTTTGAACTGTTCCTATCTTTGCTTCTAGACTTATGCTTAGGATTGTATCCATTGCCCGTGATCTGAGCGTTTGATGCCTACCCATAACGACCGTTTATTACAACGTGAAACCCTGCTCGAGTTAGCTGCTATTCCTGGATTTGGATCGGGCGTTTGGCGTCAACTGATCAGCGCTTTCGGGGATTTAGAGAGTATCTGTAGACAACCTATTCGCCGTATGGCGGAGGTATTGTCGCCCATAGCAGCACAACACTTTAGAGAGGGCCCAAAAGCTGAAGCCATCAGTGAAAGGCTAGCTTGGCTTGAAACACCGCATCGCTCAGTCCTTACTTTGGCTGATAACGCGTATCCAGAGCCTTTGCGTACTTTGTCTGATCCCCCTCCTGTATTGTGGCTTTATGGAGATCCCTCATTACTTCGACATCCTGCGCTCGCTATTGTAGGAAGCCGCAGAGCATCTCCTCAAGGTTTGCAGGATGCCCGAGCGTTCGCCAAAAACTTGGGAGAAGGAGGTTTAACTATTGTCAGCGGCTTAGCTGAAGGCATTGACGGGGCCGCCCATGAAGGCGCCTTGAACACCTTAGGACGTACCATCGCTGTGTTAGCCCATGGCCTCGATCGTATCTACCCCCCTTCGCATCGCGCCCTTGGCCATCGTATCGCTCTAGAAGGCCTACTTCTTAGTGAATATCCCTTGAAGACCAACGCAATTAAACATCACTTTCCTGAGCGCAATAGGCTCATTTCGGGCTTATGTCAGGGTGTTTTGGTGGTCGAAGCCGCACTAGGAAGTGGGTCTCTGATCACCGCTCAACAAGGCTTGGAGCAGGGGCGCGAGGTCATGGCCATACCAGGTTCAATACACTCGCCTTTTAGTAAGGGTTGCCACCAGTTGATCCGACAAGGGGCAACGTTAGTAGAGACCGTACATGATGTATGGGCTCAACTTGCCCCCATTCTCCGGCGACATTCCTCTTTACCTGGGTTGACTTCGCCGCACCCCGCCCCAATATCTGAAATTGATCCCGTTTTCAAAGTGTTACAGGCTGGCATTGCTGGGGTTGATGAAATTGTAAACCTTACGTGCTTGACGGCAAGCCAGGTATCCTCCATTCTCGGTGAGGCAGAATTAGCAGGGCGAGTGATCCGATTGCCTGATGGGCGATATCAAGGGCTTGTTCCTAATGGGTCTCACAGTTATTAGTGTGAGCGTAAGGATTCGTAGTGTGACTTCGGGGAGTGAATCGAGAGACTATGTACGACATCCTAATTTTTGTTTACGAAAACTTTTTTTCTAGCGGGGTATATCCCACCAATGCGGTCCTTCAAAACCGTTTATTTGCCGCAGGTTTTGAGCCAACAGAGGTAGAACAGGCGCTCGCTTGGTTGGAAGTGGTTGATCAACTTCCCATCGGAACTTTTGAAACGGGTAGTAAAGCATCGCTGAGATGTTTGAGTGATGCCGAGTTTGATAAATTAGGCCAAGAGGGTTGGGGCTTTTTAAGCTTCCTTGAAGGCGGCGTAATACTGGGGGCTGAACAGCGAGAATGGATCATTTCCAGCGCAATGGCGATAGAGGGGGGTGCCATCAGCCTAGACAAACTCAAGCTGATTACCCTAACTGTATTCTGGCGTCAGGGACATCCTATGGACATCATGCTCATGGAAGAACTCATTGGGGATACCGAACCCCTGATTCATTGATTGTGGGTTGATTGATTATGGGGTGATTCAGCGCCCCAGTTCATTGAACCCCTATAGTCTCCAATTAATTGCCGGGCCTCTTAGAGATTGCGCCAACATGGCTGAAAACCTCCTCATCGTTGAGTCTCCCTCCAAGGCTAAAACCCTAAAAAAATATTTGGGGTCTAGCTTTGAGATTCTTGCGTCCTACGGTCATGTTCGCGACCTCGTTCCCAAGACTGGCGCTGTGGACATTGAACATAACTTTGCCATGCAATATCAAATGGTTGAGCGAAATGAAAAACACGTCGACGCCATCGCCAAAGCCGTCAAGAAATGCAACCACATCTTTCTGGCAACTGACCCAGACCGCGAAGGTGAAGCGATCGCTTGGCATTTGGCTGAGATTTTGAGGGACAAAAAGCTTCTCAAAGACAAGACTATGCAGCGGGTAGTCTTTTATGAGATTACACAAAATGCCGTTCGAGATGCCGTAGCCAATCCGCGCGAGATTGCGCAACCTTTAGTCAATGCTCAACAGGCTCGACGCGCTTTAGATTACCTGGTTGGCTTTAATATTTCTCCTCTTTTGTGGAAAGCGCGGCGCGGTTTATCAGCAGGCCGAGTTCAAAGTCCTGCGCTGAGGTTGATTGTTGAACGCGAACAGGAAATTAAAGCTTTTCAGACCCGAGAATATTGGTCTATTCATCTTGAAGGTCTGAAAGATGGCCAAGCTATTCAAGCCAAGCTCAACCAATTTGATGGTGAGAAATTAGAACAATTTTCTGTGACCTCGTTAAGTAGCAGTGGCGAGGTAATGCATTCGCTTGCTAAGGCGGTCGGCGGAAAGGTATCGATGATCCCAGGAGAGCTCGCTGAAGGGGCGGTAGCGCTTTTTGAAAGCCAAGGCGGCCAAGTTAGGGTCACGAAGGTTGATCGTAAGCGCAAACAAAGACAAGCCGCAGCCCCCTTCACTACCTCCACACTGCAACAGGAAGCTGTTCGCAAGCTTGGGTTCACCACAGATCGCACCATGAAAGTGGCCCAACAGCTATATGAAGGAATTGCGATTGACGGTGGTGCGGTTGGGCTCATTTCATACATGAGAACCGACTCGGTAGCCTTAAGCCGAGAGGCCGTTACTGATATACGCCAATGGGTTTCTAGCCACTTTGATGCAGAGTATCTCCCCGAGAGCCCCGTAAGCTTTGCAAACAGATCAAAGAATGCACAAGAAGCCCATGAAGCCATTCGTCCTACTGCTATTGCAAGAACGCCTGCAAGTTTGCGTGAACACCTCTCACCCGAGCAGTTTCGTTTATATGAAATGATTTGGAAACGGACTGTAGCTTGCCAAATGTCACCTGCACGGTTCGATACCGTTAGCGTTGATTTAGCTGCCGCGGGTGATCCCTCTCACTTATTCCGAGCTTCTGGACAAACGCTTGTATTCCCTGGTTTTATTGCGGTTTATCAGGAAGGCAAAGACGATAGTGAAGCAGACGACGGCGAAGCACGTTTACCCAACTTGGAGCAAGGCGATGTTTTGGAAGTCGTTCGACTTTTTGGAGAACAACACTTTACCCAACCCCCTCCACGTTTTACTGAGGCCAGTCTAGTCAAGGCGCTAGAAGAGTATGGAATTGGACGGCCCTCTACCTACGCCAGCATTATTAGTACCCTGCAAACACGTGAGTACGCCAATCTTGAAAATAAGCGTTTTACACCAACAGATGTAGGTACTTGGGTTAATGCCTACCTAAAAGAACGGTTTTCACGCTATGTGGATTATGCCTTCACCGCGAACATGGAAGACCAGCTAGACATCATCTCTGAAGGCAAATCAGAATGGGTTCCTGTGTTAAAAGATTTTTGGGATCAATTCTCTGAGTCTGTTCAAGCTGCCGGCAAACCCGCCCCATGGCCCAAAGTCAATGAGTTTTGCCCTAAATGTAACAAAGCCTTATGCCTGCACTTGGGTAGTCGTGGCTTATTTGTAGGCTGTGATGGTTATCCTGAATGTGATTTCACTCGCAACATGGATGGCTCTACTGAACCTGTTGGCCCAACGATAGTGGGTGATGACCCAGAAACATCTTTACCGATTTTGTTGCTAAAAGGTCCTTATGGTCCTTATGTGCAGTTAGGGGAGGTGATTAAAGATGAAAAGAAAAAACCAAAGCGTGCCTCTTTACCCAAAGGAATGCCGCCTGCAGACGTCACTTTAGAAATAGCCTTAAAGCTTCTAACCCTTCCTAGAGATCTTGGCTTGCATCCGGAGACGGGAAAAAAGGTTGTCGCTAATGTGGGTCGCTTCGGCCCTTACCTTCAGCACGATGGAGAGTTTCGCTCCGTTCCTAAAACCGAGGACGTCTACACCATAGCCCTAGTTCGAGCCCTTGAGATCATGGCACAGCCAAAATCTGCTGCTCGAGGGTCCTTACGCACCGTGGGCAAACACCCTGAGGATGGTGCAGCCATTACTTTGCATTCTGGACGTTACGGAAATTATGTTAAGCACGGAAAGGTCAATGCCACACTTCCAGAAGGAACCGACCTTGATTCACTGAGCCTTGAAGAGGCCGTTTCTTTGCTAAAAGCAAGAATAGCCACATCATCTAGCAAGAAACCTGCAAAAGCAGCAAAAGCGAAAACCCCAGCAAAAAAAACAACGACAACCAAAAAAGCAGCGGCGACTAAGAGTTCGGCTATCAAAGCGAAGGATACTGCCAAGACGAGTGCTAAAACAGTTAAAACAAGCGCAAAGAAATCCTCTACGGCTCAATCTCCAATTAAGAAAACCGCAAAAACAAACAACGCGTCTTAAATTCTAGGTTCCGCACTGATCCTATTGGCTTTGATAGACTTTACCAAGAGCTGGTGATCTCGTTCAATTTGATCCCCATAATGCTCAGACCATTCTGCTATTGCTTCATCCAACGCGCGCGAATTTCCGCAGTATCCAGCAATGACACTCGCATCACCCGTTCGGGCATGTGCTCTTGCAAGAAGCGCTGAAAAACCTCCTGCAAAAAACGCCAACGGACCAGGGGCTAACCATTCTGTCGGTACGCCTCCTTTCATATTGCGCATCTGACGAACGTAATAAGCGCGACCTTCCATCATTGTCCAGCCTAATAGTGGATCTCCTGCCGCTTGCAACAAATGTTGGCCGTGCACGACTCTTCGACCTTGATGACGAAAATCCTTGGGCATGGCAGGCGCATACGGTGCCGCAGCCGGTTTTACCGCTTCTTTTACTTGCAAAAACAAGGGATCGTCGGGATTATTTCCAATCAACATCACTACCCAGGACCGGGTTCCTACGCTTCCCACACCCACAACGCGATGGGCTGCATCTATAACCCTATAACGTCGAAGCATATAAGCCCTTTCTGGCGTTAGCGTCTGCGCATACTCTGTCAAAGCATCTATCAACGCGGCTTTCGTTTTTTCGTCGGCTCTTTCCAAAAGAGGGGGGTCTTGGCGGAAACGAAGACCTTTGGGACCCTTTTCCATTACTTTATTAAAAAAAGTAAGGTTATTTTGTCCGAGCGCTTTTTCTTCTGCCTTACGAATAATAGAACGTACTTTTCCGTCTCCACTAAACTCTGAAGCAAAATGTTCCGCTAGAGTATGACGTTGCCATAATTCTAGGGCGCTCATTGAAGACATTCGTGCGATTGCGCGACGATAACTACTGACACATTGCATTACAGCCGTATGTCGTTCTCTTCGGTTGAACCCGTTTTCTCGACCGGCAATATTTACGCTAGCGGATAAGCGCTTGAGATCCCAAATCCATGGTCCCACCATGGTTTCATCGAAATCATTAAGATCAAAGACAACGCTACCCTCGGTTGTACCAAACAAACCAAAGTTATCTAAATGGGCATCTCCGTCAATGATAACGTTGAGTCCCGTATCCGGTAGTTGTGCTAAATCCCAGGCCATGACACATGCGGATCCTCTCAGGAATGCAAAAGGACTCGCGGCCATTCTTCCCATTCTCAGCGGGACTAAATGTGCTTGACGTCCGCGATTTGAGGCAGCGATCAACTTCAGCGGGTCAGGCCGATTTTCGGGTGGTCCCCAAGAAGAGTGAGACTCTCGCGGACAATGTTGGCGTAAAGCCTGCCCAAGAGCCATTCTTTCCTCTAATGGCTCTAAGCTTCGTTTAAGTTGGGGTTTATACAAACCGCCAGGGATAAACGCGTGTGTTTGATGTATTTGTTCCAGCGGATGTTGTTTTTTCCGCGGGATGGATGCAGCCTGATTTTTTGCCAAACCATGACTCCTCTGTCCACATCTGTCCCCAATCAGACAGAAAGCACTCTAGCTCTTAGCATGCTTTTGTTGCAGGGAGTTTAAGTTAGATATCGAGGTTCGTTACACCAAGCGCATTGGTTTCAATAAAGGCGCGCCTCGGCTCAACTTCATCGCCCATTAAGGTGGTAAAAATCTCATCCGATGTAATTGCGTCATCGATCTGAACACGCAATAAACGACGCGTTGTAGGATCCATCGTTGTTTCCCATAACTGTTCGGGGTTCATTTCTCCCAAACCTTTATAGCGTTGAATACTCATATTCTTCCGCACTTCATCCAATAACCAGTCTAAGGCCTGTTTAAAACCCAATACAGGCACTTTGCGTTCCCCACGTTTTATCGTTGCTCCTTCACCGATTAAACCTTGTAGAACCAATCCAGCTTTAAGAATTTGCTCATAATCACCGCTCTCAATGAAATCACCGTCTAACGAAGAGAGATAGGCGTTTCCATGAATATGGCGTATGAGATCTAGTTTGAATCCATCAAACCGTTGGCTTTCAGTAACTTGAACAGAAAGCTCAGTATTGTTAATTAAGGTTTTCAGCGTGCGTGCTGCTTTTTCGGCTTCTTCCTTAGATTGCAAATTGATCTTGGTCATTTGCATTAAAGCATGCAGCACGGAGCTTTCCATTACCCTTGATAGCCTATCTATCACTGCCTCCGCTAAGAGATATTCTCTGGCAATGATTTCTAACGCTTCTCCTGTTACGGGCGCAGCATTGACTGCTGGAATTAATTCAGCGCCTTCTAGGCCTTGCTTAAGTAAGTAGCGCTTTAACTCAAAATCATCTTTGATGTATTGCTCACTTCGGCCATGTTTCACTTTGTACAAAGGTGGTTGTGCAATATAGATGTGACCTCGCTCAACCAGTTCGGGCATTTGACGATAGAAGAAAGTCAGCAGTAAGGTTCGGATGTGTGAGCCATCAACGTCTGCGTCCGTCATAATGATGATGCGGTGATAACGCAATTTATCGGCGGAATATTCATCCTTTCCGATCCCGGTACCCAAAGCCGTTATCAGCGTGGCAATTTCTTGGCTACTCACTAACTTATCAAAACGCGCACGTTCTACGTTTAGGATTTTGCCTTTTAGCGGGAGAATGGCTTGAAACTTGCGATCTCTTCCCTGCTTTGCTGAACCACCTGCAGAATCACCTTCTACGAGATATAGCTCGCATTGCGCGGGGTCTTTTTCTTGGCAATCTGCTAGTTTTCCAGGTAACCCCATTCCGTCTAGAACACCTTTACGGCGCGTCATCTCACGGGCTTTGCGGGCAGCTTCTCGCGCTCTAGCTGCTTCAACAATTTTAGAAACTATAATTTTTGCTTCTACTGGTTTTTCAAGCAAAAACTCTGCAAGTTTGGCCGAGACCACTTCTTCAACGACGGGACGCACTTCGGAAGAGACGAGTTTATCTTTGGTCTGTGAAGAGAATTTTGGATCCGGTACCTTGACTGACAGCACGCACATTAACCCCTCACGCATGTCATCACCGGTTGTTTCTACTTTTGCTTTTTTTGCTTGATCATTTTGTTCGATATATGCGTTGAGCGTTCGTGTCATCGCTGCACGCAAGGCAGTCAAATGGGTTCCCCCATCTCGCTGAGGAATATTATTTGTAAAACATAAAACGTTTTCTTGGTAAGAGTCGTTCCACTGCATTGCAACTTCTACCGTGATCCCCTCGTTTTCACCAACGGCATGAAAAATCGTTGGGTGCAAAACCGCTTTGTTGCGATTCATGTAATCAACAAAACCTTTTACACCACCATTAAAGCTAAAGTTTTCTTCCTTAGCGGTCCTTTGGTCGTGAAGAATAATATTGACACCATTGTTAAGGAATGAGAGTTCCCGTAACCGTTTTGCTAGTATTTCGTAATGGAACTCAATGTGCTGAAAGGTCTCCACCGCGGGCATAAAATGTACTTCTGTGCCTCGCTTGTCTGTATTTCCTATCACAGCTAAAGGAGCAACGGGTTCACCATGGCGAAACTCCATCGCATGGACCTTTCCTTCACGACGAATGGTGAGCTTCAATGAAGAAGACAGCGCATTCACAACCGAAACGCCTACGCCATGAAGACCGCCAGAAATTTTATATGAGTTCGCGTCAAATTTTCCCCCTGCATGCAACACCGTCATGATGACTTCAGCTGCTGAGCGTCCTTCTTCTGGATGAATATCGGTTGGAATACCCCGCCCGTTATCCGTGACGCTTATGCTGTTATCTGTATGAATAGTGACGTGAATTTCGTTACAGTGGCCAGCCAATGCTTCATCAATGGCGTTATCTACCACCTCAAAGACCATATGGTGCAGGCCTGTTCCGTCGTTCGTATCTCCGATATACATGCCTGGGCGTTTACGAACCGCTTCCAGACCTTTCAGAACTTTGATGTTATCGGATGTGTAGTCGCTACTGGGGTTGTACGCTTCGGTCACTGGGGGATCCTGCTATGTAACGATTTCAAATTCTCATGGGCATTACGACGTACTTGAAGTCATCCTGTCCGGGTACCGTAATCAGAACGCTACTGTTGCTGTCACCGAAATGACATTCAACCTGTTCGACTGACAAGTGATTAAGGACGTCAAGCAAATAGGCAATATTGAACCCAATATCAAGGGCTTCGCTATTATACGCGACTTCCAGCTCTTCCTGCGCCTCTTCTTGCTCGTTGTTAGAACAAACCACGGCAAGACTGTCTTTAGTTAAAAGTAAGCGCACACCTCTTATTTTTTCATTAGATAAAATGGAGGCTCTTTGCAATGCTTGTTGCAGTGAAACCCTGTCTACTGAAATCGTTTTTGAATGGGTGGTTGGGATCACCCGCTTGTAATCAGGGAATTTGCCATCGATCACTTTAGTCACCAGGTCAATCGATCCAAACGCAAATCGAACCTGATTTCCATGAATCGTTACCTGAACCAGATCATCAACCGGTTGTAAAAGTTTGATGAGTTCCTGAACGCTCTTACGAGGAATGATGACTTCTGCTTGCGCTTCGTTTCCTGCTCCCAAGTCCTGATGGGTATAACTCAGTCTATGGCCATCCGTTGCAACAACGGTGAGTCGCCCCTCTGCAATCGAAACCAAGGTTCCGTTCAAGTAGTATCGAATATCCTGAACAGCCATTGCAAATTGCGCGCGTTCTAATAATTTTTTCAGTACTGCCTGTGGAATACTAAACGATGCACCCTGTTCAGGATTCAGTGCTATCTGAGGAAATTCTCTTCCAGGGAGTGTTTGTAAGTTGAAACGGCTTCTTCCGGCTTTTACCGTCAATCGGTTTTCGTTAGCTTCAATCACCAATTCTGCCCCCGCAGGAAGCGCACGTAAAATATCGTGTAATTTTCGTGCTGACAAAGTCACTGACTCTTGCGCAGGGGATTCTGAAACAGATGTCCAGGTTCGCACTTGAACTTCTAAATCTGTTGCTGTGAAATCCAGCCTGTCTCCAGATGTTTCAATCAGAACATTCGATAAGATCGGAAGTGTATGTCTGCGCTCGACAATGCCAATCACACTTTGCAAAGGAGCTAGCAGTCGATCTCGTTGGGCTTTGATTAATAGCATTTATATATAACCTTAATACTTGTTAATAGGAGCAAGCGGGTTGTCGTGGATAAGTACAAATATTATTTAAAAATCAAAATTTTAGCTTTCGTAAAACTCAGTGGATAAACCGTACTTCAAGTGTAAAGGTTTTGTGGATAGTTTTTTTTGTTCAAGTTAAATAGGTCTTTATCCCCAAACCCTCCACCGCTCATACAGAACCTTATGACGGTATTCACCACCATAAATTAACCACTTAAAGTTTGAAGCAGGGTTTGGAAGTCTTTTTGCATTAATGGATCTTCTTGTTTCAATTCCGCTATTTTGCGACAAGCGTGAAGTACAGTTGTATGATCTCTTCCCCCAAACGCATCGCCAATATCAGGAAGACTCATGGATGTCAGTTCCTTGGTAAGAGCCATGGCGATTTGTCTGGGTCTTGCTAAGGCTCTGCTGCGTTTTTTTGAGAACATATCCGCAACTTTAATTTTATAAAAATCAGCTACGGTTTTTTGAATGTTATCTATAGAGACTTGCCTTTTTTGAACAGCAATGACGTCCTTTAGTGCTTCACGCGCAATATCCATGTTGAGCGTTGCTTGGTGGAATCGAGCATAAGCTTGAATACGTTTTAGTGCGCCTTCTAATTCTCGAACATTAGAACGAACATGTTTGGCAACATAAAAAGCGACGGATTCATCGATTGGTGTGCCATCCATATCCGCTTTACGAAGCAAAATTGCGACACGCATTTCTAATTCTGGAGGTTCAATAGCAACCGTTAAACCCCAGCCAAATCGAGAGATCAGCCGATCTTCCATGCCAATAATTTCCTTGGGGAAACTATCGCAAGTAATAATAATTTGTTTTCCAGTTTCGACTAATGCATTGAAAGCAAAAAAAAACTCTTCTTGGGTTCGTGTTTTCCCCCCAAAAAACTGTATGTCATCGATCATCAGCAAATCAAGCGAATGATAGTACCGTTTGAAGGTATCGAAAGACTTGTGTTGGTAAGCCCGAACAACGTCTGCAACATATTGTTCTGCATGAACATAGCGAACACGCGCAGACACTCTATCTTGTAAGAGATGGTTGCCAATAGCATGAATGAGGTGTGTTTTACCGAGACCTACACCACCATAAACAAACAGAGGGTTGTAGGCTTTACCAGGGTTCTCGCCAACTTGCATGGCGGCTGCTCTTGCCAGTTGGTTTGCGCGTCCGCCGACAAAGTTTTCAAACGTAAAAAGAGGATTAAGTCTGTTTCCTCTTTCATGTGGTTTGGCTTCTGGCCCTTTATCAATTGAGGGATAAGCCCTTTCGCTTGAAGGTGAGATTTTTTGTTTAGGTGAAGGCGTATCGATATCTTCACCTTGCTTAGCCGACTTGGTTTGAGATTGTGTATTTGAAGCGGACTCAATTGAAGCCAAGGCCATTTCAATTAGGGTGGGTTCTTTAAAATGCGCGTTCGCCAGTTCTTGAATTCGATCAAGGTAACGATCTTTTACCCATTGAAGTACAAATCTATTGGGAGCTAAAAGCTGTAATTTGGAGCCTTCACCGTTTAATTTAAGCGGCAGAATCCACGTTACTAATTGTTGTTCAGGCATTGTCTGCCGAAGCGCAGAGAGGCAAGAGTCCCAAAAGGTGGTCATGGCGGCGCGTTAGCCTTCAAGGATAAGGTTGTGAAGTCGCTGATATCTTGACCCGAGTGGCGCTCACTGGCTCTTCTCTCGCGATATACGAATTGTAGACTAGGTTGTCAGACTTATCCACAGGCCAGACAGGTCAGGCATTGAACGAGGGGTCTTGACTTAGAGGATAATTTTATGTTCAAATCTTGGGTTCTTCTAAGCAATTACTGGATTAATTATCATGAAGCGCACATACCAGCCTTCGGTTACCAAACGTAAACGCACACATGGATTTCGTGTGCGCATGAAAACGCGCAGTGGCAGAGCCGTACTCAATGCCCGCCGCGCCCGTGGACGCGCTCGTCTCGCTGTCTAAGGCAGTCATATGTCGGCGTTGGGACAAGTTGTCTTCGCCGGCTGAGTTTGATGCGGTGTTCCGTGCCAGATGTTCTAGCGGTGGCGATCTAATTAGAGTACTAGCAAAATCAAATGCTTGCTTCTATCCTCGATTAGGAATAACTGTAAGTAAAAAAATATGTAAAACCGCAGTTGGTCGGAATTACATGAAGCGGGTGAGCAGAGAGCTATTTAGAAAAAATGCGGATGCTCTCCAAGGACTTGACTTAGTTGTTTTGGTCAAAAAACGTTTTACCTCATCCAATTACTCTCAATATATCGCTGAGTTTCAAGCGCATGTTGAACGGGTGCAGAAATGTCGCAATTCTTGCGTATCCTCATCCGCTGTTACCAGTACTTAGTGAGCCCCTTGCTAGGGTCCCACTGTCGCTTTACCCCATCTTGTTCCGAGTATGCGCTGGAAGCCTTGGACCATCATGGTCTGATTTACGGTGTGTTTCTATCTATTCGTCGGTTGTTGCGATGTCATCCTTGGTGTCGCGGCGGCCATGATCCTGTACCTTGAAGGAATTCCCTGATTCATGGATGCAAATCGTTTAATCGCGCTCGCCGTTTTCTTGTTTTCTGGTTACATGCTTTTAGAAGCGTGGGACAAAGATCAACACCCTCATCCCCATCAGGTAACGGCTGAGTCCCCACAAGGTGCCGGAACACCACCCGTTTTAAATGTTCCGTTAGCGGGAACGCCTGGTAATCCATCGGGCGCAGGTACCACAAACCCAGGGGTAGGGGCCGTTGTTTCCGGCGCAGCGCTCCAAATGGGTAATCGAGTTTCTGTTACAACCGACGTCTTCCACGCCGAAATTGATGCTAACGGTGGCGATCTTCGTCGACTAACCCTCTTGAAGCATCTGGCGGCGGATAACGGTTCGGATGCTATGGTTCTGATGCAGGACACAGGGGTACCACTCTATGTTGTTCAAAGCGGTCTCATTGGTGCCGGATTGCCAAATCACACCACGGTTTTTGTGCCCAGCGCTCATGATGTCAAGCTGGAGCCAGGTAAAGATATTGCTGAATTAACCCTTTCCGCCCCCCTGATGAATGGGGTGGAAGCACGCAAGACGTACATCTTTCATAGGGGCACCTATTTAATCGACATTCGTTGGTCGATCCACAATACAAGTTCAGTGCCTTTTGCAGGGCACGCGTATTTCCAATTTTTACGAGATGCGACGACTCCACCCGGAGATCCCCGGTTTGTGAGTACGTTTACGGGTTCGTCTTTCTACACTGACGCTAGCCTATTCCAGAAAGTGGCTTTTGGAGATATTGACAAGGAAAAAGCAAAAGTTCCTCCACGCTCAAACGATGGTTGGGTAGCTATGATGCAGCATTACTTTGTGTCTGCGCTTATTCCCGCTTCAGGTGATTCAAGGGAGTTTTTTGCACGAAAGGTCACAGAGAATCTCTATACCGCTGGGGTGATTGTTGATCTTGGCGAGATCGCGCCTGGGGCGACGAAGACCCTAAATGTACCTTTGTACTCTGGCCCACAAGAAGGGGAAAAACTCAAAGACTTAGCAAAGGGATTGGATCTCACTATTGATTATGGTTGGCTCGCGATTATCGCTGTGCCCATTTGGCACGTGCTAGCGTATATCAATAGTTGGGTAGGAAACTGGGGGTGGTCTATTGTGCTTCTGACGGTGGGAATAAAATTAGTGTTTTTTCCTTTGTCGGCTGCCAGCTATCGCTCTATGGCCAAAATGCGTGTGGTTGCTCCTAAGCTGCAACGCATCAAGGAGTTATACGAAAACGATACTCAAAAACGTAACCAAGCTATGATGGAGCTCTACAAAACAGAGAAGATCAATCCTCTTGGCGGTTGTCTCCCTGTATTGATTCAGATTCCAGTCTTTATCGCCCTATATTGGACGCTACTTGCGGCAGTAGAGTTACGTCACGCGCCCTTTTTAGGATGGATTCATGATTTAAGCGCACAGGATCCTTTGTATATATTGCCCATCATAATGGGGATTTCGAGCTTCATTCAAACAAAGATGCAACCACCACCTCCCGATCCTGTTCAGGCTAAAGTGATGATGATCATGCCCTTAGCTTTTAGTGTGATGTTCTTCTTTTTTCCTGCAGGATTAGTATTGTATTGGGTGGTGAATAACACCTTGTCAATCCTGCAGCAGTGGACGATCACTCGTAAAATCGAGAAGGCCGCCGCGCACTGATTTTTGATTAGCTGGGGGGCTATTCGATGAATACCATCGTTGCAATCGCCTCAGCAACAGGCCCTGGTGGTGTGGCCGTGATTCGGCTCAGTGGTCCCTCAGCATTCAGGATCGCTGAGCACATAGCGAGCCTTAGTCCCAAACCAAGATACGCCCATTTTGCGCAGTTTAAGGATCAGACGGGGGCGGTCCTCGACCATGGTCTGATGATCTGGTTTCCCGCGCCTCATTCTTATACAGGAGAGGATGTGCTGGAACTTCATACACATGGTGGGGATGTCATTCCTCGCCAAGTTGTACAAGCCTGTATCGCGTTAGGGGCCAAGTTAGCTGAACCTGGTGAGTTCACGCGTAGAGCCTTCTCTTTTGGAAAAGTTGATTTAGCGCAAGCCGAGGCAGTGGCGGATTTAATTTCTGCGAAAAGCGGTGCTGCAGCTCGAGGAGCGCTGCGTTCTTTAAATGGGGCTTTCTCAGTTAAGGTTCGAGAGATTCAGGACGGTTTGACTGGAATACGCCTTCAAATTGAAGGGGGTATGGATTTCCCTGAAGAGGGCCTAGAGACCGATAGTCTTTCCTATGCCCAAGCGCAACTCATTTTGGTTTATCAGAAGGTAAAAGGGCTTTTGAATGAGGCCGAGCGCTTTCATACCTTACAAGCTGGCTGCAGGGTGGTTATTTTGGGGGCGCCAAATGTGGGTAAGTCCAGTCTGTTAAATGCCATGGCGCGGGACGAGCTTGCAATAGTGAGCCCCTTAGCGGGTACCACTCGAGATACGGTGCGTTCGCATTTAGAAATCCAAGGTATTCGTTTGGAATTGATCGATACGGCTGGCCTTCGAGAGAGTGAAGATCTTGTGGAAAAGATGGGAATTGAGCGGAGCTGGGCTACCGCAAAGACTGCAGATTTGGTACTTATCCTCGAAGCACCCGATGTGGATAAGCTGGGGATGGAACAACAGTTTGCTGAAGTACTCAGGGGGATTCCAACATTATCGGTTTGGACTAAAGCAGATCTTGTGGCACCGGAAAAAAGAATTTTTGATGGTGTGTGGGTTTCAGCTCAAAGCGGTGAGGGGCTAGAAGCGCTTGAAAACGCTATTCTTGACCGACTTGGATGGGGCGCGAATATTGAACCAGGCTTTTTGCCACGAGAACGGCATTTAAGTGCATTACGCATTTCTGGAAATCATATGCACTTGGCTTTAGCTATGGTGGTGCAACAAGAGGAGTTTTTTGCTGAGGAATTGCGTTTGTCGCAAAAAGCGTTGGACTCGGTTTTAGGCGAGCTTGTTTCAGATGATTTGCTCGGTGAAATCTTCTCCCGTTTCTGTATTGGTAAATAACCCCCCCAGTTGGACTTCTTGATGATCGAGTGGAAACAATGACCGTCTCTAAATCTGAAGATTCATTTCAGGACTTGAGCGCTAACTTATCAGAACGAAGTAGGCGCGTTGTTTGGCATCCTTGTACCCAAATGCAGAACCTCATTGACGCACCGCTCGAGCCGATCACGAAAGCAGAAGGACCTTGGTTATTTGGTCAAAATGGTCAGCGTTGGTTTGATGGAATTTCATCATGGTGGACTTGCTTATTGGGCCATCGTCATCCATCTATTATTCAAGCCCTTCATGAACAACTCGACACACTCGATCACATTATGTTGGCAGGATTTACACACCAACCTGTCGTAGATTTGGCGGAACGTTTAGTGGGTTTAACTGGGCGCGCGCTCAGTCATGTTTCGTTTGCCAGTGATGGTGCGTCAGCTCTAGAAATTGCGCTCAAACAGAGCGCGCAGGCTTGGCTTAATCATGGCTTGCCTCTCAAAACCCGATTTGTGTGTCTAGCGGGTAGCTATCATGGTGAGACCTTAGGTGCGCTTGGAGTCACAGATCAAGCACTATTCAGCGAACCCTATCGCCCGTTGCTTCGCGCGGGCTTAGTGGTGTCTGGTCCCGATAATAGGCGCGCCCGTTTAAATGGACGAAACCCGCAAGAAGAAGCCGCCCTGGCTTTGAGGCGCTTGGAGACCCTTTTCAAGGAAGAGGGCACAACACTCTCGGCTTTTGTGTGTGAGCCTTTAATGCAAGGTGCAGGTGGGATGGTGATGTATCACTCTGACTTTTTACTCGGGGTTAGACGTTTATGTGATACCTATCATATTCATTGGATTGCGGATGAAATTGCTACGGGTTGCGGTCGAACCGGAACCTTTTTTGCAGTCGAGCAAGCGGGGGTGTGGCCTGATCTTTTGTGCCTATCTAAAGGGATAACGGGAGGTTTGCTTCCTCTGTCTGTGGTTTTGTCCAGCGAAGCTGTTTTTCAGGCTTTTTTGGATGAGGGTGTTGAGCGGGCTTTTCTGCATTCTCATAGCTTCACGGGTAACCCTTTGGCCTGTAGAGCGGCTGTTGCGATGCTCGATACTTTGTCAGATGAACGGGTTTTGTTTCATAACAAAGAGCGTGGAGACCAGATTGAACAGGCGCTTAAGCCTTTACTTGAATGTCCTGATGTGTTGGATATGCGGCGTCTCGGAATGGTCTTTGCCTTTGATTGCCGAGGCGGAGAAATTCAAGCAAAAAGAATCCAAGCTGAAGCCAAATTGCGCGGCTTGTTGATCCGTCCAATTGGATCAACGGTATATTTAATGCCTCCATTCATACTCAGTCGGGAGAATTGTATTTGGTTGGGTGATACCCTAAGCGCAAGCGTGTTTGCGGTCACCGTATGAGAGAATCCTTTTTCTTATCTGCTCTGAAGCGAGAGGCTAAAGATTGGGAATCGCGAGGTTTGCGTCGTTATCGTAAGACACTCTTGACTCCAGCTGGCCCCCATCTTCAACTGATGGGGCAAATAGGTTCATCGCGTTCTTTTTTAAGTAATGACTATTTGGGCTTAGCCGCGCATGCTGATTTGCGTGAAGGTGTTGCTGAGGCTGCACACCTTTGGGGTGTGGGCTCTGGAGCCTCGCCTTTAGTAAGTGGGCATATGCAATGTCACGCCGATGCCGAAAAAATACTGGCGGACTTTACGGGGTTTGAAGATTCGCTCCTTTTTATTACCGGCTATATGGCAAATTTGGCCGTGATTACAAGCTTATTGACCGGCCCTGAAGATGTCGTGTTTTCTGATAGCCTTAACCATGCATCTTTAATTGATGCTTGCCGTTTGAGTCGAAGTCGCATTGAGCGTTTTTCACATCTGGACACACAACATTTGGCTGCGTTGCTAAAAGCAACTTCCGCCCGGCGCCGCCTTATTGTGACGGATGCTGTATTTAGTATGGATGGGGATTGTGCTGATCTGGCCCGTTTGGTTGATCTGGCGGAGGAGTATGATGCGCTCGTTTTGGTTGATGATGCCCATGGTTTTGGCGTTCGTGGATCACAAGGAAAAGGGAGTCTGGCTGAAGATAACGTGTGTTCGGACCGCGTTATTTTGATGGCGACTCTAGGTAAAGCGGCGGGATTAAGTGGTGCGTTCGTTGCGGCAACGGCGTTTCTCATCGAACATTTTGTTCAACGCGCCCGGACCTACATATTTAGTACCTCACCTTCCCCGGCTTTGGTGGGCGCCATTCCAATGTCCTTGAAGTTAATACAAGAAGGTGGTTTTCGCAGGGAAAAACTAAAAGAGCTTTCGAATCGATTTGCCTCAGGTGTTGCGACTTGGCGATATCCTACGTATTTTTATGGAACACCCATCATTCCCGTTTTGGTTGGTAGTGAATTACAAACGATGCACTGTGTCCAAGCCTTAGCCCAAAGAGGTTTATTGGTTGCGGGAATTCGCCCCCCCGCCGTTCCTATAGGCACATCCCGGTTACGTATTTCGCTGACTGCGGCACATGATCTATCGGACGTTGACGCCCTTCTCTCTGCGGCACACTCGGCAGGGTTTCATGGAGATCCCGTTGATGGCGCATAAAGGGTATTTTGTTATAGGAACAGATACCGGCGTAGGTAAAACGCTGGTTTCGGCGGGACTTACTAGGGCTTTTTTGGACTTGGGTTTGTCTGTTGCCGCGATGAAACCCATTGCTAGCGGCGTTGTTCCGGCGGGTTGTTTTCACGGACAGGATGAACCTTTTTGGGAAGACGTCACAATCTTAGATCTGGCCGATCGTCAGGCACTGGGTCTTCAAGAAAGATCTATGTATAGACTCCTTTTGCCAGCTTCTCCGCATATTGCTGCCGCAGCGGAGGGTGTTAATATTTCCGTACCACGGCTAATTGATTGCGTTCGCACCCAACTTGATCATAGAGAAATGCTTGTTGTAGAGGGGGTTGGGGGTTTGCGTGTTCCTTTAGATTATGAAGGTTATGAGCTTAGAGACTTTGTTTATAGCCTAGGCCTCCCCGTGATTTTAGTGGTTGGTCTCAGGTTGGGTTGCATCAATCATGCGCTTCTAACTTTAGAGAGCCTTCAAGCGAAAGGGATTTCTTTGGCGGCATGGATCGCCAATGCCGGCCTTGAGCCCGAGTATGGTTTGGTTCAGGATACAGTTAAACTTTTGGAGCAACGCATCGGCATGACCTGTTCCGCAATCGTCCCCCAAGTATTGATGGGCCCTAGGGCGCTGTCTGAAGGCACGGTGACCTATCAGGGTTTTACCGAACATCTGGTGGGTATTGAGGCCATGATTGGCTCCTTCGCGGAAATATTGAGCCCGCTCGCTGAGGGCCTTATTATTTAATCTAAGTTTGTTCCACGTGAAACCTTCCTTTGCCGTTTGATTAAAGGATTTCTTATGTTCCACGTGAAACAAAAACGATACACAAGATTGTTGAAACCAAAGTGTTTTGTCCCTTGGGCTTGAGCGTGGGCTCAAGTAGAATGGCGGTCTGCCGAAAGGAGTGGGTGGTGCTTTATTGCACACACAAAAGAAGATGATTTATCCCGAAGATTTTGATGTGATTGTAATTGGTGGGGGGCACGCCGGAACCGAAGCGGCCTTGGCTGCTGCTAGGATGGGAGCGAGCTGCCTTTTGGTTACGCAAAACCTCGAAGCGTTGGGGCAGATGTCGTGCAACCCATCTATTGGTGGAATAGGCAAAGGCCATCTTGTTAAAGAGGTGGATGCGCTGGGTGGTGCCATGGCGTTGGCGGCTGATCGGGCGGGTATCCAGTTTAGAATGTTGAATAATCGTAAAGGGCCTGCTGTGCGCGCTACGCGGGCACAAGCAGACCGTGTTCTGTATAGAAAAGCGATTAGAGGGATGCTGGAGGCCCAGAAAAACCTAGCTCTTTTGCAGGACAGCGTAGAAGATCTCTTGGTCGAGGCGGGGCGGGTTAAGGGTATTCGCACCCAGCAAGGAATCATGGTTCATGCCCGCACGGTGGTGCTCACTACGGGCACATTCTTGGGTGGCATCATTCATGTGGGATTAAGTCAGAGCCAGGGTGGCCGAGTGGGTGACGCAGCTTCTAATGCTTTGGCTTCGCGCTTACGTGCGCTGGATCTCCCTGTCGGCCGTTTAAAGACTGGCACGCCCCCAAGATTAGATGGTCGTAGTATTGATTTCTCTCGTTTGCAGCCGCAACCGGGTGATAGCCCTGAACCCGTCTTCTCTTTTATAGGAAGCAGAAGGGATCATCCGCGACAAGTGCCGTGTTGGATGACGCATACCACGGCCCAAACACACGAAATTGTCCGTAGCGGTCTTGATCGTTCTCCAATGTATACAGGGGTGATTGAGGGTGTGGGGCCTCGCTACTGTCCTTCAATTGAAGATAAAATTCATCGTTTTGCAGACAGACAAAGCCATCAAATTTTCCTCGAACCTGAGGGTTTGGGTACGCATGAGATTTACCCAAATGGTATTTCCACCAGTTTGCCTTTAGATATTCAATGGTCATTGGTGCGTTCAATTCCTGGCCTAGAAAAAGCAAAAATTCTGCGTCCTGGTTATGCGATAGAGTACGATTATTTTGATCCTCGAGCATTACAACCTTGGTTGGAAACGCAGGTTATTTCTTCGCTATTTTTTGCGGGACAAATTAACGGTACTACAGGTTATGAAGAGGCCGCAGCGCAAGGTTTGTTAGCAGGCGTAAATGCTGCCTTGCGGGCTAAGGACGCAGAACCGTGGTGGCCAAAACGCCACGAGGCCTACCTTGGGGTCATGGTGGATGATCTCACTACTCGGGGTGTCACCGAGCCTTATCGCATGTTTACCAGTCGCGCAGAGTATCGACTTCAATTGCGTGAAGACAATGCCGATGCTCGCTTGACCCCGATAGGTCGCGATTTGGGTTTAGTAGATGATATGCGCTGGGAAAGTTTTAACGAAAAACAAGCCCAGGTTCTTCAAGAACGCCATCGCTTAAATGCTTGGATTCTTCGGCCACGCACTCCGGAGGCCTTAGCGCTTGAATCTATGCTTGGAAAACCCTTAGAACGCGAGGTATCTGCTTTGGATTTGTTAAGGCGTCCCGAGGCCACTTATCAAGTGATGATGCAAGCATGTGAAGCAGTCGGTTCTGAAAAATTAAAAGGGTTTCCCGGTGTGTCACCAGAGGCTGCCGAACAAGTAGAAATAGCTGTTAAATACGAAGGCTATATTGTGCGCCAAGAAGAAGAAGTGGACCGAGAACGGCGCTTTGAAGAAGCCCGCATCCCCGATCACTTTAATTACGGTTTAGTGAAAGGTTTGTCACGAGAGGTCGAACAAAAGTTATCCAAGCTTCGTCCAGCAACGCTTGGACAGGCGGGGCGAATATCAGGAATTACACCAGCAGCGATAGCGCTTCTGCTGGTTCATTTGCGTCGAGGAGGAGCATCAGCTGCCTCGAGTGGCCTAGGAAGCCAAGGGGAGCATGCGGCATGAGTGAAAAAGAAATTCTTGAAACGGGCTTAGAGCGGATGGGATTAATCTGCTCAGAAGAATTGTCAACCCGCTTGTTAGCATATTTGTCCTTGCTAGAAAAATGGAATCAAGCCATTAATTTGACGGCTATTCGTGAGCGCGATCGAATGGTTACGCATCATTTGTTGGATAGTTTAAGTGTTTTGCCTTACTTGCCTAAGTTGGCGCATCACCTTGCAGATATTGGAACGGGTGCAGGACTTCCAGGCATCCCTCTGGCAATCGCGCGTCAAGATATATCGGTTACCTTGGTCGAGCCTAATCAGAAGAAAGTAGCTTTCTTGCGACAGGTTAAAGGTGCTTTAGGGTTGGCTAATTTAGAGGTAATAGGCAAGAGAGTAGAAGACATTCCAAGCGCTTTATTTGATTGTGTAATCTCGAGAGCATTTGCTGATTTGCCAGACTTTGTAAGAGTAAGTGAGCGCATACTTTCGTTAAATGGCATTTTAATAGCGATGAAAGGTCTGGTTCCATATGAAGAAATTGCGCGCCTTCCGGCCCATGCTAAGACAAGGGTAGAGGCAATAGATCTACCTGATTTATCTGTCAGCCGTCATTTAATTATTGTGCATTTCGAGTCGATTGAAGAGGCAACGCTGCCATCATGAAAATCATCGCGATCGCGAACCAAAAGGGTGGGGTTGGTAAAACCACCACTTCGGTGAATTTAGCCGCAAGCCTTGCCGCGTTAGGCCAAAGAATTCTTCTGGTAGACCTCGACCCGCAGGGTAATGCAACAACAGGAAGTGGAATAGAAAAAACAGATTTGAGTCAGTCTGTTTATCATGTATTGCTCGGTCAGGCGACCTTGAATGAAGTGGCTGTGCGATCTCCGGCGGGGGATTATATGGTTTTGCCCGCTAATCGCGAACTGGCTGGCGCAGAAGTTGAATTGGTTGATTTTCCCAATCGTGAGTTTCAACTGCGGTGGGCGTTGACCAGTTCATCAGATGCCTATAATTTTGTTTTAATAGACTGTCCACCAGCACTAAATATGTTAACTGTAAATGGCTTGGCGGCGGCAGAACGCGTCATGATTCCAATGCAGTGTGAATATTACGCGCTAGAAGGGCTATCAGACCTAGTACAAACAATCAAAAGAGTGAGACACCACCTCAATCCTCAACTAGAAATAGAAGGATTATTGAGGACGATGTTTGATCCACGAAGCCAACTTGCTCAGCAAGTATCGGCTCAGTTAGAAGAGCATTTTGGGGCTAAGGTTTATGAAACCGTTATCCCTCGGAATATTCGTCTTGCAGAGGCACCCAGCCATGGTAAAGCAGCCATGCACTATGAGCCAAATTCTAAGGGTGCGATCGCTTATCAAGAACTTGCAGCAGAACTGCTGCGACGCCAAAGCCCAGAGCAACTTTCATCATCTACAGTATAAAGAGTAAAGCAATATGGTTAAATTAAAAGGTTTGGGCCGCGGGCTCGACGCACTGTTATCGGGAAGCGAGCCTTTATCTGCCAACGATGTTCCCAGTAGTTTGGCGCTTGATGCCATGCAACCTGGAAAATATCAGCCGCGAACCCATATGGATCAGCTTGCGTTGGAGTCGTTGGCTGATTCCATTCGCAGCCAGGGTTTATTGCAGCCTATCCTGGTGCGACCCATCGGGCCAGAGCGTTACGAGATTATCGCGGGGGAACGACGTTGGAGAGCGGCACGTTTAGCAGGATTGGAACAAGTGCCAGTGCTCGTTCGCGCGATACCCGATGAAGCCACTTTAGCGGTGGCATTGATCGAGAATATTCAACGGGAAAACCTGAATGCAATTGAAGAAGCGGTGGGATTACAACGATTGGTGGATGAGTTTGGTTTGACGCACGAACAAGCGGCCAAAGCGGTGGGGCGATCCCGTGCTGCGGTGAGTAATCTCCTTCGCCTACTCGATCTAGAACCATCAGTACGAGGGCTACTATCTGATGGTGCGCTAGACATGGGCCATGCAAGAGCTTTATTGGGGTTGCCAAGCGAAGAACAGCCCGAGGCGGCTCTTGAGGTCGTTGACCGTGCGCTCAATGTGCGAGCGACAGAGCACATGGTGCAACGAAGATTAAGCGTCGGACAGATGGCAGCGCCTAGCGTAAAGCATAAAGAAACAAGTGGATTGGAAAAATCAAAAAATAGTGATGCGGATATTCGGCACTTAGAACAAGAATTATCAGATCATCTTGGCGCCGCTGTGAGCATCAAAACCAAATCAAAGGGCGGAGGGGATATGGTCTTACGCTTTCATGATCTGGATCAATTAGATGGTTTAATCGCAATTTTAAAGCGATAGCAGACAAGGTTGCGCGCTGCAGCATGAAATATTTGTTACAGAATTGACGTCTCAATTCTTGCCATACTATAATCGAATGGATTAATCGGCTTGAAACTATGTTCCTGCAAGCTTTAAGGGTAGTTTGGATTCAAGTTGGATTAACAAGCGTTTTTTCCCTTGTTATCTGGTTTTCATCTGGTGAATACCAGGCGGAGTCGAGTTTTTGGGGGGGGGCATGTGCGTTTATACCGGCCCTGTCTTACCAAGTACGCGCACAACTAGGCGGAACCGGCTCTGCGCGAGATGCGCTTAGAGCCCAATATGCAGGGGAAAGCTTTAAGTTTGTAGTGAGTATCGTGATGTTTTATCTGGTGTTTACAAACTTTAAAACACTAGATGCACCCATATTCTTTGCAACGTATGTAGCAGCACTGATGTGCTACTTCGTGGCTTTGTTGACAGATAAAGTGAATAGTCAGGACAGGAAAGATTCATGAGCGAAAGCGCAGCCCCAACGGCTACAGAATATATACAGCATCACCTGACCAATTTTACGGTAGGTCAAGGTTTCTGGTCGTTCAATCTAGATACTCTCATTACCTCGGCCTTCTTGGGGCTCGTTATTTTCGGCACAATGTTTTTGGTTGCAAGACGCGCAACTTCTGGGGTTCCAGGAAAATTACAATCTCTCGTAGAGGTTGTCATTGAGATGGTACAAGAACAAGTTAACGACAGCTTCCATGGTGATAGCAAGCTTTTAGCGCCGCTCGCTTTAACGATCTTTGTTTGGGTCTTTGCCATCAATGCGATGGACATGCTTCCAGTTGACTTAGCACCTATGGTCGCAAGTCTTTTTGGAATTGAGCATTGGAAAGTTGTACCCACCACAGACCCAAATCATACTTTTGCCATGTCCTTAACCGTTTTTTTCCTGTGCATTTTCGGAAATTTTGCCGCAAAAGGCCCTGGTGGTTATGCCAAAGAAGCGCTGACCGTTCCGTTTGGTCCTGCCATGGCGCCTGCAAATTTGATTTTCAGAATTTTGGAAGATTTAGCAAAACCTATTTCTTTGTCCCTGCGGCTTTTTGGAAATATGTATGCAGGTGAAATGGTTTTCATTTTGATTGGCTTAATGCCTTTCTACATTCAATGGATTCTGGGTGCCCCGTGGGCCATCTTCCACATTCTTGTCATTACTTTGCAGGCATTCATTTTTATGATCCTGACGGTGATTTACATGAGCATGGCTTACGAGAGCCACTGATTTATCGTTTTAATTTGTAAGACTTTTTTTAACTAGTAATACTAACAACTGACCTCCAAGGAGAAATCATGGAACACGTTCTGGGAATGACCGCCATCGCCGTAGCTATCCTCATCGGATTCGGTGCATTGGGTACAGCATTGGGCTTCGGCTTGTTGGGTGGCCGCTTTTTGGAAGGCGCTGCACGCCAACCCGAACTCATCCCTCAATTGCAAGTAAAGATGTTTATCGTTGCAGGTTTGTTGGATGCGGTTTCCATGATCGGTGTCGGTATCGCGATGTTGCTTTTATTTAGCAACCCGTTGATCACCGTTCTGAAGGGTTGATGCATTCCCCATCTCTGTTCAACTTGATGAGGGCTAAAGCGTGAATATCAACGCGACTATCATCGGTCAGGCAATCACTTTTGCGATCCTGATCTGGTTTACTCTTAAATTTGTATGGCCTCCCTTAACGGGAGCTTTGGAAGAGCGTGCCCAAAAAATCGCTGACGGTTTAGCGGCATCAGAGCGTGCAAAAGTAGAACTTTCATTGGCAGAGCATAAATCTTCAGAAGCCATGGTTGACGCTCGACACAAAGCCGCTGAAATTGTTGCTTTATCTGAAAAGCGTCGTGCTGAAATCTTGGAACAAGCTAAACACGAGGCTGTGGCCGAAGCGGAACGCATTAAAGCGGGGGCCAGAGCTGAAGTAGAGCAAGAAATACTTCGTGCGCGTGAAGCGTTACGCGCACAAGTTGCGAGCTTAGCGATATCAGGCGCAGAGAAAATCTTGCGTCGGGAAATCAATGCCGAGGTGCATGCTGACCTCTTGACCGCGCTCAGCGCGGAACTTTGAGGTCTAGTGAATGGCTGAACTTTCTACTGTCGCAAGGCCTTATGCCGAGGCGGTTTTCAAGCTAAGTCAAGAAGCTGGTAATAGCGCAAGCTGGTCTGATGTGCTGAGCCTACTTGAGATGATGGTAAGCGATCCACAGATGGATGGTCTCATCGGGAACCCGCGTATCCAACGCCATCAACTCGTTGCTTTAATTGTTGGGGTGGCAGGAAATCAACTTGATGCCCAAGCAAAGCAATTGGTTGAGGTCTTAGTCGAGAATAACCGACTGGTATTGCTGCCTCAGATTCGTAGCCAGTTCGAAGTATTACGTCAAGAACGTGAAGGTGTGATTGACGCCAAGATTACTTCGGCATTCCGCATGGAAGACGGCCAAATCAGCCGTTTGGTGAAAGATCTCGAAGCCCGCTTTAAGCGTGGGATACGTCCAGATGTTTGGATTGATCCAACGCTCATAGGTGGTGTCAAAGTGGCTGTTGGTGACATCGTCATTGACGGATCTGTCCGTGGCCGTCTTGATCGTATGGAAGCCGCGCTAAAAACTTAAGTTCGTGGTGTCTGAAAACAGACACCCATGGAGAAAATGATGCAGTTGAACCCGTCCGAAATCAGCGAACTGATCAAGGCGAAGATCCAGAATCTTCCCGTTGCAGCTGAAGCACGAACCGAAGGTACGGTCGTTTCCGTAACTGACGGTATCGTCCGTGTCCATGGTCTGGCCGACGTAATGCAGGGTGAGATGTTGGAATTCCCCGGCAACACCTATGGCCTTGCACTCAACCTCGAGCGTGACTCGGTAGGTGCGGTGATCTTGGGTGAATACGAACACATTAGCGAAGGGAACACTGTTAAGTGTACCGGCCGCATTTTAGAAGTTCCGGTCGGTGAAGCACTGATCGGACGTGTGGTAGATGCATTGGGTAAGCCGATCGATGGCAAGGGCCCAATTAACTCCCCACATTCATCTCCTATTGAAAAAATCGCGCCAGGTGTTATTTGGCGTAAATCAGTTGATCAGCCCGTACAAACAGGCCTGAAAGCAATTGATTCAATGGTTCCGGTGGGTCGTGGTCAGCGCGAATTGATTATTGGTGACCGTCAAACAGGTAAAACTGCAGTGGCGATTGACACCATCATTAACCAGAAAGGTCAGAACATGACCTGTATCTACGTCGCGATCGGACAAAAAGCTTCATCGATTGTGAACGTAGTGCGTAAATTGGAAGAACACGGCGCAATGGAGTACACCATTGTGGTTGCCGCTACCGCCTCTGATTCCGCAGCAATGCAGTTCATTGCTCCCTACTCAGGCTGCTCAATGGGCGAATATTTCCGCGATAGCGGCCGTGATGCACTCATCGTTTATGATGATTTGACTAAGCAAGCTTGGGCGTATCGCCAGATTTCACTACTGCTGCGTCGTCCTCCTGGACGCGAAGCTTACCCTGGCGACGTGTTTTATCTTCACTCACGTTTACTTGAGCGCGCAGCTCGCGTGAATGAGGATTATGTATCGAATCATACCAATGGTGCAGTAACAGGCAAAACAGGATCCCTCACTGCATTGCCCATCATTGAAACCCAGGCGGGTGACGTGACGGCATTCGTTCCAACCAACGTGATCTCGATTACAGACGGACAGATCTTCCTTGAAACTGACTTATTTAACGCCGGTATTCGCCCAGCAATTAACGCTGGAATCTCAGTGTCTCGAGTGGGTGGCGCAGCGCAAACCAAAGTCATCAAGAAACTCGGTGGTGGTGTGCGACTGGCACTGGCGCAGTACCGTGAATTGGCAGCCTTTGCGCAATTTGCTTCAGATTTAGATGAAGCAACGCGTAAGCAACTTGAGCGTGGCCGCATGGTGACCGAATTGATGAAGCAGGCTCAATACGCAACTTTGTCAGTTGAAGAAATGGCAGTGACATTGTTTGCTGTTGATAAAGGTTTCTATGACGATGTTGAAGTAAAACGTGCATTGGCGTTTGAATCAGCCCTGCGCGTTTCACTGAAGAGCGAACACAAAGCCCTGATGGAAAAGATTGCGGCGACCAAGGAATTAGACAAAGAGTCAGAAAAAACTTTGTCTGATGCCATCGCAGCATTTAAGAAAACAGGCGTTTACTAAGCAGTGTCCGGGAATTAACCCGGGCGCTCCCTAATCTGTTATTTAGAAACTTTAAATAATGGTGAGCGTGCCAAGGTAGCAATGGAGTAAGCATGGCCGGTTCAAAGGAAATTCGTACTAAGATCAAAAGCGTAAAAAATACGCAAAAGATCACTAAAGCGATGGAAATGGTCGCTGCAAGCAAGATGCGCAAGGCGCAAGACCGCATGAAAGCGGCTCGCCCCTATGGTGAAAAAATTCGTAATGTCGCCGCGCATATGGCTCAAGCCCATCCTGAGTTCGGCCACTCCTTTCTTGAGGAACGCGCAAGCGTGAAACGAGTAGGGGTGGTTGTTGTAACGTCAGATAAAGGTTTGTGTGGTGGCTTAAATACCAACTTGCTTCGTCAGGTGACGCAGTTTTTTAAGGCGGCGGAAGCTAAGGGACAAAAAGTCTGCGCTACAGCATTAGGAAATAAGGGCTTTGGTTTTATGAATCGTGCCAATGTCCCAGTGGTTTCACATGTAATCGGTTTAGGTGATACCCCTCATCTTGAACGTTTGATTGGTCCAATTAAAGTTTTATTAGATCAATATGTAGCGGGAGAAGTGGATGAAGTTCATTTAGGTTATACCCGTTTTATCAACACGATGAAACAGGAGCCAGTCATCGAACAATTGCTCCCCTTACCAAAAAACAAGTTGCAAGGTGAGGGCAAGCAAGAGGCCTCGTGGGATTACATCTACGAACCAGCAGGACCAGAAGTCATTGCACAGTTGCTCGTGAGATACGTAGAAGCTTTGGTGTATCAAGCGGTGGCTGAAAACATTGCTTCGGAACAAAGTGCACGGATGGTGGCAATGAAAGCTGCCTCCGATAATGCAGGTAGCGTAATTGGTGAGTTGCAATTGATTTATAACAAATCTCGCCAAGCTGCTATTACTAAGGAACTCTCAGAAATCGTCGGCGGCGCTGCTGCGGTTTAATGCTTTTGAATTTACTGTTTAGGACGACACCATGACCGAAGGAAAGATTGTTCAGTGTATCGGCGCCGTGATCGACGTCGAATTCCCCCGCGATTCCATGCCATCTGTGTATGACGCGCTTGTGCTACCAGGAACAGAGTTGACGCTAGAAGTTCAGCAACAGCTCGGCGATGGCATTGTGCGTACCATTGCGCTGGGTTCTTCTGACGGCTTACGTCGCGGACTCAATGTACAGAATACAGGCAAGCCCATTTCAGTTCCCGTTGGCCCCAAAACTTTGGGACGCATTATGGACGTACTGGGTCGCCCAATTGATGAAGCAGGCCCCATTGGAAATGAGTCTGTTGCCTCAATTCACCGCAAAGCCCCTGCTTACGAAGACCTGTCACCCAGCACCGAATTGCTTGAAACTGGCATTAAGGTGATTGATTTGATTTGTCCTTTTGCCAAGGGCGGTAAAGTTGGTCTGTTCGGCGGTGCGGGTGTGGGTAAAACCGTGAACATGATGGAACTCATCAATAACATCGCTAAAGCACACGGCGGCTACTCAGTTTTTGCAGGCGTAGGTGAGCGTACCCGTGAAGGTAACGACTTCTATCACGAGATGAAAGACTCCAACGTTCTCGACAAAGTGGCCTTGGTGTATGGTCAGATGAACGAGCCTCCTGGTAACCGCTTGCGTGTTGCACTAACCGGGTTGACGATGGCCGAATACTTCCGTGATGAAGGTCGTGACGTGTTGTTGTTCGTCGATAACATTTACCGCTTCACCTTGGCAGGTACTGAGGTATCTGCGCTGTTGGGTCGTATGCCTTCTGCGGTAGGTTATCAGCCTACTCTTGCTGAAGAAATGGGCCGCTTACAAGAGCGTATTACATCAACCAAATCAGGCTCCATTACCTCAGTTCAAGCCGTATATGTGCCTGCGGATGACTTAACTGACCCTTCACCTGCAACAACTTTCCTCCACTTAGACTCAACGGTTGTGTTGTCTCGTGATATCGCTTCTTTGGGAATTTATCCTGCAGTGGATCCTTTAGATTCCACTTCACGTCAACTTGATCCATTAGTTGTTGGTGAAGAGCATTACAACACCGCTCGTGGTGTGCAAATGACCTTGCAGCGATATAAAGAACTACGCGATATTATTGCGATTTTGGGTATGGATGAATTGTCTCCTGAAGACAAGCTTGTTGTATCCCGCGCTCGTAAGATTCAGCGCTTCTTATCACAGCCATTCCATGTTGCTGAAGTATTTACCGGATCGCCTGGAAAATATGTTTCATTGGCTGAAACCATTAAAGGTTTCAAGGGAATTGTGAACGGTGAATACGACCATATGCCCGAGCAGGCATTCTATATGGTCGGAACCATCGACGAAGCAATCGAGAAGGCTAAGACCCTCAACTAAGGACAGACCATGGCAACTATCCACGTAGACGTGGTCAGCGCTGAAGAACAAATTTTCTCCGGGGAAGCATTGTTTGTTGTGCTACCTGGAGAAGAAGGTGAACTCGGTATTTACCCACGTCATACTCCCTTGCTGACCCGTATTCGTCCGGGTGCAGTGCGTGTGAAGCCAGCAAATGGCGGGGATGAAGAGCTCGTGTTCGTATCTGGCGGCATCCTAGAGGTGCAGCCTGATATGGTTACGGTTCTTGCTGATACAGCTATCCGTGGGCATGATTTGGATGAGGCAAAAGCAACCGAAGCCAAACGTGCTGCTGAAGAAGCGCTACATAATCGAACAGGTGATGTAGATTACGCACGTGCCTCAGGCGAATTAGCAGTGGCAATGGCGCAATTAGCCGCCATTAGCAAACTTCGCAAAATCCGCAGCTAATGTAACATCCTAGGTGTGACGATCGTTTCGTCGCACCTAGTTTAGTTCTGCCTCGCTGACGATCTGACCGATTCAGCGTTAGACTTCCCCTAAAATGTTTTAATCACACCCGGGGTTTCTCTTGTCAGACTCATCTCTACATGTTGTCATTCTCGCTGCTGGACAAGGCAAGCGGATGCATTCTGCAATACCGAAGGTACTGCAGCCTATTGGTGGCAAAAGTCTTTTGGGTCACGTTCTGGCTTGCGCTCAAACACTTCAGCCCAAACTTATTTCTGTTGTCCATGGTCATGGTGCAGAAACAGTTAAAGCCCACTTCAAAGATGAAGTCATACAGTGGGTATTACAATCCCCTCCGCAAGGGACGGGAGATGCAGTGAAGCAAGTTTTCAAAAAGATAGGGACCACGCTCACGAGCAATGAGACGATGCTCGTTTTGTATGGGGATGTCCCGCTTATACAAAAAGAAACTCTTGAAGCGCTCATTCACTTGTCACATAGAAATGAAGCCTTAGCCCTACTCACTCAAACGGTTAAAGATCCTACGGGTTATGGACGCGTTGTGCGCGATGAAACGGGTAACATTTGTGCCGTAGTGGAACATAAGGATGCCAGCCCCGAACAACTTGCTATTAATGAAATCAATACAGGTATTATTTGTGCCCCCTCAACACGACTTGCAGAGTGGGTTGCCTTATTAGATAACAATAATCAGCAAAGTGAGTACTACCTCACAGATGTAGTAGGTCTCGCAGTCAATGATGGCATGGTGGTTCTTTCTGCCTCTCCAAAGCTGCAATGGGAGGCACAAGGGGTGAATGATCAGTTACAGCTCGCTCTTCTAGAGCGCCAATGGCAGCGGCACATGGCACGGGAATTACTGATTAAAGGGGTGGCGATAGCTGACCCAGATCGAATTGATATCCGTGGTTCTTTGCATACAGAAAAAGATGTCCGAATAGATATAGGGTGTGTTTTTGAGGGAGAGGTTTGTTTGCGAGAAGGCACGCACGTAGGTCCTTACTGCGTGATTAAGGATAGCGATATTGGACGGCATTCAAATATTAAGGCTTTTAGTCATATCGATCAGGCGCAATTAGGGGCGGATAATCAAATAGGACCTTATGCACGTGTGCGCCCTGGAACGGTGACGGCGGAAAAAGTACATATAGGGAATTTCGTTGAAATTAAAAATAGTGAAATAGGAAAAGAAAGTAAAGCTAATCACTTGGCATATATAGGGGATACAAAAGTTGGCCAAGAGGTAAACATTGGAGCAGGTGTCATTACCTGCAACTATGATGGTGTCAACAAACATCAGACTATCATTGGGGATGGAGCCTTCATAGGTTCAGACAGTCAACTAGTCGCACCAGTTACTATTGGATCAGGTGCAACCATAGCGGCTGGAACCACTGTAGTGGGTGCGGCTCCAGCGCATCAACTTACCCTTTCGAGAGCGCCGCAGCGATCTATTGCCGCTTGGAAACGTCCCACCAAAAAAACGAGCGCCTAGCGAGTCGTTGTTAGTGCGTTTTCGGCAGTGAAGCAATCAGCTCATCCAGTACTTGTAGGGTAGCTTCATTGCCACCGGCAATAGAAGGACTGGTCTTAAATTTTCCTTCGACAATTAAACTGGGTACACCGTCGATGGCATAGGCTTGAGCCTTAGCATTCCCACCGTTTAATTTAGTTTGAACACCAAACGAGTTAAAGGTATCTATAAACTTAGCACGATCAATACCTTGTTTGGCTGCCCAATCTGCCGCAGCATCTGAAGACATCAAGTTTAGATGTGAATCGTGAATCGCACCGAACACCTTAATATGAAGCTTATCTACCTGACCCATCGCCTCAAGGGTGTAATACAGTTTTGCCAGAGGTAACCACTCATTGCGCCCAAAAGTTACAGGTACACGCTTGAGTACAACACCCGCAGGCATTTTATGTTCCCAGGTTTCTAAGCTAGGCTCTAGATGATTACAGTGTGGACAGGCATATGAAAAAAACTCCAACACCTCAACTTTGCCTGGTGAGCTCGTTGTTTGCGGAGGATTAATGAGTTGGTATTCCTTGCCGGCTGTTGCCGCATGGGCTTCGACTAAAGCAAGACCAAAACCGGCAATAAAAAAGAGCCCTAGGGTAATGCGTTGAAAAGGTGTCATCGTAAACTCCAGAATAAGAGAAAGCTTTTATTGGGGCGTCTCACCAGCAAGTGGTCGAACTAAAACATAGCTAATTCCATTTGACTTCAAAATTTGGGTGAGTTCCGCTGTATCTGAAGTTTGTGCAAAAGCGCCGATACGAACCCGGTATAAATTTTTGCCGGAATCCCCTCCCGAAAATGGCCAAATACGTGCTTTCTGGCCCGTCAATTGCGCTACGACTTCTATTTGCTTTTGCGCTTCTTCTGGCGAAGAGAAGGCGCCAAATTGAACATACAGATTACTTTGGAGATTAGCTTTGGTCGTTTCTGTAGGAACACTGGCTGGCGAAGGGTCAACGTTACCAGAGGCCGTCATCGTTTCTGCTCTGACCGTGTTGGAAGGAGCCCTAACAGGAGGTACATTCTCAGCGTTCGGTGAAGGGGTACCGCTCGGGGTACTTGCAGAATCGATATCGGCAACAGTGTTGCCTGCATTTGCTAACGCATTACCTTTCATGATTCCCATGGTTTGTAGGGCACGATTAGTAAAGGGGCTAGGACTTCGAGCAATCCATACTGCAACGCTGCTGCATAATCCAACGCCTAAGATAAGCCCAATTAAAATGCCTGTCAGTAGAGGATTGCCTGAACCAGAATGATTGTCGGTGAGCTCTTTAGGTTTGATGGATTTATTTTGATCAGTCTTACTCATATTCCTACATTTACATTTGTTTGGGAGCGCTGACCCCAAGCAAGGATAAACCCAGCTTTAGAACCGACGCTGTTGAATGGGCCAAGGCTAGCCTTGCAAGAGTTAAATCAGGTTGTTCGGCAACAATAAAGTGAACCGAGTTGTAACAACTGTGAAAGGCGGCAGCAAGATCTCGTAAATAGAAAGCAATACTATGAGGTGCGTAATCCGTTGCGGCTTGGTCGGCAGCTTCAGGAAACCTTGCTAAGTGTTGAGCAAGGGTAATTTCAGATTCAGTGCCAAGCAAAGATAAATCTGCATTCACTAACGCATTCGGATTTCCACCCCATCGTGAGAGCACACTATGCACTCGCGCATGCGCATATTGCACATAGTAGACTGGATTGTCATTACTTTCGCTGGTGGCAAGGGAGAGATCGAAATCAAGGGCTTGATCAGATTTACGCAAGACATAAAAGAACCGCGCAGCATCACGACCTGTTTCCTCACGTAATTCTCGCAAAGTAACAAATTGACCTTTACGCGTAGACATTTGTACTTTCTCGCCATTGCGGAACAAACTTACAAACTGAACTAATGGGACGATTAAGCGATTTGTGTCATGACCAAGCGCTGCTAATGCAGCTTTAACGCGCGGTATATAGCCATGATGATCTGCACCCCACACATTCAAGATGCGATCAAAACCACGCCCAAACTTTTCATCGTGGTAGGCAATATCTGAAGCAAAATAGGTATAGATGCCATTTTCCCGCTGAACAACTCGATCTTTTTCATCCCCAAATGCGCTAGATTTGAACCAAACCGCGCCATTTTTAATATACAGATGTCCAAGTTCATCTAAGCGGGCAACCACCCGAGCAACACGACCCGAGTCATAGAGGCTTTGTTCAGAGAACCAGCAGTCAAACACCACACCAAACTCTTCAAGGTCTGCACGACAATCATCGAGTTGTTCAGCGAGTACCTCAGCATGAATGGCTGCCCAAGCAGGGCCAAGCAATTTTTTAGCTTGAAGAATGAGTGCATCCATGTGCGCTTCAATTTGAGCATCGCGCTGTTGGTCATCGATGGCAAGATTGGGGCCAGGGATACCTGGGCATCCAGCTGTGACTTCGTTTGCGCTTTTTACAAAGGCGTTGGCATGCTTGTCAGTTAGCGCCTTGGCCATGGCCCCCACATAATCACCCTGATAGCCGTTGGGAGGAAAATCAACGATGACGTCATGTTGATCCAAATATCGTAGCCAAGTAGATACCGTTAAGATATCCATTTGTCTGCCAGCATCATTAACATAGTACTCGCGCTGAACATTCCATCCTGCAAAATCGAGAAGGTTTGAAAGGCTTGCGCCGAATGCTGCGCCTCGGCCGTGGCCTACATGCAAAGGCCCTGTAGGGTTGCTAGAAACAAACTCAACCTGAATGCTGCCTTTTGAGCCGGAAGCTTGCCGGCCAAACTGTTCTGGAGTGCGCAATACTTGAGCCACTACAGCAAAACGCGTCGCTGCTCGAAGTTTAAAGTTTAGAAAACCAGGGCCCGCAATTTCACAGGACTCAATCATTCCCGATAGAGGTAAAGCCTCTTTGATTTGCTGGGCCAATTGTCGGGGATTACGCCCGGCCGACTTTGCGAGTTGTAATGCAATGCTACTTGCAAAGTCGCCATGATCTGCTTGGCGCGGACGTTCAAGTGGAATGTCACCAATAATGGTACCAGGAAGCGCTAAGGCAATCGCTGAGCGCAAAAGTTGTTCAAGCTCGGTCTTCAAAGTCTTTCACGTTTAATCAATTAGCAGAGGCACAAGTATATCTCGCCCAGGCATCACTCCGAGGTTGAAGAAAGAACATAAATTTATACATCAAGGGGGTCTACTTCTAACACCCATTGAACCTTTTTTTGAGGCTTTTCGCGCAGCGTCTCGACCCAGGTTGACAAAAAGCGATGTAATGCCGGTCGCTCTTTTGCTTGAGCAAGAATTTGAAATCGAAATTGATGGGCTACTTTAGGCATTAAGGAGGGAACGGGATCGAAAACAGTCACATCATCTGGAGTCCCGGCTAGCCCTTTTGCGCGTTGCAGAAAAGATTCAACCAGGGCTGCGTCTGGGCCACTTGCATACAATACCGCTTGATGCACAAAGGGCGGAAAGACCAGAAGCTCGCGCTGTTCCAGTAGGTTTTGAGCATAAGACAAAAAATCTTGTTGAAGAACAGCTTGAAAAAGAGGGTGTTCTGGCTGATAGGTTTGTATCAAAACGTGTCCCGCTTTGTTGGCTCTCCCTGCTCTCCCAGCAACTTGTAATAGTTGAGCAAAAAGGCGTTCCTCTGCGCGAAAGTCAGCGCTGAATAAAGCGCCATCAGAATTCACAACAATCACACAGGTTAGGCCCGGAAAATCATGACCTTTGGTCAACATTTGTGTACCAACTAAGATATCTAATTCTTCGTTGAGTAGTGCTGAACGCAGATGAGTAAACGCCTCTTTATGTCCCATTGTGTCAGAATCAACGCGCGCGAGCCGTGCGGAAGGAAATCGTTTCCTTAGGGTTTCTTCCAGCCTTTGCGTCCCCTCTCCGGCGGGTCGTAATTCTGGATTACCACAATCGGAACAACTTCTGGGAATAGCTTGTACCCAGCCACAGAGATGACAGCGAATACGTTTGGATCGAAGGTGTAAAACTAAGCGGGTACTGCAGCGAGGACAACCAGCTGTCCATCCGCACTGCGTGCACCACAAGGCTGGAGAGTAGCCACGGCGGTTAATGAAGACAAGACTCTGTTCTCCACGCTCTGTGGCCTCTTCTAAGGCGATCAAAGCAGGCTCAGATAAACCCTCTGGGGCGGGAAAACGCCTTAGGTCGATGAGACCCATTGAAGGAAGCTGTGCGTGCTTTTCTGCGCGCTGTGTAAGAGAGAGGAGTTGATAACGCCCGCGAATTGCTAAATGTAAGCTTTCAAGGCAAGGGGTTGCTGAACCTAAAACAACAGGACAACTTGCATTGCGTGCTCTGATGAGTGCCATGTCCCTTGCTGAGTAACGAAGGCCTTCTTGTTGTTTGTAGGATGCATCATGCTCCTCGTCTACAACAATGAGCCCAAGATCTGGAAGAGGGGCTAGGACAGCTAAGCGTGTGCCAATAATGACGAGAGGTCCAGGCTCAAATAGCCTAAGCCAGTTTTTTACACGCGTAATTCCGGCTAAGTTGCTATGAAGGCTGATGACGGGGATGTCTTTGAAATATGCTTGGACGCGCGCTTCAAGCTGCGGGGTGAGATTGATCTCAGGTACCAGTAAAAGCGTCTTACGTCCAAGTTTGACTACTTCTTCAGCGATATTGAGGTAGACCTCGGTTTTTCCGCTACCTGTAACGCCAAGCAACAAAAAAGTTTCAAAGCGTTGGGCATGAACGGATTTGATAACACGTTGTGCGGCTAGAGTTTGAGCTTGATTAAGAGAATGAACTTGTGAGGGAGGCGCTAAGGTTGAGCGTTTTTTTGATGTCAACTTTCTGGGTTTCCAAGGCTGAGGCTTTCTCAGGCCAGGAGGGAGGGCCTGAAGCAACACTTGTCCTTGAGGGTAATGGTAATACCTTGAACAGAATTGTAAAAACTGCAAACATTCAGGGGGTAGGGCTTGAGTTTCTCTATGGATATAGAGCAGTGGTTTGAGTTTGTCTTCGCACACTTCAGAGTGGTTAACTAGCTCAAGTAATATACCAATAACAGATTTATGACCAAATTCGATCGTAACTCTTCTGCCGATATCGCTCAAATCGACGTCAACGGCTAAGTAATCAAATTCTCTACAAAGTGGAACATCAAGCGCCACGCGGGCTATGCGGGTAGTCATCGTGATGTTAAGGATATAACCCTGTGGATAACTTTGTTCATAACCCCAGTTGTTTTGTGCTGTTCCGTGCTGCTTATGGCTTTTGATGCGATGCAAAAATCCAGGGAAAAATGAATTTTGCTAATTTAATCAATGTGTTAAATGGGTGGCGCGGTGTTTTTGCAAGTAATTGTTTTATTTAGGGCAAAATCACATGGCTTGTGGAAAAGCCCGCGCTGCAAGGGGTTTCAAAAAATTAAAAACTGTCAAGCGTATGATGATTTAAGCGTGATAAGGCTTACTAAATTCATGCACTGCATCAACTAAGGCGGCAACATGGTCGGGGTTGGTGTGCTGAGATACCCCATGACCCAGGTTAAATACGTGTCCAGTGCCATGCCCAAACTGCTCGAGAATGCTGGCGACCTCTTGCCGAATCGCATCTGTCGATCCAAACAAGGCCATGGGGTCAAAGTTGCCTTGAAGGGCAACCTTTGATCCAACTCTTTTTCTTGCATCGCCGATATTGACAGTCCAGTCTAAACCTAATGCATCATAACCAGCTGAAGCCATGCCCTCAAGCCAGAGTCCGCCCCCCTTGGTGAAGGCGATGCGCGGAACAATCCTACCCTCTGCCTCGCGGGTAAGACTGTGGGCTATTTCTGTGAGGTAAGGTAAGGAAAACTCATGATAAGCAGCATGAGAAAGAGATCCACCCCAAGTATCAAAAACCATGACAGCTTGGGCCCCGGCTTGAATTTGAGCATTCAGATAACCAATGACTGCCTGGGTAGTGACCTTCAGAATGTGGTGAAGTAAGTCTGGACGCGCGTAAAGCATGCCCTTGATATAGCGAAAATCATCTGAACCCCCGCCTTCAATCATGTAGCAGGCGAGGGTATAAGGGCTTCCTGAAAAACCGATCAAGGGAACCCGTCCATTCAATGACCGACGGATTTGAGATACGGCATCTGTCACGTAGCGCAGGTCTTGATCAATGTCGGGTAAGCGTAAAGCTTTGATCGATGTTTCATCTCGCAGGGGATGATCAAGTTTAGGGCCTTCTCCCGCCGTGAATCTGAGACCTAAGCCCATTGCATCGGGAATGGTCAGGATGTCTGAGAACAATATCGCAGCATCCAGAGGAAAACGATCAAGAGGCTGAAGTGTGACTTCAGTAGCTAGATTAGGGTTTTTGCAAAGGGCGAGGAAATCTCCCGCCTGAGCACGCGTTGCGTTGTACTCAGGAAGATACCTTCCCGCCTGTCTCATAATCCACAAGGGAGTGTAATCAACGGGTTCGCGCATTAAAGCACGAAGGAAAGTATCGTTTTGTAGTTTGGTCATATTATCTTGGAAGATTGGTAGATCCCATGAGGAATTCATCAACAGCGCGAGCGCACTGGCGACCTTCCCGGATAGCCCATACTACCAAAGATTGTCCGCGGCGCATGTCACCTGCTGAGAACACTTTAGCAACCGAGGTTTGATAAGAGTCGGTGTTAGCAGATACATTGCCTCGGCCGTCTAAACTTACACCTAATTGCTGCAATAATCCTGTTTGAACAGGGTGAACGTAGCCCATGGCAAGTAATACCAAGTCTGCAGGAATTTCAAATTCGCTTCCGGCGATCTCGGTCATTTTCATCTGACCGCTAACAGGATCTTTAGACCAATCGACTCGATTGGCACGAAGCTTTTTGAGTTTTCCGTTTTCCCCCAAAAAAGCTTTGGTTCCGACAGCCCAATCCCGCTCGCAGCCTTCTTCTTGGCTACTTGAGGTGCGCAAACGCATGGGCCAATTTGGCCAAGTAAGGGGGCGATTTTCTTCTTCAGGAGGACGAGACATGAGTTCGAATTGCGTCACAGACAAAGCACCCTGTCGAATAGAGGTGCCTACACAATCTGAACCTGTATCCCCGCCGCCAATGACGACGACGTGCTTACCATGAGCGGTGAGTTGATTTGGAATCTCATCCCCCGCTACGCGTTTATTCTGTTGAGGCAAGAAATTCATTGCGAAATGAACACCTTCCAGCTCGCGACCTGGGACCGGTAGGTCACGAGGATGCTCTGAGCCACCACTTAAAATTAAAGCATCGTATTCGGCAAGAAGGTCCTGAGCATTCACGTTTACGCCAACATGCTGTTGAGTGCGGAACTCAACCCCTTCGGCACGCAGTTGTTCAAGGCGGCGATCGATAAGATGCTTTTCCATTTTGAAGTCTGGAATCCCGTAGCGTAGCAAACCGCCTATTCGATCATTTTTTTCGTAAATAACGACATCGTGACCCGTACGTGCTAATTGCTGAGCAGCTGCAAGACCTGCAGGCCCTGAACCAATCACAGCTACTTTCTTACCTGTTTTATGAGGGGCAATAATGGGTTTAACCCAGCCGTTTTCCCAGGCTTTATCGATAATCGTATGTTCGATATTTTTGATGGTAACGGCTTTACTGTTGATATTAAGAACACAAGATGCTTCGCAGGGCGCTGGGCAGATACGGCCGGTGAATTCAGGGAAGTTATTTGTAGAATGGAGTGTTTCTACTGCCTCTTGCCAACGGCCGTGATACACCAAATCATTCCAGTCAGGAATGATGTTATTGACAGGGCAACCGGTTTGGCAAAAAGGAATACCGCAGTCCATGCAGCGTGAACCTTGGTTGCGCAGATCCTTTTCAGATAAATCTAAAGAGAATTCACGATAAAACTTGACTCTTTCAGCAGGCGGTAAGCTCGCTGGCTCAACGCGTTCAACCTCAAGAAAACCGGTGACCTTACCCATTACTACTCCTTAAGTTTACTGAACTGCCGCACTTGAAAGCCCCGCTGCATGTTCCGCGGCGAGTTCCTGAAGTGCTCGACGATATTCCATTGGCATGACTTTGACGAAGCGAGGCAACATCTCGTTCCAGCGATCTAGAATCTCCCTAGCACGTGAACTGCCTGTATACCGAGCGTGGTTCTCGATGAGACGCTTTAGAAGAACAGCATCTTCTGTTCCTAGATGTTTTACATCTACCTTGCCATGCGATTCAAGTTCATCGCCATCAGTCAAAGAGGCTTCAGCAGGAACCGGTTCGAGTTCAACCATCGCTAGATTACAACGGTGTGCAAAGTCCCCTGCTTCATCTAAAACGTAAGCGACTCCGCCACTCATACCCGCAGCGAAGTTACGTCCGGATTGACCTAGCACGACGACGGTGCCTCCAGTCATGTACTCGCAACCATGATCTCCAACGCCTTCTACGACAGCGGTGGCGCCAGAGTTACGAACAGCGAAACGCTCTCCAGCTACGCCGCGGAAGTAGGCCTCACCATTGATTGCCCCGTATAAAACGGTATTTCCAACAATGATATTGTCCTCGGGCTTGATGGGGCATTCTGATGGGGGATAAATCACAATCCGGCCGCCAGATAAGCCTTTACCAACATAGTCGTTTGCTTCGCCTTGTAGTTCGAGGCTGATTCCGTGCGCTAAGAAAGCGCCAAAACTTTGGCCGGCAATACCTGAAACTTTAACGTGAATGGTATCTTCGGGAAGACCTGCATGGCCATAACGTTTAGCCACCTCACCAGAAAGCATCGCCCCAAAGGTTCGATTTAAATTACGAATCGTAGTACTGATTTGCACAGGCTCTTTGCGCTCTAGAGCGGGTTCAGCTGCAGCGATCAATGTGTGGTCAAGGGCTTTATCTAAGCCATGGTCCTGACGATCAGTCCAGCGTAGAGAGGTGCCTGCTGGGACTGAAGGGCGATAGAAGATACGACTAAAGTCCAGCCCCTTTGCTTTCCAGTGCTCAACACCCTGACGGGTATCCAACATATCTGCCCGTCCAATCATTTCATCGAAAGTTCTAAAACCCATTTGTGCCATGTACTCACGAACTTCTTCTGCTACAAAGAAGAAAAAGTTAATGACGTGCTCAGGTTGACCGGCAAAGCGCTTGATGAGCTCAGGATCTTGAGTCGCAATGCCCACCGGGCAGGTGTTTAAATGACATTTACGCATCATGATGCAGCCTTGAACGACGAGCGGTGCAGTCGCAAAACCAAATTCATCAGCGCCTAACAATGCGGCTATGACCACATCACGGCCCGTTTTCATTTGGCCGTCGGCTTGAACGCAAATACGGCTGCGTAACTGGTTTAATACTAAGGTTTGTTGTGTTTCAGCTAAGCCTAACTCCCAGGGTGAACCTGCAAATTTCACCGAAGAAAGAGGCGAAGCACCTGTACCGCCGTCGTGTCCTGAAATGGTTACGTGATCAGCATGCGCTTTCGAAACCCCAGCGGCCACGGTCCCAACCCCTACCTCGGATACCAATTTAACGCTCACGCGCGCGCGTGGATTGACGTTTTTGAGGTCGTGAATCAATTGGGCTAGGTCTTCAATCGAATAAATATCATGATGAGGGGGAGGAGAAATCAAGCCAACCCCTGGGACTGAATGGCGAATTTTAGCGATGTACTTGCTGACTTTGTGGCCAGGTAATTGGCCGCCTTCACCCGGCTTTGCACCCTGTGCCATTTTGATCTGAAGATCGTCAGCGTTGACAAGATATTCTGTGGTTACACCAAAACGGCCAGCTGCAACTTGTTTGATGGCCGAGCGCATGGAGTCACCACTTTCCATCGGCTTAAAGCGAATGGGGTCCTCGCCACCTTCACCCGTATTGGATTTCCCTCCCATTCTATTCATCGCAATTGCAAGGGTGCTATGCGCTTCATGGGAAATCGAACCGAGAGACATCGCACCTGTCGCAAAACGCTTGACGATCTCTTTGGCGGACTCCACCTCGCTGAGCGGTATAGGCTCAGCAACCTTGCGAATTTCAAATAGCCCACGCAAAGTAAGTAACTCTGTTGCTTGTGTATTGATAGCTTTCGCGTATTCCTTGTAGGTTGAAAAACTTCCAGTTCGGGTCGCGTTTTGTAGTTTAGAAATACTTTCAGGCGTCCACATATGTGCTTCGCCGCGAATACGGTAGGCATAATCGCCACCTGGATCGAGGGAATCGCGATATAGCGGAGCATCAGAATAGGCAATACGATGAAGACGCAGGACTTCCTCTGCGACTTCGGTAAGACCAATTCCTTCCACATTACTAGAGGTTCCACGGAAGTAATGCGAAACAAACTCAGAATTCAAACCGACTGCCTCAAAAATCTGAGCACCACAGTAAGACTGATAGGTAGAGATACCCATCTTCGACATCACTTTTAACAAGCCTTTCGAGACGGCTTTTATGAATCGTTTGCATGCCTCGTAGTGTTCTAGATCAGCAGGCAAATACTCACCCATATCGCCGATAGTTTCGAAAGCCAAGTAGGGGTGAATCGCTTCAGCACCATAACCTGCCAGGCAAGCAAAATGATGTACCTCGCGCGCAGAGCCGGTCTCAATCACCAGGCCAGCACTGGTTCGAAGTCCAGTTTGTACTAAATGATGATGAACTGCTGCTGTGGCGAGTAACGCAGGAATAGGCGCCATGCTCTCTGAGACTGCACGATCAGACAGGATGATCACGTTAAAGCCTTCCCCCACTTTTGACTCCGCTTCAGCACATACCGCCTTTAAAGCGGTTTCCATGCCCTTTGCTCCGCTATTCGCTGAGAAACAAATGGATAGTTCGGTAGAACGGAAAGTACCCTGAGTTAAGTCGTGAATGCTCCGGATCTTCTCCATATCTTCGATTGAAAGTACGGGCTGATGTACCTCAAGTCGAGGCTGAGGGTTTTGAGTATCAACCGCAAGCAAGTTGGGGCGTGGGCCAAGGAATGAGACCAAGGACATCACCAATTCTTCACGAATGGGGTCAATCGGAGGGTTGGTTACCTGCGCAAATAGCTGTCTGAAGTACTGATACAAGGGCCTAGGCTTATTTGATAACACGGCCAGAGGAGTGTCATCGCCCATTGAGCCAATCGCCTCTTGTCCGGTTGCGGCCATAGGGGTCATCAGGAATTTCAAGTCTTCCTGTGTAAAACCAAAGGCTTGCTGTCGATCTAATAAAGTACTGCGAACATTCTCGGGGGCTTGTTGGCTTGCTGGGGGCAACTCTTCTAGGCGAAGTTGCGTTTTTGCTAGCCATTCACGATAAGGATGCTCCTGAGCGAGTGTTCGCTTAAGTTCTGCGTCATCAATGATGCGACCTTCCTCTAGATCAATTAACAGCATTTTGCCTGGCTGCAGACGCCATTTTTTGATGATTTGATCTTGTGGGAAATCCAGCACGCCCATCTCTGAGGCCATTAAGATGGTGCCGTCTTTGGTCAATTGATAGCGTGCGGGACGCAGTCCATTACGATCAAGCGTGGCGCCAATTTGGCGGCCATCCGTAAAGGCAACAGCGGCAGGACCGTCCCAGGGCTCCATCAGCGCGGCATGGTATTCATAGTAGGCACGGCGCTCTTCATCCATCAGTGGATTGCCCGCCCACGCTTCTGGTATCAGCAGAGTCATGGCTTGGGCCAGAGGGTAGCCGCCAGCAACGAGAAGTTCGAGAGCATTATCGAAGCTTGCGGAATCGGATTGCCCTTCATCGATCAAGGGCCACAACTTCTTCAAATCATCGCCCAATGCCACGGAAGATAGGGCATGACGGCGAGCAGCCATCCAATTTACATTTCCGCGCAAGGTGTTAATTTCACCATTGTGCGCGATCATACGAAATGGGTGAGCCAGATCCCATGTGGGAAAGGTATTGGTAGAGAAGCGCTGATGAACCAAGGCCAGAGCGGTCACCATGGAGGGGTCACGTAAATCAAGGTAAAACTCCCCTACCTGATGCGCAAGCAACATCCCCTTGTAAATGAGTGTGCGTGAGGAAAAGGAGGGGACATAAAACATGCTGCCCTGATTCAGCTCAAGCGCAGTCACACCATGCTCAACACGCTTGCGGATAACAAAAAGTTTGCGTTCGAAGCTTTGTTGGTCAGCCGTTGTTGCGCCTCGCCCAACAAAGATTTGACGGATAAAGGGTTCAACTTTCTTGACGCTTTCGCCTAGACCACTACTATCTACGGGGACATCGCGCCAACCTAATAGGGTTTGGCCTTCTTCCTGAACCATTTGCGCAAAAAGCTTTTCAACTGTTTGGCGTTCAATTGGATCTTGGGGCAAGAATACTGAACCCACACCATACTCACCGGCGGGGGGGAGTGAAAACCCTAACTTTTGCGTGTGATCGCGAAGAAAGCTGTCAGGCATCTGAATTAAAATACCCGCGCCATCCCCCGCAAGAGGATCCGCGCCTACCGCTCCACGGTGGGTAAGGTTTTCAAGGATTTTTAACCCTTGCTCAACCAGTTGATGGGATTTCTTACCATGAATATTTGCGACAAAACCTACGCCGCATGCGTCATGTTCGTGTTTTGGATCGTAGAGCCCTTGTTTAGGGGGCAGAGTCAAATGATTCACGTCGAACCTCTAGTATCGATGCGCATAAACCGCGAAACAAATTCTTGGATGTCCCCGCGGTGGCGTTGCTTTCCGGGTCGAGGATAGGCGCTTTAGAAACACGCGAATACGACGACCTGCTTAGGGGGCCGGACACAAATAGCGGGGGTATAATCATACCGTCATTAAATTAAGACGGAAAGCCGATTTTTTGCAATGCAAGATAGGTTTACCCCTTAAGTTGTAGCTTACCTATCCAAATTAAGTTTGAATTTACATGTTTTGAATAACACGTGATTCTGGTCCGAGACATTTCTCCAGAATGTGATGCGCGACTTCTTTGCCTTGAACCGCTCGGTCAGCGGCCTCTAACAACACAAATTTGATGCGTCCACTGTCCACTTTTTTATCGGAGGACATGAGTTCTATCCAACGATCTAAACCTAAATCAGGCGAACGAATGGGTAGGCCCGCTCGAGCCACAAGGCCTTCGATGCGGTCACGTGCATGGATATCCAGCATCCCGGTGGCCGTGGATATTTCCGCAGCCAAGACAATACCCGCTCCCACAGCCTCGCCGTGAAGCCAGCGACCAAACCCAAGGCCGGCTTCAATCGCATGACCAAAGGTATGGCCTAAATTGAGTAAAGCACGCTCGCCACTCTCTCTTTCGTCGGCTACAACCACTTCAGCCTTATTACGACAAGACTGATAAATTGCTTCCGCAAGGGACTCTTGGTCGCGTTCCAGTAAGTCATCGAGATGTGTTTCTAACCAGTCTAAAAAAAGCCCATCACGAATAAAACCATATTTTAAAACCTCAGCTAACCCGGCAATCAATTCCCGTTTGGGAAGGGTATCCAGAGTGTTGAGATCGGTAAGAACGGCGCGAGGCTGATGAAATGCGCCTATAAGATTTTTTCCTAAGGGATGGTTAATCCCTGTTTTACCCCCCACTGAAGAATCCACTTGAGCGAGGAGCGTAGTGGGCACTTGAATGAAAGCAATTCCGCGTAAGAAAGTGGCGGCAGCATAGCCTCCTATGTCACCAATCACCCCACCCCCAACAGCGATTAAGGTGGCTTTTCGTTCAAATCGTGCAGCAATCAGTTTGTCGTGAATGGCATCGAAATGCTCACGCGTCTTAAATTGTTCGCCGTCAGGTAAGGTGATTTGTAAAACTTCTAATCCAGCCGCTGAGAGCTGAAGTGCGAGGGGTTCAGCATACATGGGGCCAACAGTAGAATTGCTAACGATGACTACTTGGCGCCCGGTCAGATAAGGTTTAATTAAAACTGCGGCTTTCTTCAGCAGGTCCCGCCCAATAAAGATCGGATAGCTATGCTGTGGCAAGTTAACGTGAAGAGTTCGCATGGATGAGTGGCTTAAGATAAATGTTGGAATGCAAGGAGCTCTCTTTCGATATTTGCAATAAGGCGAGGCACTCCTTGCTCGCCCGTATCAATAATGACATGAGCGGTTTCTTCGTAAAAAGTATGTCGTGACTCAAGCAAAGCTCTCAGTTTTGCTAAAGGATCATCTGTTTGCAGTAGAGGCCGATCGCGATCATGTTTGGTTCGTTTATAAAGATCTTCAGGGCGCGCCCGCAGATAAATGACAGTGCCTCGATTGTGAAGATATTGTCTTGTTTCTTTGAGCAGAACCGCGCCGCCGCCGGTGGCAAGCACCACACCCTGGCGAAGCGTTAATTCTTCAATCGTTGCTGATTCGCGCGCACGAAAGCCCTGTTCGCCTTCCAGTTCAAAGATTGTGCGAATACTGACGCCTGTTCGGGCTTCGATTTCGTGATCACTATCTATAAATTGAAGGTGCATTCGGCGCGCTAAAGCGCGTCCGACAGTTGTTTTGCCCGCGCCCATCAGCCCGATCAAAAAAATATTTTTGGATAAGTTCTCCATAGACCACATTCTAGCAGCACTAGCAAAGAACCCTCCTAGAGGAAATATTGAAACAAATTCCTTGTTTTAGCGTGTTTTTATCGCGTAGCACACTATAATGAAGCATCTCATCCAAAAGTACAGATGCAGCCATCGTCAATGCATCCTCGCCGTTTCCTATACCCCATCGCAATTTTAGGCGCCATGTTTCTGGTGGTTGCTGCCATCGGCGCGCTTACCGTTGCTTTGCTTTACCCCAGTATTCCTGATGTCGATGCGCTACGTGACTACAAACCCAAAGTACCGCTCAGAATTTACACAGCAGATGAGCAACTCATAGGTGAGTTTGGCGAAGAACGCCGTGATATTCAAAAATTCGCGGATGTCCCCCTTAAAATGCGACAAGCTATTCTGGCGGCAGAAGACGATCGTTTTTATAGTCATGGTGGTATAGATTGGCTAGGGGTTATCCGCGCCATGTTTGCCAACGTGCTGGCGCGAGGCGCTAAAGAAGGTGCTAGTACGATTACGATGCAGGTAGCGCGCAATTTCTTCTTAAGTAATGAGAAGACTTTCGCCAGAAAGATCTCCGAAGCAATGCTGGCTATGGAGATTGAGAGACATCTCACCAAAGACCAAATTTTAGAGCTTTATATTAATCAGATTTATCTGGGCCAGCGAGCCTATGGATTTGGCGCGGCTGCATTGGCTTATTATGGCCGCCCAATCAAGGAGTTAACTTTAGCTGAAATGGCAATGTTAGCAGGCCTCCCTAAAGCGCCCTCGCGTTTCAATCCTATTGCCAATCCAAAGCGCGCTGAATTACGCCAACGCTATGTGTTACGGCGCATGCATGAGTTGAAATTTATCAACGAGACCCAATACGAAGACGCGCTAAAAAACCCTGGCCATCCTGCCCCACGAGCAGGAATTACAGTGAATAGCCATGCTGATTTTGTTTCTGAGATGGCGCGTCAATATATGTTGGAGACATATGGAGAAGCTGCATATTCCAGAGGTTACAAGGTCACTACCACTTTGCTCAAAATTGATCAGGACACCGCTTGGGCTGCAGTGAGAAAAGGTATTTTGGATTACGATCGGCGTCATGGTTATCGAGGACAAGAGGGATTTGCGGAACTTGAAGCTAATCCCAACGAGGATGATTATGATGATGCCCTTGGGGACTATGAAGGGAGTGATAACCTCATTCCCGCTTTAGTGCTTAACTTAGATAGTAAGTTCGTAGAGGTTTACACCAAGTCAGGCGATAACCTTAAAATTGAGGGAGATGGCTTGAAGTCAGTAAGGGCAGCACTTCCTGGCGCACCAAGTAAAATGAAAAATGTGCTGCGACGAGGTTCAGTTGTGCGAGTGACGCGCTCTCCCAAAGGGGATTGGTCTATCGCACAACTTCCTAACGTTTCTGCAGCGCTGATTGGGCTTGATCCGCAGGATGGAGCCATTCGTGCGTTGGTGGGGGGGTTTGATTTTTCAACCAACAAATTTAACCATGTCACTCAAGCTTGGCGCCAGCCTGGCTCAAGCTTTAAACCCTTCATCTACTCGGCTGCTCTTGAAAAGCGTTTTTCACCTTCTAGCATGATGCGTGATGAGTTAACGGTGATTCCTGCAGCGGATAACGGCGAAGCTTGGGAACCCAAGAACTATGAACCCGAATACGATGGTCCTATTCGATTAAGAGTTGCCTTAGCAAAATCTAAAAACACGGTTGCAGTGAAGCTTTTGCAGGCCATTTCTCCTAGTTACGCTCAGGAATACATTACGCGGTTTGGTTTCGATGCCAAACAACATCCAGCTTATCTCAGTATGGCTTTGGGTTCTGGTCTTGTCACACCATTGCAAATGGCGGTGGGTTACAGTGTATTTGCAAATGGTGGTTATCGCGTTCGTCCCTACTTTATTTTAAAAATACAGGACCAAACTGGCCGCGTGATTAGTCAAGCAAAACCTGTTGTAGCAGGCATCGAAGCCCCTGCAATTGATCCACGCAATGCATTCATCATGACCTCTATGATGGGTGATGTAATACGTATGGGAACAGGGGCTAAAGCCATGAGCTTAGGCCGAACGGATTTAGCAGGAAAAACCGGAACCACGAGTGAGCATGTAGACGCTTGGTTTGCCGGCTATCAATCAAACTTAGTTGCCGTTTCTTGGATTGGCTTTGACAATCCAGCTTCATTGGGAGCGGGTGAAACCGGAGCCCAGGCGGCATTGCCAATTTGGATGGATTACATGGGTAGGGTGCTGCAGGGAATTCCCGAAACTACCCCTAAACCTCCAGAGGGTGTCGTCTCTGTCATGGTAGACCCGAATACGGGCCGCAGAGATCCCTCGGCTCAAGGACATTACGCTGATTGGTTCTACGCGGAAAACCTCGGGTCATCTGAAGGTGCACCACCAGAGACAAATGAAAAATCGCAGGTCAATGTACCTGTTGCTCCAGCTGCTTTGCCCGGAATTTCTTTTCCAATGGAATCCAAGAAGCCCGACCACTAGGGGAGGTAGCATCTATGGGAGTGCGTGACCATCGTACCAGTCGAAAATATCTGGCCTATCTTGCTGCACGCATGATGGCTGGAGATGGGGTGCCAGATTGTTCTTCAGCTCGTAAAAAGCTTGCACGTCAAATGGGAGGGCTCCATGAGCGGGATCTTCCTAATGACGGAGAGATTAATTCTGCTCTTCGCAGCTATCAGGCGCTTTACCAGACAGATGAGCAGCAAGAAGCACTCATTCGGTTGAGAGAAACGGCTCTTGAAGCCATGGAACTACTTAAACCTTTTGATCCTTGGTTAGTAGGGCCGGTATTGAGCGGCACTGCTGGCCCGCACTCAGAAATTCAATTGCAATTATTTACAGATCGAAGCAAAGAGCTTGAAATGTTCTTGCTTGGGCAGCAGCGTATTCCATGTCGTTTTCGTGAAAGACGCGTGTTCTTGGGGGGGCGCCAGAATCAGATCCCAGTGGTTGATCTGGATTTTCCGGGCGGCCAAGTCGAGGCCAGCATATTTAATGAACAAGACGTGCGCTGGCACTCGCGAGGAAACTCTAACGATGGGCCACCTGTGCGGGCTCGACTTGAAAAAGCGAGGGCTTTGTTTGAAGAAGAGCAGTTCGCCGAAGAACTAGAAGAAAACTTACCCCTGTTTTAACCACTCTGCGGCATCAAGTGCAAAGTAGGTCAGAATGGCATCTGCCCCTGCTCGTTTAAAAGCAAGTAAGCTCTCCATCACGCAGGCGCGCTCATCAATCCAACCAGATTGGCCTGCTGACTTCAGCATCGCGTATTCCCCGCTGACCTGATACACAAAGGTAGGGACAGAGAAGGTGTCTTTTACCCGACGCACGATGTCTAAGTAAGGTAAGCCAGGTTTCACCATGACCATGTCGGCGCCTTCAGCGAGGTCAAAGCCCACTTCACTCAGAGCCTCATCGCTATTGGCGGGGTCCATTTGATAGGTGTATTTGTTGCCCTTTCCAAGTTGGCCTGATGAACCCACCGCATCTCTAAAAGGTCCATAAAAAGAAGAGGCATATTTGGCCGAATAGGCAAGAATTCGAGTATGGATATGCCCCGCGGTTTCGAGTGCATTTCTGATGGCTCCAACTCGACCATCCATCATGTCGGAGGGTGCCACCATATCCGCTCCTGCTTCTGCTGCAACAAGAGCTTGCTTAACTAGTACGGCAAGCGTTTCATCATTCAAAACATACCCATCACGATCGATAAGGCCGTCTTGACCGTGGCTGGTATAAGGATCAAGGGCCACATCAGTGATCAGCCCTAATTCTGGAAAGTGTTTTTTCAAAGTTCTTACTGTACGTGCTAACAATCCTTGGGGGTTGTAGGCTTCGCGCGCATCTTCAGATTTGAATGACACATCAACCACAGGAAATAGAGCGATAGCGGGAATGCCAAGTTCTATGCAGTGGGCAGCAACTTTGAGTAAAGCGGGTTCATCCAACCGCGAGACCCCAGGCATAGAGGCAATAGGGGTAGTACCTGGAACATCATGAACAAATACCGGAAGGATCAAATCATCAGCACGCAGAGCATGTTCTCTAACGAGGCGGCGCGAGAAATCATCGCGGCGTAAACGACGCAAACGTCGGCCAGGAAATTGACCGGCAAAGGTGCTCATAGATGGGGTTCTCCTATTTCTTTTTCTTCAGTGTACGACGGTATGGCCTCACCATCCAACCATCCTCCAAGAATTTCGATGGTTTGTTCTAATCCTTCACGCGATACACTTGAAAAGGGGATCACGTTGAGATCAGTGGCGCGAGGTGCAATTTCAGCACGTACTTTTCTTGCTGTATTAACGCGTTGGCTGCGACTGAGTTTGTCGCTCTTGGTCAGCATCAATAGCACGGGCCTGCCGCTGGGTAAAAACCAATCCAACATGAGTTGATCGAGCGGGGTTAGAGGGTGACGGATATCCATGAGCAGAGCCATCCCCTTCAGTTCGACGCGATTTTGCAAATAACTCGATAAAAAGTTTTCCCAATGTCGTCTTACATGAATAGGAACACCAGCGAAACCATACCCCGGAAGGTCAACGAGATATTGATCCTGGCCCGCAGTGAAAAAATTGATGTGTTGAGTACGGCCAGGTGTTTTACTGGTAAAAGCTAAACGTGTTCGATTGGCTATCGTATTGATTGCGCTTGATTTTCCGGCGTTTGAGCGGCCTGCAAAAGCCACTTCCCCACCACTATTTTGAGGAAAGCCTTGCGCACCATTTGCGGTGGTAAAGAAACTAAGTCCTTGAAATCGGTTCAAAGCCAAAATGAAACCTCCATCAGATAAGCTCTTGTCGCGCCGCAGCAACAAGTGCTCTGGTATACTTTGCTGGTTTTGAATTTATTACAGATCATTGAAGGAGCAGGGAATATGAAAGTATTTCGGATCGCGCTGGCGCTAATTTCGCTTTCAGTTGCGGGTTTTGCTCACAGCGAAGCTGACCCTGCCAAAGGTCAGGCGATTGCTGGGCAAGTATGCGTTGCATGCCACATGGCAGATGGAAATAGCGTTATTCCACAAAACCCCAAATTAGCAGCACAACATGCCCAGTATATCAGCACCCAACTGGCTGCCTTCAAAAGTGGTGAGCGCAAGAATGCCATCATGATGGGTATGGCGGCTGGATTGTCCCCTGAAGATATGGCAAATCTAGGTGCTTGGTTTGAAAGTCAGAAATCCGCGCCACTGGGTTCTAAAGATAAAACCTTGGCTGAGGCTGGCCAAAAGATTTACCGCGGCGGCAAACCTGGTCAGGGTGTACCTGCTTGCGCGGGTTGCCATTCCCCTTCGGGTGCAGGGATTCCAGCTCAGTATCCACGCTTGGCAGGTCAACATCCTGAATATATCGTTGCCCAATTAAAATCGTTCAAAGCAGGTGAGCGTGCCAATGGTAATGCGGCTCAGATGATGACCATCGCTTCGCGTTTGTCTGACAAAGAAATGGAAGCCTTGGCTGAATACTTGTCTGGTTTGCATTGATCAAGATCCATACTTAAATAAAAAGGGAGCGCTGTGATAGCGCTCCCTTTTTTTAATTCCTACTTTTTCAAAATAGCTTTATGGCGCAATTTTTTTGAATGCACGCTCTGCTGCATCGAGTGTGCGTTGAATATCATTGCTATGATGGGCTGCAGAAACGAAACCTGCCTCAAATGCTGAAGGTGCCAGATACACCCCTTCATTCAACATGGCATGGAAAAAACGATTGAAAGTAGTGCGATCTGATTCCATGACCTCAACTAAATTGTTGGGGAGAGAGGGACGGAAGTAGAGACCGAACATTCCCCCTACTGATACGGCGCACATAGGGAAACCGGCAGCATTTCCTCGCGCTGCGATGCCTTGGGTCACTTCTCGGGTTTTTTCACCGAGGGCCTCATGGAAACCTTCGGCCATCGCAAGTCGTAAGGTAGCGAGCCCGGCGCTTAAAGCAACGGGGTTGCCTGATAACGTCCCTGCCTGATAAACGGCACCTAATGGAGCCAGGCAAGCCATGATATCTCGTCTTCCACCAAATGCGGCAACCGGAAGACCGCCACCAATTACTTTGCCTAATGTTGTGAGATCAGGCTTGATGCCATACAACGATTGAACCCCACCTAGTGCAACTCTAAAACCTGTCATGACCTCATCAAAAATCAGTACCACTCCATACTCGGTGCAGAGATCGCGCAGAGTTTGCAAATAACCAGGCAAGGGAAGAACAAAATTCATATTCCCAGCAATAGGCTCAACAATGACCGCAGCCAGTTCATGGCCATAGGAAGCAAAAGCATCTTTAAGAGCTGCGACATCATTATAGGGAAGTACACCCGTCAAGGCGGCTACCTCAGCAGGGACACCCCCAGAACTGGGTTGACCAAACGTAAGCGCACCAGAGCCGGCTTTCACTAACAGCGCGTCGCCATGTCCGTGATAGCAACCATCAAATTTCAAAATTCTTGAACGGCCTGTAAATCCGCGGGCCAATCGAATGGCACTCATCGTGGCTTCTGTTCCTGAACTCACTAGGCGTACTTGTTCAATACTGGGCATCAGTGCGCACAGCAACTCAGCCATTTCTAGTTCCAGCCCGGTAGGGGCGCCAAAGCTTAAGCCATTTTTCATGGTGGCTTCAACGGCCGAAAGGACGTCTGGGTGGGCATGTCCATGAAGCAAGGGGCCCCAGGAACATACATAATCTATATATGCCTTGCCGTCAGCATCAAAAACTGTTGCTCCCTCTCCGCGCTGAAAGAAGCGCGGAACACCCCCTACTGCGCCAAATGCCCGAACAGGTGAGTTGACGCCTCCGGGGATCAATTTCTGGGACTGGTCAAAAAGCTCTTGATTGCGACTCATGTTTGTTTCCTTTCGAATAGTGCTGAAAATTGTTGTGCTGCGATGAATGGTTGAGGATCATCGAATAATGCACTGATGACCGCAAGTGCATGCGCACCTGCATCCAAGATGGCTGGAGCATTTTGCAAGTCAATACCCCCTATGGCGACCACAGGTAAGCCTAATGGATGTGCTTCTCTTAGCAATGAAAGTGGCGCCAAGTCAGCACCTGGTTTTGTGGATGAAGCAGCCATAGCCCCAAAGGCGATATGGTTAGCACCTTCAAGCAATGCTTGCCGAGCACGTTCAAGACTGTTGTAACAGGAGACCCCTATAAGCCCAGAAGGAAAAGCCTTGCGCGCCTCAGCGATAGAGCCATCTTCCTTACCCAAATGCACCCCATCTGCCTTGCAAAGAGCTGCAAGAAGAGGATGGTCATTAACGATAAATAGGGCTTCATGTTGCTGGGTCAGCAAGCGAAGGGCATGAGCTTGTTCTGCTTTGATGTGAGGGTTGGCTTGCTTATTGCGATATTGTAAAACGCGCGCGCCCCCCAAAAGAACTTGCTCAGAGAGTGCGAGTAGGGTCTCAGTACTAAAGCCATCCGGTGTGATGGCATAGAGACCACTGAGCACCAAAGAATCAGTCTGCATTCCCATCGGGCATATCGTCCCTGGCCCAGAAAAGTCGGTCGGGAATAAACTGTCCCATCCCCAGACGGTAGCCCGCACGCAGTGCTTGCCAGGTGTATTCTTGTGCTTCGCGAACTGCGTCGGTTAATTCCAGTCCTTGTGCAATGCCTGCTGCAATGGCCGAAGCCAACGTACAGCCAGATCCGTGATAACTCCCTGGCAGACGCTCCCAAGCATCTTCGCGCACTCTGCCATCGCGGTGATACAAGGTATTGACCACTTTTGGGGTGGCCTGATGGGTTCCTGTAATCATCACGTATTCGCAGCCCATTTCTAAGAGGCGTGACGCGCACTCATCCATGCTCAGCGGTTCTTCGCCTAACTCTTCATCGCTTTGATCGTCATCTTCTACCAAGCGCAAGGCTTCTAAGGTGTTGGGGGTAATCAAGGTAGTTTGAGGAATGATCAGTTCGCGCAGAGCGGCAAGCATGTCTTCATTCGCTAATTCATCGCCCCGACCACTCGCCAAAATAGGATCAAGTACAAGCGGAATCTCAGGGTAGTCAGATACAATTTCAGCGATGGCAGCAATAATTTCAACACTCCCCAAAACGCCTAATTTGAAAACGGCAACAGGAACATCTTCCAAAATACAACGTGCCTGATCTGCAACCCAGTCGGCATCTAGTGGCATGATTTCTTCAACGCCAGTTGTGTCTTGTACTGTTAAGGCTGTAATAACTGTGAGCGCATGGCAGCCCATACTGGCCAATGTCAGGAGATCAGCTTGCATCCCTGCACCGCCACTTGGGTCAGCTGCAGAGAAAACAAGAACAGCAGGTGGGGCAATCGTCGGTTTGTTGTCTGAGGTATTCAAGGTTGATCCTAGCGGTTGCTGCCCCTATGATCCAAGAACGCTAATATAGCGAACCCGTTTGGGCAAATAACCAAAGATGCCCAGTTTATCACCCTCATTGAGTACCCTCCATGACCTCTCTACAAACACCTAAAACTTGGATGTGCCTTATTTGCGGTTACATTTATGATGAGGCGGCAGGAGACGCCGAGCATGGCATTGCCCCTGGAACGCGCTGGGAAGATGTCCCGATGAATTGGACTTGCCCAGACTGTAGCGCACGTAAAGAAGAATTCGAGATGGTGGAGATCTAAGCCAGCATGATCGATGTATTGATCGTTAAGACGTCCTCTTTGGGGGACGTGGTTCATGCGCTCCCCGTTCTCAGCGATATTCAAAGGGTGCACCCTGATTGGAAAGTTGCTTGGATGGTAGAAGAAAGCTTTCAAGATTTGCCGCGATTGCATCCTTTTTGCAATGAAGTGATTCCGGTGGCGACGCGTCGCTGGCGAAAGTCTTTGACCTCACAGGTAACACAATCAGAAATCAGTAAGTTGCGTTTGCGACTCAAGGAAATCCTGCCGCGGTATGTCGTGGACCTGCAAGGTCTGGTTAAAAGTGCGGTATTAGCAAGGCTCAGCCCCGGGCTTCACCTAGGCTATCGTTGGGGCAGTGCCCGAGAAAACTTAGCCACGATGCTTTATGACCAAGGTTTTTCTGTTTCATGGAAACAGCATGCAGTTGAACGTAATCGTAAGCTCGCTGCTGCTGCCCTAGGTTACGACATCGTTGAGAAGCAATGTGATTATGGGGTGTACAACCCTGTTTCTCTTGGGCCTAGAAAAGAGGCGTTGTTGATTCATTCAAGTAGTTGGCAAACTAAGCTATGGCCGGATGAGAGTTGGATTGAGTTGGGCCAAGCCTTGAATCAAAAAGGGATGCATTGCATTCTTCCTTCTGGCTCCGCTAACGAATGGGAACGCGCTCAACGTCTAGCGCAACATATCCCAGGGGCAAGTGCTCTGCCCCCCGGAACTTTAAGGGCTTTTATAGCTGGGCTAAGTCGGGTTTCGATGGTGGTGGGGGTAGATACCGGATTGACCCATCTTGCTGCAGCAAGTTCTCTTCCCACTGTAGCTTTGTATAGAGTGACTGATCCCGCAGCAACAGGCGTATATGGTAGCGCTCGAGCAATCAATCTGGGTGGAAAGGCCGCTTGTCCTTCAGTCAATGAAGTGTTGTTGACGCTCAAAACCTTGGGCTGCATCAGCGCTCTGGAACGCGCATGAAAACAACAGGCCGAATTGCTTTGTGGGGATATCAAGCACTAACAAGTGCTTTGTTACCAATATTTTTAGTCCGGCTTGCATGGCGCAGCCGTTGCCAACCCGCCTATCGACAAAATTGGTCTGAACGCCTTGCTTATTACCCCAGCGGTCAGCAAGTGAAAGGGGCTTGTATTTGGATTCATGCCGTATCGGTCGGTGAGACCAGAGCTTGCATCCCTTTGATTGCTGCACTGAAAGTTCTTTGGCCGGATAAGTCCATACTGATGACCCACACTACGCCAACAGGGCGTGAAACCGGAGAAAACCTTTTTGGTGATAGCGTGAGCCGTTGCTATCTTCCCTATGATGTCCCTGGAGCGCTGGATCGTTTTATCAACCATTTTCAACCTGAAATGGGTTTAATGATGGAGACCGAAGTTTGGCCGGGTGTAGTTGCCGCGTGTAAAAACAAAAATGTGCCCCTTTGCCTTTTAAGCGGCCGCCTTTCAGCGCGCAGCGCAAAAGGCTACGCACGATTTGGCAAGCTTGTTCGGGATGCCTTTGAAGGCTTGAGTTTGGTGTGCTCACAAACAGAAGCTGACGCGCAGCGCTTCCGAAAGCTCGGATCAAAGCATGTTGTGGTGACGGGTAATCTTAAATTTGATGCGCCTGAAGAACCAGATGAGACCTCTCGCGGCCAAGCTTTGAGAGCATGGTTAGGAAACAAGCGCCTTATATTTTTAGCGGCAAGCACGCGCGAAGGCGAAGAGCCCCTGATTTTAGCAGCGTGGAAACAAGTAAAAGCTCAGGAATCCCAGGCTTTGCTCGTGATTGTTCCCCGGCACCCTCAGCGCTTTAATGAAGTGGCACAAATGATTGGTGACGCAAATCTAAACTTTGCCAGAAAAACCGAGATGCCTCAGACCATGATAGGGGGTAAAGAAACTTCTTTAGGCAAATCAGTGAAAGTGGTGTTGGGTGACACGATGGGTGAGATGGCGTTGTGGTATCAAGCAGCAGATCTCGCATATATCGGGGGTAGCTTATTGCCTTTAGGCGGTCAGAATTTGCTCGAAGCCTGCGCAAGAGCTTGCCCAGTAATCATTGGGCCATATACTTTTAATTTTACCCAAGCAACCAAAGAAGCCTTAGCTTCAGGCGCTGCTGTTAAAGTAGATTCACCAAATATGTTGGTGGAGATCGCTCAGGACTTACTCAACAACCCAATTAAAAGAAGCCAAATGGGTGCGGCGGGCCAGGCTTTTGTGAAGCGTCATCAAGGAGCGACGCAGCGCACCTTAGAACAGGTAAAAGATCTTTTAGAATATTAATGAGGATAGACATGAGTCAAAGAAAGGCTTGCTGTGTATGGTTTACGGGCCTATCTGGAGCAGGTAAAACCACACTAGCAAATGCACTTAATGCCAAACTCTTAGACGCAGGAAACCAGACCTGCTTGCTCGACGGCGATATATTAAGAAAGGGGTTAAATAGCGACTTGGGCTTTAGCGAGCAGGATCGCCGCGAAAATATAAGAAGAGTCGCAGAGGTCTCAAAGTTGATGGTTGAATCAGGAACGATCGTTATCGCAGCGCTGATCTCGCCCTTTGAACAAGACCGTGAAACGGCTCGTACACTCATAGGTACAAAGCGCTTCATTGAGGTGTACGTCGATACCCCTTTAGAAATTTGCGAAGAGCGAGATATTAAGGGCTTATATCGTCGTGCGCGGGCAGGTGAAATAGCCGAAATGACGGGCATTTCAAGTCCTTATGAAATACCCAAAACACCGGATTTCATTGCGGGCAGTAACAAAAGTATAGAAGAGCATGCGGCGCATCTTCTGACTTTAATTTCTGATCGCCTAAGCTAGCTTTAAATCTCGCTCAGAAACCACTTTGATTTGATGAAACGGGAATTCTGTAAAAAAAGGATTAGAAACTGAAACGCTCGGGTTGGGACGCGTTGTGTAGGCTGGGGATCACGGTCTCAAACAAGACTAGAGACTGAAAGCCCTGATCAAGCCTGGTCCACAAAGTGGCATGCATGACAGGTGCATCACCTACGACAGCAAGAAGTCTTCCGCCTACTTTCAATCTTTGCAGTAAGGCGCTAGGTTCAGTAGGCACCGCACCGGAAACAAGGATTACGTCCCAAGGTGCGCCGTCGCTCCAGTCTTTAGCAGCATCGCCTTGTTGAACTTTCACATTAGCCGCACCTAGCTTAGAAAGGCGCTCAGCAGCAGCTTTTGCGAGAGTGGGATTGATTTCAATAGAAGTGACATCTTGGGCAAGGCGGCCTAATAACGCTGCGACATAGCCACTGCCGGTTCCAATTTCAAGCGCATGATCCGTGTTGCGAATCACCAACTCCTGCAGCATGCGGGCTTCCATTTTAGGGGAGAGCATCATAGCGTTCTCGCCTAAAGGAATCTCTAAGTCAGCAAAGGCTAATCCTCGCCAGGCTTCAGGTACAAAATCCTCACGACGAACCTCAAACAACAGATCCAAAATTTGCGAATCCAGCACATCCCATGGGCGGATTTGCTGTTCAACCATATTGAAACGGGCCTGTTCGATATTCATGGTCAGTACCAAGCGCATAGGCAGAATGAAGGAATATAACGATTATAACAGGAGGAATGGCTCATCTAGGATGGCGATCAGATGACAGTCTGATGTATTACATACCAGTCGGCGTATTTAGCTTGCCGGTTTAGATGCTTTCCAGTAGGGTGAGGGTTACGTGGGGGTCCGGGAGTGTCCCGGTGAGAGAGTCCCTTTGAACCTGATGCGGGTGATGCCGCCGTAGGGAAGCGTGATGGTTTGCGCTCGCCCTAAAGCTTTCGCCCGGGAGAGCATAATGAACGCCAATCCCAAATTTATTGCTAGTTCAGCGCATGTTGATGATGCTGCTGTTCAACCTTTACCCCAATCCAAAAAAATCTATGTTGAGGGATCCCGCCCAGACATTCGCGTTCCTATGCGCGAGATTAGTCAATCGGATACCCCTGCCGCATTTGGTGCCGAAAAGAATGCACCAATTACAGTCTACGATACCTCGGGTCCTTACACTGACCCCACAGTTAAAATTGATATCCGCAAAGGATTACCCGAGCTACGCGCTGGATGGATTACTGAGCGCGGTGATACGGAGTTGTTAACTGGATTAAGTTCTGAGTTTGGGCAAGCGCGTCTTGCCGATGCATCTACTGCAGCGATGAGATTTGAACTCGCGCGTCATCCGCGTCGCGCTCTGTCAGGGCGCAACGTGACGCAGATGTATTACGCGCGCAAGGGGATTGTTACCCCTGAAATGGAGTTTGTCGCCATCCGCGAAAACTGCCGTCGCGAAGCAATGGAAGAAGCCATTCGCATTCAGGGTGGGGCCAATGCTGCAATGCTCCTCAAGCAACATGCAGGTCAAAGTTTTGGTGCGGCTTTGCCAGCACGAATTACCCCAGAGTTTGTTCGCGATGAAGTGGCAAGAGGTAGAGCAATTATTCCTCTTAACATCAATCACCCTGAAGCAGAGCCCATGATTATTGGACGCAACTTCTTGGTGAAGATTAATGCAAATATTGGTAATTCTGCTCTAGGCTCAAGTATTCAAGAAGAGGTGGAGAAAATGACGTGGTCGATTCGTTGGGGTGGTGACACCGTGATGGATCTCTCTACCGGTAAAAATATTCATGAAACACGCGAGTGGATTCTCCGCAATTCGCCGGTACCGATTGGCACAGTTCCTATTTACCAAGCTTTAGAAAAAGTAGATGGCAAGGCCGAAGAACTGACCTGGGAAATTTTTCGGGACACCTTAATTGAACAAGCTGAGCAGGGTGTGGACTATTTCACTATTCATGCAGGCGTTCGTCTGCCTTTCATCCCGATGACGGCTAAACGTATGACCGGTATCGTGTCTCGCGGTGGATCTATTATGGCAAAGTGGTGCTTGGCGCATCATAAAGAAAGCTTTTTATATACGCACTTTGAAGACATCTGCGAGATCATGAAAGCTTATGATGTGAGCTTTTCATTGGGCGATGGTTTACGTCCCGGATCCATTCACGATGCCAACGATGAGGCTCAGTTCTCTGAACTCAAAACCTTGGGTGAACTCACTCAAGTGGCCTGGAAGCATGACGTGCAAGTGATGATTGAAGGCCCCGGCCATGTCCCTATGCACCTCATCAAAGAGAATATGGATTTGCAATTAGAGCATTGCAAAGAAGCGCCGTTCTATACCCTAGGCCCTCTCACTATGGACATTGCTCCGGGTTACGATCACATTACCTCGGCGATTGGTGCTGCCATGATTGGTTGGTATGGAACCGCTATGCTTTGCTATGTCACTCCGAAGGAACACTTGGGATTGCCCGACAAAGAGGATGTGAAGGACGGCATCATCACCTACAAAATCGCAGCGCATGCGGCTGATCTTGCTAAAGGACACCCAGGTGCCCAATTGCGAGATAACGCGCTTTCTAAAGCCCGTTTTGAATTCCGTTGGGACGATCAATTTAATCTGGGATTAGATCCGGATAAAGCACGAGAATTCCATGATGAAACCTTGCCGCAAGAAGGAGCCAAACTCGCACACTTTTGCTCTATGTGTGGCCCCCATTTCTGCTCAATGAAAATCACTCAAGATGTGCGCGATTATGCTCGAACCAAAGGGGTAGAAGACGAGCAAGCTCTCATGTTAGGAATGCAAGAAAAATCCAAGGAGTTTGTAGAGGCGGGAGCTGAGGTTTACCACAAGCAGTGACCATGAGCGGTATTGGGCGATTTGCTTTGATTCAGATACACTCCCAACACCGCTTATTGAGATGAAAGAATGGATATTGTTTTACTTCTGAAAGCTTTCGTTCTGGGAATTGTTGAAGGTCTTACCGAGTTTTTACCTGTCTCATCTACAGGTCATCTCATCATTGCTGGCAGTCTTCTGGATTTCAATGATGAGCGCGGTAAAGTTTTTGAAGTAGCCATACAGTTTGCCGCCATTCTTGCTGTGTGTTGGCATTTCCGTGAGCGTATTCTGACTACCCTTGGCGGTTTACGATCGCGAGAGCCTGTTTCCATACGCTTGACGCGTAACCTCATTCTTGCATTTATTCCAGCGGCAGTTCTAGGCTTATTGTTATCGTCTAGCATCAAAGCGCATCTGTTCGCTCCAGTGCCTGTGGCCTTAGCATTTATAGCGGGGGCCATTGTGATTTTCTGGGCTGAAAAACGTAAGACCACTCCTCGGGTGTTGAGCGTGGATGAACTGACTGCAGTAGATTCTATCAAAATCGGGTTTTGCCAATCTTTAGCTCTTATCCCCGGCACCTCTCGATCAGGTGCAACTATTATTGGGGCCATGCTCTTTGGTGTTTCACGTCAGGCTGCAACCGAGTTTTCTTTCTTCCTTGCTATACCCACACTTTTTGCAGCAACACTGCATGAAGTCATTAAGTACCATGCTTTGTTTCGAGTTGAAGATATTGCTACCCTTGTCTTGGGTTCGTTAAGTTCTTTTATTTTTGCATTTATTGCGGTGAAGGCTCTACTCAGATATGTAAGTAGCAATACTTTTATTCCGTTTGCTTGGTATCGCATTGCTTTTGGAGTTTTTGTTCTTTACTCCTCTTGGTCTGGGCTTGTGAACTGGGCTGCAGACTAAAGCAATGAGAATTTTAGTAACGGGTGCTGCAGGGTTTATTGGCATGCACACCGCCGAGCGCCTCATTGCTCGCAACGATGAAGTGATTGGGGTGGACAACCTCAATGATTACTATTCGCCTGAACTAAAACGTGATCGACTTGCACGCTTAACTCCTCACAAGAATTTTCATTTCTACGAGGCAGATATCGCGGACAAAGTTGCTATAGAAAAAGTATTTACCGACGATTCCTTTGATGCAGTGATTCATCTTGCCGCTCAAGCTGGGGTTCGATACTCGCTCATTCATCCATTTGATTATATACGCAGTAATTTAGAAGGCTTTGGAGTGATCTTAGAAGCTTGTCGACTACATCAAGCAAAACATTTGGTGTTCGCGAGCACTTCAAGCGTGTATGGAACGAATACTCAACTCCCCTTTAGCGAACATCACACAGCAGATCATCCAATCAGTCTCTATGCTGCAACTAAAAGGTCTAATGAATTGATGGCGCATTCTTATGCGCATCTATTTCAATTACCTACAACAGGTCTCAGATTTTTTACGGTGTATGGTCCTTGGGGGCGTCCTGATATGGCTGCTTTTTTATTCGCCAAAGCGATTATGGCGGGAGAGCCGATTCATGTATTTAATCAAGGAAAGATGGCGCGCGATTTCACCTATGTGGACGATATTGTTGAAGCAGTCATCCGTGTTGCAGACCAACCTGCACAGCCTGATCCTTTATTTGATCGATCTCACCCTGATGCGGCCACAAGTGATGCCCCATGGCGCATCTACAATATAGGCAATCACCAACCTGCCGATCTGGATAGTTTTATCGCTGAGTTAGAGCGTTGCTTAGGCAAGTCTGCCATCCGTCACTTAATGCCAATGCAAGCGGGTGATGTGGAATCCACTTTTGCAGATGTGAGAGATTTGGGTGCTGCTGTGGATTTTGCTCCGCGAACACCACTGGCCACAGGGATAGAGCGCTTTGCGAAATGGTATGTAAATTACTACTCTAACCAGAGCGCGCTGAACGCTGACCAAAGGTATTAAGAATGAAACTATCTGTCACGATTATTACATTAAATGAAGTCTCCAATATTGGAGCGGTGCTCGATAGTGTGGCGTTTGCCGATGAGATTATTGTGCTGGATTCGGGAAGTACAGACGGCACCATTGAGCTCTGTCGGGAAAAGGGGGCGCACGTAGAAATCACTTCAGACTGGCAAGGGTTTGGATATCAAAAAAATCGTGCTCTAAACTTGGCTCAAGGTGAGTGGGTATTATCTGTCGATGCTGATGAAGTACTTTCGCCTCTTTTGGCAAAAGAAATTCAATCTACGATTCAAAAACAAGATAGCTATGTAGCTTGGATGATTCCGCGCGCTTCGAGTTATTGTGGTCATGTCATGAGACATGGTGGATGGTGGCCCGATTACGTGATGAGATTGGTCAAACGGGACGGAGCTAGGTTCAGTGATGACATGGTGCATGAGCGCTTGATCCCGCCACATGGACAAGTGGGGCGACTCGCTCATCCCTTCCAGCACAAGACCTATGAGAATCTAGAAGAGGTAATACAGAAAGTGAATCGCTACTCTAGTGAGGGGGCTGCTCAGGCATTCAAGGCAGGCAAGCGCACTCATTTTCATGAAGCAGTTCTTCACGGACTATGGGCTTTCATTCGAACTTATATTCTTCGCGTAGCTTTCTTGGATGGGCCATACGGTCTGATGTTGGCTGTATCGAATGCAGAAGCAACTTATTACCGGTATCTCAAGCTGTGGTTACTTGGGCTGTCAGAGCAAAAAAAATAAGACGAATACCGTGCGTTTTATTCCTAAAAAAATTCTCATCATTGCTTTGAGACAAATCGGCGATACTCTCATCACCACGCCGCTGATAGAGGATGTTGCTCACGCTTGGCCCGAAGCAGAAATTCATTTTCTCGGTTTTAGTTCAAGCTTGGATATTTTGGCGGGCAATCAATATATCCATACTTTTATTGGCTCGAGTGCACGACCGAAACGCAATGAATATCTCATGCTTATTAAGCAAATATTTAGACAATATGATTTGGCGATTGTGACTCAGCCGAATGACCGCTCACATCTATTTGGTTTGATTTCGGCACCCATTCGTTTTGGGGTAGTCCCCAATGATGCAAAGCAAGGTTGGTGGAAGCGTTTAACTTGTCGTCATACTGTGGAGGTCGATTACTTTAATCAGCATGTTATTACCGAAAAAAGAAGGTTAATTCCTGAAGCACTCAGGCGCTTGAAACAAGCAGTGAGCGTGACCCCGCCAAAAGCGATCCCTTTGCCGCAACTTCTTCATTCGTGGATAGCAAGTGAATGTAAACAATACATAGTTATTCACGCTACACCGCTGGGAAATTATAAACGTATTGATTCAGCAACTTGGGATATCGTGATCAGCGCTCTTTTGCAGAAAAGGAGAGTTATTCTTACTGGGAGCAATGCGCACGGAGATCGGCAACTTAATGCTGAGTTGCTTTCACGTATCCCACAAAGCCTAAAAAGTAACATCATCGATACTTCAGGGCAGTTAAACTTTGGGGAGCTCAGCACCTTACTGCAAGGAGCTGCATTGTATATTGGTGTAGATACTTCCATCAGCCATTTGGCTGCGGCATGCAATACGCCTTGTATCGTTTTATTTGGCCCCACGCCCCCTACTAATTTTGGGCCTTGGCCAAATGGGTATGTCGACGCTCAGCCTTATCGTTTTAAAACATCGGAGCAAACAGTAGGTAAGGTCACTATCTTGCAAGGCCCGGGTGAATGTGTGCCTTGTCGTAAGGCTGGCTGCGATGATTCTACAGTTGGGGTCAGTCAGTGCTTGCTGCAATTAAAGGCCGAAACGATTCTGCGTCATGCCCAACTTCAGCTCGGCGATTTAGCTGAAACGCCTTTTGACGCTGCATCTTAACTGGTCAAGGTAAAAGCCTAATGTTTTGCTAGGTTCTTCCAAGACGAGCTCTTGAGAGCTTCTAGCCTGACCTCTGCGAAGATAATGACTGTCAAACATGGAATGGCTTATTCCCCATTTGTTAAGGAAAGTTCTGCGGCCATTATTGCGATTCACTTTGCCTGTGCTCTTCGACATAAAGTGATAAATAAGGGAATCACCGGCACCGATAAAAATACGGCAGCCGATACTCCACAGCTTCATGGATAAATCATTGTCGCTACTCATTCCAGGACTAAATTCTGCGCTGAAACCCCCAATATCTATCCAATCTTTTTTTCTCATCACGAAGGGTGGCCAGGTGGAGCCCAACCAATCCGCACGTGTTAATGAAGGGGCCGCAGCGAGTAATCCAGCCTCATCAAAATCTTCTCGATCTGATCCGAAATTTGCAACGACTACACAGGCATTACCCGTGGCGCGAGGTTCGATTAATGTGCCTGACAGCATGAATGAGCGATCGCCAATCTCATCAAAACGAGCGGCGAGGTGCGCGTCCCATTCAGGGCAGCAATACATATCATCATTCAGGTAAACCAAGTAGTCGGATTCAGCTAGTTCTGCGCAGCGATTCATCGCCAAGCACACGCCTATGTTTTCGATGGAATAGGTATGAGGAATTCCCTGCTCGCGCACCCACGCTAGGGTTCCATCTGATCCATCATTCACGTGCACGATGACTTGGTGTTCGAATGTGGAATGTTTTTGAACACTGCTCAGGCAAAGTTTAAGCAATGCAAGATTATTCCAAGAGGGAATGAGAATGCTAAAGCGCATTATTATGGATCACTTATAACGAAAGAAAAGGTGAGTCAGATTGCTGCATTCTGACTAGGCGGGCATAAATCCCATCTTGTTCTAAGAGTTCACGGTGCGAGCCTATCTCGATGATTTCGCCCTCGGCGAGCACAATAATACGACTGGCTTTTTCTACTGTAGAAAGACGATGTGCAATCACTAGGGTAGTGCGATCTTTCATGAGTCCGTCTAGCGCGTCTTGCACATAGCGTTCCGATTCGGTATCAAGGGCTGATGTGGCTTCGTCTAAAACTAATACCGGCGCGTTCTTTAGAATGGCGCGAGCGATTGCAATACGTTGTCTTTGCCCACCAGATAAACGCGCTCCATTTTCTCCTATCAAGGTTTCGTAACCATTGGGGAGTGCTTCGATAAAACGTGCTGCATAGGCTGCATGTGCTGCAGATTCAATCTGCTCTCGAGATGCGTTGCGGAGAGGGCCATAAGCAATATTATTGGCAACCGTATCGTTAAATAGCAGAACCTCTTGACTGACTAAAGCGATATTTTTACGAAGCGCTTCAAGCTTAAGACACTCGAGAGGATGGTCATCTAGCAAGATTCTCCCTTCGGTAGGGTGCAGGAAGCGAGGTACCAGATTTGCAATGGTCGTTTTACCACTTCCCGAGCTTCCAACCAACGCTACGGTCTCTCCAGGTTGTATTGAGAAAGAAAGTTTTTTTAAAGCAGGTTTGCTTGAGCGAGAATAGGCAAAACCAACGCTATCAAAAACTAACTTTCCACGCACCCGTCCTGGATCAAATATCCCTTCATCGGTTTCACTAGGTGAGTCAATAAGATCAAACACACTTTCTGATGCAGCCAGTCCGCGTTGTAAGGACTCGCTGATATCTGATAAGCGTTTGAGGGGAGCCAACAACATGATCATCGCAGTTATAAAAGAGACGAAACCACCAACGGTATTTTCGTCTCGAGCTGTTTGCTCGATGGCTAGCCAAACAATGATTGCAATGGCTAAGGAAGCGACCAACTGTACAAGCGGCACATTCATGGCTGCCGCTGCTGAGTGCTTCATATTCATTTGACGCAGGCGGTTACTCACCTGCGCGAAGCGCTGAAATTCAGTCGTTTGGCCACCAAAAATCTTGATAACCTTATTACAGGCAATGGCCTCTCCCGTCACACTGGTTAAATCGCCAGAAGCTTGTTGAGAAAGGCGGCTGACATCTCGTAGTTTGCGATTAAAAATAGTCAGAATGATGCTGATGAAAGGGGCGGCAAGTAGCGTAATACTGGTGAGTTTCCAGTTCAACCAGAACAGCCATCCCAATAAACCAACGATAATAAAGGTATCGGTGACGAGATTAGTGACTACCCCGGTAGCTGCATTCATCACCTGGCCGACATCGTTAGTCAGGCGAGAAATAATGTTTCCGCTGGGGTGATCATCAAAAAAGCCACTAGGTAGGCTGATCATCCTTTCGAACATGCGATTGCGTAAATCCATGACCACCCGATTGCCTACCCAATTCATCGCATATTTCGAAATGAAATTGGTGACACCACGAATGAGAAATAAGCCAACGAGCGCGATCGGAACAAAAGTCTTCCAGCTTGGGTCTTTTTTTACAAAGCTTTGGTCTAGCATGGGCTTAAGCAAAGCAGGGAGGGCAGGCTCTGTGGCTGCGGTAAGAATCATCCCCAAAAGTGCAATAGCAAATTGCCATTTGTAGGGAAGAACCTGGCGTAACAGCCGAGTGTATAAAATTCGGCTTGAGCTCATTTCATCATGATAGGGCTAATAAATTCCATGCTCGGATTATACGGCCTAGTACGTATTATCTTCTGGGAATTGACCGAAGCAACGCCCCCCTCTATATTCGCACCATGGAACATGAACTGAGCCGCTTAGAACAGAAAATTTCACGCGTTGTTGAGCAGTGTGCCCGTGTGCGTTCGGAAAATATTGATCTGCGCCAGCAAGTTGCCTCTCAGAATGACGAGATCAAGCGCCTGAAGGAAAAGCTTGAGGAAAGTAGAGCTCGGCTATCGAACTTAGTCGACAGTCTTCCTGGATAAGAAAAAATGAGCGAAGAATCCCAACAGGTTGATATCACTCTTCTGGGCCACGATTACCAAGTGGCGTGTCCTTCAGGGCAAGAGGGAAAACTCATTGAAGCTGCGCAGTTACTCGATGCGCGCATGAGAGAAATTCAGCTAGCAGGTAAGCTGATCGGCAGCGAAAAAATTGCCATCATGTCAGCACTTAATTTGGCTTACGATGTTTTATTCTCGCCAGCGAGTAAAAGTTTCGATTTGCAAGATGCAAAGCGTAGAATAGCCGCTATGGAGCAGCAATTGGATAGCTGCTTCTTCGAACAAGATTCACTTTTTTAGTTTCGTTCCCTGCGGTGCTCGTTCGGGCTCAATATTCTTTGAACCGATAATCATCTGACCCGGGTGCTTGCCCACAGATTGCTAGTGCGCGCGTCCCACGCGGACGTACCTGAGGCGATCGGCCGGCGCCCACCTAATTTAGGTTTGGGTTCAAGATGCGGGTCTTAACGGCACTGTCGGGGAACCCCCCATTTTCACCATGGAATCTTTTTTGCATGGCCTATTGGCTAATGAAATCTGAACCAAGCGAGATCAGTATTGATGATCTTGCAAGTTTTCCTGATCAAACAGTGGGATGGTTTGGGGTCCGTAATTATCAAGCGCGTAATTTTATGCGGGATCAAATGCGGCCCGGTGATGGCGTGTTGTTCTACCACTCCAGCTGCGCGGAACCTGGGGTAGCCGGGCTTGCAGAGGTAGTGGGCGCCCCTTACCCAGATCCCACTCAATTTGAAAAAGGGGAGAAATATTTTGATGTAAAGGCTACACCAGCGTTACCTCGATGGTTTCAAGTGGATGTAAAGCTGGTTAAGAAAACACGCCTTCTCGCGCTCTCTGAAATTCGTTCTAATCCAGATCTTCAGGAAATGAAGATTTTGGCAAAGGGCAATCGTCTTTCTATTACCCCAGTCAGCCCTTCAGAATGGCGCACGATACAAAAGTTGATTAATCCCTAAATGGATTTCACTCTTTTACTTTTGTATTTCCCCATGGGGGCCTTGGTAGGCTTTATTGCAGGGTTATTAGGAGTGGGCGGCGGGGCCATCTTGGTTCCGGCTTTTTTAGTGGCGGCCCAGGCCGAAAACTTTCCTCCAGAACATGCTATGCACATGGCTTTGGGTACCTCATTGGCTTGCATTCTGGCGAGTAGTTTTTCGAGCGCCCGAACCCACCTTAAAAAAGGTGCAGTCCACATCGGAGTAGTCAAAGGAATGGCGCCAGCTATTTTTGCTGGAAGCTTAGGCGGAACCTTTCTGGCTGCTCGATTACCTGCAGCGCCTTTAAAATGGTTGTTTCTAAGCTTTCTGGTTTATGTGGCACAAGATTTGTTGCGCAAGCCTAAACCTGTGGCGCATGCCAGTTTGCCTGGACCCAGGGGTTTAGCTTTGATGGGCTTTTTAATTGGTGGCTTTTCTAGCCTAGTCGGTATCGGCGGTGCCTCACTTACCGTGGCTTTTTTGGTGTGGTGCAGCGTGGGGATGCACGAAGCAATTGGAACCTCAGCCGCGCTTGGTGTAGTGATTGCCCTGGCCGGTACTATTGGGTATATGGTGAACGGTTGGGGAATAGATCATTTGCCGCAAGGGAGTATGGGTTTTGTTTACTTACCCGCTTTTATAGGTGTAACGCTGACCAGTTATTTCGTGGCGCCCTATGGGGCGCGCGCAGCGCACAGACTGCCCGTTTTAACCCTTAGGCGCGTCTTTGCTCTTTTTCTATTGGTGGTTTCTTCGCGCATGGCTGCCGCTCAGCTTGGGTGGTAAACCATGGCGGTATCAAAGCAGTATTTGATGGGGGAGGCTAGGTCGAGGATAATAGAAAGCTTCCGCCTGTCTAGGTTCTCCATTAAGTCATGAACGCTGCTGTTTCCCCTAAAGATCTCGCTAACGCTCTTCGCGTTCTTGCCATCGATGCTGTTCAAAAAGCGAATTCAGGCCACCCTGGCATGCCAATGGGCATGGCAGAGATCGCCGAAGCGCTCTGGAATCGCCACCTTCGCCATCACCCCCATAATCCGCATTGGGTAGACCGAGACCGCTTTGTTCTTTCGAATGGGCATGGGTCAATGTTGCTATACGGCTTGCTGCATCTCACAGGATATGACCTGTCTGTGGATGATCTTAAAGCTTTTCGTCAACTGCATTCACGAACGCCAGGGCACCCAGAGTATGCGCTGACCCCCGGCGTTGAGACCACAACAGGACCCTTGGGGCAAGGCCTTGCGAATGCGGTAGGAATGGCCGTTGCCGAACGTATTCTAGCCGCAGAATTTAATCGCCCGAAGCACACTATTGTGGATCATCACACCTATGTATTTTTGGGTGATGGATGCTTAATGGAAGGAATTTCGCATGAAGTTTGCTCGTTAGCCGGCACCTTAAAACTCTCTAAGCTGATTGCTCTTTACGATGACAATGCCATTTCAATTGACGGCGATGTGGCTGGTTGGTTTGGTGATGACACTCCTTCGCGCTTCCGTGCCTACGGCTGGAATGTCATTGCTGCTGTGAATGGCCACGATGCCGATGCTGTGAGTGCAGCGATTGAGGCTGCTAAAAATTCAGATAAACCTACCCTTATTTGTTGCAAAACTAAGATTGGCAAAGGCTCGCCAGGCAAGGAAGGATCGGCCGATGCTCATGGCTCACCTTTAGGTGAAAAAGAAATTGCGGCTACCCGCGAAGCTCTGGGTTGGAATTTAGGGCCCTTTGAGATTCCAGAGAATATTCGTAATGCTTGGAATGCCAATGAGCGCGGCGCTAAACTGGAAGCAGAGTGGAATCTGCGTTTTGCGCAATACCAAAAAGCTTTTCCAGATTTGGCAGTTGAATTTCAGCGCAGAATCACGGGTGATCTGCCTTCAGCATGGGAACAGACCGTAGCGGCGATTGAGGCTTCAGCTCGCGAGAAAGCTGAAACAATCGCAACACGGAAAGCTTCACAGAATGCTATTGCTGCAATAGCGCCTGTCTTGCCAGAGTTAGTAGGTGGATCGGCTGATCTGACCGCTTCAAACCTCACCAATTGGCCGGGCATGAAGATTTTTACTTCTGCTCAAGGTGGCAATTACATCAACTATGGTGTGCGTGAATTTGGTATGAGCGCCGTCATGAATGGCTTGGCTCTTCATAACGGGGTCATCCCGTTTGCAGGCACATTTCTCACTTTCTCGGACTATGCGCGCAATGCGCTTCGCATGGCCGCCTTGATGAAATTGGGGGTGATTTTTGTATATACCCACGACTCTATTGGTCTGGGTGAGGATGGCCCCACACATCAACCGATTGAGCATGTTTCAAGCCTGCGTATGATCCCCGGACTGGATGTATGGCGCCCGGCTGATACCTTAGAAAGCGCTTATGCTTGGGTGTGTGCAGTTGAGCGTAATAATGGTCCAAGCGCGCTTGTTTTTAGTCGTCAAAACTTGCCCTACCTTAAAGATAGTGCACGCGAAGGAAAAGATATTCGTCGTGGTGGCTATATCGTTCGCGATAGCGGGGATGAACCAGAAGCGGTATTGATCGCAACGGGATCTGAAGTGACCTTGGCGCTTCAGGCGCAAGACTTGCTGGCATCTAAGGGCATAGACGTTCGTGTTGTCTCAATGCCTTGTACAGAAGTCTTTGATCGCCAAGATGCGGAATGGCATGAGCGCGTTCTGCCTAATGAGTTACCTAGAATTGCTATTGAAGCGGGTACAAGCGATTTCTGGCACAAATATGTTGGCCTAGATGGAAAAGTAATTGGCATAGACGTTTACGGTGAGTCAGCGCCTGCTGGCGAGTTGTTTAAACATTTTGGTTTTACAGCAGAGCGCGTGGCAGAGTCTGTTCGCGCCGTTTTATCCTGAGGGGAAAATATGACTATCAAGGTCGCAATTAACGGCTATGGCCGAATCGGCCGCAATATTTTGCGGGCATTGTATGAGTCAGGGCGTCAAAAGCATATTCAAATCGTTGCAATTAATGATTTGGGAAGCCCCGAAACCAATGCACATTTAACCCGTTACGATACTGCCCACGGACGCTTCAATTTCCCTGTTGCCGTTGAAGGTGGGAATTTGGTTGTTGCCGGAGACCAGATTAAAGTCTTTGCTGTTCGTAATCCCGCTGAATTGCCATGGGGAGATCTAGGCGTAGATGTGGTGCTGGAGTGCACCGGTTTGTTTACATCTAAAGAAAAGGCTTCTGCCCATCTCAAAGCTGGAGCAAAAAAAGTATTGATCTCTGCACCAGGTGGAAATGATGTAGATGCCACTATTGTGTATGGAGTGAATCACTCAGTTCTCAAGGCTTCTCATACCGTTGTTTCCAATGCTTCATGTACAACCAATTGCTTAGCCCCCTTGGTTCAGCCTTTGCATCGTGAATTAGGTGTTTTAAAGGGCCTCATGACGACGGTGCATTCTTACACCAACGATCAAGTATTGACTGACGTGTATCACACGGATCTGCATCGTGCCCGTTCTGCAACCCAATCTATGATTCCAACTAAGACAGGTGCTGCGGCTGCAGTGGGGCTAGTATTGCCTGAATTAAATGGAAAACTGGATGGTTTTGCTGTGCGTGTTCCTACCATCAACGTCTCATTGGTTGATCTGACGTTTGAAGCTGGGCGGCCCACCTCCGTGGAGGAAGTGAACGCCATCATGAAGGCGGCCTCTGAAAGTTCTGCATTAAAAGGTATTTTGAATTACAGCACGGCTCCTTTAGTTTCTGTCGACTTCAACCATGATCCTGCCTCTAGTACCTTTGATGCTGGCCTGACCAAGGTATCTGAAGGCAACTTAGTAAAAGTGCTGTCTTGGTATGACAATGAGTGGGGTTTTAGTAATCGTATGCTGGATACAACCACCGCTTGGATGGCAGCGAGCTAAATATTATGGAGTTTTTGCGCCTGAGTGAATTGGACCTTTCTGGAAAGCGTGTTTTGATACGTGCAGACCTGAATGTTCCGCTCGATCATGGCCGGATCACTGATGACACGCGTATTCAAGCGAGTCTGCCAGCTATTCAGCATGCAATTTCGGCCGGTGCTTCAGTCTTATTAATGTCGCACTTAGGCCGACCAACAGAAGGTGGCTTTGATCCAGCCTTGTCTTTGGCGCCGGTAGCACAGCGATTAGCTGAATTGCTCATGGCTCCCGTCTATCTGCATCAGGGAGAACTGGTCAGCGCACGCGCTCAACCTGGCCAAGTCGTGATGCTCGAGAATGTGCGCTTTCGGGTGGGGGAGAAAAAAGATGCACAGGCTTTAGCAAAAACCTATGCAGGCCTGTGCGATATTTTTGTAATGGATGCATTTGGAACAGCGCATCGGGCTGAGGCCTCCACGCATGGTGTGGGACTGTATGCTCCTATCTCCTGCGCTGGGCCGTTATTAGCAGACGAACTCGATGCCCTTAAGCGCGCACTCGAAGCGCCAGCAAAACCTCTGGTAGCCATCGTAGGGGGTTCTAAAGTCAGTTCCAAGCTATCGGTACTGACCGAATTAGCTAAGCGCGTAGATCAATTGATTGTGGGTGGTGGCATAGCTAATACCTTTATTCTAGCCGCAGGGGGAAAAATTGGTCATTCCCTAGCAGAGCCCGATCAAATAGATATTGCTAAAGAAATCATTGCTATGATGGCTGATCGTGGAGCGAGCGTCCCCATTCCAACAGACGTGATCGTGGGTAAAGCATTTGCTGCTGATACTGAGGCCACCACAAAATCAATAGAAGACATTGCTGCCGATGACATGATTTTTGATATTGGCCCAAATACCTCAGCGCAACTTGCTGAGATTATTGAGCGTGCGGGTACCATTGTTTGGAATGGTCCCGTAGGCGTGTTTGAATTTGAGCAATTTGCCAGCGGAACAGCGTTGCTTGCGCGTGCCATCGGTGCAAGCTCCGCATTCAGTATCGCTGGTGGAGGGGATACCTTAGCTGCGATCGCCAAATTTGGCGTGACTGATAAGATCTCTTACATTTCTACTGGAGGCGGGGCCTTTCTAGAGTTTTTAGAAGGTAAAACGCTTCCAGCTGTAACAATGTTGCAATCCCGAGCGAAAGCCTATCAGCAATGACGGCATTCCTTCTTTTTTACGTCGTGGTAGGAAGACCCCTGCTAAGACTTTTGGCTCCATAACAATAACGGAGATATGTTCATGACCCGCCGCACAAAAATTGTAGCTACCCTTGGCCCCGCCTCTAGTGATCCAGCTGTTCTCGAAAAAATGATACAAGCGGGTGTAGAAGTATTCCGGTTGAACTTCTCTCACGGAACTGAAGCTGATCATATTTCCAGGGCGGAATTGGTTAGGAGTGTGGCGACAAAGCTTGGTAAGACAGTAGGTATTTTGGCTGATTTGCAAGGTCCTAAAATTCGTGTGGGCAAGTTTGAGAATGGCAAGGCAACGCTCAAAACGGGCGGTATGTATTTGCTAGATGCCGAATGCACCATGGGCAACGATGAGCGTGCAGGACTAGACTACCCTGAGCTTCCCAACGATGTGCAATCTGGCGATACCTTGTTATTAGATGATGGGAAAATCGAGTTGCAGGTGGTTAAGGTTGAGGGCCCTGTGGTTTATACCCGCGTTATGCAAGGTGGTATTTTATCCAATAACAAAGGGATCAACCGTCGCGGTGGCGGCCTAACCGCCCCTGCGTTGACTTCTAAAGATTACGAAGACATTCGCACTGCTGCGCGTATGCAAGCAGATTTCTTGGCTGTTTCTTTTCCGCGCTCTGGAGAGGATATGCGTGAAGCGCGTACCTTGCTTAGAGCAGCCGGTGGGTCCGCTCAGCTGATGGCCAAAATTGAACGCGCCGAAGCAATGGATATGCTAGAAGATATTATCGATGCTTCCGATAGCATTATGGTAGCTCGAGGCGATCTCGCTGTAGAGGTGGGTGATGCAGCTGTGCCTGCTATGCAAAAACGGATGATCCGCGCGGCGCGTTTAAAAAATAAGGCAGTGGTGACAGCGACTCAGATGATGGAGTCCATGATCTCTAGCCCAGTTCCAACTCGTGCAGAGGTGTCTGACGTTGCCAATGCTGTGATAGATGGAACGGATGCGGTGATGTTGTCTGCAGAGTCTGCAGTGGGCCAGTTCCCTGTCGAAACCGTGCGCGCGATGGCTAGAGTATGTCAAGAAGCAGAAAAGGAAGTCCTCGCGCATCTTGATATAGAGAGCAATAAATTCGAGAGCAATATTACGCAGGTTGAAATGGCCATAGCGCATGCTGTTGTTTATACAGCCCGTCACTTGGGGGTAAAAGCGATTGCTGCACTGACTCAAAGTGGAACAACCGCGCGTTACATGTCATCGATGGATGTCGGCGTGCCTATTTACGCGATGTCTCCTTCTGAAGAGACTCAGCGTAAAGTGACTTTATTGAAAGGGGTATATCCCGTGGCTTTTGATCACGTTACGCGTGAGTCAGCAAAAGTTATGCAACTTGCTGAGGCCCGATTGAAAGAACTCGGAGCGGTAGAAGACGGCGATCTGATCATCCTTACAATTGGAGAGCCTATAGGTAAACCAGGAGGCACCAATACGATGAAAGTGATTCGAATTGGTAGCCAAGGTTAAGCTAATTAGTTCTGTAACGATTTTCCAGACTGACTTCCGGATTTTTGATGAGCGAATCACCCTCTACCTTATTTGAGAGCCATATTCCAAGCCTTCCTTTAATCGCTCGAGGCAAGGTTAGAGATGTGTATGCCCTTGGAGAAGATCACCTGCTTTTAGTGACGACAGATCGTTTGTCCGCATTTGATGTGGTGTTTCCAACTCCAATACCAGGTAAAGGAAGAATTCTTAATTCACTTTCAAACTTCTGGTTTAAGAAACTTGCGCATATTGTGACCAATCATCTCACGGAGATTGATCCTGAAAGCGTTGTGCAGTCTTCTGAGCGTGATCAGGTAAGGGGGCGAAGTGTGGTTGCCCACCGCCTTGAAGCGCTTCCTTTAGAGGCCGTGGCCCGTGGCTATATTGAAGGTTCAGGATGGAAAGAATATCAAGCGACAGGCTCTGTATGCGGTATTGCTCTTCCAGCTAAACTGCAGAGAGCATCCAAGCTTCCGCAACCCTTATTCACACCAGCGACCAAAGCTGCGGTAGGTGATCACGATGAAAATATAAGCTTCGAGATAGCTTGCGATTTGGTTGGCGTAGAGCGGGCCACGCAAGTGCGTGAGACTACGCTGGCGCTATATCAAGCTGCTGCAGATTATGCTGAGACGCGAGGTATTTTGATCGCAGATACTAAATTTGAATTTGGTACTGATAAAGATGGCAAGCTAGTCTGGATTGATGAAGCGCTCACGCCAGACTCTTCAAGGTTTTGGCCTACAGCGACCTATCACCCCGGAATCAGCCCTGATAGCTTTGATAAGCAGTTCTTGCGTAACTGGTTGGAGTCAACATCCTGGTCTAAAACACCACCCGCACCGGAACTGCCTCAAGAAATTGCGCTTGGAACAGCAGCGCGGTATCAAGAGGCTTTGGATAGATTGACAACCTAATATTCTCATTTGCTGGGCAGTCTGGTTTGCAACCATGACTTCCAGTCATTAAAAACCTCGGGACGAAGTGCGGCAATAACAGATCTTTGCCAGGGGTGGCCTGACCAAAAGTCATCTTGATAAAGCCCGCAATAATGCCCGCCAGCCTCATCTAGGATCAAAGAGCCTGCTGCGTAGTCCCACAGTTTTTGTCCTCCGTGTAAATAGACGTCGAAACGTCCCGCAGCTACATAACACCATTCTAAAGTGCTCGCACCAAAGTTACGATGTGAGGCATAGGGTGGTTGTTGTCCTAGCAAGGCCGCTAATTCTCTCGGCAGTCGTTTGAGATCAACTTCGCCAATAGATTCTCGAAGTGAAGCAGCCCCAGTTTGAATAGGCAGAGGCTCATCGTTCAAAAAAGCACCTTGGCCACGGGCTGCGCTGAAACATTCGTCTGCAACCGGGTCATAGACCACGCCTAAAACGGGTCTTCCAGACTGAAGAAATGCAACAGAAATGGCGAAATAAGGAATTCCGTTAGCAAAATTTGAAGAACCGTCTATGGGGTCAACACACCATAAACCTTTTTCTCCCGACTCCCAAAGTGCTTGTTGCTCGGACTCGCCCATTTCTTCACCAAGAAAAGGACATGGATGAATAAGTCCAAGCTCATGTATCAGTGCATCTTGCGCTGCCAAATCAGCTTGAGTGAATACGCTACCATCACTTTTGCGATGACGGGCCACATTTAAGTAGCGGGGCATGACTTCCAGAGAGGCTACGCGTTTCACTGCCTCTATAATTCGGGGAAGAAGGAGGGTCGTTGTGAGTTCCCCTGAATCAGGATGTCCAGAAGGGGTTTGAGAAGGCGTAATCGCCATGCGCGAGAACCTAATTAAGCCGAACTTGCATGCTAACATGGGGATTATTACTTTCTTCGTTCGCCATGCACACTCCCCGTTTTTACGTTCCAGTGCCCATGGCATCTGGGGAACAACTTAGTCTTCCAAGCCAGGCTGCACACCATGCGGTGCGCGTTCTGCGCCTGCGATTAGGTGATGCGGTTCAGGTTTTTGATGGAAGCGGAGCAGAATATCTCGGACATATCGAATTAGCAGAGGGGGATAAGTGTCACGTTCGACTGGGTGAACGTGTTTTCCCCTCCGTAGAGTCCCCTATTTCCATTCGACTTGGCCAAGGTCTTACCCAAGCAGATAAATTTGATTGGGTGCTTCAGAAGGCTGTTGAATTAGGGGTGGACTGTATTGACCCCATCCAAATGAAACGATCCATTGTTAGGCTGGATAAGGACCGGGCGCAAAAAAAACTGGGGCATTGGAGTGGTGTAGTGATTGGTGCAGCCGAGCAATCGGGAAGGGTCAAGGTTCCTGAAGTGAGTCCGGCTGCAATACATATTGAGCAATGGATCGCAAGCCTCCCTGATGGTCCCCTGCGTGTTCGCTTAGCGCCTGACGTGAAAGCGACATTTGCCCAACTGACCCCACCTACGTCGGGGGTGATTCTCGTTGTTGGACCAGAGGGGGGATTTGACCTTTCAGAAATACAATTGCTGGAGGAAGCTCAGTTTGTCAGCGTGTCATTAGGCCCGCGCGTTTTGCGAACAGAGACAGCTGCATTAGCTGCTATCACTAGCTTGCAGTCTTGGTTCGGTGATTTTCGATTAACCACCCTATAATTCCGTTATGACTTATTCCGAAAATTTTGTTGAGTGGTTCCGGGCAGCTGCTCCCTATATCCATGCTTTCCGAAATCGCACTTTTGTAATCGCATTTGGTGGAGAGTGCGTGACCGATGGACATTTTATTGATCTCGTTCATGATCTCAATCTACTTGAAAGCCTTGGCGTTCAATTAGTACTTGTCCACGGCGCAAGACCACAAATTGATGCACGCCTCAAAGAACGTGGAATTGTCCCTAAAATGGTGGATGATCGCCGTGTTACCGACGACGATGCTTTGCATTGTGTGGTTCAAGCTGCGGGCGCAGTGTGCTTAGAGATTGAAGCTTTGCTCTCTCGGGCGGTCGCAGACTCACCTATGGCTGGCTCTGGCATTCGCGTCGCAAGTGGAAATTTCATTACAGCGCGTCCTGTCGGGGTGCTGCAGGGAGTAGATTTTCAGCATACCGGCTTTGTTCGAAAAGTGGATGCAGTGGGTATTAAACGCCGCTTAGAAGACGATGAGATTGTGGTTTTGCCACCGCTGGGTTACTCCCCAACGGGTGAAATTTTCAATTTAACCCTTGAAGACGTCGCCACTGCGGCGGCTATTGCGCTGGAAGCTGAGAAACTGATTTTTTTATGCGAGTCCTCTGGGGCTGTGGATGGTGAAGGGGTCGGAGTGACTGAATTATCTGTCTCTGGGGCGATGCAGCTCTTGGAGGATCAGCCAAATCAGTCTGAAGATGTGCGTATTTTCTTACCGTGTGCTGCCCGTGCTTGTAAAGCAGGCGTTGGAAGAACGCACCTGATCAGTCGCCATGTAGACGGAGCGTTGATTCAAGAATTGTTTACTCGGGAGGGGGTGGGGACAATGGTTCGTCCTGATATTCCAGACGTCCTGAGGGCAGCTACTTCTGTAGACATTCCGGGAATAATTAGTCTGATTGAACCCTTAGAGGCAGACGGTATTCTAGTTAGGCGGGATAGAGATCTTCTCGCACAAGAGATCAAAAGGTTCTGGGTACTGGAATATCAAGGTGAAATCATTGGGTCTGTTGCCCTGTATCCCTTTACTGAAGAAGGGTCTGCAGAATTGGCTTGTCTTGCAATTAACCCAGATCATCGTAACTATGGCCGGGGTGATAGTTTGCTTAGGCATGTGGAATACCAGGCTCGGCAGCGCGGCATTAATAGATTGTTTTTACTCAGCACCCGAACAGGTCAATGGTTTGAGGAGCGTGGGTTCCAAGAGACGGGGGTTGATCAATTGCCGCAGCGTAAACAGGAACTCTATAACTTTGAGAGACGCTCCAAGATTTTTGTAAAAAATATTGGTACGAATCCTATTACAACTACGTCACTACCGAGTACTAATCAACAAAGAAGTGAGCGCCATGCCGGTGGTTCTCACCAACATAAATAACTCAAGGAATGATTGTATGAGTCGCATGGTTAACTGCATCAAACTGGAACGCGAAGCGGAAGGCTTAGATCTACCGCCCTATCCCGGGGAATTGGGGAAACGCATTTTTGAGAGTGTTTCTAAAGAAGCTTGGAAGGCATGGTTAGAGCATCAAAAAATGCTGATTAACGAAAATCGCTTAAATTTAATGGACGCCCGCTCGCGTCGTTATTTACAGGATCAAATGGAAGCTCACTTTTTTGGCCAAGGTGCAGAGCAAGCTTCAGGTTTTGTTCCTAAGTAACGAGAAAAGGTATTAGGTTGCCGAGCCGGAAAACTCAGCTAATACCTCTTCAGCATGCTCTTGTAGAAAACTTTTGAATGCTCGAGCTACAGGGGGTAAGCGTTTTTCTTTAAGATGCACTAAATGCCAATCGCGCACCACAGGCATTCCTTGAACGGGAAGAATGACTAATGAGTTGGTTTGTAACTCTAGCTTAAGGGTATGAAGCGAAAGAAGGCTGATGCCCATTCCTGCAATCACCGCCTGTTTGATTGTCTCATTACTACTCATTTCCATTCTGGCCTGCACCTTCAAGCCATTTTCGGTAAAAATCCTTTCCAACAAGTGTCGCGTTCCTGAGCCCTTTTCTCTCACGATCATCGGTTCTTCTGAAATACGTTGAACAGATAGGCGCTTGGCGTTAGTGAAGCGATGACCGGGTGGCGCAATGAATACGTGTGGGTTTTTGGCAAAGGGCTCAGAAATAACTGAAACCTCCCCGGGTGGCCTTCCCATGATGACCATATCTACATCGTTGTCGGCAAGTTGCTCAAGAATACGCTCGCGATTTCCTACACTGAGCCTTAATTGAACATCTGGGTGGGCATCACAAAAGCGCGCCAACAACATGGGCATAAAGTATTTAGCAGTAGAGATGATGGCTATATCCAGCCGACCGCGAACACCTTGACGCAGGCTATCCATTGCTTCTTTTGTTTCGCGAAGCTGGCGGGCAACTATGCGACAGTGATGGTGTAGTTCTTCTCCCGCCTCGGTGAGATGAATTTTTTTCCCTACCTGTTCTAGCAATGGCAAACCCACCGTGTCTTCCAATTGGCGGATTTGCATTGAAACTGCAGGCTGGGTTAAATGGAGCTCTTCCGCAGCGCGCGAAAAGCTAAGGAGTCGAGCTACCGACTCAAATATTTGCATCTGTCTAAAAGTGAAATGCACCGCTCAATCCGCCGAGTATCTGCTTTAAATGTCATCCTTGAGTTGATAATAGGGTGTTGCTACCCCAATAATCAATCAAAAAATCAGCAAAATTGATTCATTTGATACAGATCATGCCACTTAAGTTGGCTTCGCTTGCTAAACTTAACAAGTTTTTTAACTAAAAGAGACGTCTCACACATGGCCCTTATTTCCCTTCGACAACTTCTTGACCACGCAGCTGAGCATGATTATGGCGTTCCGGCATTCAACGTCAACAATCTGGAACAGTTCCACGCCATCCTTCAAGCAGCAGACGAAACAGATAGTCCGGTCATTATGCAGGCTTCTGCAGGAGCTCGAAAATATGCGGGAGAGCCTTTTCTGCGGCATATGCTCATGGCTGCCATTGAGATGTATCCCCATTTGCCTATCGTGATGCATCAGGATCATGGGGCGAGCCCTTCAGTCTGTCAGCGTTCAATTCGGTCTGGGTTTTCCAGTGTGATGATGGATGGTTCGTTGATGGAAGATATGAAAACTCCCGGAAGTTTTGACTACAACGTAGATGTGACGAGCCTGGTAGTACGAATGGCTCATGCGGTTGGTGTTTCTGTAGAGGGAGAGTTGGGCTGTTTGGGTTCACTAGAATCAGGTATGGCTGGCGATGAAGATGGATCAGGTGCAGAAGGTGTTCTTTCGCATGATCAATTGCTGACAGACCCCGATGAAGCGGCGAGATTTGTGGCGGCTACAGGTGTGGATGCGCTCGCAATTGCGATTGGTACTTCGCATGGCGCTTATAAATTTACCCGCAAACCAACCGGCGATATTTTGGCGATTCAACGCATTAAAGAAATTCATGCCAAGATTCCTAACACCCATCTTGTGATGCATGGCTCGAGTTCGGTGCCCCAGGATTGGTTGGCAATCATTCGCGAAAATGGTGGAGATATTAAAGAGACCTATGGTGTTCCTGTTGAAGAGATTCAAGAAGGAATTAAGCATGGTGTGCGAAAGATCAATATTGATACGGACATTCGTCTTGCTATGACGGGGGCACTGCGTCGAGCTTTAGCGAAAGACCCTTCAGAGTTTGATCCTCGTAAATACATGAAAGATGCCACAGCAGCAGCAAAAGAGATTTGTAAGCTACGCTATGACGCTTTTGCTTGTTCGGGTAAGGCTTCAAAAATTGTTCCGTTACCGCTTGAGGCAATGGCGGATCGATACGCTAAAGCGAAAAAATAAAATTTATTTGGATTGGGTGACGTTCAAACAAAAGGGGGCTTGTAGCCCCCTTATTGTTTTATGAGGAACCTAAAAGTTTAAGCGGTTGCCCTCACCAAGCCACCCACACTAGCAAGGGAAGTGCTGCTGATAGCAGAACCCTTGGTCAGATTCGTTTCTAAGTTTTGTAGGAAAGCCTGCAAGGTGGGTTGGGTGCCTGGTAAACCTTGAGGGATACCTAAAACATTCGTGTTGGAGCCTGAGTCATTCGTACTTCTGGCATCTACTAGATTTTGGAAGGCGTTGCTCAGTGCTTGGAGAGCGGGGTGGGCGTTGTTGCTACCAGAACCAGTATCACCAGAATCAGTGGTACCTGATGAGGCGTTATTTTTACCCAACTGATTCAATAGATTTTGAACGCCAGTTTCGATAGATGAATAAGGATGACTGGAACTGGGTGAGTTCGTGTTGCCTGATGCGCTGCTTGTACTTTGAGCACTATTTACGGCCCCCATGAGAGCGTGCATGAATTGGAACATGGCTTGCTGATTGCCGCCGCTGCTACTCGCTGCGCCTGCAGCACTGCCATCATGATCGCCATCAGAATCTGTCCCAATTGGGGTGGCCCTAGAGGTGGAACCAGATTGTGCTGCTGAAGTAGAGGTTATTGTCGGTGTAGCATTCACTTCAGCCGCTGAGCTGGTCGAAGCAACTGCGCCGCCTGAAGCGGGGGAAGCGACGCCTGCTTGTGAAAGTGCTGACTGAATGGTTTGCATCAATGCCGTTGCGGGGTCAGCGTTTGTAGCGCTCGTTTCTGCCGTATCAGCATGTTGACGGTGGCCATGGTGCGCTTTTCCGGCAGCCGAGGAGGCAGATGCACTGGCCGTGTTTGACGCACCAAAAATGGCTTGATTGAGGCTTTGTCCCAAGGACACTGGACTGCTTGACATGGCTTTACTCCCTTATTGGATACAATTTCTCTACAACTAACTAACGGTCATAAAAATAAAAACTGAGGGTGAATGAAAAAATAATTTTTTTAAACCTGACGGGAGGCTGACAAAACGATTGTTTGTAAAAATGGGCCAAAAGGATCCTTGATAACCCTTTCGACCTTATTGCCAGCGGTGGTAGCATCCTTGTTTATCTGATTGCAGCTTCAATGCTGTATTGAAATACCATGCCTCTTGTCAGTCATAACCCTGCTAACGGCGAAGTCATCGCCCAATTTCCCAGTTGGGATACTCCTACCCTGATAAACATTTTGGATGGCGCAGAGCGCAGCCAACAGGGCTGGAAAGTCCAAGGATTTACTTTACGCGCTCAAGTTTTAAAAAAACTTGCCGAGCTGCTGAGAAAGAATGTTGAAAGTCTTGCTAAGCTCGCAACGCAGGAGATGGGGAAGCCACTCTTTGAGGCTCGAGCTGAGGTAAACAAGTGCGCGATGATTTGCGATTTCTACGCAGACCATGCTGAAGGATTTTTATCCGACATTCATGAACATACTGAAGCTTCCCGCTCTTATGTTCACTATGAACCACTGGGAATTATCCTCGCGATTATGCCTTGGAATTTTCCATACTGGCAGGTAATGCGATTTGCTGCTCCGGCATTGATGGCAGGTAACGCCGTTGCCTTAAAACACGCTCCTAATGTGCAGCAGTGTGCAGAGGCTCTTGCTAAGCTATTTGTAGAAGCGGGTTTTCCAAAAAGCTTATTTTCAAATTTACAAATCGAAGTAGATCTGGTTGAACAAGCGATGGCGCATCCAGCAGTTCACGCTGTTGCTATGACAGGATCAGAGCGAACAGGGCGAAGTGTCGCTGCTTTAGCGGGCACTCTTCTTAAAAAATGTGTACTAGAACTTGGTGGTTCAGATCCCTTTATAGTTCTAGCAGATGCCGATCTTGACTTTACTCTTGATCGAGCTGTGCAGTCTCGATTCAGCAATGCAGGTCAGGCTTGTATTGCAGCTAAACGATTTATTGTTGTTCCTGAAATTGCAGAGCGCTTTGTTGAAGGATTAGTTGCGCGAGTGTCCAATCTTAAGGTGGGTGATCCGCTTGATGCAGTAACAACTGTTGGCCCCTTAGCGCGAGAGGATTTACGTACCCAATTACACGAGCAGGTAAAAAGAACCCTTGATCTTGGCGGGGTGTCTTTGCTGGGATGCCAGGTTATTCAAGGCCCAGGATATTTCTATGCGCCTTCGGTGATTGATCATGCCCCTACTCAATCCCCTGCGCGCCAAGAAGAGCTCTTTGGACCTGTCGCGGTCGTTGTTCGCGCGCAAGATGAAGCTGATGCTTTGCGCATCGCCAATGAAACGCGGTTTGGATTAGGGGCAAGTATCTGGAGTAGGGATGTTGAGCGGGCTGAGCGCCTTTTAAGTGAGATTCAGGCGGGACTGACTTTTGTGAATAGTATTGTGAAATCTGATCCGCGTCTTCCCTTTGGCGGAGTAAAAGCCTCAGGGTTTGGGCGAGAACTGTCCTTCCATGGGATACGTGAATTCTGTCAGGCACGCACCGTTTGGATTAGTCACTCTCCTGCTTAATCTATTGAGCTTTTTTCTAAGCCCCCAAGAATAAGCGGTAAGCTGGATTAAAAGTTTCTTCGGTCCATCCATAGCTCATCTGATTCAAGGCTTGATGAAATGCTGCTTTATCATCAGGTGATACCTGTAAGCCTACTAAAACTCTTGCAGTGTCCGCGCCATGATTGCGGTAATGGAATAAAGAAATATTTCTTTGCTGACCTAATGCGTGAAGAAAATCCATTAAGGCTCCGGGGCGCTCAGGAAACTCGAAACGATAGAGTAATTCGTCACCGGCTTGAGGGGCGCGACCTCCCACCAAATGTCGAATATGTAATTTCGCCATTTCATTATCAGAAAGATCAACGGTGGCGATGTTGGCTGCGTTTAAGTGAGAGAGTAGCTCTGGTAACTCGTTGCGATTGCGCACATTTACCCCAACAAAAACTTGTGCTTCGCGTTGGTCTGCATAGCGATAATTAAACTCAGTGATATTGCGCTTACCTAAGAGTTCACAAAAACGTCTAAAGCTGCCAGGCGTTTCTGGAATCGTCGCAGCGAAAATGGCTTCACGATGCTCGCCGAGCTCAGCGCGTTCAGCTACAAAATGCAATCGATCAAAATTCATGTTTGCGCCGCAAGCAACGGCGACCAAAGTTTGATTGCGTACACCGGTTTTTTCAACCCAAGCTTTTAAACCTGCTATTGCAAGCGCCCCAGCTGGCTCGAGAATAGATCGGGTATCGTCGAAAACGTCCTTGAGCGCTGCGCAGATAGCGTCTGTATCAACGAGTATCATCTCGTCCACGACATCTTTGCAAATTCGGAAGGTTTCTTCTCCCACAAATTTCACTGCAACGCCGTCAGCAAATAATCCGACTTGATCTAAACGGATGCGCTCACCTTTTTCTAAAGAAAGAGTCATCGCATTAGAGTCAACGGGCTGCACCCCTATAATTTTTGTGTGAGGGGAGATTCTTTTGATGTAGCTGCCCACACCTGCAATGAGCCCTCCCCCACCCACCGCCAGAAATACTGCATCAATGGGCTTGGAGTGTTGACGAAGAATTTCCATGCCGATTGTCCCTTGGCCCGCAATGACATCGGGATCGTCATACGGATGGATGAAAGTGAGCCCCCGTTCATGACCAAGTTTTACTGCATACCGATAGGCTTCTTCATAAGACAGCCCCTCTAAAATGACTTCCGCCCCACGGGCTTTGACGGCATCTACTTTAATTTGCGGTGTGGTGATAGGCATCACAATAGTGGCCTGAGTGCCCAAGCGTTGCGCTCCAAGAGCCACCCCTTGTGCATGATTACCTGCACTTGCGGCGATGACCCCACGAGCAATGTCTGCTGGGGACAGTTTCGCCATTTTGTTATAAGCACCGCGAAGCTTAAACGAGAATACAGGCTGAAGATCTTCTCGCTTTAATAAGACTTGATTGCCCGTGCGTTTGGAAAGGCGCGGCGCCTCGGTAAGAGGGCTTTCAATAGCCACGTCATAGACCTGGGCCTTAAGAATTCTTTCTAGATAATCGCTCATGACTGGATTGGAGAGTATGCTTTTAACCTTACATCGTGACAGAAAAACCATGAACCAGGATGCTTTAAAGAAATCCGCTGCCGAAGCAGCACTGAAAGAGATACCTGAGGATGCCATCATTGGCGTTGGAACAGGATCTACGGTGAATCATTTTATTGATGGACTTGCCCAAATGCGAGGAAGAATTGCAGGGGCTGTATCTAGTTCTGAAGCCAGTTCAAAACGTCTTAAGGCTTTGGGGATAGAGGTATTTGATCTCAATAACGTCAATGAGTTGCCAGTGTATGTGGATGGTGCAGACGAAATCACGCGCCATATGCATATGATCAAAGGGGGTGGAGGCGCTTTGACCCGTGAAAAAATAGTGGCTGCTGTTGCCAAGCGTTTTATTTGTATTGCAGATACAAGCAAATTGGTGGGGCGCTTGGGAAACTTTCCTCTACCCGTTGAAGTCATTCCTATGGCGCGCTCTTATGTGGCTAGGGAGTTAATGAAACTTGGTGGCCAACCCGCTTTGCGCAGCGGGTTTGTAACGGATAACGGTAATGTGATCCTTGATCTGCATCACTTAGACATTATGAATCCTATTGAATTGGAAGGCATCATCAACCAAATCGCTGGGGTGGTCACTTGCGGTTTATTTGCACGCCGAGCAGCTGATGTGTTGTTGCTGGCAGATAGTTCTGGGATTCAGCGTCTTTTAGCAGAGCGATAGGGAAGATACATAGATGGGCAATGAGCATACAAGCAAACAGTTTGATAATGAATTGGAATCTATTCGGGCCCGCGTACTTCAGATGGGTGGTTTGGTGGAGCAGCAAATAACCCTTGCTATTGAGGCGCTTTCAAATGGAGATGTTGATCTCGCTGAGCACGTCAATGCGCAAGATCACGAGGTGAATCGACTTGAGGTCACGATCGATGAAGACTGTACAAATATTATTGCTCGGCGGCAACCTGCAGCGGGAGATCTGAGGCTGATCGTTGCTGTGATTAAAACCATCACGGATTTAGAGCGCATCGGCGATGAGGCAGCCAAAGTAGCTAGAATGGCTAAAATGGTGCACAGCTCAGATCGTTTGTACCGTCCGCGTATAGTGGAATTAAGGCATGCAGCGCAAATTGCGATTCAGATGTTGCATATGAGTCTTGACGCCTTTGCCAGACTCGATACGGTATCGGCAACTCAGGTCCTGAAGGACGATAGGCAAGTGGATGATGCTTTTCGCGGCATTCTGCGCCAACTGATTACTTTTATGATGGAAGATCCCCGCACCATCTCGCCCTCGATTGAAATTCTTTTTGCAGCTAAAGCGCTCGAGCGTATTGGTGATCACGCAAAAAATATTGCTGAATACGTGATCTACTTTGTGAAGGGCAAAGATGTGCGCCACATTGATGTGTCAGAAGTCGAACGCGCGGTAATGGAGTAAAGCCTATTTAATTTCATACTTCGGCTTGGGTTTTACCAATCATTGAGCTCATTAAGTCGGCAAATCGCTCACCTTGAACGGTGACATGTGATCGAATGGCCAAAGCAGCCTGATCTTCGGTGCCAGCACAAATCGCTTCTACCACTTCCCCGTGTTCGGAAAAAGAACTGATGACCCGCGAACGGACCCGGAGTTGAAGTCTGCGATAGGGGCGAAGTCGACGACTCAAAGCCAAAGCCTGTTCTTCCAAGAAGTCGTTATGTGAGAGCTTGTAGAGCATGTGATGAAAGCTTTCATTGCGCAGATAGTAAGCTTCCGGGTCATTGGCTGTAACCGCTTCTTCGCACGCAAGATGGGTTAAACGAAGTTGGGCTAATTCCTCTGGCGTAGATCTTCGGGCAGCGAGTCTTGCACAAAATGCTTCGAGTTCCGCCATGACATCAAACATTTCTACCAATCGTAAAGCACTGATTTGAGCAACGCTCGCTCCTCGACGGGGGCGCATCGTGATGAAGCCGGCTGCACCCAGCTGGATGAGTGCTTCTCGCACAGGGGTTCGAGACACCCCATAGCGCTCAGCAAGCTCTATTTCGTCAAGCTTGCTCCCTGGAGCATAAATCCCTGTTGCTATGGCCTCACCAATTCGGTCAGCAAGCGTTGCCGCCAAACTAGGCGATTGTGAGTCTTGATCAAGTTGTGCAGTATCCATAGTCGTATTGTATGCCTTGATTCGAAAAAAGAATACAAACAGATTAAATATGTATACAATATCGTAAGAATAGAATACATATTGATGTTTTTAAACGTTCAGCAATGATCACGATAAGAGGAGATTTCTATGGGTATCGATCGTCGACAGTTCTTGCAAACAGGCCTAGCTTTAGCACCCTTGGCCAGTCCATTCGCTGGATTGATGGGAGGGGTGAGTGCTTTTGAGGCCATGGCTGCTGAAGCGACCACCTTAAAGATTTCACACCAATTCCCTGGTGGAAGTGCTTCCGATGGCGATTTCCGTGACCGTCTATGCCAGCTGTATGCGCGTGAACTTGAAAAACGTAGTAACGGCGCCCTTAAAGCAGCGGTATTTGCCAATTCTTCGCTGATGAAAGTTAAAGCGCAATTTAGCTCGATGCGAAAAGGTGGGCTAGATATGAGCCTAGTTCCTTTAAATTATGCGGGCGGTGAAGTTCCTGAGGTCAACATTGGATTAATGCCAGGCGTGGTGACTTCCTATGAGAAAGGCGCTGCATGGCATAAAGCTGAAGTAGGTAAGGCATTGTATGATCTGCTGGCTGACAAAGGTGTGTTACTGGTCAGCTGGATCTGGCAAGCAGGTGGGGTGGCTTCTCGTAACAAGGCCATTATTGAGCCAGATGATGTGAAAGGTTTAAAAGTTCGGGGCGGGGGCCGCGAAATGGATATGGTTCTGAAGCAAGCAGGTGCCGCGGTTCTGGATCTGCCTTCAAGCGAGATCTACGCTGCTTTGCAAACTGGGGCGCTAGATGCTGCCTACACTTCGAGCACCAGCTTGATTTCATTCCGTTTGGAAGAAGTCGCAAAAAATCTCACAACAGGTCGCGGACATACCTATTGGTTTATGTTTGAGCCGTTGATGATTTCTCGCCAAGTCTTCGAGAAAATGGGTAAGCCCGAGCAAGATCTCATTATGTCTTTAGGTGCTGAAATGGAAAAATTTGCTTTAGATAACGCAAAAGCAGATGACCAATCAGTGGCCTCAATCTATACCAAGGCTGGCGGAAAAGCCTATGACATGAGCGAGTCCGTTGTTAAAAAATGGCAGGATATTGCGCGTGAAACGGCATGGAAGGACTATGCAGCGAAGAGCGAAAGTTGCGCAAAAATGCTTAAGTTGGTTGAGAAGGTACTGTGAGCGGCGGTCTTCCTTCAGATCTTCAGCCAGAACTCGTCAATGCACCCGGAATATTGGGTGCGTTGGCCAGAGCGCTATCAGGGGTTCATGCCCTGATAATGCGTCTTTCCATGCTGGCTTTATTAGCAGCATGTATTGTTTTGGCTACCAGTGTCTTTCTGCGTTATTTCTTAAAAGTGCCTACTGACTGGCAGGACGAGGTTTCCGTATTCTTGCTGGTGGGGGCAACTTTCTTAAGCTCAGGCTTTGTTCAAGAACGTAGGGGACATATTGGCATTGAAGCGGTTGCGAGCCTACTCCCTCCTTCAATCAATAAACTTCGTGAGTACTTTTGCGATTTAGGGTCCTTCGCATTCTGTCTGTTTTTTACCTGGAAATCGTGGACACTTTGTTATGAAGCGTGGGATGAAGGTCAAACCACCTCATCATCCTGGGCCCCCTCTTTGGTGATTCCGTATGGACTGATGTCAGTTGGGATGACATTGCTCACTCTGCAACTACTCATTCAGTGCGCGGCGATCTTTTTTGGTCCGCGGACCCAATCGGGAGAAACACAGTGACTGTAGGCGAAATTGGAATTTTATATGGCGCTGGCACGCTTGCACTCATGTTCACCGGGATGCCGATTGCCTTTGCCTTAGGCTTGATCGCGGTGATCTTTATGTTTGGTTTTATGCCGCCCTCATCCCTGGACACGGTGACACAAAATGTCTACGAAGAAATGGCGAGTATTACGCTTCTTTCCATCCCTTTATTCATTTTAAAAGGGGCGGCGATTGGACGATCAAGGGCAGGCGCAGATCTTTACTCAGCCATTCATGCTTGGTTAAATAAGGTGCCCGGCGGTCTAGGAATCGCCAATGTTTTTGCTTGTGCGCTTTTCGCAGCAATGGCAGGTTCAAGTCCGGCAACCTGTTCAGCAATTGGGGCTGCGGGGATACCTGAAATGCGCGCGCGGGGCTACTCGCCAGGGTTTGCGGCGGGCATTATTGCCGCTGGCGGAACGCTGGGGATTTTATTGCCCCCCTCAATTACCATGATTCTGTACTCTGTTGCAGCGCAAATTTCACTGGGTAAATTATTTTTGGCAGGTATTATTCCTGGGGTTCTTCTGGTGGTGCTGTTTTGTATTTACACCGCATGGCAATTCACCCGAGAGTATGCAGCAGCCAAACAAGCTTTCGATGCAACTGGCAAAGAATCCGCATACCTTGTTACTCATGCGTACACCTTTGCTGAAAAGACCAGCATGCTGCCCAGGGTTGTACCCTTTGTAACCTTACTGCTTGGAGTGATGGTCGCACTCTATGGAGGTTTCGCAACCCCTTCTGAAACAGCAGGCCTGGGTGCGATATTGGCATTAGGTTTGGTTGCTGTGGTGTATGGTCTTTGGAGACCTAAAGACCTTGCCCCAATCATTGAAGTGACGCTCAAAGAAAGTACGATGCTCATGTTCATTATTGGGATGTCATTGTTGTATTCCTATGTGATGAGTTATTTGCAAATTTCGCAAAGCGCTGCCCAGTGGATCGTAGCTCTTCAACTATCCAAATGGAGCCTATTAGTCACCATATTGCTTCTGGTAGTCGTTCTGGGATTCTTCCTGCCGCCGGTATCGATTATTTTGATGACAGCGCCAATCTTGTTACCGCCACTTAAAGCTGCCGGTTTCGACTTGATCTGGTTTGGGATCGTCATGACCATAGTGATGGAGATGGGATTGATTCATCCTCCGGTAGGTCTAAACATATTTGTTATACGTAATGTGGCCCCAGATATTCCTCTTGGAAAAGTGATTTATGGTGTGCTTCCTTTTGTTGGATTGATGATGTTGGCAATCTTAATACTCTGCCTTTTCCCGCAATTGGCTACGGGTCTACCTGATTGGGTTTTTGGCGCCGCTGCGTGAGGAATAGGTTGTAATGACAAGGTCTGAGCGACTGAGCAAGATCGCCCATTTTCGTGATGGTCGACACATTCCTTCTGATCGAATGGTTGAGGCATTAAATGCCCTCATTGAGCCAGGGGATCGCGTTTGTGTAGAAGGAAATAACCAGAAACAGGCTGACTGGCTTGCGGAATGTTTGGCGAAGACCGATACCGCTGCCGTGCGAAATTTGCACTTAGTACAATCTGTTCTGGCTTTGCCAGAGCACCTTGACATTATTGAGCGAGGTCAGGTTGAGCGCTTAGATTTTTCCTTCTCAGGCCCACAGGCAGGTCGTCTAGCCCGTCTCTTAGAAAAAGGAGCGATTCGCCTAGGTGCCATTCACACCTACCTCGAACTCTTCGCCCGTTACTTTGTAGATCTCACACCGCAGGTAGCGTTGGTTGCAGCTCAGATGGCTGATCGTGAGGGGAATCTTTACACCGGACCCAATACGGAAGATACCCCTGCAATTGTAGAAGCGACAGCTTTTAAGCAAGGGATCGTCATCGCTCAAGTGAATGAGATTGTTGACGTACTTCCTCGAGTTGATATTCCTGCGAGTTGGGTACATTGCGTGGCAAAAGCGCCACGTCCTCATCACGTTGAACCCTTATTTACGCGTGACCCAGCCTTAATCACTGAGGTTCAAGTCCTTATGGGCATGATCGCTATTAAGGGTTTGTATGCAGAATACGGTATTACTCGACTCAATCATGGGATTGGTTTTGACACTGCAGCGATTGAATTACTTCTTCCAACCTATGCTGCATCGCTTGGGTTGAAAGGAAAAATTTGTACACATTGGGCCCTAAACCCTCATCCCACATTGATTCCAGCTATCGAAGCAGGATTTGTAGAGTCAGTGCATTGCTTTGGATCAGAAGTGGGTATGGAGAACTATGTGGCAGCCCACCCTGAGGTATTTTTCTTAGGAGAAGACGGCAGCTTGCGTTCTAATCGTGCTTTTTGTCAGGCTGCGGGCCACTATGCATGTGATCTCTTTATTGGTTCTACCCTGCAAATCGATCTGCAAGGGAATAGTTCGACCGCTACGAAAGGCCGCATCACAGGCTTCGGAGGTGCGCCTAATATGGGGGCAGATGCAAGAGGACGGCGTCATGCTAGTCCGGCTTGGTTGCGCGCAGGAGCTGAGAGTCGTGCCGCAGGCGGAATGCCTAGAGGCAGGAAACTCATCGCACAAACCGTTGAGACTTTTAAAGAACAAATGCAACCCACCTTTGTAGAACGTCTTGATGCCTGGGACTTAGCAGAGAGTGCTGGCTTAGATTTGCCGCCCGTGATGATCTACGGAGACGATCTAACGCACTTGATTACTGAAGAGGGAATTGCACATCTCTCGCGTTGCCACAATGCTGAAGATCGCGAGCAAGCCATTCGTGGTGTGGCTGGATTTACTCCAGTTGGTTTGAATAGAGATAAGCAGGCTGTGGAAAACCTCCGCGATCGCGGGATTATTCAGCGACCAGAGGATTTGGGGATTGCTTTGCGTGATGCCAATCGTGATTGGTTAGCCGCGCGCAGTATTAAAGATTTGGTGAAAGCATCAGGTGGCTTGTATCAGCCCCCTTCTCAATTTCGAAATTGGTGAGTGTGATGGAACATTTGAATTTTCAACTGCACAGTACTCCTGCCTCCCAGGGTAAGAAACTTGAGGTTGATGTGCTTTGTGGCATCGTATCCTCCGGAAACCTCGAAATCCTGGTGGAGCCAGTTTCTGCTGATAGCAAAGTATCTGCTGATACCTGCTTGATCACGATTGAGACATCAGCTGAGGGTTTTAGTGAAACCTGGCAAGCCGTGTTAACGCAGTTTGCAGAGAGTCATGCGGTTGGTGGTCTGAGGTTTACATTGAATGATGTAGGGGCAACACCTGCGGTTGTTGCATTAAGAATGGCGCAGGCACATGAAGAATGGTGTGCGGCCATAGGTGCTAACAGATGAGTATCCGTCATAGTTTTCTTGAGTCTAGCGCGAGAGAGAGAATTTATTCGCTGCTTGATCCGCATTCATTTAAAGAATTCTGCCCGCCCTCCGAGCGCTTGGTGAGCCCCCATCTTGCCCAGCTTTCACTTTCGCAAGCTTTTGACGATGGGATTGTGACTGGCTCTGGAATGCTATTGGGGCAAAAAGTCCTGATCGCCGCACAGGAAGGCAGGTTCAACGGTGGTTCAGTTGGCGAGATACATGGGGCCAAATTGGTTGGCTTGCTGCATGCAGCCATCTTACAAAAACCTTCGGCAGTATTGTTAATGATTGATTCGGGAGGGGTGCGTTTGCATGAAGCCAATGCAGGCATCATCGCAATCTCAGAAATTTCCCGCGCTATATTGGACGTACGAGCAGAAGGTATTCCTGTTTTAGTTATGCTGGGTGGAAGCTGTGGCGCTTTTGGTGGTATGGGAATTGTAGTGCGCTTGTGCCATACCGTTTTTATGAGCGAAGAAGGTAGGCTCAGTTTGTCTGGCCCTGAAGTCATCGAGACAGTGATGGGCCGCGATGAATTTGATAGTAAAGACAGAGCGCTAGTCTGGCGGGTTACGGGTGGAAAATTGCGCCGAGCCTTGGGTGAAGCTGACAAGCTAGTAGATGATGATTTGACCGCTTTTCGCGATGCGGCTGGCGATTGGTTGAAGCAGCATATCGAGTCTGGTGCGGCTCCTTTGTCCTATATCGATTTATGCGAGCGTCAGGAGTTTTTTCTTGCCCGCTGTTTAGAGTTTGCCAACACGAAAGATGGTCGTGAAATTTTAGCGAAGCGACTTTCGCTGAGTGAACAGCAGTGGACTCTCGCAAATTCAAAAGAATTTGAGAGTAGCCTGAATAAGGTTGATGTTAAGTACACCAACAATCCATTAGATGCATGGAAAGAAGGCTTACAAGCGCTGAATGAAGAAGATCAAGCTTTTGCTGATCGATTGTTCGGCGAAGGCCAGCATCAATTGCAATACAACGGATATTTTGTAGTGGGCAAAGCGCAAACACAGCGCGGTCCCGTGCATGTAATTGGCACCAGAGATCGCGCGCCAATTGGTGTAGACGTTGCGCTCAAACTTTCAGGTGCCGTGTTAGCAGCAATTTCTGAAGATCAAAAAAATGCTTCAACACTCCCCATCATTTTGATTTCAGAGACGCAAGGACAATTATTGTCGCGCCATGATGAGTTGCTCGGATTAAATGGAACCTTAGCACATGTTGCCTTGTGCGTTGATCTAGCCCGACGATCAGGGCATCGCTTGTTGACTTTGGTGCGTCAGGAGGCGGTAAGTGGAGGTTTTCTGTCTTTTGGAATGCTAGGTGATCGGATTTGCGCTCTGCCTGAGAGTCAGGTGCGCGTGATGGATTTGCGAGCAATGGCAAGGGTCACCAAAATACCTTTGGAGCGCTTAGAGGGGTTGGCCAAGCACTCTGCGGTGTTTGCACCTGGGGCGGAAAATTATGTGCTCTTAGGTGGGGTGCATGAACAATGGACAGAGGAACAAGATTGGACTGAGGCCTTAGCTTCGGCGCTTGATCACTGTTCCGCGGTCGATGAGCGCTCCATGCTCGGTGCTGAGCGCGGGGGACGTCATCTTGCAGCATCTACAGCACAAAGGGTCAAGCAACAGGCCATTGCCTTTGCATAATGTCTGCTATCAGTCACTTTAATCTGCACCAGATTCAGCCAGGTCCTCGTGCTGATTTATTTCTGGATCGGAGTGCCCTGTTTCAGCGTCATGATTGGGTTTGGCTTTCTCCTTCGAGTATTCATCTATCTAGCGTGGATGCCTCACAACATGAGGCAGTCAAATCTTGGTTACTCGCTGGTGCAGCGGTTGTGACGCGCAGATCTTCAGAGGATGTGGATAACTCTATTCTTCGCTTGGGAGTATGTCTTCCAAATGAACAGGCGGGTAAGCCCTATCGTATTGCATTGAGTTGTAATGAATCTGAAGTGATTTCACATCGCCCCGCATTGTTGCTGGATGAGATACAAAAGACTGTGCAGGATTCCCTGACAGAACCTTGGGTACATGTGCTTAGGGCACTTTCTCGTATACAAGCCCGCTTTGCTATTCCAATACGAATTTATGGTTCTTTGGCTTGGCAGGCTCAACATCAAGGTCAATCCATTTTCATTCACGAGAGAAGCGACCTGGATCTTCTCGTGGGCTTTCCTCTGGATGCTTCAAAGAATACGCAGCGCGAAATGTTGCAAGCATTGCAAGATTTGTCTGATCAATCAGTATCCTTAGGCGGTCCGCATATTGATGGTGAGCTCAGACATGCTCAATTTGGAGACGTTTCTTGGCAAGAATGGTTGCAAGTGTCTCAGCCTTCTTCAACAGCTAAAACGGATCACATCAGAATTCTAAGTAAGTTACCCAGTTCAGTTAAATTAGTCTCACTTGATATTCAAGATAAAAATCCTTCCAACAAGGTATTCTTATTCGATCCGAAACAATTGGATGAATGGGCCATTTCTGCTTTAACTGCAGAAGCGATGGCTTGGCCCAAACCGGGCTTGGTATCACCAGTCGACACTGGAAGCCATGAAGATATGGACATCCAACTTCTTCTGGCTGCCATCTCCTCGCTTCGCGGGTGGTTTTACGAGTTTGCTCGGGCCGCTCAAGCCGGTGCTGAATTCCAAGATTTAGCGGCCATAGGTCGTGCTGCAGAAGCCGTCATGATGCGGGCAACAGATGGAGTGAATGTCTATCGAGGAGCCATTTTTAATTTGGGTTTATTAGTGTCAAGCGCGGCGATTTCATCCGAGGCGAGCGATGTTCCTTTCTTGGTCGCAAGACGGTGGGGACAGGAAATTTTGGCGCACCGTGCCCCGCATTCATGTCATGGTGTGCAGTTACGTTTGCGCTTAGGCTCGGGTGGAGCATTACAAGAAGCTGCCAGCGGCTTCCCAACCTTGACACAATATGTGCTTCCTGCTTTTTTGCAGGCAAAAGCTCAGGGGTATAGTGAAGAGCGTGCATTGATTGCAGGCCTCATGTTGAGTGTTCAGAACCTGGAAGACACTAATTTGCTTTGGCGGGGCGGTCCAACAGGGTTGGCATGGGCGCAACAACAGGCTATTGCTTTTCATAAAGAAGGTGGCGTAAACCGTCAAGATTGGCGTCAGACCCTTGCTCAAATGCATTTGGAGTTTATTAAAAGACAATTAAGTCCAGGTGGGAGCGCAGATATTGCTGCCTGCGCCTTATTTTTATCTCGATTAGCAGAACCGAAATTTAGTGCTTAATCTATGCGTCCTTCACGTTTAGCGATCATTTGCACGGGTCAGGGACAGCAAGCTGGTTTGGATTTTAAAGAACTGCGCCCCAATGCTTTAGATACGGATGACTATGGCTTGCTTTGGCGCAGTTTTAGTGAAGCCTTGGGCGGTGAGTTTGATGAGGCTTGGGCTTTGCTTTCCCAAGAACAGCGTGCGCTCAATGTAAATGCTCAATTGGGGGTCGTGGCTTGGCAAGTACTGAGATATTTGCGTTATCGAAGCGTGTTGCCTCAGATTGATTGGGTAGTAGGTTACTCGGTAGGTGAACTTAGTGCGCAAGCTATCGCAGGTTCTATTCCTTTAGGTGAGCTTGTGGATTTGGTAAAAACTCGGGCGCAAGTGATGGATGAGACCTTTCCCAATCCTAAACAACTTCCTTGTTTGTTTTTGCTGTCAGAGCGCTTACCCCCCCAGGCGCGTGCTCGTCGAAAAGAATGCATGGAGCGACTTGGCCTTCAGCTTGCTATTCATCGGTCTCAAGCTGAATCCATTTGGGGTGGGGCGCCAGAGGCGGTAGCGCTATTTTTGCAAGAAGCTGATAAAGCATCATGGAATGCGCGAGCCATTGATGTGAGGGTGCCCTCACATACGTCCTTTCTTTCTGCAGCGGTGCCGCTTTGGAGAGAAAAACTTTTTGCTTCCTCTCTAAAAGTCCCTGCCATCAAAGTTCTATCTGGAATTTCAGCTGAGCCTGTTCGAACGATCAGTGAAATTCAAGATGCACTCAGTTTGCAATTATCTCAGACCATACGGTGGGAAGAGTGTTTGGCGGCGATGCAAGAGCGGGGGGTGACGGAGGTCTGGGATATTGGGCCTGGGCAAGACCAAACGCGCTTAGTCCAAGAGCTTAAAGCAGAAATTTATATTCTTGATCAGCCCAATAGTTGAAATTGCCTAAGCTGTTTGAGGATCATTAAGCAGAACGTGAGCAGGTATAATCATTTTTTTGATTTCTACACCGCTCATGCATTTGCATTTTGGGGTGCCTGCACATCCCGCAGCACCCATCGCCCTTACGATCGGAAACTTTGACGGTGTTCATTGTGGACACCGCACTATGCTCGCACGCCTTCGCGATGCAGGAAAGAAGCTGGGCCTTCCCATTGGGGTAATGAGTTTTGAGCCACACCCAAGAGAGTTTTTTAGACCAGGCGATGCGCCAGCGAGGCTCACAAGCTTACGAGAAAAAGTCGAATTGCTCAGTGAAGAAGGCATAGATCATTTGTACATTTGTCATTTCAATGCTCGATTTGCAGCACAGACCCCTGAAGCTTTCGTTGATGAACTATTGTGTCTGCAACTGAATATTCGCTGGCTGTTGGTGGGGGATGATTTTCGTTTTGGCGCTAAGCGGGCTGGAGATTTTGTTTTACTGCAAAAAAAGGCAAAACAACATGGGTTTGCTGTCGAATCCCAAACTACCGTGATTGATGGAGAAGACCGTATTTCGAGTAGTTTAATTCGTGAGCTTTTAGCTCAAGGAAAAATGGAAGATGCCTCCCGCTTGCTTGGTCAGCCATGGCACATTAGTGGTCGCGTTGCTCATGGAGATCAAGTGGGGCGTTTATGGGGATTTCCGACCGCTAATCTACCTTTGCCACGGCGTAGAATGCCGGTAACAGGAATCTTTGCAGCTCAGTTGAAAGGACAAGATGGTATTCGACGCAATGGTGTTGCGAGTTTGGGAACGCGCCCTGCAGTGAAAGAACAAGGGATGCAATTACTAGAGACGCACCTATTCGATTTCTCTGGGGAGTTATATGGTCAGAGAGTTCGAGTCGAACTTCTGCATAAGTTTCGCGATGAAACAAGCTTTAAAAATGTAGATGCTTTGCGTGATCAGATCGAGTTAGACGCTCAAAACGCCCGCACCTTTTTTGCCCAATTAGCGCTTAAGGCCTAAGCTAAAAAATATAAATCTGAAAAATATGAGTGACTATAAAAACACCCTCAATCTTCCTGACACGCCTTTTCCTATGCGTGCCGATCTCGCAAAACGTGAGCCTAGTTGGTTGGCTGATTGGCAGGCTAAACAGCGCTATCAAAAGCTCCGTGATCATTGTAAAGGTCGCCCACTATTTATTTTGCATGATGGTCCTCCCTATGCCAATGGTGATATTCACATAGGCCACGCAGTCAACAAAGTTTTGAAAGATATTATTCTCAAAAGCCGAACTTTGGCAGGCTTTGACGCCCCCTATGTGCCAGGTTGGGATTGCCATGGACTACCCATTGAACATGCAGTGGAAAAGGCGCATGGTAAAGGTTTGCCGCCAGCTGAATTCCGTCAAAAATGCCGAGAATTTGCTGCTACGCAAATTGAGCGACAACTTAAAGATTTTATAAGACTTGGTATTTTAGGTGATTGGGATCATCCCTATCGCACGATGGATTTTCAGACTGAAGCGGATATTGTTCGCTCGCTAGGTAAAATTCTCGATCATGGGTGGTTGGTTCAAGGACAAAAGCCTGTGAACTGGTGCTTAGACTGTCACTCAGCTTTGGCTGAGGCAGAGGTGGAATACGAAGATCGTCACTCCATAGCGATTGATGTCGCTTTTCAGGTTAAGGATTTAGTTGCACTTCAAGCCGTTTATCCCGTTCTTAAAGGTCGGACTGGATTGCCGTCAGTGGTTATTTGGACCACTACGCCTTGGACACTTCCGGCAAACGAGGCAGTATCTGCGCATCCAGAATTTAATTATGTTTTGATTGAATCCAGCAAAGGCTTATTGATTCTTGCTGCCGATCTTTTAGAGAGCTGCTCTGTGCGCTGGGGGATCACTGACGTAAAAGTCTTGGGTGAAGCCCAAGGTCAGCAACTAGAGCACTTGAAGCTCCAGCATCCCTTTTATGCCAACAAAGTGGTTCCGGTGATTCTGGGCACGCATGTGACTACCGAGGCAGGAACAGGCTTTGTTCATACTGCTCCAGCCCATGGCGTAGATGACTATGTCGTTGGGCAGCGTTATGGATTACCCGTTGATAATCCCGTGATGGATGATGGCCTATTTCGGTCTTCTCAAGAGATGGTGGGGGGCTTGCACGTTTGGAAGGGTAACACCCGAGTTATAGAGATTTTGCGCGAAGGCATCAATCTGATTCATGAGGCACCACTGAACCATAGCTATCCCCATTGCTGGCGGCATAAAACTCCAATCATTTATCGCGCCACGCATCAGTGGTTTATCGCCATGGATCGATCTCCCTCTTCTGGACAATCTAGCTTGCGCGAACTTGCCCGAGAGGGTGTGGCTGCCACTAAGTTTTATCCAGACTGGGGGCGTGCGCGTCTATCTGCAATGATAGAAAACCGTCCCGATTGGTGCGTATCACGTCAGCGCTCTTGGGGGGTGCCCATGGCCTTGTTCGTGAACAGAGAAACAGGTGCTTTGCATCCTCTTACTTCAGAACTAATAGAGGAAGTTGCTCAACGCATCGAGAAGCGTGGTGTAGAGGCATGGTTTGATCTTGATCCAACAGAGTTGCTGGGTACGGACGCTGCAAAGTATCGAAAATTACAAGATACCCTTGATGTCTGGTTTGATTCGGGCACCACGCACGAAAGTGTGCTTGCTCGCCGAGAAGGATTGCAGAAGCCTGCTGATTTATATCTTGAAGGGTCTGATCAACATCGAGGTTGGTTCCAGTCTTCTCTTCTTACCGGTTGCGCTATTGATGGCCGCCCACCCTATAAAGCCCTTTTGACGCACGGTTTTGTGGTGGATGGTAAAGGCCGCAAGATGAGTAAGTCTCTTGGGAACGTAGTCTTTCCACAAAAAGTAGTGGACAGCTTGGGCGCGGATGTATTGCGTTTGTGGGTTGCGGCAACAGACTACTCGGGCGAACTTAATTTATCTGATGAAATTCTGAAACGCGTGGTTGAGTCTTATCGCCGCTTAAGAAATACCTTGCGATTTCTTTTGGCAAATTTGGCCGATTTTGATCCTAAGCAGGATGCAATCCCCCCTGATGATTGGCTAGAAATTGATCGATATGCAATTGAGCTCACGCGTTCTTTGCAGATTGCAATTGAAGATGATTATCACCGAAATGAATTTCATGTGGTGGTTCAGAAATTGCAAAATTTCTGTTCTGAAGAGTTAGGTGGCTTCTATTTAGATATTTTGAAGGACCGCCTCTACACCACTCCAGCTAAGGGATTACCCCGGCGTGCTGCACAATCTGCACTCTGGCATATTGCGCATAGCTTTGTGCGATTGCTGGCTCCAGTATTAAGCTTTACGGCCGAAGAAATCTGGGCAGTGCTGCAAAGTGATAGTGAGTCTGTATTTTTTAGCACTTGGCATGCTCTTCCCGCTATTACTGAATCAGAGGCTATTGTTGCTCGCTGGAATAGATTAAGAGCACTACGAGGAAGCGTACAAAAGCACCTAGAGCTGCTTCGTGCCGAAGGCAATATTGGTTCATCTCTTGAAGGGGCAGTGCTTCTGTATGCAGACTCAGAAGCATTCACTTACCTCAAAGCTTTTGAGGATGATTTGCGTTTTGTATTCATCACTTCGTTTGCTCGTGTTGAGGCAGGTGAGGGGCCAGAACACGCAGTCAGCACCAGTGAAGAGGGTGTGCGGTTAGTAGTAGAGCCCATTAAAGCGCAAAAATGTGAACGTTGCTGGCATCTGAGAACGGATGTAGGACAGAATTCTGAGCATCCTGTCTTATGTGGACGATGCGATAGCAATTTGCATGGAAAAGTCGAGTTGAGGCGCTATGCTTAACTGGAGTGAAATTGAAACTCAGAACGGTTGGGCAAGATGGTTGTGGCTCAGTTTCTTGGTCATTGTGCTGGACCAATGGAGTAAAACTACCGTAGTTCAATACCTTAAGCTTCATCCTCCCATTGTGATGCTTGCATCTTGGTTTAATCTGGTTCTGGCTTATAACCGTGGTGCTGCATTTAGCCTTTTTGCGGATAACAGCGAATTACCTCGAATTTTATTGAGTGCTTTAGCGATAGTTGCTGGAATTTTGATCATTGCTTCTTTGCGCTCGCAAGTGAAACGCCCTGTCGCTTCGGCTGGATTGGCCCTTATTCTCGGTGGGGCAATGGGAAACTTGATTGATCGGATTAGAATTGGAGCAGTGGTAGACTTTATTCAATGGCATTGGGCCGATGTGTACTACTGGCCTGCTTTCAACATTGCAGATTCAGCGATTACAGTTGGCGCCTTACTTTTAGTGATCGTTAGTCTCCAGCCTTCAGGGGTGAGTGAATGACTCAAAAAAGTTTTCCAATACAAGTTGAACTGGCTAACCCCCGAGGCTTTTGTGCAGGGGTAGATCGGGCGATTGAAATCGTAGAGCGCGCCATTGAATTAAAAGGCGCTCCCATCTATGTGCGTCATGAAGTGGTTCACAATAAATATGTTGTTGAAGACCTCAGGACGAAGGGCGCTGTTTTTGTGGAAGAATTAGATGAGGTACCCGTTGGGGCTACAGTGGTGTTCAGTGCTCATGGCGTTTCACAGGCCGTTCGTGCGGATGCTCAGGCAAGAGGTTTAAATGTTTTTGATGCTACTTGCCCTTTAGTGACTAAGGTTCACACTGAGGTGGTCCGTTTGCGTAAACAAGGTCGCGAAATTGTGATGATAGGTCATGCGGGTCATCCCGAAGTGGAAGGCACAATGGGGCAAGGAAATGAAGGAATGTATTTGGTCGAGACCGAAAGTGATGTGGCTAATCTGCGAGTGTCCAACCCCGAAACTTTGGCATTTGTGACCCAAACTACGCTGTCGGTAGATGATGCAAGTCGAGTTGTGGAAGCCCTTCGTGCTCGCTTTCCTGCCATCACAGGGCCTCGTACCGATGACATTTGTTATGCCACTCAAAACCGCCAAGACGCAGTGAAGAAGTTGGCAAACCGAAGTGATGTGGTGATTGTCGTGGGCTCCCAAACGAGTTCCAACAGTAATCGTCTACGCGAAGTGGCAGAGCAGAATGGAGCGCGTGCTTACATGCTGGACCGAGCGGATGAGCTCAAAGCGGAATGGCTAGAAGGTGCTACCAAGATTGGAGTCACTGCAGGTGCTTCAGCCCCTGAGATTCTGGTCCAAGACGTGATCCAACGCCTCAATGAGCTTGGCGCTATCCATATTCAAGAACTCGACGGTATCGCAGAACATGTATCGTTTCCTCTTCCAAGAGGTTTAATGGAGAGAGTCGAATAAATCGAAGATATTTAGGCTTCTAACTTTAATGTAATTAAGTTGCCAAGCGACTGATTTCGCGATACAAATAGAAATATGAATAAAGAGTTTAATTTTCCCGAACACCATGATCGACATGAGAGCGAGATCGCTGAGCATGGTTTGATGGAGTCTATGCTGCGTGAAAAGGGGATCGTCCCCACTCGTCAGCGTATCGAGATCGCTCAGGTTTTGTTGGAAAAACATCAGCATTTGTCAGCGGACCAACTTCAAGCTCGCTTGGCTGAGTCCCATGGCTTTGTCCCTTCTCGCGCAACCGTCTACAACACGCTCAGGCTGTTTGCTGATCACGGTCTTATTCGTGAAGTGGTAGTAGATCCGCAGCGGGTGTTTTTTGATTCAAATATTGGCCCGCACCATCACTACTTTGATGTTGAGCTTGGCGAACTCTCAGATATTCCTGCCGAATCCATAAAAGTAACGGGTTTGCCCCCGCTGCCATCCGGTGTGGTTGGCGAAGACATTGAAGTAATCGTCCGAATCCGCCGGCATTAATTTCCTGTTTTCCGTATATAATTCTTGTCCTGATTTGGTGTCTCGCTTTAAGCAAGCTACTGATCAATCTTATTGGCGCGCGCCAGATGCTGATGTAGCTCAGTCGGTAGAGCAACTGATTCGTAATCAGTAGGTCGGAGGTTCGATTCCTCTCATCAGCACCACTCAATTTAATTCCGATGAGCTCAATAGAAATTTTAGGCTTAATAGCCGCTACTCTAACAACCATCGCTTTCTTTCCCCAAGCGATTCACTCTTGGCGTTCTAAGGATGTGTCTGGGGTTTCGCTTGCGATGTACTGTACTTTCACGAGCGGCGTCGCTCTGTGGATGATATATGGCTTTCTTATCGAATCGTTGCCAGTCATTCTTTCTAACGTTGTAACGCTTCCTTTGTCTTTGAGCATCCTTTATCTGAAACTTAAAGAAGGCAAAATAAGTAAATCCAAAGATTAATATTTGCCCCAGCATCGTCCTTAAGTTTAAAAAGAGTGAGCAATGCTTGCAGTTAAAATATTTCAGGGTGACCCAGATGACCTCAATTCAGCGTTAATTGGGCATGTTGAAAACAATGAATCTTCTTGTGGACTAGAAGTGGCTTTGTATCAGGGCATAGCGCTTCCATCTGAGCAAATTGAACGGATTGCGGCGCTTCCATCAAACAATAAAATCCTTCACACCTATCATCGTGTCATTGGGCTGACAGAATTGGAAAGAGAGGATCCTTCCTCGTTAACAAGATTACTTGCAGAGTCTGACGTTGCCAAAGCGATGGGTATTTCAAAAGCTGTAGTCCATTCAGTAACGTTTGCAGATAAGCGTAAAGGCTTTCCTTTAGCCAGGCAGACAGCCTCTAGTTGGGTCAAAAACCTAGAACGGATGCATTCCCTGGGCCTGCGTGCTCACTTGGAAAACACGACTGAACCCCTATCGTGGCACCAAGAGTTATTTGATGAATGGGATAAATTAGGCGTACAGGAAATGGGGGGGTTCACTCTGGATATTGGGCATGTCAAAGTCTGGTCTGATAATGCCCTTAATCAGTGGCTCGATTTCACCAAGCAACTCAAAAGTAGAGGGTTTGGAATACATTTTCATATTCATTCAAACCACGGTGAATTCGATGAGCACATGTCGCTATCGAGAGCTTTTCAGGAAGACTTACTTGAGCCTTCCGAAGAATGGGCTACCAAAGGGCTTATTCCATGGCTCTTAAAGGCCATACAAGAACATCCCGAGTCACTGTTTACGCTGGAGAATCCTGCACATGAGGCAATAGAAAACTGGGTGTTTACTCGCTTCATGTTGAGTGCAGAGACCTTGACTCATTTTTAGAAACCTCATTTAAATCTCAAGCCCCTTTCTATCTCTTACTTTTCTTTGCCCTCTTTGCCCTCTTTGCTCTCTTCGCCTTCTGCTGGCACTGGAGGCTTGGTCAATACTTCTTTCACTGCCTTGATATAAATCACCACGCGTTTTTCCATCTTGATAGCCAGGTTGAAGTTTGGGTAAATGATCGTTTTATAGATGCCATCGTAAGTTTCTTTTTTGGGGCGACCAAGGCGCGCCAGAACATCGTTTTCATGATCTCCAATCTTAATGCCAATGATGTTGCAGGCTGATGCTTCCGGCGGTGGCGGTGGCGGCGGCGGTGCGGCAGGAGGGGGGGCTGCACCATCAGGAGCAGGGGCTTCTCCAGGGGGTGAACCTGCGGCAGAAGGGGGCGGCGGCAAAGGTGGGGGGGGCGTGTCGGCTGCTGGCGCTTCTGCTGCTTGAGCCGGAGTGAGAGGGGGTTTGGGCGGTGGGGGAGGGACTGAAGCTGGAGTTGGAATTACAGAGACAGGGGGTGCTATTGCGACCTTTTTACCCTTGGTCGGTAATGTTGGTTCGGGTATGGATTCGGTTTCAAAAGCGGGTTGATCTGAAAGTTTTGAACACCCTATCGTCACAGTCTTCTTGCTTTTAGAGTCAAAGAGAACATCCGTGACAGTTTTTGCGGAGAGATATTGCCAGTGGTTGTAGGCCTTCTCATGGTCTGGGTTATTTTCTAGCGTTTCTTTACCAACGATGATTTCAGGAGCGCTTTCTTCTTTTCCTGGCAATAGAACTCTAGAAGGCTTTCCAAGCGCATAAAAAACTTGGTCCTTACTATCGCCCAAAACAATATCTTGATAGGAATTCACCTTCTTTGGTTGGTGTTCAAAATACTGATACAAATAATAGCTGCCCCCGCCGAGTAGGCCCAAGGTCACTATGAGTATTACGAAAGAGATTAATCTTTTCAGCATACGGGTCTTTGTCTCGATTAGATCAAGCTAGGATCGGAGACTTAGACTCCAATCATTTTTGCTGCAATTACCAGCAACAATATCGCCAAAATGGGACGCGACCAACGCTCGGACAATCCTGCGCTGGCATGAGACCCTAACCAAATTCCAGGGATGGATCCTATCAGCAGGTTCAACAACAAGCTGAAATTGACATGTCCTAAGCTTAGGTGACCCAGTCCCGCTATGAGCGTCAAAGGCACCGCATGCGCGATATCTGTGCCGACGATGCGGGTAATTGGGAAACGGGGATACAGAAAAACAAGCACCACCGTGCCAACCGCGCCAGCCCCAATTGAGGAAAGCGTGACTAAACAACCCAAAACTATTCCCGTTATAACGGTTAAAACGACGGGCTGCTTGAGGGGGGGGGGCATGGAGGGACTTTCAAGACTCAAAGTATCTTCCTCAACCCCCCCGGTGAAACTCAGAACCCCTCGTCGGGAAGCTTTCCAAAGAATGGCAACGGCAGTGACGACTAAAGCTACTCCAACAGACTTTTTAAGAAAGGCTTCAAATACAATACTCGTATGCATGTTTTGAAGAAAAATCAGGGTGAGACCTGAGGCAGGAAGGCTGCCTAAAGAGAGCCAACCTACTACCAACCAATCCACATGGCCTTTTTTTGAATGAACAGGAACGCCACTTGCTTTTGTTATTGAGGCATAGAGTAGGTCGGTGCCTACTGCTGCAGAAGGAGCAATACCAAATACCAAAACAAGTAAGGGGGTCATGATGGACCCCCCACCTACACCCGTTAGACCAACGAGAAATCCGCCTAAAAGTCCTGATAAGGCATATTCAAAATTTAATAGGGAGAATTCCACGAGAAAAAACCAGTTGATGAAAGGGATATGGATCCTAACAACGAGTCTTTATGTAAACAACTTATAATATCGTATAACTTAATTTGAAAAACAAATTAAGCGGTGCGTCGATTGAAGTCTTTCAACCGGAACCCAAGTAAACCCAATGCTCCAAAATAAGTCACAGAAGCAAGCCCCATAATGCCTCCCATTCTTAAAATGCGTTGAAGACTGCTTGCTGTTAGCCAAAAACTCTCATCTTGGCTGCACCACCCTAGCACCGCACCTAACGCAACGAGAGCCACTGCGAGCTTCAACGTGAAAACACCCCATCCGGGTTGAGGTCTGTATATGTTTCTGTGAAGCAAGCCGCGTAGTAACAAAGCAGCGTTGATACACGCACCTAAACCTGTCGACAAAGCGAGTCCAGCGTGAGCAAAAGGGCCAATGAGTAAGGCATTCATGATCTGGCAGATCACTAGCGTGAAAATCGCTATGCGCACTGGGGTCTTCATATCCTGTCTTGCATAGTAGGCAGGGGCCAAGATTTTGACTGCGATAAGACCAGTGAGCCCCAAGCTGTAAGCTAATAAGGCTTCTCTTACCTGCCATAGATCATGAGCGCCAAAAGCGCCTCTTAAAAATAAAGTGCTCACAAGCGGCACCGCGCAGACGGCGAGTCCGACCGCAGCAGGTAAGGTCAGTAAAAGAGTGACACGCAAGCCCCAATCTAATAGTGATGAATAACGTTCCTGATCCCCATCCGTATGGTGCTTAACAAGGCTAGGCAAAAGGATGGTACCGAGAGCAGCACCTAATAAGCCTGTTGGAAATTCCATCAGGCGGTCAGCATAAAACAGCCAAGAAACACTGCCAGAGGGTAAGTAAGAAGCAAACATTGTGCTGATCAAAAGTGAGACTTGCCCGACAGATACGCCCACTACCGCTGGTCCCATCAGACTAAGAATACGTCTTAAACCTGGATCGCTGGGGTCCCAGCGGAGGCGGGGTAGCATATCGATACGGCGAAGGTAGGGAAGTTGAAACATGAGTTGCAATGCGCCACCCAAGAATGCACCCCACGCTAACGCCATTATGGGTAGATCAAGCCAAGGTGCCAGGAACAAAGCGCAGACAATAAAGCTGAGGTTAAGTAATACGGGGGTAAATGCGGGAACCCAAAACTGTTGATAGGTATTTAAAACCCCTGCTGCCAAAGACACGAGGGAGATAAAAAGAATGTAGGGAAATGTCACTTGTAATAAGCGCACAGCCACAGCAAATTTATCAGGATCTGCGCTAAATCCAGGAGCTGAAATCCAAATGACTTGTGGGGCAAAAATCACTCCTAATAAAGTGGTGATAAATAGTGCAACACAAAGAGCGGTGGCAGTGTGATCTAAGAGTGTCCTTGTGGCTTCATGACCCTCACGATTTTTGTATTCGGCTAAGATCGGCACAAAAGCTTGAGAGAAAGCGCCCTCTGCAAAGAGCCGGCGAAGCAAATTAGGCAATCGAAAAGCTACAAAAAAAGCATCAGTGAGTCCGCCTGCGCCAAAAGCATGAGCAATAATGGCGTCTCTCAAATAGCCAAGAATTCGTGAAAGCAGGGTCATGCTGCTGGTTGTGGCGAGGGCGCTAAGCAAATTCATTTGGACAAATTCATGGATGTGTATGAGCGGAATTCCAGCTATGCTCTTGCAGAGACGTTAAAAGTTCACTATGATAGCCGGTTTTCCGCATCACATTACGCGTTCGCATTGCGAACCGGCATCCCGATCAGGAGTTGCATCAGTATGGCTAATAGTCCTCAGGCGCTGAAGCGCGCACGTCAAGCAGAGAAAGCGCGCACCCACAATGCGTCCTTGCGTTCAACGTTACGCACTGCTATCAAGAAGATTCAAAAAGCGATCTTGGCTGGCGATAAGCCTGCTGCCCAAGCGCAGTTTCAAGTTTCAGTAAGCGTTCTTGACCGCATCGCTGATAAAAAAATCATTCACAAAAATAAAGCATCTCGACATAAAAGTCGCTTGTCTGCTGCCATTAAAACAATGGGAGCAAACGCTTAATTTCTTTTCATAGAAGTTAAGTTTTGCGCTTTCCCGGGTGTTTCCGGATGGCCTGACCGGGCTAGATTTTTGAGAACAATGCCGTCCAAATGGGCGGCATTTGTTTTTGTGGCGCTGAGATATCTGGATTTTTTCGCTAAGCCAGATTAAAACTGTAAGCTTTTGCTCCTACACTCTTTGATTTTGCTAGGAATTTTGCCATGTCTCACTTGATGAATACTTACGGACGCCAAGCAGTTGCCTTTGAGAAGGGAGAGGGGTCTTGGTTATGGGATACCAACGGCAAGCGTTACTTAGATGCTTTGGCAGGTATAGCTGTAAATGGTTTGGGTCACGCTCATCCACGCTTAGTTACAGCAATTGCCAAGCAGGCCGGCAGAGTCATTCATACTTCCAATATTTATCAAGTTCCCTTGCAGGAAGCTTTGGCGACCCGTTTGGCGGCCATTTCAGGTATGGAAAAGTCTTTCTTCTGCAACTCAGGTGCAGAAGCTAATGAGGCTGCTATTAAGCTGGCCCGACTATATGGCACCAAAAAAGGAATTGAAGAGCCAGCCATCATTGTGATGGAGAGGGCTTGGCATGGTCGGACTATAGCAACACTGGCTGCAACGGGAAGTGCCAAGGCTTCGGCAGGATTTGGTAAACCTATTTCTGGTTTCTTTCGTGTGCCATATAACAATCTAGATGCTATCAAAGCGATAGCAGATCAACATCCTGAAATTGTAGCTGTATTGTTCGAGCCAATTCAGGGCGAGGGAGGCATTCGAGTTGCAGATGTTGAATATCAGCAAGCACTTCATGCTTTTTGCCGAGAACGTGGCTTGTTATACATGGTAGATGAAGTTCAGTGTGGTATTGGCCGCACAGGAGCGTGGTTTGGATTTCAACATACAGGCGTATTGCCGGATGTGATGACGCTCGCTAAAGGCTTGGGCTCAGGTGTTCCTATTGGAGCGTGTGTCGCTGCTGGGGTTGCTGCTGAAGTCTTCCAGCCGGGAAGTCACGGAACAACATTTGGCGGTGGGCCGCTAGTATGTGCCGCTGCTTTAGAAACCTTGGCTGTGATGGAAGACGAGCATCTTCTTCATCGTGCAACCTTATTAGGAGAAAAAATTAAATCAGGCTTAGTGGCTAGGTTATCAGGGCATTCAGGTGTAAAAGAAATACGAGGCCATGGTTTGATGATGGGCGTGGAATTGGAACGACCCTGTGCAGTTCTCGTCACACAAGCTTTGGAACAAGGCCTCTTGATTAATGTGACCCAAGACACAGTGGTACGTCTTCTGCCGCCGCTGATTTTGAAAGATGAGGAAGCAGATCAAATCATTGATATTCTGGTGCCGCTGATTCAGGCTTTCTTAACGATTTAAACTAAGCGCAACGTAATCATTTCTTGGCGTGATTCTCGGGACATCAACGTGAAACACTTTCTGCAATTTACTGACCTTACTCGCGAAGAGCATCTGTATCTTTTTGAGCGCACGCGCCATATTAAGGCGATGTTCAAAAACTATGAGATTCATCATCCATTGAAAGATAGGATGTTGGCCATGGTGTTTGAAAAACAATCCACGCGAACACGAGTTTCTTTCGAAGCGGGTATACATCAATTGGGTGGGTCATCAATTAATCTCACTCGTGGTGATACTCAATTGGGTCGAGGTGAGCCTATTGAAGATGTGGCGCGTGTTATCAGCCGTATGGTCGATCTGGTGATGATTCGTACCTACGACCAATCTATTATTGAGCGTTTTGCTGATTTCTCCAGAGTGCCAGTGATTAATGGGCTCACAGATCAATATCACCCATGCCAAATTCTTGCTGACATCTTCACCTTTATCGAGCATAGAGATAGCATTGAAGGGCGAACGGTAGCTTGGATTGGTGATGCAAATAATATGTGCTACACCTGGCTTCAAGCGGCTCGCTTATTTGGTTTTAAGCTTCATGTTTCAGCCCCTTCTGGATACGGTTTAGATCCTGCGCGAGTTGCAAAGGGAGAAGAGGTACATGTATCGGTGTTTGCTGATCCAATGGAAGCCGCCCGTGGGGCCCATCTGGTAACAACTGATGTTTGGACCAGCATGGGTTTTGAAGACGAAACTGACGAACGTAAAAAAGACTTTGTCGACTTTCAAGTTGATGAAGAGATGATGGCTCTCGCCGATACAGATGCCTTATTCATGCATTGCTTGCCCGCTCATCGCGGTGAAGAAGTCTCTGCTGAGGTGTTGGAGGGGCCCCAATCTGTAGTGTGGGATGAGGCTGAGAATCGTCTGCATGTTCAGAAAGCCCTGATGGAATATCTTTTACTCGGCTATCAGTCCGCGTAGAGTGCGCTCCAAGGTATGATTGTCATTTTAGTGTCACCTTTTTTGGATTGATTCAGCATGAGTGAAGTGAATAAAGTCGTTCTCGCCTACTCTGGCGGGCTAGATACATCGGTCATTTTGAAATGGTTGCAAGACACCTATTCTTGCGAAGTGGTGACCTTCACTGCGGATATTGGGCAGGGAGAAGAACTAGAACCAGCCCGTCAAAAGGCTGAGAAATTCGGGATCAAGCAGATTTATATTGATGATTTGCGAGAGGAGTTTGTCCGTGATTTTGTATTCCCTATGTTCAGAGCAAATGCTATTTACGAAGGCGAGTATCTTCTTGGTACCAGTATTGCGCGTCCTTTGATTGCTAAACGTCAGATTGAAATTGCACGCGAAACAGGAGCTGATACCGTATCGCACGGAGCAACCGGAAAAGGTAATGATCAGGTGCGCTTTGAATTGGGCTATTACGCTTTAGAACCCGGAATCAAAGTGATTGCGCCCTGGCGTGAATGGGATCTTACTTCTCGAGAGCGCTTATTAGCCTATGCCGAAAAGCATGGCATTCCCGTTGAGATGAAGCACAAGAATGGCGGAAGCCCTTACAGCATGGATGCAAATCTCTTGCACATCTCTTACGAAGGAAAAGTGCTGGAAGATCCTGCCCGTGAGCCTGAAGAAGATATGTGGAGATGGACGGTTTCACCAGAGGCTGCGCCTGATTCAGCCGAGTATTTAGATGTCGAATACGCCAAGGGAGATATTGTTGCCTTGAACGGGAAATCCATGTCTCCAGCTCAGGTCTTGACCGAATTGAATCGTATCGGTGGGATGCATGGTATTGGCCGCCTCGATCTTGTTGAAAATCGTTATGTGGGCATGAAGTCGCGTGGTTGCTATGAAACGCCTGGCGGCACAATCATGATGCGCGCCCACCGTGCCATTGAGTCGATCACATTAGACCGTGAAGTAGCCCATCTTAAAGACGATTTGATGGCGCGCTATGCTTCCTTGATTTACACCGGTTACTGGTGGAGCCCTGAGCGCAGAGTCTTACAAGGTCTGATTGACGATACTCAGCAATGCGTGAATGGTTGGGTTCGTCTCAAGCTTTATAAGGGTAATGTGATGGTGGTGGGGCGTGATTCCAAAACCGACTCTTTGTTTGACCCCACCATTTCAACTTTTGAAGATGATGGCGGTGCTTATCAGCAATCGGATGCTGCAGGCTTCATACGATTGAATGCCTTGCGTATGCGTATTGCTGCCCGCGCGGGCCGTAAGTAACTTTGGAGTATTAAGATGCCATCTTTTGATGTGGTTTCAGAAGTTGATAAGCAAGAACTCAAAAATGCTGTGGATCAAACCAATAAAGAGGTGGGTACGCGGTTCGATTTTAAGGGATCAGACGCACGAGTTGAGCAGGCTGAATATGTGCTCACTGTATTTGCTGATGATGACTTCAAGCTGGATCAAGTGAAAGATGTTCTTAACAATAAACTAGTCAAACGCGGAATTGATATTCGAACGTTAGATGTGGGCGAAATCGAAAAGGTGAGTGGCGGTAAAGTCAAACAGCAGGTCACTATAAAAGTAGGCGTAGAAACAGAGCTTGGTAAAAAAATAATACGTCTACTTAAAGATAGCAAGATGAAGGTACAGGCATCGATTCAAGGTGATACGGTGCGTGTAACGGGAGCTAAGCGAGATATTTTGCAAGAAGCGATCGCTTTACTTCGTAAAGACATCACTGAGCAACCTCTGCAATTTAATAACTTTCGAGATTAGCCAGCCTCAGCTTGGGTTTTCAGCATCATCGGTTGGCCCAAGCACTTGCAGTGCCCAGTGATATAATTCACTCCGACTGGCTCCTGAAATTTTTGCGGCAGCTCTTGCTGCTTCAGAAATGCTGAGCGATGAAGCCAACAAGATTTCCAGTACCCGACGGCCTTCAATAAGTGGGTCAGTGCGCTCGTTCTCGGGAGCGCCTTCGAGAACCAATACAAACTCCCCACGTAAACGATCTGGATCGCCCGCAAACCAAGTTTTTACTTCAGCTAGGGTGCAACGATGCACTGACTCAAAACGTTTAGTCAATTCCCTGCAAATAACGAGGGAGCGTTCAGAGGGAAAGGTCTCTACGAGGTCATCCACCATCTCCTCAATTCGGTGGGGTGCCTCATAAAAGACTAGTGTGCCATGCGTATGGGTCATGGCCTCCAGGGATTGTCTGCGCGCCTTTGCTTTGGGGGGCATAAAGCCATGAAAATGAACAGGCAGAGCACTCAAGCCCGAAATGGACAGGGCGGCAGTAAGGGCACTGGGGCCGGGTATGGTAATGACTGGAACTTGATGGGTGTGCGCTAAAGCGACTAAGCGACTGCCAGGATCACTAATCGCGGGTGTTCCTGCATCAGAGATTAATGCAATGCGTTTTCCGGCTTCTAATTGATTGATCAATTGAACCGACTGCTGGGCCTCGTTGTGCTCGTGAAGAGCAACCATTTGGGCATGAATGCCGAAGTGATGTAGAAGTCCGCTGCTGTGGCGGGTATCTTCTGCTGCGATTAAATCTACCTCTGCAAGGATGGCACGTCCACGAGGGCTCAAATCTGACAAATTACCAATAGGAGTGGCGACGACGTATAAAGTCCCATCCGCAGGGAGTGCTTCCGCTTGCTTGAAAGGCATATCATTATTGATTGGAGGGTTTGTCAAATTAGACTCTTTGATGACTGAAATGAGGCGGCATTGAGTTGAGCCGCATGACCTGAGTTTAGCTCGACAAGTATAAAAAACCTAAGATCATTCAGTTTGTCTTTCATTCACGAGTAAATAGTTTCATGCAATATCGACACTATGAACATCAGTGAAATCATTTCTAAAGGTGAACTGGCACCCCATCTGCGCTCAGGCAAAGAAGCAGAAAACAGGGCTGTTTTATTTCTTGAAGATCAGGGCATGCAGATTCTGACAAGAAACTTTAGAGTTCGGGGCGGAGAAATTGATATCGTTGCTCTAGATTCAGAAGTTTTAATCTTTGTAGAAGTGCGCTGGCGAAAAAATAATGCTTTCGGGGGAGCAATAGCCAGCTTGAATCCCCGCAAATTAAAGCGTATGCAATTGGCGGTAGCTTGCTATCTTCAACGTTATGCTTGTGATCTTCCTTGTCGCCTTGATGTGCTTTGTCAGGTTGGGAGTGGGCATGCAAAGTGGTTGTGGGTTCGTGGATTTTTATAAAACGCCGTACAATATCCCAATGAATTTAAACTCCCGAATCGAGCGTCATTTTCGCGATAGCGCTCAACTAAAATTAGATCTTGTGAACGTATTGGTAGAGCCTATATTAAGGGCTGCCGATGCGATGGTGCGCAGCCTAATGGCAGAAGGCAAGATTCTCTGTTGCGGAAACGGAGGCAGTGCAGCTGACGCTCAGCACTTCTCAGCTGAACTGCTCAATCGTTTTGAGATGGAGCGTCCAGGTCTTGCTGCTATGTCGCTGACCACGGACAGCTCAACGCTAACTTCAATAGCAAATGATTATGCTTATGTAGAGATTTTTTCTAAGCAAGTTCGCGCGCTTGGGCACAGCAATGATGTGCTTTTAGCAATCTCTACCAGCGGAAACTCTGCCAATGTGATTGCGGCGATTGAGGCTGCGCATGACCGAGAGATGACTGTTGTAGCGCTGACAGGAAGAGATGGGGGAAAGATCGCGGAACAATTGAACGAGAGGGATATTTTATTAAATGTTTCCTCTAAAACTACTGCGAGAGTTCAAGAGGTTCATATTTTAATTTTGCATTGCTTGTGCGATGCAATTGATTGCACGCTTTTGGGGGTAGAAGAATGAAATTTCGCCTAATCACTGGTATCGCAGCAAGTTTGCTGGCTTGCTCACTTCTTAATGCATGTTTTCCTATTGTGGCCGGAGGAATGTTAACCGGTGCGCTGGTTGCTTCTGATCGACGCACTTCCGCTACTTTGCTAGTGGATAAGGAAATTATTATTCGCGTTGAGAACCGAATCAGTGCCAAGTTTAAAGATGATGCCCATATCAATGTGAATAGTTTTAATCGGATTGTTTTGCTGACAGGCGAAGTAAAAAACGAAGAAGTTCGTTTGGGTGTTGAGCAGATTGCCAAAGATGCCGAAAATGTTCGCAGCGTTGTAAACGAGTCAGCGGCGGTTATTGTCAGTTCATTTGCCGATCGCGCAAGAGATACCTATCTGGCTGACAAAATTAGAGCCCGTTATGTCACCGATGGGCACATTCAGGCCTCACTCGTTTCGACTATTGTGGAGCGCCAAGAAGCATATCTAATGGGATTGGTAACGCCAGGTGAAGGGGAAGAGGCGGCCCGTGTAGCCAGTAATACTTCCGGGGTTTTGAAAGTGGTAAAGCTGTTTGAATATGTTGATCCTGCGAAGCTACCCCCACCTCCAGCCATACAGGATAGCTCACCAACATCAGCAATCACTCGGCCAGCTCCGATTTCTGAGGGAAAAGAATCACCCATCACTCAGGCGCCTGCTGCTACAACATCCGCTCCCCCTGCTAAGTAAGCTTAGGCTTAGAAGGGTGGAGGAGTGGATAGCATAGTAAAGTGGGCTTTAATCGGCCCGCAGATGAAATTGTGATACGTCGGTGAAACGCATGTCGAAACCAACTTCACAATAGGTTAAATAGAAGCGCCAAAGGCGCTGAAAACGTTCATCAAATCCTAGCCCAAGTACTTTTTGGCTGGCCTCATCAAATGAGGCCCGCCAGCGGCGAAGTGTCTCAGCATAATCATGACCAAAAGATCTGCGGCCTGCTTCTAAAAACCCAGCTTGATTTGCTTCTTTAACAAAGCGATCGGGAGAAGGCAGAAGTCCTCCTGGGAAAATAAATTCACGAATAAAGTCAGTTGTGCGGCGATACAGATCAAACTTATCTTCCGCTATCGTGATCGTTTGGATCACTGCCTGCCCACCTGGTTTAAGTCGTTCTCTGAGGGTGCGGAAATAGATGGGCCAAAACTCCTCTCCCACGGCCTCGAACATCTCGATGGAGACAACACCGTCAAATTGACCAGGTACATCCCGATAATCAATCAATTTGATCTCAACTAAATGCGCTAAGTTGGCTGATTCAATGCGTGCTTTAGCGTAATCAAATTGTGCTTGGGAAATGGTAATCGCCGTCACATGCATCCCACGCGATTTTGCCGCATGTTCTGCAAAGCCACCCCAACCACAGCCTACTTCTAAAATTTTGGCTCCCGGCCCAAGATTCAGGCGATCAAGGATATGATCATACTTTGCAATTTGTGCTGAAGTCAGGCAGTTGTTATCGTACGCATCAGCAAAAAGAGCCGAAGAATAGGTCATGCTTGGGTCAAGCCACTCTTGATAAAATGCATTACCTAAGTCGTAATGTGCGTGGATATTTCGCCGGCTTCCTTGGCGTGTATTTTTTTTGAAGAAATGCATGCGCCTCTGTATACGCATGATCAATTTACCCAAGGGAATGGCTTCCTCTAGAGCGAGGTAATTAGTGGAAAGCACTGCTAGCAATGATGTGAGGTCGGGGGTTTCAAACAAGCCGTCGCGATAGCATTCAGCAAAACCGATTTCTGCACCCTGTAATACCTTACGGGCAAACCGCCAATGGGTAATATGAAGTTCCGCATGGGCGCCTTGTTCCTTGCCTTGAAAGTCAAGTATTTGCCCGTCTGGAGTAACCAGGCGCAAACTGCCCCAATGCATATGCTTCAAAATATTGGCTAGTAGATAAGCCTGGATTCCCTTGGGCGCGTTGTTCACTGGGAAGGCAGGTTTATAGTCATTTGCGTTCAACTGTTATTTCCTCTAAGGGTGGTTCTGGCTTTCGGTAAAACTGAACTCCTTTGCGCCAAAGTAGGAGTGCATGCCAGTGTATCCGAGATAAAACGGTTAATGTTTGAAAGGGATATTTTACAAAAGCAAAAAACAAGTCTTTGCTTAGCATCACTTTTGATCGGCCATACATATAGGCAAGAAGAGTGTTTCCATTGCCATCTTGATATTTGATTCTGATTTGAAGTTCTTCGCCCGAGTCTTGTACCTGAAACTGATATTTTCCAGTGACCGGAAAGAAGGGTGAAACGTGAAAAACTTTTTGCGCGAACAGTTGATCCGAAGCTTTTATACATTGAGCTTCAGGATGCGCGATGAGATAGCTATGATGCTCGCCGAAGGTGTTATTGACCTCTGCTAGCATTGCTCTTAAGTTACCTTCATTGTCTCTACATAGCCAAAAACTTGCTGGGCTGAAGCCTAAGCCAAAAACACGCGGAAAAGTATGAAGGGTAACCGTTTTACTGCACTCTGAAGGTAGCCCAGCATTCGCTAATAAATCACGTATCCATGGCCCTAGGGGGCTGCCATCTCTGGGGCCGTGACTGACATGACTAATCGAAAGCAAATTGAATCCATTCACTGAAAACAGCCAAGGCCATACTGGCCGTTCGTTGCGATTTGGGTGCAATGTACGATCGAGCGTATCGATATCCAAACCCAGAAATAAGACGCGATAGGTAAAGCCATGCTGCGCTGGGTTATTGCGAAAGTGTCCGATGCGCCCAATATAAAATTGTTGCAACTTCCTTTCTGACGTCATATTTGAGAAACACTCCAAGGAGGATCTACGCCTAAGCCTTTTGCGACAGCAAGGCCAGACATGACTCCGTCCTCATGAAAACCGTAACGCGTCCATGCCCCAGCAAACCACACTTGGTTTTTACCTTGAATGAGTTTGATATCTCTTTGTGCGGCGATCGCATCCCCATCGAAAAGAGGGTGTTCATATTGAAAGTGGGCGATTACTTTATGCTTATTGGGGGCGTGAAGGGGGTTTAAGGTGACCATTACAGGGGTTTCCGTGGGCAAATCTTGAAGCGCGTTGAGCCAGTAGGTCACGCTAGATTGATCGGTGCCAGAGGCGCCTACATGGTAGTTCCAGGCGGCCCACGCTGCACGTTTTTTGGGGAGAAAGCTCAAGTCTGTATGCAAAACAGCAAGATTGGGTTGATAGCGTACTCTGGAAAGCACAGAGCGCTCATCGTCTGAGGCATCGCTTAAAAGAGCGAGTTGCTCGTTACTATGGCAGGCCAGAATCACTTGATCGAAGCTTTCTTCTTGTCCGTTCGGTGACTTCAGCCAAACCAAGCCATTTGCTCGACGAAGGCTTGTTATGGGCGTATTTAAGCGAATTTCTTGAATTTTAGAAGCAATGAGTTTCACATACTCGCGCCCGCCACCCATGACCGTACGCCAACGAGGGCGGTTATAGACACTGAGCAAGCCATGGTTGTGACAAAACCGTGCAAAGGTGGCCACCGGATATTCGAGCGCGCGTGAGGGTGGGGTAGACCAAATGGCCGCAGTCATGGGAATGAGATACCACTCCCGCATGGTTTTTCCGAATTTGCGCTGGTCAAGCCAGTCTTGAAGCGGTTCATCCCCAAGGGTGCCTGCGAGATGCGCAGCAGTGAGCTCGCGATTGCAGCGTAAAATGTCTCTGAGCATCCCTAAAAACTTGAAGTTCAATAGGTTGCGTCGTTGGGCAAAGATCGTTGAGAGATCTGTTCCGCACCATTCCAGAGCGCCTTCATGTGCTTGTACGCTGAAAGTCATACTGGATTCATGCGAATCTACGCCCAGCAACCTAAATAAGCTGATGAGATTAGGGTAGGTGCGTTCATTAAAAACCAGAAAGCCAGTATCAACTGGAAAAGACTTCCCTTCCAGCGTGACGTCTACTGTATTGGTATGGCCTCCAAGCCGATGCTGCGCCTCAAACAAGGTCACAGAATGAGTCGGTGCGAGAGCCCATGCTGCTGTTAAGCCAGAGATCCCTGAACCGATAACCGCGATACGCATGCAATAACCCTTAAAAACTTGAATTTCAGCCAACAGCTCTTCTGAGGCTGATTCCATCACCACGATGGAACTGACATCTTAATTCAGTTATCCTATGCAGAATTACATCATTATAATTAAGGCCCGCTCATGCTCTACCCTGAGCTCTTTAAATCTCTTGAAAAAGCACGTTGGTCCATGGACGAAGATATCCCTTGGGATCGCTTTGAAGCTGACAAACTCACCGATGAGCAAGCTGAAACCATCAGAATGAACGCCATTACGGAATGGGCTGCATTGCCTGCTACCGAAATGTTCTTACGAGATAATGTCGGCGACAGCGATTTTTCAGCTTTCATGTCCGTCTGGTTTTATGAAGAACAGAAGCATTCATTGGTCTTGATGGAGTATTTGCGACGTTTTCGTCCTTCCATGCTGCCGACTGAAGAAGAATTACACGCTGTTCGTTTCGAATTTGATCCAGCGCCTGCCCTCGAGACCCTGATGTTGCATTTCTGCGGTGAAGTACGCTTGACCCAATGGTATCGTCGTGCTTCTGAATGGCATACCGAACCCGTTATTAAGTTTATCTACGACACCATTTCAAAAGACGAAGCCCGTCATGGTGGTTGTTATTTGAAGTACATGAAAAAAGCGCTAGATGCCAAAGGTGCAGAAGCGAAACAGGCTTTTGCAAAGATTGGGGTATTGATGGCCAATACCAAAGTTGCTAAAGCGCTTCATCCCACCAACCTCCACGTGAATAAAGACTTGTACCCTGGTGATACAGTACAAAGCCGCCTGCCCGATCCGGAGTGGCTAGCGCATTGGCTGGATAATCAAATCAATTTCGACAAAGTTTGTGAGACGCGTGTAGTCCAAATGATTTTGCACAATCTCTCCAATCTTTTTGATAGAACCTTTGAAACGGTACAAGATCTCAATCGTTTTCGTAAGGAAGATGTAGCGAGTGCCTGAGGGATTTTTACCCCCGGGTTTTGAAGCTAAAATTTGTCCTCCTGCAGCACTGAAAGAGCGCTGTCATTCTCTTCCTCGCCCTTTGGTTTTTACTAACGGTGTATTTGACATTCTGCATCGTGGGCATGTGACTTATTTGTCGCGTGCGCGAGATGCTGGGGCTGCCTTGGTATTGGCTTTGAACTCAGATGCATCTGTGAAACGCCTCGGCAAAGGGGATGATCGACCCATAAACACGCTTGAAGATCGAGTTGCAGTCGCTGCCGCACTGGCCTGCGTAGATCTGGTGACTTGGTTTGAAGATGACACGCCTTTGCAAACCATCCAGCTTGTATTGCCTGATGTGCTGGTAAAGGGGGGCGATTGGCCAGTTGAACAAATAGTTGGCAATCAACTTGTTTGGGATCGTGGCGGGAGGGTCCTCGCCATTCCTTTCGAGCACGAACGATCTACCACTGCGCTCCTCAAGAAAATTCGCCTATAGCGCTTTGGGATTTTTATTTTTCTTCAGCGGCACTCATCAAAGCAATACCTTGCAAGACAAGATCGCGTTCATAGTGAGGATCAAAGCCCAAAGCACTCAGCCTAGGGAGCAGTAAGGGACTATTGCCGCCAGACAAAAGCAGTTGAACGGATTCATGTTGAATCTGTTGAAGATTGTGAATCATGCCTGCGATTGCCCCAGCAGTAGCTGCAAGTACTCCACTCGTTACAGCATCAGCTGTATTGGTGGGAAATTCTGCCCAACTCCCTTCGCCCTCTTTGATACCTGCAGTACGCTCATAGAGGCTTTTTGGCATGAGTCTTATGCCGGGCAAAATAGTACCCCCCAGAAAATGCCCATCCACTTTGAGTGAATCCACTGTAGTGGCTGTTCCTGCCATCACGACCACTAGGGGAGATTTTGACCATGATCGCGCAGCAATCAGTGCGGCCCAGCGGTCAGCCCCCAAGCATTCGGGATGGTCGTAGTGGTTCATGACACCACAAGTCCGTTGAGAAGATATAACGCGCCAGATAGGAATGGAATGCGCTAAACCAAGGGAATAAAGATGGCTAAGTAGGCCATCTTCAACAGACGTTCCCGCTACGGAACATAGCGCTAATCTTGATACTGAACCTAAAAGCTTGGGAAGTTCTTTTGAATTTGTTGCGTTAATGGTAGAAGTTAAAGTTGGGCTTTCACCTCCCGAGCCGTTGAGTTCAAAAACTGAGAGATCGTCTCCGCTGTCTCTAAATTGTTCAGTTGAAAAGTAGCCCCGTCCTTTGGGGATTTGGCCATTAAAGAGCCCCCATTTAATTCGACTATTTCCTATATCTAAGGCGAGCAACATTAAACGTCTCTTGAAGAAAAAAAGCGCGTACGCTCGGCATGGCGAAGTGACAGATCGCCTGATAAAAATCGCTCGATACAAAGATCTGTATCGAGTAACAAAGCGCCATCTTGATCTACGCCTATCAAGGTTCCTTGCGTTCCAGTGCTAAGTTCAACCTTTTGGCCTAGCCAGGCCGCATGCCCCATCCATTCTTGTCGAAAAGCATGAAAACCTTCCGTATCAAATTTGATCAGTGCGGGGATGAGTGACTTAAGAATGGCGACAAGGGTGTTTTCACGGATATTTGCAATGTCTTCAGCACGGGTAGATTCATGAATTGCCGCACATGGATGATCAAATTGACTAAGCTCAAAAGGAGGCTGAAGATTAATGCCTATTCCGATAACAGCGTTCGTCATTCCATCTGAAATAGGCTTTCCCAGCTCAAGAAGAATACCTCCTAACTTACCTTTACCTTTAAGCAAATCGTTTGGCCATTTTATAGAGAGATCTTGCACTCCTATAGATTCAAGCCCATTCAAAGCGGCAACAGCAACAGCGAGTGGAAGCCCATTTAGAGCGGCGGCCGATCGTTTAAATTGCCAGCGTACAGAAAAAGTTAAGGAACCCTCATCACTTAACCAAGAACGTCCTTGTCTACCGCGCCCGTGAGATTGTTTTAGTGCGAGCAGCAAGCATGAAGGCGAGTGAGCTTGATAATCCAATTCCAATAGGTCAGCGTTGGTAGATTCCGTTTCAGCTTTGACATCAACGAGGAAGCTTGGACTGATGGGGGTAAGGAGAGCACTGACCCTTTCAGCAATGGATTTGGGGTCGAAAACACAGTTTTCAGCCATGATCGCTCAGACCATTTTCCTGTAAACACAGAGCGGCCTCATTACGGAAAGCAATACCGCTGATGACTGCATCGAGTAATAGTTGGGTGCGGCGTGAGAGCTCACTTCCTTCTTGATAATCAGCAGGGGCGATGAAGTCCACGCGTTTTGCACGCAGTAAATCTACGCAAACCTCTTTACCGTGGCGGCCGGTATTTGAGTAGACGGCAATCGTATGCCCCCCATTTTTTTTGGTGAGAGCCATACTCGGCACATCCGTCATCCCGTCCCCAATATAGATCATATTGTGAAATGGAATGGGGCGAAGATCTTCAGGCATGTGCTCATTGATCGACTCTGTAAGAGCCTCTTTCCCCTTGTTTACTCTAAATAGATACTGGGTCTTGGAGGTATCAGTAATCAAGACTTTGGGAAAAGTAGCTACTCCGTGTTGATTGAAGTGATATTCCGAAGCATAGATTTGCTTAAAGTAAGGACGGATAGATACGCCGTCTAAAATTTCCCGCATTCCTGCTGATATCACATAGTGCAAGACTTGCACTTGCTGCTTAGAGCGAAGAGAAACATAACGATTGATACGCTCGAACCACTGCTCAACACCAGGAAAATATTTGATATCTGGTGCCATCTCTAAAAAGTCTTTACGAGAAATATTGACTTTACGTTCTGCTGCCAATTCCAATACTAAACGCATGTAAACCAACATTTTTTCTGAGATTGTTTCAGCAGACTCCCGGTCTACTCTTCCCCAAAACTCATCTGGAGTAATCCCAAGCTTGGGCAACAGGGTATATTCCTGCATGGGCTGGGGAGATAAAGTGCCGTCAAAGTCATATACGAGTGCGATAGTATTCTGGGTCAACATGATTAAATATTCTTTTAGCCCTTAACAAATGAAGGCCGCGACAAAGTTGCAAACCCTAGCATAAGATGAAAGTTTGATCTCCAGCCATATTAAGCATATTTTTTTCTCATTTTTCCATCATGTCGAAAACGTCACCTTCTAACGCCCCCGCCACAAACTTTGTTCGCAACATTGTGAGCGATGATCTCAAAGCCAATACTTATGGGGGCAGAGTTGCGACCCGCTTTCCCCCTGAGCCCAATGGTTATCTTCATATCGGTCATGCTAAAAGTATTTGTTTGAATTTCGGCGTGGCACGGGATTTTGGTGGCGAATGCCACATGCGCTTCGATGACACCAATCCCACAAAAGAAGATACGGAATATGTTGATTCCATTCTTGATGCAGTTAAATGGCTGGGATTTAGCTGGGGGGAAAAGATTTACTACGCTTCGGATTATTTCGAGCATTGCTATGAGTATGCCGTTCATCTCATTCAGCACAACCTGGCTTACGTAGACTCTCTATCAGCCGATGAAATTCGCTCACATCGAGGAACGCTGACTGAACCTGGTAAGCCTAGTCCTTATCGCGATCGAAGTATCGAAGAAAACATAGATCTATTCAGTCGAATGCGTGCTGGGGAATTTCCCGATGGGGCACATGTTGTGCGCGCGAAAATTGATATGGCCTCGCCTAATATGAATTTACGGGACCCTGCACTTTTTCGGATTCGACATCATCCCCATTGGCGCACTGGGGATAGCTGGTGCATCTACCCCATGTACGATTATGCCCATGCTGTATCGGACGCAGTTGAACACATTACCCACTCGATTTGCACCTTGGAGTTTGAAGATCATCGCCCACTTTATGATTGGGTAATTGAAAACTGTCCCGTGCCATACCGCCCAAGACAATATGAGTTTGCTCGACTCAATTTGACTTACACCATGATGAGCAAGCGTAAGTTACTTGAATTGGTTCAGGAGAACTTGGTTGAAGGCTGGGATGATCCTAGAATGCCCACCATCGTCGGTTTGCGTCGGCGCGGATATACCGCTGGCGCACTCAGATTATTTTGCGAGCGTATTGGGGTATCTAAGGCAGATAGCCTAATCGATGTTTCGGTATTAGAAGACTGTGTTCGTGATGATTTAAATGATCAAGCCCTTCGTGGGATTGCAGTTTTAGATCCAGTAAAACTTGTGATTGAGAACTACCCTCAAGACATCGAAGAGATTTGTCATGCACCGAATCACCCTCAGAAAAAAGATTTAGGGCATCGCGATGTTCCGTTTACGCGTGAGCTATGGATTGAACGCGAAGATTTTATGGCCAAGCCTACAGAAGGTTTCTTTAGGATGGTCCCGGGGGGTATGGTGCGTTTACGGTATGCCTATGTGGTGAAGTGCACAGGATTTAGCTTAGACGCGAATGGTGAGGTGAATGAAATTCGGGCTGAATATTTCCCTGAAAGCCGCAGCGGTACCCCAGGTTCTGATACCTTTAAGGTTAAAGGGAATATTCACTGGTTGTCAGATACACACAGTATTGAGACCGAAGTGAGAGTTTATGATCGTCTGTTTAACGATCCCAACCCTGCCGGAGCAGAAGACTTTAGGCCACTACTTAATCCCCACTCTAAATTTGTTTTGGCTGGCGCGCGTATTGAGAAATACTTACTGAATGCTGGGCCCGGAAGTCATTGGCAGTTTGAGCGAAAAGGCTATTTTTGCGTGGATACGAAAGATTCCCTGCCAGGCAAACCCGTATTCAATCTTGCAGTGTCCCTTAAAGACACTTGGCAGAAGCGCTAATGAACAAAAAGCCCGCAGAAGCGGGCTTTGTTGCGGGGTAAATAAAGATCAGAGTACGGGGTTTTTAATCTTGTCGCGTTCGATCAGGGCGTAAGCTGAATGATTATGAATGGATTCGAAGTTCTCTGATTCAACGATGTAGGAATCGATGCGTGACTCCATGTTGAGACGATGAGCAATATCGCGCACCATGTCTTCAACGAATTTAGGGTTATCGTAAGCACGTTCGGTTACATATTTCTCGTCAGGGCGCTTCAGCAGGCCATAGAGCTCGCAGGAGGCTGACTCTTCGCAAATACGGATAATCTCTTCTACCCAGATAAACGCATTCACCTTGGCGGTCACAGTGACATGTGAGCGCTGGTTGTGCGCGCCATAATTCGATATTTGCTTGGAGCAAGGGCACAAGCTCGTGACAGGAACCAAGACCTTAACCGTAAAAGCGTGTTGGCCATCTTCAATCGAACCAATAAAGGTGATGTCGTAGTCGATTAAAGAGGTTACACCAGAAATGGGTGCAGCTTTATTTACAAAATAGGGAAAGCTCATTTCTACATGACCTGCTTTAGCTTCAAGCAGTTTCACCATTTCTTCCAACATCGAGCCAAAAGACTCCACTGAAATTTCTCGTTCATTACGATTTAGGATCTCCACAAAGCGAGACATGTGAGTGCCTTTGAAGTCTTTGGGGAGATGCACGTACATATTAAAATTGGCTACGGTGTGCTGAACCCCGCCAGTTTTATCGGATACGCGAACCGGGTGACGAATGCCCTTTATGCCAACGCGATCAATATCGAGCTGACGGGTGTCAGGAGTACTCTGCACATCGGGGATGGGCAGTAAAGGATCTCGGGTGTTCATGTCAGCTCCTGGAGAGAGAAGGAATAGCGCTAAATAATTATTATGAGTAATTAATCGGTTACATTAACTAGTGTAAATCTACTCATACTATTCGTATAGTACGTTGTATATTCTGACCTAAGCTATGCTCAAAACGTTCCCGAATGCTTTTATGGATTCCCTTGGCATCTAAACCAGCCTCGCTTAACAACTCTGCTGGATCGCCATGTTCAATAAAATGATCTGGCAAGCCCAATTGTAGTAATTGGGGATGTAATCCTAAATTTGCAAGTGCTTCTGCTACCGCGCTTCCTGCCCCACCCATGACGACGTTTTCCTCTACCGTGACAATGAATTCATGATTTTCAGCGAGTTGTTGAATCATGTCGTTATCGATGGGTTTTACAAAACGCATATTAATCACTGAAGCATCAAGTGCGTCGCCTGCTTCTAGCGAGGGGGAAAGCATGGAACCAAAAGCGAGAATGGCAATATGGTTTCCTTTGCGACATAACTCAGCTTTTCCAACTGGAATGCTGGCCATATTGTCTTTGATCGCCACCCCGGGTCCGCTGCCTCTGGGGTAACGAACGGCAACAGGTTGATTAAGACTAAATGCGGTGAATAGCATTTGACGACATTCGTTTTCATTCGAGGGCGTCATCACAACGGTATTGGGTAAGCAACGCAAGAAGGTTAAATCGAAGCTTCCAGCATGCGTAGCACCATCCGCGCCTACGAGTCCTGCTCTGTCGATTGCTAAAACAACCGGTAGGTTTTGCAAAACGATATCGTGAATAAGTTGATCGTAAGCGCGCTGCAAAAAAGTAGAGTAAATGGCGACGACGGGTTTGATGCCCTCACAAGCAAGGCCCGCGGCGAAAGTGAGCGCATGCTGTTCGGCAATTCCAACGTCATAATAACGTTCGGGATACTCGCGAGAAAACCGCACCATACCAGAACCTTCACGCATAGCAGGAGTGATGGCTACAAGGCGTTTATCCTTGGCGGCCATGTCGCACAACCAGTCTCCAAAGACTTGAGTATAGGTAGTTTTACTCGAAGGTTTAGAAAGAATCCCAACCTTTGGATCGAACTTAGTGACGCCGTGATAGAGAATCGGGTCGGCTTCAGCAGGGGGATAGCCTTTTCCTTTTTTAGTCACTACATGAAGAAACTGTGGGCCTTCTAGCTCACGTACATTGGATAACGTTGAAACCAATACATCAATATCATGACCGTCAATTGGGCCAATATAGTTAAAGCCAAATTCTTCAAATAAAGTTCCAGGAATCAACATTCCTTTCATGTGCTCTTCAAAACTACGAGCCAATTCAAGCATGCCAGGAGCGATTCCGAGAACCTTTTCTCCGCCTTTTCGTACAGCTGAATAAAAGCGACTAGAGAGTAATTTGGCAAGATAGTTGTTCAGAGCACCCACAGGAGGTGAAATGGACATCTCATTGTCATTCAGAATAACCAGTAAATTAGCACCGGTATCCTTAGCATTATTGAGCGCTTCAAAAGCCATTCCGGCTGTCATAGCGCCATCGCCAATGATGGCGACAGCACGTTGAGCGCTTTTTAACTGCTTGAAAGCAGCTGCCATGCCCAATGCAGCACTGATCGAGGTGCTGGAATGAGCAGTGCCGAAGGCGTCAAAAGGGCTTTCATCGCGGCGCGGAAATCCAGAAATCCCGTCTTTCATCCGCAAGCCTTGCATGGCTTCACGTCGCCCAGTAAGAATTTTGTGGGGATAGGTTTGGTGGCCAACATCCCAGACCAGACGGTCATTTGGGGTGTCAAACACATAGTGCAAAGCGACTGCTAATTCAACAGTGCCCAAATTGGAGGATAGGTGTCCACCCGTAGAGGCTACCGATTCGAGTAAAAAGGAACGTAACTCATCGCATATTTGCGCTAGAACATGCTTATCCATTCGCCGAAGCGTTGAGGGGCTGTCGATTGAATCAAGCAATGGTGTTGGCGTATGCATGTTTAGAATTACTTTCTGAATTTAGTGATGTCGCTCTACGATATAGTCCGCTAATTCTCCCAGCCTGTTAGCACGAGGTCCAAGAGGCAGTAGAGCTTCTCGAGCTTCCGCATGAAGCGAATGAGCAAGGTTTCGGGCTGATTCTAAGCCTAGCAAACTGACATAAGTTGGCTTGCCATCGGCTTCGTCTTTTCCGGCGGTTTTCCCCAATGTGGCGGTATCGGCTTCTGTATCTAAGACGTCATCAATGACTTGAAAAGCAAGGCCGGCTGCTTTAGAAAATCGATCTAAGGCTTCCTGAGTCAAGACAGAGTCTTCTGAGCCACAACGCGCACCCAACAGAATGGCTGCACGAATTAACGCTCCTGTTTTACGCATATGCATTTTTTCAAGCATAGCAAGATCAAGCTTAACATTGACTGATGCAAGGTCAATCGCTTGCCCTCCTGCCATGCCATTTGCACCACTTGCTTCGGCAAGCAGCAACACCATACCTAATTGCTTGGATGCTGGGATAGACAAAGCGTTTTTAGCAAGCAATTCAAAAGCGAGGGTTTGTAAACTATCCCCCACTAATAGGGCGGTAGCTTCACCAAACTCAACATGGCAAGTAGGGCGGCCTCGACGGAGAACATCATCATCCATGCAAGGCATATCGTCGTGAACTAAAGAGTAGGCGTGAATAAGTTCAATCGCTCCAGCAACCACATCGAGGTCTTCGGTTTTTGCTTGGGTGATCGCCCCAGCTGCATAGGCTAGCAAGGGGCGCATTCGTTTTCCGCCTCCTAGAGCACTATATCTCATGGCCTCATGCAAGCGGCCTGGAAAGAATGTGTTTTCAGGGATGCGTGCATCTAGCCAAGACTCTATGCGACTAGCATGGAGCTGCATCCATTGATCAAAATCAGAAAGGTTCATTGCTGCCAAGAGCATCCATGAGATTTTCGCCCTCTAAAACTTTGACCTGTTGTTCTGCTGCGGATAACTGACCCTGGCAAAACTTCAGTAAAGCGCTGCCTCTTCGATAAGCTGCTAACGAGGTCTCAAGGTCAAGTTGACCTCCTTCCATTTGTTCTACTAAGCCTTCAAGTTCTTCTAAAGCGGCTTCATAACTCACCGTTATAGGCTCAGTGCGCGTAGGATCATCTTCAAGATGACTGATCGATAAGGAATCTTCAGAGATTTGTTTTTTTGACATGGCAGTCTGGGTTTCTAGCCAGTATTAACAAGGTAGCTCCCCACCTTAGCTTACCTACCCTTGTGGGTCAACGCGCTAACATAATGTTTTTGGGAGAATGACTTGCGTAATCAAGGGTTTTGCCCTATTCTCCCCGGTCGTTTTTTAACTCCGAATTGAAGCGAAAATCACGAAACAATGACTGACCTTGGCAAGCCCTCCCATCTGGCGCGCGTTTCTCCGCAGCTGCCATTGAGCTGGTATTTCGACCAAGCCATCTTAGAAATCGAGATGGAAGTGTTGTTTCGTCAAGGCCCAGGATATGTCGGCCATCTTTTGCAAATCCCTGATCGCGGGGACTTCCATACTTTGTCCTGGGAAGATCATGGGCGTGCATTGGTGAATGGTTCTGAAGGCCCTAAACTTATTTCGAATATTTGTCGTCACCGCCAGGCCATTATGCTGGAAGGACGGGGAAACACAGGTGAGTCAATTGTTTGCCCCTTGCATCGCTGGACCTACGATACTCAAGGCGTTCTGCTTGGTGCTCCTCATTTCCCATCGCGTCCTTGCTTAGATCTTCCTCAAACGCCATTGCAGGAATTTCAGGGTTTACTTTTTGAGGGGCAGCGCCCTGTTGCTCAGGACTTAGGTAATGTGCGTGCTTGGAAGGATCTCAACTTTGAGGGCTACCGCTTTCACCAAATGCGCGTTGAGGAACATGCATTTAACTGGAAAACATTTATTGAGGTTTATCTAGAGGACTACCATGTCGCTCCATTCCATCCTGGCCTAAATGGTTTTGTTGATTGTGATGTGTTGGATTGGGAGTTTGGCGATTGGCATAGCGTGCAAATGGTGGGTTTGCAATCAGAACTTCAACATCCAGGAAGTGATACTTACAGTAAATGGCATGAGAAAGTTCTTAGAGCGGGCTCAGGTGAAATGCCGAAACACGGAGCAATTTGGGCTGTCTACTACCCCAATATCATGGTCGAGTGGTATCCCAATGTGTTGGTCGTCAGCACTGTCTGGCCCCGAGGAACAGATCGGTGTGTGAATGTGGTGGAGTTTTACTATCCCGAAGAAATCGTTCTTTTTGAGCCAGAATTCATTGAGGCAGAGCAGGCTGCCTATGTCGAAACTGCGATAGAAGACGATGAAATCTGCATGCGTATGCATCGTGGCCGGCGTGCATTATTCCTCAAAGGGATTGAAGAGCAGGGGCCCTACCAATCCCCTATGGAAGACGGGTTAATGCACTATCAAACCTTCCTGCGCCGACAGGTCGAGCCCAGGCTCGCGGCGCAAATCCGTGACTGAGGCCCTAGGAAAAGGGCTATTTCGCCGAATTATAGGGATACGAGCAGACTCTTTGCCTGATCTTGGGGCGGCATGGATGTTGGTTGCGGCCTTTTTCTTTGCTTTGATGGGCTTTCTCGTCAAGCTGGAAGGCGCCAACTACAGCAGTACTGAATTGATGTTTTATCGCTCCATTACGGGTTTTCTTCTTATTTTTGTCATTACGCTGATTCGCCAGGGGGGCTTGATAACCCAACATTGGCGTTTGCATATTCAAAGAAGCGTATGCGGAATCATCTCACTTTGGTTGTATTTTTATGGCATTACGCATTTACCTCTCGCGACTGCAGTAACTTTGAACTACACCTCTCCATTATTTCTTGCTTTAATTATGGTGGGGGTTTTGAAGGAAAAAGCGCGCAGTTCTTTGATTGCTGCATTAAGCCTAGGATTTGTTGGGGTGGCGCTGGTGCTAAAACCACATCTTGGCCCTGATCAGTGGGTTGCAGGCTTGGCTGGTTTACTCTCGGGCTTTTTCGCCGGTATGGTGTTCTTAAATGTGCGAGCGATGGGGGAGGTCAATGAGCCAGAGTGGAGAATTGTCCTCTATTTCACATTTTTAAGTTCTTTAGTGAGTGGCTTGATATTGACTTTAGCGTCGTACAGTGATGACTTAGGAATCCTCTCGGATTGGCTCCCTGACGTTCCTCACAAGCTGATGTGGAATCAAATGCCCTTACTCTTAGCTATTGGGTTTAGCGCATTGTTAGGTCAGCTGTGCATGACGCGCGCGTATAAAACAGGAGCGGTTTGGCTCACTAGTAATTTTGCATATTTCACCATCGTTTTTTCAAGTCTGTTTGGTGTATTGTTTCATTCAGAATGGCTTTCCCCGATGGCGTGGAGTGGGATTGTCGTCATTATCTCAGCGGGTGGATTGGCAACATGGGCACGCAAATCGGGAGCGGAGCATGATTGATGGCTATAACACGATTATTTCTTCTGCAGCACTGAGTGCAGCGCCCCCTCATTGGGTCATTATTGATTGTCGTCACAATCTGGCCGATCCACTTGCAGGTCAACGTGCTTATGAGGCGGGACATATTCCAGGTGCTTTTTTTTTGCATCTGGACTATGACCTGGCTGGACCTAATACAGGTAAAAACGGCCGACACCCCCTACCTAATCCTGATGAGTTGGCCAGGAAATTAATGAACCTTGGTGTGGGTCCCGAAACGCAGGTGGTGGCTTATGATGATGCGGGTGGGGCTTATGCGGCTCGTTTATGGTGGTTGTTAAGGTGGATGGGTCATGAAACAGTCGCGGTTTTAGACGGCGGCTTTTCCCAGTGGCTTGCAGATCATTATTCTGTAGAGACTGGTCAGCGCCAACCCGCCTCTAATAATATTGTTGATGTTTCCACCTTGAGTCATCCTGATCAAGATGTATGGTTTCCTATAGAAGTGGTTGAATCTAATCTTCAATCACAAACGTTTCTGTTGGTAGATGCCCGCTCGCCAGATCGGTTTCGCGGTGAAAATGAAACCATAGATCCTGTGGGTGGACATATTCCTGGCGCGATCAATCGTTTTTTTCGGCAAAACCTTTCTGAAGAGGGTCTTTTTAAATCTGCTGATCAGCTTTCCATCGAGTGGGCAGAGATTTTGGCAGGCCGATCGCCAGAGACTATTATTTGTCAGTGTGGAAGTGGCGTTACGGCTTGCCATAATCTCTTGGCCCTCGAAATGGCGGGTTTTCACGGCGCGAAGCTCTACCCTGGATCTTGGAGCGAATGGTGCGCAGAGCCCGCAAGGCCCATCGCTGTGGGCGCATAAAAACAAGTAAATCCTGGCCCTATTGATATTTTTAGTGGTCTTCAGGTATAGTTGTGGGCTTTTCTCTAGCAGGTAAAGAATATGGTAGTCATTCGTCTTTCTCGAGGTGGTGCGCGTAATCGCCCCTTCTTCAATGTAGTGGTTGCTGATTCACGTAACCGCCGTGATGGTCGTTTCATTGAGCGCGTGGGATTTTACAATCCTGTTGCTACCGAAGGTACCGCAGATGCGTTACGTATTGCTCACGATCGTGTTGAGTTTTGGGTAAGCAAAGGCGCACAAGCGAGCGATGCAGTTCAAAAACTGATTAAGCGCTCGGCCAAGGCCCAAGCTGCTGGAGCGACCGCTGCCTGACAAGGTAGTGATGGGCCGTGTATTAGGTCCATTCGGAGTGCGTGGTTGGGTCAAGTTAAAGACCTTTACCGAGAACTTAGAGAATTTAGCGGGATATCCCACCTGGTGGGTAACCGTTGCTGGTGTTGAAAAGGCAATGCAGTTAGATGAGGTTGAAATACATGCCTCACACATGGTTGCGAAGCTGGCTGGAGTAGATGATAGAGATCAAGCCTTTGCATTGCGAGGTGCTGATATTTCTATACCTAGGGACGCATTACCTCCTGCGGAAGAAGGCGAATTTTACTGGGCTGATTTAGTTGGCTTAGATGTGGTAAATCTTCAAGGTGAACACCTCGGGCAGGTTGATGATCTGCTTGAAACTGGAGCCAACGATGTGTTGGTGGTGAAAGGAGATAGAGAGCGTCTCCTGCCCTACGTTGATGCCATTGTGCTAGAAATAAATCTGGCCGAACGAATAATTCGGGTAGATTGGGGCTTGGATTATTAAAGCTTGATTGAACACGATTCAGGCCGGAGGGCGCGAATGCAGATTGATGCGATCACGCTGTTTCCGGAAATGTTTGACGCGATCTCGCAATTCGGAATTACGCGAAGAGCGCTGGAAGAAAAAATTTGGGCGCTTTGCACCTGGAATCCTCGAGATTTTACGGAAAACGCCTATCGTACGATTGATGACCGACCCTATGGGGGCGGTCCTGGCATGGTAATGTTGGCGCAACCGCTTGAGCGTGCAATCAATGCAGCTAAGGCTTCCCAACTTAAAGCAGGTGTTCATGACCCTTGGGTGATTCATCTCTCTCCTCAGGGCGCCCCGCTAAACCATGGCACGGTGATGGAATTAAGTAAGCGGTCAGGCTTGATTGTCTTGGCCAGCAGATATGAAGGTGTAGATGAGCGGCTATTACGTCGCTGTGTTGACCAAGAAATCTCTGTTGGAGATTTTGTGGTTTCGGGGGGTGAGCTCCCCGCCATGATGTTGATTGATGCAGTGCTCCGGCAATTACCCGGAGTGTTGGGTGATGCAGATTCAGCGGTTCAAGAGTCTTTTGTGGAGGGGTTGCTGGATTGTCCCCACTACACACGACCAGAAGTGTATGAAGGGGAATCTGTTCCGCCCGTGTTGATGTCGGGAAACCATGCTGACATTCAACGTTGGAGAAAAATGCAGTCGTTGGGGCGTACTTCGTTGCGTCGACCTGATTTGTTGGACCGGTTATCGCTTAGCGCGGTAGATCGGAAGTTATTAGAAGTGTTCCGGACGGAACACGATTTGAAGGAGTAGGACCATGGATTTGATTCAACAACTCGAAGCCGAAGAAATCATTAGGCTGAATAAAACGATTCCTGAGTTTGCCCCTGGCGACACCGTGATCGTTAACGTTAACGTAGTTGAAGGTGAGCGCAAGCGTGTACAGGCATATGAGGGGGTAGTGATTGCAAAGCGCAATCGGGGCCTGAATTCTTCCTTCATCGTTCGCAAAATTTCTTCTGGTGAAGGCGTTGAGCGTACTTTCCAGACCTACTCTCCCTTAATCGCAAGCGTTGAAGTGAAGCGCCGCGGTGACGTGCGTCGTGCCAAGCTTTATTATCTGCGTGAGCGTTCTGGTAAGTCAGCACGTATTAAAGAGAAGCTCAAAGCACGCGTCTCTCCCTCCTTGGCAGCTGCTGTCGCCATGCCTGAGTCAGATCATAGTACGGATACCGCTCCAGTAGCGTAACTTGGTAAGACTTAATAAAATGGCCACGAAATTCGTGGCCATTTTTTTTACTTCACTAGAGCTTTCATGCACTCGGAATGAGTCGCAGCGCGAAGTTTTTGGTGGCCATCCCAGCGACTGATCACCTTAGGCGGTAAAAACTCATTGCTTTCAATTCGTGCAATCATACTATCGAATACCGGGAGCAATTTTGCTCCACGCTCTCCATGCGAAGACAATCCATTGCGCAGATCAGGTTTGACTTGGGTGTAAGTATCCAAAGCTTGATTGGCCCAAATATTCATGATCATTCGCATGGTTTTTTCTGTCGCAAGACAGGCCTCTTCTGGCTTCCCATCCACATCTAAATCTACGTCAGCTGAGTGAACGGGTACAGTCCAAGCTATCAGGATTACCCCTGAAAAACACAGTGCACGAAAGTGGGAAATTAAGCTGCGACGGGAGTTCATTTTTGATTCCTCTCTATTTTTAGAAGTCTAATCTGCATAAGATAATGGCATGGGTAAAGATTCTAACAACAATATAGACGTTGATTCGGCTAATAGGGTTCCGTTTAAATCGGTGCAGGACATCGATCGTTTTGCTGATGCGCTTTGGTTAGAGGATGGTTTGTCTCCTAACACCTTAGAGAGCTATCGCAGAGACCTATCCCAATTTGCGATCTGGTTGGCGTTTACATCCTCACGTAATCTATCTGAGGCAAATTCCGCTGATATTCAAGCTTGGATGGCACACCTTCATTTGGTTCGGCGCACCAGCGCTCGAAGCGCCAGTCGTGCCCTATCAGCGATTCGCCGATTTTATGCGCTGGCCATTAGAGAAGGTCGCGTTGCTCAGGATCCTACTGCGCTCATTAAAGCCCCTAAGCTTCCTCGTCTTCCTCCAAAGTCAATGAGCGAGTTAGATGTAGAAAATCTGCTGAAAGCGCCAGATTTGAATTCTCCTCTGGGCCTTCGAGATCGGGCGATGCTCGAATTGCTCTATGCCTGTGGTTTGCGCGTGAGTGAACTGATCGGCCTAAGTTGTCTTCAAGTTGATTTACAAGCTGGCGTGTTGAAAGTGATGGGTAAAGGATCAAGAGAGCGTTTGGTGCCCTTAGGAGAAGAGGCCGTCTATTGGGTTCAACAATATTTTAAGAATGGAAGTCGTGATAGTTTACTTAACGGTAAACAGAGTGAGGATCTTTTTGTTACGCAACGCGGGGAGGGGATGACGCGGCAGGCATTTTGGTCGTTGATTCGGCGTTACGCAATCCAAGCCGGCATTCGCGGAACCCTTTCACCGCATACTCTAAGACATGCTTTTGCAACGCATTTATTGAATCATGGGGCAGATCTACGTGTTGTGCAATTGCTCTTAGGGCACGCAGATATCACAACGACTCAGATTTATACCCATGTAGCTCGCGAACGTTTGAAAACTTTGCACAGTCAGCACCATCCAAGAGGCTAAGCGTTTATTTGAGAGCAGAAGCCTTGCGATGAATGACGATACCCACTCGCTTGGCATCACGCATCAACCCCAATTTAGTGACACGTACTTTTACCCATCCCGCTTTGAATTCGCCCAGGATAATGTTGGCAACTGATTCAGCTAAGGTTTCAATGAGTGCAAATTCGCTTTCTGCGGCCAAGCGACGCAAACGTTCTGCAACGGCTCCATAGTCAACGGTATCAGCAACATCATCGCTGGCGGCTGCATTTTGATCCCGCAGGCCAACCTCAAGATCAAGCTGAATAGTTTGACGGCGATGGCGTTCCCAATCGTATACACCGATCAGGGTATCTAGGCGCAGCTCTTCAATAAAGATGAAATCCATAGGGCGGACCGAATGTGAATGGCGGATTGTATACTAGTCTGGCGTTTATTCTAGAGCGCACTCTTTGTTTGATAGGAAGAATTATTTTGGATTTTTCAGCACTTGGCCCATTAATTGTGGCCGCTTATCTTATTGGTTCTATCTCTTTTGCCGTAATAGTGAGCAAAATTTACGGATTACCTGATCCGCGTACTTTTGGCTCTAAGAATCCTGGTGCAACCAATATGTTGCGTGGAGGAAATAAGCAGGCAGCGCTCATCACACTCATTGGAGATACCGCTAAAGGTATGTTGGCGGTTTGGATTGCGCTGCAAGTTGTACCAGTGGGCCCAGGTCAAGATACGGCTTTAGCTTTGGTCACCCTGGCCGCATTTCTGGGCCATATATTTCCTTTATTCTTCGGCTTTCAAGGAGGAAAGGGAGTAGCAACAGCTGCAGGACTGTTGTTGATGCTTTGCTGGCCGGTCGGTTTAGCAAGTCTATGCGCTTGGGTGGGGGTCTTTTGGTTTACTCGAGTTTCATCTATGGGTGCGCTTGCTGCCACTTTGACCGGGCCTGTCGTGGGTTATGTCTTGCTGGGCATGAGTAGTTTATGGATGTCGATGGTTGTGATGGCAATATTGCTTCTCTGGCGCCATCGCACCAATATTCAAAAATTGATGACAGGAGAGGAGGCTGCCTTTAAGCCTCGTCCAAAGTAAAAGGATTAAAGTTGGTGTCTCGATCGAAATAATCTTCGTTCTCTACGCGCTTTAACCACGCCACAATTTGAGCAGTCAATGGATAGGCAATCGCTTCCCAACCGCTTTTAAGAAGATAGTTGGTCACCATTACGGTCAGCACCAATTCATTGGGCCATACGCCATAAAAGGCGATGGGATAAAATAAAATTGAGTCGACTGCTTCTCCAACCAAAGTAGAACCTAGTACACGTGAGAATAACCATCTCCCTTCGGTAAAGATTTTCATCTTTGCCAGTACGAAGGAATTCATGAACTCTCCTGCCCAAAACGCAAACAGTGAGGCGGCAATAATTCGTGGCGTCGCCCCAAAGGTGGCTTCATAGGCACTTTGCCCAGTCCAGCCTGCGGCAGGCGGAAGAGATACCACCACCCAACTCATGAAAGAGGAAAAAATAAGCGCAGCAAACCCTGCCCAAACGACTTTTCGGGCGCGTGCATATCCGTACACCTCAGTCAAAATATCGCCAAAAATATAAGAAATAGGAAAAAATAGCACTCCAGCTCCAAACGTAAAGGTTCCCCAACTGCCGAAATTCAAAGAGGCGACTTTGCCTGGTCCAATGACGTCCGCGCAAATCAGAACAGTGACGAAGGCTGCCATCACCAGGTCGTAGTAACGGTAAGTGCGCGTGGAGTGAGGATCAATAACACGATGTGAATGGTTTGATTGAGTCATGGATTAAGTCTCCTTATTTTTTTGGACTGCCCTATTTACATTCCAGGGATCAGGCCCTTCATACCGCGCATCATTTTCGCGAGGCCGCCTTTCGCCATCATTTTCATCATTTTTTGCATTTGCTCGAATTGGTTGAGCATGCGATTCACTTCCTGTACTTGCACACCTGAACCAGCAGCGATGCGTCGTTTACGCGATGCTTTTAGGAGATCAGGTTTGCGTCTTTCCTCGGGGGTCATGGAATTGATAATGCCTTCAATACGCGCCATGGCTTTCTCTGGGTCGGCGCCGGCCGGGAGTGCACCAGATAATTGCCCTGGAAGTTTTTCCATCATGGAGCTAATGCCACCCATACGCTTCATTTGCATAAGCTGTATTTTGAAGTCTTCTAAATCAAAATCCTTGCCAGACTTTACCTTTTTGGCGAATTTTTCAGCTTCCTCATGATCGACACCCTTTTGAGCTTGTTCGATCAGTGATAGTACGTCTCCCATCCCTAAAATACGTGAAGCCATACGTTCAGGATGAAAAGGTTCTAGCCCCTCAATCTTTTCACCTACGCCCACGAACTTGATGGGCTTGCCTGTAATGTGGCGAACAGAAAGGGCGGCACCACCCCGAGAATCTCCATCTAACTTGGTGAGCACAACACCGGTCAGGGGTAGAGCTTCGTTAAACGCGCGGGCGACATTAATAGCATCTTGACCCTGCATAGCATCGACCACAAACAAGGTTTCAATCGGGCTAATCGCAGCATGGATTGCTTTGATCTCAGCCATCATGGTTTCATCAATCGCCAAGCGACCAGCGGTGTCTACAATCAATACATCATGGTAGTGAGTGAGAGCGTATTTTTTGGCGGAATTGGCAATATCCAGAGGGGATTGGTCTGGAGAAGAGGGGAAAACTTCTACATCTAAGCGATCTCCTAAAACCCGGAGTTGTTCAATGGCAGCAGGTCGATAGACATCGCAACTGACTAGCAATACTTTTTTGCGATCAGCTTTTAAAATGCGTGCCAATTTGCCTGAGGTGGTGGTTTTTCCTGACCCTTGAAGGCCTGCCATCAAAATCACTGCTGGGGGGGTGGTGGCAAGATGAAGTACGCTGTTGTGCTCACCCATTAGGCGAGTTAATTCATCATGTACGATCCCAATCAGTGCTTGGCCGGGATTCAGGTTCTGGTGAACCTCTTTACCCACAGCTTGATCTTTAATAGCCTGAATAAAGTCTTTAATGACCGGTAGCGCAACGTCGGCCTCTAACAATGCTATGCGTACTTCACGCAAAGCGTCTTGAATATTGGCTTCAGTTAAGCGCGCTTGTCCGCGAAGGTTGCGTACGACAGAGGAGAGGCGTTGCGTTAAATTTTCGAGCATAGAATAAGGGCTTATAAAGCTTTGTAAGGAGGACAGCACGAATTTGATGGGCTTCGGGTAGACTGTAGCCTGTTTAGACTTTTCTGCTACCGCTGATTGCGGCTTTGTGTTTGGCTGTCGCTACTTGGGTCAGCTGTTTTTGATAGATTCCATGATTGATTTAGTTCTCTATCTTATCACCGCCGTGCTCTACGGCTTGCTTGCTCTGCGGGACTTTCAACTGCAGACGCAACCAGCTTCGTCTATGGAGTCCTCTCCAGATGCGACCCCAGAAGAGCGTTTGATTCATCAGCTCGTTCCCCTTGCTTGGGTGACCCACATCCTACTTCTTCAGCATACTGTCATTCAAGTTGATGGATTGGATTTGTCTCTGGGTCATGCTATTTCATTAATCGGCGCAGTTACCACAGCCTTTTACTGGCTAGGAAGTGGCAAAGAACCTTTAGGAATCCTTCGTCCCGCAATCCTTGCCTTGACCTCGCTTGCCTCGGTGTTTCCTTTAATCCTTCCCGCGCAAAAGGCGATTCCGTTTCAATATAACCTCGCGTTTGAGGGCCACATCATCGTCTCATTACTTGCTTATAGCTTGTTTGGAATAGCCGCTTTGCATGCTTGGTTGATGACTATGCAGGAGCGACGCTTACAAAGTGGAGAAGTACGAACTGGTTTGGGAAGATTACCGCCCCTAGTTACGATGGATGCATTGCTGTTCCGCATGGTTTTGAGTGGTTTTGTGCTTTTAACGCTTGCTGTGGCAAGCGGTATATTATTTTCAGAGGAATTATTCGGTCGTCCTTTTACGTTTAATCATAAGAATTTGTTGGGCGTAATCTCGTGGGCCATCTTTGCTGCTTTGTTGATCGGGCGTTGGGGATATGGTTGGCGTGGTCGAAGGGCTGCTCGCTGGACTATTGCCGGATTTGTTGTTTTGGCCTTGGCCTATGTGGGTAGCAAATTAGTTCTAGAAGTCATTTTGCAGCGAGTCTGACTTGAGCGGTCTTTCGCTAGGATTCTTGTTTGGTATCCTCGCCTTTCTATTGGTTTTATCCGCTTTTTTTTCAATGACAGAGACGAGCATGATGGCGCTGAATCGCTATCGGCTCAGGCACCTGGTGAGCAAGGGGAATCGTGCTGCTCGACTCACTGAAAAACTTCTTAATAAAACAGATCGCTTGCTTGGAGTGATGTTACTGGGTAACGCATTTGTTAACGCCGCTGCTGCGACGCTGGCTTCGGTGATTACTGTGCGTTTAGTAGGGGATGGGGAGTTTGCGCTGACCGTGGCTACACTTTCGGTCACCTTAGCGATTCTTGTGTTCAGTGAGGTGACACCAAAAGTGGTAGGTGCAGCCTATGCAGAGCCGATCGCACTCACCGCAAGCTATGTGGTGGCACCCTTGCTGCGACTGGTCTATCCCATCGTTTGGTTCGTGAATTTATTTGTGCAATCCTTGCTTTGGATTACGCGATTAAAGCCTAAAAATAATGGTGAGGCTCAGCCTCTGAGTATGGAAGAGCTTCGCACGCTCGTATTGGAGGGAGCTCACTACATCCCCGCCAAGCATCAGACCATTCTGCTCAATTTGTTTGGTTTAGAGGATATCACCGTCGACGATGTGATGACCCCTCGACATCAGATTGAGGCAATCGATATTGATGACCCGATTGATGAAATTCGTAACCGCTTGGCCACATCCCATCACACCATGCAGCCGGTCTACTCCAATCAGTTAGATGAAATTGTTGGTGTGCTTCATGTGCGCAAAGTACTGCACCAAGCCCATTCAGCGGAGCTTACGGTAGAGACCTTAAAAGAAATTATGCGCCCGCCGTATTTTGTGCCGGCGGGTACTCCCTTATTGACCCAACTTCAGAACTTTCAGGAAAGTCAACGAAGAGTAGGCTTGGTGGTCGACGAGTATGGTGAGCTCCAAGGCTTGGTTACGGTAGATGACATCCTCGAGGAGATAGTGGGGGAGTTCTCTGGCCGCGCCCTCACGCATGCTCGTCATATTCATCGCGAGTCTGAGGGTGTGGTGCTCGTAGAAGGCGGTTGCAGTTTGCGCGAATTAAATCGTAAGCTAAAGCTTAGTTTTAGAATCGATGGCCCCAAAACCATCAACGGCCGCATTTTAGAACATTTAGAAGACATCCCTGAACCCGGCACCAGCGTGAAAATTGATGGCTACCCCATCGAGATTGTTCAAACACAGGATCGCATGGTAAAGATGGTACGTATCCAATTTACCCCGGTTCAGTGAGCAGAGTTCTGCGGTGATCAGCGCCCCTATTTTTCCGGTCTTGCCTGTTTCTTGGCAAGCAGTGATGTATTTAGCCCTTCTGGGCTTGTTGGTCGGAAGCTTTTTAAATGTCTTGATTTTGCGCTTACCGGTGATGATGACGCGTGCTTGGGAGCAAGAGATGCATGATTGGATGACCCAATCCAAACAACCCGGACTGCCAGAAGAGCGGCTTGTAAAAACGCCCTACAACCTGTTTTTTCCGCGCTCTCACTGCCCTCAGTGCAGCCAAACCATTTCTCCTGCCTACCTAGTGCCTGTGATCAGCTGGGTCTTGCTGCGGGGGCGTTGTGCTGAGTGTCAGGCCTCCATTTCTCTCCGTTATCCTTTCATCGAATTGCTCACAGCGTTTTTTTCTGGCGCAGTCGGTTTATATTGGGGCGTGAGTGCTACAGCCTTTGCAGCGCTGATCCTCATCTGGATACTCATAGCGCTCGCATTTATTGATATTGATACTCTTTATCTTCCCGATAAACTCACACAACCATTGCTTTGGGCTGGTTTGATCTTCAATGCTTCAGGTTTTTTTGTTCACTTTGAAGACGCCTTTTGGGGGGCGGTATGGGGATATTTGTCTCTGTGGGCCTTATATTGGTTGTTTCTCTTCCTCACCAGTAAAGAGGGGGTTGGGCAAGGAGATTTCAAGCTTTTGGCTGCTTTAGGGGCTTGGCTTGGATGGCAGTCTCTTCCGGCTTTGCTTCTCATTGCCTCACTCACAGGTGCAGGCTATGGCTTATTTTCTATGGTTTTTGCCGGTCACTCCCGACAGACACCCATTCCTTTTGGTCCTTTTCTCTCGTTGAGTGGCCTAGTAGTGCTTTTCTTTCCCTTTATAACTGGAGTTTTAGTCTCATGAATGCTGATTCTTTGAAGGACAATTCGCGTATTCCATTGGTGGGATTGACGGGTGGAATTGCCTCTGGGAAATCAACCGTAGCTGAATTATTCAGCGCTCTGGGTATCGATATTATTGATACGGATCATTTGGCACACCTTATTACCGGTCCCGGCGGCGCAGCGATCCCTGCCATTATTGAGACTTTTGGTGAGGCTTATATTGAAGAGCACGGTGCCCTTAATAGAGTGCGGATGCGCGCAGATGTATTTAAAGTCCCCGAACATCGGAAGCAACTCGAAGAAATCATGCATCCTCTGATTAGAGATGCTGTAGAACATAAATTGGCTTCGGTGCATTCCACCTATGCGATGGTGGTGGTCCCGCTACTTTATGAATCGCAGTTTTTCCAAAACCGATTAGATCGGCTTCTGGTGGTGGACTGCGAAGAGGAAATTCAGTACCAGCGTGCACTAAAGCGCACAGGAATGACATCAGAAATACTGGGTGGCATTGTAAAAGCTCAAGCTAATCGAGCTCAGCGTTTGTCGATTGCCGACGATGTTATCAAAAATGATGCCGATTTAGACGGTCTAAAACGTCAAGTTGAAGCGATGCATCTGCAATATGAGAATTTATTTGCATCTTAAGCTCAAGATTAGCCAATTTTGTCTGTCCAAATAGCTTAAGCCCTGCAACAATGACGGTAAAAGAAGGGTGCTTGCATTGATCAGCTACGAATTTCCACTGAACGAAAAAGTTAGAACTTGGTTGCGACTGGAGGACATGTTTGATCGTGTTCAACTGTTTACCAGCCGGGAGACGGCTCGCGATCATGAGGTGGCCCTCGCACGTCTATTCGAATTGCTGGAAGCAGGCTCAAGGGCGGATGTAAAAACAGATTTGTTGCTAGAGTTAGACCGCCAAAGGCAAATGTTAGAGTCACTCAGAGACAATCCTGAGGTGTCGGGGGAAGTTTTGGAAGAAGCTATTCTAGAAACCCAAGAAGCAGCTAAGGCTTTACATGGGTCCCATGGCAAATTTGGCCAGCACTTGCGTGATAACGACTGGCTGATGACGATACGCAGCCGCTTCAATATTCCCGGCGGCACTTGCCCTTTTGATCTCCCGGGATTGCATCATTGGCTTCAGCAACCCTCTTATGTTCGCCAAGGTCAATTGCAGGCATGGCAAGAGCCTTTGGAAAGCGTGCGGCGCGCTATGCGCTCTGCGCTTAGGATGTTGCGTGACAGTGGTTCAGATTACGAACAAGTAGCGGTGAATGGCCAATTTCAGCAAATGCCGATGGCTCGACCTGCGCAAATGCTCAGAATTCGGCTCGATGAGAGCTTATCTTGCGTTCCTGAGTTAAGTGCCAATAAATATGCTTTAAACATCCGTTTTATCAGTAATGAAGCGGGTTCACGACCGGTTGCCTACCAGCAGGATGTGCGGTTCTTGATTGCTTATTGCAACCTTTGATCTTGCTCTTGCTGAAAAGGGCATGATATCTTCCCGGAGCTGATAGTGTAGAAGAACGAAAACGAGGCTAGCTTGCCATGCAAAGAGAACCAGAAGAGTTCTCAATTGAAATACTTCGTAACCATTCATTGAGTCAAAGTGGTAGGAAGTTGGCGCTGGTCTTGATGGGGGGCACAACGCTCTCCGTTGGAATGGGGATTACCTTGATTTATGGAGCATGGCCTGTTTTGCCTTATGCGGGGCTTGAAATCCTGGTGATGTGGTTAGGGTTTCGCTGGATCGCTGGGCATGATGGGGACTATGAGCGGATTACGGTTCGAGGCACAGAGTTAAGGCACGACTTGTTTATCAGAGCGAAATTAAAGCAACGCTCATGGAATACACATTGGTGCACCTTAATGTGCAGAACCCGCGGATGCAGGGTTGAATTGGCTGTGCGATCTCACGGGCGAGAGTCCAAGGTCGCGCAGATGATGATGGATGAAGATAGAGCCAAGCTTGCAGTTGCTCTGCAAGGATTGGTTAAAGTACAAAATTCGAGTTTCTAGACCAGTGAGCCTTAAGATGATGAAGACACTACGACAGATCGCCGGAGCGGCAGTTACCACTTTGCCTATGCTGGCTGCAGCAAACTATGACGTGAATATTCCTACCCCTCATTCTCCAATTTCTGACCAAATCTATGGTTTGCACATGGAAATTTTATGGGTGTGCTTGGCTATTTTTGTTGTGGTGTTTGGCGTGATGTTTTATTCGGTGTTTGCGCATCGTAAATCTAAAGGCGCAGTGGCTGCTCATTTTCATGAGAACACCACGATTGAAATCATTTGGACCTTGATTCCTTTTCTCATCCTGGGGTTTATGGCTTGGCCAGCAACTAAAACAGTGTTAGCGATGAAAGATGCCTCTAACCCTGACATGACGATTAAGGTCACGGCTTATCAGTGGAAATGGCAATATGATTATTTAAATGATGGCGTAAAGTTTTACAGCACGCTGTCGACTCCCCGTGAGCAGATTGGCTCCACAGAAGAGCATGGAAAGCCCACCAACGAACATTATTTGCTCGAAACAGATAACAATGTAGTCGTGCCAGTGGGTAAAAAGATCCGTCTGCTGATTACTGCCAATGATGTTATTCATGGTTGGTATGTCCCACAATTGGGAGTGAATCAATACGGCATCCCTGGATTTATCAAGGATTCATGGTTTCAAGCGAACGAACCGGGTGTTTTTCGTGGTCAATGCAGTCAAATTTGCGGTAAAGAACACGGATATATGCCCATCGTTGTCGAAGCCAAATCAGCCGAAGATTATGCGGCATGGGTAAAAGAGCAGAAAACCAAGCAAGCAGCAGCGGAAGGCCAAAATAAAGTGAGTTTGGCGGACCCTGCTTCTCGGTGAGCGATTGGAAGTTATGTACTTAATACACGATTTTAATTAACCCTTTAAAACTAGATTGACGGAGACAGCGATGGAAGCAACTCACGACCACGCCCACGACGATCACGGCCATCATCCGACTGGTCTTGCGCGCTATTTTTTCACCACTAACCATAAAGACATCGGTTCGATGTATCTGTGGTTCAGCTTGATCATGTTCTTCGTGGGGGGATTCATGGCCCTCGTGATACGTGCAGAGCTGTTCCAGCCAGGTATTCAGATCGTAAATCCTGATGTTTTCAATCAGCTCACCACTATTCATGCACTTGTAATGATTTTTGGTGCGGTGATGCCTGCATTCGTAGGTTTTGCGAACTGGCAAATACCTTTGATGGTCGGTGCATCAGACATGGCATTTGCCCGCATGAATAATTGGAGCTTTTGGTTGATGCCGCCCGCTGCTACGTTGCTGGTGGGCTCTTTCCTGGTTCCCGGCGGTGCAGCTGGTTCGGGATGGACTTTGTACCCCCCCCTGTCCATTCAGGGTGGAATATCAGTTGATATGACGATTCTGGCAGTGCACATTATGGGTGCTTCATCCATTATGGGTTCAATCAACATCGTGACCACCATTTTGAACATGCGCGCTCCAGGTATGACCTTGATGCGCATGCCCATGTTTGTATGGACTTGGTTGATCACTGCATACTTGTTAATTGCTGTAATGCCTGTTTTGGCTGGTGCAGTAACGATGTTGCTCACAGATCGCCACTTTGGTACCCATTTCTTCAATGCGGCTGGCGGTGGTGACCCCACCATGTTTATGCACATCTTTTGGTTCTTCGGTCATCCAGAGGTGTACATCATGATCTTGCCCGCGTTTGGAATCATTTCCCACATTATCCCCACCTTTGCACGTAAACCTTTGTTTGGTTACGCATCGATGGTGTATGCAACCTCTTCTATCGCTTTGCTTTCCTTCATCGTTTGGGGCCACCACATGTTTACCGTGGGTATGCCTGCTGCGGGTAACTTGTTCTTTATGTATGCCACGATGCTGATTGCAGTTCCTACTGGCGTGAAAGTGTTTAATTGGATTGCTACGATGTGGAAAGGCTCGATGACCTTTGAGACCCCCATGTTGTTTGCAGTAGCTTTCGTATCATTGTTCACGATTGGTGGGTTTAGCGGCTTAGTCCTTGCAATTACCCCTGTTGATATCACTTTGCACAATACTTATTACGTCGTAGCGCATTTTCATTATGTATTGTTCTCTGGTGCAATTTTCTCAATCATGGGTGGTGCCTACTACTGGTTGCCCAAATGGACTGGCCACATGTATGACGAGAAATTGGGCAAGATCCATTTCTGGTTGACTGCGATTTCCTTCAACATTACCTTCTTCCCTCAGCATTTCTTGGGTCTGGCTGGCATGCCCCGCCGTATTCCTGACTATGCGCCTCAGTTTACTGAGTTCAACCAAATCTCATCGGTGGGTGCATTCTTGTTGGGTTTTAGCCAGCTCTTGTTCTTGTATGTGATTATTAAGTGCATTCGTGGTGGAGTGAAGGCTGAAGCTAAATCATGGGAAGGCGCAGAAGGTTTGGAGTGGACCGTTCCTTCTCCTGCTCCTTATCACACCTTCGAAACACCTCCTGCCTTTCACTGAGTGATTGACTAAGAAAGGAATAAACGGGGTTCAGCATTAAGCTGAATCCCGTTCTTGCAAAATATGAATCAGCATCATGAAGTAGCAGCAACACAGCAACGCGAAGGCAGTAAGTTCACCACAGCTATTGTGTTGGCCTTGATAGCAGCTGGTTTTTTCTTGGCAACAGTGACGGGATTGTTTTTCTAGATTGAGCATGGAAAACGCAATTGCTCAGAAAAATGCGGTGTTAGCAAAAAAGCTTGTGGTTATTGCTTGTATTATGGGTGGTTTCGGTTTGGCTTTAGTGCCGTTTTATAGGCAAATATGTGAGGCCACAGGGATCAGCCAAAGTCGAATTGTGGCTCAGAAGGCGAGCGGTGAAGTCGATATGGCAAGAACAGTCACCGTGGAATTCGTTGCTTCCAATAGCAACTGGCTGAATTGGTCGTTTGAAGCGGTAGATAAGATGGTTCAAGTTCACCCAGGTCAACAAAACGTGGTGCACTACCGTGACGTGAATAATACCGGGCGCCGAACTGTTGCCCAAGC